>Ga0213876_10000006_pt1 | contig 700803 bp, 539 predicted proteins | sample BarmaccomBMRX_R9_FD_160113 | JGI IMG/M metagenome (GOLD analysis project Ga0213876, IMG submission 160113) | Root-associated microbial communities from Barbacenia macrantha in rupestrian grasslands, the National Park of Serra do Cipo, Brazil - RX_R9 | ecosystem: Host-associated > Plants >... | reverse complement strand
TACGCTTGAGGTAGTCGAGCAGGCTCCTGCGCTGCGAGACCATCTTGAGCAGCCCCCGCCGCGAGTGGTTGTCCTTCTTGTGAGTCTTGAAATGCTCGGTCAGCTCGTTGATGCGCTGAGTGAGCAGAGCGACCTGCACCTGCGGCGAACCCGTGTCCCCCTCGTGCGTCCTGTACTGGTTGATAATGCTCTCTTTGACTTCCGTTGCTGTCGCCATGACTGTTCTAGATGGCCCTCCCAGACCGCAGTAAGCCTGACCCTATCCTCAGGCAACCGCTAGAGTTAATTTACTAACCGAAAGAATCTAACACGCCCCCGCGCGGGGTGTCCAGCGACCAGCAGGTGCGCCTTCAGGAGTCTTCGTTTGGTCAGGGGCTATGGGCGGAGGGCCGCCGCGTCAGCGGCGCTTGAATGTAGCCCGGCCTTTCAAGGCCGGGGAAAGTGTGGCCTGGATTAGGCGTCGCGTCAGCGACGCCTGAAGGCGGGGAATAGGTCAGGCGTCGCTGACGCGACGCGGCGCGTTTTATTCGACCGCAACCCGGCCTTGAAAGGCCGGGCTACATTCAGACGCCGCTGACGCGGCGAGACGGCGCGCAGGAGTACCTTTCGCTAATGCTTCTTGCCGCGTCGTTGGGAGGCTGCGCGGCGGACGCCTTCGCTCTTGGTCGGGCTCGGGAGCCGGTCGGGCAGGCCTACATCGTCGTCAATCAAAGCCTCGACGTAGACGTTGGCGAGGCGGGCGTACTGCAAGAGGACAAGCAGCGACGGCTCACGCTTTCCGAGTTCGAACTGTGAGACGTAGTGCCGGTAGCCGCGCTCCCCCATACCGAGGCGGTTGAGCATTTCGCCCTGCGACACCCCGAGGGCATCGCGTATCTGAAGAAGCTTTTCGGCGAGGCGCTCGGGCCTTTCGCGTGCGCTGCCCATCAGGATTTTGCTCCTGGCAGCGCACCCATGTACACGCGCCTCTTGCTTCTAGTCACAACAGTGACTAGAATGTGTTTGCGTAACTGGTTCGCCGTGAGTAGAGACCTCTCGTGCTCAACGGCGATGCTCATCTCTCCGAGACTGAGGGTGAGCAGGCACGCATCCGACCCGTTGCCTTATTTTCAAAGACGAGAACGCGCGCATGATAGCAAAGCCGGCCGTCATCCTCTACGTCGAACATAACAAGATGCTGCTTGAGACCGTGCGCGACGTGTTGGAGTTCGCCGGGTGGTATGTTAAGCCGTGCACGAGCGAAGGCTACGCGGTGGCCTACGTCGAGAGCCAACAGCACTTCGACCTGTTACTCTTCGACCACGATTTTCCCAACCTCTCGGGGTTAAAGCTCACCGAACGCGCGCGCCGTCGTCCGAACCGAAGGCGGACGCCCGTCGTCCTCATCTCCCTCGAAGACATCAGTGAAGAGGCACGGGGCGCGGGCGCCGACGCCTTCCTGCGGAAGCCGAATAATCTCATCGAATTGGTGGAGACCATCAGGCGGCTGCTCGACGCCCCTGCTTGACAAGCGCCGGGTTATGGCTACAATCGCCCTCCTAAAATGGGAGCCGGTTTCTTAATTTCGGAGCGACCGAACGCGGCGGCGGGGCGGCTTCTGTGCGCCGCGCTGGCGTGCCTGCTGCCGTTCGCCTTCTGCGCGCAGGCCATCAGCGCCAAGGCGCCCAGCCTCCAGTCCGCCCCGCAGCCGGTCGAAGAGGAGACGCACCACGGGAGCGTAGTCAAAGAGTCCCGCGTCGTCATCTCCTCCAGGCTGAAGGCTCCGCAGCACCGGCCCTTGACGCTCACGTCCGCGGGCGCGCGTCTCGCCTACGCCCCCACGCGCGAGCTGCGCTCAGACCTCGCAAAGCGCTGGGACGCGCACTCCGACCGGAGACGCGGGCCGCCCCCCTCTTCCCTCCTCTCATAAAACCCGAACACGGAAACTGAGCGCCGCCCGAAGTGGCGCGCTCACCCGCTGCCGTTTTTAAGAGACGGGCCGGCGCGGGAGTGTGTCCGCGGCCCCTCGTTCGGGGGGACGCGCGCGCATACGTCCGCGCGGCCGTCAGAGGGAAATAGTTTTGAGCACAAAAGCAGAGACACCGCTTTTTTCTAACCTGGGCGGCGACCTCGCCGCGGGGCTGGTGGTCTTCTTCGTCGCGCTGCCGCTCTGCCTCGGCATCGCCCTGGCGTCGGGGGCGCCGCTCTTCGCGGGCCTCATCGCCGGCATCGTCGGGGGCGTCGTGGTCGGCCTGCTCAGCAAGTCGCACCTGAGCGTGAGCGGCCCGGCCGCGGGCCTGACGGCCATCGTCCTGGGCGCCGTCACAGACCTCGGGGCGTTCGACCTCTTCCTGTGCGCCGTCCTCGTCGCGGGCGTCGTGCAGCTCGCGCTCGGCTTCCTGAAGGCCGGCACCATCGCCAACTACCTGCCCTCGAACGTCATCGAGGGGATGCTCGCCGGCATCGGCGTCATCATCATCCTCAAACAACTCCCGCACGCCGTCGGGTTCGACCGCGACGCCGCGGGCAACTTCTCCTTCCTCGACACCTCGGGCGGCGGCACTTTCGCGCCGCTCGCACAGGCGCTCGACTTCCTCACGCCCGGCGCGGTCGTCGTCGCCCTCGCCTCCGTCCTCATCATGAAGGCATGGGAGAAGGTGCCCGCGCTGAAGAGGCTCAAAGTCCTGCCCGGCCCACTGGTCGCGGTCGTCTGCGGCGTGCTCTTGAACGAGGCCTTCGTCGCCACGGGTTCGAGCCTCGCCGTCACGCGCGAGCACCTCGTCAACCTGCCCGTGAGCGAAGGACTCGCGGGCTTCTTCGGGCAGTTCACGTTGCCGGACTTCGGCGGCTTCGCGAACCAGAAGGTCTGGACTTACGGCCTGACCATCGCCGTCGTCGCCTCCATCGAGACGCTCCTCTGCATCGAGGCCGTGGACACGCTCGACCCGCACAAGCGCTACACGCCGCCGAACCACGAGCTGAAGGCGCAGGGCGTCGGGAACATCCTGAACGGCCTCGTCGGCGGACTCCCCATCACCTCGGTCATCGTGCGCTCTTCGGCGAACGTGAACGCGGGCGCGCAGTCGAAGCTCTCGTGCGTCGCGCACGGCGTTCTGCTCTTAGTCTGCGCGGCGGCGATCCCGGCGGTGCTCAACAAAATCCCGCTGGCCGTGCTCGCGGCCATCCTCATCCTGACGGGCTACAAGCTCGCGAACCCCGCGCTCGTCAAGCGCTGGTGGGCGCGCGGCTGGTATCAGTTCGTGCCGTTCGCCGTGACGGTCTTGGGCGTGGTGCTGACAGACCTCCTCATCGGCGTCGCGCTCGGCCTCGCCGTCAGCGTCGCCTTCATCCTGCGCGAGAACCAGAAGAGCGCCTACTTCTTCCGCCGCGAGAAGTACCAGGAGGGCGACATCATCCACCTGCATCTCGCGCAGGAGGTGACGTTCCTCAACAAGGCGGCCATCAAGCTGACGCTCGAGCACCTCCCGCCCGACGCCTACGTCATCATCGACGCGTCGGAGACCGTCTACATCGACCACGACGTCATGGAGCTGATACGCGAGTTCAAGGCGGTGAAGGCGCCCGAGCGCGCCATCAGGCTCGACCTCGTCGGCTTCCGCGAGAGCTACCGGGTAGGGAACACGCTCGACAGCCGGCACATCCAGATCGAACACACCGAAACCCCCGACGCCCCTCTGCCCCGCCACGCGCGGCTGCGCCACGGGCGGCTGATACGGGATTTGACCAACGAGAGGCTCGGACAGGAAGGAGCATAAGAGATGAGGACACACACCAAAGAGACGCAGTCCACGACCACGCCGCAGGCGGCCCTGCAGTTTTTACGCGAGGGCAACTACCGCTTCGTGAACAACCTGAAGGCGCACCGCGACCTGCTCGAACAGGTGAACGAGACGCGCGACGGGCAGTTCCCCTTCGCGGCCATCCTGAGCTGCATCGACAGCCGCACGGGCGCGGAGCTGATCTTCGACCAGGGGCTCGGCGACATCTTCAGCATCCGCCTCGCCGGCAACGTCGTCAGCGAGGCCGTGCTCGGAAGCATGGAGTTCGCGTGCAAGGTGGCCGGCTCGAAGCTTCTGGTCGTGCTCGGCCACACGAAGTGCGGCGCCATCAAGGGCGCGTGCGACGGCGTCGAGATGGGGAACCTGACGACGCTGCTCAACATGATCCAGCCGTCGGTCTACCTCGAGTCGGCGTCGGCGGAAGGGCGCGGCTGCTCGAACGCGGAGTTCTTAGACCGCGTGACGCACACGCACGTCCGGCGCAGCGTCGAGACCATCGTCGAGCGCAGCACCGTCCTGCGCGAGCTGATCGAAGAGGGCAAGGTCGGCCTCGTCGGCGCCGTCTACGACGTGGAGACCGGCGCCGTCGAGTTCCTCGAAGAGACCTTCATGCTCGGCGAGGTCAAACACTTCTACCTCGACGTGGCCGCCGCCCGCCGCGCCGTTTAAATCAATTTCACCACAGAGACACAGAGGCACAGCTTGAAGCAATAGCTCAACAAGCTGTGCCTCTGTGTCTCTGTGGTGAAATTCCTTCCGCTCCACCTTTCTGCTACCATGCGACCCGTTTTCTACGCACAACAAAACGGGGGCACATTCATGGACGCGAGCGAGGAGAAGGTCGAAGAGAGGGCGCGCGTGCTGGTCGTGGGCGGCGGGTTCGGGGGGCTGTTTACGGCGCTCGAACTGGCCGGGGCGGGCGACGTGACGCTCGTCGCCAACGAGGATCACTTCCTGCACACGCCGCTCCTCTACGAGTACCTGAGCGGCGAGGTCGAGGCGTGGCACATCGCGCCGACCTACCGCGAGCTCATCGGCAAGGCCAAGGTCGACTTCGTACAGGGTGCCGTCACCGACGTCGACTTCGACCGCCGCGAGGTCTCGGTCGCCGGCCGCGTCCGCAAACTCGCATACGACTACCTCGTGCTCGCCGTCGGCGGCATCACGAACTTCTGGGGCATCGAGGGCGCCGAACAGCACGCGCTCCCCTTCCGCAAAATCCGCCACGCCGACGACCTGCGCGAGCGCATGATCGAGACGCTCGACCGCATCCCGCCCGAGGCCGCCCCGCAGGACGCGCGCCGCGCCGCCACCTTCGTCGTGGTGGGCGGCGGCGCCTCCGGCGTCGAACTCGCGACGAAGATGTCCGACCTCCTGCGCGACGCCTTCAAGCGGCGCGGCCTGCGCGGCGAGCCGCGCCTCGTCGTCGTCGAGATGGCGAAGGACATCGTCCCCGGCATGGACGAGGGCATCCGCAAGGTCGTCGTGAACGTGCTCCACGAGAAGCTCGTCGAGGTCTACACCGAGACGCGCGTCGTGCGCGTGCTCCGGGGCGGCGTCGAGATCGAGCACGCGGGCGAGCGCGAGACCATCCCGGCCGCGGGCGTCGTCTGGACGGCGGGCGTGCGCGTCAACCCCCTCGTCGAAAAGCTCGAAGTGGAGAAGACGCAGAAGGGACTCCTCGTCGTCGAGCGCACGCTCCAGTTGCGCGGGCGGCCGGAGGTCTTCGCGCTCGGCGACATCGCCTTCTACCCGCACGTCCCGCCGAGCCTCGCCGGCACCGCGCAGATCGCCTTCCAGCAGGCCAAGCTCGTCGCGCGCAACGTGCAGGAACTCATCGACGGCGGCGCGCCCGCGGCCGGCCACTTCGAAGAGCTGGGCGAGGCCGTCAGCCTCGGCACAGACGACGCCGCGGTCTTGACCGCGGGCCACGTCGTCACCGGCGAGATCGCGCGGCAGGCGCGCTTCGCCCTCTACACGTCGCGGCTGCCGACCTGGCACCACCGCCTCCGCGTCGGCGCCGCCTGGTTCTTCGGCGGCAAGTCGCCCCGCCCGCTCGGGCTGCGCGGCGACATCGTCAAGGGGTGACGGTAGTTGAGCAGTTATAAGGTCAAGGCGGGGAGGTTCGTCGGCGTCATCTCGGACACGCACGGACTCGTGCGGCCGGAAGCGTTGGAGGCCTTGCAGGGGTCGGGGCTGATCATCCACGCGGGCGACGTGGGCGGCCCCGAAGTGTTGGAAGAGCTGGGGCGCGTCGCGCCGGTCTTGGCGGTGCGCGGCAACAACGACCGCGGCGCGTGGGCCGATGCTTTGGCCGAGTACGACGCGTTCGAAGTCAACGGGGCCTTCGTCTACGTCCTGCACGACCTCAAAGAGCTCGACCTCGCGCCCGCGGCCGCGGGCTTCCGCGTCGTCGTCAGCGGCCACTCACACAAGCCTCTGGTCGAAGAGCGGCGCGGCGTCCTCTACCTCAACCCGGGCAGCGCCGGCCCGCGCCGCTTCAAACTCCCCGTCACCGTCGCCCGCCTCAAACTCGACGGCGACGACGCGAGCGCAGAGATAGTCCACCTCTTATAAGAAGGGGCTGGGTGCTGGGTGCTGGGTGCTAGGTGCTGGGTAAAAGCCTGTTCTTCCCCAGCACCTAGAACCCAGCACCCAGCACCTAGATGGTCGCGGCCTCGCAGGAGTCGAGGACGGGGGCTTCCTGTTCGGGCTCGTCCGGGCCGCCTTCGCCGAGGTAGGTGCGGCCGGCGGCGACCGTCTCGAAGTATTCGCCGATGCGGTCGAGCACTTCCGTGACGGTGTGCGAGTGGTAAATGACCTGGCGGAAGCGCGCGCCGCCGTGCAAGCCTTTGGTGAACTGGCCGGCGAGCTGCTTCATGCGGCCGATGGCGGCGAACTCGGGCATGTCCGCGCGCAGCAGGTCGAAGTACTCGATGAGAACCTCGCGCTTGTCGTCGAGCGTCGGCTCGAACGGCTCGCGCCCGGCTGACGCGTCCTCGATCTGCCGGAAGATCCAAGGGTTCGCCATCGCGCCGCGGCCGATGAGGATGCCGTCACAGTTCGTCTCACGCCAGCGCTTGAAGGCGCCCTCGATGTTGACCACGTCGCCGCTGCCGGAGACGGGCACGGACACGACCTCCTTCACCTGCCTGACCAGATCCCAGTCGGCGAGGCCCTTGTAAGCCTGCTCCTTCGTGCGCCCGTGGAGCGCGATGTGTTCGGCGCCGCAAGCTTCGGCCAACTTCGCCACCTCGACCGCGTTGCGGTGGCTGTCGTAGAAGCCCGCGCGAATCTTGACGGTGAGCGGGATGGTGATGGCCTTCTTAATCTCTTTGAGGATCGTCTCCAGCCGCGGCAGGTCTTTCAGAAGTCCCGAGCCGCCGCCGTGCTTGACGACCTTCGGCGCGGGGCAGCCGCAGTTCACGTCGAGGATGTCGGCGCCGACCTCCTGCGCCATCTCGGCGGCCATCGCCATCCGCGCGGGCTGGCCGCCGAAGATTTGGACGGCGAACGGGCGCTCGTAGTCGTGAAAGCGCATCTGCCGTTTCGACTTCGGGTTGTTGCGCGTCAGGCCCTCGACCGAGATGAACTCCGACACCGTCAGCCCGATGCCGCCGCGCCGCTTCAGGAGCGCGCGGAACGGCACGTCCGTCACCCCCGCCATTGGCGACAGAATCAGCGGCGGGTTGATCTCAACGTCTCTAATCTTGAAAGGCTTCATATGGGTGTTGGGGGCTGGGGGCTGGGGGCTGGGTTAAAGCTTACTTCTAACCAGCACCCAACACCCAGCCCCCAGAACCTATTTCCAGAGTTCGACGCCCGTGGCGAGGAAGGTGACCTCGTTCGCGGTGCCGTCGGGGTTCGTCCTTATCTTCGCACCGTCCTCTTTGACGAGGTGCTCGACCGTCTCCTTGCTCAGCGTCTCGACCTTGAGCGTGCCCTCGGCGCGGAAGTTCATCGCGGAGGAGTCCTTCGGCACGGCGAACTTGTGGTCGAAGGTGACGCGGACGCTCTCCTCGCCCTCGGCCTTCGGGCCGATCTCCATCCAGCAGCCCTCGGCCTGGCAGACGCGGCGGACGACGCCTTCGATGACGACCTTCTTGCCGTCGTACTTCTGCGGCTCCTTCAAGGCGTCGGCGAAGGAGACGCGCGCGGTCTCGGCGCCTATCGCCGCGCCGCGGAGGACGCGTCCGGAGGCGGCGTCCGCGGCCGTCTCCTGTTTCTGTTGATGGCCGTGGTGCCCCTCCTGCGCGGCGGCGGCGGCGCAGGCGCAGAGGAGCAGGGCGGCGAAGAATGTTTTCATGAAGGAAATGCGCTATCCTTTCGGGGATTTTCCGGACGCAAGGGATTATAGCAATGCGGCAGAGCCTCATCCAGTGGGTCGGCATCGCGTGGACGATTCTCTACGCGGCACTCGTCGTGTGGCTCTACGCGGCCGCGCCGCAGAGTATCGCCGAGGTGAGGACGCAGGCCCGCGTCGCCGCCGGCACCTACGAAGTCGACCGCGCGCGCTTCGACGCCGGGCGCGAGCTGTTCCTGCGCGAGCAGTACGCGGCGGCCCGCGCCGAGTGGGAGCGCGCAGACCCCGCGCGGCGCGACGCGCGCACGCAGTTCTACGTCGCCTACTCCTTCTACCGTCAGGGCTGGGGGCGCGTCTACAGCGACGACGCGTTATTCAAACAGGGGCTCGAAGCCGTCGACCTCGCCATCGACCTTTCGAGCGCGTCGCCGCTCACGGTCGAAGACGCGGAGCTGAAGATGCACACCGCCGCCGAGCTGAAGGCCGAGCTCGAACGGGGGCTGGAACGCACGGCCGACGACTTCAACCCCTTGAAGGTCTTCCGCGAAAGAAAATAAGAAACGTTAAAGCTGGGAGCGCGGGCACCCTACAGCCCGCATGAGCGCCGCAGGCGCGAAGGTTGTGAGACTTGATGCCTCAACGTCGAGGTAAGGAGGGAGACAGGCAGCGTGCTGGCGCACGCTTGCGGGCAGGGATGCCCGCGCTCCCAGGGAAATGAGCCGGGTTACCAACCGAGCGCTGTTGCGACACCTACTGCTGCCGACCATCTTCCTGACGGTGGCGCTGCTCGGGGGCGTGCGCGTCGCGGCCGACACGAGGGCTCTGCTGTTCGTGCCGCCGCCCTTGGTGACTCTGATTCTGGCGGCGATGCTGGTCGCGCTCTTCGCGCGCGGCGGGGCGCTGAAGGTCGGGCGCTGGCTCTCGGCCGACCTCGGCGCGGCGGAGAACGTCTCGCACGCGCTCACACTCGGCGCGCTCTTCTTCGCCTCGGCGCAGGCGTTCAACTCGGTGCTGCCGGACGCGGGCCTGCCGCGTCTCGTGCTCGCCTCCTTCTTCCTCTGGACGCTCTGGCAGAACCAGTTCGCGCGTTTCGACGCGCGGCGGCTGTTAAGAAGTCTGGCGGCGCTCTTCGGCACGGCCTTCGTCGTCAAGCACCTTCTGCTCGCCTCGTTGGGCGACCCCGAAGGCGGCTGGCTCCGGCGCCTCGCGGCCGCCGCGCTCGAAGGCGTCGCGCTCGGCGGCCCCGCTTACGCCGCCTCGACCGGCTACGTCTCCTTCTTCGCCCTCGCGCTCTACGTCCTCGGCCTCTTCCTCCTCCCGCCCGCGCCCGAACGGGACGTCGATGAAAGTCGCGCGGTCGGACTCGCACGCGACCTCAAACAACTGCCAGCCCGCGAGCGCGCGCTCGTCGTCGAGGAGTTGAGTCGGAAGACAGAGGAAGGGGGCGCGGACTAAAGAAGTCCGTGCCCCCTTCTCTTCCTCCCCTTCGCACAGGAAAATTTACCAGTTGACGACGAGCGCCTGTTCGGCCTCCCAGACGGGGATGTCCTCGCGGATGGCGACGCGGTGGAGCCGCACCTTGTCCGTGAGGAGGCGGCCCGCGCCGAGCGCGACGGCCGCGAGCGGCTCGTCGGCCACGGCGACGTGGAGCCGCAGGTCTTTCTGCAAGCGCTCGGCCATCCCGCCGAGGAGCGCGCCGCCGCCCGTCAGGATGAGGCCCGTCTGGTAGATGTCGGCCGTCACCTCCGGCTTCGACTCCTCAATCGCGCGGCGCGCGCCCGCGATGATCTCGGCGACCACCGGCTCCAGCGCCTCGCGCACCTCTTCGGCCTCGATCTCGACCACCTTCGCCAGCCCGTCGGTCACCTGCTTGCCGACGATCTCCAAACGTCCTTCGCAGTTCTCGCCGACGTTGCCCAATTGCTTCTTAACGTTCTCGGCCGTGCGCTCGCCGATCTGCATCTCGTACTTCGAACGCACGTAGTCGATGATGGCCTGATCCATCGCGTTCCCCGCGGCCGGCAGGGAGTGCGAGGAGACGACCGCGCCCGAGGCGATGATGGCGACGTTGGTCGTGCCGCCGCCGATGTCGACGACGAGGTGCGCGCGCTCGTCCTCCTGGCGCAGCCCCGCGCCGAAGGCCGCGCACAGGCCCTCGTCGACCAGGTCGACCCGCGTGGCCTTCGCGTCGCGCGCGGCGTCGCGCACCGAGCGCTGCTCCAGGGAGGTCGAGGAGCCGGGCACGCCGATGACGACGTGGCTGCGGCGGTGGCCGTTGCCGTTGGCCCGGCTGATGAAGGCCTTGAGCATCTTCTCGACCGCGTCGAAATTCTCGATGGTGCCGCCGCGGACGGGGCGGAAGACCTCCACGTCCTTCGGCTCGCGGCCGAGCATCTTGGCGGCCTCCGCGCCCACTTCGAGCACCTCGCCCGTGTGCCGGTGGATGGCGACGCAGGACGGCTCGTTGAGGACGACGCCGCGGTCGGGCGCGAAGATGAGAGTGTTGACGGTACCGAGGTCGATGGCTAAATCGTCCGTAAAGATACTGCCCAGGATGTTCATAACTCCCCCACTTGTTCTAACGCTTCGCTTGTGGACGTTATACGCCGAGGTCACCTGAGGCTGGGCAAGTCGCGTTCCACTGGGACACACGCCCATATCCGCCGCTTTTCCAAAAACGGCCCCGCGCCCTCGCGTTCCGTTTCCAGACGAACCGGCGGACAGAACCCGCCGACGCCGCGCGGAAGGCGAACGGTAAAAAGACAAGGATGAAGGCGGAAGGATGAAGGATGAAGAACGGGCGGCAGATCAGAAAGATGACACACGTCAGATGTCTGACATTTCATCCTTCCGCCTTCATCCTTCATCCTTCGTCTCGATGTCGCTGACGAGTTCGTAGAGGGAGGGGGCGTCGCCGCGTGAGACCTGCTTGGACTGCGGGAGCGTGAGGACGCGTACCGTGAGGGCGCGGCCGCGGCGTTTGATGCTTATCTCGTCGCCCTCGCGCACCGCGCGCGAGGGGCGCGCCGCGGCGCCGTTGACCGTGACCGCGCCCGCGTCGCACAACTCCTGCGCGACCGTGCGTCGCAGGACGAGTCGGCTCGCGCGCAGGAAGAGGTCGAGACGCATGTTTAGTAAATGGTGAATGGTAAATAATAAGTGGTGAATAGAAAAGGCAAATGGTGAATGGAGGTTTGAGCCTTCCATTCACCATTTACTATTTACCATTCACCAAGCGGTTACTGCTTCTTCCCCTTCTCCTTCTTCTCGGAGGCGGGCTTGGGGGAGGAGTCGGCGGAGGCCGTCTGCTGCTTGTCCTTGTCGAGGATCGGCTGGACGGCGTCCTTGTAGGCGTCGGCCGGCTTGATGTAAGCCTCCTTGCGGAGGTTGCGGAGGTATTTCTCGCGCTCGACCTCGCCGCGCTCCTGCGTCAGCATGCCGCGGACGAAGTTCTCCTTGAAGGAGTCGTCGCGCTCGTTGACCCGCAGGATCATGTAGCCCTCGTCGGTCTTGATGGGGTCGCTGATGCCGCCCGCCTTCAAGTCCTTGACGGCCGCGCCGACCTCCTTCGACAGGTCGGAGACGAGGAACCAGCGGGGCTTGCCGTCCGGCTCGGAGAGCACGCCCTTCGTCTTCTTCGTCGGCTCGTGCTCGGAGTTCTTCTCGACCAGCTCCTCGAAGCTGACGCCGGTGCGCGCGCGCTTGGCGAGGTCGGCGGCCTTGGCCTTGACCTCGTCCTCGCTGCGGCCGGCGAGGCTCAGGAAGACCTCGGAGAGCGTGACGCTGACGAACTTGTCGCGGTTCTTGTCGTAGAAGTCGTGCAGCTCCTTGTCGGTCAGGCCGTAGTAAATCTTCGCGTCCACCTCGCGCTGGAGGACGGCCTGCTTCATGAACTGGCGGCGCAGCGTCTCCTTCACGTCGGCGAGGATCATGCCCTCCTGGCGCATCGCCTCTTCGAGCTGCTCGATGGTCGGGATGTTCGAACCCTTGGCGACGCGCAGCACCTCGCGGTTGACCTCGGACTCGACCTCTTCGGGCAGGTGCGGCATGTCCTTGCCCTTCTGGACGAGGAGCGCCTCGTTGATGAGGTTGAGGATGATCTCGGGCTGCCGCTTCTGTATCTCGGCCTCGGCCTGCTCGGCCGTCAGCCCGCGCTGCTTGACGAGCTGATCCCGGAACTCGTTGTTCTCGCGCTTGAGCTGCGAGAGCATGATGACGTAGTTGTCCACCTGCGCGACCGGTTCGTCGAGCACCGTGGGCGGCGCCTCCTCCTGCGCGCGCGCGGGGGCGGAGGCTGCGACTACGAGCAGCAGGGTCGCGAAGGCGAGGGCAAGACGCGCCGGGATGTTTTTCAAAAGCACTTTCATCACTCCTATATCCGTGACAGTCGAGTGGAGATTCTGAAGTTTAACCACAGAGACACAGAGACACAGCTTTGTCTTTAGCTGTGTTCAAGCTGTGCCTCTGTGACTCTGTGGTTGAATTTCTTCCTTCATTCAATCCGGTCGGGCGAAGTCGCGTATTCTACCCTTCGGCGCGGATGTCGAGCAACACGCGGCGCGCGCGGTCGATGAGGCCGCCGCCTTCGGCCTCGACCTTGAGCACGCCGCTCGGGCTGAAGCTCGCGCCCCCGCCCCCGCCGACCAGGGCCAGCAGCTTGTCGGGCGAGACGCGCGCCGTCTCCTTCAGCTTGAAGGCGAGGCCCGCGGGCGTGCGGTCGATGGAGACGACGCCCGTCTCCTCGGCCGCGCGCCTGAGGCGCGCGTAGGCGAACAGGCGCTCGACCGACTCGGGCGGCCGTCCGTAGCGGTCTTCCAGCTCGCGCCCGATGCCGTCCAGGGCCTCGTCGTCGCGCGCCGAAGCGATGCGCTTGTAAGTCCTGAGCCGCTGCCCCATGTCCGAGATGTAGTCCTCGGGGATCGAGACGTCGACGCCGAGGTTGATCGAGACGGAAGTCTCGTCCTCGACCTGCTCGCCGCGCAGCTCCGAGACGGTTCGCTCGAGCATCTGCGTGTAAAGATCAAAGCCCAGCGCGTCCATGTGACCCGACTGCTCGCCGCCCAGCAGGTTCCCCGCCCCGCGCAGCTCCAAGTCCAGGGCCGCGACGCGGAAGCCCGCGCCCAAGTCCGAGAACTCGCGGATGGCCGCGAGGCGTCGGCGGGCGATGGCGGTCAGCTCCGCCTCGGACGGGATGAGCAGATAGGCGTACGCGCGCCGGTTCGAACGCCCGACGCGCCCCCTCAGTTGGTAAAGCTGAGAAAGGCCGTAGTTGTCGGCACGGTTTATGATGATCGTGTTGGCGCGCGGGATGTCTATCCCGTTCTCGATAATCGTCGTGGCGACCAGCACGTCCGCCTTGAAATCGACGAAGTCGAGCATCACCTGCTCCATCTCCTTCTCGTTCATCTGCCCGTGCGCGACCGTGACGCGCGCCTGCGGCACGAGCCGTTTGACGAGCGCCGCGACGGTGTCGATGGTCTCCACGCGGTTGTGGATGAAGAAGACCTGCCCGCCGCGGCCGAGTTCCAGCTCAATCGCCGACTTGATGACCGACTCGGAGAACTGCACGACCTGCGTCTGGATGGCGAGGCGGTCGCGCGGCGGCGTCTCGATGACGGACATGTCGCGCAGGCCCATCAGAGACATGTTGAGCGTGCGCGGGATGGGCGTCGCGGAGAGCGTGAGCACGTCCACGCGCTTCTTCAACTGCTTGAGTCGCTCCTTGTGCGCGACGCCGAAGCGCTGCTCCTCGTCGACGACGACGAGGCCGAGGTCTCGGAACGCGATGTCTTTCGAGAGGATGCGGTGCGTGCCGATAATCACGTCGATGTCGCCGGACTCGACGCGCCTGACGATCTCCTTCTGCTCCTTGGGCGAGCGGAAGCGCGAAATCAATTCAATCGTGACGGGGAAGGCCGCGAAGCGCGCGCGGAAGGTCTCGTAGTGCTGGTAGGCGAGGACGGTCGTGGGCGCGAGGACGGCGACCTGCTTCGAGTCCATCACGGCCTTGAAGGCGGCGCGCATGGCGACCTCGGTCTTCCCGTAGCCCACGTCGCCGCAGAGGAGCCTGTCCATCGGCGTCGCGTTCTCCATGTCCTTCTTCACGTCTTCGATGGCCGTGTCCTGGTCGGCGGTGGGCACGTACTCGAAGGCGTCCTCGAACTCGCGCTGCCACGGGCTGTCGCCGGAGAAGGCGTAGCCCTGCACCAGCTTCCTCTCCGCGTACAGCTTCAGCAGCTCGTCGGCCATGTCGCGCATCGCGCGCTTGGCCTTGGCCTTCGTCTTCTGCCAGCCGAGTCCGCCGAGACGGTCGAGCGTCGGCTCGTGCCCTTCCGCGGACGAATACCTCTGGACTAAGTCGAGCCGCTCGACCGGCGCGTAGAGCTTCGCGTCGTCGGCGTAGTAGAGCAGCATGAACTCGCCCTTGCGCCCGCCGAGTTCCAAAGTCTGCAAGCCGCCGAAGCGCGCGACGCCGTGGTCGATGTGGACGACGTAGTCGTTGACCTTCAGGTCGCGGAAGTCTGAAAGGAAGGCGGCCGTCTTCGACTTCTTCCGCTTGGCAGACGCGGTGGTCGCGCCGCCCGTGCCCGGCGCGCGCTGCTCGACGGTGTTGCCGCTCGCCTCGTCGAAAAGGTCTGTCTCGACGTGCACCTTGAGGCGCGCGCCCGGCAGCTCGAAGCCGCCCGAGAGACGGCCGACCGTGACGACCGCGGCGTAGTCTTCGGCGTTCGCCCCGCCCTCGCCCGCGAGCGCGACGCGCGCCGAGACGTTGTAGTCCGAGAGCATGTCGGAGACGCGCTCGGCCACGCCCGCCGAGGGCATCGCGAAGAGCGTGAGCGTGTGGCCTTCGGCGCGCGCGTGGCGCACGTCGGCCGAGAGGTCTGGGATGCGCCCGTGGTAGCGCTTCGCGGGGAGCGAGCGCCACTCGACCTCGGGCGCTTGTTCGACGGCCGGGAAGAGGAAGAGCGGCGCGCCGCCCCGGCGCGCGCGCCCGACCTGCGCCGCGGGCTGTTCCGACTCGCCCATGAACCTTTCATCGGTGGCGGCGGCGGCGCGACCCAACGCGCGGAACTCGACGCGCAAGACTTCGCTTAAACCTGCGCGCAGTTCCTCGGGCGTCAGGTAAAGCTCCTCAAGTCTCAAACCTATCTCGCCCGCCGCGTCGTTCTCCGCGTAGCGCGAGGCGACGGTCTCAAAGCTGTTGCCCAAATGCTGCTCGACGCCCGCCGGCTCGTCCACGACGAGCACCGTGTCGCGCAGGTAGTCGAAGACGGAGGCGCCGGACTTGACGACGAGCGAGATGAGCCACTCCCAGCCGGGGAACGTCTCGCCCTCGTCGGCGTAGACCGTCCGGTCTTTGAGCGCGCGCGCGTGCGCCTCGTCGCCCCAGCGGTCGCGCGCGAACTCGGCCCACAGGCGGAAGTCGTCGCGGCCGACCGCGAGCTCGCGCATCGGGACGATTTCGGTCAACTGGAGCTGTTCGACGGAGAGCTGCGTCTCGGGGTTGAACCTTCGGATCGAATCGACCGTGTCGCCGAAGAACTCGACGCGCACGGGGAAGGGCTCGCCCGGCGACCAGACGTCGAGGATGCCCCCGCGCATCGAGAACTCGCCGACCGCGCCCACGGGGTCTTCGCGCACGTAGCCCGAGGCCAGAAGCACCTCGACCAAATCTTCCGGCGGGTAGTCGCCGTCCCGCTTCAGAGACGCGCCCATCTCAAGCAGGCGCGCCGGCTCGACCGTCCTGCGCGCGAGCGCCCTCGAAGAGAGAAGCACGAACCGCCCGCGCCCCTGCGCCAGATTCCACAACGTCAGCGCGCGCCGCTCTAAGGTCTCCGCGTGCGGCGAAGCGCCCGCGTACGGGTCGCCCTCCGAAGCGGGCAGGCTCAGCACGGCCTCACAATCGTCGCCGCCGACGCCGAGCGCCGCGCACCAGAAAGCGAGGTCGCGCTCCCAGGCCTCCATGTCGCGGTTCGCCGCGACCAGCACGGCGAACCGCCGCCCCGTCTCTCTCTGCAAGGCGGCCAGCGCCAGAGCGCGCGCGGGGGCCGAAGTGAGCCCCGCCACCGACACGACGCGCCTCCCGGAGCCCACGGCCGCCGCCAGCCGCCGATACTCCTCCCCCTCCACCACGCGCCGCAAAGCGCCCTGCAAGACCGTGGCTGACTCGACTGATCTACTCATCGCTGATTACTGCTTTGACTCTTTCGATAATGCCTGTGGTGGACGCGCCTTCGACGAAAGGCAGGGCGAGGACTCGGCCGCCCGCGGCTTCGACCTCTTCGCGGCCGTGTATCTCTTCGAGGGCGTAGTCGCCGCCTTTGACGAGCACGTCGGGGAGGAGCTCCGCGATGAGCTTGCGCGGCGAGTCCTCATCGAAGACGGTCACGAAGTCCACCGCGGAGAGCGCCGCGAGCAGCTCGGCCCGCTCGCCTTCGTTCATCAAGGGGCGCCCTTTCCCTTTGAGCGCGCGCACCGAACGGTCGCTGTTGACGGCGACGAGCAGCGCGTCGCCCAACGCCCTGGCCGCCGCCAGGTAACGCGCGTGGCCGACGTGCAGGATGTCGAAGCACCCGTTCGTGAAGACGAGCCGCCGCCCCGCCGCGCGCAGCTCGGCGCGGACGCGCAGCAGCTCCCCCCTTTCGAGAATCACCCTGCCCATCGGTTAGTAAATAGTAAATGGTTAATAGTGAATAGACAAAACTTCGCCCCGGCGATTTACCATTTACTATTCACCATTTACTATTTACCGATGCACCGGCTTCCCGAAGAGATCGTCCCCGACAACGACCAGACGCGCGCGCGCGCAGAGCACCTCGCCCGCATTCAGGAACTCGTCGGCAACGCGTACCCGAACAAGTTCGCGCGCACCGCCCTGACCGAGACGGCCGAGGGCGAGGACACCATTACCTCCGTCGTCTCGGCGTTCCGCAAGTACGAGCCGGAAGTCAAAGAGGGCGAGAAGCCCGCGCCCGAGCAGTTGGAGACGGCCAACGCCGAACTCGGCGAGTTGAGGGTGCGCGTCTCGGGCCGGCTCGCGACGCCGCCGCGCGTGATGGGCAAGGCCGCGTTCGTGCACCTTTCGGACGGGCGCGAGCGCCTGCAAATCTACGTGCGCAGGCAGGAGGCCGTCGCCGTCAGCAACGACTCTCTGCGGCCGGTCGAAGAGGCGGAGAGCGGCTGGAAGCTTTTCCAACTGCTCGACCACGGCGACTTCGTCGGCGTCGAGGGCAAACTGTTCGTGACGAAGACGGGCGAGCTGTCAGTCCACGTCGAGACGATCCAGTTCCTCTCGAAGGCTTTGCTGCCGATGCCCGACAAGCTGCACGGCATCAGCGACCCGGAGATACGCCAGCGCCAGCGCTACGCGGATTTGATTGCTTCGAGCCTGAAGGTTAAGACTGACGAAGAGCCCGGCGACTCTCAAACAGAACTCTCCACCCGCGAGGTCTTCGAGCGCCGCTCGAAGCTCGTCACGGCGATGCGCCGCCATTTGGACGAACACGGCTACGTTGAGGTCGAGACGCCGATGCTCTCCGCGATTGCCTCGGGCGCCGCCGCACGCCCCTTCGTCACGCACCACAACGCGCTCGACATTGATTTATACCTCCGCATCGCGCCCGAACTTTATCTGAAGCGCCTCCTCGTCGGCGGCTTCGAGCGCGTGTATGAGTTGAACCGCAACTTCCGCAATGAAGGCATCTCCACCCGCCACAACCCCGAGTTCACCATGCTCGAATTCTACACGGCCTACAAGGACGTGAACTGGATGATGGACTTCTGCGAGGAGATGCTGCGCACGACAGTTAAGCAGATAACGAATGGTACGACTGTTAACTTTGGGGGAAATGATCTTGAGTTTGGACGCAATTTTGAGCGGCTCTCGATGAAAGAGGCCATAACAAAATATTGGTCGTATGAATTGCGTGAAACTGTCGGCATATCTTTCGATGCCAGGAGGCTAGACTATCCTGATGAGGTACGATTTCTAGCTGACTGGCTCGGTGACTGGTCTTACTTAGACCAATACACGATTCTTCCCGGCTACGACCCTGGAAATGATAAGAGTGGCGTGAACATTAAATTAACTGAGTTGGCTGCCCAATTTAGAGAGAGGGCTGAAAGTTTTAATCCCTCTAATGAGCCTTTACCGGATTCAGGCGGCGATGAAATAGCAAAACGAATTGCCTACATTTTTGAGATGGTAGCTGAGGACAAATTAACTCAGCCGACCTTTATCACGGATTTTCCTAAGTCTATCTCTCCACTCTCGAAAGCTTCTCCCGACGACCCGACCATCGCGGAGCGGTTTGAGCTTTACATCATGGGGATGGAGGTGGCGAACGGGTTCTCGGAGTTGAACGACCCGGCGGAGCAGTTGGAGCGTTTCGAGGAGCAGGCCAGGCAGCGCGAGGGCGGCGACGAGGAGGCGATGCAGACCGACCTCGACTACGTCCGCGCGCTCTCCTACGGCATGCCCCCGGCCGCCGGCATCGGCATCGGCATCGACCGCATGACGATGCTCCTCACGAATCGCCGTTCCATCCGCGACGTGATACTCTTCCCACACATGCGGCCGCGTGCGGCCCAGTTAGAAGACCCGGACGAGCAGACGGACACCCCTTGAGCTGGACGCTTGCCCTTAATAACTCATTCTAAGACCCGTTGACCCAACAAAGGAGTGATGAAGATGTTTCGTAACGTTTCCCTCGTCGCGGCCGCGGTCGCGCTGGCCGCCGTCTTCGCCTACGCGCAGGGCGAGCAGAAGACCGTGAAGGTGACCGGCTACGTCGTCGACAACATGTGCGCCGAGATGCACGGCACCGAGGCGGAGGCGGCCAAGCACCCGAACGGCTGCGCGCTGATGGAGGCCTGCGAGAAGAGCGGCTTCGCCGTCGTCTCGGGCGAAAAGCTGTACAAGCTCGACGCGCAAGGCAACAAGCTGGCCGCCGAGGTTCTCAAGACCAACAAGGCGAAGAAGGGCCTCAAGGTCGACGTCGAGGGCACCATCGACGGCGACACCCTCCACGTCGCGAAACTGGCCGAGGCGAAGTAGGGAAACGGGTGCTGGGTGCTGGGTGCTGGGTGCTGGTTAGAACTAATTCTTTAACCCAGCACCCAGCACCCAGCACCCAGCACCCGTTCATAGTTTCCTGAGCGCCTTCGCCGCGAGCGCGGCGGCGCGCTTCTGCCTTTCGGCCGGCTCGCCGGGGCCGCTGACGCTCACGCGCAAAACCGCTTCCCCCTTCAGAACATAGAGCGTCGAGGTGTCGCGGCTCAAAGTCGCGTAAGCCTCTTCGCCCAGGTTGCGCACGCGCTGCGGGCGCGCCTCCTCCTCTTCGCCCTTCTCCTCCTCCTCGCCGTGGCCGCCTTCCCTCGACTGCCCGGCCGCGCGCTCGCGCTCCAGGGCCTCCTCGCGCTCCCGCTCGCGCTCCTCCTTCAGCTCGCGCTGACGCTCGCGCGCCTCGACGGCCTCCGGGTGGAAGTGCCTGCGCCAGTATTCCTTCAAAGCCCCCGCGTCCCCGCGCACCACTTCGAGGTCGACCGACCTGACGAAGGTCGGCAGGCGGTAGAAGCACTGCGACATCGAGAGCGGCCCCGCGGCGTGCTCGCTCCCCTGCGCGCCGGCCGGCGCCTCGCCCTGCACCTCCTTCAAATCGTCCGGGGTGAGGAGCGCGCACGTCTTACTCTGCGGAACCTCCGCGACCGCCGCGGGCGTCGCCGCCGCGGGCGTGGGCGCCGGCACGTTCGCGTCGCGCACCGGCGAGCCACACGCCGCGAGCAGGCAAAGCAGAAGCGTCAGGGTGACAAGCCGCATCCGACATCTCTCCAAGTTATTCGGGACGGCCGATACTAACATCTCCTTCAGGCCGCGTGTGAGTCTTCGTCCCCTCCGGCCGGGCCGCCGTCGTCGCGGGTCTCGACGTCGAAGTAGTCCCAGAGTTTATCCACCTCGTTCCACTTAGCCACGCACCACAGACCCAGAACCAGTATGTTCAAAAGGAACAAGGCGTCGATGATGACCAGCATCCGCATCCGCCAGGGGCTCAGGTAATCGCCGTAGTGCCGGGTCTTCAGGTCGAACGAGAACTGAATCGCGTAGATGGCGAAGGGCAGGAGGCACAGCAGTTTCGGAACCAGCCGCAGCGAGGCGTTCCGGTTGACCCGCCACCCGCCCGCGTCCGCGTCGTCCGAAGGTCTCGCCTCGTCCTGAAGCTCCAGGCCCGTGTCGATGCGGCGCTTCAGGCCCTTCGTGGTGCTCCGCAGCCAGCCCTTCGCCTTCCGCGAGAATTTGCCGAAAGGGGTCTTCAGCCAGAAAGCCTCCGTCCAGCCCATCGCCGCGTTCGCCCTCTGCCGCCGGTCTTCGAGGTACGGGAAGACGAAGACCTGCTGCGCCGCGAGCACCTCGTAGAACCGGCGGGCGCGGTCGGAGGCGAGGGCGGCCTTGAAGCCGATGCGCATGCCCGCGATCTGATTCCTCAGGCTGAGGCGGAGCATGATCAGGATGATGGAGAGGCTGAGGCCGCCCAAGAGTCCGATGTCGTTGATGTCGAACGCGACGCCGAAGAACGGGGCGCGCACCGTGTACTTCGTATCGACCTCCGAGCGAACCAGCGCGTTGCGAAAATCCTTCAACCCCATCTTCTCGGCGTCACAGACATCCTTCTGCGCGGCGTCCAGTTTCGCCACCTTGTCCTCAATTATTTTACCGGCCGCGTCCTGAGGCTTGAGCTCAGCCAGTTCTTTCTTCAGCTTGGCCTTCTCGCCCTCCAGCCTGTCGTACGGCCAGAACATTTTTTTAATGTCCTCTTCCGTTTTCTGACCGTCACGGCCCAACTCCTCCGCGCAGTATCTGACCAGGTCGGGGTCGTCGTAAACCAGCGGCTCGCACCGGCACAGCAGCGGGAACTTCTCCAACGTGTACTTCGAAGTGGGGTCGCTAAGCGCACCGATCCTCAGCGAAATCCACCCCGTGGGCGCGGAGTTCAAAACGCTGACCAGCAGCAGCACCGAGGCGACGACCATCGCGATGGTGATGAAGCGCGTCCGCCGGGACGCGTCCGTCGCCGTCTCCAGATAGTCCTTGAGGGTCAGGCTCGTGTCGTGCGTCTTTTTGCGGTAAGGCGGCCGGTCGGACAGATCGTCGGGTTCTTCGGCGGAGTCTGGCATCTTCTCCTCCTGGCGCGTCGTGCGTGAGGCCGGCGGGCGTGCGTACCGGCGGCGAGAAGATATGCGCGTGGTGCGGGATTGTCAATATCACGCCGCCGCAACCACAGAGGCACCGCTTGAAGTCATAAGTCTTCATGCGGTGCCTCTATGGTTAAGTCTTAAACTGCGCCTTACTTCATTGCTTCGCCGGCGGCGCCGCCCGCTTCCTTAAATTCTCGACCCGCTCGCGCGCCCAGGCGGGCGGCTCGCCCGTGCGCGAGAGGGCGCGGACGTACGCCTCGGCCGCGGCGAGCGCTTCGTCGTGGCGGCCCTCTTGCTCGCGGATGCGGCTGAGGTCGAGGTAGAACTGCGGGCTCTCTTCGCCGCCCAGCTCGGCGGCGCGCGCGAACGCCTCGCCCGCTTCGGCCAGGCGGCCCATGTGCTCGTAGATGCGCCCGAGGTGGTAGAAGACGAGCGGGTAGCGCCCGCCCTCCCTGCGCACGACCGAAAGCAAGGAGGCGGCCGCCTCCTCGTTGCGCCGCAGGGAGACGAGCGTCAGCCCCAGCTCCATGTTAGCGGGCGCGAGGTAGCCGCCCGCCTCGCGGATCGCGCGGCGGTACTGCTCGACCGCCTGCTCGGGCCGCTCGGCCGCGCGCGCGGCGCGCGCGCTCAGGAGAGAGCCGTAGGCCGGCTGCTCGATCACGAACTTCGCGGGCGACGCCCGGCCTGCGCGCACGCCGCGCAGCAGCGCCGTCGAGTCGGGAAGCCCGGTCTCGGTCTGCTTGCCCGCTTCGACCGTGCGCCCTTCGACACGCGCGGCGGCGTAGACGTTCGCGGCGGCGACGATCTCCCCGCGCGCCAACGTCACCTCGCGCGGCACCTGCGCGCCGCGCTTCGAGGCCCGCGCCTCGAACGCGTCGAGCACGGCGAGCGCCTGCTCCGTGTCGCCGCCTTCGGCGAGCGTGCGCGCCAGCGCCGCGGCCGCGTCCCCGTGATCCGGCCGGAGCCTGAGCGTGCGCCCCCACTCGGCCGCCGCGAGCACGGACTCGCCGCGCAGCGCGTGCAGACGCCCGAGGCTGTAGCTCGCCTCCGCGTACGTGTCGTGCTCAAGCCGCATCGCGGCGCTCAGCGCGCCCTCCGCCTCCTCCCAGCGGCCCAGCCGCGTGAGCACGACGCCGAGGTTGTGCTGCGCGCGCGAGTAGTTGCCGTGCTTCTGCGCGACGGCCTTGCGGTACGCCTCGGCCGCGGCCTCCGACTCGCCCATGCGCGCCAGCGCGTTCCCCGCGTTGTAGAAGAACTGCGGGTCGAACCTCTCTTCCGCAACCAGCTCGCGCGCGAGCGCGGACGCCTCCGCCTTGCCCCCGCCTTCGGCCAAAGTCTCCGCCAGGGACAGGCGCAGCCGCGCGCGCTCCGAAGGGTTCGAAGCCGCCTCGGCCCTCGCGCGCAACGCCTCGACCTCTTCGCCCGAGGCGGCCGGCTCTTCGTTAGCCTCCACGGCCGCGACGCGGCGCACGCGCACGGCCTCGCCATCCTTCTGCGCCGGAGACTCCTGCGCCCACGCGCAGGGCGCACACGCCGCGAGGAGCAGTAACGCCGGAACGGACTTCCAATGCTTTCTCATCCCAAGACCTCCGCCCTCAGCCTTTCAGGGCGACGATTGTCCCGCCGAAGCCAACGGCCCACGCGCGCCGTCCGACCGTGTGGATTCGTTCGAGCGCGTGCGTGGTCACGCGCCCGGCGTCGACCCAGGTGCGCCCGCCGTCCCTCGTGTGCAGCATCGCGCCGCCGCGGCCGACCGCCCACCCCTCCGACTCGTCGAAGAACTTCACGTCGTTGAGGTCGTCGCCGACGCCCGACGCCTGCGGCCGCCAGGTGCGCCCGCCGTCGGCGGTCGCGATGATGACGCCCTCGCCGCCCACGGCCCAACCGCGCTCGCGGGAGCCGAACCAGACGGCGTTGAGCTTGCGCCCGCCGACCTGCCGCGTCTCCGACTCCGACTGCTCCGTCTCGACGTGCGCGGACTCCTGCGGCGGCCGCGCCCCCTCCGCCGGAAGGAAGACCGTGCCGGCGCGCCACGTCGCGCCGCCGTCCGAGGTCTTCAGGACGGTGTAGCCGCCGCCCGAGAGCCAGCCCGTCTGCGCGTCGAGGAACGCGGCGCCGAGCAGAAGGTGTTTGGTCGGCACGCGCTGGCGCACCCAAGACTTGCCGCCATCGCCCGTCACGAAGAGCGCGCCCATCTCGCCGTAGACCCAGCCGTGCTCGCGATCCGCGAAGCGCAGGCCCGCGAGCTTGAGGTCAACGTCCGCGCCGCGCGTCACCTCCACACGCGCCCAGGTCTCGCCGCCGTCCGAAGTCTTCAGGAGGTACGAGACGGACTCGTCCTTCTCCATCGGCTGGAAGATGCTGCGCTCGCAGACGAGCCAGCCCGTCTGCGCGTCCTGAAAGAACACGTCGCGCAGGGCGTCCTCGGTCGGCCGCTTCCGCAGCTCCCACGTCGCGCCCCCGTCGGCGGTCGAGAGCAGAGCGCCCTTGCCCCCCGCGGCCCAGCCCCTCCGCTCGTCCACGAAGAAGACCGCGTGCAGCCACGCGAACGTCCCCGTCTGCTGCCGCTCCCACGCGGCGCTCCGCGAGTAGGCGGTAGGCGGTAGGCAGAAGGCGGTTGAGAACAGCAGGCAGTAGGCAGTAGGCAGTAGGCAGTAGAAGAACCTTCGACGCTCGAACCCTACGGTTGTCATCATCAAGTTCCTTAAAGCGGAAACCTAACTGCCTACTGCCATCTGCCTACTGCCTACTGCTCCTCAGAACCCTCCCGTGAAGATGCGGGCGAAGCTGACGATGGGGGCGAGCTTGAGGACTTCCTGGACGCGCTTCCACTTGTTGCCGGGGACGAAGACCTGGTCGCCGGGGCTGAGGAAGTAGTTGTCGGGCGACTTGCCCTTCTCGATGGCCGACACGTCCACGTAGACCGGCTTGACCATGCGCTCGGCGTCCCAGTGGAGCACGACGATCTTCTTCTTGTCGCCGGTGCCGAGCACGCCGCCCGCCTCGTTGAGCGCTTCGAGCACGCTCAGGCGCCGCGTCATGACGCGGATGCCGGGCTGCGCCACGTCGCCGACCACGCCGTAGCGCATCGACATCGCCTTGTCCAAAGTGACCACGACCTTCGGGTCGATGATGTACTCGTCGAGGTGGCGCGCGATCTCGTCGGCCACCTGCTGGCGCGTCTTGCCGACGACGTGGATGCCGTCGCGGATCATGTAGTAGTCGATGACGCCGTCGGGCGGGATGACGATGCCGCTGCGCGAGTACTTCGGCAGGTCGAAGACGTTGACCGAGATGACGTCCTCGGGGCCGAGCCGGTAGTTCGTCAGGAAGTTGTTGTAGGAGGGTATCTCCTCGGCCTCGGCCTCGCCCTCGCGCTCGCGGCGGTTGGCCTGCACCTCCTCGGGCACGTCCTGCCGCACCTCGCGCCTGTCGTCCGGCTCCAGGCGCTCGCCGGCCTGCGCCTTCGAAGGCGCAGGGGCGGCCTTCTTCTGCTTCTGCGCGAGCGCCGAAGTGGGCGCGAGCGCGGTGAGCGCGAGGAGGAGCGCGGCGGCGACTTTCGGTTGCGACTTCATGACTTAACCTCCGAAAAGGGAAATTAACCACAGAGACACGGAGACACAGCTTCAGCTTTAGCTCTCGACAAGCTGTGCCTCTGTGTCTCTGTGGTTAATCGGATTCCCATAACTCTCAACAAACGACTCAACCCTCACGCCCCGCGGCCGAAGAGGATCGTCTTCACCGTCTCGAACAGGATGACGGCGTCGAGCACGAGGCTCTGGTTCTTGATGTAGTAGAGGTCGTACTGCAGCTTCTGGCGCGCGTCCTCGACCGACGCGCCGTACGGGTACTTGATCTGCGCCCACCCCGTCAGGCCCGGCGGGATGAGGTGGCGCTGCTCGTAGAAGGGTATCTCCTCGGCGAGCTGCTTGACGAAGTGCGGGCGCTCGGGGCGCGGCCCGACGAAGTTCATGTCGCCGCGCAGGATGTTCCAGAACTGCGGGATCTCGTCCACGCGAATCTTGCGGATGACTCTCCCGACGCGCGTCGCGCGCGCGTCGCCCGCCTTGCTCGCCCAGACGGGGCCGTTCGCTTCGGCGTCGGTGCGCATCGAGCGGAACTTGTAGACGCGGAACGCGCGCCCGTTCTTCCCCACGCGCTCCTGCGAGTAGAGGACGGGGCCGGGCGAGTCGAGCTTGATGAGCGCGGCCGTCAGGAGCGCGATGGGCAGGGAGACGACGGCGCCGACGAGCGCCACGCCGCGGTGGAAGAGCGTCCGCAGCACGGCGGACAGACGCGCCTGCCGCGCCCGCGAGGAGAAGATGAGCCACGACGGGCGCATCATGTCCAGCGAGACGCGGCCCGTCAGGCGCTCGTAGAAGCTCGCGCACTCCTCGATGTGCACGTCGCCCGACAGGCTCAGGTCTAGGAGCTGGCGCGTCGGGAACTGCCCGCGCCGCTCGGCCTGCGCGACGACGACGCGGTTGACGCCCTCGCGCCGCGCGATCTCGGCGAGGTCGTCGGTCACGCCGATGACGCGCGGGTTAATCAGACTCTGGCCGACGAGTTCCGGCCGGCTGTCGACGAAGCCGATGATGCGGTAGCCCGCGTCGCGCCTCTCCAGGACTTCGCGCGCGACCTCGACGGCCGACGCGCCCGAGCCGACGATGAGAATCTTCTCGCCCACGCCCGGGTGGCCGAGCAGCCAGTGCGCGCCGACGCGCCACGCGACCATCAGCGCGAGCGCGAGCGGCAGCGCGATGAGCGAGACGCCGCGCCCGATCTTCAGCTCCGGCACCAGGTAGATCGCAATCGCCAGCGCGACCCACGCCAGCCCGAGCGCCTGGACGAGGCGGAGCACCAGCTCGCGCCGGTCGTGCATGACGACGAAGTCGTAGAGGTCGTAGAGGTAGAAGGCGGCGAGGCAGAAGGCCGTGACGACCGCCGCCTTGAGGTAGCCGTACTTCTCGTTCAGCTCGAAGTAGGCGTCGACCCAGCCGAGCCGCAGGTAGGCCGCCGCCACCATCGCGAAGAAGATCAAAAGAGCCTCCGCGATGATGAGCAACAACGTCCTCACGTTCAGGCGCGTCGAAGCCAAACCTTTAAGCCCCCCTCCCTATTCTTCGCCCGCCTCGCCGCGGCGCGAGTAGCGGCGGTAGTAGTAGTTCTGCTCGTTGAGCTGCTCGTCCGAGCCGTTGAGGACGACGCCGAGCAGGCGCTCGCGCGGCAGCGGCTCGAGCAGTTTTTCCAGGGCGGAGTAGCGCGTCTTGCCCGCGCGCGCGACGATGAGCGCGGAGTCGGCGCGGCTGATGAGCACCGTCGCGTCGGTGAAGATGCCGAGCGGCGGCGCGTCGATGATGACGTAGTCGAACATGCGCCGCACCTCCTGCAAGACCGCGAGGAAGCGCGGCCCCGAGAGCAGCTCCGCCACGTCGTCGCGCGCCGAGCCGCCGGGCAGGACGTGCAGGCCCGCGGGTTCGAGCCTGACAATCGCCTCTTCGAGCCGCGCCTCGCCCGCGAGCACCTCCGAAAGCCCCGTCGGCGCGTCGAGGCCGAGGTAGTCGGCCGCGCAGGGGTTGCGCAGGTCGCCGTCGATGAGCAGCGCCCGCACGCCGTCGGTCTGCGCGAGCAGCCAGGAGAGGTTGACGGCCGTCAGGGTCTTGCCCTCCATGATGCCGGCCGAGGTGATGACGAACGCCTGCATCTTCCTGCGCTCGCCCGCGTGGAGCACACGCGTCCTTAAGCTGCGGTAGCGCTCGGCGTGCGAAGAGCGCGGCTGCGTGATGGCGACGAGGTGTGGTTCGACGCGCGCGGCGGAGACGTCCAGGCGGACGAACTCCGGCGTGCGCGCCGAACCGGCAGCGCCCAAAGTTGCCCCAGCAGCACGCGAAGCCTGCCCGGCGGGGAGTGCCGACCCGCCCGGCGCCGACGTCTGCTCATTGGGCGCTGGTGTGTGCGCCGTCTCCGGCGTCTGAAAGTGTCTGGAGGCGTGGAAGAGATATTCGGGGGCGGGCGCGACCTCGTCCGCGGCGGGCGCGTGGCCGTTGCCGTTCGAAGGCTCGGGCCGGACGGCGACCGACTGCTCCTCGCCCGGCTCCGCATCGGCCGGCGTGCCGTTCTGCTCGGCCGCGCGCTTCAGTGCTTCGTAGACTCTGCCCATCACGAATCTCCCTTGCTGTCCCAACTGCGGAAGGCGCGGCCGACGTCGTCCGCGTCCGGCGCGGCCGCGTTCAGCTCGCGCTCGACCTCGCGCTCGTGGCTGACCTGCGCGGCGCGGCCCACGGCCGAAGTGTCCTTGCCCGAGCTGCTCGCCTCGGCCGCCCAGAGCTCCGAGCGCCCGGCGGCGGTGAAGACGCGCGCGGACGAGGCGCGCTCCTCGCCCGACTGCCGGCCGCGCTGCGCGTTCGGCAGCAGGTCGAAGGTCTCCGCGACCTCCTCGACGATGTCGCGATTGATGTGGCGCGCGCCCGCGGCGAAGCCCGCGAGCAGAGAGTTGTCGCAGATGTTGTTGATCTGCCGCGGAATGCCTTCGGAGCAGCGGAAGACCAGGTCGACCGCGGCCTGCGTGAAGATGTCCGTGTGCTCGGCGCCGGCCGCGAGCAGGCGCGAGGCGATGTAGCGCGCGGTCTCCTCGATGTCGGGCAGGGGCTTGATCTCGCAGCGCAGGGCGACGCGCTGCTTGAGTTGGCGCAGCTCCGGCTGGTTCAGCACGTCGCGCAGCTCGGGCTGCCCCGTCAGGACGATCTGCAACTGCTTGGCCGAGTCGGACTCGAAGTTCGACATGAGCCTGATCTCTTCGAGCACGGCGGGCGAGAGGCCGTGCGCCTCGTCGATGACGAGCACGGTGCGCAGGCCGCGCGAGTGGCGCGAGTCTAAGACTTCGCCGAGCCGGAGCAGCAGCTCCGACTTGCTCTCCCAGCGCGGCACGTCGAGGAGCTTCGGGGAGGAGACGTACTGGTAGAACTCCGAGACGGTCATCCGCGGGTTGAAGAGGTACGCGACGAGCACCGTGCGGTCGAGCCGGTGCATCATCCAGCGCAGGATGGTCGTCTTCCCCGTCCCGACCTCGCCCGTGACGACGATGAGGCCCTTCCCGCTCTCGATGCCGTAATGCAGGTTCGCCATCGCCTCCGTGTGCGAAGGCGTGAAGTAGATGAACCGCGGGTCGGGCGTCAGCGCGAAGGGCAGCTCTTTCAGTCCGTAGAAGTCTAAGTACATCTCTCTACCTCCGGGGTGTTGGGGTTTAGGTTTTGGTTTTAACCAATACCCGGAACCCAGAACCCAAAACCTTCCCTTCACCCTCTCGACGTGAACATCTCGATGATGTGCAGGCGGCTGAGGACGAAGGCGAGCGCGGGGGCGCTCACGACCGTGGCGACGACGGCGGCGAGGGCCAGCGCGGCGCGGCGCGCCTTGAGGCGGCGCTCCTCGCGCGCCGTCAACAGCATCGGCAGCGTGACGAGCACGGGCAGCCCCGTGTAGTGCTCGGCGTCCTCGCTCGTCTGGACGGTCAGGAGCCGAGGCACCTCGAAGGCGGCCGCGAGCGCGACGCCACAGCCTAACCCCGCGACCAGCCCGAGCAGCATCAGCAGCGGGCGCTTCGGCGCGACCGGCTGCTGCGGCAAACTCGCCGCGTCGATGACGGTGATCGCCTCGCCCTGCGCCTTCCCGGCCACCTGCGAGGTGATCTCGGCCTTCTTCTGCTGCTCGACCAGTTGGTCGTAGATGGCCTTCTCGCTCTCGTACTCGCGCTGCACGGCCTCCAGCTTGACCTCGGTGTTGGGGACGCTGCTGATCTGCCCGCTGACCGCGGCGATGTCCGACTCGGCGCGGTCGAGCATGGCCTGCTGCCGCTTGACCTCGCCCTGGAGCCGCGCCGCCTCCGACTTGTAGGAGCTGACGCGCGGGTCGAGCCGGTTTTCGAGCCGCTCGCGCGTCTCCTTGACCTTGCGCTTGTGCTCTTCGAGCATGTCGTCGATCTGCGACTGCACGTAGTCGATCTGCTTCTGCACCGCCTTCATCTCGGGCGCGGCCGGCTTGAAGACGAGCGACAGCTCGCCCTTCTGCGCCTCCAGGTCGCCCTTGCGCTTGACCAGCTCGGCGTAGGCGGGCGTGCCCTTCGGGTCCTGCATCTGCGCGACGACGGCCTCGACGTCCTGCTGGTTCGACTTGGTGAGGTCGGTGACGGCGCGGTTGAGGAAGGCTATCTGGTCGTTGAGGCGGCCGACCTCGGAGATGCGCGCCTTCTGCTCTTCGCGCAGGCCGGCGAGCTGGCCGACGAGCGCCTGTGTCGCGCTCGGCAGGCTGTGCACGTTCTGCGTCATGGCCGCGAGGCGCCGGTCGTCGATCTCCTTGAGCTTCGCCTTCTGCTCTTCGACGCGCTCCCTGAAGAAGTCGGCGGTGAGCGTCGCCTCGTCGCCCGCGGCCTTCGACTGCGCGTCCACGTACTTGCGCGCCAGCGCCTCGGTCACGGCCTGCGTCGCGCGCGGTTCCGCCCCGCGGTAGGCGAGGAAGAAGCCGTTGGTGATCTCGTTGCGCGAGGTGTTGAGCGTGATCTTGAGGTCGCGCGTGCGCATCCGGTCGACCAGCTCCTCCATCGAGTCGCCGCGGGCGCGCTCGCGCGCGTAGAGGTCGTAGCGCTCGATGAGCGGCTGGAGCACGCTGCGGCTGGTGACCTCCTGCGTGATGTTGTTGATGCGCAGCGTGAGGTCGCTGTCCGACATCTGCGCGACGCCCTGCGCCATGATGGTCGCCGGCCGCACGGCCAACAGCGTCGTCGACTCGTAGACGTTCGGCAGCCGCCAGACCACGAAGGCCACGGCCACGGCGACCGCCGCGGTCGGCAGGGCGATCAGCCACTTCCTCCGCCAAACAATCCGCGCCAGCTCGGCCGGCGTCCGCTGCCTGAAATCAACGCTCATGGCTCACTCCATTCGCGGTGCTGAGTGTTGGGTGCTGGGTGCTGGGTAAAAGCCTGTTCTAACCAGCACCCAGCACCCAACACCCAGCACCCTCTTAAAGGCTGTCCAGCGTGCGGCGCACTTCGTCCACGGGGGTCGGGGTCGGGGGCTTGACGGGGCGCTGCTGCTCCTTGCCGGCCAGCTCCAGGCACTTCTGGAGCTCGCGCCGGGCGCCGGCCTTGTCGCCGCTCTTGGCGAGCGCGGCGCCGAGGTGCCAGCGGTAGAGGGAGTTGTCGCCGCCGACCTTGACCGCGACCTCGACCGCGCGCTTGAGCTGCTCGACCGAGTCGCGGTAGAGCTCCCGCCGGTAGTAGACCCAGCCCAGCGTGTCGGCGGCGCCGGGGTTGTTGGGGTAGCGGCGCACCACGTCCTGCGCCAGGCGCATCGCCTCCTCGGGGTTGCCCTTCCCGTGCTCGCCGTAGAGCGCCGCGAGGTTGTTGGCCGTGATGGGTTCGTCCGGCCGGATGGAGAGGGCGCGGCGGTAATACTCGGCCGCCGCGTCGAGGTTGTTGCGCCCGTTCTCGATCATCCCGATCATGCGGAAGGCGACGAAGTCGTCCGGCCGCCGCTGCGTGATCCTCTTGTACTCGTCGATGGCGCGGTCGGGCTGCTGCGTGCCGACGTAGATTTCGGCCAGCGCCGTGTAGGCCTGCACGAAGTCGGGGTCGAGCTCGATGGCGCGGCGCAACGCCGCCTCGGCCCGCGCGACGTCGGCGGGCTCGTTCTGATTCGCGCTGCGGTAGGCGTGCCCCAGAAGGTACTGTAGCTGCGCGCTGTTGGGCTGCTCGTTGGCCAACTGTTCGACGCGCGTGCGCGCCTCGCCGAGACGCCCCGCCACCGTCCCGAGGTTGATGAGGCCCATCAGCGCCTGTGGGTTCGTGCGGTCGAGCGCGAGCGCCTGGTCGAGGTGCTGCCAGGCCTCGTCCCACTTCTGCTCGGCGGCGGCCGCGTCCGCGAGGTTGACGTGGGGCACGGGCGAGTTGGGCGAAGCCTGGCGCGCCGCCTCGAAGTCCGCGCGCGCCGCGGCCAGCTGCGCAGGCGTCTGCGCGGCGAGCCGCAGGCTCGCCTTCCCGCGCAGGAGGTACGCGTTCGTCTTCACGTCCGCGAGGAGCTGCGGCGTCACTTCGCCGCTCGGCGCCGCCTCCTTGAGCTTGTTGATCAGGTCGTCGGCCGAGCGCTTCGAGCCGTCGGCGTCGCCCGAGTCGAGGCCGACCTGAATCTGTATGAGCTTGGCCGGGAGGAAGTCCTGGTAGTAGAGCTCGAGGTCTGCGGCGCGGGCGCGCGCCTGCTCGAGCTGCCCGTCGCGGTAGAGCGCGTCGGCCATGAAGAAGAGGCCGAGCTTCGAGCGCGGGTCGCGGTCGAGGACGGTCTTCAGGTCGGCGATGGCGTCCTTGTACTTGCCCGTGTCGATGCGCGAGCGCGCGCGCAGGAAGAGCGCGTCCGGGTCGTTCGGGCTGCGCTTGAGCAGCTCTTCGGCCTGCGCGGCCGCGCCCTGCGTGTCGCCGCGCTGGAGGCTGATCTCGCCGAGGCGGTAGCGGCCGTGCCCGTAGTCCGGGAAGGCCTTGACGATCTCCTGGTAGAGGTTCGCGGCGTCGTCGAAGCGGCCGACCGTCGCGTAGTAGTCCGCGAGCCGCGCCTTGCCCTCGGGCTTGTCCCAGTCGAGCTGCGCCCAGGCCTTGTAAGCCTCCTCGGCGCGGTCGAGGCGGTTGTTGACGAAGTAGTAGCTGGCGAGCACCCAGCGCACGTCGCGGTTCTCCGGGTCGACCTCGACGGCCTTGCGGAACTGCGCCTCGGCGTCGGCGGGGCGGCCCGACTGCGTCAGGAACTTGCCGTACTCGACGTAGGCGAGCGAGGAGCGGTCGTTGAGCGAGATGGCCTGCTGGTAGACGCGCTCGGCGTCGGCGGGGCGGTTGGTCTGGAGGTAGAAGCGCGCGAGGCCCATGTGCGACTCGACGCGCTTGGGGTCGAGCGCGACGGCCTCCTTAATCATCCGCTCGGCCGCCGCGGTGTCGCCTTTGAAGTAGACGACGTTAGCCTGGAGGATGTGGCCGTCGGGGTTGTTCGGCTCGCGCGCCACGATCTGGTTGGCGAGGCCCTCGGCCTCGCCCAAGAACTCGGCGTTCTTCTGCCGCGCGTAGGCGGCGAGGTAGGCGTTGGCGAGGCGCACCCGCGCCGGCACGTTCCCGGCGTCGAGCTTGACCGTGCGCTGAAGCTCTTCGACGTACTCGCTGCCGCGGCCGAGCTGCTCGTAAGCCTGCGCCAGGCCCCAGTGGGCGGCCGCCAGGTTGTCGTCGATCTGGATGGCGTTGCGGAATTCGAGCGAGGCCTCCTGCCAGCGGCGCTCCTTGAGGAAGGCTTCGCCGCGCGCGACGTGTCCGGCCTTCGCTTTCTCTGGGTTGGAGCAGCCTGCGGCGAGCGCGACGATGCAGGCGAGTAGGACGGCGAGCGGCGCCCGGAGGCTCCGGGCGCGGGGGCACTCTTGAAAGTTCATCTGACTGGCACTCCTTGAACGGGTTGACGTCGCCGCGCGACACGCGTCGAAGGCCGGGGCTAGTGGCCTTCGGGCGCGACCCTACGCGCGACTCCGACTCTTCTGACTCGACCGTCCCGGCCTCTTCGTCCTCGGGCGGCGGGCAAAGCCGCTCGGAGGAGTCTTCGTGGCCGTCGGTTTCTGAACGCGCCCTCCGGCGGGGCGTGCCGGCGGGAACGACATGAAAGGGAAACGCCTAAAGCCATCCCCCTTCCCTAAAATGCCCTACCCGACAGCCAAAAGCAAGACTTAAAACAGAACCGCGAGCGGTGGCGGGCGGGTCATAGTTACATGATCTGAGCCGCCTGTCGTGTGACCACCCGCTCGCAACCGCTCGCGGTTCTGTCCCACTAGTCCGGCACGTAGGCCGAGAGGTTCGGGGCGACCTGCGCGGCGAACTGCGCGGCCACCTGCTCCGCCTCGCGCCCGTCCCCGCGGAACGGGACGAGCACGCGCACCATCGCGCCGTCGGAGCGGCGGAGGCGGATGCTGTCGAAGACCGTGTAGACCTTGTCCACGTACTCGCTCGCCACCGCGCGGCCGCGCCCCTGATACCAGTAGAGCAGGAGCATCTTGTCGGGGCCGTGCTCGATGACGTAGCTGTTGGCCTTGAAGGCCGCGCGCCCGTCGGCCGGCTTGACCTCGACCGTCGAGGGCTGGCCGAGCGCCCAGCCCGAGCCGGGCAGGCAGTTGAGGGGGCTGTGGTATGTGGCCCCCGTGCGCTGCGTCAAGTAGTAGCCGACGTAGAGCGAGGCCACGCGCCCGCCCTCGCCCGTGTAGTCGCGCGAGACGTAGTCGTCCGCGCGCAGCACGGCCTCGGTCGCCGCGTCGAAGCGCACGTCGCTCCCGAGTTGGTGCCAGCCGCCGACCGCCGCGGGGAACTCCGCCAAAGCCCTGCGCGGCACGCTGGCCTCGCCCGCCACGGCCCAGTAGTTAACGACCGCCGCGCCCAGAAGGAGCAGCACCAACATCGCCCAGAACTGTGTCGCCTTGCCTCTCATCTCGCTTCCGCCTGCGCCCCTTCCGCCGCCGCCGCCGCTGTCGTTGTCGTCGCCACGGGGACTTCGACCGCCTCCGCCTTGACGCCGCCCTCGCCGCCCGGCCCGCCGCCCCGCGCCGGGTTGAAGCGGTCGAGCAGCCAGCCGAAGGCGAAGAGCAGAAGGAAGGCGACGATGTAGATGACCCAGCCCGAGAACTCGTGGAAGAAGCCGTCGGCGACCTCCGTCCCGTAGAAGCGCGCGAGCACGCCCGTCCCGCTCACGCGCGCCGCGTTGGTGACGATGGCGATGGGCACGGCCGCCAGCACGATGAGCACCGAGCGCGCCCTCCGGAACACTTCGAAGCGCCGCCCGCCCTTGCCGCCCTCGTCCGAAGGGTTCGTGAAGTATGCGAAGACGACGGCCAGCGTGACGAGCGTCATCAGGCTGCGGATGCCGCTGCACGCCTCGACCACTTCGAGCCGCTTGGTCGTCGTCGAGCCCAAGGGGTACAGCTCGATGACGTTCCCCTCACGCAGCACGGGGATGTCGAACATGCGCATGGCCCAGACCGCGCAGCGCGACGCGAAGAGTTGTAAGGGGAAGGCGACCTTGTTGAAGACGATGGTCGGGATGGGGATGGCGAGCAGCAGGAGCAGCAGCGGCACGGAGACCGCGCGCAGCAGACGCCACCCGCGGAAGTAGACGGCCAGCCCCGCCAGGAGCAGGACGAGCGACGTGCGCTGCGTGAACAGCTCGGCCCCGGCCGTCCCGACCCACAGCATCAGGAGCGCCGCCGCGACCGCCGCCGCGCCCGGCCAGACGCGCGGGCGCTCGGGCAGGGCGGCCAGACGGCCGCGCCCCGCCCAGAGGATGTAGCCGATGACGAAGGGGATGAGGAGCCCGTGCGAGTAGTTCTCGTCCTCCCACCAGAAGCGCCCGAGGCGCGCGAGCACGCCCCAGTAGGCGAACGCGACCGCGGCCGCGATGACGAGCGGTCTCCAGACTCTTTGGGGCGAGATGGCTTGGGGCATGCTTGAAAAGCTTTCGGGGTTCCGGCCGGCGGCCCGCGGCGCGCCTGCCGCGTCCAAGCTTACCGCAGCCGCGCGCGGGCGGGCAACAAAATTAAAGGATGAAGTAGGAAGGATGAAGGATGAAGTTGATGCGGAACCGCATCAACCTCGTCCTTCATCCTTCGTCCTCCTGCCCACACCTTGTGCGCTACTGCTGCCTGAAGCGGTCGCGGTACTCGGTGGAGGAGAGGAAGGCTTTGACCATTTCGGCGCGCTGGTAGTCGCCGCCGAACTGTTCGAGCTTCGAGAGCCAGTAGTTGTAGCCGCCGGCGTCGGGGTCGCGGCGCAGGTAGCCGAAGTACTGCATCAGCACAAAGGCCCGGTTCTTCTCAAGCCGCGAGAACTCTTCGTTCTCGATGATCTTCGCCAGCACGTCCGCGCGCTGCGCGCCCGCGTTGAGCGACGCGACGAGCGAGTCGCGCTCCGCGGCCGCGGGGATGACGCCCTCCGAAGCGTAGAGCGCGTCCACGAACTGCGCCGAGGTCAGGCGGTCGTAGCGCGTGCGGAAGTCCGGGCGCAGCACCCAGGCTTGGTAGAAGGCGCGCTGGTTCGCCGCGAGTTTGTCCGCCCAGCCCAGCTCGCCGACGATGACGCCCTTCGCGACCTCCTGCGTGTCTGCGACGAACTCCGCAAACGTGACCTGACGGCCGAGCGAACCCTTGTAGAGCCTGTGGACGAGGTAACCCGTCCCCTTGAACTCGATGGAGAGGAAGTACGCGGCCGAGACGTCGATGCGCATCGCCTCGACGCAGCCGGCGCTGGCGCCGCAGTTCTCGATCTTCGAAGTCCAGTAGGCGCGCCCCGACTCGTCCGGCTCGCGCCCGAGGAAGTCGACGTAGTGCTGGCGGACGAAGTAGCCGGAGTAGTCCACGGGGTTGCTGACGTTGCCGTAGGCCATCAGCACGTCGGCCAGCTCAAGGTAGTCGATGGCCTTCTGGAGCGCCGACTTGGCCTCGGCGAGCTGGCCCTGGTTGGCGTAGTTACCGGCCGAGGCGGCGTACGTGAGCGCGTTCGAGAGCGCGGCCTCCGCGCGCGTGGCCGCGGGGTAGAGCGAGTGCTCGGCCGTCAGGTCTACGTAGGCCTGCTGGATGGCCGCGACGACGGCCGCGACGCGGTCGGTCGGGTTCGTGACGGCCTCGGACGGGGCCAGCGGGGCCGCCGGGACGGTCGTGCCGGCGAGCGCGTTGCTCAAGTCCTGCGCGCCGCGCAGCGCCTCGCGCAGGCTGCGCTTCGACCTGGGCTCGGGTGTCGGCGTCGGCGTCGGCGTCGGGGTCGGGGTCGGGGTCGGGGTCGGCGTGGGAGTGGGCGTCATGACCGGTGTGGGTGTCGGGGTCGGCGTCGCCGCCGGCTGGCCGTTGCCGGCCATCGCGGCTTCGAGCGCGGCGAAGTCGCAGCCCACATCCTTGCCGTCAGTCGCTCGCCCCTTGTAAGGGCTCGCCGCGGCGAGGCGGTAGTTGCCGGCCGGGCTGTCGGTGAAGACCACGTCGGCGAGCGAAGTCGGGTAGAAGTTGTTGGCCGGGTAGCGGTTCTCGGGCGCGCCGGCGATGACGTTCCTCGCCCAGTTGGAGTTGGGGAAGTACACGTTGATGGCGTTCATCCCGACGCCGACGCTGTCGCCGAAGACGCCGTAGTCGTTGTTCAGCGTCAGGTTGTTGGTGAAGGAGAAGGAGGTCATGGGAGTCCCCGTCGCCTTCGTGACGTTGCCGGTCTGTATGACGGTGTTGTGGTCGATGCTGACCTGATCGGCCGCGTTCGCGATCTTGAGGAAGGCACCGTCGCCGCCCCACCGGCCGCCGACGTCGGCGAAGAGGTTGTTCCGGACGGTGATGCGCCGGCCGCGGACTTCCGTCGGGGCGCGGTCGTAGAGCGGGTCTGAGCCGAGGATGTTGAGGGCGGCGGCGGTGCCGCGGACGATGTTGTTCTCGAAGAGCACGTCCTCGACGGCCGCGGAGTCGCCGGAGTCGTTGGGCCTGGGGGTGAAGAGGATGGCGTAGCCGACCTGCGCGTCGACCCAGTTGTGCTCGAAGACGTTGCCGCTGATGACGACGCGGCGGGCGTTCTTCAGCTCGAAGATGTTCTTCACCGTGTAGACGCCCTGCCACTCGGGCGGCTTGTAGAAGTAGTTATTCCTGACCTCGATGTCGGACGGATCCATCCCCCGGTTCTGCGACCAGGCCCCGCCGAACATGATGTTCTCGCCGGCGGCTTCGAGGTAGTTGTTGACGATCTTGAACGGGCCGGGGCCGTTCCAGCCGCCGATGGCCTGCGTCTCGAAGCCCGCGTACTTGATGTTGGAGATGTAAGAGTTGGTGATCTCGGTCTTCCGGGCGTTGAGGGCGACGGCGCGGCGCAGTTGGTAGTCGCCGGGCGCGTGGATGAAGCAGCGGTCGAAGACCAGCTCGGTGGGCTGATTCAGAGGGTTGGTCTCGACGGGGCCGCCGAGGATGAGCAGCGCGTTCTCGGTCACGCCGGGGCGGACGGTGAACTCGACGCCGAGGAAGCGATAGTGGTGCGCGCCCGGGTCGGTGGCGATGGCCCCCTCGTTGTGCCCGAGCGACTCGATCTTGGGCATCAGGGCGCTCTGCGCCGGCGTCACCCTCTGCCCCGCGGGGAGGCTCGCGAGGAGGGAGGACTGGATGGTGACGTAGCCGTCGCCCTGCTTGTTCGGGAGGCGGAAGTTGCCGGGGTAGGTGGCGCCGGCGGCGAGGACGATGGTGTCTCCGGGCTTCGCCTGGTTGATGGCCGCTTGAAGGTCGCCGCCCTCGGCGACGTTGATGGTCGCCGCCCGCGCCGTCGTGCCCGCGGCGCAAAAGCAGAAGAGATTGAAGAGAAAGAGCGCGTAAAGCGACAGAGCGAGACGGGAGGCTACGGGCCGGCGGCCCTCACGAAAAACCCTCATGATGTCCTCACTTCGGTAACCAGACTATCTCGGTCGAGGGGCCGAGACTCTTGGCTTTGCGAGCCCGCATCGCTACGGGGGTGCCTTTAGTCGGTGCGACAAGTGTGGCGGCCGGGGCTAGGAAGCCCGGTCGCAGGCAGGTGGAAAAGACGATTGTCAGCGGATGATTGCTGGAGAAGGATGGCACGTAGAGCGCCGCGCTTCAGGGCGAAGGACGGCGTCTGGCTCTGAGTGTGTGCAATGCTTAAACCGGCAAAATCGGTGAGGGGTGCGAAGGGAGAAAGGAGCTTCAACGTTCGCGGCGAAATGGCGCGGTGGGTGGCTCCGGCAATACACCGGCGGCGTATCCGGCCGGTGTAAAGCAGTCTCCGATCGCCTTCGGCAGCCAGACAATCTCTCGAAGAGTCCGACCGTCAGAAGTTCCTTCGGGCGCCCCTCGTAGATTCACGGCTTTGTGCCCCTGCCTCACAGCAGGTTTACCTTTTCGCTGCAATCGCTTCGCTTTTGAAAGAGCGTGACTGCTTCGTCGTCAGCAGTCAGACAAAGTTTAAGAGTTCAAAACCATGTTGTCAACCGTTTCGTTTTGCCCGACGATTTCCCCAATAATTTCAACGAACTCCGCCGCCACCGCGTCGGCTTCATACCTCCGGCGCACCTCCGGCGCCCCCCAGACACGCCCCCCTTCCGCCCTCTCTGCGCGTACGTGTCCCAGAAAACTCTCCAGGGCCGACCTGGCCGCGCCTGTGTCGGAGGGGTGTGCGACGTGGCCGCCGAGACGACCGATGAGGTCGGCGGCGGCGCCGGGCGGGGTGAGCCCGAGGATCGGGCGGCCCGCGCCGAGGTAGTCGATGAGCTTCGAGGGCAGGAAGACGCTGACCTCGGCCGGCGCGTCGATGACGAGCAGGCCGTCGGCGGCGGCCATCAGGAGCAAACTCTCACGGTACGAGACGGCGGGGCGGAGGTTGAAAAGGCCCTCGGGCAGTTGGTCGCCTCCGGCGCGGCTGACGAGTTCCGGGTCGTGCCGGCCGATGACCTCGAACCTGACGCCGTCGAGAGCGCGCGCGTTCTCGGCCAGCACGGCGGAGAGTGCGCGCACGAGCGGCTCCGGCGAGCGCGTGCCGTAAAAGTTGCCGACGTAGCGGATGACGATTTCGTCCCCGGCACGGTCGTCGGGCGCGGCGCCGTAGAGGCTCGGGTCGAAACATTGCGGCAGGACGCGCGCCCTCTGCCGCAACGCTTCCGGATACTTGGCGAAGACCATCTCGACCGTCTCGCGCGAGGTGAAGACGGTGCGGTCGGCCGCCTCGACGACGGCGCGTTCGAGCGCGAGGTTGAGGCCGCGCGTCCTCCGGTCGTAGTTGCTGAAGGGGTTGTCAACCCAGGGGTCGCTGAAATGCGCGACCCAGGGGAGGCCGTAGTGGCGTTTCAGTTCGAGCCCGACGAGGTGATCTGTGAAGGGCTGCGCGAAGGTGACGAGCGCGTCGGGGCGGAACCGGCTCGACGAGAGGTAGTCGCGCACGGCGCTCGCGGCCAGAGGACGCCACGCGGTGTACTTGTCGGGCGCCACGTTCATGCGCCGCCAGAGCGGTCGGGAGAGATGGTAAGCGACGCGTTTGGCGAGCCGCCTTGAGGACGACTCCTCGAAAGGAACGCGGAGGCAGGCTTCGAGCAGCTCGTCGGCCTCGGGCTCGATGGTCGGGTCTCGGGGCGCGCCGTGTTCGTCGGCGCAGACGAGCACGGTCGGGGCGCGCGCGTACTTGAGCAGGCGCGCGACCTGCATCGAGCGCGGGTAGGCCAGCGGCGGGTAGGCGAAGGAGACGGCGAGAAGTTTCGGCGCGGGGCCGCCGCCGCGGGCGGTCGGCGCGCGTTCGGTCGTCATGCTTGCAGAAGAGCCTATCGGCCGCGCGGCTGTCAAGGGGGCCGAGGGGAATTGGCGTCGGCGAAATGGCCTCTCCGAACAGCCGGCCGCAGACACGAAAAGGTTTGCGCAGACCTCGGCCCCCGTGTGGTATGGTAAATATGAGGCCGCTGCGGCCTCGCGCTTCACGACACAGAGGGGTCTCTCCGAAGGGGTTTCATTAAATGTGCGGAATTGTCGGCGTGGCGGGTGACTTCACGCGCGAGGAGTGCCTGGAGATCGTCCGCAAGATGAACGACCGGATCGCCCACCGCGGGCCGGACGACGAAGGGGTCTGGGCGGAGGACGGCTTCGGCTTCGGCATGCGCCGCCTCTCGATCATCGACCTCGCCGGCGGCCACCAGCCGATGTGGGACGAGAGCGCCGGCCTCGGGGTCGTCTTCAACGGGGAGGTCTACAACTACCGCGAGCTGCGCCGGCGCATGGAGTCCGACGGCGTCGGCCCCTGGGCGACGATGAGCGACACGGAGGTCGTCCTGCGCGGACTCGCGCACGCGGGCGAGGCGGCCATCCAGAGTTGGAACGGGATGTTCGGCGTCGCCGCGTGGGACGCGCGGCGCAAGTCTCTGACGCTCATCCGCGACCGCATGGGCGTCAAGCCGCTCTACTACTTCTACGACGGCCGCACTCTCCTCTTCGCCTCCGAGGTCAAGGCGCTCTTGGCCTCGGGCCTCGTCCCGCGCCGCGTGAACCGGCAGGCCGCGTGGGACTACCTGACCTTCCGCTACGTGCCCGGCTCCGAGTCGATCTGGGAGGGTGTGCGCAAGCTTCAGCCCGGCCACCTCCTCCGCTTCCCGCAGGGCGGCCCGCCCGAAGAGGTCTGCTACTGGCAGACGGACGTCGTCGCCTCTCCTCAGGAAGAGGGGCGCAGCGAAGAGGAGGCCGAGCGCGAGTTCACCTCCCTGCTCCTCGACGCCGTCGAGCTGCGGCTCGTCGCGTCGGACGTGCCCGTCGGCGTCTTCCTGAGCGGCGGACTCGATTCGAGCGCCATCGCCGCCGCGGCGGTCGAGCTGGGCCACAAAGACTTTCACACCTTCACGGTCGGCTTCGAGGAGGGCGGCGAGTTCTCCGAGCTGCGCTTCGCGCGGCAGATGGCCGACCACGTCGGCGCGCGCTTCCACGAGGTCGTCGTCGACCAGCGGCAGTTCCTCGAAATGCTGCCCGAGGTCGTCGTCGGCGCCGACGAGCCTCTGGCCGACCTCACGCTTGTCCCGCTCCTCGCCGTCTCGCGCCTCGCGCGCGAGCACGTCAAGGTCGTCCTCTCCGGCGAGGGCAGCGATGAGGTTCTCGCGGGCTACAACCTCGACGAGTCCGAGCGGATGTGGGCCGGCGTCCGCCGCCTGCAACGCATCCCCCGCCCCGTCCTGACGACGGGCGCGGCCCTCTCGCGTCTCGCCCTGCCCGAGCGATTTCAGCGGCGCGCCGAGCGCCTCTCGACCGTCCCGCTCGCCGAGTGGAACCTGGCCTCGCGGCCTCACATCACGCGCTACTTCGGCCAGCCCGACAAGGAGTCTCTGTGGCCCGGCGTCGCGCTCGAAGACTCCGAGCGCATCCTCGACGCGCAGTACCGCGCGGCGCGCTCGGCCGACCCGCTGCAACAGCTCCTCTCCGTCTACCAGAAGTCGTGGCTCGTCGAAGACCTCCTGATGAAGGCCGACAAGATGAGCATGGCCGCCTCGCTCGAAGCGCGCACGCCGTTCCTCGACTACCGCCTCGTCGAGTGGGCGAACCGCCAGCCGAACCGCGTCAAGGTCAGGCAGACGGGGCTGCGCAAATACCGCACGAAGGAGGTGCTCCGGCGCTTCTGCGCGAAACGCGTCCCCGCCGAAATCCTCACGCGCCCCAAGCAGGGCTTCCCCGTCCCCGCCTACCGCTGGCTGAGGAACGGACTCCAGGGTTGGGCGCAGGACACCCTGCTCGGCCCTTCGAGCCGCACGCGTGAGGTCTTCGACGAAGGGCAGGTGCGCCGGCTGCTCGCAGACTCGCGCGAGGGTTTGGGCGACACGCCGCACCGCGTCTGGATTCTCCTCGTCCTTGAGCTCTGGCTCCGCGCGTGGGACGCGCGGCTCGCGTCGGAGTGAGTGAGTTGAGAAGCGTGCCGAGTTCGTTTGAGGAGAGAGGTGTGATGAGTTCGTCCGCGCGGCGGCGCTTGCGCGGCGCGGCCGTCCTTCTACTTCTGGCGCTCGCCGCCGCTCCGCCGCTCGCGCTCAACGCGGCCTGCGGGGCTAAGGGCGAGCAGCGCCCGCGTCGGGCGGAAGGCACGGCGTCGGGCTCGACCATCACGGTCGCGGCCGGCGAAGACCTTCAGAAGGCGATTGAACGCGCGCGCCCGGGCGACACCATCAACGTCGAGGCGGGGGCCTCCTTCGAAGGCCCCTTCACGCTCACCGACAAGGGGGCCGGCGAGCAGTACATCACGATTCAGTCGTCCGCGGCGACGCGCCTCGCCGCGGGCGCGCGCGTCGGCCCGGCGCAGTCGGCGCTGATGCCGAAGCTCCTGACCGCGGGTCGCGGCGAGCCCGCGCTGCGCACCGCCCCCGGCGCGCACCACTGGCGGCTCGTCGGCCTCGAGATCGCGCAGCGCGACGCGGCCGCGCAGCTCTACGACCTCGTCAAGCTCGGCGACGGCTCCGCCGCGCAGAGCAAGTTGAGCGACGTCCCGCACCACTTCGTCATCGAGCGCTGTTACATCCACGCGGCCCCAGACGGCCAGCTCAAGCGCGGCGTGGCGCTCAACAGCGCCGCCACCGAAATACTCGATAGCTACATCTCAGGCTTCAAGGTTAAGGGACAGGACGCCTCCGCCATCGGCGGCTGGAACGGCCCCGGCCCGTACCGCATCGTTAACAATCACATCGAGTCGGCAGGCGTCACCGTCCACTTCGGCGGCGCGGCCGGCGGCCTGAACGTCGTCCCCTCCGACATCGAGTTCACGCGCAACACCGTCACGCGCCCGCCCGAGTGGCGCGGCGTCTACACGGTGAAGAACCTCTTCGAGCTGAAGAACGCACGCCGCGTCACAGTCTCCGGCAACCTCTTCGAGCACAACTGGGTCGACGCGCAGGCCGGCTACGCCATCCTCTTCACCCCACGCCCCAACGACTCCAACGACGCGGCGTTGGTCGAAGACGTCTCGTTCACGAACAACGTCGTGCGCGGCACCGCCGCCGGCGTCAACGTCATCGGCTCCGACCCCCTCTACGAACGCGCCCCTTCGGAAGTCCGCGGCCGCCGCATCCAGATTCGGAACAACCTCTTCGCCGACGTCGGCGGCCAGTGGGGCGGCGACGGCGTCTTCATCAAACTGGGCGAGGGGGCGGAGTCCGTCACCGTGGATCACAACACCGTCCTGAACACGGGCAACATCACGAAGGCGTCGGGGGCGCCGCTCCGTTCCTTCTCCTTCACGAACAACGTGGTCGCGCACAACGACTACGGCGTCCACGGCGACGACGCGGCCGTCGGCCTCGGCGCCATCAATCGCTACTTCCCCGGCTCCACCTGGTCGCGCAACGCCATCGTCGGGGCACAGCCGCCGACGGGGCCGTTCGCCGACCCCGAGTCGCGCTACCCGCCCGGCAACTTCTTCCCGCGCCGCTGGGACGACGTGAAGATGGTCGACCGCGCGGGCGGCGACTACCGCCTCGCGCCCGACAGTCCCTTCCGCCACCGCGCCGCCGACGGCAAAGACGTGGGCTGCGACTTCGACGAGCTGCTGGAGAAGACCGGCGCGCCCTCGCTCCAGGCTCTCCTGCGCACCGCGAACTGACGCGGCCTGCGCCGTCACATTCCCGAAGGGTCAACGAAGAGAAGATGAAACAAGTCCTCCGCAAGGGTCTGAAAGAGATCGTCGTCGGCGAAGTGCCCGACCCGGTCGCCGCCCCGCACCACGTCCTCGTCCGCCCGTTCTACTCGCTCATCAGCAGCGGCACCGAGACGGCCGACATCCACACGCAGAGCCTCGCCTCCGAGGTCGCCGAGAACCCCTCGCACCTCCGCACGGTCTGGGAGGTGATGAAGCAGCAGGGCCCCGTGCGGACGATCAGCGAGGTGCACGCCAAGTTGTTCAAACAGTACGCCGCCCTCGGCTACTCGGGCGCGGGCGTCGTCGTCGCCAGACACCCGACCGTCACAGACCTCGAAGTCGGAGACCGCGTGGCCTACGGCGGCGAGGGCACGGGCCACGGCGAGACGATTCTCGCCGGCCGCAACCTCGTCGTCCGCGTCCCCGGCGAGGTGCCCTTCGAGCAGGCCTGCTTCACCACGCTCGGCAGCATCGCGCTCCACTCGGTGCGCGTCGCCGAATTAGAACTCGGCGACACGGTCGTCGTCCTCGGCCTCGGGCTGGTCGGCCAGCTCGTCGCGCAACTGGCAAGGCTCCACGGCGCGCACGTCATCGCCGTCGACCTCAACGCCAAGCGCGTCGAGCTCGCGCGCCAGCTCGGCGCCGACCACGCGCTCGTCGGCGGCGCGTCGACGGTTCAGGAAGTCTCGGCCCTGACTGCGGGTCGCGGCGCCGACTGCGTCATCGTCGCCGCCGCCTCGAAGTCTTCGGCGCCCGCGCAGCAGGCCGTCAAGCTCTGCCGCGACCGCGGCCGCGTCGTCGTCGTCGGCGCCGTCCCGCTCGACCTCGACCGCAACGAGATGTACGCGAAGGAGCTGAAGCTCTCGCTCTCGCGCGCCTACGGCCCCGGCAGCTACGACGCCGCTTACGAGAAGGGCGGGCAGGACTACCCTCTGCCTTACGTGCGCTGGACGGAGAACCGCAACATGGAAGAGTTCCTCCGCCAGGTCGCGCTGGGCCGCGTGCGCCTCGCGGAACTGGTCACGCACACCTTCCCGCTCGAAGAGGCGGCCGCGGCCTACCAGACGATCATGAATCCGGAGGCGGCGAGCCTCGCCGTCCTCCTGCGCTACCCAGACCCTCTGCCGGCCGGCGAGAACGGCTTCGCGCCGAAGCGGAGAATCGAGACGCCGGGACTCGCGTCGAAAGCGGACGGACTCGGCGTCGCGCTCGTCGGCGCCGGCAACTTCTCGCGCTGGGTGCACCTGCCGAATCTCAAACGTCTGGCGGGCGTGCGCCTCCAGGCCGTCCACTCTTCGAGCGGCGCGCGCGGCAAGAGCTACGCCGAGCGCTTCGGCGCGCGCTACGCCTCCTCCGATTATGAGGAGGTGCTCAAAGACCGGGAGGTCGACGTCGTCATCATCGCCAGCCGCCACGAGCACCACTTCCGGCAGGCGCTCGCCGCCTTACGCGCGGGCAAGCACGTCTTCGTCGAGAAGCCGATGGCCGTCACCGAGGACGAGTGCCGCCAGCTCTATCACGCGGCGCTCGAGACAGGGCGGCAGCTCACGGTCGGCTTCAACCGCCGCTTCGCCCCGCTCTACGCCGAGCAGAAGCGGGCGCTCGCGCGCAGGGTCGGCCCGGCCGTCGCCAACTGCCGCATGAACTCGCCCGGCCTCGTCGGCTCGTTCTGGGCCGCCGACATGGCCTACGGCGGCGCCATCGTCGGCGAGGGCTGCCACTTCACGGACTTGCTCTACTGGCTCCTCGGCTCCGAGATGGTCAGCGTCTCGGCCCAATGCCTCCCCGTCGGCGATAAGGAACCCATTGGCGAGAACAACATGGCCGCCTCCTTCAAGTTCGCTGACGGCTCGATTGCCAACCTGACCTACTGCACCGTCGGCAGCAAGACCTCGGGCGGCGAGCGCGTCGAAGTCTTCGCGGGCGGCGTCGGCGTCGCCGTCGAAGACTTCAAGCGCCTCACTTTGCAGACGGGCGCGCTCAGCACGCGCAAGCTCTGGCGGCCCGAGAAGGGGCACGCCGCGCAGCTCGAACGTTTCTTCGCGGGCATCCAACAGGGCACGCCGCCCGAAGTCTCGGCGCGCGACGGCGCGCGCGCGACTTTGGCCTGCCTAAAGATGATCGAGTCGGCGCGCACGGGGGCGCCGGCCGAGATCGACGTGGACGCCCTGCTCATCTGAGAGGCTCTCTTTGACATGAAGCGGCGGGGCGCTTGGCGTTGGGTGAAGTGGGTCGTTGCGGCCCTCGCCGTCTGGGCGCTCGCCGCGTGGGGCCTGGCGCTCGCGCTTGTGGACGAGGCGGAGTTGGAGCACGCCGACCTCATCGTCGTCCTCGGCGGCTCGGCCGCGTACAGGGAGCGCGCCGAGCACGCCGCGCGACTCTTCCGGGAGGGGCGCGCGCCGCTCGTCCTGCTGACCTTCGACGGCACGCACGCCGGCTGGTCACAGGCCGAGCAGACCAACCCGCCCTTCGTCCGGCTCGCGCGCGAGGAGCTGCTGCGCGGCGGCGTCCCCGAGTCGAGCATCGAGGTGCTGCCCGGTCTGGTGACGGGCACCTACGACGAGGCGGTCAGCGCCTGCGAGTTCGCCGCCCTGCGCGGCGCGCGGTCGGTCTTGGTCGTGACCTCGGCCTACCACTCGCGGCGCGCCCTCTGGACGTTCCGGCGCGCGGCCGGCGGCCGCGGCCTCGCGGTCGGCCTGAGCGCCGCGCCCCCGGGCGGGCAGACGCCCTCGGCCGCGCTCTGGTGGCTGAGCCCCGCCGGCTGGCGGCAGGTCGCGGCCGAGTACCCGAAGCTTGTCTACTACCGCATCGTTCACTGATTCGACGGGAGGAGAGGATGGAGACGTTAATGGAAGAGTCGCGAACCACGGACGAGGGACGGCACCGCGCGGAGGTTTCGAGCGGCGAGCGGTTCGAGTTCGGGAAGAACTGGGCACAGTTCCTGAGCCTCCTCGACGAAAGCCGCATCGAGGAGGCCGTCGCCTCGCTCCGCGAGATGCTCGGAGTGGAGAACTTGCGCGGCCGGAGCTTCCTCGACATCGGCTCGGGCAGCGGCCTCTTCAGCCTCGCCGCCCGCCGCTTGGGCGCGCGCGTCCACTCCTTCGACTACGACCCGCACTCCGTCGCCTGCACGAAGGAGCTGCGCCGCCGCTTCTTCCGCGAAGACCCCGACTGGACGGTCGAGTCCGGCTCGGCGCTCGACGCCGGTTACCTCCGCGGCCTCGGCCCGTTCGACATCGTCTACTCGTGGGGCGTGCTCCACCACACGGGGAGCATGTGGGAGGCTCTTGAGAACGCGCGCCTCCCCGTCGCGCCCGGCGGCCGACTCTTCATCGCCATCTACAACCACACCGGCACGCAGGTCGGGCGCTGGCAGAAGATCAAGAAGACTTACAACAGCCTGCCGCGCATCCTGCGCCCGCCCTTCGCCGCGCTCGCCATCGCGCCCGACGAGCTGAAGTCTGCGCTGCGCGCGCTCGTCACGCTCCGGCCCGGCGCGTACGTCCGCAGCTGGACGCGCTACGGCGGCGGCAACCGGGGGATGAGCCGCTGGCGCGACATCGTCGACTGGGTCGGCGGCTACCCGTACGAGGCGGCGCGCCCCGACGAGATTTTCGAGTTCTACCGCGCGCGCGGCTTCAGGCTCACGAAGATGAAGATGTCGGGCGGACTCGGCTGCAACGACTACGTCTTCGTCCGCGACGGCGACTGAGCGAGGAGCGACAAGGTGGAGCGGAAGGTACTCGGCGTCTTTCACAACCCCTGGCGGGCGGACTACGACCCGCACCGTTCGCTCGGCGAACTCTACCGCCGCGCCGTCTGGCTCAAGGCCAACCCGCGCGACGAGGCGTACATGCGCGCCCTCTTCGAGGAGCGCTACCCGGGCGCCCTCTTCGCCACGACGGCCGGCGACGAGTGGCGGCGCGAGCTGCCCGCGGCCGACACCGTCGTGCTGCTCTACCCCGACTCGAACGGCATCAACTTTTCACAAGTCGAAGACGAGGTGGGGCGTCATAAGAAGACCTGGGCGACCGTGCGCGTCCTCAACGGCCGGCGCAGGGACTTCGTCCTGAGCGGCCGGACGCGACGCGCTTTGCGCCGCCGCCGCTTCGTCGAGCGGACGATGCTCGGCGAGGCGCTCGCCGTCCTCATCTTCGCGGCGGCGACTCCCTTCTTCGTCGTCAGTGATCTGTTGAGGGGGCGGCGATGAGCGAGCAGTCGGAGGAAGGACAGGGCGCGGCGGCCGAGGTCGCCGAGTGGTGGGCCGAGAACCCGATGACCTACGGGGCGGCGCACGGGCAGACCGTCTACGAAGACGGCGCGTACGAGCTGGGCACGCGCGAGTTCTTCGAACGCGTCGACCGCGAGTTCTACAGTTGGAACCAGCCGCTGCACGGCGCGACGCCGTTCGACCGCCTCTTCCCCTACGAGCGCTACCGCGGCCGTCCCGTGCTCGAAGTCGGCTGCGGGATGGGGACGATGGCCTCGAACTGGGCGCGCCACGGCGCGCGCGTGACGGCCGCCGACCTGAACCGGACGGCCATCGAGATGACCCGCCGCCGCTTCGAGCTGTTCGGCCTCGAAGGGCGCGTCCGGCAGGAGGACGCGCGCACCTTATCATTCGCCGACTCGGAGTTCGACTACGCCTACTCGTTCGGCGTGCTCCACCACTCGCCCGACCTCGCGCGTTCAATCGCGGAGCTGATGCGCGTCCTGCGGCCCGGCGGCGGCTTCGGCGTCATGCTCTACAACCGCCGCTCCGTCCTCTACCGCTACAACGTCGAATACCTACAGGGCTTCCTCCACTACGAGAACCAGTTCCTCGGCCCTTTGGAGCTGGCGAGCCGTTACGGCGACGGCGACACCGCCGAGGGCAACCCGCACACCTGGCCCATCACGCGCGAGGAGGCGTTCGACCTCTTCAATCCGTACAGCCGCGACGTGAGCGTCCGCATCCTCGGCACGGAACTCGACAGCATCTTCCGCCAGATGCTCCCCTTCGTCGGCCGCCTCGTCCCGCGCTTCGTCCGCAAGTCCTGGGCACGCCGCTACGGCTGGAGCCTGTGGATCACCGGGACGAAGGACGGCGGCCTATAGCCGAGACGAATCGAACCACAGAGACACAGAGGCACAGCTTGGAGTTCGTCACTCAACAAGCTGTGCCTCTGTGTCTCTGTGGTGAAATCCCTTCCGACCACACTCAACTGCATTTCACATCGTGGCAAGGTGGCGGCGGATGTCGTCGAGGCGGGCCTCCCAGCTCTCCTGGCGGATACGGTCGCTGCGGGCCTCGGTGGGGCCTGGGTCTTTGAGGGCTTCGCGCACCTCTTCGACGAAGGAGTCTTCGTCGCGCGCGATGCGGCAGAGGCCGAGGACTTCGACCTCGGGGATGGCCGTGGAGACGACGGGCAGGCCGGCCGCGAGGTACTCGCGCACCTTGAGCGGGTTGGCGTTCAAGGTCAGCTCGTTGATGCGGAAGGGCATCAGCGCCACGTCGAAGCCCTTGCAGTAGCCGGGCAGCTCCGAGTACTGCTTGCGGCCGAGCAGGTGGACGTTGGGGATTCGTTCGAGCGCGGAGGTGTCGGTCGTCGCCTTGCCCAGCATGACGACGGACGCCTCAGGGAAGGTTCGGGCGACGCGTTCGATGACCTCAAAGTCCACCCAGTCGGCGATGAGTCCGAAGAAGCCGATGACGGGGCGCGGCAGGCGCGCGAGGTCTGCCGGCACCTCGGTCTCGGGGTCGAGCGCGCGGCGGAAGTGCGTGAAGTCGACGCCGTGGCGGACGAGGATGGTGTTCGGGTTGTAAGCGGCCTTCGACTGGTAGAGGCGGTCGGCCGAGACGATGACGAGGTCGGAGCGGCGCAACAGCCCCTCCTCCAATTCGGCCAGAGACTGTGAGGCGACGCCGGAGAACTGCGTGTACTCGTCGACGCAGTAGTAGACGAGCATCTCCTCGCCGAGCGCTCCGGCGATGACCGCCGCCGCCGGGTTGAAGACGAAGTTGAGCGGCCGTTTGAAGTGGAGCTTGCGCATCGCGCGCCGCACCTGCCAGCGCAGGAAGCGGCGGTTGAAGGCGCGCACGGAGGGGCTGCCGTAGGCCGGGACGGCGAGCGGATTGAGGACGAAGATGTTCGGCTCCGGCTCGCTCAAAGGCGTCGCGGCCGCGGCCAGCTTCTTGAAGGCGCGGCTCACGTCGGCCTTCGAGGCGGTCGGGGCGCGGTAGCCGATGGAGTTGACCCACAGCACGCGGTTGTCGCGCGCGAGGATGCGCATCAGGTGAGTCTTCGAGAGGGGGTCGCCGCTCCAGTCGTGGCTGAAGCAGAGGATGTCGCGCCCGCGCAGCTCCTTCGACCAGTCCTTCAAACTCTTCCCCGTCATTGGGCCGTTCACGCCGTCTGCTGTCGTCGTTGTCGTCGTCATCATTCCCGTCGTCCTCCCGCGCGCCGCTCAGACGACGCCCACCGGCTCGAACGGCGCGGCCTCAGGCGCCAGGGGCGCGGGCGCCTCGCCGTCGAAGAACTGGCGCTGCCACATCTCGAAGTTGACGAGCGACCACAGGCGCTCGGCGTGGTCTTCCGTCCCCGACTCGTGGCGCGCGACCAGCTCGCGCACGAACCCGCGCTCGAAGATGCCGCGCGCCGCGGCGCGCGCGCCGAGGACGTACTCTTCGACGAGGTGGCGGAACGGCCCGCGCAGCCACGCCCCCAGGGGGACGGGGAAGCCCATCTTCGGGCGCGTCAGAATCGGCTCCGGCAGCAGGCCGCGCATGGCGCGCCGCAGGACGTACTTGGTCGTCAGGCCCCGCAGCTTCATCCGCGTCGGCATCCGCGCCGCCAGCTCCACCAGCTTGTGGTCGAGGAACGGGACGCGGCTCTCAATCGATGCCTCCATGCTCATCTGATCCTGCTTCATCAGAAGCTCGTGGAGGTATGTCTTCGTGTCGACGTAGAGCAACTGGTCGAGGAGCGAGTCGGCGTCCGACGCGCGCAGGTAGCCGCGGACGCCCGCGTACGGGTCGAGCGCGCCGGCGCGCTCGCGCGCCTCGGGGGTGAGCAGGCGGAGCTGCGCGTCGCGGCGGAAGACGCCGAAGTTGTCGAAGTAGAGGTGCTCGATGTCGGCCGGCAGGCGGACGAAGGTTCGCGCGAGCTTCCGCCCGAGGGAGGCGGGCGCGAGGCGCGAGGCGGCGGCCACGGCCCGGCGCAGCGGCGCGGGCGCGGCGCGCTCGTAGAGCTGCCCGAGCCGTAGGTTGTAGACCGTCTTGTGATAGCGGTAGTAGCCGGCGAGCGTCTCGTCGCTGCCCTCGCCCGTGAGCACGACCTTGACGTGGCGCGCGGCGAGGCGCGAGACGAAGTTGAGCGGGATGCTCGCCGAGTGCGCGACCGGCTCGTCCTCGTGCCAGACGAGGTGTGGCAGCGCGCCGAAGAACTCTTCGGGGCTGACGAGAATCTCGTGGTGGTCGGTGCCGAAGCGGCCGGCGACCATGCGCGCGTATTCGAGCTCGTTGGCCTCGCGCTCGGCGAAGGCGACCGAGAACGTCTTGATCGGCTCGGCGACCATGTCGCTCATGACGGCCGCGATGGCCGAGGAGTCGATGCCGCCGGAGAGGAACATCCCCAGAGGCACGTCGGCCATCAGGCGCAGGCGCACCGCCGTGCGGAACGTCTCGTACCACTCCTCGACGTAGTCCTCGTCGCTGCGCGCGGACTCTCCGCCCTCCTGCTCGGCGTAGCTGATGTCCCAATACTTTTCGACGCGGACGCGGCCGTCGCGCCACAGGAGCGTGTGGCCGGGCGGGAGCCTTCGGACGCCGCGGAAGAGCGTCTCCTCGCCGGAGGGCGCGCGGTTGGCGAGGTAGTCGGGCAGGGCCGCGTAGTTCACCTCGGGCGCGACGGCGCCGGCCGCGAGCAGCGCCTTGATCTCGGAGGCGAAGTAGAAGGAGCCGTCGTCCGCGTGGACGTAGTAGAGCGGCTTGACGCCGAGGCGGTCGCGGGCGACGAAGAGCTCCGAGCGGTTCCTGTCCCAGATGGCGTAGGCGAACATGCCGCGCAGCTTCTCGACGGAGCGCGCCCCGTCCTCCTCGTAGAGGTGGAGGATGGTCTCGGTGTCGCAGTGCGTGCGGTACCGGTGGCCGCGGGCTTCGAGGCCCTCGCGGTAGTCCGCGTGGTTGTAGATTTCGCCGTTGTAGACGATGCGGAGCGAGCCGTCCTCGTTCGTCATCGGCTGGTGGCCGGCGGCCACGTCGACGATGGAGAGGCGGCGGTGGCCGAGGCCGACCTGCCCCTCGACGAAGATGCCGCTGGCGTCCGGCCCGCGGTGCGTGAGCACGTCACGCATGCGCTCGACTACGCCCCGGTCGGCGCGGCGGCCGGAGGCCGCGGAGAAGACTATGCCGTTAATCCCACACATGATGCTTCGTCCGGACTGTGTTCAGTTCGTCAGGTGCTTCCCCGACGGCTTCGACGCGCCACGTGCCCGCTTCGCGGCGGGCGTAGACGCGCGCGGCGCGCGCCTCGGAGGAGAAGAGCGAATGCCCTTCGACGCTCAGGCGGCGGCCGTCAATAAGTATCAACTCTTCGGCCTCGTCGCTGTCGGCGGCGAGACGCACGAGGGCAAGGTCAAAGTCTGTGTCAACGGCGACCGGCCCGTCCAGCACGCCGCCGTTAAAGATTAAAAGGTCGCGGCCGCCCCGCCGCGTGATTTCGAAGGCGCGGACTCCCGCGCTGCCTATCGCGCGGACGCGCGACACCTCCACGCCGGGGCCGCGCGGGACGAGTAGAGTGACGAACTCCTGCGGGCCTGTGCCCTCGGCCGTGTGGACGAAGACGGGGGCGGGCCGGCGCTCTGCGTAGCAGCTTGAGACCCAGCCCTCCTCGCGGCGCCAGCGGCCGCCAACTCCGAAGACGCGAACGTCGAGCCCCGCCCCGCCCTCATTCTCTTCACGCACGAACTCGACGCCGTCTTCGTCCGAGACGAGCGAAGGTGCCGTGTCCGGCGCAAAGTGGAAGTTGAGGTCGTAGCAGTGCGCGCCCGCGGCTTCGGCGCGGTCGCAGACGACCCAGTAGGAGTGCTTGACGAAGAGGACGCGGCGCTCGTGCCGGACGGGGTCGGAGAGGCGCGCGTAGCCGTCGTGTGTGCCGGCGAAGAGGTCGAAACGTCGGTGCGTGTGCCAGGCGACGGCTCGCGCTTGCGCGACGTGGCGCCAGGAGAAGGGGCCGGCGGGCACGGACGACGATTCGCCGTCGACGGTCAAAGTGTTGTGCGCGGCCGAGGAGCGGAAGTAGTCGCGCAGCTCGGCCGAGGCGGTGTAGGTGTATGTGCCGGGGTCGACGAGCAGCGTGCGGCCGCCGGCGGCCAGCTCGAAGGAGAGCACGTCGGCGTGCGCGTGGCCGCAGTTGAGCGTGCCGTGCGGGCCGCAGTCGAGGAACATGTAGTCGGAGTTCCGCCGCCATCCGTCGCGCATGACGTAGTAGCCGCCGTCCCGGAAGGCGCGCGAGGTTTCGGCGGGCGGCGCTGCCTCTAACTCGTCGAAGGCGAGCAGGCCCTCGGGGCCGAGCAGCCAGAGCGTCTCGGGTGCCGCCGCGCCGGCCACGAACTTGTAGTCGCCGCGTCCCAGCAGCGCCGCGCCGTTCGAGAGCGCGGGGCGGAAGTCTGCGGCGGGCCGCTCGTCGAACTTGAGGAGCTTGCCCCCGTCGTCGTCGCCGAAGAGCGGCGTCGTCCCGTCGGGCTTCGTGACGTGCATGAGGTGTTCGAGGAGCGCGTTGAGTGCGCGCCGCAGCTTGTCGAAGCCGCCGCCACCGTTGGCCGCGGCGAGCGCGTAGAGGTGCGTGCAGAAGTCGGCCGTGTAGCGGTGGTAGTAGCTCGACTGCTCGAAGTAGACGCCGTCGGGGCGGACGTGTCGGTCGAGTTCGGCGAGGAGGATGCGCTCGCCCGTCTCGCGCCAGCGCGGTGCGCGCGCGAAGCGCGGGAGGAGCAGGCCGAGGTAGTAGAGGCCGAGCGCCTCGCCCGTGAGGTGCGTGTTCGGGCTGGAGTAAGTCGAGAGGTACGTCTCGACGTGGCGCGCGTGGAGGTAGAGGAGCTTGAGCGCGAGCAGGTAGAACTCTGGCGTGAGGCGCGGCGAGTCGCGGAAGAGTTCGAGCGCCCAGAGCCAGGAGATAGAGCGGAAGGCGAGTTCGAGCGAGCTGAGCCAGTTGGGGCCGAGCTTCGGAGGGTTGGCTTCGGCCCACGCGGTCAGTTGTTCGACGAAGGCTTCCGCGTAACGCTCGTCGCCGGTCGCGCGGTAGGCGCGGCCGAGGGTGACGAAGTGTTGATGCCGGTTCAGCTCCCAGACGAGCTTCTTGTCGCCGGCCGCGCCGGGCGCGACCTCCTCGATGGTGCTCCAGTGCGCGAGCGGCTCGCGCCGCCCGGAGACGGGGTTGAGGAGCCAGTCCACGGGGCGGCCGAAGTCGAGGCCGCGGTGGCCGAGCAGGTCGAGACGCCCTTCCGCCGCCGCGTCGGCGCGCGCGATGAGTTGGGATTCCTCTTCGGGCCAACGGCGGCGGAACTCCGCGGTCGTCGCCTCGAGGTCTTTGAAGGAGGCGAAGAAGTGCGGCGCGTTGCGCGCGCGGAACTCCGCGAGGAGCGCGGACGCATCAAGCGTCTCCCCTTCCCCGTCGAGGAGGCGGAAGAACTCCGCGTCGCCGGGCAGGCGCGCGAGGGCCGACCAGCCGCGGCGCTCGGCCAGCGCGGCGGCCTTCTGCGCGCCGCGCTCGCGCAGCTCGCCGAGGCCGCGCCCCTTCAACTTCCTGATCGTCTCGATAGTCCGGCTCATCTCTCGACGCAACTCACTCCGCGCTCAACGCGCGCCGGCTCGGCTCGCTCCCGACGCGCGCCCGCGCCACCTCATGGTACAGCCTCAGCCACTCGCCCTGCACCAGCGACCAGCTGAACCGGCGGCAGTGCTCGCGCCCGTTGCGCGCGATTGCTCTAACCAGTTCCGGGTCTTCGAGCAGGCGCAGCGCGGCGGCGGCCATCGCCTCGTGGTCGTTGAGCCCGACCATCAGGCACGTCTCCTCGTGGGTCACAATGTAGGGGATGCCGCCCGCGTCGGTCGTCACCACGGGCAGGCCGCAGGCCAGACACTCGACGATGGAGCCGGGCATGTTGTCGAGGTTGGTGGCCGTCAGGTAGACGTCCGCCGCGTCGTACACGTCCGGCATCCGCTCGAAGGGGACGGCCCCGACGAACTCCGTGTTGCGCAGTCCGAGCGTGCGTGCCAGCTCCTCCAGCTCCGGCCGCTGCCAGCCGTCGGCCGCGACCTTGAGGCTGGCTTCCGGGTAGCGCTGCTGGATGAGCGCGAAGGCCCGCAGCACGCAGCCGACGTTGTAGAGCGGTTCGAGCAGACGGCTGGTGAGGAAGACGGGGCGCAGGGGCGCTCGCTCGCGGAAGCGGAAGTGGTCGAGCTCGATGATGTTGTGGATGGCACGCGCGCGCAGACCGAAGCGCGCGAAGACATCCACGAGGTAGCCCGAGGGGACGGCGAAGGCGTCCGCGAGCCGCATCGTCGGCAGCGCCGTGCGCCAGTTGCGCAGGTGGTCTTCGGCCTCGCCGCTGTGGTAGTTGAGGATGGTCTTCTTCCCGTAGAGCTTCCCGACGAGGAGCGCGGGCGCGGCCGAAAGTAGATAAGAGTAGTAGGACGCCGAGTAGACGTGCAGCACGTCACAGCGCGGGGCCGCGAGGAGGAGCTTCGCCCAGTAGAGGAGCGTCGTCAGGACGGTGCGGACGTACTTGACCTCCTGCAGGCGGCCGAGCGGCCCCGGCAGGCGCGGGTTGACCGGGAGGAACGTGACCTCGACCGACGACTCTTCGCGCAGGCGCTCGCGCAGCATCGCCGACTGCCGCGACTGCCCGCCGAGCATGTCGAGGGACGGCGCCGTCATCAACACGCGCACCGGCCGCGCGCCGCCCGCCCCGTTCACTTCAGACTTCTCTCCCACTCCCCTTCACTCCTCCTTGTACGCGGACGGGCGCCCTCACGCGCCGCCGCTGTAAGCCTTCTCGTCCGCGCTCCCGCTCGGCGCGCGCGCCCCTTCGAGCAGCTGCTCGTAGAGCGCATACGTCCGCGCGAGCTGCGCCTCGCACGAAAAGTTTTCCAGCACGCGGCGGCGGCCGGCCTCGCCCATCGCCCTCGCCATCGCGGGCCGTTCGAGCAGGCCTACGACGTACGCGGCCAACGATAGGTCGTCGCCGGGCGGGACGACGAAGCCCGTCTCGCCTTGAACGATTGCCTCGCGCGCGCCGCCCACGTCGGTCGCCACCACGGGGCGGCCCGCGGCCATGTACTCCAGAATCGAGTTCGAAAAACCCTCGGCCCGCGAGCTGAGCACGCACACGTCCGAGGCGTAGAGCAGGCCGGCCACGTCCTTGCAGCGGCCCGTGAAGAACGTCTGCTTTGCGACGCCGAGTTCCTCGGCCAGAGCCTTCATCGGCGCGACCAGTTCCCCCTCGCCGGCGAGGGCGAAGGCCGCCTCGGGCACGGCCCTGACGACCCGCGCGGCGGCGCGCAGAAACGTCGGGTGGTCTTTGACCGCGTGGCGGAGGTTGGCGACGATGGTCACCAGGGGCTTCTCTTCGGGAAGGCCGAACGAGGCCCGCGCCTCGGCGCGCGTGCGGCCGGCGGGCGGCGTGAGGCGCGCGACGTCGAGGCCGTTGTAGATGGTGACGACCTTGGCGCGCGGCACGCCCTCGGCCGAGAGCTGCGCGGCGACGGCCTCGGCGTTGGCGACGACGCGGTGCGCGAGCCGGTAGGCCGCGCGCTCGACCTTCTTCTGCGCGGCGGAGCGCATGCCCTCGGTCTCGCGCCGCGCGGCGACGCGGGCCGGCACGCGCGCTAAGGCCGCGCCGGCCATCCCGAAGACGTTCGTGTAGAAGTCGTGCGTCTGCACGACCTCGATCTCGCGCTCGCGCAGGCGGCGGGCGAAGCGCCACAGTTGTTTGACGAAGTTGAGGTCGTAGAAGCTCGTCAGGCGGTACTCTTCGATCTCGCCGAAGCCGGCGCGCTCGGCCTCTTCGAGCAGCGCGCCGCGGCGTTCGAGGCAGGCCACGTCCACGCGGCAGCGCCCGCCCTCGCGCATCAGGCGCGCGAGCTGCAACGCCTGGCGCTCGGAGCCGCCCTGGTGGAAGCTCCCCGTGAGATGTAAGACCCTCGGCCTCAACGCCACACCGCCTGCCTTTCGACTTTCAGTTCAGACCGCCACCGCGTCGCCGGCCGCGACCTCCGCCGTACCGCCCGGCGCGCGCGCGCCGTCGGCGAAGGTGCGGTGCCAGAGTTCGAGCATGAAGAGCGCCCAGAGCTGCGCCGAGTGGTCGCGCCGGCCGCGCTCGTGCTCGTCGAGCAGGACGGCGACGTAGGCCGAATCGAAGTAGCCGCGCTGGCGCGTGCGCGGCTCGGTCAAGGTCTCGCGGATGCGACTGCGCAGCTCGCGGTTGATCCACTGGTTGATGGGCACGCCGAAACCCTGCTTCGGGCGGTCGAGGATTTCGTCGGGGACGAGGCCGCGCGCCGCGCGCTTGAAGAGGTACTTCGTGACGCCCTCGCGCACCTTAAGAGACGCGGGCAGGCGCGTGACGAACTCGATGAGCTTGTGGTCGAGCAGCGGCGTGCGCGCTTCGAGCGAGACGGCCATGCTCATCCGGTCGACCTTCGTGAGAATGTCGCCGGGCAGGTACGTCTTGCTGTCGACGTAGAGCAGCACGTCGAGCGGCTCGCCCGCGCGGACGCGCGCGGCGTACTCGCGGAAGCGTTCGGCCGGGGCCGCCCAGACGCCGACGCGCTCGCGGAAGTCGCGGGCGTAGAGCGAGGGCTTGTTGAGCGCCGTGAAGAGCGAGACGCTGTCGGCGTAGCGCGCGACCGGGTCGAGCGAGACGTTGTGGAGGAAGTTGCGCCCGCGCGCGCCGTGCGGGAGCCGGCGGCTGAGCGGCCGCATCAGGCCGCGGCGGACGAAGTCGGGCACGCGCTCGAAGGCGCGGCGCCCGGCCTCGACCGCGTAGCGCGTGTAGCCGCCGAACAGCTCGTCGCCGCCGTCGCCCGAGAGCACGACCTTGACGTGCTCTCGCGCGAGCTTCGAGACCATGTAGGTCGGGATGGCGGAGGAGTCGGCGAAGGGCTCGTCGAAGTGCCAGGCCAGCTCGTCAACGACGCCGCAGATGTCCGGGGTGACGACGAACTCGTGGTGGTCGGTCTCGAAGCGCTTCGCGGTCAGGCGCGCGAAGGCCAGCTCGTCGAAGCTGTCCTCGCGGAAGCCGATGGAGAAGGTCTTGACGGGGCTCTGGGTGGCGCGCGCCATGAGCCCGACGACCGCCGACGAATCGACGCCGCCCGAGAGGAACGCGCCGAGCGGCACGTCCGAGACGAGACGGACGCGGACGGCCTCGGCGAGCAGCTCGCGCAGTTCCGCGAGGCACTCCTCCTCGGGGCGCTCCTCGGCCGCGTGTTCGAAGCCGAAGTCCCAGTACTGCTCGACGCGGAGTCGTCCGTTTGAGAAACGCAGGTGGTGGCCGGGCAGGAGCTTGCGCACGCCGCGGAAGATGCTCAAGGGGTCGGGCACGTAGCCGAAGGAGAGGTAGGCGTCGAGGGCCTCTTCGTCGACTTCGCGCGTGACCGAGGGGTGTTCGAGCAGCGACTTCAGCTCGGAGCCGAAGACGAGCGTGCCCGCGGGCGTGAGCGTGTAGTAGAGCGGCTTCTTGCCGGCGCGGTCGCGGGCGACGAGCAGTTCCCGGCGGCGGCCGTCCCAGACGGCGAAGGCGAACATGCCGCGCAGGTGGCCGACGCAGTCGGCGCCGTACTCCTCGTAGGCGTGGACGATGGTTTCGGTGTCGGAGTCGGTGCGGAAGCGGTGGCCGCGGGCTTCAAGCTCGGGGCGCAGGTCGCGGTAGTTGTAGATTTCGCCGTTGAAGACGACGAAGGTCTCCGGGTCGCAGCCGGCGATGGGCTGGTGGCCGCCGCCGAGGTCGATGATCGAGAGGCGGCGCATGCCGAGCGCGGCCGGGCCGGCGTGCCCGACGCCCTGGTCGTCCGGCCCACGGTGCGCGATAACGCGGCACATGCGGTCGAGCGTTTGCGCGCGCTCGGCGTCGCCGCCCGGCTCAGTTCCGACGAATCCTGCGATGCCGCACATCTCTCTTGCCGACTCCTCTTAAAGTCTTGCTAAAGTCTTACAGGCCGGCCCCCGCGGCCGCGCCGTCACGTTGCACACGCCTGCGCCACGGCGCGAGCAGCCGCCGCGCCGAGTCGCGCTCGTCGGCCGAAGGGACGCCGAGCAAAAGCACGGCCGCCCCGTAGACGAGCACGAAGGCCGAGCCGCACGCGGCCAGAACCCAGAAGGGTCGCATGCCTAAGACGGCGGCGCGCGTGACAGCCGCCCCGCCCGCCGCCAGCGCCGCCGCCAAAGCCAGTTTCCCGACGTCGGCGAGCAGGGGGAAGTCGCGCGCCGTGAAGCCTACGACCTTCGCCGCCCTGTAAGAGATGGCGAGGCGCTCGACGAGTCCGACCGCGACGACGACCGCGATCATCCCTATCAGGCCGAGCCGCGCCGTCCAGAACCAGAAGACGGCGAGCATCAGCGCGGAGAGCATGATCCGCAGGCGCAAAAGGAAGTAGCGCTCGGCCGCGTAGGCGCGCACGATGGGGTCGAACATGATGGCCGCGACGGGGACGATGGTGAGGTTGACGGCGAAGACCGGCCAGCTCTCAAGGTACCTTTCGGTGAAGAGCAGCGCGATGAACTCGCGCCCCGCGACCATCAGGAAGGCGTAGATGGGGAAGTAGACGAAGGCCAGCTTGCGGATCACGCGCGTCGTCAAAAGCAGAATCTCGCGCCGCGCGCCCTGCTTCTGCAGGAGGCTCACGCGCGGGATCATCACCGACGTGACCGACTCGGCCAGAATCCCGATGAGCGGCAGGTCGAAGCAGCCGATGGCGTAGACGGCGAAGGCCGACGGGCCGAACTGGTGCGAGACGAAGTAGCTGTGGAGGTCGGTCTGCGCGATGAAGAGGAGGCCGGCCGCGCCGAAGGGCAGCGCGTAGGAGAGCTGCTCGCGCATCTTCGGCCAGTCCCAGCCGCGCCAGAAAACGGGAAAGCGCCGAGCGAGGTAGGCGAGCAGGACGACCGTCTGCACGACGGAGTGGACGAGCGCCGCGTAGACGAGCGAGCGCACCGTGCCGAAGGCGACGGCCGCGGCGAGCATCGACCCGGCCTTCGTCAAGTTCGCGCCGATGATGAAGAGCGTGGCGAGGTACGTCTCCTGGTTGGCGACCGCCACCGTTTCGAGGAAGGCCGCGAAGACCCAGAAGAGGACGACGGCCCCGATGAGCGGCGACAAGGCTCGCAGCTCCGGCTCGTTGAAGACGGCGCCGAGCAGCCCGGGGAAGAGTACGAGCGCGAGCGCGCCCAAGCCTCCCGCGCAGAGGTTGAAGAGGAGGACGTTGAAGACGACGCGGGCGCGCTCCTCCCGCGACTCGGCGCGCGGCAGGAAGTAGTAGGTGCTCAGCCCGAACCCGAGCGGGAGCAGCCCGAGGGCCGTGCCGACGACGAGGAAGACCTGCTTGTAGAGTCCGTACTCGGCCTGGCTCAGACGCCGCACGAGCAGCAGCGGCAGCGCGAAGCTGAACGCGAAGGAGAGGCACTTGGCGACGAGCAGCCACGAGGCCCGCGCCGTCAGCGACGCGCCCCTCTGCGTCTCGTTTGTCGTCTCCGCCTGTGACATCTTCTCCCCTTGAAGCTTTCTTTAACTGCCCGACTTCGCCGGCTCGCGCGCCGGCTCCCAACTCGCGTAGCGCTCGCCGCGCACGAACTCGTAGAAGGCCAGGACGCAGGCCACGTTGGCGAGCACGAAGTAGGCCGGGAGCGCGAGCAGACGCGCGCGCACGCCCGCCCTCAACAGAAGCCACCCGGCGAGCGCCGCCGCGTAGAAGAGGAGTTGCCCGGCCAGGAGCGCCGCGTAGAGACGCGAGCCGGGCGCGAGCGCCGCCGACGCCGCCAGCAGGCAGATGAGAAAGAGCGGGACGAGGTAGCGCATGACCTTGTGCGAGACGAGCTCGACGGCGTAGAAGCCCGCGCGCAAGGGGTTCAACATCGCGCGGTGGCGCCAGAGGTCTGTCAGCGTCTGGGCGATGATGCGCACGCGCATCCGTAGCTCGCGGCCCGGCCGCCGGTTGGTCTCCTCGGTGCAGACGGCCCTCGGCTCGTAGACGGCGCGCAGGCCCTGCTCGACCATCTTCGTGGCGATGATGAAGTCGCTGCACGCCTCGTGGTAGAGCGGCACGTAGGCCGCGCGGCGGACGGCGTAGAGCGCGCCGGGCGCGCCGATGAGCGAGCAGGCGAGGCTCTCCTGACGGCGCAGGAAGGTCTCGTAGCCCCAGTAGGAGCGCGCGCCCGCGCCCGTCCCCGTCTGCGCCGGGTCGACGTAGACGAGGTGGCCGGCGACGCAGCCGACCGAGGGGTCTGCGAAGTTCGGCGCGAGCGCCCGCAGCACGTCCCTCTGGTAGAGGGTCGTGGCGTCGGAGAAGAGGACGACCTCGCCGCGCGCCAGCTCGACCGCGGCGTTCTGCGCGGCGGTCTTCCCCTGCCGCACGGGCTGACGGTGCAGGCGCACGCCGCGGGCGGCGAACGAGCGGACGATCTCGTCCGTCCGATCCGCCGAGCAGTCGGACGCCACGAGCACGTCGAGCTTCGCGGGGTCGTAGTCGAGCGCCAGCGTGTTCTCCAGCTTGGCCGCGAGGTCGCGCTCCTCGTTGTAGGCGGTGATGAGGACTGTGACCGTCGGCTCGCAGGGGCCGCGCCGCACGGGCCTCGGGCGCAGGCGCGCGACCGCCCACACCAGGACGGGGTAGCCCGCGTAGGCGTAGAGGAGCGCGGCGGCGCTCGCCCAGAAGAGGATTTCCGCGGCTCGGTTCATAAGGTGAGACCGGCGACCGCCGCCGGGGCTTCCCCAGCGTCCGGCGCGTTCGCGCCCTCCTTCTTCTCTGCCTGCCTCAGCCCTTCCTCGCCGAACCTGAGCGCGTAGATGCGGCGCAGGCTGACCGAGTAGGCGACCAGGTAGTAGACGTACCAGAGGTGCGCGACCGAGGCGAAGAAGCTGCACACCATGTAGCCGACGAGGCTCGCCTGCAGGCCGACGGCGAGGTAGTAGAAGGTCGCGCGGTCTTTGGCCCCGAGCGCCTCGCGCTCGATCTCGCGCAGCCGCCTGAGCGGCATGACCATGAAGAGGAAGTAGACGACGAGCGCCGCCAGCCCCATCTCGGAGGCGACCTGCGTGTAGGCGTTGTGCGTGACCTGGTCGTGCGCCCCCTGGTGGTAGAAGCATCCGAGCCCGACGCCCGTCAGCGGGTGGCGCAGCGCCACCACCACCGAGCGCCAGAAGAGCGCCTGCCGCGCCGTCGCCGAGCCGGTCACATCGCCGCCGAACATCGAGGCGAGCCGCATCCCGTAGTCGCCCGGCGCGGCGGCGACGAAAATCAGGAGCGCGACCGCCGCCACTGCGACGACGAAGAGCCGACGCTTCCGGCCGAACTTCCAGGCCATCACGCCGGCGCTGGCGACGAGCCCCAGAAACCCGCCGCGCGAGAAGCTGGCGACGACGCCCGCCGTGAAAAGCGCCGCGCACAGAAGGTAGGCGACCTTCTTCAGCGAGCCGCGGCGCGCGAAGGCGAGCGCGACGGCGAGCGGCACCATCGTGACGAGGTGCAGGGCCAGGTCGTTCGGGTTGCCGAAGAGCCCGCCGAGCATCCCCTTGACCCGCTCGCCCTGGAAATTCAGACGCCCCTGCCAGTAGTCGTTGAGGGCGGAGAAACTCAGCATGACGCTGGCCGCCAGCACCAGCACGAGCAGCCCGCGCAGCCGCCGCTCGGTGCGCATGACGTTCACCGCGACGACGAAGATGAGGACGACCTTCGAGAACTCGACGACGTTGTCCCAAGCCTCGCCGGGGTTGGTGGCCGTCGGCACCGAGAGCAGCGCCGCGACGAGCAGCAGCAGCGCGAGGATGACCTCCGGGGGGCGCGCCGTCAGATTCCCCTCGGTCGCGAACTGGCTGGGTATGTATGCGAGGATCGTGAGGAGGGCCAGCCACTGCGCCCCTTCGTTGAGGGCCGGCATCGAGAACAGCTCGTATGGGCGGAAGAAGACGAAGGTCGTGAAGAGGAAGAGCCCCACGTACGTGAAGAAGTGACTGCGCCCCGCCACCCACCTCTCCGCGTGCAGCTTCGCGGGCCTCACCTTCTTCGACCCGCCGCGCCTGCGCGCGCCCGGCTCGGAGGCGCCGTCGAGGGCGCGCGCGGCCCCTTCCGCGGGCGCGGCCTCGTCCCCCTCGGGCGGCTCGGGCCGGCGCAAGGGTGTGACGGCTTCGTAGTCAGTTAATACCTGGCCGTCCCTCATCGCGACTTCCCCGGGTTCAGCATCTTCGACTAACGCGTTCTAAGATTTGGTAGAGACTCGACGTTGGTCGGTTACTCGCCTTGTTGAAGGTTATCACGGCGGCTCAGGCTTCGAGGAGCGCGTCGAGGATGCGCTCGGCCGCGCGGCCGTCCCATAGGGGCGGCACGCGCGGCGGCTCCTTCTGCCTGTCTTGAGAGAGCGCCGCTTGGGCCTCGGCGACGATCCTCTCGGGGTCTGTGCCGACGACGCGGTTCGTGCCCAGCTCGACCGTCACCGGCCGCTCCGTGTTCTCCCTGAGCGTCAGGCAGGGGATGCCGAGCGCCGTCGTCTCCTCCTGTATCCCGCCCGAGTCCGTGAGCACCAGGCGCGCGCCGCTGTAGAGCCGCAGGAAGTCGAGGTAGCCGAGCGGCTCGGTCAGGCGGAGGCGCCCGCCCTCTTCGGCCGCCTCCAGCAGCCCGAACTCCGCGAGGTTCTTCCGCGTGCGCGGGTGAATCGGGAAGACGACGGGCAGACGGCGGCCGACGCGCGCGAGCGCCGAGAGGATGCCGCGCAGAGTCTCGGGCTCGTCCACGTTCGAAGGGCGGTGCAAAGTGACGACCGCGTAGTCCGCGCCCGCGACCTCAAGCTCTTCGCGCACGCGCGAAGAGGCGGCCCGCTCCAACTGCTTGAAGAGCGAGTCGATCATCACGTTGCCGACGAAGCGTATGCGCTCGGCCGGGACGCCCTCGGCGAGCAGGTTGCGGTCTCCGTCCTCCGAGGGCGTGAGCAGGAGGTCTGCGAGCTGGTCGGTCAGGAGGCGGTTGATCTCCTCGGGCATCGTGCGGTCGCGGCTGCGCAGGCCCGCCTCGACGTGCGCGACCTTGATCCCGAGCTTCGAGCAGACGAGCGCGCAGGCCAGGGTCGAGTTCACGTCGCCGACGACGAGCACCCAGTCGGGCTTCTGCTCGAGGACGACCGGCTCGAACTTCTGCATCACGGCCGCTGTCTGCTGCGCGTGGCTGCCTGAGCCGACGCCGAGGTGCACGTCCGGTTCGGGCAGCCCGAGGTCGCGGAAGAAGGCGTCGCTCATCCGCTCGTCGTAGTGCTGCCCCGTGTGCAGGACGACCGGAGCGAACTCGCGCGCGCGCCGCCGCATCGCCTCCACGATGGGTGCGACCTTCATGAAGTTCGGCCGCGCGCCCACGACGTTGATGACTTTGAGCATGGGGCTGGTAACTTCCCTCACCGAAAGAAAGGGGGCCGCGAGGCCCCGCTTCACTTTGAAACTGGTCTCGCCGAAACCCTCAGACGCCCGCGTTGACCTCCTCGCTGATGAAGAGGTTGACGCGCTCGCGCAGCGCCGTCTCGAACCGCCGCGCCTCCTCGATGCCGCTCAGGGAGAGCGCGCGCAACTGCTGCTCGATGCGGCGGCGGTAGTCCGAGACGAGCGAGTCGGAGACGTTCAGGCGCGCCGCGGCTTCGAGCTGCGTGATGTGCGCCGGGCTCAGGTAACAATACCACAGCACGCCGAGCATGCGGTCGTACTGCTTCGACTTGCCGCGCACGGCCGCGTGCAGGCCGCGCAGGAACTCGTCCACGTAGTTGGCCGCGCCGTCCTCGGACTCGCGCCGCAGGAGCGACTGCTCAGGGTTCTCGCGGCCGTCCACCGGCTCGAAGGCCTTCCCGTCCTCGTCGTCGCCGCCGCCGATGGGCACGAGGTAGATGTCCATCACGGGCAGGCGCGACATGACGAGGCTGCGAAGGCTTCGCACGTCCACCGGCGAGTCGCAGGCTTCGAGGACTGAGACGATCAGGTCTTCGAGGTCGGAGTTGCTGATGATGATCTGCGCGTCGCCCGTGCAGCCGACCATGCGCGTGTCGCGCTGGCGGACGGGGATCATCTGCACGCGCTCTTCGAGTTCGGCCTGCGCCCGCCGCGACTTGTCCGCGCGCCACTCGCGCAGTCCGTAGACGCGGTCAACCAGGCGGCGGTGCGGCTCGTCCTCGCCCGCGCCCGCATCGACGCGGCGGAAGTTGGCCGAAGACTGGATGATGGTCGAGATGCGCCGGGCCAGGCGGTAGCTTTCCGGGTGACGCTTGCGCAACTCGGCCGTCAGGAGGTTCGTCAGCTCGATCTGGCTGATCTCGCACTCGATCTCCGAGTCGGTCATCTCCGAGTCGAGGTAGTGCTGGAAACGCGACTTCGAGAGGAGCGTGACGAAGAGTTCCTGCGTCAGGTCGAGGTAGGCGCTGCCGCGGTCGCCCTCTTCGACGAGGAGGCCGGCGCTGTAGGAGGCGCGCACGAGCGGGTGGTTGACGACGAGGCGTTGCAGCTCCGTCCAGAGGCGCGAGACGTCCGAGCGCCGCAGGGTCTCGACCCACGCCCCGGCTCGGCGCTCGTGGCGCTCGTGCGCCTGGGCGCGCGCATGCCCCTGCGAAGTCGGGGACGTCTCTTCGGTTGACCGCGTCATGGGGTCGTTCAAGTGATGATCTTGGTCGGCAGATGTGGCAGCCATGTTACCGTTTCCGGACGGTTGGGAGCAAGGCCGGAGGTCTCTAGATTAAGTCCGCTGAGGAGGATGGTGGAAGGGCGCGGGGACGAGCGCCGGGGCGTCTCTCTTGCTTCCTCGGGCCATTTCACTTTCTCGGCCGGAGGCGAGACGAAACTATCCGGGGGGACATCTGTGCTCCGCTGGCTCTTGGTTTTGAATGGTTGACCTTACAGGGCGAGCCGCTCCGGTTCGGCCGCAAAGGGGAATGGGCGCGGCCACCGTGAAGGAGTTCAGGACAGACGCCCCGAACACTTTGAGATAGTAACAGCATTCCCGCGACTTGAGCAACACCTTTTTACAAAACGGCCAAGGCGTTGAAAAATCAGGGAGAAAACGGCCGACGGGGCCTCCCGGACGGGGACGAAAGTTTGGAAGTGTGTCGTGATTGGTACTTTAAGTCCGGTGCACGAGAGAAGCGCCCGAGAAGAGGCCCTCGACGGCCGGCCGCGTGGAAGGAGTAGCACGGCCGGCGAAGTTTAAGCATGCCTCAAGCCCCGCAGTAATCCGAGCCGGCGCTTCGGACGCGTGCCGCACCACCGCAACCCTCCGGCGGGCGGCCAACACCAGAGAGACTGCGAGGAGCACTCATGCCTTCTTCAACGACAGCCCGGTTCCGTAAGCTTCGGACTTGCCCGCGCACCGAGACGCTGCTCACCTTCTCGGCCGACGCCGGCGGCGTGGGGCGCGTCGCCGAGCACATGCGGTTCTGCGACTTCTGCGGCGCGGAGGCGCACCTGCTCTCCCGCCACGCGGCGGCGGAGGCGGACGCCCTCCCCTCGGCCGCCGGAGAGATGCCGGCCTCCTTGCGCCGCCTCGCCGAAGACATCCTCGCCGAGCCCTCCTACAACCGCGCACGCTTCGCCGAATCGCTCATGGAGGTCGAGCGCCTGACGCCCGAGACGGTGAGCAGTGAGCAGTGACGGGTAGACAGTAACGAAAGCAATTTCACCACGGAGGCACGGAGGCACAGCTTGTTGAGATAAAGTCTCCAAGCTGTGCCTCCGTGCCTCCGTGGTTAATTTTCCGTCTGCCGTCCGCACCCGCAAACAACAATAGGCCACTTGCTTATCCGGACTGCCGTCTGCCTACTGCCTACTCTCCCCTGCCCCCGTCGTACAGCTCTTCGATGAGGCCGCTGTACTTCTCGTCGATGACGCGGCGTTTGACCTTGAGGGTGGGCGTGAGTTCGCCGCCGTCGATGGAGAAGTCGTCGGGGAGGAGTGCGACGCGGCGGACGCGCTCGTAGTCGTGGAGCGGGCGCGTGAGTTCGGCCACCTCCGCCTGGATGAGCTTGACGGCCGCCGGGTTCCGGCTCCACGCGACGCGCACCGTGTGATCCTCGGCCTGCGGGGTGGGGAGGGCCGAGGCGAGCGCCTCCCAGTCGGGCACGATGAGCGCGGCCGGCTGCTTGCGCCCCGCGCCGACGACCACCACCTGGCTCACGTACTGGCTCTGCTTAATCAGGCTCTCGACCAGCTGCGGCGCGACGTACTTGCCGTTCGAGAGCTTGAACAGCTCCTTCTTCCGGTCGGTGATGTGGAGCCGGCCGCCCTCGTCGAGCCTCCCCACGTCGCCCGTCCTGAACCAGCCGTCCTCCGTGAAGACGGCCGCGGTCTCGGCCTCGTGGCCGTAGTAGCCGCTCATCAGGTTCGGCCCGCGCACGAGGATTTCGCCGTCCGTATCCGTTTTAAGTTCGATGCCCGGGAACGGCAGGCCGACCGAGCCGACGCGGTTGTCCTCGGGGCGGTTGGCCGAGACGATGCAGGTCTCGGTCATGCCGTAGCCCTGCAGGATGACGACGCCCGCGCCGAGGAAAGCATACGAGAGCGCGGGCGAGAGCGGCGCGCCGCCCGAGACGAAGAAGCGCAGGCGGCCGCCCACGCCCTCGCGCCACTTCGAGAAGACGAGCCGCGACGCGACCTCCTGCTGAATCTCGAGGAGCGGCGGCACCTGCTCGCCCCTGTCCTTCAACTCCGCGTAACGCTGCCCGACGCGCAAGGCCCAGTTGAAGAGCTTCGCCTTCCAGCCGCCGTCGGCCGTCCCCTTCTTCACGATCTTGTGGAAGACCTTCTCGAAGAGGCGGGGCACGGCCGTCATGATGGTCGGCCGCACTTCGCGCAGGTACTCGCCGACCACGTCGAACGAGGGCGCGTAGGCGACCGAGACGCCGTTCCGGCAGAAGACGTAGAAGACCACGCGCTCGAAGATGTGCGAGAGCGGCAAGACCGAGAGCGCCACGTCCGTCGAGAGGATCGGGAGCGAGCCCGAGATCGCCAGCACGTTCGAGACGAACGTGCCGTGCGTCAGCATCACGCCCTTCGGCTCGCCCGTCGTCCCGGAGGTGTAGATGATGGTCGCGAGGTCTCCCGGCGCGACGGCGTTCAGCGCGCGGCTGAAGACTTCCGGCTCGGCCTCGTCCAGCTGCGCGCCGGTCTGTTCGAGTTCGAAGAGCGTGAGCGCGCCCTCCATCGCGGAGGCCGCGTCGGTGTCGAAGAAGACGACGCGCTCTAAGGTCTCCACCGGCTCGACGCCGGGCCTCGCGTGGCGGAAGACTTTCTTGCCCGAGACGAAGAGGACGCGCGCGCCGGAGTCTTCGAGGATGTAGCGCACCTGCTCGGGCGCCTGCGTCGTGTAGATGGGGACGTTGACGGCGCCCAGGCTCAGGATGGCGAGGTCTACGACCGACCAGTCGGGCCGGTTCTCCGACAGCAGGGCCACGCGGTCGCCCCGCTTGACCCCGAGCGCCGAGAGCCCCAGCGCGACGGCGCGCACGCGCTGGATGATCGCCTCGCCCGGGATGTGGAGCCACTGCCCCGCCTTCTTCAGACTCAGCGCGTCCGCCTTCGCGTGCCGCGCCAAAGCCTCCAGACACATCCCCGGCACGCTCGCCGGCACGTTCCCGTTGTGTGCGTGTTCACTCATCTGGTGATGAGTGATAAGTGACGAGTGATAAGTGACAAGAGAATACAGCCCGCGGCTTTTCTTATCACTTATCACTCATCACTTATCACTTCCCTTAATTCTCTCGGAGAAGTATTCGACCGTGCGCTTGAGCCCGTCGCGCAGCGGGATGGTCGGCTCCCAACCCAGAAGCTTCTTCGCGCGCGTGATGTCGGGCTGGCGCTGGCGCGGGTCGTCCTGCGGCAGCGGGCGGTAGGAGACTTTCACCTCGATCCCGGCGGCGCGCCCGACCTCCTCCGCAAGTTGCTTCATCGTGAACTCGCCCGGGTTGCCGACGTTCACGGGCTGGTGCACGTCCTCGCCCTCGACGTTCATCAGCCGAATCATGCCCTCGACCAGATCGTCGACGTAACAGAAACTACGCGTCTGCTCGCCCGTCCCGTAGAGGGTCAACTCCTCGCCCCGCAGGGCCTGCACGATGAAGTTCGACACCACCCGCCCGTCGTTCTCCAACATCCGCGGCCCGTACGTGTTGAATATCCTGATGATTCTCGTGTCAACCCTGTTCTGCCGGTGGTAATCCATCATCAACGTCTCGGCCAGACGCTTCCCTTCGTCGTAACATGACCGGGGGCCGATGCAGTTGACGTGGCCCCAGTAGCCCTCCGTTTGAGGATGGATTTCGGGGTCGCCGTAGACTTCGGAGGTCGAGGCCTGGAGGATGCGGGCGCGGACGCGCTTGGCGAGGCCGAGCATGTTGATCGTGCCCATGACGTTGGTCTTGACCGTCTTGACCGGGTTGTACTGGTAGTGGACGGGCGAGGCCGGGCAGGCGAGGTTGTAAATCTGGTCGACTTCTAAAAGTATCGGCTCGATGATGTCATGCCTGACGAGGTCGAAGCGCTTCGAGTCCATCAGGTGGTAGACGTTCTCGCGCCGCCCCGTGAAAAAGTTGTCGAGGCAGATGACGTCGTGCCCTTCGCCCAACAGCCTCTCGCACAGGTGCGAGCCGATGAAGCCCGCGCCCCCAGTCACAAGAATCCGCATCTCTTCTCCCGCTCGTTGATTTTTAGCCGCAAGGTTTTTAAGCCCCGGCATTGTAACAGCGACTCTCAGGCGGCCGCGACCTCTTTTTCCGGCGCGGCGTCGTCCTCGCGCGCGCCCTCGCCCTGCCGCCTTCTGCGGCGGCGGCGCGGGCGGCGCGAGCCCTCGCCGTCCTCCTCGACGCGGCCGTCGGCCGTGGCGAGCGACGCCAGCAGGAGGAACATGAGCGCGTTGGCCGTCGTGTGCAGCGTGAAGTCGAAGAAGCTGTGGACGAGCACGCCCGCGCAGCCGGCCAGAGCGCCCAGGGCCACGCCGCGCCGGAAGCGGTCGCGCGACTGCAGACGCCGGAGCGCCATGCGGAAGAGCAAAAGGACGAACACGGCCCCGAGCACGCCGCCCACCAGCCCCGCGTCGGAAAACGTCTGCAGGTAGTCGTTGTGCGCCTGCTCCGGGCGGTACGCGCCGCTGCCCGGGTCGTAGCGCGTGTAGGCGGTGCCGAACGAGCCGAGCCCCGTCCCGAGCCACGGGTGTTCGCCGATAATCTTGAGCGCGCCGCGCCAGAACTGCGCGCGCCCCGTCGTCGGGTCGGCGCTGTTGACGGTGCCGAGCATGCGGCTCAGAGCGCCCTCGCCGCCGAAGTAGAGCACGCCGACGAAGACGGTCAGCACCATCGCGAAGCCCAGCCCCGTGCGGACGGCCGCGGCGCGCAGGCGGCTCCCGCCCGCCTCCTCCCCGTCCTGCTCGCGGTTCCTCGCCAGCGACGAGACGGCCGCGAGGAACAGCACCTCGCAGACCATGCTGACGAGGCCACCGCGCGAGTTCGTCATCACCAGCGCGATGGCCATCAGCGACGAGGCGAAGGCGTAGAGCAGCATCCGCTCGCGCGCGACCGCCCCGGCGAACATGAGGCCCAAAGGCATCGCCAGCACCAGCTCCATGTAGCCCGCGAAGTGGTGCCGGTTGATGTACGGGCCGAACGGCTCGGCCTGCTTCGGCTCCCTCACCCAGAAGATCGTGCGCGGGTTGACGAAGTGCTGCATCAGGCCGTAGACGGCGAGCAGGAAGCCGAAGATGATGACGAGCCGCGCCAAAAGCTTCAGGCGGCGCGGGCTGTCGACGAAGGCGAGCGCCGCGGCGAAGTAGACCGTGAGCCCGGCGATCTCGAGGAGCGCGACGCGCGTCGCCTGCGGGTCGAGCGTGAGGCCCGCGCCGAGCTGCGCGACCCCGACGGCGAAGAGTGCGACGAGCGGGAGTTGCAGAGGGTTGAGGCTCACACGCAGCACGCGCGTCCGCCAGGCGTCCAGCATCCAGAGGACGAAGACGAGGGCCGCGCTCAACTGGAAGGCGGCGAGCGACCACGCGTGCACGGTGCCGAATGCGAGCGTCGTCGTCACGACCGCCATGCAGAGCAGGAGGATGATGAAGCGGCTCCAGACCGTCCGCGGCAGCTCGCGCGCGGATACGGACGCGAACGCGCCCGGCGGCACGTACGGCGCCGGCAGGTCAGCGTGCGGGCGCCCGGCCGTTGACGCGTTCGAGGCTGAAGTCGTCATACAGAATCTTTCCGTAGATGGGGCAGGTGCCCTCCGCGCAGGCGACGCGGACGATGCGGACGAGCACGGCCTCCGTCTTCGGCCCCGCCGTGAACTCGAAGGAGGCCGGCTGCCAGTTCTGACTCCCCTGCGCCGCGGGCGCCGACGCCGCGACGATGGTCTCCGGCGCGCCCGGCTCCGAGACCATGACGGCCAGTGTGGCCGCGCTCCTGAACTCGTCCGTCTTGACGTAGAAGCTCAGGCGGTAGCGCGCGCCCGGCTCGACCGCGACGACCTGCCCGACGTTGCGGAAGTCCACCTGCGTCGAGGCGCTGAAGGTGACGCGCAGCGCGCGCCTGCCGCCGTGCGCGTTGCGCCCGTCCATCGCGACGAGGCTCCCCGCCTGCTGCGAGACGTTCCAGCCGAAGAGCGCGCGCCCCTTCGCGTCGACGTCCGACTCGAACCCGCCGTCCGTGAACTGCCCCACGGCGAGGCCCGGGACGCCGCCCTCCGAGAGCACCGTGAGAGAGCGCCGGTACTGGCCCTTCGCGAAGAGTGCGCGCGCGAGAGCGTCGGCCGCGACCGACTGCACGCGCCGCACGTCTGGCCCGAGCCCGTCCCAGACCTTCTGCGCGTCTTCGACGCTGCCGCGCCCGGCGAGCACGGCGACCAGCTGCCCGCGCGCCTCGGGCGTCTTGCCCACCGCGTCCGCCACCCGCGCGAGGTCGGGCGCGTAGACCTGCCACGCGAGGTTGAAGACCTGCGGGCGCAGATTCGGGTCGGCGTCCGTGGCGCGGCGCAGCTCCGCGAAAGCCTCCTCGTTGCGCCCCGCGCGCAGCAGGGCGTTGCCGAGGTGCCAGCGCGGCTGCGCGTAGCTCGGGGCCAGCTCGGCGCCGCGGCGCAGCATCCGGATGCCGCCCTCCGCGTCGCCGAGCGCGCCGCGCGCGCGCCCGGCCTCCACCCAGATGAGGTAGTCGTTCGGCGCAAGCTCGGCCGCGCGCTGGTACTCTTCGAGCGCCTGCGGCACGGCCTCGGGGTCGAAGCTGTACTGCTTGAGCCGCGCCAGCATCAGGTGCGTGAAGGGGTCTTGCGGCGCGAGCCGAACCGCGGCCTCCGCCGACTCGAAGGCCGCCGCAGGGTCTTTCGCGAAGGAGGCCGGAGCCGTCTCGGCCATCGTGTTCCCGATGCCCCAGCGCACCCCGGCCCACCCGCAGTAGAGCGCGAGCGCGGCCAGCAGGACGAGCGGCGCGCGCGCCACCACCGGCCGGACGTTGATGAGAACTACTTGGTCAGCCATTAAGCAAGAGAAGACTTCGCTCCCGAGGAGCGAGATGTTTATAGCTCCGCGTATCTATTTTCCGCCGGGGCTCCGGCTCAAAAATAAACCTCCGAACTATAAACGTTGAGTCCCCACGGGACTCCGCACACCCCCTCCGACGCGTCTACAACTCGCACCTCGAATCTTTAAAACTCGTGTCCCACTAACTCGATCTGGATGCGCATGCGGCGGAGAGTGACCTGGGCGTCCTCGCAGTCGCGGCGAATCTCGGCGATGCGTTGGTCGTCGATGCGGGAGCTGGAGATGAGCACCTCCTCGACCTGCTGCTCCGCGCAGATGCGGCGCAGGTGGCCGTTGCCGCCGAAGACGCGCAGGCCGTGAATCATCTTGCCCTTCTTGAAGGGGTCGTCGTCCACGAAGCCGACCGGCGTGTACTGCAGCTCCAGGTTGTTGCGCATCTCGCGCAGGAGCAGCTCGCCCGCGTCGCCCGCGCCGTAGATGAGCACGCGCCGCCCGCCCGCGGCCGGCGCCGGCAGGAGCTGCCGGAAGAGGCGGAACGCGACGCGGCTCCCCGCCAGCATCAGGAAGAAGATCATCGTGTCGAGGACGAAGACCGCGCGCGAGAACTCCTGGAAGCGGAAGGCGAAGAGCAGCACCAGCACGCTCACGGCCGAGCCGGCGGCGACGGCCTTCGCGTAGGTGATCAGGTTGTCGAGGCTGATGTAGCGCCAGATGCCGCGGTAGACGCCCGCCACCAGCATCGCCAACATCTTGACGATGATGAGCAGCGGCACGGTCGAGAGGAAGAGCAGCCACACGCGCTCGCCCAGCTCCGACCCGAAGAGCAGGACGTAGGAGAAGTAATAGGCGAGGATGACGAGCACCACGTCGAGCAGCACCTCGAAAATCCTGCGCTTGTAGGAGAGGTCGACGAGGAACGAGACGAGCGGCTTCTCGCGCGCGGCCTGCACCTCCGCCTCGTCGTAGACCTTGACGCGCGCGAGGTAGACGCCCACCAGCGTCAGCACCACCGCGAACCCGAGCACCATCGCGATGCCGGTGTGGTACTCGAACCTGCGGACGATCATCGCCAGCACGCCCGACGCGCCCGCGAACCCGTAGAGCATCCAGACCGCGCGCCGCTCCGACAGCCCCAGGGCGACGAGCCGGTGCGAGGCGTGGTCGCGCCCGCCCTGCGAGGCGGCGCGCCCCGAGAGCTTGCGCACGACCGTCACGAGCGTCGTGTCGAAGATCGGGATGAAGAGGATGAGGACGGGGACGGCGATGACGACGAGGAAGCTGCGGCCGCGCTCGCCCGAGGCCGAGAGCAGGGCGGAGCTCGCCAGGAAGAAGCCGACGAACATCGAGCCGCAGTCGCCCATGAAGATGGTCGCCGGGTTCGAGTTGTAGACGAGGAAGCCGATGAGCGCCGCCGCGAAGACCGAGAGCACCACGGCCTCGGTCAACTGCCCGTTGTCGGCGAAGCTGGCCGCGATGAAGACGGCCGCGATGGCCGAGATGCCCGCGGCGAGGCCGTCCATGTTGTCGAGCAGGTTGATGGCGTTCGTGATGCCGATGAGCCAGAAGATGGTCACCGCCATCGCCGCCGCCGCGCCCCAGCCCCACGGCAGCACCAGCCCGAAGTAGACGACCCCGCTCGCGCCTAAGACCTGCCCGATCAGCTTTTGGTAAGGCTTGATGTGGAGGAAGTCGTCCACCAGCCCGACGGCGAAGAGCGCCGTGCTCGCGGCCAACACGACCCAGCCCTCGCGCGTGTGCGGGACGAAGAGCAGGTAGGCCAGGAGCACCGAGAGGTAGATGGCGACGCCGCCCATCATCGCCGTCGGCTTCCGGCTCCAGCGGTCGCCGCGCGGCGTGGCGATGACCCCTTTGCGGCGCGCGAAGGCGCGCACCAGAGGCGTCAGCGCCAGCGAGAGGGCGAGCGCCGCCGCGGCCGGCAGGAGGTGGGCAAGGCTGAAAGACATTACTACTAAGGCTTCGGGAGACTGTCTCTCTGGCGTGTTTCAGAACCTCAGACCCTATTAAATGCGTGCCGAGAAATCAAGCCCTCCCGGAAAGCTCCTATCAAGCGGACGCGCCGTCCTGCCTGCCGGAGTAGTACTCGATGACGGACTTGAGGATGTCGTCGAGCGTCACCGTCGGCTTGAAGCCCACGAGCGCCGCGACCTTCGACGTGTCGGGCACACGCCGCGGCATGTCCTCGAACCCCTCCTCGTACGCCTCGTCGTACGGCACCGTCACGATCTCAGACTTCGAACCCGTCAGCTCCTTGACCCGCCGCGCCAGCTCCATGATGCTGACCTCTTCGGAGCTGCCGATGTTGAAGACCTCGCCCACCGACTCCTCCGCGTCCATCAGCGCCACCAGCGCGCCGACCACGTCCTTGACGTAGCCGAAGCAGCGCGTCTGGCTCCCGTCGCCGTAGACCGTCAGGGGCCGCCCCGACAGGGCCTGCTTGACGAAGGTCGGGATGACCATCCCGTACTGCCCCGTCTGCCGCGGCCCGACGGTGTTGAAGAGCCGCACGACCACCGTGGGGAGCTTCTTCTCCCGCCAGTAGGCCAACGCCAGAAATTCGTCGATGGCCTTCGAGCAGGCGTAACTCCAGCGCCCCTTGGTCGTCGCCCCCATCACGAGGTTCCCGTCCTCGCGGAACGGCACCTCCGAGGAGAGCCCGTAGACCTCGGAGGTCGAGGCCACGAGCACCTTCTTCTTCTTCTTGTTCGCCTGAGCCAGGACGACCTCGGTGCCGCGGACGTTCGTCTCGATGGTTCTGACGGGCGACTCGACGATGAGCTTGACGCCGACGGCCGCCGCGAGGTGGAAGACCACGTCGCACTGGTCGATCAGCTCGGCCATCACCGGCTGGTTGTGCACCGAGTCGATGGTGTAGCGGAACTTCGGGTTCCCCTTGAGGTGCGCGATGTTTTCGAATGAGCCCGTCGAGAGGTCGTCAACGCAGAAGACCTCGTCGCCGCGCGAGACGTACAGGTCGGAGAGGTGCGAGCCGATGAAGCCCGCCCCGCCCGTGATCAATACTCGCAAACTTTTCTGTCCCTCCTTCAGAACTTCAGCAGCGCCGACTCGGCCGCCGCCTCACCCGAGCCGCCCGCCAGGCGGCCGTAGAGTCTCTCCACGTCCGAGACCAGGCGCTCGACCGAGTAGTTACGCTCGACGTACTCGCGGCCCCGCTCGCCCAGAGTCTGACGCAAGGCCACGTCGTTAACCACGTGCGCGAGCGCCTCGGCGAAAGCCTCCGGGTCTCCGGGCCTGACTTGAATGCCGCGCTCGCAAATCTGCCAGGGGTGCGGCCGGCGCAACTCCTCCGCGGCGACGCCGCCGAGCAAGTCTACGACGCCGCCGACCGCGGTCGCGACGCAGGCGCGGGCGTTTGCCATCGCCTCGATGAGCGTCAGGGGCGTCCCCTCGTTGCGCGAGGTGAGCGCCACCACGTCGAGCGCCGGGTAGAAGTTTTCGGGGTCGTCCCTGAGTCCCACGAATTTTACATCATCGGAGAGCCCGAGCGCCCACGCGTGCGACTCCAAATCCGCGCGCAGGTGCCCGTCGCCGACGACGACGAAGCGCACGCGCCCCGCGTGCGGCGCGCCGCCCGACGCGCCGCCAGACTCTTGCTCGAACGCGCGCCGCTTCTTGAAGAGCGCGGCGGCTTCGAGAAAGAGCCTGTGGTTCTTGACCTCGGTCAGGCGGCCGACGATGCCGACCAGCACGTCCCCGCCCTCCGCGCCCCACTCGTCTCTTAAGGCGTGGCGGCGGGCCGGCCAGTCTTCGAAGGCGCGCGTGTCGAGGCCGAGCGGGATGACCTCGAACTGTTCGCGCCGGCCGACGCGGAAGCGGCCCTGAATCTCTTCGAGCTGCTGCGGGCTGATGACGACGATGCGGTCGGTGGCGAGCCGCGCCAGGGCCTGTTCGACGAAGAGGAAGAGGCGCGTCTTCCAGCGGCCGTAGTAGCTGTGGAAGATGTGCCCGTGGTACGTGTGCACGAAACGGCACTGCCGCGGCCTCCCCCAAAGGGCCGAAGGCGTCAGCCAGCGGTAGAGCATCCCGGCCGCGCGCCCGACCGTGCCGGCCTTCGCCGTGTGCGTGTGGACGAGGTCGGGGCGCTCGCGCCGGAAGAGCCGGAAGAGCTTCCAGACCGTGACGAAGTCCTTCGGCGAAATCTCGCGGCTCATCTCGGGGATGACGAGCGGCCGCACGCCCAAGGATTCGGCGAAGTAGCCCATGTCGTCCTCGCCCGGCGGCACCACGCCCGCCACCAGCCGCGACTCCACGCCGCGCCCGCGCAACCCCGCCTCCAGCCACGCCACGTGCCGCGCCGGCCCTCCCACGTTCAGCCGCGCGATGATGCGAACGACTTTCATGAGGCAGTAGGCGGTAGGCAGTAGGCAGTAGGCAGTAGGCTCCGCCCTCCGACGAGGGGACATCCGGCAGCCAGCGGGCGGGAAACGTTCTTTATGCTTTTACTGCCTACAGCCATCCGCCTACCGCCCACTCCTCTAATCATCCATCTTATTCGCGCCGGTCTCGGCGACGAGGTTCGAGGCCCGCAGGAGCGATTCGAAAGTGCCGGCGTCCGTCCACCAGCCTTCGAGTTCGTCCCAGGTCATCTCGCCGCGCCCGATGTAGGCGTTGTTCACGTCCGTGATTTCGAGCTCCCCGCGCCCCGAAGGCTTGAGCGTCTTGATGATCTCGAAGACGTCCGAGTCGTACATGTAGACGCCGATGACGGCGTACTCCGACTTCGGCTCCTCCGGCTTCTCCTCGATCCGCACCACCCGGCGGCCGTCGAGTTCGGGGACGCCGAAGCGCTGCGGGTCTTGGACTTTCTTCAAGAGTATCTTCGCCCCGCCGCCCTGGTGGCGGTAAGACCTCACCGCCCGGCAGATGTTCCGCTCGATGATGTTGTCCCCGAGCACGACGCAGACCGGCTGGCCGTCGGCGAACTCCTCGCACAAGGAGAGCGCGGCGGCGATGCCCCCCTCACCTTCCTGATAAGTGTAGTTGAGGTGCCGGAGGCCGAACTCCCTCCCGTTCTTCAGCAGCCGGAGGAAGTCGCCGGCCGAGTTGCCGCCCGTGACGATCATGATGTCGCGGACGCCGGCGTTCACCAGCGTCTCGATGGGGTAGTAGACCATCGGCCGGTCGTAGACCGGCAGCAGATGCTTGTTCGTCACGGCGGTGAGCGGGCGCAGCCGCGTGCCCAACCCCCCGGCCAACACGATGCCTTTCATCCAATCGCCTCAGTCAATGAATCTCTGGAACCAGAGTTCGAGCATCAGGAGCGTCCAGAGCTGGTGCGTGTGGTCGCGCTCGCCGCGCGTGTGCTGCTCGACCATGCGGCGGACGGCCTCGGGGCGGAAGAGCCCGCGCCGGCCCGCGCGCTCCGAGAGCAGTTGCTCGCGCAGGAACGGTTCGAGCTTGCCGCGGAACCAGTGGCCGATGGGGACGCCGAAGCCCATCTTGCCGCGCGTCAGGTTCTCGGACGGCAGGAGCTTCTGCAGCGTCTTCTTCAAAATGTACTTCGTCGTTAAGCCCCGCAGCTTCAAATTCTCCGGCAGCGAAGCGGCGAACTCGATGACGTGGTGGTCGAGGAACGGCGAGCGCGCCTCAAGGGAGTTCGCCATGCTCGCGATGTCCACCTTGACGAGCAGGTCGTTCGGCAGGTATGTCATCGTGTCGGCCAGGAGCGCCGCGTCCACCACGCCTGCGCCGTTCGCGCGCGCGAACCACGGCCGCAGCCACTCGCGCGCGTCGCGCCCGCCGACCTCCTCGCGGAACTCGTCCGTGTACAGCTCGGCCTTCGCGTCGCGCTGCACGACGCTGACCCATTGCAGGTAACGATCCACGGGGGGCAGGCTCGCCGCGCGCAGGAAGCGACGCACCTTGCGCGCGCGCGTCCGCTTCAGCTCCGAGATGGGGAGCAGCTCCAGCGCCTGACGGATGACGCCCTCGCGCAGCACGCCGGGGAGTTTGCGGTAGCGCTCGGAGAGGCGCATCGCCGCGTAGCGCTCGTAGCCCGCGAAGCACTCGTCGCCGCCGTCGCCGTTGAGCGCGACGGTGACGTGCTTGCGCGTCTCGCGCGAGACGTAGTAGGTCGGGATGGCGGATGAGTCGGCGTAAGGCTCGCCGTAGTGTTCGACGAGTGTGGGCAGGACTTCAAGGGCGTCGGGGCGGACGATGAACTCGTGGTGCTCGGCGCCGACGCGCTCGGCGACGCGGCGCGCGTGGTGGAGTTCGGAGAAGTCCTGCTCCTCGAAGCCGATGGAGAAGGTCTTGACGGGGCCGGAACTCTCCTCGGCCATCAGGGCGACGACCGCCGACGAATCGATCCCGCCGGAGAGGAAGGCGCCGAGCGGCACCTCCGACATCAAACGCACGCGGACGGCCTCGCGCAGAAGCGCGAGCGCGCGCTCGCCGGCCTCCTCTTCCGAGAGTTTGACCTTCTTCGAGAAGTCCGGCTCCCAATATCTGCGGGTCTTTATCTCGCCATCTTTCGTGAGCGTGAGCGAGTGGCCCGGCTCCAGCTTGCGTATGTCGCGGTAGGCCGTCTGCGGCGCGGGCACGCACATGAAGCTCAGGTAATCGTCGAGGGCCGCGCGGTCGACCTCGCGGCTCACCGAGGGGTGCTTGAGCAGCGCCGAGAACTCCGAGCCGAAGACGAAAGAGTCGCGCGTCTTCGCGTAGAGCAGGGGCTTCTTGCCGACGCGGTCGCGCGCGAGGAAGAGCTCCCGCCTGCGCTCGTCCCAGACGGCGAAGGCGAACATGCCGCGCAGGTGTCGGGGGCAGTCTTCGCCGTACTCGAGGTAGGCGTGGAGGACGACCTCGGTGTCGCAGTCGGTGTGGAAGCGGTGACCGCGCGCTTCGAGTTCCTTTTTGACCTCGCGGTAGTTGTAGACCTCGCCGTTGTAGACGATGAAGGCCGTGCCCGCCTCGTCGGAGATGGGCTGCTGCCCGCCCTTGAGGTCGATGATGGCGAGCCGGCGCATGGCGAGGCCGACGTGCTCTTTGAGGTACGTGCCGTCCTCGTCCGGCCCGCGGTGGATGATGGCCTGGTTCATGCGCGCGAGCAGCGGCCCCTCGGCCGCGCGCCCGTCGAGGTTGACCATGCCGACGATGCCGCACATTAAAAGTTAATCCTCCCCGAGATGTCCTCGGCGATGCGCTCCAGGTCTTCGCCCTGCCGCTCCTTCCAGCGCGCGTAGACGCGACGGCCCTTGACGGCGTCGGCCGCCGCCTGCCGGCGCAGGCGCAGCTCGCGGTCGCGATCCTCCCGCTTCTCCTTAAAGAGCACCGCGCCGACGGCCACGAAGATGAAGTAGAAGACGAGGATTTGGCTGCGCTGCCGGTAGGCCGTGCCGACGTTCCCTTGAAAGATCGAGTAGGCCAGCGTCAGCATCGTCGTGAAGAGCAGAATCGGCATCGCCTGTCGGAACCTGTGCTTGAGCGTGAACCAGATGCCTATAATCAGCAGAGGGAAGGCCCCCCACCAGACGATCATCTCCGGCAGGGTGATGGACTGCCGCAGGCTGGCGAGCTGCCACGGGAACGGCGCGAAGAGCAGGTAGGCCAGCCCCAAGGGGATGGCGCTGATGGCGCCCGACGTGGTCGAGACGTCCACGTCGCGGCCGAAGCCGGTGTTGGCCGAGTGGGCGAGGTCGGCGCGGCTCCGCTGCACGGCTTCGAGGTTGCCGTACTGCTCGAAGGTCGAGCTCGCCATCCGCGTCACGCCGAAGTAAGTGAGGCCGAGGCCGAGCGCCAGCACGATGGCGAGCGTGCGCGCGATGCTCTGCGAGGTCTGCGGCCGCATGCCGATGAGGAACGCGCCGCCGGCCGCCGCCGCCAGCATGTAGAAGACGTAGAAGCGCAGGGAGAGGACGGCGAAGAGCGAGAAGCCGAGCACGAGCATGTACTTCACGCTCAGGCGCTCGCCGAGCCTGAGCGTCGCCAGCATCGTCAGCGCGAGGATGAAGACGATGGGGCCGTCCTTCAGGGCCTGCGAAGACCAGAGCACGAGGCTCGGGTAGAAGGCGACGGAGAGGGCGGCGAGCTTGGCGACGCGCTGGTTCTGAAAAATCTGCCGCGCGCAGAGGAAGATGAGCGGGGCGGTGGCCGCGCCGAGCACGGCGTTGAAGAACTGCACGGCCAGCATGTTCCGCCCGACGATGGCGTAGATGGAGGCCACGATGTAGAGCATGCCCCAGCCGCTGCCCGACACCCAGACCTGCACGTCCGTGTCGAGCACGCCCTTCTTGAAGCGGTAGGCGTCGAGCACGGCCTGGCCGTAGTAGTCGTAGGTGAAGGCGTCGCCGCCGAAGAACTCCTGCAACTGGAAGCCGTTGATGACGGCCCCGACCGCCATCCGCACGAGCAGACCGCCGACGAAGACTTTGATGAGGAAAGAACGCTGCTCGCCCTCGCCGCGCGACAGCAGCAGGCCGGCGACGTAGGCGCAGGCGGCGCAGAGCACCACGGCCGACGCGCCGCCGGGGATGGTGAGCGCGACCGCGCCCGCGAGGATCACCGCGAGGGCGGCGAGTAGAGCGTTCATAAAACCGAGACCAGTCCAGAATTCCTTCTCAGCAGTATCGGGCTAGTATTCAGCAAAGCGGCGCGCGCCGCAAGCGGCCCCGACTGCCCTCGGCCCCCGGCCTACAGCGTCAGCGCGTCCCGCTCGGGCGTCTGCCCCACGCCCGGGCGGCTCATGTCGAGCGGCGGCCCCAGCGGCGGGCGCGCGAGCCGCCCGAGCCTGATGGCGTCCCGCTCCGCCTGCCGCTTCATGAGCAACTGCCGCTGCGCCTCCTCCCGCTTCTCCTTAAAGAGCACCGCGCCGACGGCCACGAAGATGAAGTAGAAGACGAGGATTTGGCTGCGCTGCCGGTAGGCCGTGCCGACGTTCCCTTGAAAGATCGAGTAGGCCAGCGTCAGCATCGTCGTGAAGAGCAGGATCGGCAGCGCCTGCCTCAGCCTGTGCTTGAGCGTGAACCGGATGCCGATGATGAGCAGCGGGAAAGAGACCCACCAGACGACCATCTCCGGCAGGGTGATCGACTGCCGCAGGCTCGACAACTGCCACGGGAACGGCGCGAGCAGAAGGTAGGCGAGTCCCAGAGGGATGGCGCTGATGGCGCCCGACGTGGTCGAGACGTCCACGTCGTTCCCGAACCCCGTGTTCGCCGACCGCACGAGGTCGGCGCGGCTCCGCTGCACGGCTTCGAGGTCACCGTAGACCTCGAACTGCGCGTCGGCCGTGCGCAGCACGCCGAGGTACGTGAGGCCCAGCCCCAGCACCATCACGATGGCGACCTGCCGCAGGAGGTTCCGCGTCGTCTGCGGCCGCATCCCGACGACGAAGGCCCCGCACACGGCCGCCGCCGTCATGTAGAAGATGTAGAAGCGGAAGCAGAGCAGCCCGTAGAGCGCGAAGAGCATCAGCGCGACGTACTTCGTGCTGAAGCGCTCGCCGAGCTTGAGCGTCGCCAGCATCGTCAGCGCCAGCAGGAAGACAATCGGCCCGTCCTTCAACCCCTGCGCAGACCAGAGCACGAGGCTCGGGAAGAAGGCGACGAAGAGCGTCGCCACCTTCGCCACGCGTAGGTTCTGAAAAATCTGCTGCGCGCAGAGGAAGATGACCGGCGCGGTCGCGGCCCCGACCACGGCGTTGAAGAACTGCACGGCCAGCATGTTCCGCCCGACCACCATGTAGATGGCGCCCACCGTGTAGCCCATGCCCCAGTTGCGGTAGACGTACTGGCCGAGCACGCGGTCGTAGAAGCCGTAGCTCAACTCGCCCGTCCAGAAGCGCGTGTAGAGGATGCCGTGGTAGTCGTAGGTGAAGGCGTCGCCGCCGAAGAACTCCTGCAGGTGGAAGGAGTAGATGAGCCACCCGACGATGACGCGGATGAGCACCGCCCCGGCGAAGACTTGCAGGAGGAAGCGCGCGTGCGTCCTGTGGCGGCTGACGACGGCCCCGACCGCGGTCGAGAGCGCGGCGCAGAAGACGACGGCCGAGGGGCCTTCGGGGGTCAGGAGCGAGACGCCCACGGCCAGCGCGAGCGCCAGGAGGACGAGGAGTGCGTTCATTTGACTTTAGGGCCTCGGGGAGACGCGGCCGGCCGCAGATGTCTGCGGGGCGTTCCGCGACGGGGAACGGACTTTCAAATGTCGTCGGGCAGGTCGGGGCGCGTCTTGTGCTCGACGAGGAAGCGGTCTTCCTCCGAGAGCGGCTTGACGGCGCGCGCGGGCACGCCCGCGATGAGCTGGTGTTCGCCCTCGATGCGGCCCGTCACAACCGAGCCGATGCCGACGATGCAGCGGGATGGTATCACGCCCCCCGGCGCGACGCGAATCTCCGACCCGACGTAGGTCAGCTCGCCGATCTCCACGGGGCGCGTCCGCTGCCGGTTGTGCGTCCACAGGGAAGAGTTGCGCCCGCCCAGGATCGACCGACGGCCGATGGAGACGCGGTCGGTGAAGTCTATCTTGTGGCCGGCGGTCACGATGGCGCCGTCGCCCAGGGAGAAGCGCGGGTCGATGGGGTTGACGACGAGCGGGTCGGGGATGGAGTTGATCTCGTTCATGCGGAGTATCTCCGCGTAGCGCCCGATGGAGACCTCGTCGCCGCCGCGGATGACGTTGAGGTGGCCGATGTGGGCGTGGTCGCCGACCCACAACTTCCCCACCCCGACGAACGCGTTGAGGTGGCCGACGCGCACGTCGTCGGCGATCTCGCACTCGGCCGCGTCGATGAGGCTGAAGCCGAGACTCACGCGCCGCCCGATGCGGTAGCCGAACAGCCGGCGGTAGAGCGGCCGCTTCAAAAGGCCCGGCAGCAAAGCGACCACGGCCAGCGTCGCGAGGCGGAATTTACTGCTTCGGCGTCGGAGCATCCTGTGACTTTAGTTGAGCGCGGCGCGGAAGGCCGCGACGACCTTGGGCGCGTTGGCTTCGAGGCTGAAGCGTTCGCGCGCGACGCGGGCGGCGCGCTCCGCCATCTCGCGCCGCAAGTTCCCTTCGCGGACGAGCAGGGAGAGGTGCTCGACCCACTCCGCGTCCGTGTCGGCGAGGAAGCCGGTGCGGCCGTGCTCGATGACCTCGGGGTTCGAGCCCATCGGCGTGCAGACGGGCGGGATTCCCAAGGCCATGTATTGCGCCGTCTTCATGAAGAACTTGCGCTTGTTCCACTCGTTGACGGGGACGGGGATCATGCCGACCTGCATCCGCCGCAGGTCTTCGACCTCGGTCTCGGCGCTCCACTTCTGCGCGGTGTACTTGACGCCCGGCAGGTCGAACTCCGTCCCGCCGATGAGGTGGACGCCGCAGTCAACCTTCTCTTGCAGCTCGCGCAGCGCGTGCGCGACGACCCGGATGTTCTTGACGGTCGTCGGGCTCCCGCTCCACCCGACCGTGACGCGCTCAAGGTTCTCCGGCTCGGGCTTGTAGACGTAGCGCTCGGTGTCGACTATCGAGGGCACCTGCCAGATGTTCCGGTTGTGCTGCGCGGCGAACTCGCGTATGTGCGAAGAGTTGACGATGACGACCTTCGACATCCTTATGATGTCCGCGATCTTGCCGAAGAATTTCAGGTACGAGAGATAGCCGTTCGAAGGGCTGCGGTAAGGCACGTAGAGCGGGTCGTCGAGCTGGTAGATGATCGGCTTGCGCCGCGCGATGCGCTTCTCCAGAAACGCGGGGCCTAAGAGCGCGGCCTCGCGGTAGACGAAGACGGCGTCGTAGTCGTCCAAGCGCCGCAGGAGCTTCAGGCGGTCGACGTAGCCGCGCGCCATCTCGGCCGCCTTCTCGAAGGTGTGGCCGGGCGCGTAGAGGATTTCGCGCAGCCGCTCCGACTCGAACGGCGCCCAGTGGAGGCGGATGCCCTCGGGCGCGAGCACCTTCTCCCAGAGTTCGATGCTCCCGCGCTGCCCGGGCGCGAAGCCGTAGCGGTTCGGTATCAGGGTCAGGACTTCCATCACTCGAAAGCTTATCTCGCTTCGCCGCCGCGCGCCACACTCGCGCCGCCCGCCTCGACCGCGTTCTCGTCGTGACCGATGCCCGCGCCGAGGCGCGCGTAGATGCGCCGGTACTTCGCGCCGCCGACGCGCTCGATGTCGAAGCGTCGTTCCGCGCTCTCCCGCGCGCGCTCGGCCAGGTCTCCTTCGGCGCGCAGCGCTTCGACCTCCTCGAGCGCGCGCCGGAAAGTCTCGTCGTCGAAGTCGCGGATGACGACGCCGACGCGGTCGCCCTCGATCACCTCGTCCACGTCGCCGACGCCCGAGTTGGTGACGACAGGCAGCCCCGCAGCGAGGTACTCGGCGATCTTCGTCGGCGAAGACGAGAGCTTCGAGTAGCAGGCGCGGATGAAGGAGACGGCCACGTCCGACGCCTTCAGGTACTTCGGCACATCATTCGGCGCGACGCGCCCGACGCGGAAGGAGTCTTCGGGCACGCCCAGCTCGCGCAGGCGCGCGGCGATCTGTTCGGGCGGCGTCTGCGTCATGACGAGCGCGAAGGTCTGCGGGTCTTGCCTGTAGGCCAGCGCCATGAAGCGCGCCGTCTCCTCGGCCATGTACCAGCCGCCGAACGAGCCGACGTAGACGACGACGCGGCGGCCTTCGAGCCCCAGCTCGCGCCGCAGCTCCTCGCGCGGCGTCTCGTCCGCCGCGCGGAAGCGTCTGAAGTCGACGCAGCATGGGATGACCTCGACCGGCCTTCCCTTCTCGTCCGCGCCCGCGCGGCCGGGGAAGAGTATCTCGCGCGCCTTCTCGGTCAGGACGACGAAGGCGTCGGCCGAGTCGAAGAGGAAGCGCTCGACCCGCTTCACGCCGCGGTAGAGCGCGCCGCCCTCGGGCCAGACGCCCGCGTCCGTGTACTCCTCGGGCATGAAGCCGCGGATGTCGAAGAGGACGCGGCCGCCCGCGCGCCGCTTGGCGAGCGCGGCCATCAAAGCGGGGACGTGCCCGCGCGCGTGCAGCACGTCCGCCTCGCCGCGCTTCACCAATTTGGAAGCGAGGCGCGCGCCGACGGCCACGTCGTAGAGCGTCGCGGGCAAGGAAGGTCGCTTGTGGTACGCGCGCCAGTGCCAGCGGATGCCCTCGGCCTCAAGCCGCGCGCGCTCGGCCTCGAGCTGTTCGTCCGTCCAAAGCTCTTTCAGTTTCGGCTCGAAGGTGAGCAGGTTCACACGGACGCCCGCCTCGGCGAGCTTGCGCAGGTAAGGTAAGACTTGCGTCTGCACGAGCGGCTCGCGCAGACCGAAGTAGCACAGGTAGAGGGTTCGTGTCGTCATCGAGAAGGACAAGAGTACCGAACTCGCCGGTGGCAGACAAACGGCCCGGACTCCCTTACCTGTCCGGCGCCGCCTCTGCGCGCACGAACCCGCCGCGCAGGCCCCGCCCCGCGTCGCACAGCCTCACGCCGCCGCGCAGCTCCAGCTCGGCGCACGGCAGCTCCGCCCCCCAGCACTGAGGCCCCCCGACGGGGACGAAGTACCTGAGCCCGTTCTCCTCGCGCGCGGCCGTCGCCACCGCGGGCAGAGGGGGCGGCAGCAGCATGCGCCGGAAGCGGCCCTCCACGCCCGCCCCGACGCGCGTGAACGTCTCGAGCGCCGCGGTCGTCGCGAAGAAGAAGAGCCCGCAGGCCAGGAGCAGCGCGGCGGGCGACGCGCGCCGCCGCCAGAGTCTTTCGCCCAAACCCGCGCCCTCTTCCCTGTCCAGCCCCGACGCCGCGGGCACGAACAGCGCGCCGAAGAGGACGGCCGTGTAGCCCAACCCGAACGTGAGCGCGGGCGCCGCGTAGAGCGTCAGCGCCGAACCCGCGAGCCCCACCGCGAGCGCCCAACCCCGCCCCGCGAACTCCCCTCCCCTCTGGGTCAGGGCCGCGACGACGGCCGCGACCGCCATCGAGACCATCAACAACTCGCCGCCGCGCAGCAGGAGGAAGACGAGCAGACCGGCGCACCCCGCCAACATCACCGACGTGCCCAGCGCGCGAAGCCGCGGCTTCGCGCGCACGAACGCCCCCGCGCACGCGACGAGCAGGCAGAGCGGGATGAGGCCCCAGTTCTTCTGCGTCAGCCCTTTCGTCAACCACGGCGTGACCCAGTTCCAACCGTCGCCCCACGGCGGCGTCCGCCCGTCCCAACGCGCCCAGTCCCTGATGACGTTCGCCAGGCGCTCGGCCTCGCCCGCCCCGACCGACCAGGGCGTCTCGACGCACAGGGCCTTCGCCGGAAAGAAAGGGCACCCCGCCGTGACGAGGCCGTACGCGGCCGTCGGCAGCAGCATGAGCGCGACCGCGGCCCCCGCCTTCAACAGAAGCCGCGGCGAGAGCCACGCGCCCCTCAGGTAGTAGGCCGACGTGATGACGAGCAGCGGCAGGCCGATCAGCTTCACCCCCACGGCGCCCGCGGCCAGGAGCACGGGCAGCAGCCGCGCGTCGGCGGCGTCCCTCCGCTCCTCCAACAGGGAGACGGCCCAGACGACGGCCGCGGCGAGGAAGAAGACCGGCAGGTTGGGGCTGGCCGAAGCCGGCTGCCTCCAGACGAGGGCCGGCGGCAGCACGAACGCGTACGAGAGCAGCAGCAGCCAGTCGGAGCCGCGCCCCGAGCCGGCCGCGCAGCGCCGCGCGCAGACGAGCGCGTGCAGCGTCGCGACGAGCAGGGCGAAGCCGCAGCTCACGGCCGACGCGCGCGTCCCGAAGGGGCCGGCCTCGAACGGCGCCGCCAGCGCGAGCCACGACGAGGCGAACGCGAACCTGACCTGCACGAGCGCAAGCCCCCGCACCGCGCCGTGCTCGGCCAGCCACTTGATGTTCTGGAAGTGGTAGAGCCCCGTGTCGTAGTACGTGACCGGCTGCGAGGCGAACGCGGCGACGCCCGCCGTGAGCGCGAGCAGGCCGAGGGCGAGCCGCAGGCTCAGCATTCGCCTCAGGCGCGCGGCCTCCGCCCGCACGCGGCGCGAGAGCAGGGCCGGGACGCAGAGCGCCGCCGCAACGCCCGCGCCGCACTGCGGCGTGAGCGGCGCGAAGAGCGAGACCGCGAGGAGCGCCTGCGCGAGCACGACGAGGCCGACCCAGGCGGAGAGCGCGGCGCGGTCGCCCGCGCGTTCGAACACCTCGGCGCCGGCCGTGAGTTCCAGCACGGCCGCCCCGCACAGCCAGCAGGCCAGAAGGAGAGGTATCCAGGCGACGACGAAGAGGATCATCTCGATAGTCAGTGTTTGAAGGCCGGCGCCGTCAGCGCCTCAACGCTTCTCGGCCACCAGCAGGACGTTCTTGCCGAGGGGCGGTGGGAGGACTCGCTCGGCGACTTTGACGAGGGGCACGACGCAGCGGTCGTAGAGCTTGACCAGCCCCGGCTCCATCGAGTCGGACTTGAGCAGGCAATACTTGACCCACCACGGCGCGACGCCCGCGAGGTCGAAGTAGACGGACTTCAGGACGCGGAACCCGGCGGCCGCGCACTTCGCTTCGAGCTCCCGCTTTTCGTAGCGGCGCACGTGCGCGACCTTCCGGTCGAAGCCGCCGTAGAGCCAGCGGAAGGCCGGCACGAAGATGAAGACCCGGCCGCCTTCGTCGAGCGCGCCGCGGACGGCCCGCAGCTCGGCCTCGTCGTCGCGGACGTGTTCGAGGACGTTGACGTAGATGATCGAGTCGGGGCGACGGCGGCGCCCGACCTCATCGGCCACCGCGGGGAAGACCTCGCCCAGGGCCTCCACGTCGGCGCGCCCGGCCCACTCGCGCGCGCGCCGCCCGAGCACGGCGAACATCTCGCGCGAGGGCTCGACGAGGGTCAGAGACTCGGGGCCGCGTTCGAGCAGGAGTTCGGAGAAGGAGCCGGTGCCGGCGCCGACCTCGACGAGCCGCGAGCCGAGGTACGGGGCGAAGAGGTCGAGTATCCAGCGGTGGTAGTTGAGGGCGAAGGACATCGACTCCAGGTCGGTGCCCTCGTAAGAGATCTCCGCCACGCCGCTCACGACTCCGTCAGGGCCGCCGCCTCGACGGCTTTGTCCGCCGCCGGCGCGTGCGCGGCGCGGCCGCCCAGCTCCGGCAGCCTCTCGAAAGAGGCGGCGGTGCCGCAGAAGAGGTTGAAGCGGGCGATGAGCCAGAGCGCCTGCAACCCGTCCGTGAAGCCGACCTTCTTCCCCTCGTCGTAGGTGCGGCCGTAGTAGCTGATGGGCACCTCGTAGACGGCGCACCGCAGCTTCGACATCTTCGCCGTCACCTCGACCTCGAAGCCGAAGCCCGAGGAGGTGATGCGCATCTGCCGGATGATGTCGCCGCGGAAAGCCTTGTAGCCCGTCTCCACGTCCGTCAGGTTGATGTTGGTCAGGAGGTTCGAGAGGAAGGTCAGGCCCTTGTTGGCGAGGTAGTGGTAGAAGTAGAGCACGCGCGCCGCGCGCCTGACGAGGAAGCGCGAGCCGTAGACGACGTCCGCGCGCCCTTCGAGGATGGGCCTGATGACCTCGGGAATCTCCTGCGGGTCGTATTCGAGGTCGGCGTCCTGCACGATGACGATCTCGCCGCGGGTCTCGGCGAAGCCGGTCTTGAGCGCCTCGGTCTTGCCGCGGTTCCGCTCGTGGCGCGCGACGCGGACGCGCGCGTCCGCGTCGGCCAGCGAGCGCGCCACCGCTCCCGTGCGGTCGTCGGAGCAGTCGTCTACGACGATGACTTCCAGCAGGTGTTCGAGCTTCAAGACCTTGCGCACGACGTCGGCCAGCGTCGACTCCTCGTTGTACGCGGGGACGACGACCGACAGGCACGGACAGGGGGCGTTCGTCTTACTCATCTTCGTGTGGTGCGGCTGACTGACAGACTGACCTGGAACCAGTCGGGTGCCGCATAATATGTGCGAAAGCGGACGGGAGCGTCAAGCCACGGTGCCCTGCTCGGCCGTCGCCGCGTCGGCGCGCGTCAGGAGCGCCCGCGCCCAGCCGACGAAGGTCGCGAGGTCTATCGTCAGAATCAGCAGCGCCACGCACGCGAGCTGCGCGGGGTTGAGCGCCCAAAGGAGTCCGCGCCCATCCCTGTGTCGCCACACGCTCTTGCCCGCGCGCGCGGCGAGGCCGAGCAAAGGCACCGCCAACCACCAAACGCTGTGGAGCGCGGCGAGCGCGAAGAAGGGGGCGGCGAGCGCGTACTGCCGCGCGACGCCGTAGTGCCAGAAGCGTTGGCGGCCGGCCCAAACGTTGTGTTTGGAATAGAGCGCGAACTTGCGGAAGGTGAGCGCGAGCGTCGGCTGCAACTGCCACCAGACGGTCGCCCCGGGCGCCCAGCGCGTCCGCGCGCCGAGGGCCGCGACGCGCTCCATGAAGATTAAGTCCTCCGCGGCGCGCAAATCCGGGAAGCCGCCCGCGCGCCGCCAGACCTCGCGGCGTATGAGCGTCGAGGCGATGCTCGGGCCGCGCAACGTCTCACCATCACGCACGACCTTCGGCGGCACGTACGCGACCGCCGCGCAGCGCTCGAAGAACGTCCGCGTCAAAGGCTCGAAGTTGCCGTAGACCACGTCCGTCTCGGGCTCCTCCGAGACCTTCTCGGCCAGGCGCTCAAGCCACTCCGCCTCTAAACCGATGCCCGCGTCCGTGAAGGCTACCCACGGATAACGAGCCTCACCCGCGCCGACGTTGCGGCCGCGGCCGGGCGAGGCCGGGCCGGCCTCCACGACGCGGAACCTCTCGTCGCCCGCGAACAGCTCGCGCGCGAGCGCGACGGTGCGGTCGTTCGAGCCGCCGTCCACGAGGATGACCTCGTCGGGCTGCCGCGTCTGCGCGCGGACGGAGGAGACGAGCCGCGCGAGCGACAGCTCCTCGTCGCGGACGGGGACGACCAGAGAGATTTGCAGGGGTGAGTTTGAAATTTCAAATCTCAAATCTGAAATTGCTTCCGACCTCTGCGGCTAGGCCCTTCGGAGCGCGGAGCGCGTGCGGCGGTAAAGTTCGCGCCCTTCGCGATAGGCGCGCCGCTCGCCCGAAAGGCAGTAGAGGAACTTGTGCATCATGCCGGGGTCGAGCAGCGCGCCCGGGTGCGCGCGCAGAGCCCTCAACGCCGCGCGCGCCGCGCCCGCGCGGTCGCCGCCCTTGATGTAGTAGCCGCCGCTCGTGAAGTACATGTTGGCGGTCGCGCGCGACTGCTCGCGCCGGATGTCGGCGGGCACGTCCGGGAGTGCGAAGTAGTTGCGGTACATCACCTCCAGCTCGGGCGCGGCGCGCGCCGCCTGCGCGACCGTTTTCGACTCCGGGTGCAGGCGGTAGGTCGAGAGCAGCTCGGGCGTGTACTCGATCTTGTGGCGGACGCCCGCGCGGAGGAAGAAGTCCCAGTCCATGAAGTAGTAGTAGTGCGGGTCCAGGAGCCCCGTGTCGTCCACGACCGCCCGGCGGATGAAGGCCGAGGGCTGCGGGATGGGGTTCTCGCAGACGAGGACGAACTCTCGGTAGTCGAACCCTTCGCGCGCCTTGCTGCGCTCGATGGGGGAGCCGTCCGGCTCGGTGAAGAGCGTGTCGCCGAAGACGATGCCGCAGTCGGGGTGACTCTTCAGGTACTCGACGGCCTTCGTGACGGCGCCCGGCAAGAGCGTGTCGTCGGAGTTGAGCCAAGTCAGAATCTCGCCCTTTGAGCGCTGCCAGCCCTTGTTGATGGTGGGCGTCTGGCCCATGTTGGGCTGGCTCTCCCACTCGACGCGGCCGGTGTACTCTTCGAGCACCTTGCGCGTGTCGTCGGTCGAGCCGTCGTCGATGACGATGTGCTCGATGGAGGGGTAGTCCTGCGCGAGCACGCTGTCGAGCGTATCGCGCAGGAAGGCCGACTGGTTGTAGGTCGGGGTGACGATGGTGACGAGCGGGTACTCTTCGCCCCTCGCTTGTTCGGTATTGCTCATAAGGTGTCGACAGGCGGCTTCCCCGCCCCGGTCTTTAAGCGGCGTAATATAGCACAGCGCCACCGGCCACACGGAACCGCGAGCGGGTCTCTGGAAGGATGAAGGCGGAAGGATGAAGCATGAAGTAAATGCGGTCAGCTCTCCCTCCCGCCTTCATCCTTTCGAACACCCGCTCGCTCCCGCTCGCGGTTCTGTTCGCCTTAATGCTATGCTCTGCGTTCGCCACAAAGCATATAGAAGTTGAGAGGGCTTACCTGAATGTCTGTCGCCATCGTCACCGGCTCGTCGGGGCTCATCGGGAGCGAGACGGCCAAGTTCCTCGACGCGCGCGGCCTGCACGTCGTCGGCATCGACAACGACATGCGCCGCTACTTCTTCGGCCCGGACGCCTCGACCGACTGGAACACGCGCCAACTCCAGGGCACGCTCAAGAACTTCGAGCACCACGCCGCGGACGTGCGCGACCACGAAGCGATTAACAAGATTTTCGAGCGCTTCGGGCGCGACGTCTCGCTCGTCGTCCACACCGCCGCGCAGCCCTCGCACGACTGGGCCGCGCGCGAGCCGTTCACCGACTTCACCGTCAACGCCAACGGCACGCTCGTCATGCTCGAGGCCGCGCGCAAGGCTTGCCCCGAGGCCGTCTTCGTCTTCACCTCGACGAACAAGGTCTACGGCGACACGCCGAACGCGCTGCCCCTAGTCGAGACCGAGACGCGCTGGGAGGTCGAGCCCTCCCACCCCTTCGCCGAGCACGGCATCGACGAGACGATGACAATCGACCAGTCGAAGCACAGCCTCTTCGGCGCGTCGAAGGTGGCGGCCGACGTGCTCGCCCAGGAGTACGGGCGCTACTTCGGGATGCGGACGGCGACGTTCCGCGGTGGGTGCCTGACGGGGCCGGCGCACTCGGGGGCGGAGCTGCACGGCTTCCTCGCGTACCTGGTGAAGTGCGTCGTGACGGGGCGGCCGTACACCATCTACGGCTACAAGGGCAAGCAGGTGCGCGACAACATACACTCGTACGACCTGGTCAACGCCTTCTGGCACTTCTTCCAGAATCCGAAGGGGGACGGGGCGGTCTACAACATGGGCGGGTCGCGCCACAGCAACTGCTCGATGCTCGAAGCCATCCGGATGGCGGAGGAGCTGACGGGGCGGGGGCTGAACTACACGCTCTCGGACGAGGCGCGCTCGGGCGACCACATCTGGTGGGTCTCGGACGTGCGCCGCTTCCGCCGGGACTACCCCGAGTGGGAGTACGCTTACGACATGCGCAGGATCATGGAAGAGATCGTCGCGGCCACCAGGGAGCGCGCACAGGTTCACGCCGGCTGAGGGCTTCACACAAAGATTAACCACAGAGACACAGAGGCACAGCTTTGAAGTCATAAGTCTTCAAGCTGTGCCTCTGTGTCTCTGTGGTTAATTCTCTCCTACGACACGTCGCGGCGGACGAAGATGCTGTCGGCCTGCACGACGCGGCCGTCCGCGGGGCTGACCATCTGCTCCATGTTCCCCTGAAAGTCGAAGCCGAGGCCGCGCATCGTCGCGTTGATCTCGTCGAAGAGCGGCTGCCCCTCGTAGAGCCTCCGGAAAGAGGTCTCCATGATGACCGCCACCGCCCGCCGCACGGTCTCGGCCCCGCCCGCCAGCACGTTCGCCTCGTAGCCCTGCACGTCGATCTTCAAAAGGATGTTGTCGCGCAGCGGCAGCTCCGCCGCCACCGCGTCGAGCGGCCGCACGGCGACCGTGAGCGGCTGCCCCTCCTGCCCGCCCTCGCTCTCGGGGAAGGCCTCCTCGTGCAGCTTCGTCATCTTGAGGAACGAGGAGGAGGGCGAGTGCTTCGCCCTCCGGAATTCGAGCGTGCCCTCCTCGCGCCCGAGCGCGCAGTTGAAGGGGTGGAAGTCCGAACCCGGCGGCAGCGCCGTCTTCAAGACTTCGAAACAGTCGGGCAGGGGCTCGAACGAGTAGACGGCCGCGCCGGGGAAGACCTCGTGCGCGAGCCTGGCGAACTGGCCCGTGTTCGCGCCCACGTCGAGGACGGTCTTGATCCCCGCCTCGAGCAGCCACGGCCTCCGCAGGTTGCGGTAGTGTTCGAAGTCGATGCCGCGCCGCCTCAGGCCGACGGCCTCGGGGTGGCGGGCCATGATGAGCCCGCGGTAGACGAGCGCGCTGATGTCTCCCAGCTTCATGTGTCGGGTGTCTAGTAGTCTCCGCGGCCGGCCGCGGCGAGCACGCGCCGCTTCAGCTTGCGCAGCCAGAAAGGGTAGGCCGAGCGGCAGGCGGGCATGATTGGGAAGTCCGGCCGCGAGCGCGGGCCGCGGGCCTCGTTTATCGCGCGCGCCTCCGCGAAGCAGCGCACGTACGCGTCGGCCATGCGCCCGATGGTGTACGGCTGGCTCGCCTCCCACGCGGCGGCCCGCAAAGACGCGAGCAGCCGACGGTCGCGCGCGAGTTGTTCCAGACGTTCGGCGAACTGCCCCGTGTCGCCCACGGGGACGACGAAGCCGTTGCGCCCGTCAACGACCAGCTCGCCCGTGCCGCTTTTGATGCCGGTGACGACGGGCGCGAGCGCGTGACCTAGAGCTTCGAGGAGCGCCACCGACAGCCCCTCATAATCGGACATCAGAAGGAACACGTCCAGTTCCGACAGACGCCGCTTCACCTCGGCCGGCGCGAGCCAGCCCCAGAACTTCACGCGCGACGCGGCCCCGCGCCGCGCCAGCTCCGCTTCGAGCGCCGCGCGCGCCGCGCCCTCGCCGACGACGTGCAGCTCGAAGTCCACGCCGCGCCGCACGAGTTCCGCGGCGAGCGGCGCCATCTCGAGCACGCGCTTCTGCTCCTGCACGAGCCTCCCGACGTAGCCGACGCGGAGCGGGCCGCCCTTCAGGGAGGACTCCGCGCGCGCGCGCGCCTCCTCCTCGGCGAGCGGCTCGACGCCGTAAGGGACGCGCCGCGCGCGCTCGGGCGGGATGCCGCACTCTTCGATTGTCCGGCGGTGTATCTCCCGGCTCACGCTGACGGCGCAGTCTATGAATTCGCCGTAGTGCCTCAAGGGCTCGTAGTACGCGCCCACGTCGTTGTGCGCGATGGAGAGCGTCGGGATCGACGAGTCGAGCAGAGGCAGCGCGAGCCAGCCCGCGTCGGGCGAGGTCGAGATGACGTACGCGTCGGGCCGCAGGTCGTTCACCCACTCGGCGAGTCTCCCCGCGCTCTCCTCGGGCAGGGCGGACGCGGGCCAGAGGTGCTCTTCGACCTCGCCGCCCGCCTCGCGCAGGGCGCGCACGATTGCCTGCTCCGGCCCCGTCCGCGTCACGAAAGAGACCTGCCAGCCGCGCGCGACCAGCGGCGCGCAGACGTCCGCCAGAAACGTGTGCGCGCCGCCCGTCGGCGGCGTCGTCATGGTCGTGTCTACGATGACTACTCGCATGTGGATAGTAGGCAGTAGGCAGTAGGCAGTAGGCAGTTAAAACCTTTAATGTCGGAAGCTCTTAATTAACCTTTCAACGTTCTTAACGCGAAGCGACTGCCTACTGCCATCTGCCTACTGCCTACTGTTCCCGCGCAGGACGTCGGCCAGGGAGCCCGTGAAGGAGGTCTTGACGGCGTGCTTCAACTGCTCGCCGCTGGCGAAAGGCGCGAGCAGCGCGCAGGCGAGCCACTTGACGCGGGGCCGCGCGCGGCGGTCGAGCGCGGCGGCCCGGAGGAGCTGCCGCGTCGCCTTCAGGCGCTCGCCGTGCATCGACTCTTCGACGCCGAGCAGCCCCTCGCACTCCGCGATGAGGTGCCGGTTCAGCTCCAAATCTTTCGGCTCCTTCAGAGTGCGCTCGGCCCAGGCCCGGCGCATCTTGAGCGTCGCCCTCAGCATCCGCCGCCCGTCGAGGCTCGCGCTCAAGGGGTGCGCCCTCACCAGCGCGCGCACGCCCTCCGCGTCCTCGTAACGGAAGTTGAAGCCGGCGACGGCGCAGCGCGCCCAGTAGTCCCAGTCCTCGACGGGCGTGATGTCGGGGTCGAACTCGCCGACCGCCTCGACGACGCGGCGGCGGACGAGCGGCGCGTTCACCACCATGATGTTGTTCCGCAGCAGCGGCTCTATCAGCACGCGGCCGCGGCCCGAGACCTCCGGCATCCACGGCCGCCCGTCGTCCCAGACCGAGTAGACGCGCGAGATTCCGAGCCCCGCCCCCTCGGCGTCGAAGTAGCGGACGTTGCCGTAGACAATGTCGACGTCCGCGTGCGCCTCGAGGAACTCGACCTGCCGCTCAAGCTTGCTCGTCTCAAGCAGGTCGTCGGCGTCGAGGAACTGGAAGTATGCGCCCGACGAGTGGCGCATCCCGTTGTTGCGCGCCGCGCCCTGCCGCGCGTTCTCCTGCCAGACGTAGCGCACGCGCGAATCTTTGGCGGCGTAAGCCTCGACGACCGCGCGCGTCTCGTCCCGCGAGCCGTCGTCCACGACGACGCACTCCCAATGCTCGTACGTCTGCGCCGCGAGGCTTTCGAGCGTCTCGCGGATGAGGTGCCCGTAGTTGTACGACGGGACGACGACGCTGACGAGCGGCTGAGACTGACTGGAACCCATACCTCTTCGGGAATTTGAAATCTCAAATTTAAAATTTCAAATTGCTCAGGTGCCACTCGGCGCGGTAGAGAACCTCGCGGCTGATGTAGTTGTAGCGGCGCGGGGCGAGGTGCAGCAGGAGCCTCTGGAGCGCCGTCACGGGCGCGCCCCCGTCCCACGCGTAGAAGTCTTGCATCCGCCGCCGCGCGTCCTCGAAGCGGCCTTCCGAGACGAGCGAAGAGATGAGGTCGCGGTAGAGCCCCCTCACACGTCGCTTGACGAGCGCGGAGTCTAACGCCGTGTCGGGGGCGTGCTTCAAAACTACGGCGAGCATCGGCGCGAGGAGCTTGCTCGCCGTGTGCGTCGTCGAGGCGGCGTGGCGGCGGTAGCGCATCAGCTTCTCCGTCATCCCGTAGAAGCTCGCACCATTGCGCGCGAGCCGCAGCCAGAGGTCGTAGTCCTCGCTGTTCTGGTACGCGCGGTCTTCGTCGAAGAGCCCGACGGCGTCGAGCGCCGCGCGCTTCACCAAAACCGAGAGCGTGCCGATGCGGTTCGACTCGAAGAGCGTGCGGAACATCTCCGTGCCGCGCGCCTCGCCCGGCAGGACGTGGAAGCGCTCTTCGGGCGACACGTCGCCCTCTTCCGAGAAGATGTAGCCGTCCGTGTAGACGAGGTCAACGCCCGTCTCTTCCATCAGGGGGATCTGCGCCGCGAGCTTCTCGGGCAGCCAGAGGTCGTCCGCGTCGAGGAAGGCGACGAGTTCGCCCTTCGCCTCGCGCAAGCCCGTGTTCCTCGCCGCCGCCTGCCCGCCGTTCGGCCTGCGGACGCAGCGCACGCGCGCGTCCCCGTCGGCGAAGCGCCGCACGACCTCGCCCGTTTCGTCCGCCGAGCCGTCGTCCACGACGACCAGTTCCCAGTCCTGAAAGGTCTGCGCCCGGACGGACTCCATCGACTCCGCGATGTAGCGCGCGGAGTTGTAGGCGGGCATGATGACGCTGACGAGGTGTGACACGTCCGGCGCTTCAGCGGAGACTCTTCCGGCCGCGCAGGTAGCCCCACAGGAACGCGGGGTACCTCAACTGGTCTAAGAGTGAGAAGAAGAGCGCCTTGCGCAGGCCGTGCTGCGGGCGGTAGGCGAGACTCTGCCGGAGCATCGTGCGCACGGCCACAAGCCGCCTGACCATCTCCTTCCGCACGTCGCCCGACAGGCGGTGTTCGGGCCAGAGCGTCGCGAAGATGAAACGCCCCTCGCCGTAGGTGGCCATCGTCTTCAGGAAGCTCTTGACGGTCTGCTTGTGATGGTGCAACACCACGGCGTCCTCGACGGCCTTGAGCACGTAGCCCAACTTCCTGATCTTCGCGCCCAGCTCCGGCTCCTCGCCGCCGGGCTTGCGGAACGTCTCGTCGAACAGCCCGGCTTCGAGGAGCGCCCCGCGCCGGAAGCAGGCGTTGCCCGTCGCGAGGTAGCTGATGGTTCCGTCCTCGCCCCGGCCCGGGTCGAAGAGGCCGATGAGGTCTACGTACTCGCTCAGAGGCCCCTCGTCCGCCCGCCTGATGACGCCGCCGACGCCGGCCACCTCCGGGGCGTCAAAACCCCTGAGCAGGTGTTCGAGCCACCCCACGTCCGGCAGGCAGTCCCCGTCGGTGAAGGCGACGAAGTCGCCGGTGGCCGCGCGGGCGCCGCTGTTCCGCGCCGAGGCCGGCCCGCCGTTCGGCTTCGAGATGACGCGGACGCCCTCCCCGAAAACCTTTAAGACCTCCGCCGTCCCGTCGGTCGAGCCGTCGTCGACGACGATGATCTCGTGCGGCCGGTGGCTCTGCCGCAGGAGACATTCGACGGTCGCGCGGATGGTCCGGCTCCCGTTATAGACCGGGATGACGACCGAGACCTTTGCTTCGCTCTTTGGCTGGGTCAAGCTGGTGGCCACGTCCTTCGAGAAACATCCGGCCGACGAAAACGGCGGCTCAGGAGAGGTGCGGGCGCAGGCGTTCCAGAAAATGGCCGACGAACTCCTGCTTACTAAATGAGAGGGCGCGGGCGCGCGCCGCCGCCGCCATCCGCGTGCGCAACTCCTCGTCGCGGGCCAGCAACATCGTATACTCCTTCAGCTCCTCCAGCGTGTTCCAGAGGAAGCCGTTGACCCCGTGCTGCACGATCTCGGGCTGGCCGCCCTTGTTGATGACGACGGGCACGCACCCGGCCGCCATCGCCTCGACGGTGACGATGCCGTAGTGCTCGGCCAGCTCCGGGTGCAGTCGGTCGTCCTCGCCGTAGCCGGCGGCGTGCCAGAAGACGGCGGACTCCTCGTAGAGCCGCTTCAACTTGGGCGTCTCGAGGTTGGCCAACACCTGCGCGCCCCGCCCCGCCCCCATCAGCCGGACGTGCTCGAAGTAGGCTCGATCCTCGGGCGCGCCGCCGAGCCCCCCGACGCAGAAGTACTCCCACCCCTCCGACTGCGCGCAGCCCATCTGGCGGAAGGCGCCGACCAGCTCCAGTTGCTTCTTGGTGTGCCCGACGCCCGTAAAGCGGCCCACGCTCAGAATCCTTCTGGCCTTGGGGGCGGCGTCGTAGTCGACGTTCGACGGCGGGTAGATCACCTCGGAATCAATCCCCCACCAGCGCTTCGACCAGACCTGCGTGTAGCGCGAGATGGAGACCTTCAGCTGGTAGGTGTCGAACCGCTTCCGCCACTCCCAGTCGTAATAGACGCGCCTGACGCTCTTGCGCAGCAGCGAGTCGCCGAGCGACGCGGGCTCGTTCCAGGGCCACGTCTCGGCACGGTCGAAGAAGGGGAAGGTCACGACGAGCACGCCCGTGCGCGCGTGGCAGAACGGCGGGGTGTCGAACGTGAAGTTGATGAACAGGTCGTAGGGCTCGCTCAACTCCGCCTGCCACCGCTTCGCCTCTTGAAAACGTCGCCAAAGGTTGGAGCCGCCCACCCGCGCCGGCTCGGCCGGCTCGAAGTAACGCACCCCGACCCCGCCCAAATCGAGGCCCGAATTATTCGCCAACTGCTCCGCCGTCAGGCCGGGGCGGTGGTGCACGAAGTCGACCTCGTGTGTCTCGGCCAGCGCCTCGGCCAGCACGGCCGCCGCGTACTCGCAACCGCCGATGCTGCTGCCGGCAGGGCGATTATAGACACAGATCTTCATAGACTACCGGGCCCGGCCGGAGGCCGACTCCAGGTCTGACCGAACCATCTCGCCGACCAGCGCTTCGAAGGTGTAACTCGGGCTCCAGCCGAGCACCCGGCGGGCCTTCGCGGAGTCGCCCACCAGCAGGTCGACCTCCGCGGGCCGTATGAGGTGCTCGTCCACCTTCACGTGTTCGCGGTAGTCGAGCCCGAGTGCGGCGAAGGCCAGCTCGCAGAACTCGCGCACCGAGTGGGTCTCGCCCGTGGCCACCACGTAGTCGTCCGGCTCCGGCTGCTGCAGCATCAGGTGCATGGCCACGACGTAGTCCTTCGCGTGCCCCCAGTCGCGCTTGGCGTCGAGGTTCCCCAGCCGCAACTCCGAGGCCAGCCCGAGCTTGATCCTCGCCGCCGTCGAGGTGATCTTGCGGGTCACGAACTCGAACCCGCGGCGCGGCCCCTCGTGGTTGAAGAGGATGCCGCTGCAGCAGAACATGCCGTACGCCTCGCGGTAGTTGCGCGTCAGGTCGAAGCCCGCCACCTTGCTGATGCCGTAAGGGCTGCGCGGGTGGAACGGGGTGGTCTCCTTCTGCGGCACCTCGCGCACCTTGCCGAACATCTCGCTGGAGCCCGCGAAGTAGAACCGGCAGCCCGGCTGCAACTCGCGCAGGGCGGCCAGCATGTAGTGCGTGCCGTTGATGTTGGTCGCCATCGTCGAGAAGCCGTCGGCGAAACTCTCGGCGACGAAACTCTGCGCGGCGAGGTGGTAGCACTCGTCGAAGGGGACGCGGCTCACGACGCTGAAGACCGACGGGTACGACTCCAAGCTCGCCGCGTGCAGCGTGACGCGGTCGAGCAGGTGGGAGATGCGGGTGAAGCGCCGCTCGGGGTTTTCGAGCGCGACGCGGCGGACGAGCCCGTGCACCTCGTAGCCCTGAGAGAGAAGGTGCTCGGCCAGATAAGACCCGTCCTGGCCCGTGATGCCCGTGATTAAAGCCTTCTTCAAACTCCCCCCCCGTCCTCACGAAGTCTGCCCGGGTCGAGTCCCGGGCAGGTGCGATCCCTCTCGTTGATGGTCACGCGCTCGGTCTCCGGCCAGCGGATACCGAGCGCCGGGTCGTCCCAGCGCAGCCCCTCGGCGTACTCCGGCGCGTAGAAGTCCGACGCGAGGTAGAAGACCTCGGTCGAGTCTTCCAACGTCTGGTAGCCGTGCGCGAAGCCCTCGGGGACGTAGATCATCCGCCGGTTCGCGGCCGTCAGCTCGACCGCCTCCCAGCGCCCGAAGGTCTCGGAGCCGGGGCGCACGTCCACGACCACATCGTAGACGGCCCCGGCCGTGCAGCGCACGAGCTTGGCCTGCGCGCGCGGGGGGCGCTGGTAGTGCAGCCCGCGCACGGTGTGGCGCCGCGCGTTGTAGGAGATGATGGCCTCGACGAGCGGGCGGGCGACGCCGAGGGCCGCGAACTCGGGCTCCGAGTAGGCGCGCCCGAGGAAGCCGCGCTCGTCCTCGAACCTCTCCGGGTCGATGACGTAGGCCCCGCCCGCGCCGAGCGGTGTGAACTTGATTGCCAACTTACGAACCTCGCGCCGAAAAGAACTGGCAGTCTACCACACCGCCGCCGCGCGCCTGAGCCGGCCCGGGCCAAGAAAGTTAATCGTTAATCTGCTTCGCCAACCGCTCGACGACCCACCACTGCGCGTGCGGGTAGTTCCTCGTCCGCTCGCGCACGCGCGAAGGCGCGCGCGGTTCCCTATCTTTGGCCCTGGCCCAGGCCTCCTCGTACGCGGCCAGGGTAATCCGCGCCGTCTGCTCCCAGGTGAAGCGGCCCGCGCGCTCAAGCCCCTTCCGCCTCATCTCCGCGCGGAGTCCGCCGTCCGTGAGCGCGCGGTGCATCGTCGCGGCCATCTCGTTCACCTTGTAGGGGTCGAAGAGGAGGCCGGCGTCGCCGACCACCTCGGGCAGCGACGAAGCGGAAGAGGAGACGACCGGCGTGCCGCAGGCCATCGCTTCGAGCGGCGGCAGGCCGAAGCCCTCGTAGAGCGAGGGGAACGCGAACAGGTCGGCTCCGCCGAGCAGGTACGGCAAGTCCTCGAACGGCACGTACCCGAGCCACTTCACGTCCTCCTCCATGCGCAGCGCGCGGACGGCCTCGAAGATGGGCTCGCTCAGGTGGAACGCCCCGCCGGCCAGGACCAACTGGTGCCCGAGCGCGGGCTCCTCCTGCCTGAGCACGTGGAAGGCTTCGACCAGCCGCGCCAGATTCTTCCGCGCGCCGACGAGCCCGGTGTAGATGACATACGGCCGCCGCCCCAGCCCGTGTCTTTCGAGCACCTCGCGCAGGCGCTCCGGGTCGAGGTCGGGCCTGTACTGCTCGTGCGCGGCCAGCGGCGCGACGTGGATGCGTTCGGCCTCGAGGCCCAGAGTCTCGACCGCGTCCTGCTTCGTGTGCTCGGAGTAGGTGAGGATGACGTCCATCTCGCGCGCCCGCTCGAAGCTCTCCTCGGCCCACTCGTCCGAGCCCTGACAGTAGTGCGGGAAGTGACGCGGGATGAGGTCGCTCAGCGTCATCACGTTGGCCTTCGCGTTCGGGGGGAAGACGAGCCCGGCCGGGTGGTGGAACACGTCCACCTCTTCGGGGGCGGGCGGAGTGCGGAGCCGCGCGGCGACGCGCGAGAGGTAGTAGGAGGGGCGCGAGTCGGGGTAGAGCATTTTCCGCCAGAGCGGCAGGAGGAGCTTGCGGTCTATGCGCCGGCCCAAAGTCGTCTCGCCCCCGCGGCCGCCCGAGAGGAGCAACGGCGGCTGCTCGTCCCAGACGTAGCGCACCTCCGCGTTCGGGAGCGAGGCGACGAGGCGGCGCACCTGCTCCGGCTCCTCCACGTCGGGGTTCCCGTACAGGAACGGCCTTACTTCGTGCGGGTGCTCAAGGCGGCTCAGCCCGTGCAGAAGGTTCCAGAGGTAGGTGTAGATGCCGGTCTGCGAGAGACGGCACATGTGTATGTCGACCCCGATCCGCATTACCTCTGGCCCAGACGCCCGCGCAGGGCCGAGCGCAGCCCCACGCGGTAGAAGTTGCGCCGCGACTTCAGGGCGAAGGCCGCCTTGCGGAAGTAGTGCGAGGCGAACGACCCCAGAACGGCGGGCGCGGCCAGAGGGGTCTCGGCGACGGCCTTCCGGTACTCGCCGCGGGCGAGGCCCGTCCAGAGCTCGTTGCCGCGCCGGTAGAAGGTGTCGGCGATCTGCTTCCGCGACATGGCGCGCGCCATCGCGGAGTCCGGGCTGGCCGAAAGCTCCTCGGGCCTCAGGTCGTCGAGCCAGGCGCGGTAGAACCCTTGCGCCTCGGCGACGAAGGTCGGGCGGTACGAGTCGCGCGTCCCGTGCTCGCGCACGGACGTGAGCTTCCCCGGCACGCGCACGAACGGGAACTCGCGCGCGAGGCGTATGAGCATGTCCGCGTCCTGCGTGTGCCGCTTCTTCACGTCGTAGGGGCCGACCCTTTCGAAGCAGCTCAGGTCGCACATGAGCGAGTAGGCGGCGAAGGAGACCGGCTCGCCCAACAGGATCGCACGCACCACCTCGCGCCTCGGGGGCAGGGGCAGCTCCTTCTCGTCGAAGACCTTCCCCTCCCCGTCGATCCACTTGATGTCCGTGTAGCAGACGCCGGGGCCGCCCGAACTTTCGAGCGCGCGCAACTGCTTCTCAAGCTTCTCCGGCGCGTAGAGGTCGTCGTGCGAGAGCCAGGCGAAGTAGCGCCCCCGTGCCTCCCGGATGCCTCGGTTGACGGCCGCCGCCACGCCCGCGTTCTCCTGCCTGACGTAGCGGACCGGGTCGCCGTAGCTTTGAGCTATCTCGGGCGTGGAGTCCTTCGAACCGTCGTCCACGACGACGACCTCGAAGTCCCGGAACGTCTGGGCGAGCACGCTCTCGACGGCCGAGCGGAGGTAGTTCTCGCCGTTGTAGACGGGCATGATGACGCTGACGGTCGGATTGCTCATCGAAAGAATTCACCACAGAGACACAGAGGCACAGCTCTGGCTTTAGCTGTGCTCAAGCTGTGCCTCTGTGTCTCTGTGGTTAACTGCCTTTACCTTCACTCAAGTGAAACTGCTTTATCAGGCCAATTCGGTCTTGGCCCAGTCCATGTACTCCGCGAGGCCCTCGTCCATCCCGACGGTCGGCTCGTAGCCGAGCGCGGCGCGCGCCGCGCTGATGTCGGCGCGGCTGTCGCGCACCTCGCCTTTGCGCGGCGGGGCGTAGACGACCTCCACGTCGAGGCCCGAGGCCGCGCGCAGCATCCCGGTCAGTCGGTTGACGGTGGTCGAGACGCCCGACGCGACGTTGAAGGCGCCCGAGACGCCTTGCGCCCGCGCCGCCAGGAGGTTCGCGCGCGCCACGTCCTTGACGTTGACGAAGTCGCGCGTCTGCTCGCCGTCGCCGTAGACGGTCAGAGGCTCGCCGCGCAGCATGCGGTGGGCGAAGATGGGGATGACGTTGCCGTAAGCGTCGTAGCGCTGGTTGACGCCGTAGACGTTGAAGTAGCGCAGGCAGACGGCTTCGAGCTCGTCGTAGAGCCGCGAGTAGGCGAGGCACAGCTTCTCGGCCGCGAGCTTGCTGACGCCGTAGGGCGAGTCGGGTTCGGCCGGGTGCTCCTCGTCAATCGGGAGTCGGCGCAGCTCGCCGAAGATGGCGGCCGACGAGGAGCAGACGACTTTGCGCACGCCCGCGCGCCGCGCCGCTTCGAGCACGCGGATGGTGCCGAGGACGTTGACCTCGGAATCGTCAACCGGGTTCTCGATGGAGCGGACGTTGCCGACCGACGCCGCGAGGTGGAAGACGACCTCCGCGCCTTCGGCCGCGCGCGCGACCTCCCGTTCGTCGCGCACGTCGGCCTCGATGAGCCCGACCCGCGGGAACGGTTCGAGGTTCTTGCGGTAGCCGGAGAAGAGGTTGTCGAGCACGACCACGTCGAACCCCTCCCCGACCAGAAGCTTCACGACGTTCGAGCCGATGAAGCCGGCCCCGCCCGTCACCAGTGCTTTGCTCATGCTTTAATTCGCCGCCCCGCCGGCCTTGTTCGGCAGGTTGTAGACGCCGCGCATCCAGTCGGCGGTGATGCGCATGCCCTCCTCCAAGCCGTAGGAGTTCTTGTGGTTGAGGTCGCGCACCGCCTTCGAGATGTCCACCTTCTTGATCTTCGTCGTCAGAATCTCCGACTCGCGGAACTCCACCAGCTTCGGGTCGGCCCCCGTCACCTTCAAGACCACCTCGGCCAGCTCCTCGATGGAGTGGTGGCTCACCCCCCCGATGTTGTAGGTCTCGCCCGGCTTAAAGTTCTCCGAGATGTTGGCCGCCGTCCTCACCGTGTCGGCCAGGTAGGTCGAGGTGCGGTGGTGGCCGCGGAAGACCGTGAACGGCTGATCCGTCAAAGCGCAGTAGAGGAACCGGCAGTTGACAGACCGGTAGGGGCTGTAATATTCCCCCGGCCCGTAGGTGTTGAAGAGCCGCACCACGACCGACTCGGTGCCGTACTGGATGGCCGAGTTGCGCACCTGCATCTCGTTGACCCACTTCGTCATCGCGTAGTCGTTCATCTGCTTGATCTCGTACTCGTCCATCACCGCCTCGGCCATCAGCTCCGGCCAGTCGCCGTAAACTTCGGAGGAGGAGAAGTGGACGAGCCGGAACTTCAGGCGCTCCTGCAGCCGGATGATGTTCTTGGTGCCGACGGCGTTCGAGCGCCACAGGGTCTCGTAGAAGTCCTCGCCGTTCCAGCGGCCGAACTCCGCCGCGCAGTGGTAGACGTAGTCGAACGGCCCCATCCGCTCGAAGACCCGCTCGACCTGGCGGAACTCGCCCACGTCGCAGCGCGCGTAGAGCGGCCGCTCCAAGTCCGTCCGCAGGGAGAAGCCGACCTCGTCGTGCTGGTGCGAGATGTCGCACGAGATGACGTGGTGGCCGCGCCCGCGCAGCTCCTTGACCAGGCCCGCCCCGACCGTCCCCACACCGCCAGTTACCAGGATGTTCATCCGCTACCTCCGATAAAGCTCCGCTTGTTTAAAAGTTCTCCGAGCTTAGGTGAGTTTCACTTGTATTTTAGCCGCGCCATTGTACAGGGACGCGGCGGCTCCTCAAAACGCGGTCAACCGCCGCCGCGCATGCCGACGCCGAGCAGCGTCTCGAACCGCGCACGCGCGTGCGGCAGGTCGAAGTCGTCGCGCGCACGCCCCCACGCGTTCGCCACCAGACGTTCGCGCAAAGCCGAGTCCGTCAGCAGGCGTTCGAGCGCGCGCGCCAACTCCGCCGGGTCGTCCTTGTCTACGACCAGCCCGCATTCGTACGTGCGGAAGTACCACGAGACGAAGGAGTCTGCCGGCGCGTGCACAAGTATCGGCCGGCGCGCGGAAAGATACTCGCCGATCTTGCCGGGCGCGGCCGTCCTAATGATGTCCGGGTAGGGCGAGCGGAACGCGAGCGGGAGCATGAGCACGTCGGCATGACCCTGCACCTCGGGCATGGCCGAGACCGGCTCGTGCTCGTGCAGCACGACGCGCCCGCCGCCGACGCCCTGGCCTTCGAGCGCCGAGCGCGGCTGCGGCGTGTAGAGGTGCAGCCGAACACCGTCGCGCCCGAGCGAGTCGAAGGCGGCCAGCAGGTTCGCGAGCGCGTCGGCCTGCAGGGGGCCGACGGCCCCTGTGTAGACGACGCGCCCGCCGCCCTCCTCGCCCGACCCCGCGTGTTCAGCCCCCTCGTAGGCCGACACGTCGCACGTGTTGCGGACGATGGCGGCGCGGACGCCGTACCTCTGCTCGACCTCCTTCTGCATGAACTCGTTCGGCACGATGACCGCGTGCGCGCCGCGCATCACCAGGGGCTCGAAGCGCTGGAGGAAGGTGTCGCCGAGCACGAACTTGACCATGTGCGAATACTGGTCGAGCAGGTAGGCGTAGAAGCGCGCGCCGACCATGCGCGCGGCGAGGTAGCCGCCGGGGAAGTCGAAAATCTCGTTGCCGCCCGTGCAGACCACGACGCGGTCGCAGCGCTCGCGGCGCAGGATGCGCGCGATGTGGCGCGCGCGAACGAGCACGCCGAGCACGAGGTTGGCCCGCTCGCGCAGGTCTTTGAGGCCGAAGCGGTGGCCGCGCTGAATCTGGTAGGGCGGCGGCAGGTAGTAGTAGCGGCCCGGCAGCCTTTCGGAGTAGTCGGGCGCGTCACCCGAAGTGTAGTCCCTCGAAGAGAGGAGGCAGTAGCTTTCGGGGTCGAGGTCTCGGAGCAGCCTCTGGATGATCGCCGCGTGCGCCGTCTCGGAGGGCGGCAGCACGTTCGAGATGAGCGCGAACCTCATCCCAGGCCCCCGGCGGCCCACGGCGGCCGCGGCAGGCCGTGGCCGTAGCCGAGCACCAACTTCGCCACCGTCCGGCTCACGCCGCGCGCGAGGTACTCGGGCGGCACGGCCCAGTCGGCCTCCGCGTCGAGCACCGTGCGCACGCAGCGCAGCACGTCCTCGGGTGCGGCGCCCGAGAGCATGTTGCTCCCGCACTCCAGGGTCTCTGGCCGCTCGGTCACGTCGCGGATGGTGACGTTGGCGACGCGGAAGACGCAGCACTCCTCCTGCACCGTGCCCGAGTCGGAGAGCACGCAGAAGGCGTTCTTCTCCAGCGCGACGAAGTCGAAGAGTCCGAACGGCGGCTGGAACTGAATCCCGTCGCGCCCCGAAGGGTCTACGCCGAAGCGCTCCATCAGGGCGCGCGTGCGCGGGTGCGTGCTGACGACGACGGGCAGCCCGTACTCGCGCCGCAACGCTTCGAGCGACGCGACGAGCGAGCGCAGGCGCTGCTCCACGTCCACGTTCTCCGCGCGGTGCATCGTGACAAGGAAGTACTTCCCCCGTTCGAGGCCGAGGCGCGCGAGCACGTCCGACTTCTCGATCTCGGGGCCGTAGTGCTCGATGACTTCGAGGATGGGGTTGCCGGTGACGTAGACGCGCCGGCCCTCGACGCCTTCGCGCAGGAGGTTGTGGCGGCTGCGCTCGGTGTAGGGCATGAGCACGTCGCTGCTGTGGTCGACGACGCGGCGGTTGACCTCTTCGGGCACGCGGTCGTCGTAGCAGCGGTTGCCGGCCTCCATGTGGAAGACGGGGACGCCGAGCCTTTTGGCGACGACGGCCGCGAGCGCGCTGTTCGTGTCGCCGAGGATGAGGAGGCGGTCGGGCCGCTCCTCGCGCATCACGCGTTCGGAGAGCGCGACGATCTGCCCGATCTGCTCGCCGAAGGTCTCACCCCGCGCGCCGAGGTAGTGGTCGGGGCGGCGCACGCCGAGCTGTTCGAAGAAGAGGTCGGAGAGCGAGGGGTCGAAGTTCTGCCCCGTGTGGACGAGCACGTGCGCGTCGGCCAGACGGTCGAGGCCCTCGATGACGCGGCTGAGGCGGATGATCTCGGGCCGCGTGCCCAGCACGGTCATGATCTTCATGCGAGCATGTCTTCCTCGTAGACGAAGCGGTCGCCGACCAGCAGCTCGTGGCGCTTGAGGAGGTCGGCGACCTGTTCGCCCGACATCAGGTCGTCGGCCGAGCTGTACTCGTGCCCCAAAGGCTCGCCCGCCTCGTCGCCTTCGAGCAGCTCGGGCAGCATCGGCCGGATGCAGTAGTATTCGCCGCGCTCGACCGTGCGGTAAGCCTCCTCCTCCGAAACCAGAATCTCGTGCACCTTCTCGCCGGGGCGGATGCCCGTCACCTGCGTCTCGATCTTGCGCTCGCCGATGAGCGCGGCGGCGATGTCGGTGACCCGCGCCGAAGGGACGCGCGGGATGTATGTCTCGCCGCGCCTTGCACCGCGCACGGCCGCGAAGACGGTGTCCACGGCCTGTTCGAGACTTAAGAGGAAGCGCGTCATGTCGGTCGTCGTGATGGTGACGGGGCCGCCGCGCTTGATCTGCTCGTGGAAGAGCGGGATGACCGAGCCGCGCGAGGCCAGCACGTTCCCGTAGCGGACGCAGACGAAGCGCGTGTCCCCGCCGCCGTCGAGGTTGGCGCGGACGAAGAGCCGCTCCTGCAAAGCCTTCGTCATGCCCATCACGTTGACGGGCTTGCAGGCCTTGTCGGTCGAGACGCCGACGACCGTCTCGACGGGGATGCGCTGCTCGCGCACCGCCCGGATGATGTTCTCGGCCCCGACGATGTTCGTCTGCACGGCCTCGAACGGGAAGTACTCGCACGACGGCACCTGCTTCAGGGCCGCGGCGTTGAAGACCACGTCCGAATCGCGCAGGGCGGTCGAGACGCTGTGCGGGTCGCGCACGTCGCCGATGCGGAAGCGCAGGAGGCGTTCGAAGTTGTGGTAGATGACCTCGTCGGTGGCGGTGCGCTTGTGCTGGAAGGCGAGCCGCATCTGGTGCTGCTTGGCCTCGTCGCGCGAGAAGACCGTGATCTGTGAGGGCAGCCCCATCTCGCCGCCGAGCAGACGCCTGACCAGCACCTTGCCCAAAGAGCCCGTCCCGCCCGTCACCAACACACGCTTATCTTTCAGAACCATAAGACCTCTCTCTAGCGGCCCGCGCGGCCGCGAATCTCTTCGTAGGGCGTCGCGTCGTCGCGCATCCGCCGAATCATCTCGGGCCAGGAGGGCGCGCCGAAGCCGGTCGCCTCGCGGAAGCGCGCGGCGTCGAGGCTCCGGTCGCAGACGAAGGTCTCGTCCGCTTCGATCTCGACGTTCAGCCCGTAGACCTCTCTGATTAAGGAGAGCAGCTCGAACTTATTTACCGGCTCGGCCGCGGCGTGCCAGACGCCGCTCAGGGACGCGTGGTTTTCGACGACGTCCGCGAGCAGTTCGGCGAGCGCCTTCGTCGTGAAGCCGCTGAAGACCGCGCGCCGGAAGCCGCGCACCCGCCCGCCCTCCTGCGACAGGAACCACTCCAACAGGCCGTGGGCGCCCGAAAGCTCGCGCCCGATCATCGAAGTGCGAATCGTCAGAGCGCCCTCGCCCTCGACCTCGCCGAGCAGCTTCGAGCGGCCGTACAAGTCCTCCGCGTCCGGCCTGTCACCTTCCGAGTAGTTCCCCGCGCGGCCTGAGAAGACGCAGTCGGTGCTCAGGTGAATCAGCCTCGCGCCCGCGGCCCGCGCGAGTTGCGCCAGCCTGTGCGGGAAGAGCGAGTTGACCGCGACGCTCGTGACCGCGTCTTTGGCCGCCGCGTCCTGCTTGACGACGCCGACGCAGTTGACGACCGCACGGGGCCGCGCCACGGCGAAGGCGCGCGTCACCGAGTCGAAGTCCTGCGCCGAGACGCCGCCGATGGAGCGCGCGGCGTCGAAGAGTCCGGCGCGCGCGTACGACGCGGGCGCGCCGCGGAAGGTCACGTAGGCGTCGAAGCGCGGCGCGAAGGTCTGCCAGACCTTGTGCCCGAGCATCCCCGAGCCGCCGAGGACTAACACCCTCATCGCGCCCCCGGCGCGGCGGCCGCGCCTCCGCCTTCGACGTGCTGCTTGGCGCGACCCGCAGGCCCCTTCCGCCCCGTCACGCGCAGAAGCCCGCGCCACGCCGACTGGAACCCGCGGTGCACAGCCGGCGGCATCCCCTGTTCGAGCGCCAGCTTGAAGTGCTCCCACGCGGTCGCGCCCTCCATCACGAAGTAGCGCCGCGACGCCTCCGGCCCTAGGTTACGCAAGGCCCAGAGCTGCGGCATCGGCTCTTCCATGAGGTGGTCGTGCTCGTCCTCGACGATGAAGTCGGGCGAGATGATGAACTCCCAGCCTTCGGGGAAGTCTTCGGGCTGCCAGCCCGAGCGGTGCGACTGCCAGTAGGCGCCGTCCATGCCCCAGCGGTCGGGCACCGTCGGGTCTTCGTAGTGCTGGTGGTAGAAGCCGCAGGGGGTGCCGACGACGACCTGCTTGCGCGCGACGCGCTCGGCCTCGCGGAGCATGCGCAGCCCGTCCTCCTTCTCGAGGTGCTCGATGAATTCGAGGGCGAAGACCGTGTCCACGGACTTGTCGGGGAGGAGGGGCACGACCGTGTCCCAGGTCGCGTTGAGGAAGACGTAGCGCGGGTCGTCGCCCACCTCGCGCTTGACGCGCTCGATGTAAGGGCGGTGCGCGTCCACGCAGATGTGGACGTAAGGCTTCTTGACGAAGGTCTGCGGGACGATGCCTGGCCCGAGGTCGAGCACGACCTCCACGTCCTCGATCCGAGAGGCCACGGTCTCCATGGCCTCGTCCCTCCCGACGTAAGTCACACCCATAGCTTTCTTCCTTGCCGACGAACTCCCCGCACGATGTCTCTGGATTAACTGACGGGCCTGGCCGCGGCCCCGACGTGCTGCGTCTCCCACTCCAGGGCCGGGCGGATGACCCCGGCCCAGCCGCCGAAGTAGTCTGCGCGCGCCGCGGCCGTGTCGTGAATCTCAAACTCTACAACATAATCTTCGCGATGCGAAACCGCGTAGTTGTTCGCCCAGACGAGCACCGAGACGTCGAAGCGGCCGTCGGGCAGAAGGTTCCCCGGCACGCGGCAGGCGCTCTTGAAGACGCCCTCGGGGAAGGCGCGCCCGTGCCAGTTCGGCTCGCGGTTGCTGAGCGTGCTGAAGACGTGCACGCCCTCGCTGTTGAAGACGAGCACGGTCGCGCCCAGGCTTGAGCCGGGCGCGAGGTTCTCGTACTCGACCTCGATGGAGAAGGGTTCGTCGGAACTCAGCTCGCTCGACACATCTCCGACCGCGTTGCGCACGCGCACGGCGCGCAGGCGGAAGGGGTCTGCGCCCGGCGCCTGACGGGGGTCGCCCCAGAGTATCTCGGCGCGGCTGACGCGCCCCGCCCCGAGGTAGCTGTTGACGACGCGCGCGGGCGGCCCCTCGGCCTCGATGCCGCCCTGGTGGAGCAGGATGGCGCGGTCGCACATGGCCTTGACCGCGACCATGTTGTGGCTGACGAAGAGCACGGTGCGCCCCTGCTGCGCGACGCTGCTGATCTTGCCGAGGCACTTCTTCTGGAAGGACACGTCGCCGACCGCGAGCACCTCGTCGATGATGAGAATCTCGGGCTCTAAGTGCGCGGCGACGGCGAAGGCGAGCCGGACGTACATCCCCGAGGAGTAGCGCTTGACGGGCGTGTCGATGAACTTGTCGATCTCGGAGAAGGCGACGATCTCGTCGAACTTGCGCTTAATCTCGGCGCGGCGCATGCCGAGGATGGCGCCGTTGAGGAAGACGTTCTCGCGCCCCGTCAGCTCGGGGTGGAAGCCCGTGCCGACTTCGAGCAGGCTCGCGACCCGCGCGTAGAGCGCGACGCGCCCCTCGGTCGGCTCCGTGATGCGCGAGAGTACTTTCAGGAGCGTGGACTTGCCCGCCCCGTTGCGGCCGACGAGCCCGAGCACCTCGCCCTGCGCGACCTCGAAGCTCACGCCCTTCAAGGCCCAGAAGGTGTCGCCCTCGCCCCCGCCGCCGCGGCGGCGGAAGGGCGCGCGCAAGGTGCCGGCCACGGCCTCGCGCAGGGAGTCGTAGGCGGCCGCGCGCCGGCCGACGCGGTACTGCTTGCCCAGGTCTTCGACCTTGATGATGGCGCTCATCCCTCGAACCTCAGACGATGTCGGCGAAGCTGCTCTCCATCCGCCGGAAGACGAAGGCGGCGTAGAGGAGGAGCGCGGCGGTGACGGCCGCCGAGATGGCGAGCGCCGGCACGTCGAACGGCCGCTGGCCGAAGAGCGCGGCGCGGAACCCCTCGACGATGCCCGTCATCGGGTTGAGCGCGAGCAGCCAGCGCCAGTTCTCCGGGACGAGGCTCGTCGGGTAGATGATGGGCGAGCCGAAGAACCAGACCTGCAGGAGGAAAGGCAGCGCCACCCTGACGTCGCGGTACTTGACGTTGAGCGCGGAGGTCAGCGTGCCGAAGGCGAGCGCGAGCAGCCCGAGCAGCCCGAGCAGCAGAGGCAGGGCGAGCAGCCCCAGGCCCGGCCTGACGCCGTAGTAGAACATCAGCGCGAACAGAATCGCGAAGGTGAAGACGAGGTCGACGGCCGCCGCCGCGACCGCCGCCATCGGGACGAGCAGGCGCGGGAAGTAGACCTTCGTCACGAGGTTCGCGCTCCCCACCAGGCTGTTGCCGCTCATCGTCGTCGCCGTCGAGAAGAAAGACCAGGGCACAAGTCCCGCGAAGGCGAAGAGCGGGTAGGGGATGTCGTCCGAGGGCATCCGCCCGAGCCTCCCGAAGAAGAGCGAGAAGATGAGCATCATGCAGAGCGGCTGGAGCGCGACCCAGGCCGCGCCGAGCGCCGTCTGCTTGTAGCGCACCTTCACGTCGCGCCACGCGAGGAAGTAGAGCAGCTCGTGGTAGGCCCACAGCTCGCGCGGGCTGACGGGGAGGGCGGGCCGGCGCGGCTCGATTACGACCAGCGGCTCGGCCGGGAGGGGCGGCGCCCCTCGGCCGTGCCTTGCAGTCTGTGTCGTCTCGGGGGTCTGTGCGGCGGCTGGTGGTAACGCCTCTGCCTTTTCAGCGGGAGTAAAACTCATCAAGTTCGAAGGTTCTAACGGGACGCACTCGGTTGTAAGCGAATAAGGGCGGTAGTGTAGTCGCGCGCCGCGAGGGCCGTCAAGCAACGTCGCCGGCCGCGCCCCGGCGCACAAACGAAACTCTCCGGGCGACGCCGTCGTGCGGCGCCTGCCCGGAGAGTCTTCTAGGTCGGCTTGGACGCGCCCGGCTACTGCTGGAGCACGTCGGTCAGCGCGGGGAAGTTCTCGCCCGCAGTGTTGCCGAAGATGCGGTTGTTGTTGTAGGTGGCGATGGTGCCGCCGTTGAAGTTGAGCGCGTTGGCGTTGCCCGTCATGTGCACGTTGCTCAGGCGGATGGCGCTCTGCGCGTTGGGCTGGACGCCGACCGAGTTGTAGTTGACCTGGCAGTTCTCCAGGTCGATGACGGTGGCGCCGCCGGCGGCCGTCGAGACGATGACGCCCGCGGCGCTCACGTTCGCGTTGTTGAGCGAGATCACCGAGTTCGAGACCGCCATGTTGGCGCGGCCCGACACGCTGATGCCGTTGGTGTTGCGCGTGAAGCTGCTGTTGTCGACCACGACGGCGTGCGGCGTCGCGGGGGTGCCCGACACGCTGATGCCGTTGCCGACCTCGGTGACGGTCGTGTTCTCGACGATCAGGCGCGAGGCCGTGCCCGAATTCAGCAGAATGCCCGCGCCCGAGAAGTTCCTGATGGTGCAGTTCTCGACGTGGACGGTCGCGCCCGACGTGAAGTTGACGCCGTTGACGCCGAGCGTCGTGCCCGCGCCGTTGATCGATAGGTTCCGCAGGCGGACGACGATGGTGTTGGGCGACCCCGACGCGCTGTCGTTGACGTTGACGCCGTTAACGCCAGAGGCCAGGATCGAGCCGAAGCCCGCACCCGTCGTGCCGTCGATCAGGATCGACTTGGTGAGGGTGACCGCGCCGAACCCGCCCGGGTCGAGGGCGTCAATCTCGCCGCCGGAGGCGGTCTTCGAGATGGCGCCGGCGAACGTCTTGCAGGGGGCGGTGCGGCTGCACGGGTTCACGTCGTCGCCGACGCCCGACACCCAGGTGCGCGTCGCCTGCGCCTGGGCGGCCGAGCTGACGAGCAGGGTGAAAACCAGCGCGGCAAAAATGTTGAGAGTCAGACGAACCTTAGTCATGCGAAATTCTCCTTTATGGTTGGGCGCTATTGCGCTGATGACCTCAATGACCGGCTCATTGCCTATCACTTCTACCTTAGAGACTGCCGGAATCGTGATGACCGCGGGGCCGAGTGACTATAACCCACAGTCGGCCGCCGTGTCGTTAGTGATCGTCCAGGTGGAGTCGCTCGCGGCGGAGACGACGCCGTAAGAGAAACAGCCGTTGCCGTCCTCCGCGACGAGCTTGACCTGCGCCTGATCCCAGGAGACGTTGTTGACGGTGTACGTCCCGCCCGAAGCGATGGTCGCTTCGCCGAGCTGGTTCGGCCCCCAGTCGTCCTGGTCTTGGTGCGACAAGTAGATGTGGGTGATCGTGCGCCCCGAGTTGTTCGCGATGGTAATGGAGGCCGTGCGCGCCCGCGCGCCAGCCAGGAGCGGCAGCGCCGCGAGGACGCAGAGGGCCACGCAGAGCGTGAAGAATCCTGGAGCTTTGCCGTGCTTGCTTGACTGTAAACTTCTCATCTCATAACTCCTGATTCGGCGTGGGCGCGCCCCGCGAGGTGTCGGAGCGCACGCAAAGGTTGAACGTGGGCGTGCCTCTTCTCGGCCGGCCCGCCCGGCAAAGTCATGGCGGCGGGCGCGGCGGGCGGCAGTCCGGGTGCTGGTTCCGAACCGCCGCGCGCCGCGGCCCGCCGCGGCCGCTTTACGGGCAGCTCCCGTTAACCGTGTAGTGCACGCCGCTGTTCACGGGCGTCTCGCCCGGGTTATGCGGCACGACGATGGTGGCCGTGGTGCGTCCGACGTTGCCGGACGCGTCGGTCACCTTGAACGTGACGGTGTAGACGCGGCCGTTGCCGCCGCCGTCGCGCTCGGCACGCACCTGGAACGACTTGCAGTCGGCGCCAATCACGATGTCGTTCGTCGTGTTGCCGTCGCCGTTGCCGTTCTCGATCTCGTCGCTCGTCACCTTCTCGATGACCACGCTTGAGACGCCGAGTGTCGTGTTGCAGCTGTCGCTGACGCCCGTGACGAAGTCCGTTAAGGCGAACGTCTTGTACTTGTGGTTAGCCGGCCACAGCGAGGGCGTCAGGCCGTTGACCGTGATGGTCGGGGCGATGGTGTCCACGACGGTCACGGTGCGCGTCTTCGGCGTCGCGGCGTTGCCGACGGCGTCCGTCGCGTTGTAGGTCAGCGTGTAGGTGCCGGGGGTGTTCACACCCACCGAGCCCGAGACGGTCAGGTTCGCCGTGCCACAGTTGTCCGTGGCGGTGGCGCCCGGGTCTGTGAACGACGTGTGGCACTCGACCGTCACCGCGGCGGCGCCGTTGAGCGTGATGACCGGCGGCGTCGGGTCGGCGACCGTGATGGTCTGGACGGCCGAGGCCGAGTTGCCGCGCGCGTCGGTGGCGGTGAACGTGCGCGTGATGACGCGCGGGTTCGCGGCCGAGCCGACGCCGGTGGCCGACTCGTTCACCGACACGTTGACCGCGCCGCAGTTCTCGAACGGCGGGCCGCTGAAGACGAGGTCGCCGCTGGCGTCGCGCACGAACTGGCCGTCGGGGCCGACGACGGGGCCTTTGGCCTGCGACGTGCTGGCCGCCGGGACTTCGCTCAGGCAGGTGTAGGTGGCGTCGGGCGGCGCCGCGATGATCGGCGGCGTGTCGTCAACCACGGTCACGACCTGCGTGTCGGAGGCAGTCAGGCCCTTTCCGTTAGTGGCCGTGTAGGTCAGCGTGTAGGTGCCGGGGGCGAAGGCGTTGCCCGCCGGGGCGCCCGTAATCGTGACCGTCACCGCGCACTCGTCGTCGTTGAACACGGGCTGGCCCAGTTCGTCGTCGAGCACGACGGTGCAGCCGGGATTGATGGCGCCCGTCCCGACCGTGACGTCGTCCGGGGCCGTGATGGTCGGCGGCGTGGTGTCGCTGCCGCAGGTGTTCGGGCTGACCGTGATCCGCTGCGTGCAGCTCACCGTGCGGCCGTCGGCGTCGGTGACCGTCCAGGTGATGCCGGTGATGCCCACCGGGTACGGGTCGGTCAGCGGAATCTCCTGCGCCGGGCTGACGAGGTTGCCCTGATCGTCGTAGACGGCCGGGATGCTGTCGCTGCGCACGCCGTGCACCGTGGCCGCGCTGGAGGCGGTGAAGGTGGGCGTGCCGACCGACACCGTCTCGCTGCCGTTATTGTCGGTGTCGATGGCGGTCTTGTCGGCCGGGCACGAGATGGTCGGCGCCGCCGTGCCGACGACCTTGACGGTGAAGGTGCAGCTGTCGCCCGCCGCGCCGTTGTCGCCCGAAGCGGACGAGGTGACCGTGGTCGTGCCGACCGGGAAGAAGGTGCCGGAGGCCGGCGAGTTGCTGACCGCGCCGCAGTCGCCCGAGACCGAGGCGGACGAGAAGGTGACGAACGCGCCGAAGTTGCCGCCGACGGTCGTGTTCGCGGTGGCGACGACGTTCGCCGGGCAGGTCAGGTTACAGGCCGTGGGCGGCGCGACCGTGGAGACCACGGCGGCGGCGCTGGCCGAGGTCTCGCTCGACGAGCGCTGGGCGGTCGAGGTGGTCGCGCTCGAGCTGCTGACGATCAGGCTCCCGGCCGGGGCGGCGCCGCTCACGTCGTAGGTCAGCGTGAAGGCGACGCGGGTGCCCGCCGGGAGGCTGTCGGCCGAGCAGGTCGTCGTGCCGCTGCTGGTGTTGCAGGTGAAGCCCGAGCCCGTCCCGGCCGAGGCGGAGACGAAGCTCGCGTTCGCCGGCTCAGACGTCGTGAAGACCACGTCCGCCGCGTCGTCCGGCCCGCGGTTGGAGAGGTAGGCGCGGAAGGTGATGTTCGAGCCGGGCGCGACTTCGGTCACGCTCGCGGCCTCGCCCAGCAGGAGGTCGGCGACCTGGCTCGCCGGGTCTTTGACCGTGAACTCGGACCTGATGACGGGCGAGCCGTCGTTCTTCACGGAGACGGCCTGCCACGTCCCGCGGTTGTCCACCGTGTCGAGGCCGATGAGCGTGGTGGCCGACGTCGGGATGGTGAACGACAGCGTCGCGGTCGAGCCGTTGCCGGGGACGCTGACCTTGTCCCTGACGAAGCCGTCCGGCCCCACGATGACGAGGCGGCGGAGGAGCTGCGTCGCGCGGACGCCGGTCGGCGCGCCCGTCACCTTGGCGCAGACGGCGTCGCCGAGGTTGAAGCTCGTCTTGGGCGTCGTGCAATCAGACGCGTAGGTGGCGACGGACTCGGCCGCCTGAAACAGCGGAGCAGCCGCGAGAGGCTGGAAGCGAGCGGCCGAGGGGGCCGTGCTCTTCGCGGAGGAGCGTCGTGCGTAAGAAGCGGATGCGGCGGAGATGAGGGGTACGGAGAGGACGGCTACCAGCAGGATTAAAAATCTGGCGCGCGTAATCGCTTTCATTAGACGACACGAAACCGTATCGGGGGGAACAGGCTTTCTCATTGTTGCTATTTCTCCTTGCAGACGAGATACCCGAAGGTGTGGGACGGAACGGCTCGCGGCTCTCAGGCTTATGCGGGTCGGTAGATGGCTATGTGCACGTACGCAAGCTCGTCAGAAGACATCAGGAGTTCTGCATCATCGAAGCCGGGCAGTGGCTTCAAGGGTTCGGTGAACGCCGGCGAGGGCGAAGGTTGTCGGGAGTTGGCAGGGCAGCCGTTGGCTTGACGTATGACATCCTGCTTGAGCTATAGGCCCCTGGATTCTTCGGGAATTGTTATTGAAAGTGGAGACGTCGGGAGAGTCACAACCTTGTCAAGAGACACCGAAGAATGGGCACGAAGAAGAGTTAAAGCCTCCAGGCCGGCGTCGCCAGCCCGCGACGAAGTTTATTTGGAAGGGCCGCACCCCGTTAGAAGCGCGAAGGTATTTATGCTAAATTCGCCGAGTTGTCAACAGCTAAATTGACCGCGCCCTTTGAATGATCGCTAAGTTGGTACTATTGTGCGGCGGGGCGCGCCTTGCAAATTTATTTCTGCCCGCGGCCCGACGTCTCTTCGCGCCCTGAACTAAAGACCGTCGTTCGGTGACACGCGGGGCGGGCGTACGTTTCCGGCCCCTGCGCGCGTCGAGACCGTCTCCGACGGTGCACGAACCGTGACCGCCCGAATGGAACAGGCAAGAACTTTTTTCGTGACGGGCGGGGCGGGCTTCATCGGCTCGTGCTTCGTCCGTTTAGTTCTCGCAGAGATGCCCGCCGCCCGCGTCGTGAACTTCGACGCGCTGACCTACGCCGGCAACCTCGACAACCTCGAAGGGGTCGAAGAGGCCCGCCACCGCTTCGTCCGCGGTGACGTCTGCGACCCGGAGGCCGTCCTCTCTTCACTCGACGGGGGGACGGACTTCCTCGTCAACTTCGCCGCCGAGTCGCACGTCGACCGCAGCATCCACTCGGCCGCCGAGTTCGTCCGCACCAACGTGCTGGGGACGCAGGTGCTCCTCGACGCCGCGCGCGCGCGCGAGGTCGGCCGCTTCGTCCAGGTCAGCACCGACGAGGTGATGGGGAGCCTCCCCGAGCGCGACGACGCCTTCTTCGACGAGGAGTCGCCGTTTGCGCCCAACAGCCCTTACGCGGCCTCGAAGGCGGCGGCCGAGCACCTCGCGCGCGCCGCGCACCACACGCACCAGATGGACGTGGTCACGACGCGCTGCGGCAACAACTACGGCCCGCGCCAGTTCCCCGAGAAGTTCCTGCCGCTCCTGCTCGCCAACGCGCGCGGCGACGAACCCGTCCCCGTCTACGGCGACGGCCGCAACGTGAGGGACTGGATTTACGTCGAAGACCACTGCCGCGCGGTGCTGGCCGCGGCGCTCAAAGGCAAGGCCGGCGAGGCCTACAACGTAGGCGCCCGCAACGCGCGGCAGAACATCGAGGTCGCGGAGTCTGTGCTCGACCTGCTGGGCAAGCCGCGGGGCTTGCTCAAGTTCGTGAAGGACAGGCCGGGCCACGACCGCCGCTACGCCATCGACCCGGCGAAGGCGGAGAGGGAACTCGGCTGGCGGCCCCGGGAGAGTTGGGAGTCGGGGCTGCGGAAAACGATCCGCTGGTACGAGGAGAACGGGGAGTGGGTCGAGCGCGCACGGAGCGGCGCGTACCGCGACTACTACCGCAAACAGTACGGCGAATAGGCGCGCCCGCTTGCGTCCCGGCGCCACGGCTGTTAAAGGTTCTAACGTCTCCTGACTTCCGTCTCTTGATTACTGATTTATGCGTGTCATCATCACGGGCGCGGCCGGCCTGGTCGGCTCCGCGCTGACCCAACACTGCCGCGCGCGCGGCGACGAGGTCTTCGCCTTCGACCGCGAAGGGCTCGACATCACCGACGAGCGCGCCGTGCGCGAGACTTTCAAAAGCCTCCACCCCGACGCAGCCGTCAACTGCGCCGCCTGGACGGACGTCGACAGCTGCGAGCTCGACCCGCAGCGCGCCTTCCTCGTCAACTCGCAGGGCGTCGAGGCGCTGGCGACGGCCGCGCGCCTCTCCGCCGCCTCCTTTGTCACCGTCTCGACCGACTACGTCTTCGACGGGCGCAGGGAGAATCACTTCTACACGCAGCGCGACGAGCCGCACCCCTTGAGCGCCTACGGCGCGGCGAAGCTCGAAGGCGAGCGGCGCGCGCAGGCGGCCTGCGCGCGCACCTCCGTCGTGCGCACGGGCTGGCTCTTCGGACAGGGCGGCAAGAACTTCCTCGCCACGGTCGTCGAGCGCGCGCGCCGCGGCGAAGCCTTGCGCGCCATCTCGGACTCCTACGGCACGCCGACCTACGCGCCCGACCTCGCCGCGCGCCTGCGCGAGCTGGCCGAGCTAGACCTGCCCGGCATCTACCACGTCGTCAACGCGGGCGAGGGCGCGAGCTACGAGGGCTTCGCCCGCGCGGCAATCGAGGTTGCGGATATCAGCGACGTGCGGATCGAGACGGTCACCGCCGACGCGCTCCCCCGCCCCGCGCCCCGCCCGCGCAACTCGCGCCTGCGCTGCCTCATCTCAGAGGCCATCGGCCTCCGCCCCCTGCGCGACTGGCGCGAGGCGCTCGCGGAATTTAGTAGCCGGTAGGCAGATGGCGGTAGGCAGTTAAGGCAATAAAACTTGAGAATATTTTTGTTTCGACTCCGGCGGCCTGACGCAGAACAACGACCGAGTTCCGCGACCGGCTAACAGCCTACAGCCTACCGCCTACTGCCTACTGTCCCGGTTTGCCTCGGCGCGGGTCTCTGTTATCATTACGCGGCCGGAAATTACCCGCTGCGTTGGGGTTGTGGTCAGCCACGCCCCGCGAACCCTTGTAGAGAGATAGAAGAATTATGATGTCGCAAGAGAACCGCCTGATGCCGCTCACGTCTGAGTCGCTCGACCGCCCGCTGCGCGACCTCGCCGCGCCGACCGTGGTGGCCCCGGCCGCCGCCGTCTCGGCCAACGAGCCGGCGCACCTGCGCGAATACCTCGCCGTCGTGCTCAAGCGCAAGTGGCTCATCCTCAGCCTGATCGTCGTCGTCACCTCGCTCGTCTCGATCCAGATGTACCGGACGCCCTCGGTCTACGAGGCGGCCACGCAGATTCAGATCGAGCAGAAGCCGCGCAACGTGCTGACGACCAACCGCGGCGGCGAGTCGGTGCTCATCCGCGGCAACGACCCCAACTACTGGAACACGCAGCTCCAGAAGCTCAAGACGCAGCGCCTGGCCCGCCAGGTCATCATGCGGCTCGACCTCCAGAACAACCCGAACTTCCTCGAGCCCGCGCACCGCGGCACCGGCATCATCGCCGGCCTGCGCAAAGCCTTCTCGGGCGGCAAGGCCGCGGAGAAGGTCGAGGCGCAGCAGGACGCCTCGACGTCCGTCCCCGTCGTCGACGACATCGAGCTTAACCCCGACCAGCTCACGCCCGAGCAGGCCAAGAAGCTCGAACCCTACGAAGACGCGCTGCGCGAGAACCTGAGCGTCGACCCCATCGACCGCACCAACCTCGTCAACATCCACTTCGTGCACACCGAGCCGAAGATCGCCGCCGACGTGGCCAACACCCTGGCGACCATCTTCCGCGAGAACGACATCCGCGCCGAGACCTCGGGGTCGCAGAAGGCCGAGGACGTGCTCGCCAACCAGATCATCGAGCTCCAGTCGCGCATCCAGGCCAACGAGCAGAAGCGGATCAACTACAAACAGATTAACAACATCCCGCTCACCGACAAGCAGGGCGCGGACTTCGTCGCGCTGCGCCTGAGCACCTACAGCTCGCAGCTGCAGGCGGCCGAGGCCGAGCGCAAGGACGCCGAGGCCTCCTACCTCGCGGCCCTCAACACGCGCGAGAAGGCGGGCGTCTGGTCGATCCCGGCGGTGGTCAGTAACGACAGCATCCAGAAGCTGCGCGGGCGCATCAGCGAGCTCGAGGAGAAGAAGGCCGCGCTCCGCGTCAACTACACCGAGGAGTGGCCCGAAGTCATCAAGCTCAACGAGCAGATCAAGGAACTCAAGATACAGCTCGACCGGGCTCCCGAAGAGGTCTTCAACGGCATGAAGACCCGCTTCGAGGCCGCGAAGAAGAAGGAGGCCGACCTGCGCGGCGCCTACTTCGCCGAGAAGGGGCAGGCCAACCGGCAGGGCATCGCCGCGACCGGCCTCACCGACCTCGACCAGGCCATCACGACCGACCGCCAGAACCTGAACCTCTACCAGCAGCGCCTGAACGAGATTCGCGTGACGAAGGGCGACTCCTCGACCGGCAACGTCTCGATGGTCGAGGAGGCGCGCGTGCCCGGCGAGCCCATCGGCCCGCCGCGGATGCGCAACATCCTCGTCGCGCTGATGCTCTCGCTCGGCGTCGGCATCGGCCTCGCCTTCCTGCTCGACTACCTCGACGACACCTTGAAGTCGGTCGAGGACGTTGACCGCCACATCCACCTGCCGACGCTGGCGATCATCCCCGCCCCGCGCGAGACGCGCCGGCTCCTCGGCCGCAACGCGCCGGAGCCGGAGCACGGCGCGACCACCGCGCTCGCGCTCGTCTCCGACGTGCGCTCGCCGGTCGCCGAGGCGTACCGCCACCTGCGCACGTCGCTCCTGCTCTCCTCGGCGGGCCAGCCGCCGAAGACCGTGCTCGTCACTTCGAGCCAGCCCTCGGAGGGCAAGACCACGACGGCCGTCAACATCGCCACGATGCTCGCGCAGACCGGCGCCGACGTGCTCGTCCTCGACTGCGACCTGCGCCGGCCGCGCGTCCACGCGCACTTCGGCCTGCCGAACGCGAAGGGCGTGACGAACTACCTCTCGGGCGAGTCGAACATCTCGGAGCTGGTGCAGACCTACGACAAGCTGCCCAACCTGAAGGTCATCTCCTCGGGGCCGGTGCCGCCGAACGCGGCCGAGCTTCTCGGCTCGGACGAGATGCGGAAGCTACTCTACGTGCTCGCGGAGAACTTCACGCACATCATCATCGACTCTCCGCCGGCCATCTCGTTCACCGACGCGTCGATCCTCTCGACGATGGTGGACGGCGTGATGCTGGTCGTCCACGGCGGCCGCTCCTCGCGCGCGGTCGTGCGCCGCGCCAAGCAGCAGTTGCAGGACGTGGGCGCGCACCTCTTCGGCATCGTCCTCAACAACGTGAAGCTCGAAGGGACGGACTACTACTACTACTCGGGCTACTACTCGGGCTACTACTCGACCGACGAGGACGCGGTGCCCGAGGGCGCCGAGGCCGCCGGCGCGAACGGCAACGGCGGGGCGCGTTGATGGCCCCGGAGTTCTCACGCGTCGCGCCCGACGTCGAACTCGGGCGCGACGTGAAGCTCTACGCCTTCGTCAACCTCTACGGCTGCCGCGTCGGCGACGAGACGCGCGTCGGCACCTTCGTCGAGATACAGAAGGGCGCGACCGTCGGGGCGCGCTGCAAGATTTCGAGCCACACCTTCATCTGCGAGGGCGTGACGATTGAGGACGAGGTCTTCGTCGGCCACGGCGTGATGTTCACCAACGACCGCCGGCCCCGCGCGACGCGCCCCGACGGCACGCCGCAGACCGAGGAGGACTGGAAGCTCGAAGCGACAGTCGTCCGCCGCGGCGCCTCCATCGGCAGCAACGCCACCATCCTCTGCGGCCTCGAGATCGGCGAGCGCGCCGTCGTCGGCGCCGGCGCCGTCGTCACACGCAGCGTCCCCGCGGGCGCCGTCGTCGCCGGCAACCCGGCACGAATAATTAAAAGCGGTGCTGGGTGCTAGGTGCTGGGTGCTGGGTAAGACAAGTTGCTTTTACCCAGCACCCAGCACCTAGCACCCAGCACCTTTTCACATATGCCAGTCCCATTCGTAGACCTACAGGCGCAGTACCGCTCGATCAAGGCCGAGGTTGACGAGGCCGTGCAGAGGGTGCTCGACACTTCGGCCTTCATTTTGGGCCGCGAGGTCGAGGCGTTCGAGCGCGCGTTCGCGGAGTACGTCGGAGCCAGTGAGTGCGTGGGCGTGTCGAACGGCACGGCGGCCATCCAGCTCGCCCTGCAGGCGTGCGGCGTGGGCGCGGGCGACGAAGTCCTAGTCCCTGCCAACACCTTCTTCGCCACGGCCGAGGCCGTCTCGACCGCGGGCGCCACGCCCGTCTTCGTCGACTGCGGCCCCTCCACGTACAACCTCGACGCGGCGAAGATTGATGAGGTCGTCACGGAACGGACGCGCGCCGTCATCCCCGTCCACCTCTACGGCCAGCCCGCGGATTTGGACGCCGTGTTCGAGGTCGCGAAACGTCACGACCTTCTCGTCATCGAGGACGCGGCGCAGGCGCACGGCGCGCGCTACAAGGGCTCGCGCGTGGGCGCCCGCGGCGTCGCCGGCTGCTTCAGCTTCTACCCCGGCAAGAACCTCGGCGCGTACGGCGAGGGCGGCGCGGTCGTCACGAACGACGCCGAGGTCGCGCGCCGCCTCAGGATGCTGCGCGACCACGGCTCCGAGCAGAAGTACAGGCACGAGTTGGTCGGCTACAACATGCGGCTCGAAGGCATCCAGGGCGCGGTGCTGGGCGTCAAGCTCAAGTACCTCGACGATTGGAACGCGCTCCGCCGCCGGCACGCCGCGCGCTACCGCGAGCTGCTCGCGCCGCTCGAAGAGTCCGGGGCGCTCGTCCTGCCCGTTGAGGCCGACTACGCCGAGCACGTCTACCACCTCTTCGTCGTCCAGACGGACGCGCGCGAACAGCTCCAGCGCTACCTTTCGGCGGCGGGCGTGCAGACAGGCATACACTACCCCGTGCCCGTCCACCTGCAACCGGCCTATGCCGCGCTCGGGCACAGGGAGGGTGACTTCCCCCGCGCCGAGTCGCAGGCGCGGCGCGTGCTCTCGCTCCCGATGTTCGCGGAGCTGACCGAACACCAGCTCAAGTACGTCGCCGACGCCCTCGCCGACTTCTACGCCGAGGCGTCGGCCGCCGCCGGTTGAAGCGGCGCCCGCTCGGCGTTTATTGTAGGTCTCGACCATGACCATTTCCGTCGGTGTCGTCGGCTGCGGCTACTGGGGGCCGAACCTGATTCGCAACTTCGCCGAGAACGAGGGGGCGGCGCTGCGCTGGGTCTGCGACAAGGACGCGCGCCACCTCTCGAAAGTCGCGCGCCGCTACACGGCCGCCAAAGCCTCGCACGACTACAACGAACTCCTCTCCGACCCGCGCCTCGACGCCGTCGTCATCGCCACGCCCGTCTCGACGCACTACGACTTCGCCCGCCGCGCCCTGGAAGCCGGCAAGCACGTCCTCGTCGAGAAGCCCTTCACGGCGAGCGCGCGCGAGGCCGAAGAGCTGATCGCGCTCGCCGAAAAGCGCGGCCTCACGCTGATGGTCGACCACACCTTCATCTACACGGGCGCGGTCAGGAAGATTAAGGAGGCGGTGGACTCGGGCGACCTCGGCGACCTGCTCTACTTCGACTCGGTGCGCGTCAACCTCGGCCTCTTCCAGCGCGACATCAACGTCGTCTGGGACCTGGCGCCGCACGACTTCTCCATCATGGACTACGTGGTCGGGCGCGAGCCGACGGCGCTCCTCGCCACGGGGAGCAGCCACATCGAGCCGGGCATCGAGAACATCGCCTACGTCCAGCTCCGCTTCGGCGACTCGCTCATCGCCAACTTCCACTTCAACTGGCTCTCGCCCGTGAAGATTCGCCGGACGCTCATCGCGGGCAGCCGGCGCATGATCGTCTACGACGACATCGAGCCGACCGAGAAGGTGCGCGTCTACGACAAGGGCGTCACGCGCAACGCGGACGCCGTCGAAGAGGAGGAGGCGTACAAGACCCTGGTCAGCTACCGCACCGGCGACGTCTGGGTGCCGAAGCTCGACCCGACCGAGGCGCTCCACTACGTCTGCGCCGAGTTCCTCGCGGCAATCCGCGACGCGCGCCCCTCGGCTTCGGACGGCCGCGCCGGCCTCCGCGTCGTCCGCCTCCTCGAAGCCGCGCAGGCATCAATCAACGACGGCGGGCGCTGGATTAAACTGTGAAGGTGTTGGGTGCTGGGTTTTAGGTCTTGGGGAAGAACCGGGTTTTCACCCAACACCTAAAACCCAACACCCAACACCCTTTTATCGACGAAGATGCAAGTCCCCTTACTCGACCTGAAGCAGCAGCACGCGGCGCTGCGCGACGAGTTGAGCGCGGCCCTCGTGCGCGTGCTCGACTCGCAGCAGTTCATTATGGGCGAGGACGTGCGGCTGCTCGAGGCGGAGCTGGCGCGCTACACGCGTGCGCGCTATGCGGTCGGTTGCGGGTCGGGTTCGGATGCGCTGCTGCTGGCGCTGCTGGCGCTCGACGTGAGAGAAGGAAGCGAAGTTGTCACGACGCCCTTCACCTTCTTCGCCACCGCGGGCGCGGTCGTGCGCGCGGGCGCGCGCCCCGTCTTCGTCGACATCGAACCGCGCACCTATAACCTCGACGCGTCGAAGCTCGACGAGATCATCACGGGACGGACGCGCGCCGTCATCCCCGTCCACCTCTACGGCCAGATGGCCGAGCTGGACGGGATGCTGGGCGTCGCCCGAGACAGGGGCGTGCGCGTCATCGAAGACGCGGCGCAGGCCATCGGCGCGGAGGACGCGGAGGGGCGCTCGGCCGGCGCGGTCGGAGACGCGGGCTGCTTCAGCTTCTACCCGACGAAGAACCTCGGCGCGGCCGGCGAGGCGGGGCTGGTGACGACGAACGACGAGGAGACGGCCGAACGCCTCCGCCGCCTGCGCGTCCACGGCGGCGCGACCGAGTACCACCACGACGAGGTCGGCTTCAACAGCCGCCTCGACACCTTCCAGGCCGCCGTCCTGCGCGTCAAGCTCCCGCACCTCGACGCCTGGTCGGACGCGCGCCGCGAGCGCGCCGCCGTCTACACGCGCTTACTCGACGAGGCCGGACTCGCGGACGTGGTCACTCCCCCGTTCGTCAGCGAAGGCGCGCGCCACATCTTCCACCAGTACGTCGTCCGCGTCCCCGAAGCGCGCCGCGACGCGCTGCTCGAACACCTCAAGGCCCACGGCGTCGGGACGAAGGTCTACTACCCCGTCCCGCTCCACCTGCAACCGTGCTTCGCCGACCTCGGATACAAAGAGGGCGACTTCCCCGAGTCCGAGCGCGCCGCACGCTCCACGCTCGCGCTCCCGATGTTCCCGGAGTTGACCGGCGAGCAACAGGAGTACGTCGTCGAGACGCTCCGCCACTTCTTCCTCTGAGACCACGATGAGAATCAGGCTGACGACGCTGCTGCTCGCGCTCTCGACCCTTCTGCTCTCTCCCGCCGCGGCCGCGGCGCAGGTGAACCGGCGCGCGCTGGCCGAGCGCGTGCGCGCGGAGTTTCTGCACGCGTGGCGCGGGTACGAGCGTTACGCGTGGGGGCACGACGAGCTGAAGCCCCTCTCGAAGACGGCGCGCGACTGGTACGGCGAGCCGCTCTACATGACGCAGGTGGACGCGCTCGACACGCTCATCCTGTTGGGCTTCCACGAAGAGGCGAAGCGCGACCGCGAGTTCGTCATCGGGCACCTCGACTTCGACAAAGACATCTACGTCCAGAACTTCGAGATCACCATCCGCCACCTCGGCGGACTCCTCTCGGCCTATCAGCTGACGAACGACCGGCGGCTCCTGCGTCTCGCCGAAGACCTGGGCAAACGCCTCCTGCCCGCCTTCGACTCGCCGACGGGCATCCCCTACCGCTTCGTCAACCTGCGCACCGGCAAGACGCGCGGCGAGGTGACGAACCCGGCCGAGGCCGGCACGCTCCTGATCGAGTTCGGCACGCTCTCGAAGCTCACCGGCAACCCGGTCTTCTACGACAAGGCGAAGCGCGCGCTGGTCGAGACGTACAGACGCCGCTCCTCCATCGGCCTCGTCGGCAGCCGCATCAACGTCGAGACCGGCGAGTGGGCCGGCAAGACCTCGCACATCGGCGGCGGGATAGACTCATACTACGAATACCTGCTCAAGTGCTGGCGACTCTTCGGCGACGAAGACTGCCGCCGCATGTGGCTCGAATCGGTCGCGGCCGTCAACAAGCACCTGGCCGACGAGGAGGGCGGCGAACTCTGGTACGGCCAGGCGGACATGCAGACCGGCCGCCGCACCGCGACCGGCTATGGCGCGCTCGACGCCTTCTTCCCCGCCGTCCTCGCGCTCGCCGGCGACACCGCCCGCGCCCGCCGCCTGCAGGCCTCCTCGATGAAGATGTGGCGCGCGAACGGCGTCGAGCCCGAGCGGCTCGACTACCGCACGATGAAGGTCACGAGCGCGGGCTACCCCCTACGCCCCGAGATCGTCGAGTCGGCCTACTACCTCCGACACCTCACACGCGACCCGCGCTACCTCGGCGAAGGCGCGGAGATGTTCGAAGACTTCGTCCGCCACTGCAAGACCGAGGCCGCTTACGCCGCCCTCAAGAACGTCGAGACCAAAGAGCAGGAGGACAACATGGAGAGCTTCCTCTTCGCCGAGACCTTCAAATACTTCTACCTCCTCTTCGCCCCGCCGAAGGCCCTCGACTTCGACCGCGTCACCTTCAACACCGAAGCCCACCCGATTAGGAGGACGTGGCAGAAGCCCGACCGTGAGGGAGGGCGCGTGTCTACCGTCAAAGCCAACTGAGTGAGTTGAGACGCCCTCCCTCACGGTCGGGCTTCTGCCTTTGCCCGCCGCCCACGGGCCGGTTATTCTCGCGGGATGAATAAGGCCGCGCGTGAAATCGTCCACATCCTGCTCGTCGTGCTCGGAATCTTCTCGGCGGCGTTCGGGCTGAAAGGCTTCTTGCTGTCGAGCCGCTTCATCGACGGCGGGGTGACGGGCGTCTCGATGCTCCTCTCGGACGTGACGGGGCAGCCGCTCGCGCTCTTCCTCCCGCTCATCAACCTGCCCTTCATCGCGCTCGGGTACAAGCAGGTCGGCGCGCGCTTCGCCTTCAAGAGCGCGGCGGCCATCGCGGGCCTCTCCGCCTGCCTCGCCCTCGTCCCCTTCCCCGACGTGACGCCCGACAAGCTCCTGACGTCCGTCTTCGGCGGCTTCTTCATCGGCGCCGGCATCGGCCTCGCCATCCGCGGCGGCGCTGTGCTGGACGGCACAGAGGTCGCGGCGCTGCTCGTCAGCCGGCGCAGCTCCCTCCTGCGCGTCGGCGACGTGATTCTTATTCTTAACGTCTTCATCTTCTCGGCCGCGGCCTTCTTCCTCGGCGTCGAGTCGGCGCTCTACTCCATCCTCACCTACTTCGCCGCCTCGCGCACCATCGACTTCCTGCTCCACGGCATCGAAGAGCAGACGGCCGTCCTCGTCGTCTCGGAGCAGAGCGAGGAGATACGCCAGGCCGTCATCCGAGACCTCGGGCGCGGCGTGACGGTCTACAAGGGGCGCCGCGGCTGGACGGACGCCGAGCAGGACATCCTCTTCTGCGTCGTCACGCGCCTTGAGATCGGCCGCCTCCGCGCGCTCGTCGAGGAGTACGACCGCTCGGCCTTCGTCGTCGTCCACCCGCTCTCCGACGTCTACGGCGGCGTCGTCAAAAGGGGCGCGCTCCACTGAAAGGCGCCGCGGCGGAACGGGTGCGAACCGCGCGGCGCGGCTGTGCGTAGAGTGTTTTTATCAAGAAGGAGGTCGCGCGTATGTTCTGTCCCGCCTGCGGGCTGAAGGAAGACCGCCTCGTCCAGTTCTGCCGCGCGTGCGGCGCAGACCTGCGCGCCGTGCGCGACTCGCTCGAACAGAAGGAGACGCCCGACCCCTCCCTGGCCGCCGCGCGCGAGGAGCTGACGCGCGCCATCGCCTCGAAGATCAAGGACGGGCAGTGGTGGCAGGTCGGCGCGCTCTCGCCCGAGGTCGAGAAGCTCTTCGAGTCGCCGCGCGAGCGGCGCGAGCGCCTGCGCCGCCAGGACGAGGAGCGGCGACTCTCGCGCCTGCGCGCGGGCACCAACACCGCGGCCGCGGGACTCGGCCTCGTCATCCTCTTCGGCCTCCTCTGGGTGCTCGACGAAAGGGCCGTCCTCCTCATGGGGCCGAGCGCGCTCGTCTTCTTCATCGGCCTCGGCCTCATCGTCAACGGCCTCTTCTTCACCCTCCCGCGCGAGCCGCGCCGCGACAAGGCGGGCCAGCGCCGCCAAATCCCCCCCGACGTCTCCACCAGCGAACTCGACGCCCCGCGCGGCGAACTCCCCGACGCCTCCGCCTTCGTCCCCGCCTCCGTCACCGAACAGACGACCCAACACCTCCACGCCGCCCCCCTCAAGCCCCCGCGCCGCGGCTGAAGACCGAGACGTTTACTGTGAGCCATTAACGCTTTCGACCGTCTCCGCCGCGTGCTATTATTTCGACCGTCTGCCGAACCGCCACCGGAGACCTGACCAGCCATGCGCAATAAGAAGTCCGCCACACGAGCAACCAACGAGGCAGCGCCCGACCAGAAAAACGGGGTGCGCAGCATCACCATTGCCGAGGCGCGCCGCATGGCCTTCGAGGCGAGTGAGAAGATTCGGCAAGCGCAAATCTCCTACGCCGAGGAGGAGGCGAAGCGCTCGTACGATTACAGAGTTGAGGAATGATCTACGACTTCCCCGAAACGTCCTCACCCATCGGCCAGGGCGACATCTTCTTCGGCGTCCCCATCCTAGACCTCACCGACGAAGAGCTACCGACTGTAGACGACGAGGGCAACGCTCAGGCGTTGCCGTGGGAGACATTCGCTGCGACCGGCAAGGATGTCAGCGCGATTATCACCGTCCGCCCGACCATCGCCATCGTCGGCACCCAGGAGTGCGACGCCCTCCGCGCACCGAACATCACGCTCTTCGAAGTCCGCCCCTTCCGCGACGTTGAGCGGAAGAGCAAGGACACGAGCAAGCCCGCGAAGTGGGTTCCCATCATCACCCAGCACGCCCGCATCAACCAGAAGTGGTTCTACCTCCCTGCGGACGAACGCATATGCTTTAGCGATAAGATGGGCGCGGACTTTCTCACCCCCATCCGCGTCCCCAGACTGACGCTCGAACGCCTTATCGCCTTCCGCAAAGGCCGCCTCAACGAAGTCGCCAAACAGCACTTCCGCGAACGCCTCGCCGAATTCTTCCGCCGCTACGCCTATGACGAATGGTATCCGCTCACGCGCGAAGAACTTTCTGAATATCAGAAAACTCACCCTGACGCCGAGCCGTTCCCTTGGCAGTGTGAAGATTGGATTTCCAAATACGGAGGTGGGGACGGCGGGTCAGACTACGTAGTAGATCAGGACGAAGCGGTTGCCGAATTGAAAGAAGTGCTTTTCCGGATACGTACAGAGTCTGAATCACTAACGGCTAAATTTACCCAACACACTACATCTTTACAGAAACCGGATAACGACCTTGATAAAGTTGCCGCACTACTGGCGTCTGACATGAACAACTTTTCAACGCAGGTAGGTGGCGTACTGCCAAAGTTTGCTGAAACTATTGAACGATTGGAAAGAAGCCACTCCGCCTATGTTTCATCCGCCGGGACTGATTCCAACCGAGACGTTGAGGAAATTTCAGATTTGCGTAAGTACCTGTCAGAGATGCTGAGATTACTAAAGCCTGCGAAAGAGACTGTAATAGAAAGAAGAAATTTCACCCTACATGTAAAGGATATAAATATAAACGAAGTATTAAACAATGCTGCCAACCAGCAATCGCAAGTCCTTCATGGCGTAATTTCTAACATGGAAGAATTGGAGTCATTTGCTCTAAAGATGTTTTCCTTATAAACGAGAAATTTGGGGGGTCGTCAACCTCAGAAGATAACGCCGAGTAGGAAATCAGAGAAAGTGCTTAGCACCTATGAAAGATAAAACACCAGCGCTTGACGCCCTGACGGGGACGGTGAAGGGGCCGGGCGAGCGGCCGCACGAGTATCTGTTCATCACGGCCGACAACGCGCGTGCGCGCATCGGGGAGTTCGTCTATTACGCGGCGCGCGACGGGCAGGCGGAGCGGCGCATCATCGGCAACGTCACCGAGCGCCGGCTGGTGCGGAATCTGCCCGACACCTTCCTCTCCGACCCCGAGACGCCGCCGTCGGTCGTCTCTTCGCTCATCGGTTTGGACGGCGAGGGCTGCGAGCTGTACGAGATTACGGTCGAGACCATCGGCTACTTCCACCCCTCCTTAGGCGACTTCGTCAACCCGCGCATCCCGCCGCGCCCCGGTGACCCTGTCTTCCTCGCCTCATCCGAGACGCTCGCCCAGTGCCTTTCGCCGAAGCGCGCGGGCGAGGTCGGCTCGGCGCACGTCGGGAGCCTTTTGACGCGCGAGGCAGGTGAGGTGCCCGTCGTGCTCTCCATCAAGGACGTGGTCTCGACGCACCTCGCCATCCTCGCCTCGACGGGGTCGGGCAAGTCCTACACGGCGGGCGTGCTAGTCGAGGAGTTGATGCGGCCTTACAACCGCGCCGCCGTCCTCATCGTAGACCCGCACGGCGAATACGACACCCTGCGCTCTATCGAGGAAGACCCGCGCTTCGGCGAAGGCGCCGACGGCTATCGGCCCGAGGTCAAGGTCTATACGCACGAGCGCGTCAAGGTGCGCTTCTCCTCCCTGACCGAGGCGGACGTGAAGTACCTCCTGCCCGAAGGCACTTCGGAGAAGATGCTCCACTTTCTCTCGCAGGCGTTCCGCCAACTGACGGCGACGCGGCGCGGCGAGCTCTGGGGCTACCACGATTTGCGCGACGAGGTGAAGGCGCAGAAGTACGAAGGCTCCGACCGCGGCGATTCCGGCAACGCCAGCTCCATCGAGGGCCTGCTGTGGCGTTTGGACTCGCGCTTCGACAAGCCCAACTCGATCTTCTCAGACCACGAGCACATCGCGCTCGCCGAGATGTTCAAGCCCGGCCGCTGCACCGTGCTGCAACTCTCCGACATCGAGCAGAACGAGCAGCAGGTCGTCGTCGCCACGCTGCTGCGCCGCGTCAACAAGGCGCGCATGGCGACCGTCCGCGGCGAGGCGCAGGAGGGGACGGACAGTCACCTCCCCTACCCCGTCTTCACGCTCCTCGAAGAGGCGCACCGCTTCGCGCCCGCGGGGCAGACCGTGGTCTCGACGAACATCCTCAAACAGATTCTCTCCGAGGGGCGCAAGTTCGGCGTCGGCATCGGGCTCATCACGCAAAGGCCCGGCAAGCTCGACCAGGACGTGCTCTCGCAGTGCATGACGCAGGTCATCATGCGCATCGTCAACCCCGTCGACCAGGACACCGTCGCCAAGTCGGTCGAAGGGGCGGGGCGCCAGCTCTTAGACGAACTGCCCGCTTTGACGAAAGGCCAGGCCGTCATCTCCGGCGTCGGCGTCAACACCCCCGTCATGTGCCGCGTCCGCGAAAGGATTACGAAGCACGGCGGCGAGACCTTCGACGCCCCCACCGAATGGGCGCGCTGGCACTCGACGGAAGAGCGCGAACACCGAGACCAGGACGCGGCCGTCCTCGCCGCCCCACCCCAAAAGACCAAAAAGCCCGAACGCGTCCGCGGCTTCCAAATCTAATGAGCGCCCATGCCAGCCTCACCCTCAACCAAAGTATCCATTGCCGCGGCTTTCGTTTGCGACTGTGATAAGCGGGTACGTACTGCTTGTAAAGGATTTCCTTTCTTCAAGGAACATGAGGGCAAGCAGTATTGCGTTCTTCATTATCCCGGCAAGGAGAAAACCCTAGCCTTCAAGGAGGCATTGGATAAAAAGATTAAGGCCGAAGAATTTAATTTCAGTGGGGTCTGGTTCCCTGACGCATTAGATCTTTCCTCTGCCAAGTTCAGCGCAGGGGCGTGCTTTAAATACGCCACATTTAGTGAAAAGGCGGATTTTAGCCGCGTAGAGTTCGGCGCACAGGCAGACTTCAGCCGCACCACGTTTAGGGCGGAGGCGCATTTTAAACACACTACATTCAGCGCAAAGGCTGACTTCCATGGCATCGTGTTCACCATGGAAGCAGTTTTCTTTACCGCTGTGTTTATGGCGGAGGTGGACTTCAACCGCGCCGTGTTCAGCACAGAGGCAGACTTCCGATTGGCTACGTTCAGTTCAGAGGCGAACTTTCGTACCGCCACTTTTAAGGATTACGTTAGATTTGCGGGGGGCAGTAAGCATGAGGTCTTTGGGGACAATTCATCTTTAAACCTTCAGTTCGCCAGGTTTGAAAAACCAGAGCGCGTCTCTTTTCACACGGTCAAGCTCCGCCCCCATTGGTTCGTGAACGTGGATCCGCGCAAGTTTGAGTTCACGTCCGTTGGCTGGCACTGGTACAACCACCACTGGTACAACCTCAAAATCAGGGGGAAGCTCAAACGCCAGTTACGCGAGAAAGCCATACCGTCATACATACTACTGGCGGTCGCCTGCCGGAGACTTGCGGTCAATGCCGAAGAGAACAACCTCTACTGGAGAGCATCGAGCTTTCGCTATCTGGCGATGAACGTGGAGCGGCTAGACACGGGGCGCGGGTTCGCGTTCTGGAAGGTGGACTGGTGGTACTGGCTGGCGAGCGGCTTCGGCGAGCGCGCCGGGAGAGCGTTCTCGGTGTTGATAGGAGTTTTGGTGCTTTTCGCTGCGCTCTACGTCGGGCTTGGTTATCCAAACTGGGGAACGAGAGTCGCGCCAGAGAAAGCGGCGGCTGCGGCCCCGCTTAAAGAGGTGACTGCCTGGCAGCAGTGGTCGAGTGCGCTTGTGTACAGCGCGGGCGTGATGACTTTGCAGAAGCCGGAGCCAAAGCCGGCGACGAATGCGGCGCAGGCGGTCGTAATGTTAGAGACTGTCCTCGGGCCGGTGCAGGCGGCGCTGCTGGCTCTGGCCATCCGGCGGAAGTTCATGCGGTGAAGCCTGACGCCGGAAGTGTGCGCAAGGGGATTGACTTAGTACGGGAATTTGGAATATCGTCCCGTGCCACAGGCAAGGAGGCTGGGCCGCAGTAGAGTTGTAGACGAGCCCTCGTCTCTTAGAACCCGCCCGGCCGCGTCTTTTCCTACAAGTCGGAACGCACACCTTTCTAGAGGAGGGACTGTCCCAATGCTCCACGCACGCACGCGCACCCCGGCGCTCTTCTCGGCCTTCGCGCTCCTCCTGCTGCTCACGCCCGCGCTCCTCCCGACGGCGCGCGCGCAGAAGCCCGCCGCCGCACCACGCGCCGACCAGGCCAGGGAGGAGCCGCCCTTCCACGACTACAAGGGCGTCCGCATCGGCATGTCGGCCGAGGAGACGCGCAAGCTCCTCGGCAGCCCGACCGACAAGGACGACAAGCAGGACGTCTACATGTTCGGCGAGGCCGAGTCCTGCCAGGTCTACTACGACGCGACCAAGAAGGTCTCGGCCCTCTCGGTCACCTACTTCAGCGCCAAGGCCGTCCCCGCCCCCAAGACCGTCCTCGGCGAAGAGCCCGAGGCCCGGCAGGACGGCTCCCTCTACAAACTCATCCGCTTCCCCAAGGCCGGGTTCTGGGTCTCCTACACGCGCACCTCCGGCGAAGCGCCGATGACCATCATCGCCATGCAGAAGATCGAGCAGTAGCGCCGCGCCCACACGCCTTCTGACGACGCGCCCGCGGGCCGCAGCTTCGCGCCCGGCGGGCGCGTTGTTGCTTTTGTCACGCCGGGTGCTAAGATAAGTCCGACTTTAAAAACGCCCCCATCAAAAGCAGCGCCTTCGGCCCGACCCCTTCCCACGCGGGGGCCCGGGCGGCGGCGCATAAGGACGAGGACTTTACATGGCGGACCAGAACGATTCGGCGCGGGCGGGAGACCCTCGCATCGCGACCCTCCTCGCCACGCGCCGCGACGAGATTCTCAACCTCTGGATCAAGGAGCGGCTTGAGGCCGACGAGTTCCGCGACGAGCTGATCTCGAAGAAAGACCTGCGCACGCAGTCGCGCCAGGTCATCGACATGCTCCTGCAGGGCATCCAGGACTCGGCGGGCGGCGACTTCGAGCACCCGGCCTTCGACGACCTGCGCCACTACCTCAACGAAATCTCCCACATGCGCGCCGTCAAGGGCTACACGCCCATGGAGAACGCGACCTACATCCTCTCTCTGCGCAACGTCGTCAGCCCGCTCCTCGCCGAGGAGCTCGAAGGCGACGCCGCGTCGCTCGTCCCCGAGATGAACTACTTCACGCGCCTGCTCGACAAGCTCGGGCTCGTGATGGTCGAGAACTTCATCCGCTCGCGCGAGGAGATCATCCGCCAGCAGCGCGCCGACATGCTCGAACTCTCGACGCCGGTCATCAAGGTCTGGGACAAGATACTCACGCTCCCCATCATCGGCACCCTCGACTCGCGCCGCGCGCAGATGATGATGGAGGCGCTCCTGCAAAAGGTCGTCGAGACCGGCAGCACAATCGCCATCCTCGACATCACGGGTGTGCGGACGATGGACACGCTCGTCGCCAACCACCTCATCAAGACCGTCACGGCCGCGCGCCTGATGGGCGCCCGCTGCATCCTCACCGGCGTCTCGCCCGCCATCGCGCAGACGATGGTGCAGCTCGGCATCGACCTGACCCAGATCACCACCCGCGCGCAGATGTCCGACGGCATCAAGCTGGCGCTGGAGATGATCGGCCGCACGGTCGTCCCCACCCGCGCGCTCGCCAAGCTCCAGAACGGCACCAACGGCGACGGCCTGCAGAAGACCGTCAAGCAGACCGAGCAGATCATCACTTCGGGCGTCGAGAAGAAACAGGAGGGGTGAATGGGTGCTGGGTGCTGGGTGCTGGGTGCTGGGTTGAAAACCCGCTGTTCTTCACCCAGCACCCAGCACCCAGCACCCAGCACCATAAAGAATGGACGGACAACAGCGAATCCCCATCCTCAAGGTCGGCCGGGTCTTGATCGTGCCGATCCAGGTGGACATGGACGACCAGACGGTCATCCACTTGCAGGAGAGGATACTTTCCGAGCTGGAGCGGACGGGCGCGCGCGGCGTGCTCATCGACATCTCGCTGCTGGAGATGGTCGACTCCTTCATCGGGCGCGTGCTCTCGGACATCGCGGCGATGGCGCGCATCATGGACGCGCGGACGGTCGTCGTCGGGATGCAGCCGGCCGTCGCCATCACGCTCGTCGAGCTGGGGCTGGAGCTGCGCGGCGTGGACACGGTGCTGAACGTGGACGAGGGCATCCGGCTCCTGCGGAGCGAGTTCGGCATCGACGAGGACGAGGAAGACGCGGACTTCGCCGGGGGGGCCGGAGCCTTTGCAGAGCAGGTCAATCGCCCTTGAGTCCGAGCACGACATCGCCGTCGCGCGCGGCGAGGTGCGGAGCTTAGCCGCCGGCCTCGGCTTCCGCATCATCGACCAGACGCGGCTCGCGACCGTCTGCTCGGAGCTGGCGCGCAACGTCGTCAAGTACGCCAAGCGCGGCCGCATGATCGCGCAGCCCCTGGACGCCGCGCAGGGGCGGCCGGGCCTGCGCCTCATCTTCGAGGACACGGGCCCCGGCATCCCCGACATCGGCGCCGCCATGCGCGACGGCTTCTCCACGGGCCGGGGCCTCGGCAAAGGACTCCCCGGCTCTAAAAGATTGGTAGACGTTTTCGAGATTGAATCGAAGGTCGGCGTCGGCACTCGCGTGACGGTCGTCCGCTGGCTGTAGGGGAGGGTGCCGGGTGCCGGGTGCTAGGTGCTGGGTAAAGACCTGAAGCTTTTATCCAGCACCCAGCACCCGGCACCCAGCACCCGTATTAGCATGAGAGTCTTCAACACGCAGGAGATCAAGGAGGAGCCACAGGTCGGCGCGGCGCGGCGCGGCGTGCGGCGGTTCGCGGCGGGGCTGGGGTTCTCGGAAAACCAGCTGGCCGAGCTGGACATCGTCGTGCAGGAGATCGGCACGAACGCCGTCCGCTACGCGACGGGCGGCGGCTGCCTCCACTGGGCCGAGACGCTGGGCGACGAGCCGGGGCTTGAGCTGTTCTACGCGGACAAGGGGCCGGGCGTCTACGACCTCGAGAGGGCTTTGCGCGACGGCGTCTCTTCGGGCGGGAGCCTGGGGACGGGCTTCGGCGCGATGCGGCGGCTGCTCGACGAGTTCGACGCCTACTCGACCGTCAAGGGCACGACGCGCAAGCTCGACACCCAGCGCCGTTCGACCTACGGCACGGCGCTGCTCGGGCGCAAGTGGGTCGAGCCCCTGACGACCGAGGAGCAGCGGGAGCGAGCGCGCCGCGTGTCGCGGCGCATCGGCGTGTGGAGCCGCCCGCGCCCCGGCGAGGAGACCAACGGCGACGCCTACTTCATCAAGGAGCACGACGGCGAGACTCTGCTCGCGGTCGTGGACGGGCTCGGGCACGGGCGCGGCGCGCGCGAGGCGGCGCAGGCCGCGCTCGACACGCTCGAGCAGTGGGAGGGCGAGCCGCTCGACGAGCTGATTCTCTCCACCCACGACGCCCTGCGCGTGACGCGCGGCGCCGTGATGGGCGCGGTCGCCCTCGACCGCGCGCGCGGGACTTTCACCTACGCGGGCGTCGGCAACGTGGAGGTGCGCGTGCTCGGCGCGTCCGACCCCGCGCGGCCCATCCCCTCGAACGGCACGCTCGGCGCGCGGCTCTCGCAGGTGCGCGTCTGGCCGCACCGCTGGCAGGAGGGCACCACCCTCGTCATCGCCTCCGACGGCATCAGCGCCACCTGGGACGCCCACAGCTACCCCGGCCTCCTGACCAAAAGCCCCCAACTCCTCGCCGGAGTCCTGCTGCGCGACTTCTGCCGCAACTCCGACGACGCCACCGTGCTTGTTTATCGGTAAGGCGGAAGCCCGACCGTGAGGGAGGGCGTCCGCCTTCCGTCAAGTCTCAGGCGGTGGAGACCTACGCCCTCCCTCACGGTCGGGCTTCCGCCTTTGAACTTTGACCTCTTGAACCTTAAACTTGAAACTCCTATGCAAGGCATCACCTCGACACGGCTCGGCGACATCTACGTGCGGCGCGAGGCCGACATCGTGAAGGTGCGCGAGCGCGTCCGGCGGCTCGCGCGCGAGATGGGTTTCGACTCGACGACGCAGATCAAGGTCACGACGGCCGTCTCGGAACTCACGCGCAACATCTACGAGTACGCGCGCTCGGGCGCCATCACCCTCTCGCTCGCCACGCGCGGCGCGGCCGCCGCCGGCCTGATGATTACGGCGCGCGACGACGGCCCCGGCATCGACGAGGCCAAGCTCCGCTCCATCGTCCGCGGCACCTACCGCTCGACCTCCGGCCTCGGCGTCGGACTCATCGGCACGCGCCGCCTGATGGACGATTTCGACATCCAGTCTAAAGAGGGCGAGGGCACGCGCGTCTCCGTCGTCAAGTGGCTCCCGCCGCAGGAGGCCGAAGAGGCGCGCGGCCGCGCCGACTACCTCCGCGACTTCCTCAACACCGAGGAGGACGACTCGGCGCTCGAAGAGCTGGCGCGCCAGAACCGAGACCTCGTGCAGGTCTTGGGCGAGCTCGAAGAGAAGCGCGAGCAGATGGAGCGCCTCAACGCCAGGCTCGAAGAGTCGAACCGCGAGCTGAACCAGGCCAACGCGCAGCTGCGCGAGGTCTCCGCGATGAAGGAGGAGTTCCTCGCGCTCACCACCCACGACCTGCGCTCGCCCCTGACGGTCATCAGCGGCGTCATCAACTTCTTCACCTCGGGCCGCCTCGGCGACATGACGCCCGAGCAGAAGAACATGGTCGCGATGATGGAGCGCAACACGCAGAACCTCATCGAGCTGGTCAACGACCTCCTCGACGCCTCCAAGCTCGAATCGGGCACGATGCGGCTCGACCTCTCGACCATCGAGCTGCGCGGCCTCATCGGCGAGCTGCGCCAGCAGATGCAGCCGCTCGCGGCCGAGAAGGAGATCGCGCTCGAGGTGGACGTGCCCGAGGAACTGCCCACGCTGCGCGCCGACCGCGCCAAGCTCCGCCGCGTGCTCGTCAACCTCGTCTCGAACGCGCTGAAGTTCACGCCGCGCGGCGGCCGCGTCGGCCTGAGCGCCGCGCCCGAGGGGCCGCAGGTGCGCGTCTCGGTCTCCGACACGGGCGTCGGCATCCCCGAAGACGACCTCCGCGACATCTTCGACAAGTACGCGCAGGCGCGCTCGCGCGCCACGCGCAGCGAGAAGGGCACCGGCCTCGGCCTCTACATCACGCGCCAGCTCGTCGAACTCCACGGCGGCAAGATCAGCGTCCAGTCCGAGGTCGGCAAAGGCTCGACGTTCTCGTTCACAATCCCAACAGCAGGGGGTGCTGGGTGCTAGGTGCTGGGTGCTGGGTTAAGACAGCTTGCCTTTAACCCAGCACCCAGCACCTAGCACCCAGCACCCATTCACCTATGCACTACCACTTAATCGGAATCTGCGGGACGGCGATGGCCAGTCTCGCCGCGATGCTGCAGGCGCGCGGCCACAGGGTGACGGGGTCGGACGAGAACGTCTACCCGCCGATGTCCACGATGCTCGAATCCCTGGGCATCCCCGTCATGCAGGGGTATCGGCCCGAGCACCTCTCCACGCCCGCGCCCGACTGCGTCGTGATCGGCAACGCGATGTCGCGCGGGAATCCGGAGGTGGAGGAGACTCTGAACCGCCGGCTCGTCTACCGCTCGCAGGCCGAGGTCGTGAAGGAGGAGTTCATCCGCGGCCGCCGCTCGCTCGTCGTCGCCGGCACGCACGGCAAGACGACGACGACGAGCATCGCGACGTGGGTCATGGAGCGCGGGGGCCTCAACCCTTCGTTCCTCGTCGGCGGCGTCGTGCAGAACTTCGGCGCGAGCTCCCGCGTGACCGACAGTGAATACTTCGTCATCGAGGGCGACGAGTACGACACGGCCTACTTCGACAAGGGGCCGAAGTTCATGCATTACCTCCCCGAGCTCGCGATTGTCGGCAACATCGAGTTCGACCACGCCGACATCTACAAGGACCTCGACGCCGTCAAGCTCGCCTTCCGCCGCCTGATGAACCTCGTCCCGGGCCGGGGCCGCCTCATCGCCGGCTGGGACAGCCCGGCCGTCCGCGACGTGGTCGCGCAGTTCGGCGACCGCCTGCACACCCGACTCGAGACCTTCGGCACGGGCGCGGACGCGCGCTGGCGGGCCTCGGACGTCGACTACTCGGGCGCGCTCACGCGCTTCCGCGTCCTGCGCGAGGGCGAGCCGTGGGGCGAGTTCGAGATGCCGCTCATCGGCGACTTCAACGTCCTCAACTGCCTCTCGGTCATCATCGCCGCCGACGCGTGGGGCATTCCCAAAGAGACCATCGACGACGCGCTCAAGACCTTCCAAAGCGTCAAGCGGCGGATGCAGGTGCGGGGCGAGGAGCGCGGCGTCACCGTCATCGACGACTTCGCGCACCACCCGACGGCCGTCCGCGAGACCTTGCGCGCGCTCGGCGAGAAGTACAAGGGCCGCCGCCTCTTCGCCGTCTTCGAGCCGCGCTCGGCCACCTCGCGCCTCGCGGTCTTCCAGGGCGAGTACGCCGCCGCCTTCGACCGCGCAGACTACGTCGTCATCTCCTCGGTCTTCGCGCGCGAGAAGGGCAGCGCCTACGGCCGCCTCCTCGACACGGACGAGCTGATCGCGGACATCAGCGCGCGCCGCGAACGGCCCGCCCTCTGCCTCGACGGCGCCGACCCGATAGTCGAACACCTCGCGCCGCTCTTAAAAGAGGGCGACGTCATCGCCGTCATGTCCAACGGCGGCTTCGGCGGCATCCATGAGAAACTCCTTCAGGCGCTCAAGAGCGCCTGACCGCTTCCTTCACATTTTCAATAAACATTCGCGACGCTGGCGAAGATTAGAGTTAATACAAGAGGGTGCGGCGCGCCCTATTGACGACGGCGCGCCGCACCCTGCCATGAGAGAGTTTTCGATGTTCGAGCAGGCCGTGGCCTTCGCGGGCGAGACGGTCGAAGACCTCGGCACGGTCACGCACGTCTCGCGGCGCGACTTCGACGAGCGCCCGACCTTCCGCTTCCGCGCGCAGGTGCCGGCCCTCGAATACCTCTCCCTGCTCATCGAGAACGCCGTCCTGCTGCGCACGCACCGCGGCGGGAGACTCTACGCCGGCTTCGAAAGACTCTCGCGGATGGAGCCGGTCGTCGACCGCTACATGCGCATCGCCGACGTGTCGGAGCGCGTCTACGTCTTCGGCGAGCCAGACTGGACGCCGCCGCGCCACCCGAACATGCGCGTCATCGAATTGTCGGACGCGTCCCGCCTCGCGCGCGAGTGGTTCGTCGTCGCGGACTCGCCCGCCCTGCGCGTCGCGCTCGTCGGCCTCGACGAAGAAGGCATGGACGCCCGCGGCGTCCCCGAAGAGCGCACCCTCTCCGCCCTCAAGACGCACGACCCGGCCATCGTCCGCCGCCTGGCCTCCGCCGCCGAGGGCCTCATCGACAAGTCGCTCGGCAACTGACATTCGTGCTAAATTGGCACCCGCCGAAATATAAAGAAGGTGTTGGGTGTTAGGTGCTGGGTGTTGGGTTAAGGCGTGTTGTTTTAACCCAACACCCAGCACCTAACACCCAACACCCTGTACTCCTTCGCCCTATGTCGATACTCGAACGCATACGTCAGCGCGCGGCGGCCGACCCGCAGCACATCGTCCTGCCGGAAGGCGAAGACCCGCGCACGGTCGTCGCCGCCTCGATAGTCGCGCGCGAACGTATCGCGCGCGTGACCGTGCTCGGCGACGAGGAGAAGGTGCGCGCGCACGCGCGCGCGGCCGGCGCAGACCTCGGCGGCGTGAACGTCCTCGACCACACGAAGGCCTCCGACTTCGAGCGCGTCGCCGCCCTTTACCACGAGCTGCGCAGGGCGAAGGGCATGATGCCCGACGAGGCGCGCATCGCCGTGCGCGACCCGCTCTACTACGGCAACCTGCTCGTGCGCGAGGGCAAGGCCGACGGCTCGGTCGCGGGCGCGACGAACACGACCGCGCACACCGTCCGCGCCGCCCTCCAGTGCATCGGCATCCGGCCGGGCTTTAAGATCGTCAGCAGCTTCTTCGTGATGGTTCTGCCCGACCCCGCGTTCGGCGCGAACGGCGCGCTCATCTACGCCGACTGCGGCGTCGTCATCGAGCCCTCGGCCGCAGAGCTGGCCGAGATCGCCATCGCCTCGGCCGACTCCTGCCGCGCGCTCCTGGAGGCCGAGCCGCGCGTCGCCATGCTCTCCTTCTCGACCAAGGGCAGCGCCAGGCACCAACTCGTTGACAAGGTCGTCGAGGCGACGCGCACGGTGCGCGCGCGCCAGCCCGAGTTGGAAGTAGACGGCGAGTTGCAGGCCGACGCGGCGCTCGTCCCCCGAGTCGGCGAATCCAAAGCGCCCGGCTCAAGCGTCGCGGGCCGCGCCAACGTGCTCATCTTCCCAGACCTGCAGGCGGGCAACATCGCCTACAAGCTGACCGAAAGGCTCGGCGGCGCGACCGCCATCGGCCCCGTCCTTCAGGGACTCGACAGGCCCGCCAACGACCTCTCCCGCGGCTGCAAGGCCGAAGACATCGTGGATGCCGTCGCCATCACCGCCGTGCAGGCACAGGCGCGAAAGAAAGGATGAAGGATGAAGGCGGAAGGATGAAGTTGATGCGGTCTGCTGTCACTTCATCCTTCATCCCTCCGCCTTCATCCTTCCGAAGAGTCATGTCAGACGAACCTCAAAAACATCTCTACCGGTTGCCGCGGAGAAGGCGCGGGCCGCAGACGTTCAGGCTGGGCGACACGGTGCGCGTGCTGTCGGGGCCGTTCGCCTCGTTCCCCGCCAGGATCGAGGGCATCAACCAGGCGAAGCGTCTGCTGAAGGTGCGCGTCGAAATCTTCGGCCGCGTGACGGACTTGAAACTCGACTACGCCGACGTCGAAACCGTTTCGTTCAAATGAGCTTCGAACTGTTCGCGACGCGGAAGCCCGTCGTCGGCGTCATACACGTCGGCGCGCTGCCGGGCACGCCCGCCGCTTCGCTCAACGTCGAAGGGCTAACGGAACTCGCCGTGCGTGAGGCGGCCCTCTACCGCGACGGCGGCGTGGACGGCCTGATGGTCGAGAACATGCACGACGTGCCGTACCTGCGCGGCGCGGTCGGCCCCGAAGTCGTGGCGGCGATGGCCGTCCTGGCGCGCGCGGTGAAGTCGGAGGCGGGCCTGCCCGTCGGCGTGCAGATTCTCGCGGGCGCCAACGTCGAGGCGCTGGCGGTCGCGCACGCCGCGGGGCTCGACTACGTGCGGGTCGAGGCCTACGCCTTCGCGCACGTCGCGGACGAAGGTCTGATTCAGTCTTCGGCGGCGGAGCTTCTGCGCTTCCGCCGCAAGATCGGCGCCGAGCGCGTGCGCGTCTGGGCCGACGTGAAGAAGAAGCACTCGGCGCACGCCATCACGTCCGACGTTTCCCTGGGCGAGACGTGCGCGGCGGTCGAGTTCATGCGCGGCGACGCCGTCATCGTCTCGGGTTCGGCCACGGGCGAGGCGCCGCGCGCGGCGGACGTGCGGGAGGCGAAGGGGCACTGCCGCATCCCCGTCGTCCTCGGCTCGGGCGTCACGCCCGAGAACGTCTCGGAGTTCTACGACGCGGCCGACGGCTTCATCGTCGGCTCCTACTTCAAGGAGCAGGGGCTCTGGTCGAACACGGTCGAGCCCGCGCGCGTCCGCCGCCTGGTCGAGGCCGTGCGCGACCTCGGCGGGAAACGTCACAGCGTTTCCGGAGCATCAGAACCGGCGGGTACAAATTTTAAGTGACGACGGGGAGTCGTGATGCCTTTACGCCGCCTGCCGAACCTGCCCTTGAGCGCGCTCTTCGTGCTCCTGCTCGCCGCGCCCCTGTGCGCGCAGAGCGGGGTGCGCCCGCGCCCGACGCCGAAGCCCGTTGACGACGACGACGTGACCGAGAGCGTCTACACCGAGGAGGTGCGCATCCCCGTCTTCGCCTTCGACGAGAAGGGGAACTTCGACGGCACGCTCGCGGTGGACGACGTGCTCGTCGTCGAGGACGACGTGCCGCAGCAGGTCAAGAGCGTGCGGCGCACGCCCGCCTCGGTCGTGCTCCTGCTCGGCACCGGCTGGGACTTAGACCCGGCCGTGCGCTCCAACACGACGCGCGACGTGGCGCTCGCCCTCATCCGCAACCTGCGCGAGGGCGACAGCGTCGCCGTCGTCCAGTACAACAGCAAGGTGGACACCCTGCAGGGCTGGACGGGCGACAAGGTCGAGGCCGCGCGCTCCGTGCGCACGCAGCTCGTCTCGGGCGAGGGTTCGAACCTTTCGCGCGGCCTGAGGCGCGCCGTCGAGCTGCTCTCGGAGCGGCCCGTCGGCAACCGGCACCTCGTCATCGTCGGCGACGGCATCGACACGGCCAGCTCGCGCGACTACGACGAGGCGCGGCGGCGGCTGGTCGCCTCGCAGGCGACGCTGCACGTCATCAGCTACAACGAGGTGGCGCGCGAGCAGTTGAAGCGGCCGTGGTGGAAGGCCCCGCCCGAGCGGCCGGGCGCCACACAGACGGCCGCAGACCAGGCGACCGTCGGCATCGACCCGACGCGCCCGCCCGGCATGCGCGGCCCCGGCATCAACCCGCACGACGTGAACTCGGGCGTCACCTTCGACCCGGCGCTCAAGCGCCGCCGCGAGGAGGCCAAGCGCGAGATGGAGCGCGGACAGGCGCGCCTTAAAACTCTGACCGAAGAGACGGGCGGCCGCCTGCGCGAGCCGGACACGGAGGAGAACATGGGCGTCGAGGCGGCCTCGGTCGCGCGCGAGATAGACTCGCAGTACGTCGTCACCTACAGCCCCAAGCGCCCCCTGCGCAGGGCCACGGCCAGCGAGTACCGGCACATCCACGTCGGCGCGCGCCGCCAGGGCCTCACCCTCCGCGCACGCGCCGGCTACGTCGTCGGCACCATGCGCCAGCCGGAAGGCGGGAAGGCGAAAGAATAAGGCAGAAGCCCGACCGTGAGGGAGGGCGTCGGTCAAACGCAGAAGGAGGGATGATGAGAGACCGCGTGTCTCTCATCATCCCTCCTTCCTATGTCAGCTATACGCCCTCCCTCACGGTCGGGCTTCTGCCTGCTTTCAGTTGACCATCGCGCCGCTGCGGGCGTAGAGGTTCTGTGCGACCTGTTCGACGCGGCGGGCGGTGCGGGCCGTCTCGCGCGCGCCGAGCGAGCGGCGGCGGATGTCGGCCCACTCCTCGGCCGGGACGCGGCGGAAGGCCTCGACGACGTTCGGGTCGAACTGGCGGCCGGCGTACGTCTCAAGCTCCGCGAGCGCGTCCTCGTAGGGGCGCCCGGCGCGGTAGACGCGGTCGGAGGTGATGGCGTCGAAGGCGTCGGCCACGGCGAAGATGCGCGCGTTGAGGTCTATCTCCTCGCCGCGCAGGCCGAGGGGGTAGCCGCTGCCGTCCCACTTCTCGTGGTGCTGCGCGACGACCTTGGCCGCCCCTTCCAGAAACTCGATCCCGCGCAGAATCTTCTGCCCGTGCAGGGGGTGTTCGCGCATGCGCACCCACTCCTCCTCGGTCAGCTTCGCGGGCTTGCGCAGGATGGCGTCGGGCACGCCGATCTTCCCGATGTCGTGGAGCAAAGAGCCGAACTCCAGCGACCGCATCTGCTCCGCGTCCAGATTCAACTCGCGGCCGAGGCGCAGCGAGAAGTTGACGACGCGCTCCGAGTGGCCGTGCGTCTCGAGGTCGCGCGTCTCGAGCGCCGCGGTCAGGCCCTTGAGCGTCGTGCGGTAGGCGTCGCCGAGCGAGCGCAGCGCGCCGTCGAGCTCCTCCGTCCGCTGCGCCACCATCTCTTCGAGGTACGTCTCGTAGCGCCGCTTCTCGGCGCGCAGGAAGTGGTGTTCGAGCGCGCGGCTCACGGCCGCCTCGACGTGGTGCAGGTCGAACGGCTTCATCACGTAGTCGAAGGCGCCCGCGCGCAGGGCGTTGATGGCGCTCTCGACCGTCTGCACGCCGCTGATCATGATGACGACCGTGTCGGGCGCAAGCTCTTTCACGCGCGGGATCAGTTCGAGCCCGCTCATGCCGCCCATCATGATGTCGCTGATGACGAGGTCGTAGCCGGCGTCGCGCAGACGTTCGAGCGCCTCCTCGGCCGACCCGACCGCCTCGCAGCCGTAGAGCGGGCTCAGCAGGTCGCACAGGACGTGCCTGATCTCAGGCTCGTCGTCGGCGACGAGGATGCGCGCCCTTGTGCCCAGAGTCTTAGACATAGACGTACGTCTCCGCAAAACGAACGGGTAACCATCGGGTGAAACTTCGAGGAGGGAGAGGGCCTTACCCCGCCACGCCCCAACGCGTGGCGGTATCGCCGAAGAGGCAACTCATATTAGCGCGCGTGGGTGAGTTTAGACAAGCGGTTATCTGTTTGCTATCTCACCCGGCCCCGGCGCGGGGGGGCGGGAACCGGGCGGGTCAGTAGTAGACGATCTCGCGGAACTCGGCCCAGTAGGGCACCGGCTGCTCCGAGCCTGCCGGCCTGATGAGTAAGGTCTTGCGCGTCCAGTTCCCCTGCTCGTCGTACGCGAACTCGGCCGAGGGCGCGCCGCTCAAAGTCCGCGGCTGCCCGCCCTTGTCATACCAGCGGAGTTCCCTGTTCTTGACCGAGCCGTCGGCGTTCAGCTCGACTGCGCCGGCGTCGTCCCCCTTCCCTTCGGGGCCGTAGAGCAGCCGCTGCTTCAGCGCGCCGCGCGCGTCGTAGGTGGCGACCTCCTTCGTCCCCTTCTCGTCGTCGTACGTGTAGACGACGCGGCCCGGCTCGGGCGCGTGCGTGACGCGGACGTTCGGGACGGCGTTGAACTCGCGCGTCTCCTGCTCCTTCACGCGCCCCTTCGCGTCGTACTTGTAGAAGAACCTGTACCTCAAAGTCTGCCCCTGGTACTGCGCCGTCTCGGCGAGGCGCCCTTCCGCGTCGTAGACGCTGGCCTTCCTCCACACGACCGCGTCCGCGGCGTTGTAGGAGGTCTCCGTGAGCAGTTGGCCGCGCGCGTCGTACGTGTAGGCGAGACGGCCGGCGCGCTGGCCCTGCCAGGTGTAGAAGGCCTCCTCGGTCTTGTTGCCCGCGGCGTCGTAGGCGTAGGTGAACCTCTGGGCTAGGGTTCCGTCGGAGTCGTAGACGTTGTACTCGACCCTCCTCCCGGCCTCGTCGAACTTGTAGGCGTGACGGCGCGGCTTCTTGAGGTTCGTATCCACGAGGCTCGCGTACTCTTCGTAGCCGGTGTTCCTCCCGGCCTCGTCGAACGTGTAGGCGACCCGCGAGGAGGGCGACCCGCCCTGGTCGTAAGAGACCTCCTCCGTCTTGTTCCCGCGCTCGTCGAAGCTCGTCCTGCGCATGATGAGGCGCACGCCCTCCGCGCTCCCGCCCTCGCCGAGCGTGTACTCGACCCGCCCGACCTCCACGTACTTCACGCGCCCGGCGAGGCCCGCCCGCTCCGCGTCGCTCTTAACCCGCGCGGCCTCCTGCGCCCGCGCGCCGCCCGGCGACAAAACCAACAGCAACAAGACGAGGCTCAAAGACTTCATACGCACACCCCTCCGTCAACTAAACCGACCCCCGCATCATACAACGCCCGCTCCCTTTCGCGGACTCGGCCGGTTGACTCGCCCGCGCTCGAACACCTATCATCCGTCCCAAGCCGGGGTGGTGGAATCGGTAGACACGCGGGTCTCAAAAACCCGTGGCCGCAAGGCCGTGACGGTTCGAGTCCGTCCCTCGGTACTTAATTCCTTTTATTCCTCCCCGCGAATGTGTCGGTCTGGGAGTGACAGTTCGGGCACAGGAGCCTGAGATTCTCAATCCTGTGGTCGAATTTGTCTCCGTTGATGTGGTCTAGCTGTAAGGCAATCGGCCTCCCCTTCCAATCGGTCAAGCCGCAGTCTTCCTCGTCACACCTAGCCTCCAAGAGACCTTCCCGCAGCAAGCGGATCTTCAACCGCGCGATATTCGTGTATGAAGAGTCTTTAATTAAAATCGCGGACAGCGGGATTGACCTGTACCGGTTATAACTCGGGCCGGTGCTGAAGCCGTATTCAATCATGTGGTCGGTGGGCAAGCTCAACTCTCGCGCCGCCGTCTTCAAAACGACGTAGCCGCCGCCGCTACGGTTACGTCCCAACTTCTTCGCGACCTCACCGACCGTCTTACTGGTAAGCCAGGCCTGAACAAACTCCTCCCGCGTGTACGACCTTTTCTTCCAGTCAGCTTTCCTCATCGTTGCCACCAGGTTTTGTCGGGTAAGGATGAAGACGTGCCCTGGCGGGGGCGTGACTTGAACGCGGAGGCCCCGAGACTTCAGAACTAGCTCGGGGCGGCGGTGCCGGCGAGGTTGGCGACCGTCTTGACGAGGGCGTCGGGGGCGACGGGTTTGGGGAGGTGCGCCTGGAAGCCGGAGCGGAGGGCGCGCGCGCGGTCTGCTTCGCCGGCGTAGGCCGTGAGGGCGACGGCCGGGGTGTGTCCGCCGCGCTCGGGCGGAAACGCGCGGACGCGGCGGAGGAGTTCGTAGCCGTCCGCCCCGGGCATCCCTATGTCCGCGACGAGCACATCGGGGCGGAAGCGCTCGAGGGCTTCGAGCGCCGCGGCGGTCGAAGCGGCGCCCGCGGCCTCCGCGCCCGCGCGCCGCAGGAAGAGCAAGAGCATCTCAAGCGTGTCCGCGTCGTCGTCCACCGCGAGCACGCGCATGCCGACGAGCGGCGGCAGGGCCTCCTCCTTCAGCCCCGCGGGCGACGCTTGAGAGTCGCCGGGCGCGGACTTCCCTCCGGCTTGTGCGGCGGTGGGTTCGTTGCGCGACGCGGCCGGCTCGGCCTCGACGGCGGGCAGCGGGAGGTCGACGGTGAAGGTCGCGCCCAACCCTTCCCCCGCGCTGTAGGCGTGAACGGAGCCGCCGTGCGCTTCGACGAGGTGGCGCACGATGGACAGCCCCAGTCCGAGCCCGCCGTGCTGCCGCGTCGTGCCCATGTCGGCCTGGCGGAAGCGGTCGAAGGCGTAGGGGAGGAACTCGGGCAGGATGCCCTGCCCCGTGTCGCTCACCTCGACGCGGACGTGCGTGAGGAGCCGCTCGACGCTGGCGCGCACCTCGCCGCCCGCGGGCGTGAACTTGACGGCGTTGGCGAGCAGGTTCCAGACGACCTGTTGGAGCCGCGCCGCGTCGCCCGTGACCGCGGCCTCGGGGTCGAACGACGAGCGCAGCCGCAGGCCCTTCGCCTCGGCCGTGGGCGCGATGGTGTCGAGCGCGGCCTGCACGACCGGCGTCAGCTCGACCAGCTCCGACTCGAGCCGCAGCTTGCCCGTGATGATGCGCGACACGTCGAGGATGTCTTCGACGATCTGCTGCTGCTGGCGCGCGTTGCGCTGGATGACGGTGACGGCGTGGCGCGACATCTTCTGGTCGAGGCCGTCGGTTTCGAGCATGTGCGCCCAGCCGAGGATGGCGGTCAAAGGCGTCCGCAGCTCGTGCGAGACGGTGGCGAGGAACTCGTCCTTCAGGCGGTTCGCCTTCTCCGCCTCCGCGCGCAGACTCTTCTCGCGTTCGAGCATCTGGTCGCGCTCGGCCTCGGCGCGCTTGCGCTCGGTCACGTCCTCGATGACGGTGAGCGCGCAGGGGTCGCCGCCGATCTCGATCTGCTCGGCCGAGAGCAAGCCGACCAGCTCACGGCCGTCCTTCATGCGGAAGCGGTACTCCACGTCGCGTAGGCGACCGTGCTTCGCGACCGCGGCCAGCTCGGCCTCGCGGTCTGCGGGTTCGGCCCAGAGCCCCAGCTCGAGGGTCGTGCGGCCGACCGTCTCCTCGCGCGTGTAGCCCGACAGGCGCGTGAAGGTCTCGTTGACTTCGAGCAGCCGGCCCGTCTTCAGGGACGTGATGGTGAGGGCGAGCGGGCTCGAGGCGAAGGCTTTGGCGAAGCGCTCCTCGGACTCGCGCAGTCGCTGCTCGGCCTGCTTGCGCTCCGTGATGTCGAGGATGGCGCTGACGAAGCCCGTGACGCGCCCGCCCTCGTCGAACTCGGGCGCGTAGGCGACCCACATGTGGTGTGTGCCGATCTGCGCGTAGGGCAGCTCCGTCTCGAACGCGACGCGCTCGCCGCGCAGCACCGTCTCGACGTAAGGCTCGATGGCGGCGGAAGCCTCCTCGCCCAAAATCTCTCTGTACGGGCGGCCGACCAGTTGCGCGGGGCGCAGGCCGAAGCGCTGGGCGTAAGGCTCGTTGACGAACTTGTAGCGGCCTTCGGCGTCGCAGTAGGTGATGAGGATGGGCGCGTGGTCTGCGACGAGCTGGAGGCGCGCCTCCGATTCGCGCAGGTTCCGGAGCAGGCCCTCCTGCGCGCGCCGCGACGACTCGGCCTCGGCCCGCGCGGCCGTGGCGCGTTCGAGCTGCTCGTCGCGCTCGCGCTCGTGCTGCGCGAGCAGCGCGGCCGAGTGCCCGAGAGCGCGCCCGAGCTGCGCCACCTCCTTGACGTTCGAGGTGAGCGGCGCGGGGCGCTCGCCGCGCGACATCGTCTCGGCCGCGGCGGCCGCGGCCAGCAGGCCCCGCCGCACGTAGCGCGAGATGAGGAAGGCGCCCAGGGTGCTCAGCGCGAGCAGCGCGAGGCCCAGCCCGAGGACGGCGATGGTCTTGCTGCGCGCCGAAGACTCGGCCACCCCGGCGGGCACCGCGACGGCCGCCGTCCAGCCCGAGAGCGGCTCGCGGCTGTAGGCGACGTAGACGCTCGTCCCGTCCCGCGTCTCGCCGTAGAAGAGCCCCTCGTCCGCCTCGCGCATGCGCCGGAGGAACTCCGCCTTGACCGGCGTGCCGACGAAGCGCTCCTGCTCCTGGCTGCGCGCGACGATTACGCCCTGTTGGTCGACGACGACTCGCGCCCACTCCTCGCCCGGCGGGCCGCGCAGGCCGACGACACTCGCCAGCGCGTCGGGCGTGATGACGGCCGACAGCACGTAGCGCACCTCGCCGCCGCGCTGCACCGGCACGCGCACCGCGAAGGCGAACCCCGGCCGCCGCTTCCCGGCAATGAGCCCGCCGACGGCCGCCCGCTTCTGCTCGACGGCGCGCCGCAGGCTGTCCGCTTCGAGCACGGTCGGCAGGGGCGTGCCCCACTCCATGTCCGTGTTCGACATCTGCCGCCCGTCCGGCGTCAAAAGGATTAAGTCCTGCCACGCCGGCTGCGTCTTGAGCACGCGCTGCGACTCGGCGTGGAACGCACGGAGGTCTTCGGAGTCGAGCTGTTCCGACTCGGCGAGCGCGCTCAAAGTTCTGATGGTGGACTGGAGTTCGCGGTCGAGCGAGAGCGAGAGGTCGTGCGCCGACCTGAGCAGGCGGCGGTCGGTCGCGGCGCGCTCGCTCTCCGCCAAGCGGTAGACGACCACGGCGGCGAAGACGACCATCGGCAGAAGCGCGCCGACGACGAGCAGCACCAGGTGCCACCTCAGCGCCAGCGCTCGCCGCGCCCGCGGTGCGGGCGGCGCGGCAGCCCCCTTGTCGTCGATGTCGGCGGTCACAGCTTCATTTACTGCGGGTCAGACCTGCGCGCGGGAAAGACGTTTGCGGCGCACGGCTTTGGGTGGCATCATCACATTTCCCGTGGCTCACTTCAAGCGTATTCGGAGGCGAAAGGTGGACACTGATTCGACCAAACTCCCCGCGGGCGGCGCGGGCGCCGTCGAGGCCGTCGTCCTCACGCGCGCGCGCGAGCTGGTCGAGGGCTTCAAAGTCAGGCGCGTGCTCCCTTCAGTTAAGAGGCGCATGGTCGGCCCCTTCATCTTCCTCGACCAGATGGGGCCGGAGATTCTCGGCGCCGGCCGCGGACTCGACGTGGCCCCGCACCCGCACATCGGACTCGCCACCGTCACCTACCTTTTTGGAGGCGAACTCCTCCACCGCGACAGCCTCGGCACCGTCCGAACCATACGCCCCGGCGAGGTCAACTGGATGACCGCGGGCGCGGGCATCGCTCACTCCGAGCGCACGCCGCCCGGGCTGAGGGGCGCGGGGTCGGAACTCTTCGGCATACAGTCCTGGGTGGCGCTGCCTTTGAGGGACGAAGAGTCCGAGCCCGAGTTCGCCCATCACGAGGCGTCGGAGCTGCCCGTCGTCGAGGGCGAGGGGAAACGCGTGCGGCTCATCGCCGGCTCGCTCTACGGCGCGCGCTCGCCCGTGAAGACTCTGTCGGAGATGTTCTACGCCGACGCGACGCTCGCGCCCGGCTCGGTGCTCCCTTTATCAACCGAACATGAGGAGCGCGCGGTCTACGTCGTCGAGGGCGCAATCGAAGTCACCCCCGAGCGCGAAGCGTTTGCGGCCGGCCAACTGCTGCTGTTGAGACCGGGCGCGGAGGTCTTGCTGCGCGCCGCGTCCGGCGAGGCCGCGCGCCTGATGCTCCTCGGCGGCGCGCCGCTCGAAGGCAAGCGCCACATCTGGTGGAACTTCGTCTCCAGCTCGCCCGAGCGCATCGAGCAGGCCAAAGAGGACTGGCGCGAAGGCCGCTTCGCTCCCGTCCCCGAAGAGACCGAGCGCATCCCCCTGCCGCAGTCCGGCCCCGCGGTCGTCCGCTACCCTTAGCTTAACGCAAGACCACAATCGACGTGACCGGGTGCAGTTCCCAGGCGGTCGCGCGCCAGTTGCCCCGCGCGCCCGGCGCGGTCTGCTCCGACTCGTCCGCGTGCTCCCGGTCGAAGAGCAGCCAGCCCTCGAAGCGACAGCGTCTGCCTACAAGCTCGTTACGGAGTGTGGCCGCCCTCCAGTCCAATCCCCTTTCAACAGCCCAGCGCTGCGCGCGCGGCGTGACCTCGACGACCACCCACTCTTTGCGCGGCGCTTCGGGGCGCGGCGCGACGTGTATGTGCACGTCGCGGTCGTCGAAGGAATAGCAGTTGGCCGCCTCGATCCCGCCCTCGGTCACCTCGACCACGTAGCCTTCAATCCTCCCGGCCCTCGACTCCGACCAGCGCCCCCTGTCATCGCCAGGCCGTAACAACGCTTCGAGCGAAACGTTCTCGTCGAAGTCCTGCGGCCCCGGCGGAGGCGGCATGCGGTTCTTCAGCCGCGCGAACTCGCGCCCGCCCGGCGTGACGGCCGCGCCCCCCGCCGGGCATATCTGCCCGCGACCGCGCACGAGGAAGACCGCCGCCAGCAACAGCAGCGGCAACGCGATCACGCCGACGACGATGAAGGACGCGTAACGTCTCAACCGACTTACCACTTCGGCCGCCCGCTTCGGGTCGTCATTCAAGGCCGGTAGTCGTAATGCCAGGGCTCGCGCGGCGACGCGAGCGGCCCCGCGAACTTCGTGCTCGCGCGCGTGACGGCCGCGCGCACCTTCTCCGTCCAGCCAGAGCTGTCCCACTCGCCCGGCGACGAAGGGCCTGCGATTAACTGTGTGCCGCGCATCACCTGAAAGTCGAACGCGCGCGACTGCCCGTGCGGCGAGAGTCCGGGCACGGCCAAAGTCGGCGTCGCGCTCGTCGTCGCGCCGCGCAGGAAGCGCTCGAACCTTTGCACATCAGACGCGGCCGGCGCGTCAGGGTAAGAAGGAGCGGCGAGCTGCTCGCGCGCACGACCGAGCAGCTCCTCGCCCGCGCGCCCGACCGAGTCGTTCTCGTTCCACTTGCTCAACTGCTCGTCGAGACTCCGCACCTGCGTGTTGACCCGCAGCGTGTAGCCCGGGTTCGCCGACTCGAACTCGCGCCTGACCTTGTCGATCTCGGCCAAAGCCGCCGCGTACTCTGGAGACTTCTCGTAGCTCTCGATGCGCTCGCGCGACCAGGCCCAACGCGAGGCCGCCTCACGCCCCGCGCGCAGGTAGCCGCGCAGCGCCAGAAGCCTCCGCGCCTCCCCTTCGACACGCCCCATTGCTTCGCGCTGCTCCGGCGCGAGGTTCAGCGCCGACGCACTCATGTAACCCTCAAGCTTACTACCGCCCGCCTCGTCCGCCGCGGGCGTTGAAGGAGAGGCCGTCGGACTCGGGCTACCCTCTGGAGTCGGACTCGCCTCGGTCTTCGCGCGATTCTCGTTAACGGCCGTGTTCGTCGGGGGCTGAACCAGACAGCCTCCGCAGACGAGCGGAGCAAGGACAAGCGCACGTGCGAGTTTTCCCAGCAGCATCAATGTCCTCCCTCATGCGTTTAACACACACACCGTGTTCAGACATTCTAACCTAAACTTTCTTAACGATTTGTCCCGAATTTTTACGGTCAAATAGATAGTTAAAATTGTTCAACTGTGTGTTGACAATTTAGAACCATTTGTTAAAATCCGCCCCACCAGAACCCCCATTCTGGGCAGAGCGTGTTTTTGCCCCAGTCGCTTGAGCCCCGACCAAGACGACCTGTTAGGCCAATCCTCAAAGTTGATGTCTATTTTTCAACGGGCCTGCCACGGCCTCCGTCTGTCTCAAGGAAGAAGTACATGCGCCGCATTGTCGTCTGGCTCTCCCTAATGCTGGGCCTTGCTCCGTTCGCGTCCCTGCCGCTGGCGCCGCGCTCCCGCGCGCAGTTGCTCGACGGTGTCACCCAAACTCTGACTCAGACCGTCAACCAGACTCTCAACCCCGGCCGCAAAGTCTCGGCCGAGATCGTCCGCAAGGTCAACAACGGCCAGGGCGCCGAACGCGTCCGCGTCATCGTCCGCCCGCGCGGCGACTGGACGGGAGACCTCGACACGGCGCTCCTCCTGAACGGCGGGAGCGACGTGCGCCAGTTTCAGAATTTCGACTTCCGCGCCGTCAACCTGCCGGCCGGCGCCGCCGCCGCGCTCGCGCAGCGGACGGACGTGGGCTACGTCGCCATCAACAAGGAGCTGCGCACGCTCGGCCACGTCTCCGTGACGACGGGCGCCGACGCGGTGCGCACGACCGCGGGGACGACCACCTCCGGCCTCGACGGCACAGGCATCGGCATCGCCGTCATAGACTCGGGCATCGACACCGCGCACAAGGCTTTCCTCGACAAGTCCAACGGCCTGCGCGTGGTCGCGAGCGTAGACTTCACGGGCGAGAACCGGACGGACGACCCTTACGGCCACGGCACTCACGTCGCCTCCATCGTCGCGGGCAACGGCCGCATCTCGAACGCGGCCTACACGGGCGTCGCGCCGAACGCGAACATCGTCAACCTGCGCGTGCTCAACTCGCAGGGCGCGGGGACGACCGCGTACCTCCTGCGCGCGCTCGACTGGGTCTTGACGAACCGCGCGCGTTACAACATCCGCGTCGTCAACCTCTCCCTGGGGATGCCGGCCGTGGAGTCGTACCGCGACGACCCGGCGTGCCAGGCCGTGCGCAGGGTCGTCGACGCGGGCGTCGTCGTCGTCGCGGCCGCGGGCAACAACGGAAAGGACTCCGCGGGGAACAAGGTCTACGGCCGCATCCATAGCCCTGGCAACGAGCCCTCGGCCGTGACGGTCGGCGCGGCGAACACCTTCGGCTCGGATGCGCGCTCGGACGACGGAGTCGCCTCCTACAGCTCGCGCGGGCCGACGCGCAGCTACCGCACGGACGCCTACGGCGTGAGGCACTACGACAACTTGATTAAGCCCGACCTCGTCGCGCCCGGCAACAAGATCATCGACGCGGCGGCGGCGAACAACCAGCTGCTCGCGCAGCACCCCGAGCTGGACGCGGGCGTGAGCCCCGTCGACAACCGCCGGCAGATGTTCCTCAACGGGACTTCGATGGCGACGCCGGTCGTCTCGGGCGCGGCGGCCCTGCTGCTCCAGGCCAACCCTTCTTTGACGCCCAACCTCGTCAAGGCCCTTCTCATGTACACGTCGCAGCCGCTCGCCGGCTTCAACTACTTCGAGCAGGGCGCGGGCGAGTTGAACGTCGAGGGCGCCGTCCGCCTGGCGAAGCTCGTCCGCACAGACCTCTCCGCTTCGACGCCGCTCGGCGACCCGATGCTCTTGGGCGCGCCGCCCGCGCCGCAGACGACCATCGCCGGCCAGACGTTCCAATGGTCGCGCGGCCTCATCCTCAACTACAACTACGTGACGGGCGTCGAGCTCATCACCCGTTACCAGAAGGTCTACGCGCTCGGCGCGCTGCTCGGGAGCGGCGTCATCACGGGCGACGGCGTGATTACGGGCGACGGCGTCATCACCGGCGACCGGACGATGATCACCGACGGCGTCATCACGGGCGACCAGGTCATGACGAGCGCCGGCGTCATCACGGGCGACGGGGCGGTCTTCCTCCCCTCGTCGTCGCTGCTGCTCGAAGGGTGCACGCGCCTGCACGACGGCGACCTGGCGGGCGACGGGGTCATCACCGGCGACGGCGTCATCACGGGCGACGGCGTTATCACCGGCGACCTCTACATGCAGGCGCAGTCGGCGACGCTCGGAGGCGACGCGACCGAGACGATGGAGGCCGCCGTCGACGACGGCGTCGACTGCCTCGACTACTGAGTTTGATTCGAGCGGCCTCACCGTTCTGCGAGACCTCACAGTTGAGAGACCTCACTGGCGCCCCTCTCCCCGTACGTGGCGCGCGCACAGCCGCGCCGGCCGAAGCCGAAGCACTTAGAGACAAGTCAGGAGGAGCTGTGGAGGACGGAAGGAATCCCGCAAGGAATCCCGCACGGCCGTTCATGTGGGCCGTCATCGCGCTTGGGTCGGGGGCGGTAGTCCTCTCCGCCGCGTCTCTGCCGCTGGCGCGGCTCGACGCGCGCTTCCTGCTTCTGGCGCTGCTGGTCTGCGTCGGCTCGCACGGGGCGGTGCGCATCCCGCGCGTGAGCGGGCGCATCACGGTCTCGGACACGCTCGTCTTCCTCACGCTGCTGCTCTACGGCGGCCCGGCGGCCGTCATGCTCTCGGCGCTCGAAGGCGTCTACGCCTCTTTGCGCATCAGCCGCAAGCCGATCACCATCCTCTTCAACGCGGCGGTGCTCGCGCTCTCGACCTTCCTGACGGCGACGGCCCTGCGCGTGTTCTTCGGGACGGCCGACCTCGCGAGCGACGTCTACACGCCCGCGGCGCTCGGCTCCGTCTTCGTGATGGCCTTCGCGCAGTACGCGGCCAACACCGGCCTCATCGCCGTCGAGAAGTCCCTGAAGCTCGGCGAGCGCTTCTGGCCGACCTGGAAGACCTACTACCTCTGGACTTCCGTGACATATCTGGCGGGCGCCTCGACGGCGGGCGTGACGGCGCGGCTCGTGCAGGCGGTCGGCCTCTCGGCGGTCTTAGCGACGCTGCCCATCATCGTCATCATCTACTTCACCTACCGCACCTACCTCAAGAACATCGAGGTCTCGGAGGCGCACGTCGAGGAGCTTTCGCGCTACCTGCGCGAGCTGAAGATGTCGGAGGCCGAGCGCGAGAAGATTCTGCTGCGCGAGCAGGCCGCGCGCGCCGAGGCCGAGGCCGCGAACCGCCTGAAGGACGAGTTCCTCTCGACACTCTCGCACGAGCTGAGGACGCCGCTCACCTCTATCATCGGCTGGACGAACCTGATGCGCGGCGGGAAGGTCAAGGGCGAGGTGCAGGCGCAGGCTTTGGAGACCATCGAGCGCAACGCCAAGATTCAGTCGCGGCTCATCGACGACCTGCTCGACCTCTCGCGCATCATCTCGGGCAAGCTCCTGCTTGAGACGCGCGAGGTCGGCCTCGACACGGTCGTCTCGAACTCCATCGAGGTCGTCCGCCCCGCGGCCAACGCGAAGGGCATCCAGCTCACGTACGAGTGCGAGCCGGGCGGGAAGACCGTCGCGGGCGACTCGGCGCGTCTGCAACAGGTGGCTTGGAACCTGCTCTCGAACGCGGTCAAGTTCACGCCCGAGGGCGGACGCGTGAGCGTGCGCCTCGCGCGCGAGGGGGCGAGGGTCAAACTCTCCGTGAGCGACACGGGGCGCGGCATCCCCGCGGAGTTCCTGCCGCACGTCTTCGACCGCTTCCGACAGGCCGACAGCGCGACGACGCGGCAGCACGGCGGGCTGGGGCTGGGGCTCGCCATCGTCCGCCACCTGGCCGAGCTGCACGGCGGCGAGGTGAGGGCCGAGAGCGCGGGCGAGGATCAAGGCTCGACCTTCTCAGTCGCCTTCCCCCTGGCGCAGACGGCCGCGCCCTGTTCGTGTCAACAGCCCGAGTTGGAAGGTGCCCTGCCTTTAAACAGGGCCGAAGGGCTGGCGGGCGTCCGCGTGCTCGTCGTGGACGACGAGCAGGACACGCGCAGCCTCATCAGCACGGTCATCGCGCAGACGGGCGCAGAGGTGACGGCCTGCGCGTCGGCGGGCGAGGCCCTGGAGAAGCTGAAGACGTGGCGGCCGCACATCCTCATGAGCGACATCGGCATGCCGGGCGAGGACGGCTACGCCCTCATCCAGAAGGTGCGCGCGCTCCCGCCCGACTGCGGCGGCCGCACGCCCGCGGCCGCGCTCACCGCTTACGCCCGCGACGAAGACCGCGGCCGCGCGCTCGCCGCCGGCTACCAGCTCCACATCGCCAAGCCCTTCAACCCACACGAACTGCTCGCCGCCGTCTCGGACTTGCAATCGTATGTTGTCGCAGTTTAGTCGGGCTTAGTCAGAAAGAATTAACCACAGAGACACAGAGGCACAGCCTGGGGCAATTAGGCCCCAGGCTGTGCCTCTGTGTCTCTGTGGTTAATTTCTGAGAAACGCTTTAGGCTGACTCACCTTTAATGGAGGCAACGTCGATGACGAAGCGGTAGCGCACGTCGCCTTTGACTGTGCGGTCGTAGGCTTCGCCGATGCGCTGGATGGGGATCAGCTCGACGTCGGACGAGATGCCCTTCTCGGCGCAGTAGTCGAGCATCTCCTGCGTCTCGCGGATGCCGCCGATCATCGAGCCGGCGAGCGAGCGGCCGTTGGTGATGAGCGAGAAGGCCGCGACCTCCAGGGGCTTCTCCGGCGCGCCGACGAGCGCGAGCGCGCCCTCGCGCCGCAGGAGGTTGAGATACAGGTTGATGTCGTGCGGCGCGGAGACGCAGTCGAGCACGAAGTCGTACTTGCCCTGGAGCGCGTCGGCCCAGCCCGGCTGGCGCGTGACGACGAAGTCGTGCGCGCCTAAGTTTCGCGCGTCCTGCTCCTTGCTTGGTGAGGTGCTGAAGACCGTCACGCGTGCGCCCATCGAGGCGGCGAGCTTCACGCCCATGTGCCCCAGCCCGCCGAGGCCGACGACGCCGACCCTCTGCCCTTCACTCACCTTGAAGCGGCGCAGCGGCGAGTAGGTCGTGATGCCCGCGCAGAGGAGCGGGGCGGCGTTCGGGAGCGGCAGCCCCTCGGGGATGCGCAGCGCGTACTCTTCGTCAATAACAATCTTCGTCGAGTAGCCGCCGTAGGTGGGCGTCTTCTCGTCCTTCTCGGTGCCGTTGTAGGTCGAGACGAGGTGGTTCTCGCAGTACTGCTCCTCGCCCTCGCGGCAGTTGCGACACGCGCGGCACGAATCGACGAAGCAGCCCACGCCCGCGTGGTCGCCCTCTTTGAACTTCGAGACCTCACTCCCCACGCGCGAGACGCGGCCGACGATCTCGTGGCCGGGCACCATCGGGTAGATGGAGCCGCCCCACTCGTCGCGCACCTGGTGGATGTCGGAGTGGCAGACGCCGCAGTACTGTATTTCGATAAGTATGTCGCGCGGCCCCACGTCGCGCCTCTGGAAAGAGAATGGCTCAAGCTCCGCACTCGCGCCCGGCGCGGCGTATCCTTCGGTTTTAATCATGGTCGCATTCTACCCCTTCGACTCTCGCGGTTCTTCGCGGGAGTGTGGCGCGCGCCTCACGACACCTTGACGGCCGCCGCCAGCTCGAAGGAGCGCAAGCGCGCAGACTGTTCGTAGATTTGCGAGGTCAGCATCAGCTCGTCGGCGCGCGTCAGCTCGGCGAAGGCTTCGAGCCCGGCGCGCACCTTCTCGGGCGAGCCGACGACCGAGTAGCGGAGCGCGTGCTCGACGCCGGCCAGCTCCAGCTCCGACGCGAAGCCTTCGAGCGTCTCGACCGGCGGCGGGAGCTTGCCGGGGCGGCCGCGGCGCAGGTTGATGAAAGCCTGCTGGACGGAGGTGAAGAGGCGGCGCGCCTCCGCGTCCGTCTCGGCCGCGAAGACGTTGAGGCAGGCCAGCGCGTACGGCTCCTTCAAGTCTTCGGAGGCGCGGAAGTTCTCCCGGTAGAGTTCGAGCGCGTGCAGGAGGTAGTCGGGCGCGAAGTGCGAGGCGAAGGCGAAGGGCAGCCCCAGCTCGGCCGCGAGGCGCGCGCTGTAGAGGCTCGACCCCAGGAGCCAGAGCGGCACGCGCAAGCCCTCGCCCGGCACCGCGCGGACGAGCTGCCCCGCGCGCGATGGGGCGAAGTACGCGCGCAGCTCGGCCACGTCGCGCGGGAAGTCCTCCTCGGCGGTCGCGTGGTTGCGGCGCAGCGCGCGCATCGTGAGCTGGTCTGTGCCGGGCGCGCGGCCCAAGCCGAGGTCGATGCGGCCGGGGTGGAGCGTCGCGAGCGTGCCGAACTGTTCGGCGACGACGAGCGGCGAGTGGTTCGGCAGCATCACGCCGCCGGAGCCGACGCGGATCGTCTGCGTGCCGGCGGCGACGTGGCCGATGAGGAGGGCGGTCGCGGAGCTGGCGATGCCGCGCATGTTGTGGTGCTCGGCCAGCCAGAAGCGCCTGTAGCCGAGCGCCTCGACGTGCCTCGCCAGCTCCAACGTGTTGCGGAACGAGTCGGCCACGTCCGAGCCCTCGGGTACCGGCGCGAGGTCGAGGACGGAGAAAGGGATTTTGCTTAAGTCTGTCATCTGCTCTTAGTCTCTAAAAACCTTAACCACAGAGACACAGAGACGTAGCTTAAAGGCAAGAAGCTGTGTCTCTGTGTCTCTGTGGTTGAAAATTTCTTTCGCTAAACGAGCGTCACTTCGTCGTCCACGCCGACGCGCCCCGCCGACTCGACGTTAGCGTACACACCGAAGTTCTGCCCGACCTTCACTATCGTGCGCAGCACGCGCGGGTCTTTCGGGAGGTCGGCCTGCGCCTGGATGGTCATGCTGCAACGCGGCGTCGGCATCTCGCACTTGAGTCTCAGTTCGCCGACGCGCAGAGTGCGCCCGCCCCAGTTCGACTCGACCAGGCCTTCGACGCCCTCCGCCGTTTCGATGAGAAAGTTCGGGCGGAAGCGTCGAGCGTCCCAGGTCGCTTCGGGTTCGAGGCGCGCGAGTGCCGCGAGCGAGGCGGTCGTGAGCAGGTGGACGGGGAAGGCGTCGAAGTAAGTGCCGGGCGGCGAGGTGAACTCGAAGATTTCGGCGGGCAGGAGCGAGAGGTCGGGCAGGGGCTCGCCCGGGAGGCGTCCGAAGTCCTCGCGCAGCTCCTTGTCCTTCCCCGCGAGGCGCATGGCGCCGATGGCGAGTTTGCGGAAGCCGCGCGAGCGGCTCAGGAAGCCGACGACGCGCGCGGCCGGTATCGCGCGCCGGTAGTGCGCGAGGTCGCTCGCGGGTTGTACGGGCCAGAGCGTGACCTTGCGCCCGACCAGGTCAGACAGCAGTCCGTCTATCTTCGGGTCGTCCGTCGCGGTCTCGGTGCCGTCGGGGAGTTCGATGTCGGCGTGCGGCGACTCGCCCTCGGCCGCCGGCTCTTCCCTGTAACGTGCGGAGCAGCGCATGAGCGCCGGACTCATCTTCGCGCCGCGAATCTCGCCCGCCGCCTCGTCGCGCAGAGCCCACCCGCGGTCGCCCCACAGCCCGCGCGCGCCGACCGGCGCCACTTCGAGCCGCTCGCCGGCCATCGACTTCAGGGGGTAGCGCCAGACCTCTCTGACCTTCCCGACGAACATTGTTCAGACCCTCAGGTTGTCGGCGCGCCAATGCTTGATAGCGCGCTTGATCTCGCCCGGCTTCGTGAGCCGGCCTTCGAGCACCTCGCGGACGAGACCCTCAAGCTCCTCGTCCGAGGCGAAGCGAAGGGCCACGGTCTGCGCGGGCGTGAGCGAGGCGGCGCGGCGCGCGAGTTCTTCGGGCAGGAGCTGGTAGTAGCGCAGACTCTCTTCGAGGCGGATGACCCTGTCCTGCACCCTGAGCGGGTTCACGCGGACGAGCCCCGTCAGCGCGAGCAGCGCGAGCGAGACGACGAGCCACCAGCCGCGGTCGAGGCCCGGCTCGCGCACGAGCTGGACGACGGACACGACGACGTTCGTCAGCATGACGGGGGCCACGAAGAAGTGGAAGGGCGCGTGCCAGCGCGTGTGGTTCTCGTAGGACTGCGGGGCGTCTGCCACGTTCGTCTCTCCTCTACAGGTTCGTCGGCACGGGGGGCGTCGCCACGGCCTTCGGCGGCTCGGGCGTGAAGTCCTCGCCGGGGTTGATGAACTGGTTGCGCTCGAAGCGGTACTGCTTGTCGTAGAGCTGCCGGTAGCGGCCGCCCGCGGCGAGCAGTTCCTCGTGCGTGCCGCGCTCGACGATCTCGCCCCCTTCGAGGACGAGTATCTGGTCGGCGCTGCGGATGGTCGAGAGCCTGTGCGCGATGACGAAGGTCGTGCGCCCGCGCCTGAGCGTCTGCAACCCGTCCTGGATGTAGGCCTCGCTCTCGCTGTCGAGGCTCGACGTCGCCTCGTCGAGGATGAGTATCTTCGGCCCGGCGAGGATGGCGCGCGCGATGGCGACGCGCTGCCGCTGCCCGCCCGAGAGCTTGACGCCGCGCTCGCCGACGACCGTGTCGTAGCCTTCGGCGAAGCCCTTCACGAACTCGTCGCAGTGCGCGACGCGCGCGGCCGATTCGATCTCTTCGCGCGTGGCGTGCGGGTTCGAGAAGCCGATGTTGTCGGCGATGGTGCCGTCGAAGAGGAAGTTGTCCTGCAAGACCGCGCCGAGGTGCGCCCGGTAGTCGCGCAGGCGGACGTCCGAGAGGTCTTGGCCGTCGACCAGCACGCGGCCCCTTAGCGGGCGGTTGAAGGCCATCACGAGTCCGATGAGCGTGCTCTTGCCCGAACCCGAGGAGCCGACGAGCGCGGTCGTCGTCCCCGCGGGCGCGCGGAAGCTGACGCCGCGCAGGACGGGCACGCCCTTCTCGTACTCGAAGGTCACGTCGTCGAACTCGATCTCCCCTCGGACATCCCCGAGAGGCGCGCGCGCCGCCTCGCCCTCGTCCTCGGTCGCGACCCCTTTGATCTCGCGGATGCGGTCGAGGCCGGCGAAGGCCTCCGTGATCTGCGTCCCGATGGAGGCGATCTCGACGAGCGGCGCGGCGACGAGCGCCGTGAAGAAGATGTACATGAGCAGGTCGCCGAGCGTCATCTGGCCCGAGAGCACCGCGCGCCCGCCGACCACGGTGAGGATGACGCCGATGCCGCCGACGATGACGGTCGAGGAGGCCGTGACGGCCGAGACGCCCGTCATCGAGCGCGCCACGTTGCGGAGCAGGCGGTGCGCGCCGCGCGCGAACGTCAGAGTCTCGCGCCGCTCGGCCGAGTAGGCCTTGACGATGCGGATGCCGCCCAAGGATTCGGTCAGGCGGCCCGTCACCTCGGCGTGTATCTGCCCGCGCTCGCGGAAGAGCGGCCGCAGGCGCGAGAAGGCCACGGACATCACCGCCCCGAAGGCCGCGAGCGCGAAGATGGTGATGAAGGTCAGACGCCAGTTCAGGTAGAAGAGCACGACGAGCGCGAGGATCGACGTGACCAGCCCGCCGATGAGCTGCACCAGCCCCGTCCCGACGAGGTTGCGGATGCCCTCGGCGTCGGTCATCACGCGCGAGATGAGGACGCCGGTCTGCGTCGAGTCGAAGTAGTTCACGGGCAGCCGCGCGACGTGCGCCTGCACGCTCTTGCGCATCTCGGTGATGGCGCGCTGCGCCGCGACGCCGAGCACGCGCGAGAGCGTGAAGGAGGTGACGGCCTGCACCACGGTCGCCGCGCCCGCCGCGAGCGCGATGGTCGTCAAAAGCTCGCCCCTGTGCTTGATGATGACCTCGTCGACCAGGTACTTCGAGCTGGCCGGCAGCACCAGGCCCACCAGGCGGTTGACGATCATCAAGACCATCCCCAACGCCAACCGCCACCGGTGCGCCCACACCAACTCCCTCGCGTCGCGCCAGGCCTGCGACGGCGAGAACTTCTTTTTCTTCTTCTTCTCTTCGGCCATCTCTAAGACTTCGCGAGCAGCTTGCCGACCTCGCGCCACGTGATGAGTTTGACGTTCTGCTCCTTGAGCAGACGGCGGAACTGTTCGCCCGTAACGAAGTCGAAGTCGCGCTGGCGCCAGGCGGCTCCCCAGTTCGGGTGGTCGAGCGTGACGGCGCGCATCTCCGCGTCGTCGTAGGCGAGGTGGACGATCAGCTCCGTCACCCCCGGCTTCAGGCTCTTCACCACGTCCGTATAAAAATCGGCCCAGCGCTCGGGGCGAACCGAGGGGTCTGCGCTGACGATGTGATCGACGACGAGGCCGTCGGGGCCGAGCGCGGCGGGGAGGAAGGGCGCCTCGCCGAACCACTCGCGCGAGACCATCACGGGCAGACGCTCTTCGCGCGCCACGCGCAGGAGCATCTCGAAGAGCGGGCGCGTCGTGTAGAGCGTGCGCATGTGCGAGTCGAGGTGCGTCGGGCTGATGCCGAAGGCGCGCGCCCGCGCGATCTGTGCGCGCACCTCGGCCTCGGCCTCGGGCACGGCGACGTGCGCGGCGGCCACGTCCTCGCTCGGGTAGAGGTAGCCGTCCGGCGCGTAGAGCGTGGGAGCGCGGTCTTTGGAAAGCACCGCGCCCCAGCGGTAGGTCTTCCACTCGCTCGTGAGCGTCAGGTGAAGGCCGAGGTCGGCGTCCGGGTGCTGGCGCGCGTAGTCGGCCACCTCCGGCAGCCACGCGCACGGCACCATGATGCTCGCGGAGTTGACGAGGCCGCTCTCGAAAGCCTTGAACGTCGCCGCGTTGACCGAGTGCGCGACGGCGACGTCGTCGGCGTGGACGATGAGGAGCTTCGCGTCCGGAGGGTAGCCGAGCCGCGCGGCGAGAGACTTAACCTCGCCTGTCGTCTGCGCCGCCGCGAGTCCCGCGCAGGCGTGGGCCAGCGCGAACGCGAAGATGAAGGTCGAAAACCTCGCTCTCATAATCACCCTTCCGGACTACTCCCCGCCGTCCTTCTTCAGCTTGAGCACGACGGAGTTGATGCAGTAGCGCAGCCCCGTCGGGCGCGGGCCGTCGTCGAAGACGTGGCCGAGGTGCGAGTCGCAGGTGCCGCAGAGCACTTCGGTGCGCACCATGCCGTGGCTCGTGTCGAGCTGCGTGCGGACGTTGTCGCCCTCCTTCGGCTCGTAGAAGCTGGGCCAGCCGCAGCCCGAGTCGAACTTCGCATCGGAAGTGAAAAGCTCCGCGCCGCAGGCCGCGCAGAGGTATGTGCCCGCGTCCCCGTTCCGGTAGTACTCGCCGGTGAACGGGCGCTCCGTCCCCTTCTCGCGCGCGACGCGGTACTGCTCGGGCGTGAGCAGCCCGCGCCACTCCTCTTCCGTCTTGACTACTTTCTCTTTCAACCCGTCTTTCCTTTCCCGCGCCCCTTGCGCGGCCTTGTCGGTTTGGGCGCGGGCTTCGTCGGCGGCACCGCGCCCGCGTCCTGTTTCGCCGCCGCGCCCGTGTCCACGATGCTGAGCGTGGACGGGCCGCCGCGGTCGATGCGCACGACGACGCTGAAGCCGCGGCAGTCGAGCACGCGCGAAAGCTTCTCGGCGTCCGATGCCGGCTCGCCCCAGGCGTCCGGTGGGACGGCGAGCCGCCGCGAAGCTTCGGCCGAGAACTCCATCACCTGGCGCCACGGCACCGGCTGTCGGTAACGCACGTCGATGCGGTGGAGCGTGCCGCCGATGAAGGTGAGCAGCAGCTCGTTCACGTCGCCGAACTGCTCCCGGCGCACGCCCAGCTCCAGCCCGCCGAGCGAGACGACGAAAGGCTTCGAAGCGCCGGCCGGCACCCGCGCGCCCTTCTGTAGCTCGTCCGCGCCGGGGAACATCTGCGCCAGGTCGGAGACCTTCATGCCGAGCATCACGCCGCCGTAGTCGGGCGCGACGGCGCGCTCAAGTTTGCAAGGCTCCTGCGCGCGCGCTGAAGCGGCGCAGCAGAGCGCGGCCGCGGCGGCGAGGAGGATGTTCGCGAGTTGTCTCTTCATCTGTCGAGAGGCGCGCGGCTAATCCTTGATCTGGTCGGGGAACTCCGAGAGGTCTATCTCTTCTTCGCCGCCGACGGCCTTCGAGCCGGCGGAGGTGATGATGGAGGGGAGCGGCTTCTCGACCCGCCCGTGCCGGAGCAGGCGCGCGACCTCCGTGTGCCCCTTGCGCTCGGCGATCATGAGCGCCGTCCAGCCGGTCGCGTTCTGCGCGTCCGGGTAGGCGCCGCGGCGGAGCAGCGCCGCGACGACCGGCGGGTGGTTGTTGAGCGAGGCGATCATCAGCGCCGTCCACTCGTCGCGCAGCAGCGCGTTCGGGTCGACGCCCGAGTCGAGCAGCTCGTTGAGCTTGGCGAGGTCGCCGTCGCGCGCGGCGAGGAAGAGGCGCGCGTGGCGGAGCAGCGCGGCGAGCCCGGCGTGGCCGCGGGCTTCGGCGAGGTCAGCGGCCGACTTGTTGTTGCGGTTGCGGGCGTCCACGTCCGCGCCGGAGTCGATGAGCTCCTCGGCGATTGGCTGGTGGCCGGCGCTGGCGGCGTACATCAGGGCGGTCTGGCCGAAGGCGTCGCGGGCGTTCGCGTCGGCGCCGTCGCGCAGAAGCTGTTCGACGCGCGGGAGGTCGCCGCGCGAGGCGGCGATCATCAGGTCGTTGATGCCGTTGTTGTTCTCGTGGCCGGGGGCGCTCATCCTGGGACGGCAATTGTAACACCCCGTCGGAGGAGTTCACCACAGAGACACGGAGACGCGGCTTTGAAGTTATCACTCAACAGGCTGTGCCTCCGTGTCTCTGTGGTAAATCTTCTGCACTTTACTCACGCGATGCGTCCACGTAACATGCGGTGCGCACGCCGCCAGAGGAAACAAACCGCAGACAGCTTACGGAGGAGACCATGCACCTCGTTGGCAAGCCCGCCGACCGCCGACTCTTCTGCGCCCTCTTGCTCGCGCTCGCCTGCGTCCTACAGGCAAACGCGCAGCAGAAGGCCGACGAATCTTACGCGGCCAGGATTAGAGAGTACACGACCGAGAAGTACTTCCTGACCGAACTCGTAGACCACCTGCCATCGGACGCCCGCGTGCCCTCGCCCGACAAGGTGCTCGGCTACGTCGTCGGCACGCCGGGGAAGCTCACGCACACGAAAGACCTCTACCGATACTACCGGGAGCTGGAGCGGACGAGCCCGCGCGTCAAAGTCTTCACCGCGCCCGAGAAGAGTGAGGAGGGGCGCGAGCAACTGCTCGTCGCGGTCGGCGACGAGGCGGCCATCGCACGCCTCAACCGCTACAAGGAGATTACGGCCCGCCTCGCAGACCCGCGCGGCCTCTCGGACGCGGAGGCGCAGAAACTGATCGGCGAAGGCAAAGTCTTCTACTGGGCCTCCGGCTCGATCCACTCGCCCGAGACCGGCTCGCCCGAGATGCTGATGGAGCTGGCCTACCGCCTCGCGGTCGAGGAGTCGCCTTTCATCAAAGACATCAGGAAGAACGTCGTCGTCCTCATCACCCCCGTCTTAGAGGTTGACGGCCGCGACACGATGGTCGACCTCTACAACTACCGCACGGCCAACCCGAACAGGTCGGTGCCGCCGCTCGTCTACTGGGGCAAGTACGTCGCGCACGACAACAACCGCGACGGCCTGGGGATGGCGCTCGCGCTCACGCGCAACATGATGAAGACGTTCCTCGAATGGCACCCGGCGATCCTGCACGACCTGCACGAGTCCGTGCCCTTCCTCTACACCTCGACGGGGACGGGGCCGTACAACGCCTGGCTCGACCCGATTGTGGTGGACGAGTGGCAGCTCCTCGCCTACCACGAGATCGAGGAGATGACGAAGCGCGGCGTGCCCGGCGTGTGGACGCACGGCTTCTACGACGGCTGGGCGCCGAACTACATGTTCTACGTCGCCAACGGCCACAACGCCGTCGGGCGCTTCTACGAGACGTTCGGCAACGGCGGCGCGGACACGATGGACAGGACGGTGACGGCGCAGGCGCAACGCGACTGGTACAGGCCGAACCCGCCGCTCCCGCGCGTGAAGTGGTCGATGCGCAACAACGTCAACATGCAGCAGTCGGCGATCCTCTTCGCCATGCACTTCGTCTCCGACAACAAGGAGCGCTTCCTGAACAATTTTTACCTGAAGGGCAAGCGCTCGGTGGCGAAGGCTTCGAACGAGGGGCCGGCGGCCTACGTCATCCCGGCCGACGACCCGCGACCCGTAGAGGCCGCCGACACCGTCAACCTTCTGCGCCTGATGGGCGTCGAGGTGCACAAGGCTGTGGGTGACTTCGCGGTCGGCGAGCAGAAGTTCCTGGCCGGCTCCTACGTCGTGCGGATGGATCAGCCCTACTCGCGCATGGCCGACATGCTGCTCGACACGCAGTTCTACAACGTTAAAGACCCGACGCCCTACGACGACACCGGCTGGACGCTCGGCGCGATGCGCAACGTGAAGACCGTGCGCGTGACCGACCGCTCCGTCCTGCAAGTGCCGATGACCTTACTCAGTGCCGACGCGGCGGTGCGCGGGCGCGTCGTGGGGACGGGCACGAGCTTCGTCATCAACCACAACACGGACAACACGCTCGCCACGCTCCGTTTCAGATTAAGCGACGTGAAGATGTCCGCCGCCGAAGAGTCTTTCAAGCTCGGAGACAGGCAGTTCAACGCCGGCTCCTTCATCATCAAGAGCGACGGCAACCCTTCCGATGTGCGTCAGAGGCTGGAGGCGGCCGTGACGGAGCTGGGGCTGACGGCCTACGCGTCCGCGCAGACGCCGGCGGTGAAGACGCACGAGATGCCCGTCCCGCGCATCGCCATCGTGCATAGCTGGATCAACACGCAGAACGAGGGCTGGTATCGAATCGAGTTCGACCGTTACCGTGTTCCCTACACGTACATCTCCGACCAGGTCTTGCGCACGACGCCCGACCTGCGCTCACGCTTCGACGTGATCATCTACCCGCCGGTCGGCGGCTCCGCGCAGCAGGTCGTGCAGGGCCTGCCGATGCGCGGAGACCCCATACCCTGGAAGCAGTCCGAGCTGACGCCGAACTTCGGCACGTCGCCCGACCAGACCGAAGACATGCGCGGCGGGATGGGGCTCGTGGGCTTAAGCAACCTCCAGAGGTTCGTCGAGGAGGGCGGGCTGTTCGTCGCGGTGACGAGCAACGTGCGCATCCCCATCGACTACGGCCTCGTCTCGGGCGTCGCCGTGCGCGACACGCAGCAGCTACAGGCGCGCGGCTCCATCTACAACGCGACCTTCGCGGATCGCAGGAGTCCCATCGCCTACGGCTACGGCGAGACGCTGCCCGTCTACTTCAACCAGTCGCCCGTCCTGCAAGTCGCGGCGGGAGGCGGCGGTGGTGGGGGAGGCGGCGAGGGCGGGCCGCCCGCGGGCGGCGCGGCAGGACGCCCTTCGGGCCGCGGGACTCTGAACGACCCGGACATCGTGCAGGCGATGCCGCAGGCCGCGCCCACGCCGCGGCGCACGCCCGGGCGTCCGGGCGAGGAGCAGTTGAACGACGAGCAGAGGCAGCAGCAGCGGAGTCCCTTCTACACGCCGCCCGCGCAGAGGCCCCGCGTCGTGCTGCGCTTCGCGTCGGACGAGAAGAACCTTCTGTTGAGCGGGATGCTCGCGGGCGGGTCTGAGCTCGCCAACGCGCCGGCCGTCGTGGACGTGCCCGTCGGCCGCGGCCACGTCCTGCTCTTCGCCAACAACCCCATGTGGCGGCACCAGACACAGGGCAGCTTCTTCCTCCTCTTCAACGCCGCGCTCAACTACGACTCGCTGGGCGTCGGCCGCGCGCCCGAAGCCCCGCCCGCCCGCACGACGACGGACGAAGACGTGCAGCATTGAGGTGCGGTCGGTAGCCGTTCAGTCGGAGGGCGATCTATTTCGGGGCGGCGGGCATGTTGAAGACGGCGTCGTCGACCGCCCCGGAATGCTTGATCTCCGTGAACCTGCGCGTCGAGGGCGAGAACGCGTCGACGTCCGACGTGCGGAGCGTGAAGGGCAGTTTGACCCCGTCCACTTCACGGTAGTCCTCGAAGTCGACCTGCTCGGCGAGGGGCGCAATCATCGTGCTCGTGTTGGTGGTCTGCCGCAGGAGCAGTCCCGTCTGCGTGTCGAAGAAATATAACTTGGTCGTCTTCGGATCGACCGTGAGGGCGACCACGTAAGTCTCACGGTCGCCGATCTTCTCCGTGCCGATGACCCTCAGCTGCGCCGGCGGCTCCGTGACCTTGACGGCGTCATAGAGGGCGGCGGCGCTCCGCAACCGGGCCAGTTCCTCTGCGCTGGCCCGCCTCGAGTCGTTGTTGTTTCTGATCCAGCCGACCGCCCCGTTAAGGCCGTGCGCGGTGACGCCCTGCGGCGTCTTCATCGTGCGCAGGTACTTGTCGGGCGCTTTGACCACCACCTCGATTTCGGATGTCGCGATCTCGATTTTGCCCTTGCTGCCCACGCGCCTTTCGAGCGTGCCCTTCAAAAGGGTCGCGCCAAACTTCGACGCCGCGTCCCGGCCCCCGACCGCCGCGACGTACCTGCTCAGGATTTGCTCCGCGGTGGGCAGCGCGCCCCCCTTCCCGGCCGCCTCCGTGCTCGTGAAGGCGAGAGGGGGCAGGGGCACCGCCCGCGCCACGTCGGTGCTCCCGCGGTGGCAGGAGTAGCAGGTCACGGCCTGGCCGCCGCCGAAGGTCGCCCGGTTGACGTCCAGCACCATCCTCATCATCTCTCGCGCGCGCACCTTCTGGGGCTTGTCGTCACTCTCCCACGTCCAGCCCTTGTCGAGGTCTGTCCCCTGCTTCACGTGGCAGTAGTCGCAGTGGACGCCGAGCGAATCCCTGATGAACCACATCACGGGGTAGAGCTGTGACGACGGCAGCCCTTTGAGCACCTGTATGTTCTTGAACGTCTGCTCGGCGGGTTTGTCGGGAGGACTGCCTTGCGACTTAACGTTAACGGCCGCCGTCTGAAGCGCGAAGAGGAGCCACATGACACAGACTACGGAGCCGATTCTTCTTCTCTTCATACGATGCCTCCGGTCGCTTCTACTTCACCGTGACGGGGATGGTCTGTGAGCCGCAGGAGGTTGAGAAGTTGACGGTGTAGAGGCCGGGGCGGTTGCTGGTCGACTTGACCGCGTACCTCACCCAGCCGTTCGCGGCCTGGCCTTCGCGCACGACCGCGATGTCGGCCCAGCTCTGGGTGGAGACCGTAACGGGGCCGGTCTCGCCCGGCCCGCCGACGACGAGGAAGGCCGCGCCGCCGCTGCGCATGTTGAGCGCGCCCGCGCTCGCGTTGAGCGCGCAGGGCGCAGAGGGCCGCGCCGATTCTCCCTCCTCCGACTCCTCACTCTCCCGTGTCACGAACGAGGCGACGAGGCGCGCTTGCGACTTCGACCGGGCAGTCGCTTCACGCGCGGCGGGAGTCGCGGCGGGTCTCAACGCGCGGCTCTCGGCCGAGGCCGTCGGGGACTCCCGCGCGGGTGCCTTCACGTCCGCCGTCCCGGCCGAGGCTTGTGCGCTCTTCGCCTCGGCCGCGGGCGAGGCCGAGGCGAAGAGCGCGGCGGGCTGCACGCGCGGCGAAGCGGGCGCGGCGCGGCGGGCCGCGGCGGACGAGGCCAGCAGCGAGTTGATCCAGAAGCCGCAGGCGACGCCGAGCGCCACCGCGACCGTCACGGCGCAGACGAGCGTGGCGACCTCCGAGCGCGTCCTCGGGGCCGCGCCGGCGGCCGGCGCCGTCACGTACACGTCGGAAACCTTCCGGGCCGGTTTATCTACGTCGCCCATATTCTTTAGCCCTCCAGAAGTCCGCCGCGGAAGAGCGCGCGGCCGCAGTACCGGCGGGGCGGGTCGGCCGCGTAAGGGTAGAACTCCACCATGAAGAAGACGAACTGTTCGGTCGGGGCTTCGGCTCCCGGCGCTCTTCCGGCGTGGGACTGCGGCGCGGATTTTACACTGACGAATTCTCCGCGCCGAAAAAATTTTCGCCGGGTGAACACTAGTCGCGCCCGACACCGAGCGCGTCGGCGACGCGGTTGATGTAGTTGAACCAGGAGGCGATGAGTGTGATCTGTAGTATCGCCTTGTCTTCGAAGCCGGCGGCCCGAAGCTTCGTGTGGTGTTCGGGCGTGACGCGGGTGGCGTCGCGCGTGAGCTGCGCGACGTAGTCGAGCATGACGCGGTCCTGGTCTGAGACCGGCGCGGTGGTGTAGTCGTCCTGTATGGCCCGGACGAGCTCTTCGTCGAGTGTGACGCGACGCAGAAACTCTGCGTGAGACTCGATTCAATAGTGACAGCGGTTGAGGGCCGAGACGACCGTGGCGATCATCTCGTGCTGCTCGCGCCTGAGCGGAAGCTCCGGCGACATCAGCACGCCGAAGGTCGAGAAGGCGTGGTAGAGCGCGTCGGGCAGAAGGCTGTGCGAGGCCACTATCCCTGAAGACCCGCCGTCGGGCGTCGGGTGGACGGGCGTCGCGTACTCCTCGGGGTAGAGGCCGCGCTGCGCCTCCATCGCCTTGCGCAGTTTCTCGTCGGCCTCTTCGAAGGGCACGGTCTTAATCCAGGTCATCTCTGAACTCACTCCTCCCGCGGAAGACAAGATAATAGACGGGCAGTCCGAGCGCCACCACGACGAGCCCCGCGAACGCCTGAAGGGGGCTTCCCGCCGCGAGCAGGAACAGAAGCGCCGCGCTCAGGACTAGATAGACTACCGGCGTTAAGGGGTAGAGCGGCGTCATGTACGCGGCCGCCCCGCCGCGGCGGCGCAGCACGAACAGCCCGGCCACGCTCAAGGTGACGAAGAGCACGACGGCGAACATGAAGTACGAGATGATCTCGTCGAACGTCCCCCACAGCACGAGCAGCGAGGCCAGCGCCGCCTGCATGACGACGGCACGCGTGGGCGCGCCCGTGCGCGGGTTGAGCCTCGCCGCCGCGGGCAGGAACAGGCGGTCGCGCGCCATCGCGAAGTAGACGCGCGGCGCGGACATCGTGTAGGCGGCGAGGCTCCCGTAGACCGCGACGACCACGACGCACGTGAAGAAGAGCGCGCCCGCGCGGCCGAAGAGCGCCTCGCCCGCCTGCGCCGCGAACGCCTCGCCCGAGGTCACGCGCTCCGGCGCGACCAGGTAGACGAAGGCCGCGCTCGTCAGCACGTAGACCGCGGTCACGGCCAGCACTCCGGCGACGAGCGCGAGCGGTAACGTCTTCTTCGGGTCTCGCACCTCGCCGCCGAGCTTGCTCAAATCCCACCAGCCGCCGAACGAGAAGAAGGCCGAGACGAACCCGCCCGCGAGCGCGCCGCCGAGCGCGGGCGAGCCGGCGCGTCTCTCGACGAAAGGCGCGAAGTGCGACCAGTCTCCCAGGCCGCGGGCGAAGCCCCACGCGAGGATGAAGAGCAGCAGCGCGAGCTTCAACACCGTCAGCCAGCGCACGACCCAACCGCCGAGTTTCACGCCGCCCGCGTTGACCGCCGCGACCGCGAGCACGGACGCCAGGGCCAGAGCCTTCACGCCCGCGGGCGGGAGCGCCGCCGCGTAGCCCACGTATGAGGCCGCGCCGACGGCGAGCGCCGCCGTCAGCCCCGGGTCCAGGACGAGGAAGACCATCCACCCGTAGAGGAACGCGAGCGGCCTCCCGTAAGCTTCGCGCAGGTAGACGTAGCCGCCGCCCGCCGCTGGGAAACGCGCCGCCAGCTCGCCGTAACAGAGCGCGCCCGACAGGGCCATCAGCCCCGACAGCAGCCACACCGACAGCACCAGCAGCGGCGACCCCAGAGACTTCGCCATCGCCGCGGGCGTCAGGAAGATGCCGACGCCCACGACCTCGCCGACCACGACCGCCGCCGCCGTCGCGAGTCCTATCTGCCGCTTCAGTTCAGCCATAAAGAAGTGATGAATGATGAGTGATGAATATGACCTCGTCATCATATTCATCATTCATCACTCATCATTCATCATTTGCCTCAGAACGTCACGCGCGCGGCGAACTGGAAGGCGCGGGGGCCGCCGGAGCCGAAGACGCCGCCGGCCGTCGTGACGGGGCGGCCGAAGGAGCCGGAGCGTAAGTAGCCGGCGCTCGCAGGGTCGTTGCTGTCGCGCGCGAGCACGTTCGAGAAGCCCGAGTAGTTGACGTTCGAGACGCCGAGCACGTTCGTCACGTTGAAGAGGTTGAAGACCTCCGCGATGGGCTCGACCGTCACGCCCTCGCCGAGCTTGAAGGGGCGCGAGACGCGCAGGTCGAACGAGTTGAACGAGTCGCTGAAGCGCGCGTCGTCCCTGACCAGGGGCAGGCGCTGCGTCGGGTCACTGATAGAAGCGTTGAGCCGCGCGAGGTACGCGTTCAGCTCCGCGCCCGTCCTGAAGAGGCGGCCGCCCGCGTTGCGCTGAAGTCCGGGCACGCGCGCCGAGCCGTCGGGCAGGAGGATGTCCATCGGCACGCCCGAGGCCACCGTCCAGAGCGGCGCGAGGCGCAGGCCCGCGGGCGCGTCGAAGACGCCCGCGAAGGCGAAGCGGTGGCGCTGGTCGTTCGGCGTGGGGCCGTATTCGAGCTGGAGGTTGTTCGGGTCGCTTGGCCCGTTCGAGAAAGGTATCTGGTCGTCGTTCGCGTAGTTGAAAGACTTCGAGAGCGTGTAGGAGGCGCGGAGGCGGAAGCGCGAGTGGCGCCCGTCGAAGCTGACGAGCAGGCCGTCATACTTCGTCTTCACGCTCGACTCGATGTTCTTGACGAGGTCGGGGCCGCCGACGACGGGGTTGAAGACCTGCCCCGTCGTGCGGCCGATGATGAAGTGCGTGCCGAAGTTGTGCAGGTAGTCCGCGCGCACGGCGAAGTAGGCGCCGAGCTGGCGCTGCACGCCGAGGTTGAACTGCTGGACGGTCGGGTTCTGGAGTCCGTTGTCGATGATGTTGATGCCGCCCGCGCCCGCGCCGGGCAGGGGGAAGCCGGCGAACGGGTTCGCGAGCGTCGGGGCGGGCGGCGGGAAACGGCCGCACGCGGGGTTGAAGAGGCACTCGGGCGCGATGAAGAAGACGTTGCCGGCCCGCACCTCGATGGGCAGCGCGCGGCCGTCGAGTCCGCGCTCCAACGACTGCACTTCGAGCGTCACGCGGTCGTAGTAGATGCCGTAGCCGCCGTGGACGGAAGTCGCCTGGTCTGCCGTCGACCAGTTGAAGCCGACGCGCGGCGCGAAGTTGTTCCGGTCGGCCCTGCGGTCTCCGCGCAGGAACGGCCGCACGAGCGGGTTGATGCCGTCGGGGTAGCGGCTGACGTTCTTCACGTCCGTGTCCAGCTCGTAGCGCAGGCCGAGGTTGAGCGTGAGCGTCGGCCGCACCTTCCAGTCGTCCTGCACGTAGGCGGCGAGGTGCGTATTGTCCGCGTCGGGAATCGTGAGCGGGCGCGCCGGGAAGGCGCTGCGGAGCGTGACGGCGAAGAGCAGGTCGTTGTCGTCCACGCGGCCGTCGCCGTTGCGGTCGAAGTCGGGGAAGTCTTCGATGAGTTCGACGCGACCCTGCCGGAAGACGCCGAGGTCGAAGTCGGCGAGCACGCGCTGCACCTCGCCGCCGAAGTTGAGCGTGTGGTTGCCGAGGTAGTGCGAGAAGTTGTCCGAGAACTGGAAGCGCTTCTGCTTCGTCGCCTGCGGCACGCGGAACGACGCGCCGTCCTGTATGGACGGGAAGGTGAGCTGCGGCCCCGTGGTGACGGGCGCGGTCGTGTTCGAGAAGGTGCTGTAGCTGAAGAGGAACTCGTTGAGGCTGTAGGGCGAGAGGATGTGCACGTAGTCGGCGACGAGCGAGTGCGTGCGGTTGCGGCTCGACTGCCGCTGTGAGGCCGAGCCGATGGAGCGGACGAGCGTGCTGGCCGAGACGTCCTCCTCGCGCTGGACGGAGTAGCGCAGCTTGAGGCTGTCGCGGTCGGTCGGCACCCAGTCGAAGCGGTCGGTCGAGAGCAGGTCGTCGAGCGGGGCGTCGGCGAACGAGCGCGTGATGGTGCGGCGGGCCGTGTCGCGCGCGCCGACGAGCACCGCGCCGTCCTGGTTGCGGTATTCGAGCGAGCCGAAGAACCACGCGTGGTCTCTCTTCACCGGGCCGCCGAGCGTGAACGAATACTGCTCGCGGTCGAAGGGCGGGTCGTCGCCCAGCGCGCGGTCGAAGGTGGCGGGCAGACCTTGAAAGAGGCTCCCGCGGAAGAAGGCCGCGGCCGAGCCGTGCAGCGCGTTCGTCCCGCTCTTGGTCGCGATGTTGACGAGGCCGGAGCCGGTGCGGCCCGTGCGCGCGTCGAAGCGGTTGGTCGCGATCTGGAACTCCTGCACGGCGTCCTGCGAGACGTTCTGCACGGCGCCGCCGACCACGTCGTCGTTCGTGTCGGCGCCGTCCACGGTGACGCTGCCGCCGCGGCCGAACTGCCCGGCCGAGGAGATGACGACCGTGTTCGTCTTCGTCGGGTCGAAGTTCGGCGCGGGCGCGTTGCCGGGCGTGAGCAGTGCGAGTTCGAGGAAGTTGCGGCCGTTGAGAGGGAGGTTCTCGATCTCGCGCTCGGTGATGACGCGGTCGACCTTCGAGGTCTCCGTGTCGATGGGCGGGGTGAGGTCTACGCCGCAGTCGACGCAGACGATCTCGGTCTTGACCGACAACTGGAGCGTCAGGTCGAGCGCCACGCTCTGCCCGACCCGCAACGTCGCGCCCTTCTTCAAAACGTCGAAGCCCTGCGCCTCGGCCTGCACCTCGTAGTCGCCGGGCGCGAGGCCGGTGAACGCGTAGACGCCGTTCTCGTTAGTGGACGTCTGTCGCGCGGCGCCGGTGGCGAGGTTGGTCGCGCGGACGCTGACGCCGGGGACGACCGCGCCCTGGGGGTCGGTGACGACGCCGCGCAGGGTCGCCGAAGCGGACTGCTGCCGCGCCGCGGCCGGGTGTGCGAAGAGCACGAGCGCCGCGCAGAGGGCCGCGGCCGCCCGCAGTGTCTTTCTTCTCATGGGGGTTTCGCCTGTTCTCGGGACGAAAAGCGTGGTGGAGCGTGACCGCCTATTACTTACACAACTCCGATGCCCTGTCATGGGCGCAAGGTTGGAGGCGCGAGCCAGCCTTTAGTTTGAGCAAAGAAGTAGGCAGTAGGCAGTTGAAGGCAAGAAGTCTTCAACTGCCATCTGCCTACTGCCTACTTCATTTAGTTCTAATCCGTCACGCGGTATTCGAGGAGGAAGCGGCCGATCTGGATGTTGGCGCGGCCGCCCGCGGGCGGGTTGACGAGGAGCGAGCGGACGCCCGTGCCCTTGCGCGTGCTGCGGCGCGCCTCGGCGTCGCCGACGTGTTCGCCCGTCGCGGCGCGGTAGAAGCTGACGCGGATCGTGTCGTCCGACGCGCGCGTGTAGCCGAAGACGTACTCCCCGGCCGGCAGCTCCAAGTCGCCCACGCGCAGAGGCACCTGCGTCAGAAAGAAGTGGGAGTACTTGCCCTCGGCCGAGTAGCCGGCCGTAATCATCACGACGCCCGCGATGAAGCGCCCGCGCCCGTCCACGACGCCCGAGGCGGTGCGCGCCTCGGTCTCGATGTTCTCCTTGACGACCGGCGCGCGCGCGGGGATGACGCGGCGCAGCTCGTCGGGCGTGGCCGCCCTCCAGCGCGCGGGCGCGGCCGCCGCCGAGACGGCCGCGAGGGTTAAAGCCGCGACGGCGGCTAAGAGTTTCGCGTTCCTCATTCGGCTCCTCCGATGAATGCCCGCGGGACTCATCTTCCGTTATAATCCGGCGCAAAGTCCGAAGAGCGAATATAGTCCGAGCCCTTCGTCAACGATGCGCCTAAAGTCCCGCCGCGCCAAGTGTAGCGCACTCCCACTCAAGTTGCTCATCCCGGCGCTGCTCATCTGCGCGGGGGCCGCGGGCGGGCTCGACCCGGAGCGCCGCGGCGAGGAGTTCGCGCGCCGCGCGTGGCAGACCGACAGCGGGCTGCCGCAGAACACCGTCCACTCCATCACGCAGACCGCCGACGGCTACGTCTGGGTCGCGACCGAAGAGGGCCTCGCGCGCTTCGACGGACTCATCTTCAAAATCTTCGACCGGCAGAACACGCCCGCGCTCAAGAGCAACGACGTGCGCGCGCTGCTCGCCGCGGGGCACGCGGGCGACCTCTGGGTCTGCACGTCGGCCGGCGTCGCGCGCCTCGCGGACGGCGAGTGGCGGACGTTCACGACCGCCGACGGCCTCGCGAGTGACGACGTGGCCGCGGCTTACGAAGACCGCGCGGGCACCGTCTGGTTCGCGACCTCCGCGGGGTTGAGCCGCTACGCCGACGGAAGGTTCACGAACTTCACGAAGAAGGACGGGCTCGAAGGCGGCGGCGTCCTCGCCGTCGCGGAGGACGCGGAGGGGAACATCTGGGCCGGCACGGACGAGGGGCTTTCGCGCTTCCGCGAAGGCGTCTTCAACACGGAGACGACGGGCGACGGCTCGGCGCGCGCGGTCACGGCCATCGCGCGCGCGGACGACGGGACGCTGTGGCTCGGCTCGCCCTCCGGCCTCTCCTGCCTGCACCGCGACGGCCGCGTCCAGACCTTCACCAGCGCCGACGGCCTGCCCAACGAACGCATCACGTCTTTGCGCGCGGGCTCGGGCGGAAGCCTCTGGGTCGGCACGGCCGCGGGGCTGGCGCGCTGGCGCGGCGGGCGCTTCGAGACCTTCAAGGGCGAAGACGACGGACTCGCCGGCGGCATCATCCTCTCCATCTTCGAGGACGCCGAAGGGAGCCTCTGGGTCGGCACCGAGTCCGAGGGGTTGACGCAGCTCAAGGACAGGAAGTTCACGACCTACACGACGCGCGAGGGCTTGCCGAGCGACCTCGTCAAATCAATTTACGAAGACCGGCAGGGCGGCGTGTGGGTCGGAACCTACGGCGGCGGTTTGAGTCTCCTGAAGGACGGGCGCTTCAAGACCTACACGACCGACGACGGCCTCGCGAGCAACATCGTGCTCTCGCTCGCCGAGGGCGCGGACGGCGCGCTGTGGGCCGGCACGCCCGACGGACTTTCGCGCCTGCGCGACGGGAAGTTCACGACCTACACTTCGGCCGAAGGTCTGCCGAACGACTTCGTCCGCTCCATCTACGCAGACCGCGCGGGCGCGCTCTGGGTGGGCACGCGCGGCGGGCTGGCGCGCATGAAGGACGAAGGGTTCGAAATCTTCACGACCGAGCAGGGCCTGCCCGACGACTTCGTCGGCACCATCTACGAAGACCCGAAGGGCGTGCTCTGGGTCGGCACGCTCGGCGGCCTGAGCCGCTTCGAGGCGGGGCGCTTCAAGACCTACACGACGCGCGACGGCCTTTCGGATAACGTCGTCATCTCCATCCACGGCGACGCCGAGGGGCGCCTCTGGATCGGCACCAACGGCGGCGGGCTGAACCTTTTCAAGGACGGCCGCTTCAACTCCTTCACGACGCGCGACGGGCTGCCGAACGACACCATCTACCGCGTGCTCGAAGACGGGCACGGCCGGCTTTGGATGAGCTGCAACAAGGGCGTGTTCCGCCTCGACAAGTCGGAGCTGGAGGAGTTCGCCGCGGGGCGGACGCGCGCGCTCAACCCCGTCGTCTACGGCACGGCCGACGGCATGGGCACGCGCGAGTGCAGCGGCGGCGGCCACCCTTCGGCCTGGCGCGACCACGCGGGCCGCCTGTGGTTCTCGACCATCAAGGGCGTCGCCACCATCGACCCCGAGCACATGCCGACGAACACGACGCCGCCCCCCGCCGTCGTCGAACAGGTGAAGGTCGACGGCGAGACGGTCGCGGCTTCGCCCGATTTGAAACTGCCGCCCGGCCGGAGCCGCTTCGAGTTCTACTACGCGGGCCTGAGCTTCGTCGCGCCGGAGAAGGTGCGCTACCGCTACAAGCTCGAAGGGTTCGACCGGGACTGGGTCGAGGGCGGCGACCGGCGCGTGGCCTACTACACGAACCTCGGGCCGGGCGACTACCGCTTTCTGGTCGTCGCCTGCAACAACGACGGCGTCTGGTCGAGCCAAGCCGCCACGTTCGGCTTCCAACTGAGGCCGCACTTCTACCGCACCTACTGGTTCTACGCGCTGGTGCTCCTGGGCGCGGGACTCGTCGGCTGGCAGCTCTACGCGCTGCGCCTGCGGCAGGTGCGCGAGCGCTACGGCGTCGTCTTACAGGAGCGCAACCGCATCGCGCGCGAGATACACGACAACCTCGCGCAGGAGATACTCGGCATCTCCGTCCAGCTTGAGATCGTCGCGCGCACGATGGCGAGCGCGCCCGAGGTCGCGCGCAAGCACCTCGACCGCGCGCGCGGGCTCGTCCGCAGCAGCGTCGCGGAGGCGCGCAGGTACGTGTGGGATTTAAGGTCGCAGTCTCTGGACGAGCGCGACCTGCCGGCGGCGCTCGCCGAGATGACGCGACGCCTGACGGCCGAGAGCGGCGTGCAGACGCAGTTCTCGGTCGGCGGCACGTTCCGCCCGCTCGCGCCGCAGGTCGAGAACAACCTCCTGCGCATCGGGCAGGAGGCGGTCGGCAACGCCGTCCGCCACGCGCAGGCGAAGAACGTCTCCGTCAGTCTCGACTTCGGCGCGCGCGAGGTGCGCTTGGAAGTCAAAGACGACGGGCGCGGCTTCGACGCCGACGCCGACGACGGGGGCCGCGGCGGGCACTTCGGACTCGTCGGCATGCGCGAGCGCGCCGAGCAGATGGGCGGCACAACGTCCGTCAGCAGCACGCCCGGCGCGGGCACGGAGGTCGTCGTGCGCGTGCCTATTGAGGCCTGAGCGTATAATCTATCCCGCGATGAGCAACGAGAAGATACGCATAGTCGTGGTGGACGACCAGGCGGTGGTGCGGCAGGGCTTCGTCGCGCTCATCAACACCGTCCCCGACATGGAGGTCATCGCCGAGGGCACGGACGGCAGGCAGGCGGTCGAGCTTTACCGCAAGCTCAGACCCGACGTGCTGCTCACAGACCTGCGCATGCCTTCGATGTCCGGCGTCGAGGCCATCGCCGCCATCCGGCGCGAGTTCCCCGGCGCGCGCGTCATCGTGCTGACGACCTTCGACGGCGACGAGGACATCTACCGCTCCCTGCAGGCCGGCGCGCAGGGGTATCTCCTCAAGGACATGTTCTTCGAGGAACTGGAAAGCGCCATCCGCACCGTCCACGCGGGCGGCCGGCGCATCCCGGGCGTGGTGGCCGAGCGTTTGGCGGAGCGCGTCGGCGGGTCGGACTTAACGGGGCGCGAGTTGGAAGTCCTCGGGCAGATAGTCGGGGGCCGAAGCAACAAGGAGATCGCCGCCGCGCTCGACATCAGCGAGGCCACCGTCAAGAGCCACGTCAACAACATCCTCAGCAAGCTCGGCGTGGCCGACCGCACGCAGGCCGCGACGACGGCCATCCGGCGCGGCCTCGTCCGCCTCCCCGACGACCCGCGCGGCTCCAACTAAAGTTGGAGACATCGCACCATCTTCATTCCGATGACACGCCGAGGGGCCGTCTGGTACTTTTAAGTCCCCTGAATTGATACCCAGCCTGGGGCGCGAGTGAGCCGGCGGCCATCCCGCCACGACCTGTTGCTGACCGACCTAACAACGGCAACCGGCCCACCAAGACCAAGCGCCCCGGCTGGGCTTCCCTTTTTAGGGCCACACTCCCGCAGGGAAACGCCGCCGCCCGCCCGTTCATCAAATTCCCGTCTGATTCCCGTATTTAAGGAGACTCTTACTCTCATGGCTTATCGAGACTACTCGGATTCGAACCGACGGGTCGGCGGGTTTCTGCTCGCGGCCGCCCTGGCGGTCGCGACCTTCGGCGGCGTCGCGGCGGGCGCGGCCGGCGCGGGCGCTCCCGCGGAGCCGGCGGCGGCGCAGCAGATTCAGAACTCTTACGCCGACGTGCTCGCGCGCGTCACGCCGGCCGTCGTCACCGTCCGCGCCTCGCGCCACACGCGCGCGGCCCAGCAGCTTCCTTTCATGGACGACCCGGCGCTCCGCGAGTTGTTCGGCGACCGCTTCCGCCAGCAGCAGCCGCGCGGCGAGGAGCGCGTCGAGCGCGGCCTCGGCTCCGGCGTCGTCGTCACGGCCGACGGCTTCATCCTGACCAACCACCACGTGGTTGACGGCGCCGAGGAGATCAAGGTTGAACTCAACGACGGCCGGACGCTCACAGGCAAGGTCGTCGGCTCCGACGCGCCCTCAGACCTCGCAGTGATTAAGGTCGATGCGACGGGCCTGCCCGTCCTGCCGCTCGGCGACTCGGACAAGGTGCGGGTCGGCGACGTGGCGCTCGCCGTCGGCAACCCCCTCGGCATCGGCCAGACCGTGACGATGGGCATCGTCTCGGCCAAGGGCCGCCAGACGGGTCTGAGCGACGGCAGCTTCGAGGACTTCATCCAGACCGACGCGCCGATCAACCGCGGCAACTCGGGCGGCGCGCTCGTCAACACGCAGGGCGAGCTGATCGGCATCAACTCGCAGATACTCTCGCCCTCGGGCGGCAGCATCGGCATCGGGTTCGCCATCCCGGCCAACATGGCGAAGGACGTGATGGGGCAGTTGGTGGCGACGGGCAAGGTGCGGCGCGGCATGCTCGGCGTCAACATCCAGAACGTGACGGCCGACCTCGCCTCCAGCCTCGGGCTGAACCAGGCGCGCGGCGCGCTCGTCAGCGGCGTGTCGGCCGGCGGCCCGGCCGACCGCGCGGGCCTCAAGCGCGGCGACGTGATTACGGCCTTCAACGGCGCGCCCGTCACGGACAACAACACCCTGCGCAACGCCGTCGCGCGCACGCGCCCCGGCACCGCGGCCACCGTCACCGTCATGCGCGACAACCGCGAGCAGCAGTTCAGCGTCACGCTCGCGGAACTGCCCGTCGAGACCGCGCGCGACGACTCGCGCGAAGAGCCGGCCGGCCCGCGCGAGGACACCGGCGGCCTCGGCCTGAGGGTTCAGCCTTTGAGCCCGGCCCTCACGCAGCGCTTCAACCTGAAGGACGCGACGCGGGGCCTCGTCGTGACGGACGTGGCCGAGGCGGGGGCCGGGGCCGAGGCGGGCCTGCAGGAGGGCGACGTGATCGAGGAGGTCAACCGCCGGCCCGTCAGCAACGTGGCCGAGTTGCAGGCGGCGCTCAAGGGCTCGGGCGAACGCCCGGCGCTCATGCTCGTCAACCGCGGCGGCGCGAGCCTCTTCGTCCCCGTCCGCCCGCGCGCGCAGGCGCCCGCGCGCTAAAGACGCGGCACGACCCTTAACCAAGACACGCCCCGGCGCGGATTCAATTCCGCGCCGGGGCGTTTTCTTGTTTTCCCCTTTCCGCGGCCGGCGTGTTAATCTCGCCGCCGTGTCCGGACTCTTCCCCGGGTCGCCCTCTTGACCCTCGCGCGCGAAAGGAACCCACGATGCGTAAACGAACCGCCCCGCTCCTCCCTCTCCTGCTCGCCGCCCTACTCGCGCAACAGCAGACCACGCCCGCACAACAGACGCAGCAGACGACGCCCGCGCCTCAGCCCGCCGCACAGCAGCCGCAGGCGACGCCGGGACAGGAAGACGCCGACAACGACGACGAGGTCGTGCGCATCACGACCAACCTCGTGCAGGTGGACGCCGTCGTTACCGACCGCGACGGCAAGCAGGTAACGAACCTCTCGGCCGAAGACTTCGAGGTCGTCGAGAACGGCAGCGCGCGGCAGATCACGAACTTCTCTTACGTCAGGATCGGGAAACCCTTGAGCGCCCCGGCCGAGGCGCCGGCCAGGCGCGACCGCGACGCGAAGGGCGCGCCGCCCGTACCGCCCGCGCGGCTGCGCCCCGAGCAGGTCAGGCGCACCTTCGCGCTTGTCCTCGACGACCTCTCGATGACGGCCGAGAGCACCTACTACGCGCGCCGCGCCGTAAAGAAGTACATCGACGAGCAGATCGAGCCGGGCGACATGGTCGCCGTCATCCGCACCAGCGCGAGCATCGGCGCGCTCCAGCAGTTCACCAACGACCGGCAGCAGCTCTACCGCGCCGTCGAGCGCATCCGCTGGTCGCCAAGGCGCGGCGGCGCGGCCACGGCGCTCGAGCGGACGCTCGAGTCAAGCAACCCGGCGAGCGTCCCCGGCGGCGTGGACGACATGCGCTCGCAGGATAAGGACTACGACGAGTACCGGCAGGAGCGCTTCACCGTCGGCACGATGGGCTCGCTGCAATTCGTCGTGCGCGGCCTGCGCGAGATGCCGGGCCGCAAGGCCGTCATCCTCTTCTCCGACGGCTTCCCCCTGCGCGACTCGAAGGGCGACGCGACGCGCTACACGACCGCGCTCGAACGCCTCATCGACCTTGCCAACCGCTCCTCGGTCGTCTTCTACGGCATCGACGCGCGCGGCCTCCAGCCCATCGGCCCCTTCGCCTCCGACAACACCGCGGGCAGTCCCGCCGGCACGGGCCTGCCCGGCGGCATCCCGACGCACCAGATGGGGTCTCTCCTGAGCGCGCGCAGCGGGCAGCTCTTCGCGACGCAGGAAGGTCTCATCCGGCTCTCGGAGGCGACCGGCGGCGTCGCGCGCATCAACCACAACAACCTCGGCCGCGGCATCCAGCGCGCGCTCGACGACATGAGCGGCTACTACCTCATCGGCTACCGCCCCGACGAGTCGGCCTTCGACCCGCAGACGGGGCGCGTGCGCTTCAACAGCCTGAAGGTCAACGTGAAGGGGCACCCCGAGCTGACCGTCCGCTCGCGCACCGGCTACATCGGGCACCCCGAGTCCGAGTCGCAGCCCAGGCCGCAGACGCGCGAGGGGCAGCTGATGGCCGCGCTCATCTCGCCCTTCGGCGCGGCGGGCGTCAACGTGCGGCTCACCTCCTTCTTCATCAACGCGCCGGGCGGCGGCCCCGTCGTCCGCTCGATGCTGCTCATCGACCCGCGCACGCTCACCTTCGAGCGCCAGCCCGACGGCCAGCAGGCGACGAAGCTCGACATCGTCGCCGTCACCTACGGCGAGGACGGACGCATCGTCGACCAGATGAACCGCGTCGAGACCATCCGCGTCCCCGAGGGCTCGCTCGAACTCTTCAAGAAGGAGGGCATGGTCTACGACCTCAACGTGCCGGTGCGGAGGCCGGGCGCCTACCAGCTCCGCATCGCGGTGCGCGACACGGCGAGCGAGCGCACCGGCTCGGCCAGCCAGTACGTCGAGGTGCCCGACCTGTCGAAGAAGCGCCTCGCCCTCTCGGGCATCGTCGTCGCCTCGCCCGCGCCCCAGGCGGCGGCGCAGGTCGTGCCGGCCGCGCTCACCGAACAGGAGGCCGCCCCGGCGACGCGCCGCTTCCGCCGCGGGGCGCTGCTCGACTACGGCTTCGTCATCTACAACGCGAAGGCGGATAAGGCGACGGGGCGGCCGCAGCTGACGATTCAGGCGCGGCTCTTCCGCGAGGGGCAGCCGGTCTACGAAGGCCAGCCGCAGCCGTTCGACGCGGCGCAGCAGACGGGACTCGCGCGCATTGAGGCCGCGGGCCGCCTCCAACTCGGCGCCGCGCTCGAGCCCGGCGAGTACGTCCTCCAGCTCGTCGTCACCGACGCCCTCGCCGGCAAGTCCAACGCCGTCACGACGCAGTGGATAGATTTCGAGTTAGTGAACTGAGTTAGAATTTCACCACAGAGACACAGAGGCACAGCTTAGAGTTCATAACTCAACGCGCTGTGCCTCTGTGTCTCTGTGGTGAAAATTTCTTTAGAGCAGGTTCTCGTGGCCGGACTGTTGGGCGAGCGTGTGGAGTTCCTTGAGGCGCTCGGCCTGGTCGCGGCGTGCGACGAGGAGGCAGTCGCCGGCGTCCACGATGACGAGGTCTGAGACGCCGAGCGTGAAGACCGGCCGGCCCGCGGCGGCGTGGACGAGGCAGCCCTCCGTGTCGAGCGGGACGACTTCGCCGCGCAGCACGTTCGCGCCCTCGCCCTCCGCGCCGAGTTCGTAGACGGCGGCCCAAGTCCCCACGTCGCTCCAGCCCGGGTCTGTGACGACCGTGGCGAGGCCCTCGGCCTTCTCGAAGACCGCCGTGTCTATGGGGTCGCGGTCGAGGCCTTCGAAAGCCTCCTCCATCGCCTCGGCCTCTCGCGGCGTGCCCAGGTGCGGCTCCACCTTCAAGAGCGCCTCGTGGTGCGCGGGCTTGTGCCGGCGTATCAGTTCGAGCAGGCGCGAGGCGACCCACGCGCTCATCCCCGGGTTCCAGTAGTACGAGCCGTCCTCGACGAAGGCGCGCGCGCGCGGGGCGTCCGGCTTCTCCGCGAAGCCCGCGATTGCGTACGCGTCTTCAAACCCTTCCAAGGCGTCGCCCGCGTGGATGTAGCCGTAGCCCGTGGCCGGGTGCGTGGGGCGCACGCCGACGATGACGCCCGCCGTCTCGCGCGCCACGCGCGCCGAAGCCTTGAGCGCGCGGCGGAACGCCTCGCCGTCGCGGAAGTAGGAGTCGGCCCAGCCGACGAAGATGACGGCGTCCGGGTCTTGCCTCGCGACGTGCAGAGCGCCGAGGCCGACCGCGAGGTTCGTCCCCAGCGGGAAAGGCTCGCCGACGATCTGTCGGGGCGGCACCTCCGGCAGCTCGGCGCGGGTCTGTTCGACGTGGTGCGCGCCCGTGACGACCCACACGTCGCGCGCTTCGATGACGGGCAGCACGCGCTCGACCGTCTGCCGCATCAACGACGCGTTGCCCGCGAGCGCGTGGAACTGCTTCGGGCTGCCCGCGCGCGACAGGGGCCACAGCCGCGTGCCCGCGCCGCCCGCGATGAAGACCGCCTTCAAACCTTGACCCATCTGACCGAACGCTCCTCCCGTCAAGAAGTAGGCAGTACGCCCCGTGTAAAGGACGTTGAGAGATAAAACTAAATCGTGCAGTAAGGGTTCCTAACTGCCTACTGCCATCTGCCTACTTACTCTAGCCTTCTCAACCCGAACGCGTCGAGCCACACCGCGCCGAAGGCCGGGCACGGCGAGGTCGCGCACGACTTCCGCTTCAGCGCCACGCGCACGGCGCCCGCGGGCGGGGCCGTGAACTCGAGCGCGAACCCCTGCCAGCCGTCCGTGGACGCGGGGAGCACGGCCGTCTCCGCCAACGCCTCGCCCGACTTCGCCGCGGAGACGACCTGCACGAACGGCGGCCCGCCCGTCACGACCTCCTTCGTGCGCGCAAAGAACGTGAGGCGGTAGCGCGCGCCCGGCTCGACCGCGAGCAGGCGCGAGACGGGAGTTTGCGAAGGCTCGGAGTTGCCCGCGTACTCGACCTTCAAACTGAGCGCCCCCTCGCGCGGCTCGGCGGCGTCGAGCGAGAGCCTGACGTTCTGCACGTTCGTCGCGAAGCGCCAGCCGAAGCCCTCTTCGTCCGTGTGCGCGCCCTCCTCGAACCCGCCGTCTTCGAGCGGGCCGCCGCCGGCCCGCCCCACGGCCCAGACGCCGTACGCGTCCGCGAAGCGTTCCGCCGCGAGCAGGTCTTTGACCAACCTCTTTCGCGCCTCTTCGTTAAGCCGCAGGCCGGACTCGCGCAGCGCCTTCAGGCCCTCGTCCGCCTCGCCCTCTTTAATCAGGAAGCTCACGACGGCGAGCGTCTCGTCGTCCGTGCGCGGGCCGGCGTCGAGCACGAACGCGCGCGGCTCGCGGCCCGAGACGGGCCAGAGCGTCTGTATGAGATTCGGGTAGAGGCGCGGTTCGCTCTCGGCCGCGCGCCTGAGTTCGCGCACAGCCTCTTCGCGTGCGCCCGCGCGCAGCAGGGCGTTCCCCAACTGCCAGCGCGGCCTCGCGTAGAAGGGCGCGAGCGCGACCGCCTTTCGGAAGGATTCGAGCGCGCCCCTGGTGTCGCCCGTCTCCTCGCGCGACTTGCCCAGCTCGACCCACAGGACGTAGTCGCGCGGGCGCAACCGCAGAGCCTCTTCGTACGCCGAGGCCGCGCCCGCATAGTCGCCCGTGTCGGCCAGGGCATTCCCGCGCGCGTAGTGAGCCTCGGGGTCGGAAGGCGCGAGCGCGACCGAAGCGTCGGCCGCCTCCTTCGATCTGATTCTCCCCGCGTAGTCCGAGACCATGCGCGAAGCTCCCGCGCGCGCGGCCGTCCACGCGCACCAGAGGAAGAACGCCGCGCAGACGAGCGCAACGCTCGCGCGCAGCGGGGCCGAAAGATGACGCGCGTTCTGTGTGGAGCGTTCGGCGGGCAAGTCAGACTCGTCTGAAAAAGGTTGTGCCCTCAGAAGTCAAAATTCTGAGGGCACGGGAAGCCGGAGGAGAGACACCGTACGGCGCTCAGTCGAACTCTAGTCGCGGCACTCGTCGTTGCGCCCGCGCGGCGTGCCGGGGCTCGGGTTCGGGCCGCGGCGGCAGGGGGCGACGATGGCGGCGGTGGTGATGATGCCCGCGGCGCTGATGAAGCCGATGGTGCCGGCCGTGCCGAGACCGAAGAGGCCGCCCTCGGCCGCGGCCGCCGTCGTGGCCGCCGTCGCCGTGCCGCCCGCGGCACCCGCGCCGGCCGCCGCCGCCGCGCCCTGCCCGACGACAGGCGTCGCGCCCGGCGTCGTCGAGGAGCAGACATCGATGGTGCCGCCCTGGTCGCCCTCAGTCTTCTGAGTCGAGCCGCCCGACTCCACGCTGCCCGCGTTGCCGCGGTTGGCCGTCACGATGACGCAGCCCGAGACAAGCACGACGTCGACCTTCCCGTTCTCGAACGTGAGCGTCAGGTTCGTGTTCGGCGCGATGTCCACGCGGCCGATGCCCGGCAGGTTGACCGTGGCGCCGACGCCCGCGGGCGTCTGAATCGACTGGCCCGAGAAGATAGTCTCGCCCGACTTGGCGCTGTTGCCGTTGACCGTGACGGCGTTGTTGCCGCGCGTCGTCAGACGCCCCTGCGCTCCGCCCTGCACGCCGGTCGCCTTCGCGATGAGGCGCGCCGAGGCCGCCCGCACGAGTTCCGCGCCCAGGCAGACGTGTGTGACGGCCAGCGCGAGGCTGAGGGCGGTCGCCTTTACGATCTTGCTCTTGAGAGTGCTCATGACCTTTGTCCTGCCGAGGGTTCTAAAACTTTCGCGCCCGCGGGCCGTCAAGTACACGACGCCCGAGGTTAAGACGCATTGAGTCTATTCCGTCGCAACGGGCACGGTCAATACTTATAAGGGCTAGTTTTTTGGCCGTTTAAAGGGATCGCGGCCGCCGCCACGGCCGCGAGCGCCAGTGCCGCGAAGGCGTTCGAGGGGACGTGGAGCCCGAACTCGACGAGGCTGTGGACGGCGACCCCGCACAGCCCCGCCAGCGCCCCCAGGCAGGCCGCGCGCGCCGACGCGCTCCCCGCGCGCAGGCGCGGCGCCGAACGCCTGACGAGCAGCAGGAGGAAGGCCAGTACCAGGCCCGCGCCCAGCAGCCCGCCCGAGGCGAGCACTTCGAGGTAATCGTTGTGCGCCTGCTGCGGGACGAGTCCGCCTGAGCCTTCGTGCTGTTCGCTGACGGCGACCCAGTAGCCGCCGAAGCCGACGCCCGCGAGCGGGTGCGTTGTGAACGTCTTCCAGGTCGCCGCCCAGATGTCCCTGCGCCCCGAGTGCGTCGCGTCGGCGGTCGCCCCCGCAGTCACCTCCTCGCCGACCGAAGCCACGCGGTCGGCCACGGCGTCCCCGCCGAGCCAGACCATCCCGACGACTATCGTCGAGAGCAGCGCGAAGACGAGACCCGCGCGCGCAGCCTTCGAGCCCGCGATTCGGTCGAGCGCCGAGTTCGCGCCGCGCGCGCGCGTCACGCCGAAGGTCGCGCCGAGGAAGATGACCTGGCAGAACATCGCGAGGAGGCCGCCGCGCGAGTTCGAGAGCACGAGCGCCGCCCAGATGGGAAGCGCGAGCGCGAGCGGCACGAGCGCCTTCGCGCGCGCCACGCCGCGCCCCGCGACCAGCCCGAGCAGCGCGCCCAAAGCCATCTCGGCGAGATAGGCGAAGTGGTTCTTGTTGATGAACTGCGCGTAGCCCGTGTTCGGCCGCAAAGCTTCGAGCAGGAAGCCCTCCGCGCCGCGCTGCGCCGTCTGCCGCACGATGCCGAAGAGCGCCGACGCCAGGCCCGCCAAGACCACCGCGTAGAGCAAAGCCCGCAGCCGCCGTTCGGTGTCGGCGTAACGTAAGAGAAGAGCTAGATAGGTCGTGTAGGTGAAGAACAGGAGCGCGACGAGACGCGTCTCGTAGGGGTCGTAGCTGACGGCGCCGCCGCCGAGTTCGAGCGACTGCAAGAGAGCGTACGCCGCGAGCGCGACGCCGGGCAGCGCGAGCGCGTGCGCGCGCGACACCCAACGCCCCGCGAGCGCGCCCTCCAGCGCCCAGAGCGCCGCGAGCAGGAAGACCGACACCTCGAAAAGCGCCGTCCATAACGGCTCGACCGAGCCGTAGGGGACGGACGAGAGCGGCACGACGGCGACGAGTCCCGCGAAGATGAACGCGGAGAGACCCCTCGCAAGCAGGCCAGCGCGGTCAACGTCGCCAGCCGCGCGCGAAACGTTCGTCAAGGCTAACTTCCTTCCCTCGCCTTTGAGGTATCATGTGGACAGCACCGGGGCTCGCGAACTTATAACACACTCACGGAGGCGAGGAGTCAATGCAGGTCGAAGGTCTGACGATACGGCGCGCCGAGCCCGACGACTACACGGCGCTCTACGAGATGTTCTACAGCCCGAAGCTCTACGCGAACACCTTGCAGCTCCCTTACCCTTCGCACGAGCTGTGGCGGCGGAGGGTCGCGGAGCCCGGCGAGGGCGTGCACAACCTCGTCGCCGTCGTCGGCGAGCGCGTCGTCGGGATGTTCAGCCTGCACGCCTTCCAGAGGCCGCGCCGGCAGCACGCGGGCGAAATCGGGATGAGCGTGCACGACGACTGGCACGGCAAGGGCGTCGGCTCCGCCCTGATGAGGGCCGGCATTGACCTCGCGGACAACTGGCTCAACCTCACGCGCCTTGAGCTGGAGGTCTACACCGACAACGAGCCGGCCATCCGCCTCTACGAGCGCTTCGGCTTCGAGCGCGAGGGCCTCCTGCGCCAGCACGCCTACCGCGACGGACGCTACGCGGACTCCTACTTCATGGCCCGCCTGCGCGCGCCCGCCCAAGTTACGACATAACGATCTAACGATGACGACGGAGGAGGACTACTAGTGCCGCGTGAAGTGTCGGACGGGGAGGGCGTGACGTGGACGTGCGCGCAGGCTTACGGCGGACTGTCTGAAGGTGATGAGAATGCGGAGGCCGCGCGCGTGGAGGGCGATCTGTTCGAAGTCGTCTGCACGCCGAGCGGCGGGGCGCAGACCGTGCGGCTGAAGCTTGAGGGCGGGTGGGGAGATAACTTATCCGACGAAGAGTTGTTAAAGAAGATAGAGGCCGCGCGGCGGGCGGGGTGAGGCCGCGCCGCCCGACGTTTACGGCAAAGGCTTGCCGCCGGTGACGCCGATGACCTCGCCGCAGACGTAAGAAGACTCCTGCGAGGCGAGGAAGACGAAGACCGGGGCGAGTTCGGCGGGCTGGCCCGGGCGCTCGGCGGGCGTGTCCTTGCCGAACTCCTCGTACTTCTCGTGCGGCATCGTCGCCGTGATGAGCGGCGTCCAGACGGGGCCGGGCGCGACGACGTTGACGCGCACGCCGCTCTTCATCGCCTCGGAGGCGAGCGCCTTCGAGAAGGTGACGATGGCGCCCTTCGTCGCCGCGTAGGCCAGCAGCTCGGCCGAGGGCTGGTAGGCCTGAATCGAGGCCGTGTTGATGATGCTCCCGCCCTCCTTCATGTGCGGCAGCGCCGCCTTACACAGGAAGAACGTCGCGTAGACGTTCGTGCGGAAGGTGCGGTCGAACTCGTCGGTGCTTATCTCCTGAATCCCGCCGCGCACCATCTGGAAGGCGGCGTTGTTGACCAGAACGTCCAGCCGCCCGAACTCTTCGACCGCGCGCCCGACGACGCGCCGGCAGTGCGCCTCCTCCCTGATGTCTCCGGCCACGCGGACGCAGCGGCGGCCCGCCGCCTCCACCTCGCGCGCCGTCTCAAGCGCGTCCGGCTCCTCCTCTTCCAGATAAGCGATGAGCACGTCGGCGCCCTCGCGCGCGAAGGCGACGGCCACGGCGCGGCCGATGCCGCTGTCGCCGCCGGTGACGACGGCGGCCCTGCCTTCGAGCCGGCCGTGCCCCCGGTAGGTGTCGGCGCCGTAGTCGGGGCGCGGCTTCATCTCTGATTCGAGTCCGGGCGGCTCCTGCGGCTGCTCCTCGAAGGGCGGCTTCGGCCCCTGCTCTTTCGGGTCTTCGCTCATCTTCTTCCCCCTTGATGTAACTTGAAGTCATCTTCGGGTAAGGATACGACGCCTTCCGTCCACTGCCGCACAGCCGGGCTAATCGTGAAGTAAATGTAAGAGTCTCGCGAGGAAATAAGAGAGGCCCGCCCCACCAGCTGCTGCCGGTGGGTCGGGCCTCTGGTTCGGGCCTTCCTTACTCGAACTTGAGGAAGAACTCGACGTTGCGGCTGAAGGAGACGTTGGCGCCGAGGCCGAGGATGGTCACGGCGCCGCCGGGGAGCACGAGTGGGGCGGGCGCCCGCCTCCCGCGTGGGCTGGGGGAACGCTTCTGCATCTGTTCTTCCTCCGGTCGGGTTGTCTGTGTAGAGCTTTCGAGACGGGCCGGCCGACGGGCGTGAGTCGCGGCCCGTGCGGTCGGGAAAGACTCGGTTCGACGAAGGGCGCGCTCAGGCGCTCGGGGTCGTGCCGGCGGGGTCGTGCCAGCCGCCGATGTCCGCGGTCAACTCGTCGGCCTCGCGCGGCCCCCAGGTGCCGGGCTCGTACTCGTGGACGGGCGTCGCGTCGCCGAGCACGGGGTCGACGACGCGCCACGAGGCCTCGACCGAGTCCTCGCGCGTGAAGAGCGAGGAGTCGCCCTTCATCGCGTCGCGCAGCAGGCGCTCGTAGGGCGGCGTGTCGTCGCCGGGGTCTTCGTGCGCCACCAGCTCGATGTCCTCGCCGGCCATCACCTCGCCCTCGACCTTCGTGCGCGCGCCCAAAGAGATGACGATCTCGGGGCTCAGGCGGAAGCGGAAGTAGTTCGAGTGCGGCGAGACGACCTCGCCGAACATCGACATCGGCGGGCGCTTCATCGTGACGAGCACCTCGGTCGTCGTCACGGGCATGCGCTTGCCCGCGCGGATGACGAAGGGCACGCCCGCCCAGCGCCAGTTGTCCACGTGCAGGCGCACGGCGGCGAACGTCTCTACCTGCGAGCGGTGCTGGACGCCCGGCTCCTCGCGGTAGCCACGGAACTGCCCGCGCACGACCGACTGCTTGTCGAGCGGGCGCATCGCGCGCAGAGCGGCGATCTTGCAGTCGCGCACGGCCTCGGTCTCGTAAGAGGAGGGCGGCTCCATCGCCAGGAGCACAGCGACCTGGAGCAGGTGGTTCTGCACCACGTCGCGGATGGCGCCGACCTCGTCGTAGAACTTCCCGCGCCCCTCGACGCCGAACGCCTCGGCCATCGTGATCTGCACACTCTCGACGTAGTGGCAGTTCCAGACCGGCTCCAGGAACGAGTTGGCGAAGCGGAAGTAGAGGAGGTTCTGGACGGGCTCCTTGCCGAGGTAGTGGTCGATGCGGTAGACGGCGTGCTCGGGGAAGAACTGGTGGATGGCGTGGTCGAGTTCCTGGGCGGAGGCGAGGTCGCGCCCGAAGGGCTTCTCGACGACGATGCGCCCGCCGGCCTCCCCTGCGCAACCCGACTTGGCGAGACCTTCGGCCACGGTCGCGAACAGGCTCGGCGGGATGGCGAGGTAGTGGAGCGGGCGCTGCGCGTCGCCCAGCTCCTTCCGCAGCTGCTCGAAGGTCGCCGGGTCGCGGTAGTCGCCGTCCACGTAGCGGAGGTTCGCGGCGAGCTTGGCGAAGGCCTCCTCGTCCACGCCGCCGTGCTCCTCGAGGCTCTTGCGGGCGCGCTCCTTCAACTGCTCCAGCGTCCAGCCCGACTTCGCCACGCCGACGACCGGCATGTCCAGCTTGCCGCGCCTGGTGAGCGCCTGCAGCGCCGGGAAGACCTGCTTGTAGGCGAGGTCGCCCGTCGCCCCGAAGAAGGCGAACGCGTCTGAGTATTCAGCCAAGGCCCCGTCCCCCTAAGACAATTAACCACAGAGACACAGCTTTAACTTTAGCTGTGCTCAAGCTGTGCCTCTGTGTCTCTGTGGTTCAATTCTTCCTTACTATATCTCAATCTTCGAGAAGCGCCACGCGCCGACGCCGAGCAGCAGGACGGCGACGAAGGCGAGCGCGCCGAAGTCCCAACTGATGCCGAAGTGTGTGATGCCGCTGAGCGCGCCGCGCACGCCGTCCACGCCGTAGGTGAGCGGGTCGACGCGCGTCAGCACCGCGAGCGCCTTCGGCAGGTTCGCCAAAGGGTAGAGCGCGCCCGAGAGGAAGAAGATCGGCATCACCATGAAGTTCATCACGAGCTGGAAGCCCTGCATGTCCTTCAGGGTCGAGCCGATGGCCGTCCCCAGCGCCGCGAAGACGACGGCCGTCAAGACCAGCACGCCCAGCGCCGCCGGCAGCGCCCACACGCTCACGGGGCGGAAGCCCGCGACGAGGCTCACGGCGAAGATGAGCAGCCCCTGAAACGTCGCGACGGTCGCGCCGCCGAGCGTCCGGCCCGCCATGATCCACAGGCGCGGGACGGGCGCGACTAACGTCTCTTTCAGAAACCCGAACTGCCTGTCCCACAGCAGCGCGATCCCCCCGAACATCGAAGAGAAGAGCACGGTCATCCCGATCACGCCCGGCGCCATGAACTGCAAATAACTTCCCTCGCCCGCCCTCTGAAAGACCGGGCCGAGTCCGAAGCCGAGCACGCCGAGGTACATGATGGGCGAGCCGAGCGAGGCGACGATCTGCGTGCGCGAGCGCAGGTACTTCTTCACCTCGCGCAGCCAGAGGATGTAGACCACTCTCATTTTTGTCTGCCGCTCCACATCCGCGCCATCTGCCGCATCGCGTCGGCGGAGCCCGCGGTCTCGTCCCGGATGGTCGTGCCCGTCAGCGCGAGGAACGCGCCCTCAAGCGAGTCGGTCTGCGTCCGCTCCTTCAGCTCCGCGGGCGACCCCGTCGCCACGATGCGCCCGTGGTCGATGACGCTGATGCGGTCGGCCACGCGCTCGGCCTCGTCCATGTAGTGCGTCGTGAGGAAGACCGTCACCTGATCCGACACGTTCAGCTTCTTGACGTGCGTCCACATCTGGTTGCGGCTCTGCGGGTCGAGGCCCAGAGTCGGCTCGTCCAGGAAGAGCACCTTCGGCGTGTGCAGCAGCCCGCGCGCGATCTCCAGGCGGCGGCGCATGCCGCCCGAGAAGGTCTTCACCAAAGCGTCGCGCCTCTCCCACAGCTCGAAGAGCTTGAGCAGCTCCTCGGCCCGCTCGCGCCTGACCTTGCGCGGCACGCCGTAGAGGACGCCGTGTATCTCCATGTTCTCCCAGGCCGTCAGCTCCTGGTCGAGGCTCGGGTCCTGGAAGACGACGCCGAAGCGCTTCCGCACCTCGTCGCGCTTCGCCACGGGGTCGAGGCCGTCCAGCTCGACGCGGCCGCTCGTCGGCCGGAGCAGCGTGGTGAGCATCTTGATGGTCGTCGTCTTCCCCGCCCCGTTCGGCCCGAGGAAGGCGAAGACCTCGCCGCGCCGCACCTCGAACGACACGTCGTCCACGGCCGTCAGCTCGCCGAACCGCTTCACAAGGTTCTCGACTTTAATCACCCCGCACACCTCCGTCCGCAAATGTCCGCGCCGGGCACCGTATGTTGCCCCAACCCGGCGGAACCGACAAGCGCCGCGCGCGGGCTGAGGTATAGTAAACGCGAACGTGAAGAAGTCGAGGGCACGAGGGATGGACTTGAGTGAGATGGCCTTCGCGACGATGACGTGGGCGCGCGACGCCGAAGAAGAGCGTCTGCTGCGCGAGTCCCTGCCGTTGTTGGCGAACTTGGGCGCGCCGGTCTTCGTCGCCGACGGCGGGTCAGGTGAGCAATTTCTAAACTTCATCCGCGGCCTCCCGACCTTGAACGTGATCGAGACGGGCAGGCCCGGCGTCTGGCATCAGGCGTGTACGAGCATCGAGGCGGCGTTCGGAGCGTCGGGCGCAAAGTTCATCCTCTACACGGAGTCGGACAAGCGCGACTTCTTCCGCGAAGACTTGCGCGAGTTCGTCGCGGAGGCGCCGGCCGGCGGCGACGTGGGCGTGGTGCTGGCCTCGCGTTCGCCCGAGAGCTTCAGAACCTTCCCGGAGTTTCAGCGCCACACGGAGACGACCGTCAACCGCTGCTGCACGGAGGTGCTCGGGCTCGAAGCGGACTTCACCTACGGCCCTTTCATCCTCAACCGCGCGCTCGTCCCTCACGTTGCAAAGGCGCAGAGTGATTTCGGCTGGGGCTGGCGCCCTTACGCCTTCGCGACGGCTCGAAGGCTCGGCTACGGCCTCCGGCACGTCGAGCGACACCTGCCCTGTCCTCTGGAACAACGCGAGGACGACGCGGCCGAGCGGCTCTACCGCATGCGGCAGTTGGCGCAGAACGTGCAAGGGCTGCTCGGCGCGCTCGCGGGCGTTAGAGGATGTTGACGGCGCGCGCGGCGAGCAGCGCGAGCACCGTGAGCGAGATGAGCGACTGGAGCATCATCAGCATCTTGGCCCAGCGCTGGAGCACGGGCGCGTCGGTCGGCGAGAACGCGGTGCTCGTGTTGAAGGCGAGGAAGAGGTAGTCGACGAAGTTGGGCGACCAGCGCTCGTCGTCTTCGTCGGGCTGCGACTGGAGCGTCATCTGCGGGAAGAGGAAGGCGCCTTCGAGGTGGTCCGGGCGCGAGTCGCGGCCGTGCGGCCCGCCCGCGTCGAGCCGCCAGTACCAGAGCGCGAAGACGAGCACGTTCGAGAACCAGAGCGAGGCGGCCGAGAGCAGGAGCCGGGTCGGCGACTCCCTGTGCGCGGGCAGCTCCTCGATGAGGAGCGCGACCGAGGCGATGAGGCAGGCCGTCACCGCGCCGTTGACCGTGAAGCCGAAGAAGCGGTTGAGGAACTGGTGGCCGTGGACGTGCGTGACGACGGCCGGGACGAGCAGCCCGAAGACGACGCCGGGGAAGAGCCAGCGCGGCCCGAGGATGAGGTAGCGCGGCAGCGCCGCGTAGATGCCGCCGACGGAGACGACGGCGACCAGCGCCGGCCAGCGCGGCTCCGGCTCCCACGAGTGCGGCCAGCGCCGCGCACGGTTGCTCATCTGCTCCTCCTCGGCCGGCTAGTATACCAGTCTCGTTCGGGCGAACATCGCGAAGGATTTAACCACAGAGACACGGAGACACAGCTTTGAACATATCGCTCAACAAGCTGTGCCTCCGTGTCTCTGTGGTGAATTATTGCTTGCGGCGGCCGGGCTCAGCCTTCGATGTACTCGGGCCAGTCTTCGGCGCGGCCGCGGACGCCCGCCTCCGCCGACTCGCTGACCTTGAGGTCGGCGATGCGCTTCAGCATCTCGATGCTCCAGTGGTCGGAGCGGTCGCGGAGCGCGGCCAGTTGCAGCAGGAGCGCCGCCAGCACGGGGTCGTCGTCGCGCGCCGCCTCCTCAGACCAGGTCGTCAGGACGTCTTTGTCTACCATCCTCGCCTCCTCGCCGCACGCTTGCAGTAGGTCTCGGCCTTGCCCAGAACAGACAGGCTTAATGCGGGCCGGCTTCCACCCGCGGCGTTCGCGTCAGTTGCAGGTGGTGACCGGGTTGGGGCACTGGTCTTCGGGCTGGAGCCAGCCCGCGAGGTTCTTGTACTTGACGCGCACCCAGTCGCCGGAGCAGCCCGCGAGCTTCGCCTCGTCCTCGGACGGGATGGTTCCTAAGACGCTCCCCTTCCGCGCCGCGGCGTAGACTTTGACGCCCTTCGTGCCGTAGCCGCGCGTCCCGGTGCCGAGCATGTTGCCGGAGACCCAGCCCTTCTTGTCGAAGACGACCGTGCCGTCGATGTTCTCCGCGTGGTCGAGCTGCACCCACCCGTTCGGGTTCGACGCGACGAGGTGGACGATTGTCCCGTCCCCGTCGAGGGGGATAACGGCCAGGACCTTGCCCGTCACGCCCGGCGCGTCGCGGACGTTCAGGCCCTTCGGGTCTTTGTCTATGACGTAAGCCCTGACGTCACACCGGGCGGCCGGCGGCGCGGCCGCGCGGGTGAAAGCCTGCGGGGCGGGAGAGAGGGCCGCGAGCGCGGCCAGGCAGGTCGCGAAGAAGATTCGGTTTCTCATGACGGCCGAAGAATGTACGCCAGTCCGGGCCGGAAAGCCATAGGCACCCTAAAAAATTTAAATTTGACGCCCCCGGCCCGCGCACATAGAATCACGCGTCCCTTTGCCGGGAGCGCGGGCATCCCTGCCCGCAAGCGCGCTGACGGTCTTTCTCTTTAACTCGATGTTGAGTCTTGAAGTCTCATGGCTTTCGCGCCTGCGGCGCTCAGGCGGGCTGTAGGGTGCCCGCGCTCCCAGCTTTAAGGGCACATTTGCCCCCGAGACGTTTGAAGATGACGCGTCCCCTCCTGCTTTGCCTCTTCGCCGTGCTCCTGCTCGCGCCCGCGGCTTCGGCTAAGGAACCGCCCCCGCGCGGCTGCTCGGTCGGAGACAACGCCGCGCCCCTGAGCCAGTGGCGCTGGGCGCCGCGCTCGCGCGTAACGGTCTACGCCCTGCGCGGGCAGTTCAACGCGAAGGAGTCGGAGCGCCTCGCCGCGGCCGTGAGGAAGTGGGACATCGCGCTTCGTCAGAGCCTCTCGGGGATACGCCTCAAGGCGGGCGGCGAGACCGACGCGTGGGTGCCGCGCGCGGGCGAGATCATCGTCATCCGCGACCGCGTGAAGGTTGACGGCAACCACGTCGGCGAGTTCCGCAGCGTCCTGCGCGACGGGCGCGGCTACGTCACCGCGGCCGTCATCGCGCTCGACCGCTCCATCGACGACCTGCGCAACATCTCCTCGCTCCTCTCGCACGAGCTCGGCCACGGCTTCGGCCTCTGGGACTGCGAGACCTGCGCGAAGCGCTCGACCGTCATGAACGGCTTCAAGTTCCCCGGCCGCAACGTGGCCGAGGCGCCGAGCCTCTGCGACATCCTACAGGTCGGCGCCGCCTACGCCTCGCCTCCGCCCGCGGGCGTCGCCCCGCCGCCCGCGGCCGCCGTCGCGGAGACGTCCGCCGTAGACGCTTTCGTCGAAGAGGCCGAAGGGCCGGAGCCGCCCGGCGCGGCCGAGGCGGTCGCGGGCTACCTGCGCGCCGAAGCCGCGGCGCGCGAGGAGCTGAAGGGCTACACATTTCTGCGCGACGTGCTCATCCAGACGGTGGACGAGAAGGGCGAGGTCTCCGGCGAGTACCGTCGCCTCTCGCGCCTCGTCTTCGACGACACGGGCGGGCGCGTCGAGCGCGTCATCTCCTTCCCGAAGCCGACGCTCAAGAACCTCAACATCACCGCCGAAGACCTCGCAGACCTCTCCGGCCTCCAGCCCTTCGGCCCAGACCTCTCGGAGGGCGGCCGCTACCGCATCAGTTATAAGGGCGAAATCGAAGAAGGCGGGGAGCGACTTCAGGTGCTCCGCTTCCGGCCGGCGGGCGCGGGCGGGCGGGCCTTCCGCGGAGAGGTCTTCGTCCGCGCCTCCGACCACCGCGTCGTGCGCGTGCGCGGCAAGTCTCTGCCCGACGGCGAGCAGCGCTTCCCCGCCTTCGAGACGCGGCGCGAGCGCGTGGACGGCACGCACCTCTTCCCCGCCTACACCTCCGCCGACGACCTGCTCGTCTTCCCGCAGCGCCGCGTCCGCATGCGCATGACCGTGCGCTACACGGACTACCGTCGCTTTCTCGGCAAGGTGAGCGTGGTCGAAGAGGGCGAGCCGGGAAGTCAGAACTGAAGGTTAGTCGGGCTCCATCAACTCGATGCGGTTCCCGAAGGGGTCGCTGACGTAGACGCGTTGGTAGCCTTCGAGCGGCTCGTCCGAGACGACCTCGTAGCCCGCGGCGCGACACTTCTCGGCGAGTTCGCCGATGCCTTCGACGAGCAGCGCCGGGTGCGCCTTCTTCGCCGCGCGGAAATCCTTCTCGACCCCGAGGTGAATCTTGAGCGCGCCCTCTTCGAACCACAGGCCGCCGCGCACGGCGAGGTGCGGCGGCTTCGGCACCTCTCTAATCCCGAGGACGCCGCCGTAGAAGGAGCGCGCCCTCTCTTCTTCGCCCGCCGGCATCGCGAGTTGTACGTGGTCAACCGCTAAGACTTTCATCCGTCCCCCTCCCGATGTGACTCATTTGTCTTTCTGCACTTTGACGCGGCGCACCTGCGTCCTGTCCGGCAGGCTGTAGAATCCGCCTTCGAGTGTGTCGCCTTTGACGACGAACTCCAGACTGACGTGCACCCGGCTGTTCTTGAACTCGCCCGTGATCGTCTGCTTCCGCGCGTCGTAGACGAAGTCGATGACGCCCATCGTCTCGGGCTTGCCGTTCACGAGCTTGTCCGCCGTGACGGTCACGGTGTCCGACTTGCCCTCGGCCACGACGACGCGGTAAATGACCTGCTCGTCCTTACAGGCCGGGAACTTCTCCCGGTTGACGCAGACCGACTCGCCCGACCAGTTGCCGACCAGCCTGGAGATGTCGTCGCCCTGCGCGGCCGTCGCACGCGTAAGGCAGAGTCCGCACAGGACGAGACAGAAGAGCGACACGCCGACTCGCTTCATAGTTGCCACCTCACTTTTTCAACAGCAGGAAACGTGGCGGCGGCCCCTGCACCTGCTCGGCTTCGAAGAAGGCGAGCGACTCGGGGGCGCAGATGAGAACCGACGGGAAGCCGAAGCCGAGCGTCGCCGCGACGGCTTCTTCGAGGGCGACGTGCTTCCCGTCAACGTCGTCGTTGCTCGATATCACCTGGCAAGTCTTGCCCGCGCCCAACTGTCTGAGGTGCCCGACCACGCCTTCGGGGTTGTGCCCCAGGTCGGGGAAGGGCTGCATGAAACGTTCGTCGAACACGCCCACGTAGTCGTGGCAGATGCGGTTGAGGAATCGCCAGCGCTTCGCCGCGGAGTCGAGTTCGAAGAGGGCGCGCTCCCGCTTGTTCTTCCAGACGAAGGCGTTGACGAAGGCTGCTTCAATCGGGTTCATCGGGTCGCGGTCGGAAGAGTCTTAAGGACGAACGAGTGCCCTGCGACGTCTGTGCTCCCACAGCTTCGGGAGCACGATGGCGAGTTGGCCGCACACGTAGAGCACGGCCACGGCCGCGACCCCGAGCTTGTTGCCGGCCCACAGCCGCTCGATTAAGGAGAGCGCCCCGGCGTCAGACGTGGTCAGACGCTCGGCCACCCAGTAGTCGTAGAAGGTCAACGCGCCGAGGCACGCGCTCGCGGCGAAGTCCGACCTCGCGCCCGCCAGCAGGAAGCCGAGCGCCGGCCAGAAGAGGAAGCCGACGCCGACCGGGTAGACGCCGAGCGCGCCCAAGACCTCCCAGCGCATCGGGTCTGGCGCGACGGGCCAGCACAGAAGCGTGAGGGCCGCCGAGAAGACGAACCCGACCTTCGCGAACTCAACCTGCTCTTCGCTCAAAGCACCGCCCGCCTTTCACTCCCCTCGGTCGGGCCGTCACGACCCGCCCCGCCCCAATTCTGCCACCGGCACGCGCCCCGCCGTCAACTCCGGCGGCCTCCCCTTCTCAAATACGCGGGTGCCGCCCCGGGCCGTTTGCGAAACCCTGCGGCAGCCTATAGCATATTCGTTTATTTCTCGGGCGGGATTTCTGCCCTGTGTTCGCAAACATGGAGACAGCCTGATGATCGGATTCGGCAAGAGAATTTCCTACGCCACCCGCTGCTTCTTCTCGGTACTCTCGCGCGGCGAGGTGCCCGAAGACATCGTCCCCGAGGTGGTCAAGACCGCGGCGCCCGCGCCGGAGGCGAAGACGCTTCCCGCCGAGCGCGTCGAAGTGAAGCCCGCCGAGGAGTCGCCCGACCGCGCCGTGCAGTTGCTCGCGCTCTTGCAGCGCGAGGGCCGCCTCGTGGACTTCTTCAGCGAGGACATCGCGCCCTACCAGGACGCGCAGGTCGGCGCGGCCGTGCGCGAGCTGCACGCCAACTGCCGCAAGGCTCTGGCGCAGTACGTCACGCTCGAGCCCGTCATCGACGGCGAAGAGGACAGGCCCGTCACGGTCGAAGAGGGTTTTGACCCGGCGTCCGTCAAGCTCGTCGGCAACGTCGCGGGCCGCCCGCCGCTGCGGGGCCTGCTCCGCCACCGCGGCTGGCGCGTGACCGAGATCAACCTGCCCACGCTGCCGCCCAAGGGCGCCGGCCGCGCCGTCGTCGCCCCGGCCGAAGTGGAAATTCAGTAGGTGCTGGGTGCTGGGTGCTGGGTGCTGGTTAGAACCAAGTTTTTAACCAGCACCCAGCACCCAACACCCAGCACCCTTTCAAGAGGTGCAATCTTTTGGACACACGTTTCATCGTCGGAATTGATTTGGGCACGACCAACTCTGCGCTGGCGCGGTTCGACACGGCCGCGCCGGAGGAGGAGGCCCGCATCGAGGTCGAGCCCGTCCCGCAGTTGACCAACCCGAACGAGGTCGAGGAGCGGACGCTCCTGCCCTCTTTCCTCTACGTGCCGGGCGAGCTGGATTTTCCGAAGGGCGCTCTGGCGCTGCCGTGGGAGCGCGAGCCGCAGGTCTTCGCGGGCGAGCTGGCGCGCAAGCGCGGTGCCGAGAACCCTTCGCGCCTCGTCGCGTCGGCCAAGTCGTGGCTCTCGTACGCGGCCGTCGACCGCACGTCGGCCATCCTGCCGTGGGGCGCGCCCGAGGAGGTGCGCAAGCTCTCGCCGGTCGAGGCTTCGGCCGAGTACCTGCGCCACCTGCGCAACTCCTGGGACGCGCGTGTCAACGCGAAGAAGAACCCGGAGCTGGCGCTCGGCGCACAGCAAGTCCTGCTGACCGTGCCCGCCTCCTTCGACGAAGAGGCGCGGGAATTGACCTTGCGCGCGGCACGCGAGGCGGGACTCTCGAACGTCACGCTGCTCGAAGAGCCGCAGGCCGCCTTCTACGCGTGGATCGACGCGCAGGGCGAGGCCTGGCGCAAGCGCGTGAAGGTCGGCGACCTCATCCTCGTCTGCGACGTGGGCGGCGGCACGACCGACTTCAGCCTCATCACCGTCTCCGAAGAGGAGGGCGCGCTCACGCTCAAGCGCGTGGCCGTCGGCGAACACATCCTGCTCGGCGGCGACAACATGGACTTGGCTTTGGCCCGACTCCTCCAGCAGCGTCTCGAAGAGGAGGGCCACCGCGTAGACACCTGGCAGTTGCAGGGACTCTGGCACCAGTGCCGCCTCGCGAAAGAGAAGCTGTTCGCCGAGCCGAAGAGTCAGAAGCAGCCGGTGACACTCCTGGGCAAAGGCTCGAAGCTCGTCGGCGGCACCATCAAGACGGAGCTGCGCCGCGAAGACCTTGAGCGCGTCCTCGCCGACGGCTTCTTCCCCTCGGTCGGCCGCGACGAGCTGCCCGCGCGCCAACGTCGCATCGGCTTTCAGGAACTCGGCCTGCCTTACGCGGCCGACCCGGCCGTCACCAAGCACCTCGCGCGCTTCCTCGCGCAGCAGGCGGCCGGCGCTGAGCCGGACAACATCCGTCGCGGCCCGAGCGGCTTCGCCTGCCCGACGCACGTCCTCTTCAACGGCGGCGTGATGAAGGCCGGCGTCCTGCGCGGGCGCGTCGTCGAAGTCATCAACAGCTGGCTTCAGGCGGAAGGCTTCGAGCCGCTCGGCGTGCTGGACGCGCCCGACCTCGACCACGCGGTCGCGCGCGGCGCGGCCTACTACGGACGCGCCAAGCGCGGGCGCGGCGTGCGCATCCGCAGCGGCGCGCCGCGCACCTACTACATCGGCATCGAGAGCGCCATGCCGGCCGTGCCCGGCCTGCCCGCCCCGCTCAAGGCGCTCTGCGTCGTGCCCTTCGGCATGGAGGAGGGCACCGAGGCCGCCATCCCGAACCGCGAGTTCGGCCTCGTCGTCGGAGAGCCGGCCGAGTTCCGCTTCCTCAGCTCCACGGTGCGCAAGGCCGACGAGATCGGCAGCCTCGTCGAAGACTGGGGCGAAGAGATAGAGGAGCTGAGTCCGCTCGAAGTCACGCTCAAGCTCGAAGGCAGGGAGGACACGGTCTTGCCCGTCCGCCTTGAGACGCGCGTGACCGAGGTCGGCACGCTCGAAGTCTGGTGCGTCGCGCGCGACGGCTCGCAGCGCTGGAAGCTCGAATTCAACATCAGGGAGCAGGACGAGGGTTAAATCAGTCGCGCGTGTATCGGTGAGGATTTCACCACAGAGACACAGAGACACAGCTTCTTGAGCAATTCCGCATCAAGCTGTGTCTCTGCGTCTCTGTGGTGAAATCATTCCCGGCTATAACAACAGATGGAAGTTTCAAGCCGTTTCCTCATCGGCATCGACCTCGGCACGACGAACTCGGCCGTCGCCTACGTGGACACGGAGGAGAGGCCGGCGCGCGGCGCGCCGCCGCCCGTCCGCGTCTTCGAGGTGCCGCAGCTCGTCGGCGAAGGCGAGGTGCGCGCGCTCCCGTCCCTCCCCTCGTTCATCTACTTCACGGACGAGGCGGAGGACTCGGCGCCCGGCCTCCGCCTGCCGTGGGAGGAGGATGTGACGGGCGGCGCCCTGGTCGGCGTGATCGCGCGCGAGCGCGGGGCGCTCGTGCCGAGCCGGCAGGTCGTCTCGGCCAAGTCTTGGCTCAGCCTCTCGTCCGTGGATCGCACGGACGCCTTCCTCCCGTGGGACGCCGAAGCGGGCGACAAGGTCTGCTCGCCCGTCGCGGCCTCCGCCTTCTACCTCACGTACCTGCGCGACGCCTGGAACCATTCGAAGGCGAGGGATGAGAACGGCAGGGTTGTAGACGAACTCAGGTTCGAACGTCAGCAGATAGTCCTGACCGTGCCCGCCTCCTTCGACGAAGAGGCGCGGGAGCTGACCGTCGCCGCCGCGCGCGAGGCGGGCTTCGAAAATCTGACGCTGTTAGAAGAGCCGCTCGCGGCCTTCTACGCGTGGCTCGCGGCGCAGAAGGGCGGACTCAAACGTCAACTGAAGGACGGGCAGCTCGTCCTCGTCTGCGACGTGGGCGGCGGCACGACCGACTTCAGTCTGATTCGCGTGCGCGTCGAAGAGGGCGAGGTGCGCTTCGAGCGGACGGCCATCGGCGAACACCTTCTGCTCGGCGGCGACAACGTAGACCTCGCGCTCGCGCGCCTCGTCGTCGAGAAGCTCGGCCGGCCGCGCCTCTCGCTCACACAGCAGAACGCTCTGCGCCGCCAGTGCTGCGCGGCCAAAGAGACTTTGCTCGGCGACGAGGCGAAAGAGAGTGCGCCCGTCACGGTGCTCGGCGGCGGGCGCTCGGTCGTGGGCGGCGCGCTCTCCACGCAGCTCACGCGCGCGGAGGTCGAAGAGGTCTTGGCCGGGGGCTTCCTGCCCGCGAGCGCGCCTGACGATTTGCCCGCGTCCGAGCGTCGCGCCGGACTGCGCGAGCTGGGTCTGCCTTACGCGAGCGACCCGGCGATTACGAAACACCTCGCCGCCTTCCTGACGCAGGCGGCGCTCGCGATGAATGCCGCCGGGGCCGGGACGACTGAAACGATGGCGCGCCCCGACGCCGTGCTCTTCAACGGCGGCTTCTTCCACCCCGCGCTCGCGCGCGAGCGTATCGTCGAAACCATCGCCGAATGGTTCCCGCAGGCGGGCAAGCGCTGGCGGCCGAAGGTGCTGCTGGGCGAGACGCCCGAGACGGCCGTCGCCGTCGGCGCGGCCTACTACGCGCGCGTGCGGCGCATGGGCGGCGTGCGCGTGAGTGGCGGGAGCGCGCGCGGCTACTACATCGGCGTCCAGCAGGCCGCGCCGCATCACGACCGACTGACCGCCGTCTGCGTCCTGCCGCGCGGGACGGAGGAGGGCACGCGGCTCGAACTCGGCCGCGAATTGACGGCGCTCACCAACCGGCCCGTCGCCTTCACGCTCTACAGCACGACGACGCGGCAGGACGCTCTGGAAGAGGTCGTTCGCTTCGCGGATGGCGAGCTGCACCGCCACGCGCCGCTCGTCACCGTGCTGCGCTACGGCAAGCGCTCGCGCCACATCGAACTCGAAGTGCGTCTGACCGCGCACTTCACAGAGGTCGGCACGCTCGAACTCTGGTGCGAGGCGCCGAAGACCGGCCACCGCTGGCGGCTTCAGTTTCAGTTGAGGGGCGCGGAGGCTTTGGAAGAATCGGTCGAAGCCGACGAGTCGGAAGCTCAGGAGGACGAGGCCCCGCGCATCGTCATTCCGGACGAGTCGGTCGCCGAGGCCGGGAAGCTACTCCGCGCGGTCTTCGGCGGCCCGCGCGACGCGCTTGAGGGCGAGACGCTCTCGCCCGAGGCCCTGCCCGGCCGCCTCGAAGCCGCGCTGGGTTATCGCAAAGACTCGTGGCCGACCGAAGTCATCCGCAAGCTCTGCGACGTGCTGGCCGACCTCTCCGCCGGCCGCAAGAAGGGGCGCAACTACGAGGCGCGCTGGCTCAACCTCTTCGGCTTCTGCCTGCGCCCGGGCTTCGGCGCGCCCCTCGACGAATGGCGCGTCACGCGCGCGCGCAAGGTCTACCACGAGGGACTTGTGTTCGAGCGCGACGTGCAGTGCCAGGTCGAGTGGATGATCCTCTGGCAGCGCGTGGCGGGCGGACTGAACGCGGGCCAGCAGCTCGAAATCTACGAGCGCCACAAGTCAACACTCGGCGTCGGCAAGAAGCTGAAGGGGCGTCTCAACCGGCAGGTCGAGCGCGAAGGGCTGCTCATGCTCGCGAGCCTCGAACAACTGCCCGCGGCGCTGCGCGTCGAACTCGGCGCGGAGATACTCGCGCGCGTCGAGGAGGAGCCGACCAACAAGAGTTTCACCTGGGCGCTCGGCCGCCTCGGCGCGCGCGTCCCCTTCTACGGCCCGCTCAACTGCGTCGTGCCCGCCGCGGCCGCCGCCGCGTGGGCCGCGGCACTCCTCGAACTGCCTGAGTTGAGTTCCCACGTCTTCACGGCCGTCTCGCAACTCGCCGCGCGCACCGACGACCCCTTGCGCGACGTCGACGACAACTTCCGGGCCGTGGCCGTCCGACGACTCGAAGCGGTCGGCGCGAGCGAAGAGGCGATTGAGCCTTTACGCCATTACGTCCCGCGCACGCGCGCCGCCGCCGTGAGCCTCTTCGGCGAATCGCTGCCCGAGGGCCTGCGCCTCACGGGCTGAACAGGTATGAGACCCCGCGTGTCGAGACTCATCAACAGCACCGCCCCCATCCGCGTCTGCGACAACGGCGGCTGGACGGACACCTGGTTCGCGCGGCACGGCAAGGTCTTCCAGATAGCCGTTCGCCCGCACGTCGAAGTCCAACTGGAAGTCTCAAGGCGCGACGGCGACAAACCTCAAATCATCGTCAACGCCGAGAACCTCGAAGAGTCGCGCGGCGACTCTCTGATCGAGGCCGTCATCGAACGCGCGCGCGTGCCCGAAGACCTCGCCGTCAAGGTCAACATCTTCTCCGAAGCGCCCGTCGGCGCCTCGACCGGCACGTCGGCCTCCGTGTCGGTCGCGCTCCTCGGCGCCCTCGACCGCCTCACGCCCGGCCGCGCGACGCCGCACGAGCTCGCCTACCTCGCGCACGCGGTCGAGACCGAAGCGCTCGGACGACAGTCGGGCATTCAAGACCAGCTCTGCGCGGCCCACGGCGGCGTCAACTACATCGAGATCGACAGCTACCCGCACGCGCGCGTCCTCCCCGTCGAAGTCTCCGACGAACTGCTCTGGGAGCTTGAGCGCCGCCTCTCGCTCGTCTACCTCGGCAAGGCCCACAGCTCTTCGGGCGTGCACGAGAAGGTCATCCGCGAGCTGTCGGACTCCGGCCCCGACTGCGCACAACTCGAAGACCTCCGCCGCGCGGCCGAAGCTTCGAGGGACGCGCTCCTGTCCGGCGACTTCGACGCGCTCGGCCGCGCGATGACCGAGAACACCGAAGCTCAAAGTCGTCTCCACCCGGACGTCGTCGGCCGCGACGCCGCACGCGTCATTGACATCGCCCGCCGCCACGGCGCACGGGGCTGGAAGCTCAACGGCGCGGGCGGCGAGGGCGGCTCCGTGACCATCCTCGGCGGCACCTCTTCCCGCCAAACGCGAATGATGCTTCGAGAGGTCGAAGCGGCCGACCCGCTCTTCCGCCGCGTCCCCATCAGCTTCAGCCCCCACGGCCTCCGCGTGTGGGAGCGCGAGCCCGAGGGCGGCTGACACGGAGCGGGGACGGCGCGGCACGTCCTTCCTGAGATTTCCCCCGGTATCGGAGCAACAGGGCAGGTTCGGGGCGCATCGGAACCTTCTACCCGTGCGTCCATGTATTTTAGGCGGCGCTGCGTGCTCTGTTGTTTATGCACGCACCAGGCGTCGAGTCTTTACCAGGAGGAAGTAATGCCCCAATCTCACCCTCGCTTCGGCCGCGGCCTGTCCGCGGGCCGTAGGCTTCTGTTCATCACGCTCTTTTTAAGTTTTGTGCTCGCGCTGGCCTACGGCCCTTCGGGCCGCGCGCAGAACGCGCCCGACCAGCAGCAAGATAAGCCCGCGGAGGCCCCGGCCGTCATCGTCCCCGGCATCAGTTCTGAGCCGTCGGGGCAGCGGCGCCGGCAGTTGCCCGTCCCTGAAGGGGACGCCGCGCCGTCGAAGGAGACGCCCGAAGCCGCCGTGGCGCAAATCACGGCGGCCGAGGCCGCGGACGTCACCTGGCGCGCGGCCGACGGCCCGCGCGTCATCAACGGCACCTACACCATCCCCGCGGGCACGACCGTCACGGTCGAGCCGGGCGTCCTGATTCAGATTAACCAGAACAGCGTCCTCGTCGTCGAGGGCGCCATCGTCGGGAAGGGCACGCCCGACCGTCACATCACGATCACGGGCGTCTCCGACTACACCTCCGACATACAGGTGCCGGGCCGCTTCCAGTTCGAGTACACGGACATCTCCGCGCAGAGCGACCCGCGCTCGGGCGGCACCTATACCTGCTCGAACTGCCGCTACACGGGCAACGGCGGCTTCTCCAACGGCCTCGGCTACACCTACGCGATGCCGCCCTACGTCGAGCTTCAACACACGACCTTCGACGGTTCGGGCTCCACCCTCACCCTGGACACCACCACGACCGTCCTGCGCGACGTGGCCTTCACGGGCGGCGCGTGGGGCCGCATCTACTACAGCTACGTCTACATCGACAACGTCCGCTCCGAGAACTCGACCGGCTTCGGCCTCCAGTTCGGCCTCGACGGCCGCTGGTATCTGAACAACGTACAGGTCCGCAACGCGGCGTTCGCGGCGCTCGACCTCGGCGGCGGCAACGGCGGCGGCAACTACCTGCTCGGCCCGAACACGGTGCTCTCGGGCAGCCAGTACCCAATCTCGCTCGACTGGGGCGGCGTGCTGCCCGGCAGCAACGTGCCTGCTTCGGGGAACACGAACAACTACATCGTGGCCAACACCCCGGGCCACCCGGACTGGGGCGGCTCGATGGTCTGGGCACCGCAGGCGGTGCCCTACGTCGTCCTCTTCCCGATGAATCTGCGCGGCGGCGAGTTGAAGATTCTGCCCGGCACGAACGTCAAGTTCGGCCCGAACTTCGCCGGCATCAGCGACCAGTCGCTCGGGCTCATCGCGCGCGGCACCCCTTCGGCGCCCATCCTCTTCGACCGCTTCGACCCGGCGCAGGCGTGGGGCGGCATCGGCAACACCGTCGGCGGCAACCGCTACTCCAACGTCCGCATCGAGGGCAGCCTGAACGGCATCAACACGACGGTGCACAACGGGGCCTTCGCCTACGTCGAAGACCTCGACCTGCGCGACAACCAGACGGGCGCGTCCGGCGGCACTTTCATTTCGGGCACGCGCTTCTTCAACAACACGACCGGCTACCAGGAGTCCGGCGCCTCCGCGCACACCGTCGGCATGCTCAACGCCAGCCCGGCTTCGCCCAACTCCTTCGAGGGTAACGGCGTCGCCGCGCGCGGCACGCAGTCCGTCATCGACGCGCGCGGCAACTGGTGGAACTCGCCGACGGGGCCGACCTACGTCGGCAACCCCGGCGGCACGGGCGAGCGCGTCGAGGGCGCCGCCGAGGTCATCCCCTTCCTCACCGCGCCCCCGGACTACACAGACGCGCCGCCCGTCGTCCGGCAGCACAAGCCGCACTTCACCTACGAGGCCGGCACCAAGCTCGACATCACCTGGGACGCGGAGGACGACCGCGCGGTCGTCGAGCACCGCATCCTCTTCAACCCCGACGGCAACTGGCCCGACGACTTCCAGTTGGTCGCGGACGGGCTGCCCGGCTCGGTGCGCGCCTACGAGTGGACGGTGCCCGCGGTCGGCTACGCGGGCGGCTACGGCTACTCGACCGTGCGCGTGGTCGCGGTGGACTCGGCCGGCCACGAGCGCTTCGACGACCGCTTCATCCAGATTCCCTCGGGCGAGGTGACGGGCACGCTCACCCTCACGTCGAACTACGCGGGCCAGACCCTGCGGCCCGGCCAGGAGTTCGCCGTGACCTTCGAGGCCACCGGCGACGCCCGCTCCTCAATCGTAGACGCCTACCTCGTGCTCGATAACGACGGCACCATCTCCAGCCTCGGCGGCGTCGCCGGCTCGCTCGGCCAGCTCCCGTACGCGAAGCTGCCGTTCGTCAGCACCGACCGCGCCCGGCTCGCCCTGCGCATCAACGGCGGGCGCAACCGCACGCGCTGGTTCTACGGCGACTACTTCCAGATTCGCCCCGACCCGCGCGTGGGCGACGCGGCGCCCAACGTCTCGGTCGTGTCGCCCTCGGCCGGCTCGTCCTTCCCCGCGGGAAGCGACGTGCAGGTCAGTTGGGCTGCGTCCGACGACGAGGGGTTGAACTCCTTCAAGCTCTTCTCCTCTTACGACGCGGGCCGCAGCTGGAACCTCGTCGCCGAAGACCTGCCCGCGACGACCGGCTCCTACAACTTCAAGACCGCCGCCGGCCCCGGCTTCTCGGACGTGCGCGTGCGCGTCGTCGCCGTCGACCGCCGCTTCCAGCAGACCGCGGCGGAGACCTCCTTCGCGCTCACGCCGACCGCGCCCCCGAACGCGCCGCCGGTCGTGCGCCTCGAACGCCCGACGGCCGACTCGGCCTACGCGGCGGGCACGACGCTCAACCTCACCGCCACGGCCTCCGACCCGGACGGCTCGGTCTCGAAGGTCGAGTTCTTCGCGGGCGGCACGCTCGTCGGCACGGACACGACGGCCCCTTACGACGTCACCTGGCAGAACGTGCCGGCCGGGACGTACACCATCGTCGCCCGCGCCACCGACAACGTGGGCAAGCAGAAGAACTCGGTCGGCGTCAACGTCACAGTCTACGCCGAGCCGCCGGCCGCCTCGCCGGTCGCGGGCGCGGCGTGGGGCGCGCGCTACAACAGCCCGGCGAGCCGCGCGGAGGTGTCGCCCATACTGACGCTCGACGCGGCGGGCAACACCTACGTCACAGCGGCGTCCGATGGCATCGGCAGCGGCCAGGACATCGTCACCGTCAAGTACGACGCCGCGGGCCGACAGCTCTGGGCGGCGCGCTACGGCAATCCCGACCGCCGCGTCGAGTACCCCGAAGACATCGCCGTCGACTCGGCGGGCAACGTCTACGTGACCGGGACGGCGTGGCGCGGCCTCGCCCCCGGCACCGACTACGACGTCATCACCATCAAGTACGACTCTTCCGGTAATCAGCAGTGGGTGCGCTTCTACGCCACCGCGTCGCAGGAGTTCGGCGTCGCGCTCGAAGCGGACGGCGCCGGCAACGTCTACGTCACCGGCAGCGGGCGGTTCATCGGCGCCGACGGCTTCCCGGCCGGCCAGTTCGTCACGCTCAAGTACGACCCGGCCGGCAACGTCGTCTGGACGCGCACCTACAACGGCCCCGATGGGCGCGGCGCGGTGCCCGTCGACCTCAAGCTCGACGCCGCGGGCAACGTCTACGTCGCCGGCGCGGTCACGGCGTTGACCGCGAGCGGCGCCACGGACGACGACCTCGCGGTCGTCAAGTACGACCCGGCGGGGAACCTCCTGCGCGCGGTCAAGTACGACACGCCGGGCACGAACGGGCAGGACTTCGACACGGCCGTCCGCCTGCGCGTCGCCGCGGGCGGCGTCTACCTCATCGCGCAGAGCTGGCCCGACCAGTGCTGCGCCGTCACGGAGTCGCGCTACGACTCCATCCTCTTGAAGTTCGACTCGGAACTCGGACTCTCGTGGGCGGCCCGCTGGGGCCTGCCCGGCCAGTCTTCGGAGAACCCGAGCGACCTCGTCACGGACGGCGACGGCAACGTCTACGTCGTGGGCACCGCCGGCAGCACGCAGCGCGCGGGCGACGCGTACACCTTGAAGTACAGCGCGGCGGGCCAGCTCCTCTGGCAGCGCATCTACGAAGGCACGACCTACCAGGACGCGGCCGCCGTGGGCGTCGCGCTCGACCCCGCGGGCGGCGTGCAGGTCGGCATCTCCGGCCTCGGCCCGAACGACAACTACGACTACATCCTCGTCCGCTACCTCGCCGACGGCACGCAGTCGAGCGTCCGCCAGTTCAACGGCCCGGCGAACCGCGACGACGCCCTGAGCGACATCGAGACGGACGCGGCCGGCAACGTCTACCTGACCGGCACCACCTTCACCGCGAGCAGCGGCACAGACCTCTTCACGCTGAAGGTCGCCGCGGGCGGCTCCGTGACGCCGACGCCGACGCCGACGCCGATACCTTCGCCCACGCCGACTCCGGCCGCCACGCTCGTCAACCACGCGCTGGCCTCGAACGGAGGCGTGGCGGCGGCCTCGTCCTCCTACAGCGCCAACTACCCCGCTTCGTCTGTTAACAACGGCGACCGCCGGGGCTTGAACTGGAACAGTGGCGGCGGCTGGAACGACGCGACCGCCGACTCCTATCCGGACTGGGTCGAGGTCTCCTTCCCCGGCTGGCGGAGCGTAAGCGAAGTCTCAGTCTTCACGCTCCAAGACAGCCCGGCCACGCCCTCCGACCCGACCGAGGCGATGACCTTCACGAAGTACGGGGCGACCAGCTTCCGCGTGCAGTACTGGGACGGCACGGCGTGGGCCGACGTGCCGGGCGGCGTCGTGGCCTCGAACGACAAGGTCTGGAAGAGGCTCGCCTTCGCGGCCGTCGCGACCTCGAAGGTGCGCGTGCTGCTGACGGGCGCGCTCGCGGGCTACAGCCGCCTCACGGAGGTCGAAGCCTGGGGGCTGGCCGGCGAGGCTCAGCCGCCCGCGGCAAGGGTCAACCACGCGCTCGCGTCGAACGGCGGCGTGGCTACTTCCTCTTCCGCCTACAGCAACAACTACCCGGCCGCCTCCGTCAACAACGGCGACCGCCGGGGCCTGAGTTGGAACGCGGGCGGCGGCTGGAACGACGCGACGGCCAACTCTTATCCGGACTGGGTCGAAGTGGCCTTCGCCGGCCCGCGCGCCGTAGAAGAGGTCTCGGTCTTCACGCTCCAGGACGCGCCGGGCGCGCCGCTTGAGCCGACCGAGGCGATGACCTTCACCAAGTACGGCGTGACCGGCTTCCGCGTCGAGTACTGGGACGGCTCCGCCTGGCAGACGGCCGCGAACGGCTCGGTCACGGGCAACGACCGCGTCTGGCGGAGGGTGACCTTCCCCGCCGTCACGACGACCAAAGTCAGAGTCGTCGTGACGGGCGCGCTCGCCGACTACAGCCGCATCACCGAAGTCGAGGCCTGGGGGCCGGCCGCGCCGCGCGTCAACCAGGCCCTCGCGTCGGGCGGCGCGACGGCCACGGCCTCATCGTCTTACAGCTCCAACTATCCCGCGGCTTCAGTCATCAACGGCGACCGGCGCGGGCTGAACTGGAACTCGGGCGGAGGCTGGAACGACTCGACCGGCGGCGCTTACCCCGACTGGGTCGAGGTGACTTTCCCAAGCGCGAAGTCGCTCACGGAGGTTGACGTCTTCACGCTCCAGGACGCGCCGGGCGCGCCGCTTGAGCCGACCGAGGCGATGACCTTCACCAAGTACGGGGTCACGGCCTTCGAAGTGCAGTACTGGGACGGAGGGGCCTGGCTCCCCATCCCCGGCGCCTCCGCCATCGGCAACAGCAAGGTCTGGAACCGGTTCACCTTCCCCGCCTTGACGACGACCAAAATCCGTCTCGTCGTCAACGGCGCCCTCGCGGACTACAGCCGCCTCACCGAAATAGAAGCGTACTGACCGACCGCAGAAAAAGGCCGCGGCCCCCGGAAATCTTCTCCGGGGGCCGCGGCCTTTTCCGTTTCCGACAGATTCAAAGATCCGTCGGCGTCAACTCATGAGTCTATCGAAGTAGTCAGTCTCACGGCGGCGTAAGGCTGCTATTCCTCTTCGGTCGCCTCGCGTAGCGCTTCGAGCTCCGGCAGCACCATGAGGTCTTTCGGACGCCCGGCAGCACGCTTCGACTCGATGAGTGCATCGAGCGTTAGCACCTGAAAGGTCGAGCCGAAGAGTTCAACCTCCTCGGACGCCGCCAGTGCCGCCCCGTAGCCGCCCACGCCGGCAATCTCGCCTAGCAGGTCAATGTCGCCGAGGTCGGTGGCGAGCGTGAAGTTCATCCCGGCCTTGAGCGTCTCTTCGTCAAGACGGAACGGGAGCCCCGCGGGCGCACCGCGCAACCGCGGGTTGTGTGGCCTTAGCGCCCCGGCGAGTCTTGAGAGGTTCTCCGGGTCGCGGGCGTAGCAGAAGTCCAAGTCGAAGGTGACGTAAGAGGAGCCGTGAATGGCGATGGCGACGCCGCCCACGATCACGAGGCGCACGCGCGCGGCGGCGAGCGCCGTCAACGCCTTCTCGTAGTCGATCAAGCGCGCCTCTTCCGGACGCCCGCGCGCGCCTTGCCGCGCAGCGCCTCAAGCCCGGCGGCCGCGCGCTGTAAGTCGCGCACCCGCTCCTCGGGCGTCCGGCGCAGCCGCTCGATCAGCATCGTCAGGTCAACGCCGTGTGCGCGCGCCGCCTCGATGCGGCCGCCGGGCGGCGGGTTGAGTAGTCTCTCCTCGGCGCGGTTCATCGGCTTCATTGTACTGCCCCCGTCGCGACCCGTGCCAAACGTTTGTGATGCCTTGAGGTAAGAAGTCCGTGCGTCGGGCGGCCTAATCACGCCCGTCAGGTGATTTGTAGACGACGCCGTTCTTCATGACGAAGCGGACGCGGCGGAGGGCGGAGACTTCGCGCGTGGGGTCGCCTTCGACGGCGATGAGGTCTGCGAGCAGTCCCGCCTTGACGCGCCCGACCTTGTCGTCGATGCGCAGGACGCGTGCGTCCGTGGAGGTGGCCGAGCGCAGCGCGTCAATGAGCGGCATGCCGAAGCCGACCATCGTCTCTACCTCGCGCGCGTTGTCGCCGTGCGCGAAGACGCCGACGTCGCTCCCGCTCGCGATGGTGACGCCTTCGCGCAAAGCGGTCTGGAAGACCTCGCGCTTGTGCGCTTCGTTCCCGCGGCCGGCGATGGCGAGCGTCGGGCAGAGCGCGACGCCGCGCTCCTTCATCAGGCGGAAGACTTCCGCGGTGCCGCCGTCGCCGTGCTCGATGGTGTCGACGTCCGCGAGCGTCGCGCGGCGCATCCCCTCGGTGGTGGTCGCGTGCGCCGCGACGGGGACGCCCGCGCTGTGCGCGGCCTCGACCGCGACCTTCAGCTCTTCGAGCGTGAAGGTGGGGGCGGGCGCGCCGCGCCCCCAGCGGTAGTCGGCGTAGAGCTTGACCCAGTCGGCGCCCTTGCCGATCTGCTCGCGCACGGCGCGCACGAGACCTTCGGGGCCGTCGGCCTCCTGCGCGCCCTGCGGCACGTCCCACTCGGGCGCGTAGCCCTTCGGCGCGTAGGAGCCGGTGGCGACGATGGCGCGCGTCGCGACGAGCATCCGCGGGCCGGGGATGATGCCCTGCTCGACCGCCTGCCTGAGCCCCACGTCGGCGAAGCCCGCGCCTTCGGTGCCGAGGTCGCGGACGGTCGTGAAGCCCGCGAGCAGAGTGTTGCGCAGGTGGTTCGTCGCGCGCGCAACTCTTAGACTGAGTGCTTCGCGCGCGACCTGGTCGGCCCAGGGCGTCTCGCTGTACGGGTGCAGGAGGACGTGCGAGTGTGCTTCGATGAGGCCGGGCATCAGCGTGAGGTTCGGAAGCTCGACGACCTTCGCGCCGGCCGGAGCCCGAACGTCCGCCGCGGGGCCGACCGCCTCTATCGCCGCGCCGCGCACGAGCACCACCCAGCCTTCGTGTAGCTGCGCGGACTCGCCGTCGAAGACGCGCGCCGGCCGGAGCAGGTAGACGGCCTCGGGCTGAGCCGTCGTCGTCGTTGTCGTCGTCTGAGCCAGGCCCATAGGATAAGCGAGCAGAGAGCAGAAGAGGAGCAGGGTCACGTAGCGCATGTTCGGCAACCTTCCTTTCGGAGTAAGCCCGCGCTTACTACTTCGTCCGCGGGTCGGCGCTCAAGTGTAGCGGCTGCGTGTAGCTCCTGCCGCCGACGTTGAGCCTCACCGCGTAGTCGCCGGGCGGCACCGGCGGCACCCCGCGCCCGCCGAAGACGGCCGCGCCGCCGCGCTGTGTGTTGGCGGCCGGCGGCGGGCGGAAGTCCCACGCCCAACGGTGCACGCCGGCCGAAGCGGGAAGCGGCTCCTGCGCGCGCACCCAGGAGGCGGGGATGTCGAGCTTGTCCGGGTCGACCGGCGCCGGCTTGTCTTCACTTGAGTAGGCGCGGACGGTCTCGCCGGCCGGGTTGAGAATCTCCAGCGTCACAGGCCCCGAGGCCGCCCTCTTCAGATAGTAATCGATGACCGCGCCGTAAGGAGGGTTCTCCGCGAGGGGCTCGTCGCGCGGCTGCGGCGTGCCGTTCTCGCTGTAGGGCGGGATGATGAATGCGTCGGCCGGGCGGAAGAGGAAGGCGTCCGCGTTGAAGACTTCGGCGCTCGCCTGGCGGAGCGGCGAGATGTCGTCCATCACCCAGAAGCCCCGGCCGTGCGTCCCGACCACGAGGTCGTTCTCTTTCACGACGAGGTCGCGCACGGAGACCGGCGGCAGGTTGAGCTGGAGCGACTGCCAGCGGTCTCCGTCGTCGAAGGAGACGAAGACGCCCAGCTCCGTCCCCGCGAAGAGCAGCCCCCGCCGCTTCGGGTCTTCCTTGACCGTCTGCAAGTAGACGCCCTTCGGCAGGCCGTTCGTGATGGTCTGCCAACTCTTCCCGCCGTCTCGCGTCCGGTACGCGTGAGGCTCGTAGTCTTCGAGCCGGTGCCGGTCGACGGCCGCGTACGCCTCGTTCACGTCGAAGTGCGAGGCCTCCAACATCACGACCTTGCTCCACGCGGTCAGTTCCGGCGGCGTGACGTTCGCCCAGCTCTTCCCGTCGTCCTCAGTCCTGTGTATCAACCCGTCGTCCGTCCCGACCCAGATCGTGGGCGCGCGCACGGGCGAAGGGGCGATGGTGTAGATGACGCCGCGCCGCTTGCCCTCGGGCGCGTCGGCGGCCGTCGCCTCGTCCAAGTTCGGCGGCACGCCCGGGTCTTCGCGCGTGAGGTCGGGGCTGATCTGAGTCCAGCTCTCGCCGCCGTTCGTCGTCTTGAAGAGGAACTGGTCTGAGAAGTAGAGCGCGTGCGGGTCTGCCTGCGAGAAGACGAGCGGCAGCGTCCACGTGTGGCGCGCGGTGTTCGCCGGAAGTAGACGCTCGGGCGAGACGTTGACGATGTCGCCCGTCAGGAGGTTGCAGCGCGTGACGCGTCCGCCGAAGAGTATCTCGGGATGTAGGGGGTCGGGCGCGGTGTAGTCGCTCTCGCCGCCCGCGCAGACGGGCCGCCAGTCGTGCATCGAGATTTCGGCGAGGGCGCTGCGCGAGGGGACGCCCACGGCCCCGCTGTCCTGCTGCGACCCCGTCACCCAGTATGGGAAGCGGTTGTCGGCCGCGACGTGATACAACTCGGCCGTCGGCTGGTTGTACCAACTGCTCCAGGTGCGCGCGCCGTCCACGGTCACAATCGTCCCCTGGTCGCTGCCCAGAACCATGCGCTTCGGGTCGTCTGGGTTTATCCAAAGCTGATGATAGTCGTCACCCCCGGGCGAGCCCTTGATGGCCGTCCAAGTCCTGCCCGCGTCCGTCGAGCGGTAGAGCGAGGTGTTCGAGACGTAGACCGTGTCGGCCTCCTTCGGGTCGACCACGACCTTGCAGAAGTACCAGCCGCGGCCCCAGAGGCGCGCGTCGTTCGAGACGAGAGTCCACGTCGCGCCCGCGTCGTCCGAGCGGTAGAGGCCGCCCGCCTTCGCGTCGACGATGGCGTAGACGCGCGTGCGCAAAGTCGGCGCGACGGCCAGCCCCACGCGCCCCAGACGTTCCGACGGGAGCCCTTCGGTCAACTGTCTCCAGGTGTCGCCGCCGTCCGTCGATTTGTAGACGCCCGCGCCCGGCCCGTACGAGGGCGGGTAGATGCTCCACGGCGGCCGCCGCGTGTTCCAGAGCGACGCGTAGACGATCCTTCCGTCCGAAGGGTCTAAGGCGAGGTCGGCCGCACCCACGTCATTACTTTTAAAGAGAACCTTCTGCCAGGTCTTCCCCCCGTCGCGCGTGCGGTAGACGCCGCGCTCGGGGTTCGCGCCGTAGGCGTGGCCGAGCGCCGCGACGAAGACGACGTTCGCGTCGCGCGGGTCGACCAGCACCCGGCTTATCTGCCGCGTGCCTTCGAGGCCGAGGTGCGTCCACGTCGCGCCCGCGTCCGACGAGCGATACATCCCGTTGCCGTACGAAATCTGCGAGCGCATGTCGGCTTCGCCCGTGCCGACGTAGACGACCCGCGGGTTCGAGGGCGCGACGGCGACCGCGCCGACGGAGGCGACGGGTTGAGAGTCGAAGACCGGCGCCCACGTCCGCCCCGCGTTCACGGTCTTCCACACGCCGCCCCCGACCGCGCCGAAGTAGAAGGTCTCAGGCTCAGTCCTCACCCCGGCCACGCCGTTGACGCGCCCGGCGCGGAAGGGGCCGAGCAGGCGCCAGCGCAGGCCGGCGTAGAGACTCGACTCCTGCTGCCGCGCGGCGACCTTCAAAGAACAGAAGCACACGAACGCGGCCAACAAGGCGAACAGAAGACGCCGCCCGTGCGGCGCGGCCAGACGCGTATACGTCCCGGTGCCGACCATCGATTCCCTCCCCTGCCTGTCACTTCACGCCGAACAAAGTTTACGAGCGCGGCCGTCAGCCCGCGCCGAAGGTGATGCCGCGGCGCTCGCGGCCCGCGGCCGCCACCGCGGCCGCCACCGTGAAGACGACGAAGGCGACGAGCGCCATCGCGCGCGCGTACGTCGTGCGCTCGGCGAAGACGGCCTCGATGTAGGCCACCGTCCCCGCGATGAGCACGCCGCACTGGTATGCGAAACCCGGCAGGAAGCCGCGCACCGAGTCGGGCGACAACTCCGTGATGTGCGCCGGGATGACGCCCCACGCGCCCTGCACCATGAACTGCATCAGGAACGCGCCCGCCACGAGCAGCGCGAGCGTCGGGGCGAACGCCCACAAAGGTATCACCAGGACGGCCAGCCCGAAGGCCAGAACCATCGCGCGCCGACGCCCCCAGCGGTCGGACAGAAGTCCGAACAGAATCCCGCCCGTAATCGCCCCGACCATCGAGACGGCCGTGATGGCGGAGCGCGCCTGCGGCGAGAAGCCCCAGTCGCGCTGGAGGAAGGTCGGGTACATGTCCTGCGTCCCGTGCGAGGCGAAGTTCATCATCGCCATCAGCAGCGTCAGGTACAGGAACGTCTTCCAGTGCGAGGCGATGGCGCGCCCCAACTCGCCCCACGTCGCGTGGCGCGTCCGCTCCCACACCTCCGACTCCTTCACCCCGAACCGCACGTAGAGCGTGAGCAGCGCCGGCAGCCCGCCGATGAAGAAGAGCGGCCGCCAGCCCCAGCGCGGGAAGATGAAGAAGTAGCAGACGGCCGCCAGCAGATACCCGACCGCGTAGCCCTCCTGCAGCAGCCCCGAGAGCACGCCGCGCAGACGAGGCGGCACCTTCTCCATCGCGAGCGAGGCGCCGACGCCCCACTCGCCGCCCATCCCGATGCCGAAGAGCGCACGCAGGATCAGGAACGTCGTGTAGTTCGGCGCGAGGCCCGACAAGACCTCGACGACCGAGTAGAAGACGAGGTCGATCATCAGGGGCAGGCGGCGGCCGTAGCGGTCGGCCAGCAGCCCGAAGATGAACGCGCCGACGGGGCGGAAGGCGAGCGTGACGGTGATGGTGAGCGCCAGCTCCGCGTCCGTCTTGCCGAACTCGCGGGCGATGGCCGTCAGCGTGAAGACGACGAGGAAGAAGTCGAAGGCGTCGAGCGTCCAACCGAGAAAGCCTGCGAGCACGGCGGCGCGGTGGTCGCCGCCCGCATGACCTTGCGGCGACTGAACGCCGCCCGTCAACGCCTCTGACATAGTCGCTCCTCGTCTCTATTCTCGTCCCGCCGTCAAGCCTTCTTCTCGTGGTGCCCGCCGAACTGGAAGCGCAGGGCGGAGAGAACCTTGTCGGCGTACTCGGCTTCGCCGCGCGAGACGAAGCGGTTGTAGAGCGCGGCGCTCAGGACGTGCGCGGGCGCGCCCTCCTCGACGGCCGCGAGGATCGTCCAGCGCCCTTCGCCCGAGTCCGAGACGCGCCCCTCGAAGCCTTTCAGCTCCGGGTCTTCGTGCAGCGCGATGGCCGCCAGATCGAGGAGCCACGAGGAGATGACGCTGCCGCGCCGCCACACTTCGGTTATGTCGGCGAGGTTGAAGTCGTACTGGTAAGCCTCCGGCTCGCGCAGCGGCGTCGTCTCCGCGTCGGCCGCGTGCTCGCGCTTGCCGACGTCGGCGTGGCGGAGGATGTTGAGCCCCTCGGCATACGCGGCCATCAGCCCGTACTCAATGCCGTTGTGCACCATCTTGACGAAGTGGCCCGCGCCGCTGGGGCCGCAGTGGAGGTAGCCGCGCTCGGCCGTCGCGGCCTCGCCCTCGCGCCCCCGCGTGCGCGGGATGTCGCCCGCGCCGGGCGCGAGCGCGTCGAAGACGGGGCCGAGCCGCGTGACGGCCTCCGTGTCGCCGCCGATCATCAGGCAGTAGCCGCGCTCGGCGCCCCACACGCCGCCGCTCGTGCCCACGTCGACGTAGTGCAGCCCCCGCCCCTTCAGCTCGCCCGCGCGGCGCAGGTCGTCGCGGTAGTAAGAGTTGCCGCCGTCGACGACCGTGTCGCCCTCTTCCAGGAGCGGCACGAGTGACCCGAGCGAGCGGTCGACGACCGCCGCCGGAACCATCAGCCAGACGGCGCGCGGCCGCGCGAGCTTGCCGACGAACTCCTCAAGCGAGGAGGCGCCCGTCGCGCCCTCGGCCGCGAGCGCCGCGACCGAATCCGCGTTCAGGTCGTAGACCACGCACTCGTGGCCCGCCTTCATCAGACGCCGCACCATCCCCGCGCCCATGCGCCCGAGCCCGATCATCCCCAGTTGCATTCTCGCTTCCCCCTTCTATGTCTTTCGACGACGCCGCCCCGTTCGATTCATTTAACGCACTTCGGCTCGGCCCCGGCCGCCGGCGCGGCGAGCGGCGCGAGTCCGTACTTGTTAAGTAAGCTGTTGAGAGCCGGCACCGAGTCGGTCTCCGCCTTCCGCAGCCGAGCGAGCGCGGCGCGCAGAGACTCGCAAGACTCCGCCACGCGCACGCGCGCCGACTCCGCCGGGCGCACGTCGCCGCTCTCGACCATCGAAAGGTAGCGCGACAGGTCTCGGTTGATGAAGCCGAGGCCCCACGGCTCGGACGGCCCGTCCGCCACGGCTTCGAGTTCCTTGTCCAGGGCGGCCGCCGCGTCGAGCGCGTCCTTCGCGCGCGGGTCGGCCGAAAGCTTCCTCACCCTCTCGGCGAGTCCGGCGCGCAGGGACGCGACCGCGTCGTAGGATTCGTAGGTGGCGCGCATCATCGCCGAAATCTCTTCGGCGAGTTCGAACTGCGCCGAGAGGTCTGCGGGCGCGACGCGGACGCGCGGGTCTAAGCTGACGGCGAGCGGCTGCCGGAAGGTCTCGCCGTCCACGGTCAGCACGACCTCGTAATGGCCGGGGACGACCAGAGGCCCCTGCGGCTGGTTGCGCGGCGTCTCGCCGGCGACGGCGTGGTCGGGCAGTGTGTACTCGACGTAGTCGAGACGCCCGCCGCGGAAGCCGAAGGGCAGCGCGGGCGGGTCGGGCAGACGCAAGTCCCACACGAAGCGGTTCAGGCCCTGCTTCGCCGTGAGCGTGGGCGGCGGCGCGAACCAGTACTCGGGCACGTTCGCAGGGAGGTTCGCGGCTGCGCCCGGCTTGTTCGTGAAGCGGCGCAGCACGCGGCCGCGCGGGTCGCGAATCTCAAGCGTCAGAGCGCGCGCGGGCGCAGTCAGGTAGTAGTCGATGACGGCGCCGTCGGGCGGGTTCTCGCCCGCGGGCGTCTCCTTCCCGAGCGGCGTCTCCTGCCAGTTGTCCCAGCGCACGCGCACCGCGGTCGAAGGCTTGAAGAGGCGCGCGCGTTGGCCGGCGTTCGCGTCGAGCTGCCTGAGCGGCGAGAGGTCGTCGAGAATCCAGAGGCCCCGCCCGTAGGTCGCGGCGACGAGGTCGGACGCGTGGACGTAGAGGTCTCGCACGGGCGAGACGGGAAGATTAAGTTGGAGCGGTTGCCACGCCTCGCCGCCGTCGAAGGAGACGAACACGCCCTTGTCCGTGCCCGCGTAGAGCAGCCCCTTGCGCCCCGCGTCCTCGCGCACGACGTGCACAAGGCCGCGCTCGGGAAGGCCCGTCACAATCTTCTGCCAAGTCCGTCCGCCGTCTCTCGTCCGGAACGCGTAAGGGTTGAGGTCGCCGCGCTGACCTTGTGCGACGGCGTAGGCCGAGTCGGCGTCCGCGTGCGAAGCCTCGACGCGCGTGAAGCTCGACCCTTCGGGCAGGCCCGGCGGCGTCACCTCGCGCCACGTCTTGCCGTTGTCGGTTGTGAGTTGCAGAAGCCCCGTGCTCGTGCCGACCCAGATGACGCCGCCGCGCAAGGGCGAAGGCGCGATGGCGCGAATCACGCCCGGCGCGGGCGCGCCCGCCTGCGACACCTCGCCCCCTTCCTCGCCTTCACTCTCGACGTGGCCCGCCCGCGCGGGCGTGCCCGCCGGCTTCTCAGTCTGCTGCGCCCCCGCCTTCACGGTCAGGTCTGGACTCAGCTCGCGCCACGTCTTCGCGCCGTCGTCCGAAGCGACGAGGCTCTGCGTGCCGACGTAGAGCGTCTTGTGGTCTACGGGCGAGAAGGCGAGCGGCGTCTCCCACGCGTAGCGCTGCTTCGGGCCGGGGACGAAGAGCGTGGAGAGCTGGCCCGTCCTCCTGTCTAAGCGGATGACGGTGCCGTACCAGCCGACGGAGTAGACGAGGTTCGGGTCGCGCGGGTCGGGCGCGATGTAGCCGCTCTCAAACGCTCCGGTCGAGAACCAGTCGCGGAAGGTGATGCGGCCGTAGTCGCTCCGCGCGGGCACGGCGACCGAGCCGCTGTCCTGCTGCGCGGCGTAGGCGTAGTAGGGGAACCCGTCGTCGGTGATGACGTGGTAGAACTGTCCCGTCGGCTGGTTGTACCAGAGGCTCCACGTCCGCCCGCCGTCGAGCGTGAGGGTCGCGCCCTGATCCGTCCCCATCAACATCCGACGCGTGTTCGAAGGGTCGATCCAGAGGACGTGGTCGTCCTCGCCGCTCGGCGTCCCCTTGAACGCCTCGAAGGTCTTCCCGCCGTCAACCGAGCGGTAGGTCGAAGTCTGCATCACGTAGACCGTCTCGGGGTCGCGCGGGTCTGCGAACGTGCGTCCGAAGAACCAGCTCCCGACGACGCGCGCGTCCGTGGTCGAGCGCGCCCAGGTCTCGCCGCCGTCGTCCGAGCGGAAGAAGCCCTGATTCATGACGGCGTAGACGCGCCCCGGTTTCGGCGCGGGGGCGACGCCGATGCGCCCGCGCGACTTCTCGGGCAGCCCCCGGCCGCTCAGTTCTCTCCACGTCTCGCCGCCGTCCGTTGACTTGTAGATTTGCGACTCGGCCGGCAGCCGCTTGTCGTTCTGGGTGCCGGAGCGGCCGATGTACGCCGCGGCGTAGATGGTGCGCGGGTCGCCGGGTGCCGCGCACATGTCGGCCACGCCGGCGCGTTCTCCCGTGGAGAGAACCTGCCGCCAACTCTTGCCGCCGTCCGTCGTCCTATAGACGCCGCGCGCGACGCCCGAGAGCGGGTCGCCGAACGAGCCGACGAGGACGACTTCGGGGTCGCGCGGGTCTACGATGATCGAGTTGATGTAGCGCGTCTCGCGCAGGCCGACGTTCGTCCACGTCGCGCCGCCGTCCGTGGACTTGTAGACGCCGTCGCCTTCGGTCTCCTCGCCCGTCCCGACGTAGACGATGTCTGGGTTCGAAGGCGCGAGCGCGAGCGCCCCGACCGACGAGACGCGCGCGGCGTCGAAGACGGGATTCCAGACGATGCCGCCGTCGGTCGTCTTCCAGACGCCGCCGCCCGGAGTCGACATGTAGTAGACGGCGGGGTTGCCGGGCACGCCCGCGACCGCGGTCACGCGCCCCGCACGGTGTGGCCCGACGAGCCGCCAGCGCAGCGCCGCGAAGCCGTCCTGCTCGTACCGCTGCCCCGCCGCGAGCCCCGCCGCCCCGGCAACGCATGTGAGAAGCAGCGCGGCCCGGCACGACCGCGCCGCCAGAAGAGAGAAACCTTTTATCACCTCGCCCATCTCACCGCCCCAATCATTGCCACTCGCAGAGCGTCTCGACGTACAGGGCGGAGCCGTCGCGCAGCCAGCCGTCGAGCTGCGACTGCTCCTTGAGCTGCTGCCCGCGCGCGCGGTCTACGACGACGAACTCGCACCTCAAGTCCGTGAGCGCCGTCATGTCGCCCCAGAGCTTCTCGAACTGCGCGACCGGGAAGACGTCCTCCTGTCCGTAGCCCCAACGCTTCTTCACGTCCTTCAGCGTGACGTAGGTGGGCATCCGGTTGCCGACCGCGCGGACGGCCTCGGCCACCAGCGCCTCGTCGCCGAGCGTCTCGCGCGTGAGGCCGAAGACGGAGAGCAGCGGGGCGATGCTCACCCAGGTCGTCAGCGAGTTGTAGTAGGAGAGTTCGAACTCCTTCTCCTCCCTCGGCATCGCCAAGCCCTCGACGAGGCGCAGGCGGCCGTCCACGCGCGCGAGTCCGCCGCCTCGGTCTTCGACGCGCCGCGGGATGACCTCGAAGGTCATCGCCGCGCCCTTCTGGATGTGAAGGCCCAGGAGCGCCGCGTCCGCGTCGGCCCCGACCGTGTCGATGTTGTGAACCAGAAGGTACTCGAGCTCCGGCCTCTCCGCGAGCAGACGCGCGAGCGTGCCGTTCTTCAGCATGTTGGGGATCTCGTACCAGTGGCCCACCGGGTGTAGACATTGGCTCGGCACGTTGTCTGTGTAGTCGCTCGCCTCGCCGCGCCCGCGCGCCCAGTCGAGGAGCGCGGCCTGCAGGCTCAGACGCATCTTCTGCGCGCGCTCGTCCAAGACCTGGTGCGCCGTCTCCTCCCACGAGAAGCGCAGGTCGCGCACCGTCGGCACCATCCGCAGACCTATCGAGCGGCCGGGCGACAGAATCAAAGGCCCAGCGTAGCCGTAGCCGTCTTCCGCCGCAAGGTACTTTTCGATGTGCTGATGCGTGAGGTAGCTCGTGGTGAAGACGTGCGGCAGAGCGCGCCCGCACAGACGCCCCGCCCGGCGGCTCTTGGCGAGATGGACTTCGACGAAGGTTCTGTGCCGCCCGCCCAGCTTGGCGAAGGGGTGGAGCGCCTTGACCACGCCCGCCCCCTGCGTCCAGCGGCTCCCGACGCCGCCCGCCATCGAGACGACGGCGACGCGGCCCGCGGCCAGAGCCTCCTCGCCGGCCCGGCGCATCTCGTCCGTCAGGCCGCCGAGCGCGTCGTGCACGTCGCCCGGCTCCACGTCGCCGATCTCGGTCGTGATGGGCAGGCGGTTCTGCGCCAGCCCGATGCGCCCGCCCTTCAGGTTCGCGCGAATCTGCTCGTGCTGCACGCGGTCGAACCCGTACTCTTCGAGCAGCTCCGACAGACCGCGCTCGCCCCCCTCCTGTTGTTTGATACGGGGCAGGAGGCGGTCGAAGAGAGCCTGAACCACTCCGTTCAGCTCGGGCCGCTCGCGGCTGGCGGCGGCGAAGGCGTCGAGGTCGGCGCGGCGCGAGGCGGTCAGCTCGTGGGCCTTAAGTCTAACGAGGCGGGGCGCGATCATCAGGTAGTAGCCCTGCGGCAAAAGCGCCGACTCCGAAGGCAACAGCTCGGCGGCCGTGCCGCGCTCGTTGATGGAGAAGTCGTAGACGACCGGCTCCATCGCGAACGGCAAAGCGTTCTCAAGCCGCCGCTTCGCCCGCGACATGGTCTCCTGCAGCCGCTCCTGCGCCTCAAGCTTCCGCCGCGGTTCGAAGATGAAGCCCATCCCGCCGCCCGACATCCCGCCGAGCATCCAGAAGCCCTGGAACTCTTCCGCGAACTGCGCGCGCACCTCCGCGATGAGCGTCTCGGTGTAGAGGTTGCTGACCCACGGGATGATGGTCTGCAAAGGGCCGAAGAAGTTCCGCGTCGTGGCCGCGCCGACCGAGGCGACGTCGCCGCGGACGAGGTGCGCGAGTATCTCGTCGAGAATCTTCCCCGCTTCGAGCCGCGCCTCCCACTCGGGCTTCGAGCGCAGCAGGTGCTTCTCCGTAACCATCTCGAGGACGGGGCCGACGTTCTGCGCCATCCCCCCGTGCACGAGCACGAGGCTCTCCTGCAAACGCCGCCGGCTCTCGGTCGACACGTCCTTCGAATCGAGGATGCGGTGGTTCGGGAGCAGGCGGCCTCGGGTGGTGCCGAACTCGGGATCGCCTTCGGTTGCCTCCCGCCCCTCGATGAGCTTGATGCCGGGCCAGACGCCGCCCGAGTCCTGCCAGCCGCCGCCCGAGCCCGCGAGCCACTCGCCGAGGATGGCCCGCGCCGCGACCTGCCTTCGGTCTTCCTCGGCGAGCGGCCCTTCCGTATTGCGTATCTGACAGGTGGCGCGCATGCAGACCGAGATGAGCGAGGCGAGGAGGTTGGTCGAGACGGCGAGGCGAGAGCCTTTGGGGATGCCGTTGACGTTACTCACCAACTCGATTCCGTAACCCGGCCCCACCAACCGCGCGAGCAGTTCCGCGAGACTCTGCCCAGACCCTTCGAGACCGGGCGGCACCAGCCCCGAGGCGATGAGCGCGGCCTTCAACAGTCCGAGGTAGTCGCGCGCGAAGTCGAAGACCTCGTCGAGCTCAGTGATGTCGGCCGTCGCCGAAAGGTCTACGCTCGCGAGCCTCAGCACCGGCTCATCAATAACGCGCAGGTACGCCTCGACGGGAGGACGCGGCCGCTCGTCGCGCCCTCTGACGCCGAGGTCGATGGAGACGTTGAGGACGCGCGCGCCTTCGGGGTAGTCCATCCCGAGAAAGAAGATGTCGCTCCACGCGCTGTGCGTGAGATCCATGCGGACGGGCGTCGCCTCGCGGAGTACCGGGAAGGGCGAGTCGTCGGAAGGCCGCCGGAGAAGCTCCGGCCTGACTCTCAGGGCCTGGTCGAGCGGGTGGCCGACGCGGAACATCCACTGGTTGCCGCGGGCGGCCCGCACGCTCCGGCGCACCTGGTCGGCGAGGTTCTGAAACGCGAGCTTGTGGTAGGTGGCGGCGAGCGCGCTCGACAGGGCGTCGCTCGGCCCCTCCTCTCCCTGGGCGGTCAGGAAGCGCTCCACCGCCTCCTCGAAGCGCCGCCCGAGGAGTTGCAGGTAGCCCTCGTAAGGGATGCGCCCGCCCGCCGGGAGTCCGGGTTTGGCGGGCAGGTGGAAGCGGTGAATCGCGTAGAGGAAGAAGCAGGCCCGCACGCGCTCAAGGAGGTTGGGACTCGCGCGGCGGAAGCATTCGAGGTCGGCGCACTCGGCGAGCAGTTCCGCGAGCGACGCCGACTGACAGAACTCTTCCAGAGACCTGTTGCGCACCCGCGGGTCGGCGGAGGTGATGACGTCTACGAGGCGCTCCATCACTTTCGGCCTTCGCCCGCGCCCGCGAGCTCGCGCTGCGCCAGCAGCTCACAGACGCCGGCCAGAACCTCTTCGCGGTCGCGCCCCGACAGCGCCATCGCGAGCTGCGCGTACAGGAGTCCGTACCGCACGTCCACGGGGTAGCGCCGTCCCTTCGCCTCGAGCGCGAGGTACTGCTCACGCCGCGCCAGCTCGTCCAGGACGGGCGAGAGCAGGACTGGGCGTTCGCCCTTCCCCGCCTCGACGTGCCGCCCTAAGATTTCCATCACCGTCGGCGAGAGCACGTGCATGCCGAAGAAGCAGAGGTAGTGGCCCGCGCGCAGGCCCGGCACGGCGAGCGTCTGTTCGGCCTCGGTCGGCGTGGGCTTCTCGACGACCTGCTCGATCTGGTAGAGGTCTTTCGTCCCCGGCACGCGCCGCCCGCCGACCGCCCCGAAGTAGGGCAGGAGGTTCTCACGCGTGGCCTGCACGCCGGACACGGAGCAGGAACGGCCTTCGGCCACCTCCACCAACTGCCTTGCGCAGCCCGCGTCGCCGCTGCTCACGTAGACGTGGTCGCTGATCAGGTGGAGGAAGGGCTCGTCGCCCGTGAACTCGCGCGCGCAGTAGACGGCGTGGCCGTAGCCCAGCGGCTCGCACTGGTGAAAGAAGCTGAGGCGGCCCGCGTGCTCGCCGGCCGCCTCCTTGTACGCCGCCTCGTCCTCCGGGCAGACGACGATGCCGATGTCTTCGACGCCCGCCGAGAGCGTCTCCTCGACGATGATGTTGATGACGGGCTTCTGGCGGCCGTCCCGGTCGAACATCATCTGCAGGGGTATCGCCCGCTGATTCCGCGCCGCCGCCGTGATGACGGCCCTTCTTACCTTCATGTAGCCCTTCCCCGTCGGTTTCGCCCGAGCCGGCTAAGGATACATCAAATCCGCGGAAAGGGGGGCGCGCCTCTTAGTCTGCGAACATGGGGATGCCGAAGGCGACGAGCCAGAGGAGGCCGAGGAGCAGGGCGAGGGCGCCGGCCGCCTTCCACCAGAGCTGCGTGGTGAGGCAGGTCGGGCACCTGTGCGAGAGGCGGCCGAGCGGCCGGCCGCAGTGACGGCACTTCAAAGCGAGAGCTCCGATCCGGGGAGACGGGAGTTTCGTTCTTACTGTTGTGGGAAGTTCGTCGTCGGGTGGTGAGCAGTATCACAAGACGGGGCGAGCCTGTCAACGCTCCTGAAGCCAGCGCAGAGCCTCCTCGTAATCCCTGAAGGACTGGACGTGAATGTCCGCCTCTTCGGCCAGGATCGAGAACATGCGCAGCGTCTGGAAGGTGGCCTCGCGCTGGGAGACGGCCGCCCAGCGGTAGCGGCCCATCTCGCGCGTGTGCTCGATCAGGAAGCGCAAGACCTGCCGGGGGAACTCCGGCCCCGGCACGTCCATCTGCGCCCGCCGGTCGGTCAGGAAGTCGAAGCCGCGCACGTACGCCGGGTCGGCGAGCACGCGCTCCATCGCCGCCTCCCACTCCTTGAAGGGGGACTGGCCGGTCACCGTCAGGTAGACGATGCGCTCCCGCGTGTCGATGCGGTATGAGACGGCCATACGGGGGCTCCGGGTGGGCCGGGTCGAAAAAGTCGGGCGGCTCGCCACGTCGCGAGGGGCGAGGAGAATAGCAGAGGGGCCGCGTGTTGTCGAGAATATCCCGGGGGCGTCGGCCCCCTCCGCAACGACGCCTGCGCCGCATTCATTAATCCCTCGCCAAGCCCCCCGCGGCCTGTGCTAATATCGGGGAGGCGGCCTTCAACCCTACCCGGCCGGCCCGGCTAACCCAACTCCCGCCTCGCAAGGACACCCAGAGACATGGCAGGCATCGAAGAACTCCTGAAAGTCACAAGGCAGCACAACGCCTCAGACCTCCACCTCGTGAGCGGCTCGGCCCCGTACCTCCGCCTCGCCGGCGACATGGTGCGGCTCAACTACAAGAGCGTCTCGCCCGAGGTCTGCCAGGCGCTCGTCTACGGCATCCTGACCGACCGGCAGCGGGAGAGCTTCGAGGAGAATTGGGAGCTCGACTTCAGCTACCCCGTCCGCGACGTCGGCCGCTTCCGCGTCAACGTATTCATGCAGCGCGCGGGGCTGGCGGCGGTCTTCCGCCTCATCCCCGACGAGGTGCCGACGATGGAGGAGCTGGGGCTGCCCGAGCAGATCGTCGACCTCGTCGACGTCTCCGAAGGTCTCATCCTCGTCACCGGCCCCACCGGGTCGGGCAAGTCGACGACGCTCGCCTCGATCATCCATAACATCAACGAGACGCGCCGCGCGCACGTCATCACCATCGAAGACCCGATTGAGTTCGTCCACCAGAACCGGCAGTGCCTGATTAACCAGCGCGAGGTGTCGAGCCACACGCACTCTTTCAGCAACGCCCTGCGCGCCGCCTTGCGCGAAGACCCGGACATCATCCTCGTCGGCGAGATGCGCGACCTCGAAACGATCTCGCTCGCCATCACGGCGGCCGAGACCGGCCACCTCGTCTTCGCCACCCTCCACACGAACAGCGCCATCAAGGCCGTCGACCGCATCATCGACGTCTTCCCGGACGGGCAGCAGGCGCAGATCCGCACGATGCTCTCGGAGAGCATGCGCGGCGTGATCGCGCAGGCCCTGCTCCCGCGCGCCGACGGCAAGGGGCGCGTCGCCGCGGCCGAAGTCCTCGTCAACGTCCCCGCGGTCGCCAACCTCATCCGCGAGGGCAAGGCCTACCAGATTCCCTCCGCCATGCAGACCGGCCGCGCCCAGGGGATGCTCACCTTCGACACCTCCATCAACGAACTCGTCCGCACGGGCGTCGTCACCCCGGAGGAGGGGCGAACCTTCCTCGCGCGGCGTGCGGCCGGCAGCAAGAGGGGGTGAGAGGATTTGAGAGGTTCCGTCGGGGTATACCGCTAACAGCTCTCTTCGACCGGCTCCGCGGAAGAGACGCGCCAGCGCCGGTAGAGCCGCGCCGCCAGCACCAGGGTGCCGGCCGCGCCGAGCGACGCGACCAGAGGCAGGACGCTCCCGCGCTGGAGCACCCTCACGCCGGAGCTGCCGATGAGGACGAAGGGCAGGATGCCGAGCACAGTGCCCGGCAAAGACGACCAGAAGTAGTCCCGGAAACGAATCGGCGAGACGCCGGCCGCGTAGCTCACGACCCCGTACGGGATGACGGGCAGCAGCCTCATCGCGAAGACGTACCACGCGCCGCCCTTCCTTAGCTCATTCCCTATCGTCGGCCACTTCTGCGTCAACTTGTCGGCCGCGCCGCGCCGCCCGATGGAGCGGGCGAGGGCGAAGTCTGCGACCGCGCCGGCGAGCGCGCCCGCGCCGGTCAGGAGTGTTCCGACCACGGGGCCGAACGCCGCGCCCGCGAGCAGGTTCAAAGGGGTCGCGGGCAGCAGGAGCGAAGTCGCCAGCGCGTAGCCGATGACGAAGAGCGCCGGCGCCCAGACGCCCGCGCGTTGCAGTTCGGCGCTCATCCAGTCGGCGTCGAAACCGGCGAGCCGGCCGGCGACGATGAGCGCGGCGGTGAAGGCGGAGAGCGCCAGCAGCGGCACCCAGGATTTTCTAGTCAAGGCTGTCATCTACCTAAGATAAGTGAAAAAGGCGGGTGATTATACAGGCAGGCTTTCCGATGCCACAACCCTGCGGGGGCGCACATCGCCGCCGGCCGGAGCAGAACGCGCGAAACGTGATGTCGCCCTAAATCAAAAGGGCTTACCGGAGTTGAAGCCCCGGCAAGCCCTCCACCCTCCACAAAACTGCTAAGAGAAGGGTTCACGTTGCGGCGGATGATAGCACAAGTGCGTCCGGGGGGAAGGTCTTTCCGCCCCACCGCTTCGACCTCCGGAACTGTAACCGGAGGTGCCCGTGATTTTTCCGAAACTCCCCTTGACCTCAATAAGCATCCGACTTACGCTCGCAGTACGAGGTTATAACCTCGTACTGCCGAAGGGGGGGGTTACTGCTATGGCATTAAGAAAGAAAGTAACGGCGGTCGGGAACTCCGCGGCAATCGTGCTCTCGCGCGACCTGCTTCAGTTGCTCGACCTGGAGATCGGCTCGGAGGTGGAACTCTCCGTGACCGACAAGACGCTCGTCGTCCGTTCGGCCCGCGAGGCCGAGAGGGCTGAACGCGTGAAGGCTGCGGCCGACCGCGTCTTCGAGCGCCGCCGCGGGCTGCTCAAGAAACTGGCCGAGGGGGCGGGAGGCGAAGAGCCTGCGTCCCGGACGCGCCGCGGTTGAACCACGCCAGCGCCTTGATCTTCCTGACCAAAGACGAGGTCGTCGCGCTCCACGCGCGGGGCGTCGAGCTGTTCGGCGGTGCCCAGGGGTTGCGCGACGAAGGTGCCCTGGAGTCCGCCCTCTTCGCCGCCGAGAACCGACACCACTACGCCGCTGCGGACGTCATCGGTTGCGCCGCGGCTTACGCCTACCACCTTACCCAAGCGCACGCCTTTCTGGACGGGAATAAGCGCGTGGCGGCGGTCGTCACGGAGACGTTTCTCGGCGCGAACGGCGTCGAGCTGGACGCGACGGACGAACAGCTCTACGACATGTACATGGGTTTGGCGGCCGGGGGCTTGGGGCGCGAGGAGGTCGAGGCGCTGCTGCGCTCGTGGGCGGTCTGAATCTCTTCGGCGTGACCGGCGACGACACGGCTTGGAAGTCGAGCCGCGACCCTTCAAGAAGCGGCCGACAGATTACGGGGAGAAGATGATTTCGCGCGAGCGGCACGTTCACGTCGGCCCGCGTCTCGAACCGCGCAGTCGGCGCTCCCTCATAGACTCTTGCAGTTCCGCAGGGCACAGATCTACGGGGGCGAACTGCTCGACCATCCAGCGTGCGGGTGAATCGGGGACTGTGCCGATGCCGCCGACGCCGACGAAGTTCAAGAGCGGCCCGAAGTCGGGCGGCGGAAGTTTGAGCGCCCCGGCCGCGCGGATGTTCCAGTAGGTGTTGTAGGCCCCGGCGTGCGCGCCGCGGTCGTTCGACCCGCCGCTGTCGAAGGGGCGCGTGCCCGCGCCACAGTCGAGCTGGCTGAAGAGGCTTGCGTAGTTCGCCTCCCGGTGGTGATCCATGTTGAGGTCTAGGCCCCGCCCCTTCGAGTAGACGGTGTGCAGCGCGTACCACTCGACGCTGATGTCGTGCACGAACCTGGTGCGCACGTCGAAGCCGGTGACGAGGTTCTCCGTCCCGTGGCTGACGTCGATGCCGTGGTGGCCGCTCGCCCCGCGGGCCTCGCGCGACTCTCCCCTGTCGGCGCTCGTCGTCAGCGTCACCCCGCTCACGGTGCAGAAGTTCGTGGAGTTCAAATCAATCCCGAAGTCGCTGTTCTGTATCTCCACGTCTCTGACCCAGCACTGCGAGACGCCTTCGAGGAAGAGGCCGTTGTAACCCTTCTCCTTGAAATGGCCGGGGTAGGGCGTCCACGGAAAATGCAGGGAGAGGTGTTCGACGCCGAACTCCTGTACCGCTGGGACGAACCTGTGAACTTCGGGAGTCCACTCCAAGCGCACGTCGTAGGGGAGAGGTCTTTCGAGTTCGAGTTGAGTGCCCGCGACTGACTTCACACGCGATAAGAAACGCACCACGTTCGGCGTCCCGACGAGGTCGGGGCCGGGCGGCATGAGTTCCCCGTACAGGTGCCGGATGAGCGACCCCGCGAGGGCGCTCCCCTTCGGCGGGTCGCTCTCGGCCAGGCGTATCCACTCTCCCTTTTTGACGGAGACGGGGGCCGAGAGCTTCAGGACTCTATCGCCGCGCCTGGCGGGGGCCGTGACCGAAGCGAGACGCGTCTCGGGGGTGATCGGGTCAGTCCCCTTCACGTTGATGAATCCGGGGCGGAACGACCACTGTGACTGCTTCGCCTCGTTGTAGGTGTTGCCGAAGAGGTCGGTCAGCGAGTTCGGGAAGTAGAGAATCGTCTCGCCCGCGCCCGCCCCGCGCAGGACGAGGTTCCCCCTGTCGATGTCGATGCGCTTCGCAATGACGTACGTCCCCTTCGGGATGTAAAGAACTCCGCCCTTGATTGACGCGACCGCCTTCGACAGCGCCTCCGAGTCGTCGGTGCGGCCGTCGCCTTTAGCGCCGAAGTCTCGCTTCAAGTCCCACCTCGCCGGAGGACTCGGCAGCTCCGCCTCGCCCGCGTGGTAGCCTGCGTAGGAGAAGTCCGGCAGCCGGCCGGCCGGCTCCCACCTCTCACCCGCCTCGCCCCACAGGGAGGAGTAGGAGCAAGATGTTGACGAAGCCCCGACTGCGACCCGCACGACCGTGAGAGTCAACACAGAGACACAGAGACACAGAGACACGGCTTGTCGAGCCATGTGCACGGAGACGCGTCCCTGCGCCTCCGTGTCTCCCTGTTGAAAGCTCACTTCATCTCGACTCGAATGAAACATTATTCAGTTTCCCCTCGCCGCCCAGTGGGATGGAGAGCGGATTATAGCTCGGTAGTGATATTCTTCAGACCATAAACTCGAGCACACGCAAAGGACGCTAAAATGGTGAAGGTCAGACTTGCCGCTCTTCCCCTCCTCTTCTGTCTCGCCAGCGCCGCATCGGCTCAAGGGGGTAGTGACGCGCAGACGCAGGCCCTCGTCCGACGCCTGCAAGCGGGTGACAGGCGGGAGCGCCTCGCCGCCGCCGAGGAGATAAAGGGGCAAGGGGCGAAGGCCGCGGCCGCTATCCCTGCCCTGGCGGCGGCGCTCAAAGACCCGGACGACGATTTACGTAAGATCGCGGCCGAGGCGCTCGGCCGGATGGGGCGGGAGGCTGCGCCGGCCGTGCCCGCCCTTACCGCAGCCCTGGGCGACGGCAACAGCTCGGTGCGCAGCAACGCGGCCTTCGCCTTAGGGCAGGTCGGCGCGGAGGCGGGGCCGGCCGTCCCGGCACTGACAGGGATGCTGAAAGACCAAAGCCCCTGGGCGCGGGCCGCCGCGGCGCGCGCGCTGGGTAGAATCGGGGGCGGGGCGAAAGTTTCCGTTCCGTCGTTGACCGAGTTGTTGAAAGATCAGAACGAAGGCGTCCGCCGGGATGCGGCCGAGGCGCTCGGGCGGTTCGGCGTCGACGCGAAGGGGGCGGCCCCCGCGTTGATTCTTCTGTTGAAGGACGGTAGTCCGTCCGCGCGCAAAGCCGCGGCGGAGGCCCTGGGCGGCATCGGGCCGGAGGCTAAGGAGGCCGTGCCCGCCCTGAAGGAGTCTTTGAAAGACCCGGAGTTCGTCGTCAGGATGAACGCGGCGCAGGCGCTCCGGCGCATCGGACTGGGGCCGGGGGAGGCCGTGCCTTTGTGGACGGGGGCGCTGGGCGACGCCAGCGAGCACGTCCGCAGGTACGCCGCCGACGCTCTGGCCGAGATGGGCCTTGAGGCGAAAGCGGCGGTGCCGGCGTTGACCGAGGCGCTCAAGGACAGAGACAGGTTCGTGCGCCTCAGCGCCGCGAAAGGCCTGGGCAACATCGGGGGCGAGGCCCGGACGGCCGTGCCCGCTCTGGTCGGTCTGTTGAAGGACGAAGAGCCTCTGGTTCGCGCCGCCGCCGCCACGGCTTTAGGCAAGCTGGGCGGCGACGCGGGGGCGGCGCTGCCCGCGCTGGATGAACTGCAAAAGGATCAGGCGACGGTCGTGAGGCTCGCCGCGGCGGAAGCCATCAATAAGATCACGTCTCAGGGGACGAGGGCGCAGTGAGGGGCGAAAGCGTAGTTAATGCACATCCTATCCGTCGAAGCGGTCAGTAAGGACTACGGCCTGCGGCCGATTCTGGAGAACGTCAGCCTCGGCCTCGACAGTCAGGACCGCGTCGGCGTGGTCGGGGTGAACGGCTCCGGCAAGACCACCTTCCTACGCCTCATCGCCGGCGAGGAGAGGCCGGACGCCGGGCGCATCATATTCGCCGAGGGCGTCACCGTCGGATACCTGCCGCAGAACCCGCCGTACGACCCGGAGGCGACCGTGCTGGAGGCCGTGTTCGCCGCGAGCGACGGAAGGATGCGGCTGCTGCTGGACTACGAGCGCGCCTGCGCCGCGCTCGCCGCCGAAGGCGGCGACGGGCAGCGCGCGTTAGACCGCGTCGCGGAACTGGGGCGGCGTCTGGAGGCGAGCGGCGCGTGGGAATTGGAGACGAACGCGCGGACGGTGCTCGGCCGCTTAGGAATCCAGGACACGAACGCGCGGATGGGGACGCTCTCCGGCGGGCAACGGAAGCGCGTCGCGCTCGCGCACGCACTCATCGAACGCCCCGGCCTCCTCATCCTCGACGAGCCGACCAACCACCTCGACGCGGAGACCATCACCTGGCTCGAAGACTACCTTAAAGGTTACGGCGGCGCGCTCCTGCTGGTCACGCACGACCGCTACTTCCTCGACCGCGTGACGACGCGCATCCTCGAAGTCGAGAGGGGCTCGGTGCAGACCTTCGACGGGAACTACGCCTACTACCTTGAGAAGAAGGAGGAGCAGGAGGGCGCACGCGAAGCCTCGGGGCACAAGCGCGAGATGCTGATTCGCCGCGAGCTGGCGTGGCTGCGGCGCGGCGCGAAGGCCCGCACGCGGAAGTCGAAGGCCCGCGTGGAGCGCGCCGAGAGTCTCATCGCACAGCCCAAAGAGAAGGCTGCGGCCGCGCTCGACCTGTCGGTCGGCTCGGCCCGGCTGGGGAAGAAGGTCTTGGAGCTGCGGGGCCTGACGAAGTCGTACGACGGCAGGGTGTTGCTCGGCGGCTTCAGCCGCACCCTGAAGCCGGGCGAGCGCATCGGCGTCATCGGGCCGAACGGCGCGGGCAAGACGACGCTCTTAGAAATCATCGCGGGCCGGGTCGCGCCGGACGCGGGCGCGCTCGAAGTGGGGCAGACCGTCCGCATCGGGTACTACGACCAGGAGAGCCGCGCGCTCGACGAAAGCGAGCGGGTCATCGATTACGTCCGCGCGGTCGCCGAACGGGTCGAGACCGCGGACGGGTCGTTCGTCACCGCGGGGCAGATGCTCGAAAGGTTCCTCTTCAACGGCGCAATACAGTACGCGCCGATAGCGAAGCTCTCGGGCGGAGAGCGGAGGCGGCTCTACCTGCTGCGCGTGCTGATGGGCGCGCCGAACGTGCTGCTGCTGGACGAGCCGACGAACGACCTCGACATCCAGACCCTCATCACGCTGGAAGACTACCTGGACGGCTTTCCCGGCAACCTGGTCGTCGTCAGCCACGACCGCTACTTCCTCGACCGCACGGTGGAGCACGTCATCCGCTTCGAGGGCGGGGGTCGTTTGCGCGAGTACCCCGGCAACTATTCCGCCTTCCTCGAAGCGTACCGTGAGGAAGAGAATACGGCCGCCCCTTCTTCAAAGCCCTCGGGCGCGGCCCGGCCGGCGGGGCGAGAGAGCGACGCGCCGCCGCCCGCCAAACGCAAGCTCTCCTTCAAAGAGCGGAAAGAGTTGGAGGAGACGGAGGCCCGCATTGAGGCCGCCGAGTTGCGCGGCGCCGAGATAGAGCTGGAGCTGTCCGCCAACGCGAGCGACGCCCACCTCGTCCACAGGCTCTACGAAGAGCGCGAGCGGCTGGCGGAGCAGTCGGCCCGCGACCTCGAACGCTGGGCGGAACTTGCGGAGTACGCGTGAGTAAACTTCTCCGCGCCCGCCCGCCCGAGCAGAGATGTCAGAGGGATGATGCCCGCCCCGATCTTCTCTGACCGACGCCTCATTCGTACCTCAGCGCGACCATCGGGTCGACCTTCGTCGCGCGCCGTGCCGGGACGTAGCACGCGAGGAGCGCTACGCCCGTGAGGAAGAGCGCGACCGCGGCGTAGGTGAGCGGGTCCGTGTCGGAGACGCCGTAGAGCATGCTCCGCATGAGCCTCATGCAGGCCGCCGAGACGAGCAGCCCGACGAGCGTCCCCGCGGCCGCGAGCACGAGGCCGTCGGCGAGGATCATCCGCCGCACGCGGCCTCGGCCCGCCCCGAGCGCCATGCGGACGCCGATCTCCTTCGTGCGCCCCGCGACCGAGTAGGCCATCACCCCGTAGAGTCCGACGGCCGCGAGCAGCAGCGCCAAAGCGCCCACGGCGGCCGAGACCCAGATGACGAGCTTCGTCTCGCCCACGCGATGCTCGATCAACTCGTCGAGCCGGGTCACGCCTTCGACGGAGAGGTCTGGGTCGACCGTGCTCGCAACAGACCGCACCAGCTTCGAGACGGTCGCCTGGTCGCCCGCGGCATGCACGATGAGGTGGGCCGGCCCGAACCCGCTCTGCGTGTACTGCCTCCGTGGCCGGTACGCGAAGTAGCGCGGCCGCTCCGAGGGCCAGATGTACTTGGAGTCTTTAACGACGCCGACGACCTCCAAAGGCTTCGGCTTCCAATTCGTCGGGTCGCGCTCAACCAACCGTCGGCCGAGCGCCTGCCCGCCCTTGGCAAGTCTGCGGGCCAGTGTCTCGTTGACGACGACCACGTCCGGGGCCGAGGCGTCGTCGCGTTCGTCGAAGTCTCGGCCCGCCACGAGCGGGAGTCCCATCGTCTCGAAGTAGCGCGTGTCCACCGTGTTCATGTAGAGCGAGCCGGGCTGGTCGAGCGCGTAGAAGGACGAGCCGTTCTCCTCGAACACGTCTTCGGCCTGCTGCCCCGGCGCCTCGCCTTCGACCTCCAGCGTGACGACCATCGTGCCACCGACGAGCGGCACGATATGCGCCATCGTGGCGGAGCGCACGCCCGGCGTCTCGCGCACCTTGTCGAGCAACTGCTCGCCGACGAGCCTCCGCCGTTTATCGTCGTAACCGAGGGCTTCCAGGTCGACGGCCGCCACGTAGCGTTCGGCCACGGGGAAGCCGTAGCCGGAAGTCTCGGCCAGGCGGACGCTCCTAAGCAGCAGTCCGGCCGGCACCAGCAGCAGCGCCGAGATGGCGACCTGCGTCACCACCAAAGCGTTGCGGAAGGTGAGCCTTCGGCGGCGCGCGCCCCCCGCGGCGGCCGCCGTCTCCGCCTTGAGGTCTGTGACGACGTCGGGCCTGGAAGCTTGCAACGCGGGGACGAGTCCGAAGGCCACCCCCGTCAAGACCGCCAGCAGCGTCGCGTAGAGAAGCATCCGCCAGTCGAGGCTGAGGTCGAGCGTCACGGAAGAGGCTTCGGCCGGCGAGTTCTGTTTCATCAGCGACAGCAGAAGGTCGCCCGCCCAGCGCGACAGGAGCAGCCCCCCGGCCGCCCCCGCGAGCGAAAGCAGAAGGCTCTCGGTCAGCAACTGCCGCACGATGCGCCCCCGGCTCGCACCCAAGGCGAGGCGGACGGCGATCTCGCGCCGGCGCGCGGCCGCGCGCCCGAGCAGGAGGTTCGCTACGTTGGCGCACGCGGCCAGCAGCACAAGCCCCACGACTATCAACACGCCGGCGACGCCGAACCAGGACATCTGCCGGTCGCGCGGCCCCATCTCGACGGCCGTCGCGCGCGTGACCGTGCGCGGCGTGGCGGGCTGCTCGCCGGGGTTGTCTGTGAAGAGGCGAACCTTCTGCACCTGATCCTGCTGCGCGGCGACGACCTCGACCGCGGCCTGCACCTCGGCGAGTGTGACCCCGGGCGCGAGCCTGCCGATGACATGCGCCTGGTAGCTGTCCGGGTGCTTGAGACGGTTCTCCTCGGGCCGGAGCAATCCTTCGGCCGCGAACGGAACCCAGAGGTCTTGGCGCTGGCCGAGCGAGACGCCTGTGAACTCCGGCGGGGCGACGCCGATGACGGTGAAGGGCACGCGGCGTAAGGTGAAAGTCTTGCCGACGACCGAGGGGTCTGCGCCGAACCTGTCCCGCCACAGGCCGTGGCTGATGACGGCGACCGAGGCCGCGCCGGGCTGCGTGCCCTCTTCGGCCGCGAAGCCGCGCCCGAGCGCGGGGCGCACCTCCAAAACGTCGAAGTAGTTGGCACTGACGAGCGTGACGGCGGCGCGCGCCGGCGGGCCGCCCGCCCTCAGAGGGTAGCTGTCGAAGTCGTAGGCGGCCAAGCCCCGAAAACCTCGGGCGCGCTCGCTGAAAGCGAGGTAGTCGGAGTAGGCTGGGAGGTTGTCGTCCTGTATGCGAACCAGCTCTTCGTGGCGGGGCAAAGGGAGCGGCTTGAGCAGCACGGCGTTGACGAAGCCGAAGACCGAGGCGTTGACGCCGACGCCGAGGGCCAGCGAGAGGACGGCGACGAGCGTGAAGGCGGGACTCTTCGTCAGGACGCGCAGGGCGTAGCGCAGGTCTTGCAGCAGGTCGTCGAGCAGTCGCACCCCGCGCACGTCGCGGCACTCCTCCTTGATCGATTCCACGCCGCCGAACTCCACGAGCGCCGCGCGCCGCGCCTCCGCGGGCGTCATCCCGCGGCGGACGTTCTGCTCGGTCTCCTTCTCGATGTGGAAGCGCAACTCCTCGTCGAGTTCATTCTCCATCTCCCCGCGCCGGAGCAGTGCGCGCAGCCGCCTCGTCAACGCTTTCATCATGGGATTTCCTTCGGCGGCCCCGGCTCAGGAGCTTTGCAGGATGAGCGCCACCGCCCGCGTGAAGCGCTCCCAACTCTCGGTCTCGGCGGCGAGCTGCCGGCGTCCGACGGCCGTTAACTTATAGAACTTCGCCCGCCGGTTGTTGTCGGAGGCCCCCCACTCGGCCGCGATCCACCCCTGCCCCTCCAAACGATGGAGCGCCGGGTAGAGCGACCCCTGGTTGACCGAGAGCACCTCTTGCGACACCTGCCGGATGCGCTGCGCGATGTCCCACCCGTGCGCCGGCCCCGTCTGGAGCGTCTTGAGTACGAGCAGGTCGAGCGTCCCCTGCAACAGGTCTGTCTTCTTGTCCATGCGCCTCCTGTAGACATCCTACAAGAGAGGTTGTACACCCCTCTCTTGTAGGATGTCAACAGGAGACGTCACTCTGCCTCGTCCGGACGCCTCAGCGGGTGGACTGCCGCAGCCTTTCGAGTTCCGCCTTCATCGCTTCGAGCGCGGGCCGCGAGGCCGGGTCGTTAATCAGGTTGCGCACCTCGCCGGGGTCGGCCGCGAGGTCGTAAAGCTCGTCCATCCCTTCGAGGTCTGGGTAGTGTATGTACTTCCAGCGCGCGGTGCGGACGGCCTGCCAGGTGGGCGCACGCGGCGCCACCTTCTCCAGGAAATACTCGGCGAGGAACGACTCGCGCCAGCCCGCCGCCCGGCCCTCAAGCAGAGGCAGCAGCGAGCGCCCCTGCACCTTCTCCAGGGGCTCGGCGCCGGCCAGTTCCAGGAGTGTGGGCGCCACGTCGATGTTCAGCGCGAGGGCGTCCACCTTCGTCCCCGGCCTGACGAGCCTCGGGTAGCGTAGGATGAAGGGCACACGGAGCGACTCCTCGTGCGCGAAGCGCTTGTTGTCGAACTGGCCGTGCTCGCCGAGCAGGTACCCGTTGTCGCTCGTAAAGACGAAGACGGTGTTGTCGAGCAGCCCCCGCCGCCTCAACGCATTCATTAGTTAGCCGACGCCCTCGTCCACCGCGGCCAGCGTGCGGAGCTGGTCACGCACGACCGAGTCCCGGTCTGCGCCGCGCCCGCGCCTCGACTCCGGCGGCTCCGGCGCGACGCCTTCGAGCGCCGCCCAGTCCGCGGGCTCGACCGCGCGCCGCAGGACGGGCTTACCCGACAAGTCTTCGTCGGCCGAGGGCGGCGGGACGTACTTCGCCCCTGCATAAAGTGACTCGAAGCGCTTCGCAGGGAGGTAGGGCGTGTGCGCGGCTTTCAAGTTCCCCTTCACCGGGCCTCCTTTCAGCATTCCCGGAAGGGTGATGCCAGTGTGGTTGGTGGACTGCGATGAGGTCATCATACCACCGGCCGACTCCCTGCCCCGCGGACGCCGGGAATTGCCTTCCGGGGCAGCGCCGGGGTAAGGTGCAGAAAAAACAAGGGGGAAGTGATATGACAGACTTGAGGCGCACCGTGTCCCTACACCGGGACGACGTCCGCAACACGCGCGCCAGCGTCGCCGGGCTGACCTTCGAGATGCCCTTCAACGACACGTCCGACCGCATCCGCGAAGGCGGGCGGGTGTCTTTCGACGGCCGCCTCTACGAGGTCAGTCGCAGGGAAGACCTGCGCCCGCCCTTAGTGACAGAACGCACCATCGAGTTCACGTTAAAAGAGCTCGCGCAAGACGCATGACCCGGCGCCCGCGCCGGTCACACCCGTGTGCGAATGGCGTTAATTGCCGCGCGGCCCGGTAACCATAGAGGGCCGGGCGAAGCGGCCGACGCTGAGCCGTTTTGCCGCCCCCTTTACGCGTTAACCGTCGGACGAGGCCCCGGCCGCACGGCGCGGGGCCGAAAGATTTAGCGCCACGGGGGCGCCGCAGAAGGGGGCATCAACTATGGCGGTCGACGAAGTCGCGCCCGACACCTACCGCATCTCGACCTACGTGCCGGAGATCAACCTGCAGTTCAACCAGTTCCTCGTCAAAGACGACGAGCCGCTGCTCTACCACACCGGGATGCGCGGGCTCTTTCCCCGCGTGCTGGAAGAGGTCTCCCGCGTCATCGACCCGCGGCGGCTCCGCTGGGTCGGTTTCAGTCACTTCGAGTCGGACGAGTGCGGCGCGCTCAACGACTGGCTCGAGGTCGCCCCGAGGGCCGAGCCGGTGTGCGGCTTCGTCGGCGCGCTCGTGAGCGTCAACGACTTCGCCCTGCGGCCGGCGCGGGTGCTGGCCGACGGCGAGACGCTCTCCACGGGCCGGCGCCTCTTCCGCTTCCTGCAGACGCCGCACGTGCCGCACTGCTGGGAGGCGAGTCTCCTGTTCGAGGAGACAGAGGGGACGCTCCTCTGCTCCGACCTCTTCACGCACGGCGGCGACGTAGCGCCCTCGACCGAGTCGGACGTCGTCGGGCCGTTCCGCCAGGGGTTAGTCGCAGACCTCGAGGGGCCGATGGCGGGCGCCTACCCCTACACGCCGCAGACCGACGCGACGCTCCGACGCCTGGCCGAACTCCGGCCGAAGACGCTCGCGCTGATGCACGGCTCGACCTTCGTCGGAGACGGCCGTACCGCCCTGCTCGACCTCGCCGCGGCGATGCGCGAGGTGCTGTCGGCCTGAAGGATTGGGGGCAGTTAAGAGGGGGCGGCGAAGGGAGCCGCCCTTCCCCCGGGTGAGGCGCTACCGGAAATGTCTGAGGAGGGCGAAACGTTACCGCCCTGCCCTCCAAGTGCCCTTGCCTGCCGGGTCGGTCGATGACCAGGAACAACTGAAGCCGAAAAAAACCCGTGCCCCCGGGAAGTCTTCTCCCGGGGGCACATTCGTGTCAGAGGCGCGGCGGACGGCCTAGCAGCCTCGGGCCGACCGCGCGCGCCGGGGGCAGGCCCACTCAGCGGCCTAAGTTAACTACGAGGGAGCTATCGTTGGCGTCTTCGGTCGTCACCCTCTTGAATACCCTCTCGGCGGCGAGGGCCAGCTCCTTCTGGAAGAGGTTGCTGAGGTAGTTGACGTCCATGAGGAGGCCGTCGCCGCCGAACTCGCGGTAGAGGTGGATGTAGCCCCAGCCGGCCGTGTCTGTGGAGAGAGGGAGCCGGAGCGTCCAGAAGAAGTGTGAGCTCTGCACCTCCGCGGCTTCGACGTCGCCGCGCTCCCACTCCCAGCAGATGAGGCCGCCGCGCACCTCCGCCCCGCGCACGCGCCGGTCGCCCTCTTCGAGCGCCAGGACCTTCTCGCCCGTCGCAAGGTCGCCGCCCCGCCCGAGCTGCACCGTCGCGTAGACGAACTCGCCGAGTTCCAGCACGTCGCGCACGGCCGTGAACACCTCGCCGAGCGTGTTGGCCTTCGAGAGCGAGTGGCTCGCGCGGCGGACGCGGACGTGGTTGGCGGTCCGAATCTTCCTCTCCCCGAAGTTCCGCCTGAGTCCCGCACGCACCTCGTCGACCTCGTGGTAGCGCAGGCGGCCGGCCGTCAGCACGATGGCCGCGCCGGTGATGAGGAGGATGAGGCCGGTCAGCTTCCCCTGCCCGCCGTCGCTCGTGAACAGCAGCGCGAGGAGGCCGAAGAAGGCGCAGACGCCGTAGAGCACGAAGGCGACGCGGCGCTGCGACCAGCCGCGCTCCAGGAGTTTATGGTGGATGTGCTCGCGGTCGCCCTCGAAGAGGGGCTTGCCCGAGATGAAGCGCCGCGTCATGGCGAAGCCCGTGTCGATGACGGGCAGCGCGAAGGCCATGATGGGGATCGCCACCGCGACCACCGTCGAAGCTTTCTGCGTCCCCGTGACCGAGAGCGCGGCGAGCAGGAACCCGATGAAGAGCGAGCCCGAGTCTCCGAGGAAGATGGAGGCGGGGTTGAAGTTGTAGCGGAGGAAGCCGATGAGCGCGCCCACGAGCGCGATGGAGAGGACGGTGACGAGCGTGTGCCCGTTGACCAGGGAGACGCCGAGCATCACGAGCGCGGCGAAGAGCGAGGCGCCCGCGGCCAGCCCGTCCAGCCCGTCGATGAGGTTGAAGGCGTTGCTGATGCCTACCACCCACACGAGCGTCACGCCGAAGGAGAGGACGGGCGGGAGCGCGAACGAGCCGACGAAGGGGACGGTCACGGCCTCGACGCGCCCGCCCAGCGCGTAGAGCAGGACGGCGGCCGCGCCCTGCGCGACGAACTTCCACTTCGCGGACGCGCCCGACAGGTCGTCGAAGACCCCGAAGAGGAAGACGAGCGTCGAGGAGGCGAGCACGGCGACGACGCCCTGCCACTGCAAGGCCAGCTGCTGCGTGACGAGGTTGTCCACGAACGGCAGCAGCAGCAGCGCCAGCATCACCGAGCCGAAGACCGCGACCCCGCCGAGCCGGGGGGTGGGGAGCGCGTGCACGCGGCGGTCGTCCGCCGGCACGTCGAGCCAGCCGAACCGCTGGGCCAGGCGGCGCACGACCGGGGTGGCGAAGAGCGATGCGAAGAGCGAAATCAGGAACAGGGTGAGATACGTGTTCATACGGGTCGGGCCTCCGTTAGAACTTAACTCGAAACCTTCGACTCAGCTCCCGACTTCGGGCGCGCTCCGACCGCGGCCTTCGACGGCCGCCGCGGAAGGAAGGCATTTGAGCAGACTCTCGGCGTAAGCGTCCACGGCGTGCGGCCGGTCGAACCGCCGCAGGAAGAGTTCGCGCGCCTCAAGCCCCATCCGCCTCGCCCGCGAGGGGTCGTCGGCCCACGCGGAGATGACACGCGCCAGGGCTTCGGCGTCGCCGGTCGGCACGACCTCGCCGCAGCGGTGCTCTGCGACGAGGCGCGCCACGTCGCTGCGCGTGTCGCCGACGAAGAGCAGGGGGCGCCCGGCGGCGAGTATCCCGTAGGTCTTGCTCGGGACGCTCAGCCCTGCGAGCCCCGGCGCGAGCGTGACGAGGTGCGCGTCGCCCGCGGCGAGGCTGTGGAGGAGGGCCTCGCGCGGCTGGTAGGGCAGGAACCGCACGTTACACAGTTCGTGACGACGCACGAACTCCCTCATCTCGGCCGCCTTCGCGCCGTCGCCGATGAAGAGAAAGAGCACGTCCTCACGCCCCTTCAAAAGGCGCGCGGCTTCGAGCGGGGTGTCGAAGTCATTCACCCTCCCGAAGTTCCCCGAGAACTGAACGACGAAGCGCCCGCGCAGGCCGTGTCCGTCGGCGAAGTCGTTCGGCGCGCCCTCGGCCAGTGGATGAATCTTCTCGCCGTCGGCCCAGTTGTGGATGACGTCGATCTTGGCTTCCCCGCCGTCTCCGGCCCTGGCCGAGACCCTCTCACGCATACAATCGCCGAGGACGATGATGCGGTCTGCCCGCGAGAGCACCGTGCGGTTCAGACGGTCGAGCAGGCGCGTGACGAGGCTCCCCTCCCTGAAGGTTCCGAGCGCGACGCCGACGTCCGGATAGACGTCCTGCACGAGCGCCGCGAGTCGCATCCCCCTCAGGCGGCAGACGAGGAGCGCGAGCAGCCCTATGAGCGGCGGCGTCGTGAGCGCCAACACCACGTCGTGGCGCGGGAGCGTCAGAAGCTTCCAGGCGGCGCCGAGGTAGAAGGTGAAGTAGTCCGCCAGCCGCCCCGCCACGGAGCCCTTGCCGTAACCCGTCGCCCACGCCCGCACGACCTTCACCCCCCTGTACTCTTCGCGCGGCGCGAGCCCGCCGCCCCCGTTGTAGCGCCCGCGCCCGGCGAGGGCCGTCACCCCGAACCCGCGCGCGACGAGGCTCTCGGCGAGGTCGGTCATCAACTGACTCGTCGCAGAGTGGTCGGGGTAGAAGAACTGGTTGAGAATGACGAGACGCACGGTAAAAGATGAAGGATGAAGGCGGAAGGGATCGCTGACAGGCATCCCTTCCGCCTTCATCCTTCCGCCTTCATCCTTCAGTTAGTTCACTCCCCAGCCGGCGGTCGCGAACGACCCCTCGTGCTGGTGTGCGCGGTGCTCGCGCTCGGCCAGTTTCATGTCGCTGTCGACCATCACCTTGACCAGCTCCTTGAAGCTGACCTTCGGCTCCCAGCCGAGGATGGTCTTCGCCTTCGTCGGGTCGCCGAGCAGGAGGTCCACCTCCGCCGGGCGGAAGTAGCGCGGGTCGATCTCGACGTACTTCTCCCAGTCGAGCCCGAGGTAGCCGAAAGCCTCTTCGAGGAACTCGCGGACGGAGTGCGTCTCGCCCGTCGCGACGACGTAGTCGTCCGGCTGCTCGGCCTGCATCATCAGCCACATCGCCTCGACGTAGTCGCGCGCGTGGCCCCAGTCGCGGCGGGCGTCGATGTTACCCATGTAGAGCTTCTGCTGGAGACCCAGCTTAATCCGGGTGGCGGCGCGTGTGATCTTACGCGAGACGAACGTCTCGCCGCGGCGCTCCGACTCGTGGTTGAAGAGGATGCCGTTGCAGGCGAACATCTGGTAGGACTCGCGGTAGTTGACCGTGATCCAGTAGGCGTAGGCCTTCGCGCAGGCGTAAGGAGAGCGCGGGTAGAAGGGCGTCGTCTCCTTCTGCGGCGTCTCCACCACCTTCCCGTACAGCTCCGACGAAGAGGCCTGATAGAACTTCGGGCTGATGCCCGCCTCGCGGATGGCCTCGAGCAGGCGAACCGTCCCGAGCCCCGTCACCTCGCCCGTATACTCCGGCACGTCGAAGCTCACGCGGACGTGCGACTGCGCGCCGAGGTTGTAAATCTCGTCGGGCTGTATCTGCCGGATGAGCGTATTCAGGGAACTCGAATCGTTCAGGTCGCCGTAGACGAGCCGCAGGCGCGTGCCCGGCTCGTGCGGGTCTTGATAGAGGTGGTCGATGCGGTCTGTGTTGAAGGACGAGGAGCGGCGGATGATGCCATAAACCTCGTAGCCTTTCTCTAAGAGCAGCTCGGTCAGGAAAGAGCCGTCCTGCCCCGTGATGCCGGTAATAAGTGCGCGTTTTGTCATCCTAAAGAAACTCCTAGGGAGGCGAAGAGCAGGGCGTAGAACCTGTCAAGCCGTGTGGTCTGTCCGAACCAAAATATATGCTACCGGCCGGAAGTTCAAACCGCCGCGCGCCGCACCGCGTGGTTGCCGAGGTAGAGCACGTCCATGCGCGTCTTGAGGAAGCAGTCGATGGCGTGGCGCGGGGTGCAGACGATGGGCTCGTTCTCGTTGAAGGAGGTGTTGAGGACGACGGGCACGCCGGTCAGCTCGCCGAAGTCTGAGATGAGCTGGTGATAGCGGCCGTTAACCGACGGCGAGACGGTCTGCAGGCGACCCGACCCGTCGACGTGCGTGACCGCCGGAATCTCCGCGCGCTTCTCCTCCCTGACCTGGTAGACCATGAGCATGGTGGGGGCGGGGTGTGTCTGCTCGAAGTAGTCTGCGACGCGCTCTTCGAGGATGGAGGGGGCGAAGGGGCGGAACGGCTCGCGCTTCTTGATGCGCTCGTTGAGGATCTCCTTCATGTCGGCGCGGCGCGGGTCGACGACGATGGAGCGGTTGCCGAGGGCGCGCGGCCCGAACTCCATCCGCCCCTGGAACCAGCCCAACACGGCCCCGTCGGCGATGTCCTGCGCCGCGCGCCTCGTGACTTCCCTATCCGAGTAGCTCTCGTATTGGAGGCCGCTCTTCTCAAGCTCGGCGCGGATCTCCTCGTCGGAGAACTCGGGGCCGGTGTAGGCGCCCTCCATCACGAAGTTGCGCGGGCGGTCGAGGGTGCCGTTGTAGATCTGGTAGCAGACGCCGATGGCGGTGCCGTTGTCGCCGGCGGCGGGCTGTACGAAGACGCGCTTGAACGGCGTGTGGAGCAGAATCTTCCCGTTCATTACGGAGTTCAAGGCGACGCCGCCTGAGAGGCCGAGGTCTGTGAGCCCTGTCTTCTCATGCAGGTGATTAAGTATGTGGAAGCCGACCTCTTCGAGCCGCTGCTGGAGGCTGGCGGCGATGTCGCGCTCGCGGTCGGTGAGCGGGTCATTCTTCTCGCGCGCGGGGCCGAAGCGCTTCGCGTACTCGTCGGAGAAGATGCGACCGATGACGGGCGAGCCCTCGTCCCAGCTCATCTCGACGCCCTCTGTGTGGTGTCGGAAGTAGTCGAGGTTGAGGCGGAAGCGCCCGCCCTCCTCCGTGCGGATCATGTCGCGGAACTCTTCCATGTATCGCGGCGTGCCGTAGGGGGCGAGCCCCATCACCTTCCCCTCGTCGCCGTAGTGCGGGAAGCCTATGAACTGCGTCGTGGCCGTGTAGAGAATGCCGGTCGAGTGCGGGTATTCGACCTGCCCCAACACCTCGACCGAGTTCCCCTCGCCCACGCCCCACATCGTGGAGATGAAGTCGCCGAACCCGTCAATGGAGAGCAGCGCAGCTTTTTCGAAAGGCGACACATAGAAGGAGCTGGCGAGGTGCGCCCGGTGGTGCTCGACGTTATGGAACTTCGCCTTCAACTGACTCTTCTGCACGCCGAGGTGCTTCGCCAAATCCTCCTTCAGGTCGCGCACCTTCGCCGTATTCGCAATGCGCTCCGAGATGGCCCCGAAGATGCCGCGCCCGCCCTTCTCCGACCCGCCCGCGCCCGCGCTCGCCCCCAGACTCTTCGCCGCCCGCGTCGCCGCATACAAAATCTTCTTATGCAAATGTGCCGAAGGGTCGCGCGAAATGCCGACGTGCTCGACCTCCTCAATAGAGATACCCGCCACCTCCAGGCAATACTTAATCGCCTCCGCCGGGAACCCCGCGCAGTGCTTACAACGGTTGAACCGCTCCTCCTCCACCGCCGCCAACAACTTCCCATCCTTGATAATGGCCGCCGAAGCGTCCCCGTGGTATGCATTAATCCCGAGTACGTACAAAGCTTACCTCCTCAACCCTTGCTCTTCAGCTTCCTTGACTAAATCAGCAGGCAAAACCTTCCCGGCCGTCTCCTCGCTCTTTTCGGAGACTACCCGTCGCAGGTCGTGCTCGATTAAAAAGAGCGACAGAATGAACTCAGCGACTGTGCGCTGAAACGCGTAAAAGAGACCCACCCGCCCGTCCAGAATCGCGCGCTTGACGAACAGGCAGTAGAGCAGCATCACAAAAGGCGCGACGAAACGCATCTGCCTGAGGCGGTCAGACCAGCCCAGGCTGCCGGCTTCGGCCCCCGTCAACTCGCCCGCCTCGAGCCGCATGTAGCGCGCCTGTGCTTGCAGCCAGTGTGCGAGCGGCTTCCGGTCGTCGTGCATGATGGGGACGCTTAGCTCCCCGACGGAGCCGTCCACCACAATCCGCTGCGTGTGCCCGTCCTGGCGGTAGAAGGCTTTCGCGCGCCGGTACAGGACGGTCACCGGCGGGTAGGCCGAGCCGCGCAGGGGCCGACCCTCGATGCAGTAGGTGAACTTTGCGCTGTAGCCGTTAACGTCCGCGCCAGGTTTGAGACTTCTCAACTCCTCGACGGAGGCGGGCGTCAGCATGTAATCGGCGTCCAAGGCCAGCACCCACTCTGTGGAGACGCCCGTCTCGTTCAGGGCGAAGTTCCACTGCGCCTCGTGGCTGTCGAACTTCCGCTGGAACACGCGCGCCTGCGGGAAGCGGGAGACAATCTCCAGCGTCTCGTCACTGCTGAAGCTATCTACGACCACGATGTCGCGCGCCCAACTCAAGCGTTCCAACGTGCGCCCGATGTTTGGGGCTTCGTTGTACGTCAGGACGAGTGGTGTGATCTGTTCCAGCATCTGTGGATTCTTCAGTTAAGGCTGACGCACGTTGGCGCAGCCCCCCCGCCCAACACCCACTCCGTGACCGAGAGCATTTGACGGCCGATTAAATCCCAGTCGTAATCACGCCTCATCCATTCGCGCCCGCGCTCGCCCATGTCGCGCAACTGTCCTGCGCTCAGGTGAAGGGCTTCTCGTAAGGCGTCTTCTATCGCACGCTCTTCGTTATCTGCCCACCAGCCGCAGCCGTTCTTTTCCAGCCCCTGCCAGGGGGCGCCTTTCGTCGTAATGACCGGCAGGCGTGCCGCCAGCGCCTCGGCAATCGCCACCCCGAAGTTCTCGCTGAACGCGGGCAGGATGAAAAGGTCTGCGAGGGAGAGCGCCGCCAGCTTCTCCTTCCCGAAGAGCGGGCCGCAGAAGACGACCGCGCCGCCCAACGCCAGCTCTTCGACCGCCGCTTCGAGCTCTCTGGTGTGCCCGACCTCGTCAGGCCCACAGACCGCCAGCAACCACTCGGGATGTTCCGTGTGCAGGGGCTTCCATATCCGGAGGAGCCGCATCAACCCCTTCTTCGGGTGGACGCGCGAGAGGAAGAGGAGCACGCGCCGCCCTGCCAACTGCGGCAGCAACGCGGCGGCCTCTTCGCGCGAGGGCAGGCGTTCGTAATCGCTCACGTCGATCCCGTTGGGGATGACGGCCACGGGCACTTTCGAGCCGAACCGGCGCACCGACTCTAACTCGCTCTCCGCGGTCACGCGCAGACACGTCGCGCGCCGCAGGTTTTCGTACTCCCACAAAGCGCCCACGACTTTCTTCTTCCAGGCGGACCGGCTCAAGGCCCAGGGATCCAGCATCCCGTGGGGGTGAATGATGACGGGCAGCTTCAGTTCCTCGCGCAGCTGGTTGACCATGCGCCCCTGGTACATCCAAAGGCCGTGCTGGCTGATAAGTGCCCGCTTCCCGCCGAGTTCTTTCAAAAGGCCGTCCCGCATCGTCTTCGAGTAGCCCAGGACCTTGATGCCCTGCGTCGGCCACAGGCGGCATTCGACCGGCTCCCAGATGCTGTAATCCCCTTCCTGCTCATCGAACCCCATGTTATTGACGGTGTGGACGGTCACGCTGACACCGGGACGGAGGACTGACTGCCACAAGCGCCGGACACTGTAGGCGGGCCCCCCGACGTTCTGCGAGATCGAACCTAAAAGGGCAGCAATATGCACGCGTCTATTTCCTGTCTTCGCTTGCGTGGTGCCGGGTGTTGCAGCTAACGCCGTGGAGGGGTTCCGAGTCGGCAGGTTACCGGGTTTGCGAGCCTCCGTGGCTACTCTATCACGTTAAAAAGAGGTCACGCTGCTATCAAGTTCGACGGCGTGACGTGTACACCAGTCGACCAGGATGACGAGAGACCACACGCGCGACCAGGAGGTGGCGTGCGAGCCGCTCATGAACTTCCCGAGCACCTCCAGGACGGCGGAAGGGTTAAGGCCAGCTCGCTCCACGGCGACTGTATTATTCAGGACTTCCTGCACGAACGGCTTCAGAGCAGTGTGCAGCCACTTTTCAAAAGGCAGCGTGAAGCCCATCTTTCGGCGGTGGACGACCTCCGTCGGCAGCGCGTCACCCAGGGCTTCAGTCAACAGAGGCTTCGGGCGCCGCCCCATCTTCAACACCCCCGGCAGGGCGTAAACCCACTCCACGAGCCGGTGGTCGAGGAACGGCACGCGTACTTCAAGGGCGTGGGCCATGCTCATCGCGTCGGTGTCGCGCAGCAGCATGTTCGCCATGTACAGGCTCAGCTCGTACTGCGAGACCTTGTTGATGACGTCGCCGTTGGTCTTCACGGCTTGCAGCAGCTCGAGTGCCTCTGCGGGGAGGAGGTAATTTTCCACCTCGGCCCCCACCGCCCCCCTGCCCCCCTCGCCCAGCAGAGCCTTGCGCGACTTCATGGAGAAGAGGCCGCGCACCGCCGCGTAAGACGAGAGCGCGCTTTCGCCGTTGGCGATGATGGCGGCCACCTTCTGCGAACGAAGCGAGTCACCGATCACCTTCTCAACCAATAGGGCTGCGCGCTCGCGGTTCTTCGCGCCCATCGCCTTCAGAAGGGCGGCGTATTTCAGGCTGCGCGGCACGCGCCGGAAGCTCGGGTAGCCGCCGAACAGCTCGTCGCCGCCGAGCCCCGAGAGGGCGACCGTGAGGCCCGCCTCCCGCGTGGCGCGTGAGACGATCCAGGTGTTGATGCCGTCTATCGTCGGCTGGTCGATGTCGGCGACGGCCGCGGGCAGGGAGTCCAACAGCTCGTGCTCGGAGAGCACCACCTCGGTGTGTGTGATGGCCCACTTCTCGGCGACGTGCCGGGCGTAGGCGCTCTCGCTGAACTCGGCCTCCTGGAAGGTGACGCTGACGGCGTGGACGCGGGCGGTGGAGTACCGCGCCATCAGCGCCACGACCGCGCTCGAATCGATGCCCCCGGAGAGGAAGGCGCCGAGCGGCACGTCCGCCACCAGGTGGCTCCTGACCGCCTCGCCGAGGCGCGCGTGCGTCTCCTCCAGGGCCTCCCGCCGATTGCCCTTGAATTTGTCGGACGGCAGACTCCAGTACCGGGCGGAGTTGACGATCTGCCCGTACGCGTCGACCTCCATGTAGTGCGCGGGCGGCAGCGTGCGCACGTTCCGGATCATCGTCCGCGGCTCTTGGACGGCCCCGAAGCTCAGGTAGGACGACAGCGAGACGGGGTCGAGCACGCGCGGGATCTGTCCCGAGGCGAGCAGGCTGCGCAGCTCGGACGAGAAGAGGAGGCGGCCGCCCTGCTGGTAGTAGTAGAGCGGCTTAATGCCGAGTCGGTCACGCGCGATGAAGACCTTGCCGGTCTCGTTGTCCCTCACCGCGAAGGCGTACATCCCCTGCAGGAAGTCCAGGCAGGCCGCGCCGCGCTGGCGGAAGAGGAGCAGCAGGACTTCAGTATCCGTCTCAGTCCGCGTCTCGATGCCGTCGGCGTGCAGGCCGTCCCGCAGCGTCCGGTAGTTGTAGATTTCGCCGTTGAAGACGATGGTGAAGCGCCCGTCGGGCGTGGACATCGGCTGATGACCGGCGGCGCTCGTGTCGATGATCGCCAGGCGGCGGAAGGCGAACGCCGCCTGGACGTTTTCGCGCGCCGGCCAAACCTTTACGCCCGCGTCGTCGGGGCCGCGGTGCGCGATGGCTCCGCTCATGCGTTCGACGTGGGCGTCAATGCCGTTCAGGGGTTCACCGACGATGCCTGCTATGCCACACATTGGTTGTGCTCAGCCTCCGCCCGCGGTCACACGCCGGAGACGTTATGCGTCGCCGTCCGCCCGCTGTTCCGCGTGCGCGGCTCGTAGCCGCCCAAAGCCTCCCGGAAGACCAAATCGAGGTTCTCTTCAAACTTCTGGAAAGTGAACTCCCGCAGCAGGCGCTCGTGCCCTGCCCGGCCGAACCGGTCGCGCAGCCCCTCATCACGCAGCATGCGCAGAATCGCCCCCGTGATCTGTTCGATGTCCAGGCGCTTGACCAGGAGCCCCGTCTCCTCGTGCTTGACGACCGAAGGGGTGCCGCCGTGCGCGCCGCCGATGACGGGCTTACCGTAGGCCATCGCTTCCAGGAAGACGATGCCGAAGCCCTCTTTCTCGCTGGGCATGACGAAGAGGGTGCAGCGGCGGTAGTGTTCGCGCAGCTCCTCTTCGGAGAGGGGCCCGGTGAAGGTGACGTATTGCGTCACGCCCAGCTCCGCGGCCAGCGATTGGAGGCGTGGGACGTCGTCGCCCTTACCGACGATGCGGTAATCGACCGGCCCGAACTCCGCGACCACGCGCGGGATGCTCTTGATGACGCTGTCGACGCCCTTATACTTGTCGGTCTTTCCCAGACGGCAGACGGTGAGGAGCATCGGCGGTTTGGGCTGCTGTAGCGATTCCACTGTCTCGAAGACGCCGGGCTCGACGCGCCAGAAGGGGTCCAGGGAGCATGGGAAGAGTTTGATCCTGTCGGGCTGTAGGTCGTTGTGCTTCAGCAGTTCCGCCTTCGTGTTGTCGCTGATGGCCAGGACCGACTCGGCCCGCGCCAATGCCATGCGCTCGAGGGCGGACGGCGTGCGCCAGACCTCTTCGCCGTAAGTAATCACGCAGCTCCGGACGTTAGAGGTGAGGGCCACGGGGAACAGCGTGAGGGGTGACAGCGAGACGTGGCCGGCGACGATGAGGTCGGGACGGCGCGTGATGATCTCCTGTAGATAAGACTTGACGAAAGCGGCCTTGCTCCCGCCCGCGCGCACGTAAGCGGTGAAGTCCCCGTTCACATAGCGGGGCTCCGGCTCGACCTTGTCATTCAAGACGATGGCGCTTACCAACGCGTCTTGACGCTGCGCCCAGCGCCCCGCCGCCAGGCACAACGCGCGGCAGAACATCTGGATGCCACCCGCGAACCCGAACACCTCTGGAATTAGCAGAAGGACTTGCTTCCCAGTCAGGGATGAATCTTGTTCCAACATCACAAGTTTAAAACAGACCAGTCTAGGCTAAAAAGACGTTAGCCCAGTGTGGACATGACTCGTGCCAGATGATTGTGATGAGCGGAAGGTAGTCAGCCGCGCGACAAAGAGGCGCGCTACGTACATAAGGTGCTCTGAGGATAATAGACCTCTTGCGAAAGTCGGGGTGGCCGAAAATATCAACCGCTAAATTGCTGGTTTTCGCATTCAGTCAAACTGACTTTCGCAAGAGGTCTAATGCCCGACGCCCAGCCGAACTGCAGCGGCAGATCATCGCTGACAATCATGCTCATTAGCCATTGGACATAAACACTCTGATCGGCAACTTAATGCCGTTGAACATGTACGACTTGTATGACAAACGTGACCTTTACCTTCGATTAAAAGAAGTGGGCGCTCAAACTGAGCTACCCTACGCATGTGATGTGTATGGCATTATTTCCACCGTATTCTTACGGTAGACGCAGACCATTGACTTCGCCAGTTGAGGCACTCGCCCAACGCGGTGAAACCCCACCTCTACAAAGCCCGACCCAATGAATAGTTGTCCCAGCGTGCGACGCGACCAGAACTTAATGTGGCCGTACGGCCACAGCGCCGTGTGATGAGAGTCCCACTTGTTCGTAACGGAGAGCGCAAGGTTTTTTAGGTACCCGTGATAAGGCGTGGAGATGACCGCGGTTCCACCTGGCTTGAGTAGTGCCGAGACACACGAGGCGAATTTGTACGGGTCGAAGACGTGCTCGACTACTTCAAGCGATAACACGCAATCAAATATACCAAATCTAGCGGCGAGGTCGTCGTCGGAGGAGCCCTGCTCGACGTAGACGTCTGGGTGATGCTTGCGGGCTATCGCCACGCCTTCGGCTGAGGGGTCCACACCTATCACCTCATAACCTCTCTCTGAAAGAAAGGCCGCGACCGAGGCGTTACCGCAGCCGAGTTCAAATATCCTCTTAACCTTGTTCTCTTCGATGGCACTCAGAACAGGCGGCATTAGGTATTGGTGGGTGAAGGTCGGACCGGATCGTTCGTAATGATAGGACGATGCGGAGTGGGTGGGCGTGGGCGACAAGTCAGCCTTCCTTATATTACGCGTGTCAGGAAACGTGGTACCACGTGAGAGCTGTGAGGGGGCCGAAGTGGCTTCCTGCAGTTGCACCAACATTCAGTGTAAAGGCGAATCCTTAGTTCCGTTACTGTGGTCATTAACCTATGGACGTCCGAAAGATACACAGTAGGCATTGACCGCCGTAACTATCGGCAATTACTTTTTAATACCCAATAATGCTATGGCTGTGGCTCCCGCATAAGCATTTACCCCTTCTCCACTGGTGTTGAGGATGTGGACGGCGGAACAACGCTTACGTATAAACATGTAATCCTGGAAAGCTGAGTACGGATAGAATAGTCCATCCCCCTCGCTTATCTTGTAGCCCTTGCCACGGGTGTTTATAAAACGGGCTAGCGGCCACAAACCCGCAAAGGAGAGCACCCGCTTCGCGAATTTTAGTGCCGGACGCCCTTGGCCGAACAGATTGCTATCGCTAATAAAAATGCCCTTGCGCGCCACTCTGAACATTTCGGAAATAACCGCGCGCGAATCCTTGACGTGATGTAGGACGGCGAACTCTGTGACTACGTCGAACGAACCATCTTTGAAAGGCAGTGCTGTAGCGTCGCCCGGCAGTAGTTCTTCGCCTCTCATCCCCTGCGCGTATCCTACTTGGCGTAAAGATTCAACCGGCTCGATGCCAGTGACTTCCAACTCGGGTCGTTTCTGCCTTATCTGCAGCAGGGTGCGCCCGGTTCCCGCCCCCACATCCAGTAAGGAAGAAAAGCCGAAGTGATCCATCACGCCTAGCAAGAAATTAAGTGCGAGGACATGCTCGACGTCGCCGGCATGGGCCTCGTTATAGCGCGCAGCCGTTTGCTTATAGTAATCACGTTGCCGCGCCACGGCATCTTCTTGCATATCTAGCACTGATCCTGATTTCGAAGCTGCACGTACCGCCTACACGTTACGCTTGCGCATCTGGGTTGATAATGGTAGGTGCCCCAACAGCCAGACTAAAAGAAGGAATTTAAATATTGCGCCCATATTATTCACAAAAACATTCTCCTGCAGCGAAAGCTGCCATAAGATTGGCAGGTAAACAGCACATGCAAATCTATTAAATTTTGTTCTGATGAGAATCCAATGAAATAGGCACTTATAGATCACTCCGAAGGCTACCATGATTAGGATCAAGCCTGGATAGCCAAAATTCATCCAAGTTTCTCCTAATAATCCCAAACCCACGCTGGTCTTATCGTCGTTTTCGTTAATAATTCCATACTGCCGCGGCAAGGTATTCGCAAAACTGTTCAGGACGGGCTTATCTTTCCACAGAAAGCGTGGGATGAAGTTCCATAGGAAGAGTGTGTAAGTGCTGCCATCTTGATAAGGAACTTTCTCGCCTGTTAACGCCACAATGGTAGTAAAAACTGGCATAACCGCGTAACGATCCCGAAGCTTGTCTGTTTGCTCCCCGGAGAAGTCATAAAAATCAACCAGTTGCAATTCTGAAACCGTGTAGCTCACACTTTCCAATACTTCATAACCTAGCTGCTGCCTTGCGACCTTGTATAAGCCAAGTATCGGGAAGATGATTAAGTATGCGAAAAGACCAAACACCGCCACTTTCTTCCAAGGGAAGCGTCCACTGGCGAAGTACAAAGCTAACACCGCCATGATATATGGAACCATAAAGAGCCCCCGAAATCCTGAGAGCAACCCGGGGATAGAGGCGACAACCACAGCTACGGGCAAATGCCACTTACGTGAACCAATTCCATGCCCCGGACCATCGCCGTTAAAGCCTAGTAACGCAATAAGGCAAACAGCTAGCAGGTCAAATCCTTCTAAAAATGAGGTTAACCCTGATATCCCTAATGGGAACGATGCATATCGAACAAGTGCTATTATGATCGAAGCCCAGCAGAACCATTGAATCTTTTTATCTGAATCGTATTGAGGGAAACTCGGGAGCAGCGTGGAAACTTTCCCCCCCAGGGGCATTAAATAACCGAGAATGAATGCTGCCAATCCTACACAGGCCCACCACAGCGCAGTAGGCATCACTTGCTCCATATGCAAGTTGGCAACAGTCGCATCGTATGAGTTCAGGGCGCTATACCCGTAAACCACCAAGAACGTGCCACAAAATATAATCGCCGGGTTGATAATAATTCCGGACACATCACGTTTTAAAAGAAGGCCGACTGGAATAAATGCTAGGATACTGAGAACAACAACCGGCTGAATAATCTCGGAAGGAGCGCTACTAAAAAAGCATTTAGCTACTGCTCCAACACTCAGCAGCATAAGAAAATACCTGTCAGCTTGGCGAATCTGGAATCCGGTTACTACACCAGTCTTACGGCGGGGTACAGCGTGATCATTCCTTACATACCCATTGGTGTAAGGTGTTAACTCAGCCTCTTTATTAACCCTAACAGCATTGCTCATCTTCGGTCCCCCAAGGTAGACAGGGCACTACGTCTCTCCTCAAGAATTCTTCTTTGTGGTTAGATAAAGATTCTTCACCGTGTCAACTGATGCTTGAATGCTAAACTTACTAATATGTGCCGCAAGTGCTGCGGGGGCTGGTGGTTGCTCTAACAATCTTCTAATCGAATTGGCGAGGGAGTCTGGATTACCCATCCTAAAACAGTAGTCAGGATTAAGGGGTGAAACCAAATCCTCGCAACAACCGCAAGCGTCACTTACGATGCAAGGTAAACCACTGGCCATAGCCTCATTAACGACTAGGCCCCATGTCTCCAAATGATTGCTCGGAAGAACTAGACAGTCGGCAGCAACGTACGCTTTAGAAATTTCCGACTGGTTCAGAAACCCTGCGAAAGAAGCTACAGGTAAAGGACCTTCCTGAAGTTCACATGCCACAGGCATCTCATTTATGACGGCCAAGTTCTCTGCGTCATAAGCAATACAACTCTTCTGACGTAAAGGTAAGTCGTATTCTCCGGTGCCGACGAAGAGGAGGTGCAAAGGACGGCCAATTTTTTTTAGAAGGGGGCTACCGGCGGCAGACAAGAGATCGAAGGGTCGCTTCTTGGAAATCAACTTTCCTGCGAACAGGATGCAGAAAGCATCGTCAGCAATTTTCCACTCACGGCGGATTTGTGAGCGCTGAGAACGCAGAAGTTCTGCTTGAGAGGCAAAACGATGATTATCTACACAGTAAGGAGCCGGGTGTAATTGTTCGGGTCTGACTCCAAACTTCTCGTAAAGGCGCCGATTTGACTCCCCAATATAAAGAAAATGGTCAATCCTCCGGAAAAGACGTTTGAGGATAGGCCGTTTGAGACGCGCCTTCCACCAAGGAAGAGGCGCGAGGTCATTACTCTCCCCACGCAGCCACACGGGGATGTTTACGTGGCCTGCCTGCCATACAGCCTGCCAGTATGCTAAAACCTGCCATCCCTGAATCCACAGCGCGGTGACATTCTTAGTTTTAAATAATTGTTCTAACGGTTCGGCTAGTCTCGTTCGAGTAAATTGATTGATTTTGGCCCCGCTGTTCACTTTTAAGAATCGGTATTGGTACCCGGACAGTGTATCTATATCCCATGCAAATTCCCTTCCGAATTGCTCATCAAAACTGGGGCGAGTTCCGTGATCCGTGAGATACCAGACCTCAAAAGGTACTGAATTATCTTGAGCTAGGGCCTGCCACAGGGGAATCTGGTACTGGATAGGGTGAGTTGAAAGAATAGCTAACATACACCGGCCTGTCTTAGTATCTCCTGCCATCTATCGCCGTAGCTGTCCCAAGAGAACTGTTCGGCACGGCCGCGAGCGGCCTCTGACATCATTTTCAACTGATTTTGGTTGTTCACAAAAAACTTCATTGCACCACCTAGCGCGTCCTCATCGCCGATCGGCGTTATAAATCCTTCAATGCCACTTTGAATAATGTCGGGGGCACCAGTATTTTCCGTAGAAATGACGGGTAAGCCACTTGCCAAGGCTTCCAGTATTACTAACCCGAATCCTTCGCTATAACTTGGGAAAACCAAGACGTCACATTGTCTAATCATCTCAGGAATAAGATTATGCGGCTGTTTTCCCATAAGCCGCATGCCAGGGGCTTCCTTGAGGAGAGATTTGGTGCGCGCATTTATCGGCCCCACGACCCAAAGTTCTGCATCTTTAAATGATAATGACTCCCAAACGTTCTGTAAGAGAGGAACACCCTTCAGCGCAGAGATCGCCCCTAAAAAGAGGAAGCGGATCGGGCGCTCTGGCCGATTTCCTATATGCGGCCGGAAAATCTGCAGGTCGACGCCATAAGGGTTTACTATTAGTTTTTCAGCAGGTATGCCATGGTCTATAAACGTCTGTTTAGAGTATGCGCTTGCAGTAACAATCTTTGTGGCGAAATGATATTCGGCCTCTTCATTTAATAGAAGTTCGGGCGATCGTTGCACCAAACTATCTTGCCACTCTGGGTATTGAGTTGCTATTTGTTTGAATATTTTGTCTTTGGCTAGTGGGTGGGCAGTACTTTGATCTAGGAAGAAATGCTTATTTCTTTCTGCCGCTTGCGCGGCTAGCACCCACGAAGAGGTATCATACCCAATAACTGCGGATGACTTAACAATTGAACTAGTGGGAATACTCTTTTGGAAATCCGCATTGCGCCTAAGATATACATCTTGGGGCAGCCTACCGCGGCTGGCATCATACAAAGCTCTCCACTCAATTAGGGGGCGGACCTTAATCTTTTTTGAAGGAACGTCCCTGACCAAGCGATTAGCCATACGTTTTTGCCACCTTGCTGGCAAAACATTAAAGACGGATTTCGTCAGTGTGCGCTCAGCAAGTGCGAAGCAAGTCCTAAATTCGTAGAGGCTGTCGTGACGTGATAGTTGTTTGGCGAGTTGATACGAGCACTGAGTACCTGGATGAGCTAGCAATACCTTCATGTCTTACTAAGGGGCAATTGATTTAACATGTATAGCTTACTGACTTCCATCAGATCATACGACAGAGTATTTAACCTTTAATTCCTTGTGCCTTGCCTGGGACGCCTAATATGACCGAACCCGCCGGGAAGCTTTTCGTCACGACGGCACCAGCTCCGACCACACAATAGTCGCCCAACTCTACGCCCTTGAGGATTACAGCTTTAGCTCCGACCCAACAGTAGTTACCTATTTTGACATGGCCTACATTCATTGGCTGTGTATGGGGCGCCAGCCCAATTCCGAATGAATGATTAGAATCTGTGATGTAAACGTCAGGCCCAAACATATTCTCGCTACCAATCTCTATATATCCGCAGGAATCTATCATGACGTTCCGGTTGAAATAATTTCGATTGCCTATTTTAATTCGTATGCCCTCATAACCCTCATCTATTGGCCAAAGCCACCATCCTTGGGTAAATGCATTGTAGTGACCGATTTCAATGTTGCGAAGTCGACGGCACCGACCAGCTTCCATCCTATTATTATCCCCAATTTTCAATCCCAGTTGGCGGTAAATAAAGAGTCGAAGCCTACTACTTAACCCATGCGGCATCCTTAGTAACAAAGGCTCAAGCTGAAAGAGTTTAGCCAGTGGCATATTGACCATTTGACCGCTAAGAAACCTTTTTGAGAATAATTAAAATGGAGGGGCTTCGACAGGCTGACGCCGTAAGCGTAAGTATGATCGTAAAAAAATTGGAGCCACTATACGACGATGCTTCTTGTGGCGCCAAATTATCACAGGGATGAGACATACTCCCTTAATGATTCCTTTAGTTCGCTTATTTTTAATCAACCAAAGGATACGATTTGCTACCTGCGCTAATCCAATCCACCAGCAAGTAAGTGGGTACCTCAAAAACATTAAAAGAGCTTGGTTAGCAATGCTTCCTGAAGTTATCTTGGGACTATTGTGGTGTTCTAAGGATGTGTCATGCATCACTCTCAGCCATGAAGATTTCAATATTCGCCATCCATTTGCGTGTAAGCGGATAGCAAGATCAACTTCCTCCATTCCATAGGCAACAGGCAGAGATACATATCCACTTGTTTCATTAAACACGTCTCGCCTATATGCACAGCCACAGCCCGTAAAACCACTAACCCACTGTGCTGTGCGGGTATCGGGTTCTACACACTCTCCCTTAATGAATATATTAGAGTCGATTACTGCGGCTTCAGGGAAAGCTGCAAATACCAACAACAGGCGTTTGAAATAATCTTTATCTATTGGGTAGGAGTCGTCATCGAAACTAGCAACTATTGAGTTAGCAGCCCTCGCAAGTATCTTGTTTCTCCCTCCGCCAGGACCAACTCTCACATCACTTTTAATAACATTCACTTGTGGGAATGCTCCTGCCACTGCCTCACCAGTGGTCTCATCTCCACCATCCACGTGTACAATTATTTCTTCTGGAGCCGGATCGCAGGACATAATCCTCTCCAATGTTTGAAGTAGTAACTCCTGCCGTTTGTACGTAGGAATGGCGACAGAAATTTTACACACACTCATCGCTAGCTCTCCATTCTCATAAAGACAATGGATTTAACTGCCGCCAATTTACCTATTAACAGAGAGGGGAAACTATGCCATCCCGCCTTATTTCCTAGATGAGATAGAAGACCGAATAGCTGGAGGAAAATAAGTTTAGAATAATTCACAGTTCCCTTCCGACGCAATACTCTCGTCATTACGTAGTACCGGTTTATTAAGTCCATCTTGGCGATGGTCTTTAGATTGCTTTTATGCTCTCCAGGCTGCGTGTCATGATAGATTCGGGCAGTGCGCGCATTTACCAACTTCCAAGTACGCCCCACAGTGAGTGATAGCGTTACATCCTCCATAAGAGAATAGCCAGTAAAATGCATTGGGAATGGAGGGTCAGGTAGTGCATCGAGCTTATACATCGTACAAGTCGTATTTAGCCATTCAACCGGAACAACTTCAGGAAGGTCTGGCGAATCTGCTGGTAGCAAATTTAAAGCTGGCCCTATACACATACCAGCGTAGCTTCCTTCTGAGCGACCGTGGAGTAGGCAGTAAACCATGCGGCTAATCTTTCCAGGTTTGCCATATTGCTGGTTAGTAATCATCGCACTAACGCCACCTATATCCTCTCCACTATTGGCTGCGAACCACATTTTTGATAAGCAATCCGGCTCGAAAATGATGTCATCATCAAGAAACAAGATCATTGGTTGAGCTACAGATTTAAAAGCTTGGTTTCTCTGTACCGCCGCCCCAACTGAAATAGCCCTCTGATAAATAATCGTTGTCCTTAACCCTTCAATATGGTTCTTGCAAATACTTTCAGTGTCAGTATCGGTAGATGCATCGACAACAACCAGCTGAGCCGGTTGAACTGACTGTTCAGCCAAGCTATAGAGCATCCGGCGAAATACTTCACTGCGGTTGCGTGTGGGTACAATTGCTGTTAAGGGAAGCAATGAAGGCATTGACACTGGTTGAACTAATACCATTAGCTTATTTCAAGCTGAATGAAGGTCGCGTAATAATTTTGGCGGAAGGTGTTAAGGATGCGACCTCTGATTCAATCTAGGTTAGTAATCGCGCAGGAGGATATACAGTCATAGAGAGATTGGTCTTCAACTGCTTAAAGGGTCGGATCGCTTATGGTAGGCATATTCTATCATTTCAGTAGCAAGAAGATGTGACAGGCAAGCCCTCCCTAAGACTTAGGTATGTAGGCGAATAAGGCATCAGTCCAACCTGCCATTTTATCCTTATAAATGATTGGGTAAAGCGCTACTAACCTGAAAGAGAGGGGATCTAAATACCTGCATAGATCGCCAAAGGTTGGCGCCCCCTTGTACATTTCATAAAATGTCACCTCGACGTAGACAAGATTAACCCGGCCTTCATACATCATCTTATTAGCACCTTTCAGCACCTCAAGATCATATCCCTGTGTATCTGATTTTAGAATATCAATCCTATCAATCCCCTGTTCAGCGCAGAACTCATCAAGAGTCCTAACATCAACTTCGGTATGCTTATGAACCTTTCCCCACGTACTCGCGCTTGGCGTTAGAAATGAGCTCATGTCTGAATGAGTATTCTCAAGAAACATCTGTTTTCCAGAACTTGCGCCGAGGCCGGCATTCCAGACGTAGATACTGGGGTGGCACGATACATTCTGCTTCAGCATTTCAAATGTTGTTGGGCTAGGTTCGAACGAATGAATCATACACTTTGGAAATTCTTGTTTTAAGCGCAATGCCATTTGCCCCTGATTTGCTCCAGCATCAATAACTATAGGGGCATCTACATGTAAAAAATGTTTCATGTCAGCATAAGGAGAGATACCTAGCCTCCCCGGTTGATAACGGGATACATCTAGGCCATAACGATTGAATATAGCTTTGACGAAGTTCTTAAAATTTCTCATAGAGTTATAATTGAAGCTGTTCAAACGACCTGCCTGTCATCAACCTTCCTTTCTCAAGTACGCATATGATTAGGAATTTGAAAACGTGCTATTAAGGACAGATGTCTTTAACCAGTAGTGGATTGTTGGATGATTTCTTTCGCTATGTCTATAGAGATGGCCCAGCGTTCGTGGGCCTCCTTGTTGTTAGGCACAGCAAAGATGTTACAGCACCAGTCAATTTGGGAAAAATCACGCACTTCTTCGCCTAAATTTCGCAACTGTCCTTCAAAATCGTCTATATAGAAATAGCTGTAGTCCGAAAAACAATTTAACAACTCCCTCGTAGTCTTTCCTGCTTCAGATAAAGTCATAGGATTAAACTCAAAACACACCCCGGGGGCAATCTTGCTTTTTAATAGACTCCGTGCTCCGCGCAGAACACTAACTTCGTGCCCCTCTACATCCACTTTCAACAAACATGGCATATCTTGTAGGCTGGCCTGTACATGATCCAACGTTAGTGCATTACACCATGTGCTCTTGCTGCCGACTCTAAGATTGGGTTGTTCTTGATAAATCTGGGCATAGATCGTGGAATATTCTGAATATTGAATCCGGGTTAATTTTGACTCATCAGAAATGGCACAGCAAACAGGATGGACAAGACCGTCTAAGCCCAACAGACGAACAGATTTTAAGAGGCGCTGAAACGTATGAGGAACAGGCTCGAAAGAGAATATTTGTGGATTCTGCGGGCGAAGCAATAATGCTAATTGAGTAGCTATAAAGCCGACATTACCGCCTACATCAAAGATAATCGGACTTTCGAATTGCTTCGCCCATGCAGCCATAATGGCTATCTCATTACGAGATGATTTTGCGTTATAAAATGGGTTAGCGCCCCCGTCGTCATTAACATGGCATATAAACGGCAGGTTAAGACCACTCGTAGCTCTAAAATGACTTACGCCTAAATTTCGAAGGCATTTCAAGGCGTAGAGCTTAAGGGTAGTGCTCATTTTCTAAACCTATTCAGTTGAGTTTTTATTGCAACAGGAATTAATTGCTGGTTGGGAGTAAACTATATCGAGTTCGTAAATAGTCTTCTAAGGGATTCTTAACTAGCCTGAATTTTATATATGCTTTCAGAAGTATTTTAACCTGCGTTGCCTTTCCGACATATTGGAACCGGTGGTTAATGTATAAGGCTTCTAAGAGTCTATACTCTAGCTCGGTTTCTAGCCCTAAACGTTCTGCAAGCTTGGTGGCTTCTTTAATAATCAATGCATGATAGAGTTTGATTAAATACTTAGTAATAGACTGTATTCCTCTACCGAAGGTCCTATTACTTACGAAGCTCCTTACAACCATATCTGCCGGCAGTTCTGACCATACACAAAGTGGCTTAGAGGCGAAGTAAATGGGCTCGTTAATTTGAAGTGTGCGGCAGTATTCCTGTAATCCAGTATCAGCAACTTGTGGGCCTACCTGAAAGCTCGACTTAATTGCGGTGCTCCAGAAAAGGCCTCCATTAGATATGCCTTCATTGAAGAAAAGGCGTGCATGTAATTCATGTGGCGCATATACTTTCTCTTCAAACCACTTACCCTTTGTGGTGCGGCCGGCATACCTAGATACATCTGTACTCTCCACCCAAACTTCTTGATTTCTAAGTAATATATTTACCGACTGCCGATTCAACAAACTAATGTTCTCTATCAGGTAAGTTGGAAGAAACCAGTTATCATCTTCTAAGACGCATGACCACGCGCCTCCAATTAACGCTTTCGGATTAAATGCTCTATCCAGATTACCAGCTCCGCCGAGATTTCTATTATTAGGACTGTAAATTATTCTAGAATCCTCTATATCACTTACCACGGCTCTCCCTTCTAAATCAGGAGAATCATCCATAACTATGGCTTTCCAGTTAGCGTAGCTCTGCGCAATTAAGCTGAGCAGCGCTCGCTTAAGCAGAACGGGACGTTTGTACGTTGGCACTCTAATTTCGCAAAGTTGATCCACGGCAAGACAGGTAGGACTGAGGAGTGCGGAAAACTTAACGGGGATTCTATCTTTTATGTTTGCAGAAGACGCCTGTCGCTTTTCTTGAGAAAGTTTTTGTAGTAGCCGATTTAAGTATCGACCAAACTTGCGTCAGTATTTATGCACCCTGTGCATGTCAGGGTTATTTACCCAATCAACCCTATTCACTTTCCTTAGCCAGGGATGAAACTCGTTGAGATAAAATCAAAGAGGCTAACATAGCCCGTAGGTCGGACTTCATGTGAGGAATTACCTTAAACACTATACCAACGAACACTAAACAACATATTAAACTGAGTATTGAATCACTTAGAAGATTACCCCGAGCAACACCAAGATAGTATTTCTGAACAATCAGGCCAACCCCTATCATTAATCCACACGACAACAGAATAATTAAATTAGTAATAAGCACATCCTTGAGTTGAAAACCAGCTACTCTTGCGATTATGGGGATAAAGGCTATTGGACTTAACCCTAAAGTCGCAATCACACCAACCGCAACTCCAAATGGGCCAAAGGACAAACCTAGGGATATAGCTATTAAAGCTACAGGTAATAATGCAATGGCAAACCATAAACTGACTGACACTCTACCTAAAGGAAGTAATACATCCGGGTACAGAGCTCGGGTTATTCCGTATCCAACAAGAACTTGAAAAGGTAGAATAGCTTCATTCCACTTATCATTAAATAAAACAATAAAAAGGTTGGGGGCTGATATTATGAGAAAAATGCCAACAGCGCATGAGGAAAGTGCCATGTATCGGTTTGCCCTAAGAAAAAAATTCTCAAAGCGAGTTTTATCACCTCTTAAAGATGCTAAGACTGGACTACTAATCCCACCCGTGATCGAAGTAACAGCCACAGATGGAAGCATGGCATAGCTATAAGCCAAAGCATATATACCTAAAGAACGCATACCTAGAAACTTACTAACAATGAAATTATCAATATTAAAAAGCAAAAACCAAGCTGCTGCTGTTGCTACATAGATGAATCCGAATCGGCAAACTTCACGCCAAACCTCTTTGTATATTTTCAGTCTGGGCAACCAACGACTTACCATCAATAGAAACAGTAAGTTGAGCAGATTACTTCCAAGGGCAGCTAATATAAAAGACCATGCCCGATAACCAGATAAAGCTAGAATAATTGTCAGGCCAAGCAGTACGACATTCACAATAATGTTTATAAGCGATAAGATCTCAAAGCGCATAGATTTTCTAAGTAAGCTTAAGTGAATTGTACATATGAACTGGAGCAAGAAACTACCGGCCAAACATATAATCATCGAAGTCAGTTCAGGTCTTCCATAAAAAGCGGAGAACATAGGAGCAGCAGCTATCATCAGAAGTGTAATAGCAGATCCGAGAAGAGCATTAATCCAGAAACAAGTAGTAGCACTCCTTTCCAAGTCTGCATCCTGCTTATACATAACGAACTGCCCGATTCCAACATTACCAATCGTAGCTATCAAACCAATAAAAGAAGTAGCGAGTGCATAAACGCCGAAATCCTCTGGCAGCAGGATTCTCGCCAATATAATACCTCTCAGAAGACTCAGCACTTGAATAGTGCCATAACTCGCAGACGACCAAAGCATACCAAAACTCACACTTCGGGCTAGTGGCCGTTCTAACTTGCTATTAGCAGTATTACGAACCAAGAGGAGCTATTTCTGCAGGACTAAGGTAAGGTGCTAAGCGACTGCATTCAATGCAAAGCAGCCTAATAAATATTGAAATGGGGTGGTGGCTACATGGCGCGGTAGGTTCAATTGTTCGTTGGTCTTTAACCCCATTAGTGTGATGTAGCCCCCACACAACAAGCTTTGAGATTATTTCTATCTCTTAACGCCGGGCCGTCAGCACTTTACTTGAGCTAATGAAGCGCAGCAAAGAAGTTAGATTCTGTGAGCGTGGCCGCCGCCAGTTGTTACACAAAACGCCCCCTCTAATGATTGAGGCAGGCAAGTCACTTATATAACCTCTTGCCAGTCGAGCGCCAAGCTTATCAATCATCACCTCGCGCGCCAAAACAAGTAGATTTTTCTGATTAGTACCGAAGCGCATATTAGAGGCAACAACAACTTTCCCTACATACGTACGTAGCCATTCGAGAGCACAACGTTGTACTTCCCTACCGTGAGTACCTGCCACACTAGCTGCATCTACCTGAAGTATTAACCCTCTCATCATCCACTGGGTAAGCCGGGCGGTGGCCCGGCGGAGCGCAGGATTGCATTCCGGATGAGCGAGAATTACTGAGAAGCCGCCGCACATTAATGCCTGAAATACGTCTTCGACGTCTGGAGGGATTTCTAATGATGGCAGAGAAATTAGTATGTGATGTCCGCCTGCAAGCGCCAAGTTCGAGCCATAATGGGCGGCAAGGCTAGGAAGTTCAGGACTAAACTGTAGAGCAAAACCGAGCTTAAAGGTGAGGGCGCCTCCCATCTCCGCCTCCAAGCGCTTAATCTTGCGGCGACTCTCCTCGAATGGGAGGGGCGGCTCGGCGCTGCCGGCCTCCCAACGGAGCGTCGCAACAATCGTTGTGATACCATCCGCCGCAGCCGCACTGCAAATTTCGAGCGAATCAGCGAAGGAAGGCGGGCCACACGGGGTTCCATCCAAGATGTGGCTGCGTAGGTCTATCATGATGTGACCTCACTTCTGAGCAAGAGGGTTCGGGTCGCAACCCTTAACATTCTCTACTTCTTTCAGGCCACCTCTTCAGCGGCACCCGCGTCCTCGTGGTAATAGGACTGCGAGTAATAGCTGCGGTAGTAGTAGTAGTCGTGCTCTCGTAGGTTGACGTTGTTCAGGATGACGCCGAAGACCTTGGCGCCGACGTCTTGGAGGAGTTGCTTGGTGCGGCGGACAACGTTGCGAGAGGTCTTGCCACTGTGGACGACCAGAAGCACGCCGTCGACGAGTGTGGAGGCGAGAACGCCGTCGGTGAACGAGCCGATGGGTGGCGTGTCAATGACGACGTGCGTGAAGGTGCCTTCGAGCGTCCTGATGAGGCGCCGCATCTGCTCCGAGCCGAGCAACTCGGCCGGGTTCGGCGGGACAGCACCTGAGGTCAGGATATTCAACCCTGTCCCCTCATGCTGCTGGATGGTCGAGAGGATTTCGGCCTCACTCAAGTCATCGGAGAGGATGGTGCTCAGGCCCCGCCCGTTGCTGATGCCGAAGATCGAGTGCAAGCGCGGGCGCCGCATGTCGGCGTCTACGACTAACACGCTCGCGCCCGTCTGCGCCAGCGAGAGCGCGGTGTTAACGGCGGTCGTAGTCTTCCCCTCTGAAGGAACGCTGGAGGTGACAAGGAGCGACTTGGGGGCGCGCCCCGCCGTCGATAGCAGCACCGAAGTCCTGAGGTGCCTGTAGGCCTCGGCAAGGGCTGAGCGGGTCTCAGCGTTAATGAGCAATTCGGGCGACTCTTGCCCATCGCCGTTGTTCCGGCGGGAGAGGGCGGTCGAGGGGAACAGGCGACGCTTTGTGAAGCCCCCGACCGCGGGGATAACACCCATTGAGGGCAGGCGCAGCCAGCGGTCAACGTCCTCAGTCGAGCGTACCGAGTCGTTCATGTATTCGAGGAAGATGGCAAGGCCGACGCCCCCGGCTAGCGAGAGGAAGAGCGCTACAATGACACCACGCAGGCGCTGCGGTCCAACAGGATAGTCGGGCGCGATGGCATAGTCGGCGACGTAGATGTTGTTGGGCGTCCCCGCCAGCACCACGTCGTTCTCCTTCGAGCGCTGGAGGAGGCCGTCTAGGAGTTGCTTGTTGGTCTCGATCTCCTGCTGAATGATGCGGTAGTTGATGGCTGCCTCGTTCTGCGAGAGGGTCTCGCCCTGCTGGCGCTGGAAGTCGGCGCGGATGGCGCGCTCGCGGTCCAGTGCCTGCCGGTACCGCGTCTCGAGGTTGGTCGTCACGACCGCGGTCGCGCGCGATTTCGTCTCGCCTACCTGCTTTTCGAGAGTGGCGATCTGCTGGTTGATCTCCTTGACCTCGGGCCACTCCTCAGTATTATTCACCAAGAGTTGCGAGCGCCTCTGCCTAAGCTCCGCGAGCTTCGTTTCTACGTCCTCTTTAGGTTTGCTTTCCTTTTCAGCCAGCGCGCTGGCGGCTCCGGGCGACTGCGCCGCGCGGTAGGCGGCCTCGGCGTCCTTGCGCTCGTTCTCGGCCTGGAGGAGTTGCTGATTGAGGCCGGCCAAGCGCTCGACCACGGTGTTCTGGCTGCCGTCGAGCGAGAGTATCTGATGCGTCTTGGCGTAGTTGACCAACCGTTCCTCGTCGCTGCGGATTGAAGACTGCAACTCGGCCACACGCTTCTGCAAGAAGTCGCCCGCGGTGGCGTTCGTCTCGGTCTTCTTCTCCAGGTTTGAGAGGACGAACGTGTCGGCGAGGGCGTTGACGATCTTGGCCGCCACCTGCGGGTCGCCGTGCGTGTACTTGATGTCAATCAGGCGTGTGTCCTTGCTGTAGGAGCTGGTGCGAGTCTCCTTGACCGGCTCGACCTTCAGGTCTAACTGAAGTATGCGAACGAAGGGGTCGAGCCTTTTAGCCTCGACTAGGTCTTCGCGGGCAGTGGCCGGCGCGACTGTCCCGGTGAGCGGCAGCTGGTTGGCGTCGGCGCCCTCCTTCTTCTCGGGCGTCCTCTTCTGGAGGCCGGCCATGCGCAGGAGGTTCTGCCAGACGGTGCGGTTCTGCCCGGCCGAGGGGCGCAGGAACGCTTGGTTGTGCTCAAGATCGAGCGTCTTCACCACGCGGCGCAGCAGGCCCGGGCTCGTCAGGTTCTGGAGCTGCGTGTTGAAGTAGGCGGGGTCGGTCGTCTGCGAATTGATGACGACAGTGCCGTTCTTCGACGCCGCCCCCGCTCCAGGGTTACTTTCTAAGTCTACCTGCACGCGCGTCTGCGCCGTATAGATGTCGGGCTTCTGGGCGACGTAGACGGCGGTGGCCGCCGTCACAATAAGGGTGAGGCCGGCGATTAGCAACATGTGCTTGCGCACGGCGCGCAGGTACTCGCGGAAGTGGTTCTCGTCCGCACCATCCATGTCGCTGTAGCTGGCGTAACCAGCGTACGGGTTGAGCGCTGGAGGAGGTGTGGCCTGAGGCCGGTCGAGGTCTTTTGGTTCAGGGAGGGCGTAGGGCTGACCGTTCACTTCTTTCATTAAACTAACTCGCTTCCTTCGGGGGACGAGATAATCCCGAGAGTCGGCTGAGGGACGTTACGACTGAAATTTTTACCGGATGACCTGCACCGGCAGGTTCCCCACGGACGGCACGACGGTGCCGACGAGGCTGCGGAGGAGCCTGCGGCCGCCGGAGACGGGAACCTCGACGATGTCGTTGGGGCGGATGACGGGGTCCTCGGCCTTGCCGTCTTTGATCGCCTTGAGGTTGACGGTTATCTCCTGGCCTTCCCCACCCTTGGGGTCGGGGCGGACGATGATTACCTTATCCATCTTGGTGTCGGGGAGTTTGCCGCCGGCCATGGCGAGGGCGCGGGTGACGGTCAGGTGGTCGTCGCGAAGGAGGACGGGGCCGGGGCGCAGGACGTTGCCGATGACGTAGGCCTCCTTGGCCTCGGGCAGCGTGATGACGTCGCCGGGCTGGAGGAAGGGGTTCGCCTGTTCCGCGCCCTTCTGTGTGTCTTCGAGCATGAAGCTCAGGAAGGACGGGCCGGCGCCTTCGTCTATCACCGCCGCGGTCTGGGTGCCCTCCGGCTTCGCATCGCACGCCCCGAGCGCGGGCATGCGCACGATCTGGATGCGGCCGCCGGAGCGTTCGGTCGGGCCGCCGGCGTAGAACTGGAGGAGTTCGAGGAGGCGGACGGGGCGGCGGAGTTGGAACTGGCCGGGGCGTGCGACGGCGCCGTTGATGGCGACGGGTTGGGAGTTGTACTCCTTGACCTTCACGACGACCTGCGGGTTGCGCTTGTACTTGGTGTAGAACTTGCGCAGCGTCTCCTGCAGCTCGTTCGTCGTCATGCCTGCGGCTTTGATCTCGTTCTGCTCTTCGTTCTGGACGGAGAGGAGGGGGATCATGCCGCACTCGTTGACCTCCATCGCCTCGGCGGAGAACTGTGGGACGATGTCGGGGGCGGTGACGCGGATGGTGAGCACGTCGCGGGCGCCGATGCGGTACTGCTCGCCCGTGGAGGGTCGCGCGGTGTCCGGGCCGGCACCGGAGGCGGCCGCGACCGAGGCGGGGGTGTTCGCGACCTGCTGCGCAGAGGAGGCGACGAAGCCCGAGAGGCAGAGCGCGGCCAGAAGGCCAAAGCGTCCGGCTCCGGTGAAGAGATTGTAGTTCATAGCTTTTACACCTTTGCGGGCGGCCGCCTACTTGGCCGCGAGTCCTGCCCGGCGCGAGAGCATCGCCTCCCGGAGGTGGTTGGGGCGCGAGAGGTTGAGGACGGTGTTGCCGAGAAGGACGTCTAGTTCGACGTTCCGCTCGACGAAGCGGCCCGTCAGGGGTTTATCGCCGGTCTTCACGATGACGCCGTCTCTGACCCACTGCCAGAACTGTGCGGACGTGGTCCAGAACGACTTGCGGTCGTGACAGACGACCATCGCCGTCCGCCTGGCCTTCCTCTTCTCCGCCTTCCGCTTCGCGCTGCTCATGTCTTTAACTTCCCCTGAACCTCTTGGCGCACCCTTCCCGCCACGTGCCCTTAGGCTTTTCGCCCCCGCAGGAAGAGCTACTAACCCGTCACGTCGTACCCCCCGCGGGGGGAAGCCTCTGAAGCGAGGCGCCTGAATTTTCCCGTCCGGCCCCGAAGGCTCTCAGGGCCCCTGCCTCTCGTAAGGGTCGGGGCGCCAGCCCCCGTGCCCGTTGCCGTTACTCACGCCCACCCTCTCCTCGTGCCGGAGGAGCTTCGAGATCAGCTCCCCCCTCCGGCGGACGCCGAACTTGATGAAGAGGTGGCGCATGTGGAACTTGACCGTCTGCTCGGTGATGCAGAGGCGGTCGCCGATCTCTGCGTTCGTTAAGCCCTCGGCGCAGCAGAGCGCGACCTGCGCCTCGCGGCGGCTGAGGTCGTAGCCGTTGACGACGCGCTCTAAGGCGGGCACGAAACCTTCGCCGCGGGCGTGGCTCTGGTACTCCTTGGGGTAAGGGTCTATGCCCGCAGCGCGGCGCCGCTCGAAGATCTCTTCGGGGCCGTAGACGAGGTAGAAGCTCCCAGGCCCCTCCTCGCCCGCCTCGTCCGAGGCCGTACGCTTGCAGTCGATGGAGAGCTTCGCGACGAGGCCGGAACGCGCCCGGCGGAGCGTCGTGTAGCTCCCGAGGCCCGTCAGCTCCAGCAAACGGCGCAGGCTCAAGCTTCCGACGCACGAAGTGTTGTCGACGCACGTCGCCGTGCGCAAAGCCTCGTAGAGCGCCTGCTCGACGGGCGAGTGGCTGAGCGCGAGGAGGGCTATGGCCCCTTGAGAGGTCGTTTCCATCGAATTTCGGAAGGTCAGAACTGAACCTGGGGCAGCGCCGCAAAGCGCGAACACGCGCGCGGCCTCCTCGTCCGAACCGCCGGGCGGCTACTTAATAAAATAGAGCGGGTCTGCAAAACGTTTGTCTGGGTTAGTAAAGCCTCTCGCTTCGCCTGCGAAAGTGGCGCCGGACGGCGCCGCGGAAATCCGCGAGGAAGTTCTGTCGGCGTGAGACCACCGGGGGGGAGTGTCGGCGTAAAAGGGCCGCGGGCACACGCGCGGTCTGGCTCTTAAAGGGCGTCGGGTCAAATTCTCAGTTCGGAGGTCGTCGGGTCTCTCAACCGAACCGTCTTCGTTTTCGGCGGCTACTCCTAACCGCGTCGGTAAAGCCTGTGTGTGACTTAGGGCACGCGAGGCCGAAATCTACTTCCACGCCTCGAAGGCTACGAAGCGCTAACGCGCCGTCTCTCTTCCTTGCGGGGTGCTAAAAATCTACCCTCAGGGAGAGGCGGGTCGGAAGTTTTCAAGGTTGACCGGGCGTAAACGGCCCGGCCGTCTGCTTTTTCCGAAGAACACTTGAGCCTCTGAACCGGCCGAGGACTCTTTCGAGCGGCGGATTGGCCGAAGGCTCATTATGAGTGATGTCAAAGACGTGGGGATTTTAACAAAACGCTCGCGTTTGTCAAATTATAAGTGCAGATGGGATCCGTAAATATATTTAATAGCCGTGGCGGCCCCTCGCGTCCAAGGGGCGTGCACCATATCAAGATAACTTCAAGGCGACAGTCCACATTAGTACACTATCGCCTCATGCAGCGTAGACAAAAGTCGCCACAAAATTTGCATGAAGCGAAATATTTACCACCCTCCGGACTCTCCGCCCCGCGTAACCTCAAAACCACCCCGGTGCCTCCCCCACGTTCGGCGGTAAGGGCGTGGACTCTCGGCCGGCGGACGCCTCAACTTTTAATGGCAACACCGTCCCAAACGTTACAGCCCCAAGCGGGCCGTTCGACGTCTCGGCGTGGGGTGAGCTTTAACAGTCCTTCTTGATAATGCTCTTCAGACGCTTCTCGGGCGGCGTCCTCTTCAACTGAAGCGCCTTGTGCCTTCTCCTGAGCATGGTGATCAGAGTCTGGTGCTTGAGGCCGAGCAGCTTGGCCGCGCCCGTGACGCTCCCCGCCGACTCGGCCAGCGCCTGCTCGATGATCTTCTCCTCGAACTCCTGGACGGCGCTGAAGAAGGAGAAACTCCGGTCGTGCAGGTTCACGTCCGCCAGGCGCCGCATGACGATGCGGGCGCACGCCAGAAGCCTCTCCTTATCCTCAACGTCCTGTGAGCCTCTCAAGAGTTTCTCCGCGCGGAGGTAGAGGCCGTACAACTCCGTACGCGCCAACACACGCCGCGCGCCGTGCTCCTCGATGAGGGCGAGGGCGGCGAGTCCCGCGTTCGTGAGGGCGCCCGCCTCCTCCGCCACACTCATGGCACGCCGCAGGATGTTGATGGAGTCCTCGCCCGCCCCAAGTCGCGCCCGCGCGACGCCCTGAATGGTGAGAGCGTCGGAGAGGTAAGCGGACGCGCCGCCTTTCTCCAGAGTCTCGACGGCGCGCGTGATGACCCTGTCGGCCTCACGGTACTTCTTCTCCGCGAGGAAGACGCGCGCACGCGTCTCGTCCACCTGCGCGAGCAGCCCGGTGTCTTTCAGCCTCAACAGAGTCGCGCCCGCACGGTCTAAGTGTTCGTGCGCGTCCCTGTACCGCCCTAGCCTGTAGAGCAGCATGGCGACGTTATTACGGTTGGTCGCGCAGTACCTTTCGTTTCCTGCCTGCTCGTAGTGATAAATCGCCGCTGTGAACTCTATGATCGCCCTGTCAGTATATGAGGTATTCCCCTCCGCGTCGGCGAGCCTAGCTAGGACTAAACCCATCTGTCCATGCCAGCGGCCTTGAAGCGCGTCGTCTGCCGATTCGAAGACGGGTCGCGCTTCATTCAAGATGTTCAGGGCCTCATAAAACTTGTTCTCGCACAACTCGACTATCGTGCGCCTGATTAGAATCTTTGCCTGTAACTCGAGGTCGGCGTCCGTAAGGGTCTTTAGCGCCTCCCGCATTATCACGCGTGCCTCTTCGTAGGCGCCGAGTTGCCAGTAGCAAACACCCAGCTCATATTGAGCCTCAGACGCTTTCTCATGCCTGCCTAGTGATTGGAACTCACGGAAGGCTTCGGTTATCAGGTCTTGAGCTTTCTCCTGTGTACCTTCGACGCTTCCGAGTCGACCGAGCCAGCCTGTAAGAACACCGCATTGGAGTAAGACTTCGGCAGCTAGGACTGGCGGCAATCCCTTCACATCAGGCTTTTCACCTACGCCCGGCCATAACTCGCCTAGAGTTTCGCGCGCGACTTCATATTGCCCTTTGTGGATGAGGCCTGCCGCAGTGCGACAGCGCAGCAGCGTACGCTCGTTCTCAGTTAATGAGGGGTTATCTAGTTCCTTCGGACGTTCGTCTGCTAAAGTCATGTGAGGCCAGCCCTTCTTAGTTCATGTCACTTTTGCGACATGAACGGCAAGGCCGCCGGAGGTAGAGCTTCCGGCGGCGACTGTAGTCAACCCTCATAAAAACGAAAGGTGCAGGAAGATGAGTAAAGCTATTCGAGCCTCCGTGTTGGTGCTTCTACTCGCTTGCTCCGCGCAGGCGGGATGGATACAAAACCCAGTGCCTGACCCGCCGCCGCCGGCGAACGCCGAGCGGTCGGGGTGGATACAGAATGATTCACCGGACGCCGTTAACCAACAGAACGCTGACGGCGACATCCAAAACGACTCGGCAGGTAGCCTTACGCAGATCGCGCTAGACCTGCTCACAACTCTGCCGTCGCTCTTCTAAGGCCCGCGTCAGTTCAGCCGGAGCAAGCTGCCTAGTGGCGGCTAGGTGTTTGTGTGTCTGGCGGGCGGCGGAATGCGGAGGTCTCGCCCGCAACGGGGAGAGTAAACCTGTGCGCCGCAGAATGCAATAGCTTTTGCAGCGTGGCTGGGAGACGGAATAAAGGCTCTTGCGGCCCGAACGGAAGCGTCGGACTCGAAGTTGTGCAAAAGACGAATGGCGCCTGGGGGTTTGGCATTTCTCCAACCGCCGTGGCCTTCGGGCGGTAGAACACGCGGACAACTTGCCCGCGGTTCGTGGCACCGGATTTGTTCCCCGTGCGGGGCGTAAGCCGAGTCCGAGACGCGCGAGGTGCAGAGATGAGTCCGGAGGCCAGACGGGCGTTTGCAGCCAGGTGGTTCATGTGGGCCGCCGCGATACCCTGCGGCCTCGTCCTCGCGGTAGTCCTGCTCAACGAGTGGCTCAACTCCCCGCTCAACTTCCTCCTGTACGTCCTCGTCCTCTTCGTGGTGCCGATCCACATCGCGAGGGGCTGGGGGGCTTGGCTCGGGGCGGCGATCCTCGACCCCTCGGCGACGCAGGGCGCGGGGGTGGCGGCCCTCCGTGGGGCGGCCGTCGCGGGTGCCAGTTTCGTGACCTATCTGTTCGCCCTCAGCCTGTGCTTCGGCAGCTTCAGTTCCAGTCCCGTGGAGAACGCTTTAAATTTATTCATACTGCTCATGGTCGGCGGGACGATATTGGTCGGCTGGCTGGTCGTCGCGGTGGGCGCCCTCGCCGGGGGACTGCTCTACGGGAAGGCCGGGGGCGGGACTCCGCCAGCGGAGTAAAAGTGACCCTGCACACGACGCGCCCCTCCGGCCGTTTGCGCGGGGGCCGGCGACTCTGCTACTGATACACGTCTCGCCCGCAGACCAGAAGACACGAGACGGAGGGAACCCTTTTATGGCACGCCGCAGATTGTCAGCGCTCGCCTGCGCACTCTTCATCCTCAACATGGCCGGCACGTCTACGGCGCAGACGCCCGACCTGCCGAGCGAGACGCCTCAACAGTTCACGCCGACGAACGAGGGGTTCGAGTACGCGCGCCGCGAGGTGATGATCCCGATGCGGGACGGCGTCAAACTCCACACGGTCATCCTCGTCCCGAAGGGGGCGAAGAACGCGCCCATCCTTCTGACGCGCACCCCTTACGATGCCTCGGCGCTCACCTCTCACGCCGAGAGCTCGCACCTCGGCCCCATCCTGCAAGGGTACGACAACGCGGCGGATGTCGTCGTCGAGGGCGGCTACATCCGCGTCGTGCAGGACGTGCGCGGCAAGTACGGCTCCGAAGGCGACTACGTGATGAACCGCCCCCTGCGCGGGCCGCTCAACCCGACGCAGGTGGATCATGCGACCGACACGTACGACACCATCGACTGGTTAGTGAAGAACCTGCCTGAGTCGAACGGGCGGGTCGGCATCATCGGCATTTCGTACGACGGCTTCCTGCCCTTAATGGCGCTCGTCAACCCGCACCCGGCGCTCAAGGTCTCTGTGCCGATGAACCCGATGGTCGACGGCTGGCGCGGCGACGACTGGTTCCACAACGGGGCGTTCCGGCAGCAGGGCATGTCCTACATCTACGACCAGGAGGCCACGCGCAAGAACGACCTCAAGTGGTGGACGAGCCACCGAGACCCTTACGATCAGTTTATTGAAGCGGTCTCGGCGGGCGAGCTTGGCAGGCGGCGCGGGATGGAGCAGCTCGGCTTCTGGCGCAAGCTCTTAGAGCACCCGGCCTACGACGCCTTCTGGCAGGGGCAGGCCGTGGACAAGATACTCGGCGCGCAGCCCTTGAAGGTGCCCGTCATGCTCGTCCACAGCCTCTGGGATCAGGAGGACATCTACGGCGACATCGCCGTCTACAAGGCCATCGAGCCGAAGGACACGAACAACGACAAGGTCTTCCTCGTCCTCGGCCCCTGGCATCACGGGCAGGCGATACGTGAGGGCTCCGCGCTCGGCGCCATCCGGTTCGGCAGTGACACGGCATACACGTTCCGTCACGAGGTGCTCCTTCCCTTCCTCGACCAGTATCTGAAAGAGGGCGCACCCAAGGCGGACGTCGCCCCCGTCACCGCCTTCGAGACGGGCACGAACCGCTGGCTGCGTCTGAAGTCCTGGCCCGCGGGCTGCGAGCGCGGCTGCGCGCCGAAGGCCACGCCGCTCTACCTTTCCACAGGTCTGAAGCTCAGCTTCGACGCGCCACGCTCCGGCAGCGCCTTCGAGGAGTACGTCTCAGACCCTTCGAAGCCCGTCCCCTACCGCGCGCGGCCCGTCGACGACAGCACGTGGCGGCAGTGGCTCGTGGACGATCAACGAGAAGCGTCGGGACGGCCCGACGTGCTCGCCTTCACCTCGGACGTGCTGACGAAACCCGTGAAGATTAGCGGCGAGCCAATCGTCAACCTCTACGCCTCGACCTCGGGGACGGACTCCGACTGGGTCGTCAAGGTCATAGACCTCTACCCGGCCGAGGTCGCGGCGCAGCCGGAGATGGGTAGTTATCAGCTTATGGTCTCGGCCGACATCCTGCGCGGCCGCTACCGCGAGAGCTTCGAAACGCCGAAGGCCATCGAGCCCGACAAGCCGCTCCTCTACCGCTTCGCGCTCCCGACGGCGAACCACGTCTTCCTCCCCGGCCACCGCATCATGGTGCAGGTGCAGTCGAGCTGGTTCCCGCTCTACGACCGCAACCCGCAGACCTTCGTCCCGAACATCTTCTGGGCGAAGCCCTCGGACTACCGCAAGGCGACGCAGCGCATCTATCACGAGCCGGGCCGCGCCAGCTTCGTCGAGCTGCCCCTGGTCGAGGCGCGCCAGTAGCGTACGCGGGCGCACACATGTCCGCCCGCGGCTTTAAAGGAAGCGTTCGTTCATGTATCATCCCGCTCGCGTCGGGTACTGCCACCCGCGCCCTTCACTCCCCGTCAACCTACCCCAGAGGTTCGATGGCGAACGTCTCTTCACGAAAGGTTCGTTGTGTTTTCCGCTTGCCCTGCCCCCTCGTCGCCCCTTGTCGACTCAAGGTCGCGCGCGCGCCTCTACGCCTGCGCGGCAGTCCTCTTAGCAGTCTTAGCGCTGTCGGGCGGACGCGCCGCCCACGCAGCCCCGTCGGTTCAGCAGCTCACGCCCTCTGTGAACTCGCCGCAGCCCGTGGGCACCACCGTCACCTGGACGGCCGCCGTCACCGACACGGACGCGGGCGCGTTCGACTACCAGTTCAGCGTCCGCCTGTCCGGTGGCGACTACTCGATCCTGCGCGACTTCGCCACCATCAACTCGTTCAAGTGGACGCCGAGCGAGCGCGAGGGGGACTTCGACATCCGTGTCGTCGCCAGAAACCTTGTCACCGGCGAGGCCGGACTGCTGGAGGTCAGCTACTCCGTGACTTCGCGCGTGACGGGGGAGACTCCGGTCGTCTCGGCGACGGCGAACCCTCTGGTGGCGCTCTACAGCGCGCCGCCCTGCGACGCGGGCGGCAGCATGCGCGTCAGGTTCTGGCGCACAGGCGACTTCACCTCCCAGACCACCCCTTGGAAGAGCTGCCTGACAGGGCTGAGCAGAAACTTCTACGTCGCGGGGATGCGGCCCGTGACCGCATATAGCATGCGACAAGAGTTCAGCGACGACCCTTCGGCCCCCGTCGCCGTCGGGCCGACGCTCTCCTTCACGACCGGGAGTCTGCCGACGAAGAACTTCAACCCGCCCGCCTCCTCCGCCCTGACCCCTTCGGCGGGCGACACGGGTCAGGACGTGCTGCTGCACGCCCTCCTCAACCGCGCCGCGCCGCCCTTCATCACCGCCACGAACTTGAGCGGCGCGCTCGTCTGGTACTACGCAGACGACACGAGCGTCCAGTACGCCACGCGCCCCGTCGAGGGCGGGACGATCCTCCTCGTCCGCGACTCGCAGAAGATGCTGCGCGAGATCGACCTCGCGGGAAACCCCGTCAGGGAGACGACCCTGCAAGCCATCTCGGAGCAGCTCATGGCCCGCGGCGCGAACCCCATCACCTCCTTCCACCACGAGGCCCGGCGGCTTCCAGACGGGAAGACCGTGGTGCTGGCCGGCACCGAGCGTGTGCTGTCGGACGTGCAAGGCCCCGGCCCCGTCGCCGTCGTCGGCGAGATGATCGTCGTCCTCGACGAGAACTGGCGGGTTGTCTGGCACTGGGACTCGTTCGAGCACCTCGACGTGACGCGGAAGGCGCTCGGCAACGAGAAGTGCCCGCAGTTCTGCATCACGCCCTCCACGACCGCCAACGACTGGACTCACGCCAACGCCATCGGCTACTCGCCCGCCGACGGCAACCTTCTGCTCTCGATCCGGCACCAGGCGTGGGTCGTCAAGATCGACTACGAGGACGGCGCGGGCGACGGCGACGTGCTCTGGAGGCTCGGCAAGGACGGCGACTTCACGATAGATTCGGACGACCCGTACCCTTGGTTCTCATACCAGCACGACGCGGACTACGTGCCCGGCGACCCCAACGCGCTCGCGCTCTTCGACAACGGTAACCTGCGCCAGACGGTCTCCGGCGTGACGCATAACAGCCGCGGCCAGGTCTTGAACCTCGACGAGGTGAATAAGACCGCGACCTTGCAGTTGAACGCCGACCTCGGGGTCTACTCGGGCGCACTCGGCAGCGCGCAGAAGCTGACGGGCGGCAACTTCCACTTCGAGGCCGGGTTCCTCGGTAACGCCGCCCGCTCCGTCGAAACCCGCCCGGACGGCAGTCCGGCCTTCGTCCTCCAGACCCAGAACCTCACCTACCGAAGCTTCCGGATGCGAGACCTCTACACGCCCGGCGCGCCCGCCGGCGAAGACCAGACCATCAGCTTCGACGCGGTCGCCGCACAGACCTTCGGTACCACCTTCGACCTCGGCGCGACGGCCACCTCGGGCCTGCCCGTCGGCTTCCGCGTCGTCTCGGGGCCGGCGACGCTCGACGGCAACACGCTCACCTTCACGGGCGCGGGGTCGGTCGTCGTGCAGGCAGACCAGGACGGGAACATCAGGTACAACCCTGCGCCCTTCGTGCGGCAGACCATCGCGGTCGACAAGGCGGAGCAGACCATCACGTTCGGGACTCTGGCGGACAGGACGTTCGGCGACGCCCCCTTCGCGCCCGCCGCCGCGGCAAGCTCTAACCTAGTAGTCGGCTTCGCGGCCGAAGGCCAGTGCACTTTCACGAACGGCCAGGTCAACATCACGGGCGCCGGCTCTTGCACAATCACCGCCTCGCAGGCCGGCGACGCGAACTACAACGCCGCATCGAACGTCCAACGTTCCTTCCAGATCAGCAAGGCGAACTCGACGACCACCGTCAACGTCACCGACGCGACCTACGACGGACTGCCGCACGGCGGCACCGCCAACGCGACCGGCGTCGGCGGGCTCGACCAGAGCCTCTCCGTCACCTACTCCGGGCGCAACGCCACCGCCTACGGGCCGTCCACGAGCGTGCCCGTGAACGCGGGCGACTACACCGCCTCCGCGACCTTCGCGGGCGACGCGAACCACGCGGGCGGCAACGACAGTAAGGACTTCCAGATCGCGAAGGCGAACCAGACCATCACCTTCAACGCCCTCGCGGACAAACGCTTCGGCGACGCCCCGTTCGCGCTGAGCGCCTCCTCGTCTTCAGGGTTAACAGTCACTCTCAGTGTCGTGTCCGGCCCGGCCACGCTCGGCGGCGGCATGCTCACCCTCGACGGCGCGGGCGCCGTCACCGTCCGCGCCTCGCAAGGAGGCGACGCGAACTACGGCGCCGCGGCGGCGGTCGAGCGCACGTTCGACGTCGCGAAGGCGTCGCAGACGATCACCTTCGGCCCCCCGACCGACAGGACGTACGGCGACCCCGACTTCACTCTGGGCGCGACGGCCTCTTCAGGGCTGGCCGTGACCTTCGCGGCCGCCGGCCAGTGCGGCGTGAGCGGCAATACGGTTCACATCACAGGCGCGGGGAGTTGCACCGTCACGGCTTCGCAGGCCGGCAGCGGCAACTACAGCGCGGCCGTCGACGTCGCCAGAACGTTCCAGATCGCGAAAGCGTCGCAGACGACCACCTTCGGCGCTTTGGCGAACAGGACGTTCGGCGACCCGGACTTCGCGTTGAGCGCGGGCGTATCTTCGGGGCTCGCCGTCTCCTTCTCCGCGAGCGGCACCTGTACGCTCAGCGGCAACACGGTTCACATCAACGGGGCCGGCTCCTGCACGATCACGGCCTCGCAGTCGGGCAACATTAACTTCCTGGCCGCGACAGATGTCGCGCGCTCCTTCAACGTCGCGAAGGCGATTCAGACCATCAACATCACCGCGCACGCGCCTTCGAGCGCCGCCTACGACAGCCGCTTCACGGTCGCCGCCACGGGCGGCGGCTCCGGCAACCCTGTCACCTACGCCGCCGCCGGGTCATGCTCAAACTCCGGCGCGACGTTCACGTTGACGGCCGGCACGGGCACCTGCACGGTCACATACAGCCAGACAGGCAGCGCCAACTACGAGGCGGCGCAGGCGACCGAAACCGTCACCGCCGTCAAGGCCACGCAGACGATCACCTTCAACGCGCCCCTCGACAAGACCTACGGCGACGCAGACTTTCAGTTAACCGCGAGCGCCTCGTCCGGGCTCTCGCCGAGCTTCGCCGCCACGGGCGCCTGCACGATTGCCGGCTCGACTGTCCACATCAACGGTGCCGGCTCTTGCACCGTCATCGCCTCACAATCTGGCGACGCGAACTACAACGCCGCCACAAGCGTCCAGCGCTCTTTCACCATCAGCAAGGCTGGCTCGACGACCGCCGTCACCGTCGCCGACGCGACCTACGACGGACTGCCGCACGGCGCGACGGCCACGGCGTCCGGCGTCGGCGGACTCAGCCAGAGTCTCGCCGTCACCTACTCCGGGCGCAGCGCCACCGCCTACGGCCCCTCGGCGACGGCGCCCACAAACGCGGGCGACTACACGGCCTCCGCGACCTTCGCGGGCGACCAGAACCACGCGGGCGGCGGCGACAGCACGGACTTCCGGATCGCGAAGGCGACCCAGTCCATCACCTTCAATGCCCTTTCGAACAAGACCTTCGGCGACGCCCCGTTCGCGCTGAGCGCCTCCTCGTCTTCGGGGCTGCCCGTCAGCTTCGCCGTCGTCTCCGGCCCGGCCACGCTCAACGGCGGCACGCTCACCCTCGACGGCGCGGGCGCGGTCACCGTCCGCGCCTCGCAGGCCGGCGACGGCAACTACGGCGCCGCGGCGGCGGTCGAGCGCACGTTCGACGTCGCGAAGGCGGCTCAGGCGATCAGCTTCGGCCCCCTGACCGACAGGACGTACGGCGACCCGGATTTCACTTTAAGCGCGAGCGTACCTTCGGGGCTGGCCGTGACCTTCGCGGCCGCCGGCAACTGCACGGCTTCCGGCGCGACAGTTCACATCGGCGGCGCCGGCTCCTGCACGGTGACGGCCTCGCAAGCCGGCGACTCGAACCACAGCGCCGCCGCCAACGTCTCGCGGTCGTTCCAGGTGGCGAAGGCGACGACTTCGCTCGCCCTCGCCTCGTCCGCCATGACGTTGCCCGCCGGCCAGACGTTGACCTTCACGGCCAACGTCACTTCCGCGGCGGGCGTGCCGACCGGCTCCGTGCAGTTCAAGGTTGACGGGACGAACGCGGGCATCGCGTCGTCGCTGAACGCGAGCGGCGCCGCGACGTTCACGACCTCCGCGCTGACAGCCGGGGCGCACTCCGTCACGGCCGAGTACGGCGGTGACGCGAACTTCAAAACCGCTACCGGCACGCTCGCAAGCGGGCAGGTCGTCGGCGGCCTCTTCGAGTTCGTGCAGTCCGTCTTCGCCGTCAACGAGCGCGACGGCTCCGTCGCCGTCACGGTCAGGCGCATGGGCGACGCGTCGCAGGCGGCGTGGGTCGAGTACGCCACGGACGACGGCGGCGGCCCTTCGGTCACCGTTCCCTGCTCCGCCCCGACGGGCGCGGCGCTCGAACGCTGCGACTACACGCACGCCCAGGGGCTTCTGCAGTTCGCGCCGGGCGAGACCGAGAAGACGTTCACCGTGCTCGTCAACAGCGACTCTTATACGGAAGGGGTCGAGACCATCCGCGTGAGGCTGTCGAACCCAGCGGCCGGAACTGCTCTGGGCGAGGTCGCTTCCGCCGCCATCGAAATCACAGACGACACGCGGCAGACGTGGAACCCGCTGGCCGCCACCGAGTTCTTCGTCCGCCAGCACTACGCGGACTTCCTCTCGCGCGAGCCCGACGCCGCGGGCCTCCAGTTCTGGACGAACGAGATCGAGTCGTGCGGGGCGAGCGCGCAGTGCCGCGAGGTGAAGCGCGTGAACGTCTCGGCCGCGTTCTTCTTATCCATCGAGTTCCAGCAGACGGGTTATCTCTCGTACCGCGCGCACAAGGCCGCGTTCGGCAACCTCGCGGGCAGGCCCGTCCCCGTCACGCGCGACGAGATGCTCGCGGACGTGCGGGTCATCGGCAAAGACCTTATCGTTAACACAGAAGGCTGGGAGCTAAAGCTCGAACAGAACAAGCGGGCGTACTTCGAAGGGTTCGTAAGCTCGGCGCGCTTCACCTCGCTTTACCCGCAGACGTTGGCGCCCGAGCAGTTCGTGGACGCCTTGAACGTGAACTCAAATGGGGCGCTCTCACAGTCGGAGCGTGACGCGCTCGTCAACGACCTGAAGAACAACGCGAAGACGCGCGCGCAGGTCTTGCGCGCCGTGGCCGAGGACGCGGACTTGTCGAAGGCCGAACTCAACAAGGCGTTCGTGTTGACGCAGTACTTCGGCTACTTGAGGAGAGACCCGGACGCCGCGCCCGACGCGGACTTCGTGGGCTGGCAGTTCTGGCTCGGCAAGCTGAACGAGTTCGACGGCAACTACGTCGAGGCCGAGATGGTCAAAGCCTTCCTCGACTCGACCGAATATCGAAACAGGTTCGGGCAGTAACTTTGCACGCGGGCGGCGAGGAGGGCCGCCCCCCAGAGACCGCCGCGCTCTTCGCGCCGCCACGCGATGAACGTCGACTACCAGGTCACTTACGTCAACGACCCGCGCCGGCTCGCCGCCTTGGCCGGGGCGCTCCACACGTCGTCCGCCCTCGCCCTCGACATCGAGACGGCGTCCTGGTGGAACCGGCGGGCCGAGCGCGTCTCCCTGATACAGCTCGCCTACCGCGAAGCCGGGCGACTGAGGGTCGCCGTCGTGGACGCCCTCGCGGGTTTCGACGTCACCGGGCTGCGCCCCGCGCTTGAGTCCGCCGCGGTGGCCAAGGCCGTCCACAACGCTTCCTTCGACGTGCCGAGGCTCGACCGACACCTCGGCCTGCGCGTCGCGCCCGTCCACGACACGATGCTGGCGGCCCGGCGCGGCGGCGAGCGCGGCTACTCCCTCAAGGCGCAGGCCGAGAGACACCTCGGGATTGAGCTAGACAAGGGGGCGCGGCAGAGCGACTGGGGCGCGCGCCCGCTCGACCCGCGGCAGGTCGCCTACGCGGCGCTCGACGCGGCGGCAACGCTCCTGCTCTACGAGCACCAGCTAGGGCGCGGGCTGAAGGCCGAGTACCGGCCGCGCGCATGGGCGGCCGAGGCTCAGGCCGGACTCCCCCTGTCGGACGCGCCGGCCTTCGAGAGCAGCTCCTCGGTTTCAACTCCCGTCGTCGACGCGTCGCCATCTACCCGAGACCTTTCGGGGATACCGCTGGCGCTGCTGGGCGTCATCGTGGAATTGCCCTCGCGCTACGGGCCTGAAAGGCTGGCGGCGTCGGCGGGAGACGACCGCGTGGGCCTGGCCGGGTGGGTCATCGACCGCGTCCTCGGGCCGGAGGCGGAGGTGGACGAGGACGCCGCCAGAGAGGCGATAGCCTCCTTGTGTGAATTCGGGCTGGTCAGGCTCACGCCGGAGAGGAGGCTCGAAGCGAGCCCCGCGGGGCGGGAGGCCTGGCTCAGGGGCCGGCCCCGCTGACGGCCTCATCTACCTTTCATCGACGCCTCGACGACTCCCACCCACTCCTCGAACGACTCGGCGGGCCAGTTGTTATCTACCCGCAGGGACTTCGGGTCGTACGGGCGCGGCGTGCCGCCGAACCAGTTGAACCAGCCGCGGCCCGGAACACACACCAACGGCACGTCGAACTCTTTGATCACGAACTCCGTCCCCGAGGGGAAGTCTGAACTTTGCGGAAGCCTTGAGCCGTCGTTCATTGCTCGCACGGCGTCACCTCCTCCGGCCGGGGCGCTCCGGGGCGAAGGCGTGGAGAGCATGTAGACGGCGAAAGTCGCCAGCCAGTGTTCGCCTGCGTAGTCGCCGCTTGCGACGTGCGGGAGTGTGGCCTCGGCGTGACGCGACGCCGCGAGCGCGAGCGTGCGGCGGCGGGGCGAGTCTTCGGGGAGGGCCGAGGCGATGCTCCTCATGCACCAGGCGCGGCTCAGGTTCAGGCCGTCGAGGTGGACGATCTTGGGGTCGGAGCGGTCGGTCACGTCCGCCGGGTTGAGGAGGTTCGGATAGACGCCATCCTCTACGCCGGGCAGGAACTCTTCGAACCAGCGCGCGAACTCCTCCGCGCCGAGCACGCGCCGCATCAGGTCGGCCTCGACCAGACTCGGCGAGAGGAAGTCGTCGCCGTTAGGCTCCCACGCGGCCGGGTAGTCCTTGTCCTTCCCGAAGTAGGTGCGGGCGCGCTCGGCGACGAGCTGCTTCAGGAGGCCGACGTTTTGCAGAGACCTCACGTCGAGCGCCTTCTTCCTGAAGCCGCCCCAGAGCGCCTCCGCATAGTCCCACGCGAACGAGAGTCCGAAGGCGGTGTTGAAGTGCGTGCCGACGCGGATGGGGTACTTCTGCTTCGGGAAGAACGAGAGGTACTTCTCGACGACCGTAGCGGCGAGCGGGCGCAGCGCCTCGAACCAGCGGCCGGCGTCGGGGTCGGCCCATTGGTACAGCTCCTCGTGCAGCTTCAAAAGCCAGGCCCACCCGTAAGGCCGCTCGAAGGAGGCGCGCCCCGGCTCCCTGAAGTAGTCGTCTTCAACCCTCAGGTTCTCAACCGTCAGGTTCGCCGCGAGCGCCGCGCGAATCTCTGCTTCAGGTAACCCGCGCGCGCCGGTGCGCAGCAGGCGCACGAGCAGCCAGTGGCCGTGCACGGAGGAGTGCCAGTCGTAGCAGCCGTAGAAGGCCGGGTGCAGCTCCCTCGGCGACCCGAGCCGCGAGGGGCCGCTCATCACGTGGTCTAACTTGTTCGGGTACTCCCTGCGGACGCCTTCGAGCGCGAGGCGCGCGAAACGTGGGACGTACTCGTCATTCAACGTCTCACTCACAACCCCAACCCTCCTTCGCTTCAGAGCAGGCGGATCATCAGCCACAGCACCAGCACGTGCAAGACCCACATCGTCAGCGCGAAGGGTATCTGAAACTTGATGACGCCGTACTGGTCGCGCATGTTCAGGAGCGCCGCCGGCACGATGTTGAAGTTCGCGGCCATCGGCGTCATCAGTGTTCCGGTCGAGCCCGCGGTCAGGGTGATGATGGCCGCCATCGCCGGGTCTACGCCGAACGGCCTGACGATGAGCGGGACGAGCACGCCGGTCGTGATGACGGGGAAGGCCGCGAACGAGTTGCCCATCACGAGCGTGAAGAGCGTCATCCCCAGGCAGTTCGCCACGACCAGCAGGAAGAGGCTCTCCCCGGGGATGACACCTTTGATCCCTGCGGCGATCAGCTCTCCGACCTTGCTCGCCGCGAAGATGACGCCGAGCGAGGCGAGCAGTTGCGGCAGGACGATGACGGAGCCCATCGAGTCGTTGAGCCTCCGCCCTTCCGCGAACGCCTCGCGCGCGCCGCCCTTCGTTAAGTAGAGACCGGCGAAGAGCGCGGCCATCCCGCCGAAGCCGAGTCCGACGAGCGCGCCGCGGCTCGTGTCGCCGCCAACGAAACGGAACGCGAGCGCGACGCCGAAGGCTAAGGCGGGGATGAGCAGGACGGGGAGAAATATCCTGTTGCCGAGCGACGTTCCTTTCGGCTCCGCCTGCCCAGACTTCGTCGTCCCCTCGGCGTGGGCCTTGTGCCCGACTCGGCCCGCGCCGTCGAGGCCGACCATCAAAAGCACCAGCAGTCCCGTCAGCCAGTGCGGCGTCACACTTCCGAAGATGAAGACTACGCCGAGGACGAACCAGAAGAGGGCGCTCCCCCTTCGGTTGGCGTTGTCGCGGTCGCGGAAGTTGAGCGCCGCGAAGACCCAGAGCACGAGGCCGGTCAGGACGTAGACCGCGTCGAGGCTGAAGATGGCGGAGGCGATGCTACTCCACGACGGCATGAGCATCCTCCCTTCCGGCGACCGCGAGGCGCCGCCGCTGAAGCCTGTCGAGCAGGAAGAACTGCGCGGCCGCGACCACGACGGAGAGCACAGCGATAGGTATCGCGTAGAGCACGATGCTCCAGAGGCTCACGGCGTAACCCAGGGCGGGCGAGTTCAGCGTGCCGTAGACGAGCAGGATGCCGGCCTGCACCGGCGAGAGGTTCTGTCCGTAGAAGTTGCCGTAGTTCTCGCTCGCGGCCGACCCGGCCTTAATCCTCTCGACCTCTTTCTCGGGCAGCGCCTCGACGCTGCGCGCGCCCGCCTCCGATTCGGCGGCGCCCAGGGCCATCGGGAAGACGAGCGGGCGGACGAAGGCCGGGTGGCCGAGCAGGCGTATGCCGAGGATGCCCATCAGGACGCGGAAGAGTTGATAGGTGATGAGGAGCCGGCCGACCGTGGCGGCGCTGACGCGGCGGATGACGCGCGCCGACTGCTCCTGCAGGCCGTAGCGCTCGGCGAGCCCGATGGCCGGCAGCGTAATGATGAAGAGGGTCATCAGGCGGTTGTCGGCGAAGGCGCGGCCCAGGATGTTGATGATGCCCTCCTGCCCGGGCTTGGTCAGGACGGGGACGCCCTCGAAGGCGCCGACGCCGGAGAGGAGCGGCAGCCCCGCGACGAGGCCGGTGACCAGCCCCGCCGTCAAGACCACGAGCGTCGTGCGCAGACGCAAAGCGAGCCCGACCACCACGATCAACACCCCTGCGAGCTTGAAGATTTCTGGCACGTGTAGACTCTCCTTCGGGAGTTGGGGATAGGCGCGACCTACACTCTCTGCGGCAGAATCTCACATTTGAAGAAATCGCGACACCACGACGGCACGCACGAGGCGCGCTCAAGTATTCCTCAACCCCTTTCCATACCCTGTAGAGGCCGGGTCATGACCTTCGCAGGATGGAAAGGGGTTTAGTTCGTCATGTTGAAGAATCGGCCGCGTCACACGTCGAAGGGCCGGGCGCTCTCCGCGCTGCTCGTGCTCGCCACGCTCGCGCTCACGTTTGCGGGCACCACGTTCCGCGGGGCGGAGGCGTCGAGTCCTTCGGGCGGCACGCTCTCGCCGGCGGCCGGCGCGGCGGTGCGTTGGGACGGGACGGCGACGGGCGGCGCGGCGCCCAACGCGGAGGCCGACTGTACCGAGGGGAGCAACTGCGACACCTACACGCTCACCGTCGGCGGGACGGCGGCCGACTGGGTCGGGAAGCAGGTGCGCGTCGAGCTGAGCTGGCTCTCGCCCTCTTCGGACTTCGACCTGTACCTGTATAAGGACTCGCTCCGCGGGCCGCAGGTCAACAAGTCCACTACGGGGCCGGGCACGTCCGAGGCGGCGAACATCGACCCTTACACGACGGGCACGGGCACATACCTCGTCCACGTCGTCTACTTCGCGGCCACGGCCGCCGACCAGTACCACGGCGCGGCGACGGTCATCACGTCTGACTCACCGCAGCCAACTCCGACCTCTACGCCGAAGCCGACGCCGACGCCGACGCCCCTTCCGACGAAGCCGGTCACCGTCGGCACCGAGGGCAACGAGCCGATAGTGCTCGCGGCGCCCGACGGCACCCTTTACGTCTCCGCGCTCCAGCACCTCTACCGCTCGCGGGACGGCGGCGCGACGTGGGCGAAACTGCCCGGCCCCGTCTTCGCCTCGCAGCTCAACCTCGCCTCCGACAGCTCCATCTCGGTCGACCCGGGCGGGCGACTCTACTTCACCTTCGACTACCCGTACGCGGGCACCACGGCCGTCTGCACCAGCGACGACCGCGGCGACAACTGGACGTGCAACCCCGCGGTCGTCCCCGGCGGCACGGATCGCATGTGGGTGCACGCGCCGACCGAGTCGGAGGCGTACGAGGTGACGAATGAGGGCCTCTACGAGACGACCTTTCTGCAGAGCGGCGACCGCGGGCTGACGTGGCTGCCCTCGGAGTTCGGCGAAGGGCTGCTCGAGCCGCAGACCGGCCCGCTCTTCAAGAAGCCTGGGAGCTTCAACGTCCTCCAGGTCATCAAGGACTCGGGCGGCCTCTCCTTCTACGTCTACGCGCCCGCCTCCGTGGGCGAGGTCTTCTCCGGCCTGCGGGCCACGGGGCTGCCGAACCCTTACGCGCTGCCGAGCGCCGCGTTGGGTGCGGACAACACGCTCTGGGTGGCGACCGAGGCGGCGAACCCCGCGGGCGGGCGGCAGGTGGTCGTCGCGCGCTCTTCGGACGAGGGGCTGCACTGGACGAAGCTCCCGCCCGTGCCGCAGACGACTCGGGGGACGGCCACCTTCGCGTGGGTCTCGGCCGGCAGGCGCGGCCACGTCGGCGTGCTCTACTACTACACCGCTTCGAACGGCGACCCCGGCTCACTCACCGACGCCGTCTGGTCTGCGGTCTGGGCCGAGTCTTACGACGCCGACTCGGCGCAGCCGACGTGGACGGTGCACACGCTTGAGGACTCGATCCACACGGGCGCGGTCTGCATCGCCGCGAGTTGCTCGGGCAACGCGCGCTTCGCCGGCGACTTCATCAGCTCCTACATCGACGGCGGCGACGACGCGCACCTCTCATGGGTGAAGGACGCGGGCGGTCAAACGTCCGTCCGCTACCAGCGCGTCCCGGCGCGCGCCTCCTGCGACACGCCGAACGTGGAGGACGACGACCCTTCGCTCTCCTACGAGAGCGCCTGGCACACCTTGCGGGAAGCGGGCGCGAGCGGCGGCCACTTCCGCGCGGACTACGGGCAGGAGAACCGGCACGGCGTGAGCCTCTCGTTCGCGGTGCCCGAAGGCAGGAAGGCGCTCGTTAACTACTTCTACGCGCAGAGTCCGAAGGGCGGCACCGCCAACGTCTACCTCGACGGCGCGCAGGTCGCCACGGTCTCTTACAGAGGGGGCACGGCGCAGAACACGGCCAAGTCTCCGGCCTTCGGCTTCAGCCGACAGTTCTCCGGCATCGCGGCCGGCACGCACACTTTGAGGATCGTCCCGAACGGCGACGGCGTCTCCTACGTGGACGGCTTCTGTCTCTACAACGCGGGCGCGAACGCGCGGGCGGCGGGCGGTGCCCCCGGAGCGACTGCGGCCGGCGTGCAGTCGCTCATCGCGGGGCAGGGGCTGGTCAGAACGTTGACGCTCCCGGCCGGCGCACAGACGCTCAACGTGTTGGCCGAGGCGGGCGCGCCCGTGCCGTACAGGTTGGTGGTGCTCGACGCCGCCACGGGCGCGGTCGTGGCGGCGGCCGCGCCGTCGGCCGCGGGCCTCGCCGGCGTGGAAGTTCCGGTCAGGCCGGGCGGCACGTACCTGCTCAAACTCTTCAACGTCGGCGTGGGGCCGGTGCAGGTCTGGACGGCGGCGACGCCGTTCGTCACGCGCTAGCCGGGCGACCGGCGAGAGTTGCTCCTCTGCCCCGCCGAAAGTTACCGCCTACCTTTTGCTCAAACATTACTTATTTGAGTTGAGCCCGGCTCCCCTGCCGGGCTCGCGCCGTCGCGCGCCGCCGACGGGCGCCGCAGCTTTTATATTTTTCTGACGCGGGCGGCTGTGTTAGTCTGTGCGCCGCATGACTTTCAGGAGACCACGCGGTCTTGTTCAAGCTCGACAACCCCGTCTTCAGTTCAGGACTTAACAGCGGAGCCGACAGGTCGGCCCGCGACGCGTCCGCGCGCGCGGGCGCACGCACAACGGGAGGCGACTCATGACTGGCAAAAAAGGTTGGGGCTCGACCGTCGCGGGCTGGTTCATCGAGCGCGACGAGGAGCCGGCCGGGCAGCAGGCGGAGGGGCCGTCCGGCGCTCCCGGCGACGCCTCGGTCGACGACCTCCTCGCGCGCTACGGCTCCGGCGGCGAAGGGGCCGGGGCGGCGCCGCGCCCGGCCGACCCCGCGGCGGTGGCCCCCTACACGACGCCCTCGCCGACGCAGGGCGTCTTCCAGACGACGCCGCCGCCCGCGACCGGCGGCCAGGTGGACTTCGACGCGGTCTTCGCCGCCGCGGGCGTGAACGACGAGGAGCGCCAGCGCGTGGGGAAGACGGTCGAGCTGCTCAGGAGCCTGCCGGCCGGAACCGACGCCGCGGTCAAGAAGCAGATCGTCGAGGCCTCGCTGAAAGCCTTCGGCGTCCCCATCGAGCAGATCATCGAGGCGGGCGTCGAAGAGATACAGGCGCTCGACGGCTACACGCGCAACGCGGCCGCGGACAACCAGAAGCTGATCCAGGAGTCCGAGGCGCGCATCCGCGAATACGAGGAAGGGATCGCGAACATCCGCTCCGTCATGCAGCAGAGCGTCTCGGAGCTGCAGTCGGTCATCAAGACGTGCAACGACAAGAAGCTTGAGGTGCAGCAGGTCTTGGAGTTCTTCGGGCAGGACACGGTGGCGCGCGTGGTGAAGGAGTCGCCGAAGCTGCACGAGCCGTCGGCGCCGGGCGCCGGCACCGCCTCGAACTGAAGGAAGGGAGAAACCGATGCTCAAACGCCTAGCCAACCTGTGGCGCGGCTTCCTCTCGCTCTGGATCTCGGACATCGAGAAGGAGCATCCCGAGATCGCCTACGAGAACGCCATCAACTCGATGATCGCCAAGTACTCGAAGCTGAAGACCGCCACGGCGGCCATCATCCGCCGGCGCGAGGAACTCGACGACCGCTTCAAGCGGGCCTCGGCCGAGCTCGCGCAGACCGAGGCGGAGCTCGACACGGCGGTCTCCACCAACCAGGACGACCTCGCCGTCATCCTCATCCAGAAGAAGAACCAGCTCACGGCCGAGGTGGCGGAGCTGAAGGCCGAGATGGAGCAGGCGCGCTCGGACGCCGACTCGGCCAAGTCCTCGCTCCTCGGCGTCCAGTCCGAGATTCGCAAGCTCCAGAGCGAGCGCGACTCGATGCTCGCCAAGATGCAGTCGGCGCAGGCCCGCATCAAGGTGCAGGAGCAGCTCGACGGCCTCTCGGTGGACGCCGAGGTCAAGGCGCTCGACAACGTCCGCCAGCACATCAAGACGACCATCGCCGAGGCGAACCTCGGCAAGGAACTCTCCGAGTCGTCGCTCGACGCGCGCCTCGACGCGCTGCGCAACCAGACGGGCGACGTGGTCGCCCGCCAGCAGCTCGCCGAGCTCAAGGCCAAGAAGGCGGCGCAGCAGGGCGCGCAGGGGAACAAGACCATGTGAAGAGGGTGATAGTGATGAGTGATAAGTGATAAGAAAATACAAGGCCCGTCCTCTTCTCTTATCACTCATCACTCATCACTCATCACTTCCTACGAGGTGCCTATGAGACTGACTCCGTTCGCAAAGGCTTTCATCGCGGTGGTGTTGTTGGCGGTCGTCGGCTTCGCGACCTGGCATTACAAGGGCGACGCGATCAAGCAGTGGGCCGGCGGCGAGAGGAAGGTCGAGGGCGGCGATTCGAAGGGCGACTTCGACAACCTGAAGGGCGGCCCCTCCGACCCCGAGCGCGGCAAGGGCTCGACCGGCGTGACCTCGGCCAGCATCGGGACGGGCAAGCTCTCGCGCCCGCTCGTCGTCGGCATCAACACCTGGGCCGGCCACTCGCCGGGGATTGTCTTCAACGGCGGGATGGAGCCGAACGCGGCCTCCAGCTACAAGAAGAAGTTCGGGCTCGACGTGAAGTTCGTGCTGCTCGAAGACCCGGCGGCGAAGCTCGCCGCCTTCCGCAGCGGGCAGGTGGACATCATGTGGGACACGGTGGACAACTGGGCGCGCGAGGCTTCCATCCTCGCCGAGCAGAACCAGTCGGCCAAGTCCGTCATCATGCAGGACTGGTCGCGCGGCGGCGACGGCATCGCCTCGCTCGCCACCATCAAGTCCGTCGAAGACCTCAAGGGGCACAAGATCGCCTGCACGCAGTTCACGCCGTCGCACTTCCTCCTGCTCTACCTGCTCTCGCAGTCGGGCCTCACGCCGGACGACCGCGCCGCCGTCGAGAAGAACATCATCTTCACGACCGACGCGCCCGCCGCCGCGGCCGCCTTCAAGGCCAGGCAGGTCGACGCCGCGGTGACGTGGGAGCCAGACCTCTCGGGCGCGGTCGAGGCGCGCGGCGCCGAGGCGCACGTGCTGGTCTCCACGCAGGCGGCGACCAACATCATCGCCGACACGCTCGTCGCCCGGCAGGACTTGATCGACAAGGCGCCCGAGACCGTCCGCGACTTCGTCCACGGCTGGCTCGACGGCATCGAGATGATTAAGAACGACCCGAACGGCTCCTACGCCGTCGTCGCGCAGGCGCTCAAGCTCGACACCGACACCGTCTCGGGGATGCTCTCGGGCCTCAAGCTCACGGCCTACGCCGACAACGCGCAGTTCTACGGCCTGGCTGGGGGCAAGGCTCACTACGAGACGCTCTTCGACACGGCCTTCGTCATCTGGCGCAAGAAGGGGCTGGTGACGAAGGTCGTCAGCGCGAAGGACTGGGCCGACGCGCGCTTCCTCCAGGCGCTCGCCGCGAGCTACCCGGGCCAGAAGGTCGAGGAGGCGCCGGTCGTGGCGAAGGCCCCCTCGGAGAAGGACGTGCCCATCCTCCGGCAGCAGATTCAGATTCAGTTCACGCCCGGCTCGGACGAGATCATGCCCGGCTCGTACCTGCTGCTCGACAAGCTGGGCGAGACGATGACCTCGTTCGGCAACACTGTCCTCCGCGTCGAGGGCAACACCGACAACACGGGGTCGGCCGCCGCCAACCTGACGCTCTCCGAGCGGCGGGCCATCTCGGTCAAGAACTACATCGTCAAGAACTTCCCCAACATCCCGCCGACCCGCTTCCAGACCATCGGGCGCGGGCAGACCAACCCCGTCGCCGAGAACACCACCGAGGCCGGCCGGCAGCAGAACCGCCGCACCGACATCAAGGTGATTCTGGCAACACAGTGATAAGAGGGTGCTGGGTGCTGGGGAAGAACAGGATTTTACCCAGCACCCAGCACCCAGCACCCAGCACCCTTCGCACATGCCTCGACGCAACATCAGTCTCTTCGCGATCCGCCAGCCGCTGCCGAAGCGGACGGCCTTCCTGCTCGGCTTCGTCGCGCCTGCGCTGGTGCTGGGCGCGTGGTGCGTGCTGACCTACGGCGGCCTCGTGCAGCAGGACTTCCTGCCGTCCCCGACCGAGGTCGTGCGCGGCACGCTCCAGCTCTTCATCCAGTACGACCTGGCGACGGCCATCTACGTCTCGACGCGCCGCATCGCGCTCGCCTTCCTGCTCGCCTCGGCCCTGGCGCTCCCGCTCGGCGTTTTGATGGGGACGTTCGAGCCGGTCAACCGCCTCTTCGAGCCGATCATGGCGCCGCTGCGCTACATGCCGATCTCGGCCTTCATCCCGCTGCTCATCCTCTGGTTCGGCATCTACGAGGAGCAGAAGATCGCCTTCCTCTTCCTCGGCGTCTTCGTCTACCTGCTGCCCGTGGTCGTCTCCTCGATCCGGCTCGTCCCCGAGGAGCTGGTGCAGACGGCCCTGACTCTGGGCGCGTCCCGGTTTCAGGTCATCCGCACGGTGCTTTTGCCGGCGGCGCTGCCCGAAATCTTCGACAGCTTCCGCGTGATGAACGCCATCGCGTGGACGTACGTCATCCTGGCCGAGGCGGTCAACCCCGAGCACGGGCTCGGCTACATGGTCGAGCTGGCGCGGACGCACCAGAAGGCCTCCTGGTCTTTCGCCGGCCTGCTCGTCATCGGCGGCATCGGCCTTTTGACAGACTTCCTGATCCGCCTCCTCTCCGGCATGCTCTTCCGCTGGCGCGAGACGACCTGAGTTATTCCGATTGCAGAACCGACCCATGCCTGACCCGGAGACACCGCAAACGCAGCCGCAGGCGGGCGAGCCCGGCACCGTCGCCTTCACGGTGCCCGAGCGCCAGCCGACCAAGCACGTCACCTACCACCCAGACCAGTCGGGCGCGCCGCCGAAGCTGCGCGTCCAGGACTTGTCCGTCACCTACATCGACCGGCGCGGCAACCGGACGGAGGCCGTGCGCGACGTCTCCTTCGACGTGTACGACAAGCCGGACTCCGGCGAGATCGTCGTCTTCCTCGGCCCCTCGGGCTGCGGCAAGTCCACCATCCTGAAGGCCGTCGCGGGGCTGCTCCCGCCCACGCAGGGCGAGGTGCTCGTCGACGGCCGTGCGGTCAACGACGTGGGGCGCGACCGCGGGATGGTCTTCCAGGCGTACACCTCTTTCGGCTGGCTGAGCGTGCGCGAGAACGTCGAGTACGGGATGAAGCTCCAGGGGCTTCCCAAACAGCAGCGGCGCGAGACCTCCGACCGCATCCTCAAGGAGGTCGGCCTGGCGGAGTTCGCCGACCGCTACCCGAAAGACCTCTCGGGCGGGATGAAGCAGCGCGTGGCTATCGCGCGGACGCTCGTCAACAACCCGCGCGTCGTGCTGATGGACGAGCCGTTCGGGGCGCTCGACCCGCAGACCCGCTGGGGGATGCAGAGTCTTCTGCTCGAAGTCTCTCGCGCGCAGAACAACACGATCCTCTTCGTCACGCACGACGTGTCGGAGGCGGTCTACCTCGCCGACACCGTCTACGTCCTCTCGCCGCGCCCGGCGCAGATTCTCCACCAGGTGGACGTGCCCCCGTTCCCCGTCCGCGGCATCGGCCTGAAGTCGGCCGCGGAGTTCCGCTCCGTCGAGAAGCAACTGCTCGACCTGATCTACGCGCCGAAGTGACGGCCCGCGCCGGGGCGAACCCGGACGGGCACGTGATAGAATCCGGCGCTGACCGGTTGACCTTATGGGAACGACGGGCAAGCAGCAGTTGACGCAGCAGCAGCGACAGGCGGCCGCCAGGTCGTCGCAGCCGCCGCAACAGCAGGAGAAGCCGCTCGACACGCGCGCGCTCCGCGCGGACACGTTCGAGGCGAGCAAGGCCTACCTGCGCCACGTCACGCGCGAGCGGCCTTACGCCAAGCTCGCCTTCGCGAACCCATACAACCTCTCGCTGCTCGGCGGCGGATTGCTGGCGGCGGGCCTCACGCTGAGCCCCCTGCTCGCCATCGTCGTCATCTGCCTCGAAATCCTCTGGCTCGTCTACTCGCCCGGTTCGAAGGCGCTCCGGCGTCTGCTCTGGGATCCGCAGTTCGACAACCAGGAGCGCCTCGAGGCCGAGAGCGCACGCGCCGCGCGCCTCCAGGTCTTGGACGCGAGCGACCGGGAGCGAGTCAACAACCTCGTCGCGCGCCAGCAGGAGATTAATCAACTGGCGGGGCAGAACCCTTCGTTTACGGGTGAGCTTTTGCGCACGGAGCTGGCGAAGACCGACCGGCTCGTCGAGTCCTTCATCGACATGGCCGTCACCTGCGCGCGCTACGAGCAGTATCTGGAGTCGGTCAACCTGGCGGCGGTGGAGCACGACCGCGGGCGCTGGGAGCGCATCGCGCAGAGGGGCGAGGCGGGCGACCCGCAGGCCGAGATCGCGCGGAAGAACCTGGGCGTCATCATGAAGCGGCTGGACAAGCTCAAGGAGATTCAGCGCTACCTGATGGTCGCGCGCGGCCAGCTCGACCTCATCGAGAACTCCTTCCAGCTCATCGCCGACCAGATCGTCACGATGCAGTCGCCGCAGGAGCTGACCGGCCAGCTCGACGAGCTGATCGACGGCGTGGAGTCCATCAAGCAGACCGCCGCGGACACCGAGCGGCTTTTGAACCCGCTCGGCGCGAGGGAGTTCGAGCTATGAGCGAAGCGCGCCAACTGCCCGCCTGGGCCGAGGAGTTGCGCCGCCGCTACCTGCGCGGCGAGGCCGCCATGTTCCTCCTCCACGGGAACGTCTACGACGTGGTGCTCCACCGCGGGCAGATGCTCTCGCTGACGGAGTTCCTGACGGGCGTGCTGCTCAGGGAGTCGAAGAGCACGGTCGCCGTCTACAACGTGGCGACGGGAGTGCGGTTCGCGCGGCGCGACCCCACGGTCACGAACCTCGAAGACCTCCTGCTCGCGCCCGACAAGGCGCGTGTCTTCGCGGCGCTCGAACGCCTCCTGACCTCGGCGACCAAGACGGCCGTCATCGTCGAGTACGCCGAGGCGGTGGCGCCGGCCGGCGACCCGAGCTTCCAGGCGGACGCCGACCGCGCGGCCGTGGTCACACTCCACCGCTGGTCTTCGCTCCCCGAAATCGAGCGCGGCGACAACGTCGTCCTGCTCGTCGCCGAGAACCTGACCGACCTCTCGCCGAAGCTCGTCTCGAACCCGAAGGTCGCGGTCGTCGAAGTCCCGATGCCCGACCGCGACGAGCGCAAGGCCGCGGCGCTCGTCGCCGACCAGCGCCTCACCGAGCGCGACGCCGAGCGCTACGCAGACCTCACGGCCGGGCTCAAGTCCATCCAAATCTCCTCGATCCTGACGCCGCCCCCGCCCGCCGAAGAGGCCACGGCCGAGCGCGAGCAGTTCATCGCTCAGCTTCTGGGCGGAGGCGCGGAGTCGGCCGCGCGCGCGCACAAGCTGGCGGCGCTCACGGCCGACATGACGCGCGACGAGATCAGAAAGCTCCTCGCGCCGCAGGCCGCCGAGCCCGCGGCCGACGCCGCGCTCCCCACCGCGGCCGAGCGCGCTCGCAAGGAGACCGACCGGCTCATCGCCGAGCGCAAGCGCGAGATTCTGGAGCGCGAGTGCTTCGGCCTCGTCGAGTTCGTCGAGCCCGCGCACGGCTTCGAGGTGGTCGGCGGGATGGAGGAGGTCAAGAAAGACCTGCTCGTCATCGCGGAGTCGATCCGCGAGGGGCGCACCGCGCGCGTGCCCATGGGCATCCTCTTCACCGGGCCGATGGGGACGGGCAAGACCTTCGTCGCCGAGGCGTTCGCCAAAGAGTGCGGACTCCCGACCATCAAGCTCAAGAACTTCCGCTCGAAGTGGGTCGGCGCGACCGAGGGGAACCTCGAAAAGATTCTGAGCGTGATCCGCGCCATCGGGCAGGTCGTCGTCATCGTGGACGAGGGCGACCGCGCCTTCGGCAACACCGACGGCGAGGGCGACGGCGGCACCTCCTCGCGCGTCATCGCCCGCATCAAGGAGTTCATGTCCGACACCTCGAACCGCGGGCGCATCCTCTTCCTCGTGATGACCAACCGCCCCGACAAGCTCGACGTAGACCTCAAGCGCGCCGGCCGCCTCGACCGCAAGATTCCGTTCCTCTACGCGCAGACGCCCGAGGAGGTGGAGCTGGTCGCCCGCGCCCTCCTGAGGAAGAACAGGATCGACACCGAGGTCGACCTCGCCTCCATCCGCGACGGCTTCGCCGCGAAGCTGGTCGGCTACAGCAACGCCGACATCGAGGCCGTCACCCTCATGGCGAACGACGACGCCGCGCGCGAGGCCGGCGGCGCCGCCCCCGTCACCGCCCGGCACTTCCTGCGCGCCGCCACCGACTACTTCCCGAGCCGCGACGTGGAGCTGCTCGAATACATGGAGCTGCTCGCCGTCTTCGAGGCGTCGAGCCGGAGGCTCCTGCCCGCCAAGTACGCCTCCATCACGCCCGAGGAGCTCGACGCGAGACTGCGCCAACTCCGCGCCGTCGTCGGCGGGAGACGCTGACGGCCGATGCGGAAAGGGCCGGCGGAAGCTTTGTGTTCGAAGCGCGCCGCGCCGTGGGTGCTGGCGGCGACCATCCTCGGCTCGGGCATCACCTTCATCGACGGCACGGTCGTCAACGTCGCGCTGCCCGTCCTCCAGCGCGAGCTGGGGACGGACATCGTCGGCGCGCAGTGGGTCGTCGAGTCCTACTCCCTCATGCTCTCCGCGCTGATTCTGGTCGGCGGCTCGCTCGGCGACCGCTGGGGGAGGAGGCGCGTCTTCTCGGCCGGGGTCGCCCTCTTCGCCCTGGCCTCCGCGGCGTGCGGGCTGGCGCAGGATAACTCCCAGCTCGTCCTCGCGCGGGCCGTGCAGGGCGTGGGCGCGGCCATGCTCGTCCCCGGCAGCCTCGCCATCATCAGCGCCTCGTTCTCCGAGGAGGAGAGGGGCCGCGCCATCGGCACGTGGTCGGGCTTCACGTCCATCGCGGCCGGCGTGGGGCCTGTGCTCGGCGGCTGGCTCGTCGAGAACGTCTCGTGGCGCTGGGTCTTCTTCATCAACCTGCCGCTGGCGGCCGCGGTGCTTCTGATTACGTGGCGGCACGTGCCCGAGAGCCGGGACGAGCGCGCGGGCGAGCGCGTGGACGTGCTCGGCGCGTTGGCGGTGACGCTCGGTTTGGGCGGCGTCGTCTACGGCCTGCTCGACTCGGGCGCGCGCGGCTTCCGGGACGCGCGCGTGGCGGCGAGCCTCGCGGCCGGGGTCGTCCTGCTCGTCCTCTTCGTCCTCGTCGAGCGCAGGCGCGGGGCCAGGGCGATGATGCCGCTCGACCTCTTCCGCTCGAAGACCTTCGCGGGCGCGAACCTGCTGACGCTCTTCCTCTACGGCGCGCTGAGCGCGCTGATGTTCTTCCTGCCGTTCGACCTGATTCAGGTGCAGGGCTACTCGGCGACCGAGGCGGGGGCGGCGCTCCTCCCGTTCGTGCTGACGATGTTCGTGCTCTCGCGCTGGGCGGGCGGCCTCGTCCGGCGCCGCGGCGCGAAACTGCCGCTCGTCGTCGGGCCGGTCGTGGCGGGCCTGGGCTTCGTCCTGTTCATGCTGCCCGGCGCCGCGGCCGGGAGCTACTGGACGAGCTTCTTCCCGGCGGTGATGTTGATGAGCCTCGGCATGGCGGCCAGCGTCGCGCCGCTGACGACCGCCGTGATGGGGGCCGTCGAAGAGAGGCACGCCGGCCTGGCCTCGGGCGTCAACAACGCGGTCTCGAGAACCGCGGGCCTCATCTCCATCGCGGCGCTCGGCATCGTCATGGCCGGGGCCTTCGCGCGGGGCTTCGACGCGCGCCTCCAACCTTTAGAACTTCCCGCCGAAGCGCGCGCCGCGCTCGGGGCGCAGGCGGGCCGACTCGCCGCAATCAAGATTCCGGATGCCTTGCAGGTCGAGACCAGACGCGCGGTCGAACGCGCCGTCGCCGAGTCGTTCGTCGGCGGCTTCCGCGTCGTGATGGTAATCTGCGCGGCGCTCGCACTCGCGGGCGCCCTCTGCGCCCTCCTACTCATCGAGGGGAAGGGGCGCGTGAATAACGAACAGGGGACATAACCTGGAACGTTGTTGAGTTGGACGCGACCTCTTCGCTGGGAGCGCGGGCATCCCTGCCCGCCTGAGCGCGAGAGCGCGAAAGCCGTGAGACTTCATGTCTCAACGTTGAGATGAAGAGGGAGACGGTCAGCGCGCTCAAGCGCGCTTGCGGGCAGGGATGCCCGCGCTCCCAGCTTTAAGGAATTTTTTTCATCCGCGAAGTGATCCCTCCGGCCAGCTCATCACGCGTTGGCTAGCGGGATATCGAGGGGCGCTCCTTACCGCTGCGACGCCCCGCCCTGCCCCTTGTCATTGAAAACATTCTCCGCGGCCCGCCGCTCTACCTGACGCCGGGCGCGTGTGCCTTGATACGTCTCACGAAGAGAGGGGTTACATTGTGAAGGACATCTCCAGACGGGCTCTGTTGAAGGGTATCTTTGCGACTTCGGTCGTCGTCGGCTTCGACATGGCGGGACGCTCCTGGGTGACGAAGGCGAGCGCGGCCGAAACGTTCGCCGAGCTGCCGCCGCTCGACGGCACGCTCACCACCGACCCTGCCGCGCTCGCGGCCGTCGCCGACGACTTCGGCCACATCATCCACCGCACGCCCGTCGCCGTCCTGCGGCCCGGCTCGGTCGAAGACGTCGTCAAGGTGGTGCGCTTCGCGCGCGCCAACAACATCCGCGTCGCCGGCCGCGGCAAAGGGCATACAGCCTTCGGGCAGTCGCAGGCACAGGCCGGCGTCGTCATCGACATGACGGCGCTCAACCAGATTCGCTCGGTCGGGCCGGACAGGGCGGTCGTGGACGCGGGCGTCGTCTGGCGCGACCTGCTTTTGACGACCGTCCCTTTGGGGCTGACGCCGCCCGTGCTCACGGACTACACGCGGCTCACCGTCGCGGGGACGCTCTCGGTCGGCGGCGTGAGCGGCCGCAGCTACGTCCACGGCGCGCAGGTCGATAACGTCCTCGAACTTCAGGTCGTCACGGGCGAGGGCGAACTCGTCACCTGCTCCGAGGCGGAGAACCGTAGTCTCTTCGAGGCGGCGCTCGCCGGCTTGGGGCTGTGCGCCGTCATCGTCCGCGCGACGATTCGGCTCATCCCCGCGCGCGAGCGGGCGCAGACGCAGCGCTTCTTCTACCCGGACGCGCCCTCGATGCTCGCAGACCTCCGCCTCCTCATCGGCGCGGAGCGCTTCGACCACATCCGCGGCATGAGCGTGCCGACTCCGGCCGGCTTCGCCTTCTTCCTCGAAGGCACGTCCTTCTACACTTCGCCCGCCGAGCTGCCTTCGAACCCGACCGCGGGGCTCCACTTCATTCCGGGGTCGCAGCAGACGGAGGAGATGACCTACTTCGAGTACACAGACCTCGTCGTCAAGCTGATCGACTCGCTGAACGAGGCGGGCCTCGGAGGCTTCCCGCATCCGTGGCTCGACCTCTTCGTCCCCGGCTCGAAGATAGACGACTTCGCGTCGCGCACCGTCGCGGCGCTCGACCCGGCGACTTTCCTGCCCGGCTCGCTCATCCTCTTCTACCCGTTCCGCAAGTCGAGGCTCACGCGCCCCATGCTCCGCACGCCCGACGAGGAGGTCTTCTTCCTCTTCGACATCCTGCGCACCGTCCCGCACGAGGCGGTCGACTCCGTGCTCGCGGAGAACCGTCGGCTCTACGAAGAGAACCGCGACCTCGGCGGCAGGTTCTACACCATCAGCGCCGTGCCTCTGGGGACGCACGACTGGCAGAAGCACTTCCAGCCCTTCTGGGGCAAACTCGTCAGCGAGAAGCGCCGCCGCGACCCCGACAACGTCCTCGGCCCCGGCCCGGGCGTGTTCGCGTGAAGTGAGAATTAACCACAGAGACACAGAGGCACAGCTTGAAGACTTACGACTTCAAAGCTGTGCCTCTGTGTCTCTGTGGTTAATAGCTTTCAGTAACTACGGCAGGCGGCAGTCGCCGGGGCAGCTCTGCGTGTCCTCGCCCGCGTCGCAGACGCCGTTGCCGCAGAGCGGGCCGCAGTCGCTGGGCGCGTTGGCGTGGTTCTCGCCGCGGCTGACTTCGCAGACGCCGTCGCCGTAGTACGGCTCGGGCAGCGGCGGCGAGTTCGGCCAGAGCGAAGGCTGGCCGTGGTCGCCGAGCTGGAACGGGAACCAGAAGGTCAGAACCCACTCCGTGCGGTCGAACGTCTTCGCCCACCCGGACTGACTTTCGAAGGCCGCGCCGAGCGGCGGGGCCAACTCCAGCGCGGCGAGGCTCGCGAAGTCGGGCACGAACGGGTCTTGCGAGACGACGCGGTCGGCGAAGTAGACGAGCTGCGCCAGATTCTCCTGCTCGTTGTAGAGCAGCCACACGCCGCTCAGCCCGCGACGGCGCGCCTCCTGCAAGATCGAAGGCCAGGTCTGTTTGAGCGCGCGCATCTGGCTCCCCTGCGGCACCGCCCAGCGCTCCGTGCGCATGACGGTCTGCTGCTGGATGTCCTTCAGGTTGTACGCGGCGACGACGCCCCAGGAGTGGCAGTCGGGGTTGAGGAAGTACGGGCGGTCGAAGAAGTGCGTGCCGTCGAGGACGAAGTCGTCCTCGACCCAGGTCTTGTACTTCGCCGCGTCCTCCTCGGTGTCAAAGAGGTAGCGCCCGCCCGTCAGGAGCTGGCCGTTCGAGAAGTCGAAGCGCATCGGAATCTGCTTGCGCTGCATGCCGGGGCGCTCGGCCATGTACATCCGGTCGCGCTCGATGACGGGCGCGACCTGGCTGAAGGGGAAGTCGCCCGGCAGCGCGAAGTCGCAGGTGAACGCGCCCTTCGCTTTGATCTGGCCGTCCTGCTTCTGCTGAGCCTGGGCGCGCGGGACGGCGAGCCCACCCAGCAGCAACACCAAGAGCGCGACGGCGAGCCGCGCGCCCGTCGTCTTCGAACTGCTTTCGGAACGGGAAATCTTTTTCATGGCGTCTCCTTAAAAGTTGATGAGAGCGGCCGGGCCTTTCCGTCTCCGATCTCTGTTGCTCCGCGCGGCGGGCGGGCTTAGAATGCGAGTCCAACGCCTCGCCCCTCGCCGCCTCTCGCCCGGCGGCAGAAGATAGGCCGTGACGGCCCCGGAAGTCCTTACGGCGCGCGGAGAAATTCCCGAAAAAATTCCGAAAGAGTTTTATGCCCAACGAGCCCGCCGGCCACCTCTATGAATTCGGCCCGTTCCGCCTCGACCCCGTCGAGCGGCGGCTGCTGCGCGGGGGCGCGCCCGTCACGCTCACGCCGAAGGTCTTCGACATCCTCCTGCTGCTCGTGCGCAACGGCGGGCGCGCGCTGGAGAAGGAGGAGTTCATGCGCGAGATTTGGCCGGACAGCTTCGTCGAGGAGGGCAACCTCAACCGCCAAATCTCCACGCTCAGGCGGGCGCTCGGCGACGGCCTCGGGGGAAACAGATTCATCGAGACCATCCCGAAACGCGGCTACCGCTTCGTCGCCGGAGTCAGGGAGACGGGCGCGCCTGCGGCCGCGCGCTCAATCGCCGTCCTGCCCTTCAAGGCGATGCCCGACCATGAAGGCGACGAGCGCTACCTCGGCCTGGGGATGGCCGACGCCATCATCATCAAGCTCAGCAACCTCGGCCGCCTCAACGTCCGCCCGACGGGCGCCGTCCTCAAGTACGCGAACGCGGGTCAGGACCTACTCGCGACCGGGCGCGAGCTGAAGGTCGAGGCCCTGCTCGACGGCCGCGTGCAGAAGGCCGGGAGGCGCGTGCGCGTGACGGCGCAGTTGGTCAACGTCTCGGACGGCGCGACGATCTGGGCGGGGAAGTTCGACGAAGAGTTCACCGACATCTTCGCCGTGCAGGATTCGATCTCCGAGCAGTTGGCGGGCGCCCTCATGTTGAGGCTGACGGGCGAGGAGCGCGAGTCTCTGAGCAAGCACTACACGGAGAGCGGCGAGGCTTACCAGGCCTACCTGAAGGGCAGCTACTACTGGAACAAGATGACGGCCGAAGGGCTGCACCGCAGCCTCGAATGTTTCGCCGACGCCATCCGGCAAGACCCCGCCTACGCGCTCGCCTACGCGGGCGTGGCCGCCTCCTACGTCCACCTCGAAATCTACGGCCTCATGCTCCCGAGCGAGGCGATGCCGAAGGCGAAGGCCGCGGCGCTCAAGGCTATTGAGCTGGACGCGAGCGTGGCCGAGGCGCACGCCTCGCTGGCGCTGGTGCGGATGTTTTACGAGCGCGACTGGCCGGAGGCGGAGAAGGAGTTCGGGCAGGCGCTAAGGCTCAACCCGAGCTACGCCGCCGCGCACGACTGGTTCGCCATCTACCTGACGGCCAAGGGGCGCGCCGAAGAGGCCCTGGCCTCGATCAGAAGGGCGCAGGCGCTCGACCCGCTCTCGCTGCTCATCAACACGGACGTGGCGTGCGCGCTCTACTACATGCGGCGGTTCGACGAATCAATCAGACAGTGCCAGTGGGTGCTCGACGCGGAGCCGAACTTCGTCACGGCGCACTACCGCGCGGGGCTGGCCTACGAGCAGCTCGGCGAGTACGTCGAGGCCGTCAACGCGTTCCAGAGCGCCATCGCGCTCTCCGCGGAATCTTCGACGGCCGAAGCGATGGCGCCCTTCAAAGGTGGCTCGGACGCGCGCGCCTCCATCGCGCACACGTACGCCCTGATGGGGAAGCGCGCGGCGGCGCGCGGCATTCTCGCGGAGCTGGAAGAACGCGCGCGGCATTCTTACGTCCCGCCGCACGACATCGCGATGATCTACTCCGCGCTGGGAGAGACGGACGAGGCGTTCGAATGGTTGAAGACGGCCTACCAGGAGCGCTTCAGCCTGCTCGTCCTGCTCGAGCTCGACCCGAGGTTCGACAACCTGCGCACCGACCCGAGGTTCACGCACCTTCTAAGCCGCATCGTGGACAGCGACACACGGCCTTAACGGTCTTGCCCGCGCGGCGTGCGAAGACTATCATGCGGCCCACGCTCCGCCCTTAATCCGCAGCGTTCTGGAAAAACGAACATGAATAGATTGCGCCGGCCTCGTCTAATCCTACTCGCCGCCGTCTGCCTGCTGACGCTTGTGCCTCTGCGCGCGCCCGCACAGGACATCCCCCTTTTCACCTCGGACTTCCCGCCGCAGGAGTTCGCCGCGCGACGCGCGCAAGTTTACGACGCCGACGGCGAAGGGTTCGCGCTCGTGCAGGGCGCGCCCGCCCCGTCCGGCTACACGCGCTTCCGGCAGACGAACGAGTTCTACTACCTCTGCGGCGTCGAAGTCCCGCACGCGTACCTTCTGCTCAGCGGCGCGCAGCGCACGGCCACGCTCTACCTCCCGCACCGCAACGAGGGGCGCGAGCGCGGCGAGGGCAAAATGCTTTCGGCCGAGGACGCCGAACTCATCAAACGTCTGTCCGGGGTGGATGCCGTCTACGGCTTAGACCTTCTCGGCGAGCACCTCGGCCGCTTCGCGCAGCGCGCGCAGACGCGCGTCGTCTGGACGCCCTTCAGTCCCGCCGAAGGGGCTTCGATGAGCCGCGACCTCGCGATACGCTCCGTCGCAGACTCTTCTTCAGACCCCTGGGACGGCACCACCTCGCGCGAGGCACGCCTCGTCGAGCAGTTGCGCGCACGCTTCCCGCAGTTCGAGGTGAAAGACCTGACGCCGACGCTCGACCAGGCGCGTCTCATCAAGAGCCCGCGCGAGATTGAGCTGATACGGAAGGCCACGCGCCTTTCGGGACTCGCGCTGATGGAGGCGATGCGCTCGACCGAGCCGGGGCTGACGGAGTACGAGCTCGACGCCTTAGCCAAGTACGTCTACTACCGCAACGGGGCGCAGGGCGACGCGTACTACTCGCTCATCGCGTCGGGGCCGAACGCGGTCTTCCCGCACTACAACGCGGGCAGGCGCGTGATGCGCGACGGCGAACTCCTCCTGATGGACTACGCGCCCGACTACGGCTACTACATGAGCGACGTGACGCGCATGTGGCCCGTGAACGGCAAGTTCGGCGACTGGCAGCGCGAACTCTACGGCTTCTATTTGGAATGCTACAAGGCCATCCTCTCGCACATCCGCCCCGGCGCGACGGCCGCCGAGATACTGAAGGAGGCGGCCGCCGACGCGAGGCGCGCGCTCACACGCACTAAGTTCTCGAAGCCGATCTACGAGGCAGGCGCGCGCGCGTTCGTCGAGAATATCGAGCGCGTGGCCGCGTATCCCTGCACCGCGCTCGGCCACTGGGTCGGGATGGCGACGCACGACGTGGGGCGCGACTGCGGCCCGCTCCGCGCCGGGATGGTCTTCACCATCGAGCCGGCGCTGCGCGTCCCGGAGGAGAAGGTCTACATCAGACTCGAGGACATGATCGTCGTCGGCGAGAAGAACGCCGACATCCTCACCGCCTTCGTCCCGATGGACATCCCCGCCGTCGAACAGCTCATGCGCGAAGACGGCATGCTGCAACGCTACCCGCGCGACAGAGAGAGGTAGCGCCCCTTCACCCTTCGGCCCCTTCTGCCAAAGCGCCGCGGAAGGCCGAGAGCACCTCCTCGCCCGGAGACTTGTCGTACACGGCGTAGACGATCTGCCGGAAGCATTCGCGGAAAGGCCCGCCCGGCCCGAGCGCCTCGGCGAACAGGCGCGCGACCTCGGCGGGTTCGTTCCGGAACACGCCGCAGCCCCAGGCACCCAACACCAGCGCCGTGTGGCCTTGAAGGGCGGCGACCCACAGGACTCTCCCCAGACGCCTCCTCATGGTCGGGAGGATGGCGCCGGCGTCGTTGCGCTCGTTCCGCCTGACGGCGCCCGCGTTGACCGCTGGCGCGGTGATGAAGGAGACGCGGTACGGCTCTTCGAGCAGACGGCCCTCGTCGTCGCGGAAGACGGGCACGCGCGGCGAGTAGATCATGTGGTCGGAGTAAAGGCACGTGCCGACGCGGCGGTTGAACTCGTACATCTCCGGCCGCGAGGTCAGGCTGGCGTAGAGCGCCGACGAACGCGCCAGGGACTCCTCCTGCGCCTGGCTGCCCGAAAGGAAGCCGCCGCCCGGGTTCTTGGCCGAGGCGAAGTTAAGGCAGAGGACGTCTGGCCGCGAAGCTCCGAGGGCCAGGCGGCGCGCCGCTTGAAGACTCGTCTCCGGTGTCACCTCGACCTCGACGCCGCCCCTCTCGGGAACTGGCCCGCAACCTTCAATCCCTTCGGGGAAGTCCGCGGGGCGATACAGCCGCGTCCCATCGAGCGCCGCCCTCACGTCTGAGTCTATCCGCACGACCCGCCCCGAAGGACTCAGATAAGAACCCCGCTCCAAAATTTCCAAAGTCTCTTTTGCCGTTACGGCGCGAACACTTCTGTTCATAACATCGACCGCCTGACGCGTAGACGTTCAGGTCTCCTCTAAAATTTCTCCGCCCTTCCTCAACTCCTCCCTGACGTCGGCGAGGATTTGGCCGAGCATGTTCCGCCCGCGCCCGTCGCCGCCGTCGCCCCAGTAAGAGTCTCTGCGCGTGTGCTCGACGAGCGTCGCGTCGCCGGTCGCGAGCAGGATTTCGCGAAGCTCCGCGTGCTGTGTGAACTTCGCCCGCACGGCCCGGCGCATGACCTCGTCCTTGACCCGCTCCCAGTCGGCGCGCAGGGGCTTGCTCCGGTCGCGCCCCGCCCGCGCGGCGATCATCGGCGACTTGATCAGCCGTATCTCCTCCTCGAACTTTGTCCCGGCGAACTTCTGCGCCTGGAAGTAGTGCTCGCTCGTCGGCCAGACCTTGCCGTCGACCTCAATCGGGTAGGCCGCGAAGTTCGAGAAGCACCCGTACCGCTCACTCACCTTGTAGAACTTGATGACGTCCATCTGTTCGAGATTCTCCGTTCGCCTGTCAGCCTTGGTTGCTAGTTCCTCGAAAGTTCCCCCGCCAACCGCGCGAGCCGTTCGCGGTATTCGATCCTTCGCACCCACTCCCGCGGCCAGCAGTCCGCGCCCCAAAAGGCCCCCGCGAAGGCGCCGGCCAGGCACGCGATGGAGTCGGAATCGCCCGAGGTGACCGCGGCCCTGCGGAGCGCTTTGACCGGCTCGTCCGGGTAGAGCAGAAAGCACAGGAGTCCTGTGGCGAGGGCCTCTTCCGCCACCCACCCTTCGCCCGTGGCGAGGCAAGGGTCGGCCTCGTAGTCCGGCGCCGCGAGCGCCGCGTCGAGGCGGCCGAGGACGGCTAAACATTCGTCCCAGCCCCTCTCGATGAACTCCTCCGGCGACCCGACGCCCGGCCTCTGCCACAACTCGCCCAGCCAGGCGTGGTGATAGACCTCGCGCTGCGACGACGCGTAGACCTTCAGGGCTTCCGGCAGGGACGAAGGCTGCGTCCCGGTAGCGAGTCGCGCGACGGCGTACGCGGTCAAGTCCGACGCCGCCAGCGCCGTCGCGTGTCCGTGCGTGAGGGCCGCCTGAAACTGCGCGATGGCGGCCCGCCCCACTTCGCCCACGCCGTGGGCTTCGGGGTCGAGCAGCCCGACCGCGGCCACACGCATGTTCGCCCCGCACCCCTTCGAATCCTTCACCGTGGCTTCGAGCCAACCCCTACCCGCCTCCAAGCCCTCGCAGGCCCTGAGGCACGTCATGCCGGGCGCGCGGTTGTTCTCAGGGGAGTTGGCCCAACCGACGAACGCCTCGCGCAGAAGCGCCTCCAAAGTCGCGGGCGAAAAGTCGCGCGCCCGGATCGCCCCCGCCAGCGCCTCGCCCACGGCCAGGGCCATCTGCGTGTCGTCCGTCACACGGGCCGGGTCGCCCGCGGGCTCCAACGGCCCGCCGGGCGGCCAGCGCCTCAAAATCTCTCCTACCGGGAGGAACTCGGTCGGCGCCCCCAACGCGTCGCCCAGGGCGAGCCCGTACAGGCAGCCCGCGACTCTGCTCTCCCGCATCTCCATCACCCCTTCCACCGCCCTTAAAAAATTCTTCTTGACAACCGCCCGACTTAGCGTATCATCTACGCGAACGATAGCGTAGCACGGACGCTATGTCGTGTAAAGCAGTTTTTCGAGAGGGGCGACGGAAGGTGCCGACGAAGAGATACAGCTACGAGTTCGAGAGGCCGGGGCTGACCGTGGACTGCGTCATCTTCGGGCTCGACCTCGACGAAGAGACGCTCAGGGTGATGCTCATCGAGAGAGACCTCGAACCCTTCGAAGGGATGTGGGCGATTCCGGGCGGCTTCGTCCGCCCCGGCGAGACCTTAGAGGCGGCCGCCGCGCGCGAGCTGCGGGAGGAGACCGGCATCGACGAAGTCTTCCTCGAACAGCTCTACACGTTCGGCGCCCCCGGAAGAGACCCGCGCGGCTGGGTCGTCTCGGTCGCCTACTACGCGCTGGTCTCGCCCGAACGGCACCCCGTCCACGCCGCGACCGACGCGCGGCAGGCGCGCTGGTTCCCCGTGGACGCGCTCCCGCGGCTCGCCTTCGACCACGCGGAGATTTTGCAGACCGCGCTCGGGCGCGTGCGCGGGAAGCTGACCTACGCGCCCATCGGCTTCGAGCTGCTGCCGCGCAAGTTCACCGTCAAGCAGTTGCAGAAGCTCTACGAGATCGTCCTGGGCACGAGGCTCGACAACCGCAACTTCCGGAAGAAGATTTTCGGCATGGACGTGCTGAGGGAGCTGAACGAGATGCAGAAGGGCGTGCCGCACCGCGCGGCCCGGCTCTACGAGTTCGACGAGCGCAAGTACCGCCGGCTCGTCCGTGCCGGCCTGAGCTTCGAGCTCTAGCCGGACGCGCACACCCGGCGCCCAAGCGCGGCGCCGACTTTTTTACCCCGAAGACTTAGCGTTGATTTTACGCTAAGGAGGCAGGAAGGAGTTGAGGACATGAGCAAGAGGATCGAACTACTCGTCATCGACCCGCAGGTCGACTTCTGCGACCCGGCGCGCGGCGCGCTCTACGTGCCCGGCGCCGAGCGGGACATGGCGCGCCTCGCCGCGATGGTGCGCCGCCTGAAGGGCAAGCTCGACGACGTGCACGTCACGCTCGACTCGCACCACTTCATCCACATCGCGCACCCCATCTTCTGGAAGGACTCGAAGGGCGCGCACCCCGCGGTCTTCACGCGCATCAGCCGCGCCGACGTCGAGCAGGGCGTCTGGACACCGACCGTGCCCGGCATGTACCGGCGCGCGCTCGACTACGTCCGCCGCCTCGAACAGAACGGCCGCTACGAGCTGACCGTCTGGCCGCCGCACTGCCTCATCGGCAGCCCCGGCCACGCCGTCTTCCCCGAACTCTTCGCCGCCTTCAACGAGTGGGAGTCGCGCTTCGCCTTCGTGGACTACGTGACGAAGGGCAGCAACATCCTGACCGAGCACTACTCGGCCGTGCAGGCCGACGTGCCCGACCCCTCGGACGCCTCGACGCAGATCAACACGCGCCTCGTCCGGACGCTGGAGCAGGCCGACCTCGTCGCCATCGCGGGCGAGGCGCGCACGCACTGCCTCGCCAACACCGTCCGCGACATCGCCAACGCCTTCGGCGACGACTCGTTCGTCTCGAAGCTCGTGCTCCTGACGGACGCGTCGAGCGACATCCCCGGCTTCGAGTCGCACGCGCAGAACTTCATGAGCGAGATGCGGGGTCGCGGGATGCAGCTCTCGACCACGACCGAATTCCTGGCCTGAAGATAAGGAGGAAGAGAGATGCCGATACTCAACGACGCGAGCCTGGAGCAGACCGCGCTCCCCAACAGTCACTACGGCTACTCGGCCACGCGCCTCGAAGAGCTGGGCGCGACCGAGTACACGGTCGTCACCGTCGCCTGCGACGTGAGCGGGAGCACGGCCGCCTTCATCTTCGACATGGAGGCGGCCATCGCGCGCGTCGTGCAGGCGTGCAAGTCGAGCCCGCGCGCCGACAACCTCCTGCTCCGCCTCGTCGCCTTCGACGACAAGCTCTCCGAGGTTCACGGCTTCAAGCTTTTAGAGAACTGCAACCTCGCCGACTACGGCGGCGTGCTGCGCGCGGGCGGCTCGACCGCGCTCTACGACGCGGCGGAGAACTCCGTCTCCTCGACCACCGACTACGGGCGGCGTCTGCTCGCGGGCGACTTCTCGGCCAACGGCATCCTCTTCGTCATCACCGACGGGATGGACAACGCCTCGCGCCTGCCCGCGCGCAAGGTCAGGGAGGCCCTGGCGCTGGCGGTCAGGAGCGAGGCGCTGGAGTCGGTCGTCTCCGTGCTCATCGGCGTCAACGTGCAGGACGCGCAGGTGTCGCGCGCCCTGCGACAGTTCCACAAGGAAGCCGGCTTCACGCAGTACGTCGAACTCGACAAGGCCGACGCGCAGACGCTCGCGCGCCTCGCCGAGTTCGTCTCGCGCAGCGTCAGCGCGCAGTCGCAGGCGCTCGGCACGGGCGGCGCCTCGCGGCCGCTCGTCTTCTGATACCGGCTTGCGAGATGAAATAAGGCCGCTTAAAGCTGGGAGCGCGGGCATCCCTGCCCGCCTGAGCGCGAGAGCGCGAAAGCTGTGAGACTTTGAACCTCGACGTTGAGGTAAAGAGTACGACGGTCAGCGCGCTTTCGCGCGCTTGCGGGCAGGGATGCCCGCGCTCCCAGCGAGGGAGGGCCTGATTTAAATGGGGGGACAGATGAATGCTGACAGCTCATTTCAGATCGGCTCGGCGCACGCCGTCTGTCAGGACTACGCGGTCGCCAGGCTGTGCGCGCGCGGCCGCCCGTACGCAGTCCTGTCCGACGGCTGCTCGTCCTCGCAAGACACGGACGTGGGGGCGCGGCTGCTGGTCAAGGCCGCGGAACGTCTGCTCCGAGAGTCCGGCACGCCGCCGGCTTCGGAACTCGCAGGGCTGCACGCGGAGGCCGCGCGTCTCGCGTTGACCTGGGCCGAGACGCTCGGCCTCGCGCCGCAGGCCGTGGACGCGACGCTGCTCACCGCGCACCTCGACGGCGACGAGTTAGTCGTCGGATGTTCGGGCGACGGCGTCGTCTGCCTTCAGGCGAAAGACGGCGCGCTCGACGCGTACAGCATCAACTACCCGAGCGGCTACCCGGTCTACCCCGCTTACGCGCACCAGCCCGCTCGCCTGCGGACGCTCGCCGAAGGCGGGCGCGCGGGCAAGGAGGTGACGCGACTGCGCGCCTCATCGGTTGAGGGACGGCTGCGTCCGGTCGGCGTCTCCGTCGGCGACGAAATGACGGAGGTCTTCGCCTTCGACGCCGCGCCGTACAGGTTCGCGGCCCTCTTCTCGGACGGCGTGCACTCCTTCCTCCACGCGGAGGAGGTTTCTCTTGAGTCGGTCTTGCCGCGGCTCGTCTCCTTCAGGAACACGCGCGGCGCCTTCGTCGGGCGCCGGGTGCAGATGTTCCTGAAGGACTGTCGCCGGAAGGGCTGGCGGCACGCGGACGACCTTTCGGTCGCGGCGCTGCACCTCGGAGGCTGAAGATGAAGACCGTCTTCCCCGGCTTGAACACTCTCTTCAAAGGCGCCGCCACGGGGACGCGCTACTACATACAGGGCGGGGGCGAGGTCAGGCTCGACAAGTCCGACTTCAAGGCGCAGGGCGGCGAGGGCTCGATCTACGTCCGGGGCGCGCACGCCTACAAGATTTACACAGACCCTTCGCGCGCCATCCCGCCCGCGAAGATTCGGGAGCTGTCGGCGCTGACGCTTTCGAACATCGTCCGCCCGCTCGAACTCCTCCTCGACTCGAAGAATCGCGCGGCGGGCTATTCGATGCGCGCGGTCGGGAAGTCTTACGCGCTCTGCCAGCTCTTCCCGAAGGCGTTCCGGCAGCGGAACAACCTGACGCCCGAGACGACGTTGCGGCTAGTGCGCCGGATGCAGGAGGGCGTCAGCCACGTCCACTCGAAGGGCCTCCTCGTCGTCGACCTGAACGAGATGAACTTCCTCGTCGCGGAGGACTTTTCCGAGGTCTACTTCATCGACGTGGACAGCTACCAGACGCCTTCGTTCCCCGCGGCGGCGCTGATGGAGAGCGTGCGCGACCGGCACGCGCGCGGCTTCTCGAACGGCTCGGACTGGTTCTCCTTCGCCGTCGTCTCCTTCCAGACCTTCGTCGGCATCCACCCTTACAAGGGCAGCTACCCGCCGATGCAGGGCTTGGCCGACAAGACGCAGTTGCTCGACGCGAGGATGCGCGCCAACGTCTCCGTGCTCAGGCCGGAGGTCAAGGTGCCGGCCTCCTGCCTCCCCTTCCACCTCATCCCGCCCGCCTACCTCGACTGGTACAAGGCCGTCTTCGAAGAGGGCAAGCGCCTCCCGCCGCCGGCGGACGCACGCGCCGTCGTGACGACGACCGCGCCCGCCCCTTCTGCTTTCGCCGGAAGCTCCCTCTTCGAGCTTGTGCTGTCGAAGGAGTTCGAAGACGAGATCGTCTGGCACGACGGGACGGTCACCGTCACGCGCTCATCCGTCCACTGCGGCGGCGAGCGTTTCACGAAGCCGCGCGCGGACGCGCTCGTCGTCCTGACGCCGCGGCTCGGCCACCTCGTCGCCGCCTACATCGAGGCGGGCACGCTGCGTCTGCGCGATTTGACCGACGGCCGAGACCTGCCGTTCTACGTCCACGCCGAGGAGGCCGCGCTCTGCGGCGGCACCGTCTACATAAAGCAGGGCGAGGAGGTCTTCTTCCTTGAGTTCCTCGAATTCAAGGGGCAGATTTTGCCCGGCGTGCGGGTCGCGGCCAATGTTATGATGAACTCGACGCGGGTGTTTGAAGGGCTGGCGGTGCAGAACCTTCTGGGGACGCACTACGCCTCGATCTTCCCCGCGCCCGGCGTCTGTCATCAGGTGCGGCTGCCCGAGCTGGACGGCTATCAACTCCTCGACGCGAGGCTCTGCCGCAACGTGCTGCTGGCGGTCGGGGCCAGGGGCGGGCGCTACGACCGGCTCGTCTTCCGCTTCGCGGACGACTTCGGCTCCTACGACACGCGCGTCGGAAGGGACGTGACCTCGACCGACATCAACTTCACGGTGCTCGACACGGGGGTCGTCCTGCACCTCGACGAAGAGGGCGCGCTCGAACTCTTCGCGAGGCGCAAGGGCGCGCCGGAAGTGAAGACCTTCGAAGACCCGGCCGTCGGCGCCGACGCGCGGCTCTTCCGGGTGGGCGCGCAGGCTTACGTCGCGCGCGGCCCAAAGCTCTACAAGTTCAAGATGCGGCGTGCGCCCTGACGCCCGCGTAACAGACGGACACACGAGACAACCCCTACCCGATGACTTCGACCAACCAGAGCGGGCGATACGAGAAGCAGCACCGCGGCACGCAGGCCGCCTACGAGGCGTACTTCAAAGGGATGGACGCCTCGATGCAGCAGAAGGTGGCTCTCACCACGGCGCACTTCCCCGTCCGCGGGCGCATCGCCGACATGGGTTCGGGTTCTGGGCGCGGCACGTACGACCTGGCCTGCCTCTACGGCGGGCTGGAGCTGGTCGGCGTGGACATCAACCCCGTCTCGGTCGAGCGCGCCGCGCGCGAGTTCCGACGCCCGAACCTCTCCTACGTCGAGGGCGACATCGCCGAGATGGTCTTCCCCCGCGAGTCGCTCGACGGCATCCTCGACTCGTCCGTCCTGCACCACGTCACCAGCTTCAACAACTTCGACGTGCGCCGCGTCCACGCCACCCTCGACAACCAGGTGGCCCAGCTCAAGACCGGCGGCGTCATCGTCATCCGTGACTTCGTCATCCCCGACGGCCCCGAGCGTGTGTACCTCGACCTGCCCGCGAACGACGGCACGGAGGCGGGTGAAGTCGTCGGACTCTCGACCGCGGCGCTCTTCGAACGCTTCGCACACGAATGGCACAGCAGCGTCAACTGCGACGCGCCGGTGCCCTTCGTTAAATCGGAATCGCCGCGCCCGGGCTTCGCGCGTTACGAGGTCGCGCTGCGCGCGGCCGCCGAGTTCGTGCTGCGCAAGGACTACCGCGCCGACTGGGCGACGGAGGTGCTTGAGGAGTACACGTACCTGAGCCAAACGCAGTTCGAAGACGCGTTCCGCTCGCGCGGCCTGCGCATCGTCACCTCGCGCCCGCTCTGGAACCCCTGGATCGTGCAGAACCGCTTCGAGGACAAGTTCCACCTCTCAGACCTCGGAGGGTCGCCGCTGCCCTTCCCGCCGACGAACTACCTCATCGTCGGCGAGAAGGTGCGTGCCGGCTCCGGGGTGGAACTCCGCGAGCGGCCGAACCCACAGACCTCTGCGCCGTCCTTCCTGAAGCTCAAGGGGTACAGGCACAGGGGGTCGGGGCTGAACATGGAGCTGGCCGAGCGGCCCCACCAGACGCTCGACGTGGTGCCGTGGTTCGAGGTCGCGGGCCAGGTCTTCGTGGTCGCGAAGAAGGACTTCCCGCGCCCCGTCGTCAGCGCCTCCGGCGAACGGCCGCGCCTCGACCGCGCGCACCACTCCGGCTACGTCACCGAGCCGGTCAGCGCCATCGTCGATGAGAGCGCCGACGAAGGACAGGAGGTCTACCGCATCCTGCGAGAGCGCGCCGGCTTCGACGCCGCCGACGTCGTCGGCGTGGGTGACCCGTTCTCCTACTTCACCTCGCCCGGCGGCGTGGACGAGCTGGTCGTCTCCCGCCTGGTCGAAGTCCGCCCGCGCCGTTCAGACCTCCCGTTCCACAACTACACGCCCTTCACGGACGCCGGGACGGTGCGCGAGCTGGACGCGACCCAGGTTCTGCGCGCGTGCCACGTCGGCGGCATGTTCGACGCGCGGCTCGAGATAAACATCTACCGCCTGCTCCGGCAGCTCGGCCGGGACTGCGGGACTTGGATCGGGGCTCCCGTCGCCCTCGACGCGCAGCCGCACGCGCCCGCAGCGGCGTCCGCAGCGGCGGCCCTGGCACCGCCCGCACGCGCAGCGTTCGACGAACCCGTGCCTCTCGACGAGCCGCGGTTCCTCTCGCTGTGCGAAGGCAGCTTCGCCGAGTTCGACAGCGCGGGCGACGTTTTGGCCGAGGCGAGATTCGAATACGTGTGCCCGAGGCATCTGAGCAACAACACGGCGGTCGTGCTCCCCGTGGTGAGGACGGAGCAGGGGGTGTTCGTCGGCGTCGAGCACCGCGACCTGCCCGCCGTCCAATCCTTCGGCGGGAGTTCGCACATCGCCGCGGCGCCCGCGTGGCGTCTGCCGACGACGGTCAAACACCTTTCGGAGATTCAGCCCTTTCTCAAAGAGGTCTTGGGCCGCGACTTCGGCCTGCGACTTCGCCGGGCGTGGGAGCTGGGCGGCGCGTACTTCCCGACCTCGGGCGTGACGCCCGAAGTGGTCTACCCCTTCGTCGTCGAGGTCGAGGCGGATGAGGGCCTCAAGGCAAAGCTTCACTTCATCCCTTTGCCCGAGTTGACCGACAACCTCGAACGGCTCAGGGACGCGCACCTTCTGATAGCGACCTGCCGGCTGGCCCACGCCCTCGGCGTTCCGGCCTAACGTTTAGGGGTGAGTTTCCAGAGTTCACCGTCCGACTGGTCGGTGACGACGTAGAGCGCGCCGTCCGGCCCCTGGCGCACGTCGCGGACGCGCTGGTTGCGTTCGGCCAGAAGGTGCTCTTCGCCCACCACGCGGTTCTCTTTGACGACCAGACGCACCAGACATTTCTGCACGAGCGAGCCGACGAAGATATTCCCGCGCCACGCGGGGAAGGCCGCCCCCGTGTAGAACTGCGCGCCCGAAGGGGCGATGACCGGGTCCCAGTAGTAGACCGGCTGCTCGTAGCCCTCCTTCGCGGTGATGTCGCCCGGGATCGGCTCGCCCGAATACTCCTCGCCGTAAGAGATGACCGGCCAGCCGTAGTTCTTCCCCTTCTCGATCAGGTTCAACTCGTCGCCGCCGCGTGCCCCGTGCTCGATCTCCCAGAGCCTCCCCCGGTCGTCGAAGGTCGAAGCCTGCACGTTGCGGTGGCCGAGCGTCCAAATCTCGGGCAGCGCCCCCTCCTGCTTCACGAAAGGGTTGTCGGGAGGGGCGGAGCCGTCCGGGTTGATGCGGATGATCTTGCCGAGGTGGCTGTTCAGTTGCTGCGCCTGCGGGCGGGTCACGGTCTTGTCGAAGCGCTCGCCGAGCGTGATGTAGAGCTTGCCGTCCGGGCCGAAGGCGAGGCGCGAGCCGAAGTGGAGGCCGTTGTCGTAGGTCGGCATGGCGCGGAAGATGATGCGCACCTGCTCGACGTTGCGGCGGTCTTCGGTCAAGACCCCGCGCGCCACGCTCGTCCCGTTGCCGCCCTCGCGCGGCTCCGTGAAACTCCAGTAGATGGTTCGGTCGCGCGTGAAGTCCGGACTCAGAGCGACGTCGAGCAGCCCGCCCTGCCCGCGCGCGTCTACGGGCGGCAGTCCCCCTTGACCGCTCGCGGCCGAGACGCCGCCCTGCCCGACCGGCAGCAGCCCGCCGATAGGCTGGCCGACTTCGCCCTTGGCCGAAACGATGCGCATCCGCCCGACCTTCTCCGTGACCAGAAGGTCGCCGTTCGGCAGAGGCTCGACCGCCCAGGGGTGATCCAGACCTTTCGCCAGCACCGTCACGTCGAACGCCACGCCGGACTGCACCCCGCAGGTGCGCGTCTGCCCCGCGAAGGCCGGCCTCTGTTTCGAGGCGTTCGGCTCCCTCGTTTCGAGCGGCGCGCAGGGCGCGCCCGAGGCGGTCGAAGCGGCGGGAGGGTTCGCCGGCCCGCGCGTGTTCTGGGCGCAGGCGGGCGCGGCGGTGGTTAATAGAACGAGGAAGGTAAGGGCGATTAGATTTATCTTCATTGATGACAGTCCCGAGATTTTAAGTCCGAGGCTTGAAGTGTCGGCCCTCTTCGTGCCGCCGCTGAATCGGCCGTGTCAAGGTTTTATCATATTCGCCGGCCGGGGCCGCCCCTTGACAGGCGCGAAACCGCGCGCCTAAAGTCTCCGCACTCTCCTTGAGTAACAGACATACACAACCCACGACCCGGAATCGCACGGAGGTCTGATGAAAAGAAAGCTTCTCCTCTCGGCCGCGCTCCTGTCGCTCGGCCTGGCCCTGGCCTGGGGCGTCCCCACGCGCAACGACTCCCGCAAGGTGCAGCTCGCCACGACCGCGCTCGCCGCGTCGTCGCGCGACCACTGCGGCACGAAGCAGATCGACGAGGCGACCGCGACGCAGTACCAGTCCAGCCTCAACGCCTTCAACTCGCGCCGCAGCCCCGGCCAGATACGCAAGTCCGGCTCGATCACCATCGGCGTCTACTTCCACGTCGTCAACAAGGGCGCAGGCGTCGCCAACGGCGACGTGCCGACCAAGTGGCTGCGCGACCAGATCGACGTGCTCAACGCGGCCTACGCGGGCGCCGACCCCGCAGCCCAACCGACCTCCGCCAACACGCCCTTCCGCTTCGCGCTCGTCGGCGTCGACCGCACGACGAACGCCGCGTGGTTCAACGCCGCCGTCGACTCGCCCGAGGAGCGCGAGATGAAGACGGCGCTCCACGTCGGCGGCGCCAACACGCTCAACTTCTACGTGACGAACGCGGGCGGCAACCTCCTCGGTTGGGCGACGTTCCCCTTCTGGTACGAGGGCGACCCCCTCATGGACGGCGTCGTCGTCCTCTACTCCTCCTTGCCGAACGGCGACTGCTGCCCGCCGCGCACGTACAACCAGGGCGACACGGGCACGCACGAGATCGGCCACTGGCTCGGCCTCTACCACACCTTCCAGGGCGGGTGCGGGGACAAAAACGACTTCGTCGCCGACACGCCGTCCGAGCGCAAGCCCGCCTTCGGCTGCCCCGTCGGGCTCGACTCGTGCCCCGGCGCCGGCGCCGACCCGATTGAGAACTTCATGGACTACTCGGAAGACTCCTGCATGTACCAGTTCACCGCCGGGCAGTCGGCGCGCATGGAGGCGCTCTCGCTCCAGTACCGCGGGCTGTGACTTCGTTGATTGTTCAAGGGGAGAACGCGCATGTGGACGTGCGTCAGTTGTGGTGAGACGGAGAACGAGGCGACCTTCAAGTTCTGCTTCGCGTGCGGGGCGCCCGGCCCCGCCGCCGAAGAGCACACGCAGGACGGTCGCCTGAGCACGCCGCAGACGCGTGAGCTTCATCCGGCCGCGCCGGAGGACGAGGAAGAGCAGCCCGAGGGCGAACCGCAGGAGCACGGCTTCAAGCTCCCGAGGGCGCTCACCTCGCTCGGGCAGAGGTTGCGGCAGGCGACCTCCGCGGGGGGCGAGCAGGTCGTCAACGTCCGCGTCTCCGCGGAGGCGCAGGAGGCCCTGGAGCTGCTCCTCCAGGCCGGCCGTTTCGAGAACGCGGCGGACGCGGCCGGCTTCCTGCTCGAAGAGGGCGTGAAGGCGCAGTCGGAGCTACTGTGGGTTATCCGCGAGAAGCTTTCAGAGATCGAGCGGCTGCGCGCCGAGCTGCGGAGCATCGGCGGCAGCCGCTCGTGAACTGAACTCTTCAAACGCCCGCGGGCCGAAGTTCACCCGTCCGAACCCGGCCCGGCCTCCTCCGTCTTCGTCGCTCCGTCGCGCGAGGGGTTCTCGCCGTCCGCAGCCGGGGCGTCGACGCCCGCCTCCTCGTTACCCGTAGCCCCGCCCGCGCCGGTCGTCGGCCCCGACTCGCTCCCGGTCGTCCCGCCCGAGCCGGTGTTCCTGTTCTCGCTCTCCGCTTCCGCCATCGCGATTCTCCTCCCTTGGTACAATTCCCCACGTTTGCGCGCCGGGTTGCCGAACAGCCGCGCCAGCAGGGCGGCTGAGATGATCAACGCCGGCGCCGCCACTATCAGCAGGCTGGCGACGACGAGGATGACGAGCCAGAAGCCCGCGTCGAGTTTCACGACATTCACCCTTATCTCATCGTCTTGACGCGCAGCACGACGAGCGAGTTCGGCGCGAGCGCGTAGTTGAACTCCGAGCCCGAGACGTCGAGTGTGGCCTCGACCGGGCTGACGTGCGTCGGCTCGTCGAGGCTGTTCTCGGCCTTGAGGTCGGAACTACTCAACGTCAAACTGCGGCCGCCGCCCACGCCCCTCGCGCCCGCGAGGCTGACGCGGACTTCCCTCCGCGCAGGCTCGGTGTTGACCAGCTTCAGAATCACCTCGCCCGCGCGCTCGTCGAATGAAGCAGACGCGTAGAGTCCGTCGCGGCCGTTCTGCGGCGAGCCGTCGAGGAGCACGGGCAGGAGCCGCGTGCCCCGGTTCGTGCTGAAGAGTTTCTGGACGTAGTAGTTCGGCGTGCCGTACGAGCGCAGGTTGTCGAACCAGATGAGGTTCGGCGTCCACTGCCACGCGTCCACGTGGCCGAAGAGCGGCGCGTAAGAGGACATCCGCACCACGTCCGCGTTGCGCTCAAGCCCCGTGACGAAGGCCGCCTCGGAGAGCGCGCACTCCCAGTCGTTCCGGTTCTCGGGGCGCGCGACGCCGACCGACTGCGCGGCGTACTCGCCCGCGAAGACTCGGGGGCCGTCGCGCGGGTAGTCGTCGTAGCGTCGGACGTTCTCGCGGAACCACTGCGGCGGCTTGTAGTAGTGCTCGTCAACCAGGTCGGCCTTGAGCTGACGCATCTGCGACCAGAGGTAGTCGAACTCCTTGCCGTCAGGACTCGGGCCGGAGCTTGAGACGAGCGCGACGTTCGGGTACTTCGCCTTGAGCACGCGCGCGAACGCCTTGTAGCGCTCGACGTACTGCGGCCCCCACTGCTCGTTGCCGACGCCGAGCAGCTTGAGGTTGAAGGGCTTGGGGTGGCCCATCGCGGCGCGGACGCGTCCCCACTTCGTGCCGGCGGGCGCGTTGGCAAACTCGACGAGGTCGAGGGCGTCCTGGATGAAGTGTTCGAGGTCTTCGAGCGGGGCCAGCTCCGCCGTGTTGAACTGGCAGGCCATGCCGCAGTTCATGATGGGGAGCGGCTCGGCGCCGATGTCCTCGGCGAGCTGGAAGTATTCGTAGTAGCCGAGGCCGAACGACTGGTAGTAGTCGGGCGTCGGGCGGTGTCGGAACTCCGTGTTCCAGCGGTTGACGATGAGCCTGCGCTCTTCGGGCGCGCCGACGGTCGTCTTCCACTGGTAGCGGTTTTCGAGCGTGCGCCCCTCGACGATGCAGCCGCCGGGGAAACGCAGGAAGCCCGGGTTCATCTCTTTCAGAAGCTTGACGAGGTCGGGGCGGAGGCCGTTCGGCCGGTTCGCCCAGGTCTCTTTCGGGAACAGAGAGACGAGGTCAACGTCGAGCGCGCCCGCGCCCTCGGCGAGAACGTTGACGCGCGCCTTCGCCTCGGTGCCCGTGGCGCGCAAGGTCGCGGCGTACCTCTTCCACTGCGGCGTGAAGCCGGAGACGCGCGCCTCGCCGAGGATGCGCCCGTCGGCGCCAACCACTTCGACGCGCAGAGAGCGTGGCGATGTGCCGGCGCTGCGCGCGAGGACGGAGAAGTTGTACTCCTTCCCCCCCTCCACGCCGACGCCTCGAAAACCCTCGTTGGTGAGGCCGAAGCCCTTGCCGGGCTCGTCCACGCGGATGCGCAGGTAGTGCGAGTTCGGCGTCTCGCTCCCGCCGACGCGGTCGTAGACCTGGAGCGCGCCCTTCGCGCCGCCGGGCGCGGCCTGCTTCCAACCCATCAGAGGCTCGGGGAACTCGAACGAGCGGTTCTTCACGCGCTCGGGGTAGAGTCCGCCGTCGGCCCCGAAGTTGATGTCTTCGAAGAAGAGGCCGAAGAGCGTGTCGGGCACGGCCGCGCCCGGCCGGTCGACCTGCACCGTGACAAAGCGCTCCTGCGCGGCGGCTGGCACCGCGACGAGCGCGAGCGCGCAGGCGAGTGTGCGAAGCTTGGCCGAAAGACTCCTGCCGGTACGAGAGATTCTCATCTGTCTTAGAGGCTCCTGCGCAAGAAGGTTCTCACCACAGAGACACAGAGGCACGGCTTGAAGAGGACTAAAGATGAAGCTGTGTCTTAGCTGTGCCTCTGTGTCTCTGTGGTCAATTCCCCTTCCACGCTAGCGGCCGGCCGCCTTCGCCTTCGGCGCGGCGAGCACGCGCTTGAGGTAGTCCACCTCTTCGGGGATGTAGGGCGTGCCGTCGTTGCGGAAGACCTCGTGGAACCAGATGGTCGGCTCGCGGTCTGTGTAGGGGCGCTGCCAGGAGTCCCAGGGCAGGTGCGTCTGCGTCTTGCCCTGCACCAGGCCCCAGTTGATGGCGGCGACGTTGTACTTCCTGAAGACCGGGAGCGACCCCATGAAGAAGCTGCCGTTGCCGCGCGCCATGTACTCGGTGCAGATGAGCGGGCGGTTGTAGCGCTGAAGCCAGTTGATGCGCCGCTCCAATTCGGTCGGCGAGTCGTAGTTGTGGAACGAGACCACGTCGGAGAGTTCGACCTGCAGCCTGTCCATCTCCGTCATCTTCTCCGGGCTCGACCAGTCGCCCTTCCAGACGCCCGTGGTCAGCGGCTGCGTCGGCCCGGCCGCGCGCGCCCACGCGAACGCCTTCGGCAGAAGCGCCAGCACCAGCCCGACCTTGTTCCTCGGCTCGAGCTGCTCGTAGCTGCCCGGGTTCACGTTGTCCGGCTCGTTCCAGATGTCCCACGCGAGGATGCGGTCGTCCTTCGAGAAGGCGCCGACCACGCCCTTCACGTAAGCTTCGAGCCGCGCCTGCTGCGCGGGGTCTTGCAGGGCCGCGCGGCCCGGCCCCTGCACCCAGCCGGAGTTGTGCACGCCGGGCCGCGGCGCGCGCTGCTTGCCCAGTTTCGGGTCCGGGTCCCAGACCGAGTCGAAGAGGACGAGCATCGGCCGGATGCGGTGGCGCTGCGCGATGCGCAGGAACTCGTCGAGGCGGCGCTTGAACCCTTCGGCGTCCTGCTGCCAGAGCTGGTCGTGCAGGAAGACGCGCATCGTGTTCATGCCGATGCGCTCGGCCCACCCGAGTTCCGTGTCGATGCGTCGGGGGTCGAACGTGTCGGCCTGCCACATCTCAAGCTGGTTGATGGCGTAGGCCGGGGCGTAGTTGCTGCCCACCAGCCACGGCTGCCTCTGATACCACTCACGCGCCTGTTGCTCAGACCACCTCTGCGCCTGCGCCGCCGCGGCGGCGTGGCAGAGTAGAAAGATCACTAAACATAAGGCGACTCTGCGCACTGCTGACATGGCTCATTCACCTCCGCTCTGCTCGTTGTTGTAGCGTGGCGACCGCACGCTGCCCAAGAGGATGTCGGACAGGCGCGGGCCGGTCAAGTCGGTGACGAACTTTCTGAAGAGATGCGTTAAAGATTCGTGACGTGTCGAGGGTTTAATGCACAGCGTCCGACGAGTTTGGGGGAACGAGTCGGGCACCTTATGGGTCAAGCGGGCCGCTTTGGGGGAGGCGGCCCGCTTTCCTTTTCTCGGCCGCGGGGAGGCTGACGATCATGGAAGACGGAGGGGAGCGGCGCACGGAGGCGGACAGGCAGGAAGTCTATCTGGCCGAAATAGCGAAGGCGCTCGGGGAGATCGTCTCGGAGCTGAAGGAGGTCAACACCTCCCTGCGGGCCATCGCCCGGAGCCAGGCGCAGCAGGCGACGCAGAAGCGCCCGCCGCAGAATTCCTGAAGCCGCGCCCGGACGTTTATGAACAAGGGGTTTTTGGGGATGTCTTTAGACCCTTGGCAACTGTCTCGGCGGTTGCGACGGCTCGTCCGCCGCACGGTCTGCGAGCGATTCGGCCATAGCTGGAAGTTCGCCGCGGACACCTTCCACTGTCGCGCCTGCCGCCTCCCCGCGCAGGACGCGTACTGCCGCCCGCGGCGTCGCCAACTCGCCGGCTGAGCCGAACCGCCCCCGATCAAATCACGTGCAAGGTTTTTTGCGAAATGTCTTGACCCGTACAGAAGGGCCGTCTAGACTCGCCCTGTCGCCTCCCCCTTCGGCTTCAGACTGAAACCTTCCCCGGAGGTCTACACGTGCCTCACGAGTCGCAATCCCGCAAGCCGTCGGTCATGGTGGTCGAAGACTTCGAAGACACGCGCCTGATGATCGCCGTCGAACTGCGGAAAGAGGGTTACGAGGTCGTCGAGGTCTCGGACGGCAGGGAGGCGGTCGAGGCGGTCAAGGAGCGCGCCCCCGACCTCGTGCTCTTAGACCTTTCGCTGCCCGGCTACGACGGACTCTCGGCGGCCTTCCGGATGCGCGAGGTCGGGGCGATGTGCCACGTGCCCATCGTCGCCTGCACGGCGCACGACGCGTCCCTGCACCGCGGGGCGGCGCTTGCCGCCGGCTGCGACGAATACCTCACGAAGCCGCTCGACCTGACGCGCCTCAAAGAGGTGGTCGGCCGCCTGCTGGCAGAAAGCTCCGACGGCACCAGGAGGGATGCGGCGAAGGCGAGAGCCGAGCGCATCGCCTCCGCCAAGCTGGACGACGAGAGGCTGCGCGAATACTTAGACGGGCTGATTGAGCAAGCCGGCGCGTCTTAAGAAGAAGACGATTAACCACAGAGACACAGAGGCACAGCTTGTTGGGATATTCCTCTTCAAGCTGTGCCTCTGTGTCTCTGTGGTTAAATCATCACGCGGCGGCGCGCTTCACTTGTGAGAGGCGTGCGAGCCGGCCGCCGACCTCTTCGGTTCTGACCGAGCAGACGAGCTTCTCGTCGATCCACGCGCCGACCTTCAGCGCCTCGCCGTAGGCACGTCGCGCGCGCGCGACCTCCGGCACGGTCGACCCGACGGACTCGCGCGGCCGCTCGCCCGTCCGGCCGAACTCTTCGTCGAACGTCGGCAGACCCGCCGCGGCTCGCGCGCGCGCGAGGTGGTAGTCGCCGAGCAGCAGCGCGAAGGAGTAGCGCCGATGGGCGCTCTCGGAACGTCGCGCGTGCGCGAGCCGCGCGAGGTGCGTGCCGGCGTGCGCGTGCTGGCCTGCGAAGAGGTACGCGCGCACCTGCTCGCAACCTAAAAGGAAACGCGCGTCGCCCCAGTCTGCCCCCGCCAGCGTCTCGGCGCCCGCGCGCGCGCACTCGACCGCCCCCTTCGCCTTCCCCTCCGCGCGCGCCAGCCGCGCGCCCATCACGTAGTAGTAGGCGTACCGGGCGGGGCCGTGCTTGTCCTCCGCGTCGTACTTACTCACCCACGCGTCCCGATGCCTCTTCGCCTCTTCGAAGTCGCCGAGCGCGAGGCTGATGCGGAAGAGGCCCCACATGTGCGTCGAGGGCCACAGCTTCGGGCAGCCGTTGGAGGCGTACACGGCCCCCTCCTGCGCCAAGGCCAATGCCTCCCGGTAGAGGCCGCGGTGGTAGAGCAGCTCGGCGCGGTAGTAGAGCAGGCGGCTCTGCCAGTCCCTCTCGCCCGCCGCGCGGAAGTACGCGTCCGCCTGCTCGCACGCGCGCTCGACGGCCGCGAGGTTGACGGGCAGCCTGATCCCAATCTCGATCTGGTCGGTCATGCTCCCGTAGACGCAGCAGGCGCGGAAGCCGTCCTCGGTCGTCTTCGGCATCTCGGAGAGCACGGCCAGCGCCTCGCGCAGACGTTCGAGCGTCGTCAGCTCGTCGGCGAACGACCGCCGCATGACGCCCCTCAGCCACGTCGGCACGTGGGACGACGTGTCGGCCTTCTCCGTCGCCTGCCGGTAGAGTTCGGCCGCCGTGCGGTGCTGCCCCTGCACGAAGGCCGACTCGCCCGCCCGCCAAAGCTCGTACACCTTGTCCCAGTCCATGTAGGACATCTCACTTCTCCATATCATTGCAGTTGAGTCTAAGCCGGGAAGGTTGAACCACAGAGACACAGAGGCACAGCTTGAAGCGTATAACTCAACGAGCTGTGTCTCTGTGTCTCTGTGGTTCAAACCTTCCTAGCCGACCAAGTCAAGCTCCTCGTCCTCGGGGCGGTAGCGCAAAAGCGCCTCGCCGTCGGCGAGCGACATCGAGCACAGGCGCACGAGGTGCCCGTGCACCGCCTCCGCGTTCGAGGGCGTGAGCAGGTTGTGCGAGTAGAGCAGGGCGCTGTGGTAGACGCCGAGCATCACCTCGCGCACGAGCGGGTTGCGCCGGTCTTCAGCCAGGAGCCTCAGCACGAGCGGGTTGCTCGCGTTGAGCGACAGGCGGCGCGGCCGGCGGCGGCTCTGCTCGAGCGCCTCGCGCGCGAGGTCGTCGAAGGCGTCCGTCAGCGCGAGCGCCGTCAGCCGGCTCTCGAGCTTGCGCTCGGCCTCCGACTCCGCCGTCTCGATGATGACGGCCGGCAGGTCTTCCGGCTCGAAGCGGCGCACCTGCACGCGCACCTCCTCTGCGCCCGAACGCAGCAGGTGCCCTTCCATGTCAAGCTCCAGCTGCCGGAACTGCTCCTGCTCCGACTCGCTCAGACGCCCGAACAGGCCGGGGTCGTCGGTCGCGTCCAGGCGCTCCAGACGCACGCGCCCCGCGTGGCGCCCGGCGTACTTCCTGAGCAGCTCCTCCTCGAACGTGTAGCCGGCGTTGATGACGAGCAGGTCGCGCGCCTCGGCCAGGCGGTAGAACTGCGTGGCCGCGCCGCGGTACGCGAAGTAGTAGAGGGGCGTCTCGCGCCCTTCCGTAGTGCGCGCGGCCGCCTCGGCGACGTAGCGCGCGAGCGACATCATGCCGCGGTTCGTCTCGAAGAGGAGGAGGTCAACCACGCGCTCGAAGAACTCCTCGTGGTGGAAGGCCATCCCCTTGAGATGGTAGTGGTGCCAGCGGTTGATGCGCTCGAACTTCGCCGGCTCGAACTCCGCGAGGTACGCGAGCCGCTCGACGATGCAGTCGCCGAGCCGCCGCTGGATGTGCGCGAACGAGGGGTGCGTGCGCTGCACCTGTTCGCGCGCGGCGGTCGGGCAGAGGTCGGGCGTGTCGATGACGCCGCGCACGAACTTCGCCCACGGCGGGAGCAAAGAGTCGTCGCCCGCGCGGATGAGCATGCGGCGGACGTAGATGTCCACCGTGCCCGCCGTGTTGATGTCGGGCAGGGAACGGTCGGAGATGAAGAGCGCGCCGCGCGCCTCGTACTCGCCCGAGACCTCGACCGGTATCACGTCGAGAATCAGGTCGGGGTAGCGCCGGTTGAGGAAGTCCTCGTACCCGGCCGCGCGCGCCTCGTCCGAGGGCCAGGCCGCGCGGTGCCACGGCGCCTCCACCGCGTTCACAGGCCCGCGCCCGTTGACCGAGACGGGGAACTGTATGAACTCGCAGTAGCGCACGACCACCTCGCGCAGCCGCGACTCTTCGAGCAGGAAGGCGTAGTTGGGCGCGACCGAGACGATGATCTCGGTTCCGACCTCTTCCTTCGCGTCTGCGTACAGCTCGCAGTCCACTGAGCCCGAGTTGTGCCAGGCGAACCCTCGGGGCTCGCCTACTTTGCGCGTGCGGACGACGACGCGCTCGGCCACGACGAAGGCCGAGCGCATGCCGATGCCGAACTGCCCGATGAGTTCCAGGGCCGCGCCGCCCTGCCCCGTCAGCTCGCGCCGCGTCGTGCCCGTGCCCGACGAGCCGATGACGGAGAGGAACTCGCGTATGTCGCGCCTGTCCATTCCCAGCCCGTTGTCTCGGAAGCGGAGCGTGCGCGTCGAGGGGTCGGCCTTGATCTCGATGCGGCCCGCGAGGTCTGGCTCGGCGCGGCGACGCCGGACGATGCTGTCGCTGGCGTTCTGCACCAGCTCGCGGACGAAGACGTCCGGCTCGCTGTAGAGGTGTTCGGCCAGCAGCTTGATGAGACCCTCGAAGTTGGTCTCCATCTTGAATCTTTCGGGGGCCGTGCTCGTCATCTTCTTCGCATCCTTTCGCGTCGCCTCGCGCGGAGGCGCACGCAGAGCCGCACGGCCGCAGGCGGCCGCCGCAGGCTTCTTGTCCGTGTTCGGAGAGAGTTACTTCGCGTGGTGCGCCCGGCAGGTCGGCCGGGGGCCGCGCACCCGGCCCCCGGCGTTCGAGCGGTGCGGGTCTTACTTCGTCTTCCTGCCCGTGCGGCGCAGGAGCGAGGCGTATTCGAGGAGCTTGCGACTCATCTTGTCCTGCCCGCGGTCTCTGAGCGAGCCGGTCGCGCGCAGCAGCTCCGCCGAGTCGTCCGCGGCCTCCGCGTCGTATGGCCGCGCGGCGCAGTACGCCTCCGTCGCCACGTACGCGTTGTTGAGGACGTTGGCGGAGGCCGCGTAGTCGCCGCGATCCATGTAGGCGACCGCCTCGCGCCGCGCGCGCGCGTTCATCAGAAGCCGCACGGCCCTCGTCACCTCGTCGTCCGCCGGCAGCGCCTCGACCTCGCGCTCTCCGGCGAACTCGACCTCGAAAGCCTGCTTCAAGACCTCCGCGCCCCGCGCCTCGCGCGGCGTGTAGCCGACGCGCAGGTCGAGGATGCGCATCCGGTCGCCGGCCGCGCGCGCCGGCAGGTGGAGCCGGAGCACGACGTCCAAAGGCGAGCCGGCCTGCAAGTCCGGCAGGCGGTAGCGCCCCGTCTCGGTCAGCTCGAAGTCGTTGAGCACGTCCGTCACGCGCACGCCGTCCGAAGGGACGAGGCCGAGCGACACGTCGTGCGCGAACTGCGCGAGCAGGCCCTCCAGCTCGACGGAGAAGATGCGCTGCATGTCGGCGGCCTCGGCGACGTGCCAGGCGTTGCCGCCGCCCGCGCGCGCCATCGGGATCAGAAGGTCTTCGTTGAAGTCCTCGCCGATGCCGACGGTCGAGGTGCTGACGCCGCGCTCGAACAGGCCCTTCGCCTGCGAGACGAGCGCGTCCGTGTTCGTCTCGCCGACGTTCGCGAGCCCGTCCGTGATGAGCAGCACGCGGTTGACCGCCGCCGTGTCTATGTGTTCGCTGACCTGCATGCCGCCGCGCACCCAGGCCTCGTGCAGCGCGGTCGAGCCGCGCGCGCCGACGCCCGCGATGAGGCGCTTGAGGCCCGCCTTGTCCTCGACGAAGCTGCTCGGGATGAGCACCTCGACCCTGTCGTCGAAGATGACGAGGCTCAGCCGGTCGGCCGGCAGGAGCTGTTCGACGCAGTACGAGGCCGCCTCGCGCGCGCGCTCCATCTTCGCCCCCTGCATCGAGCCCGAGCGGTCGAGCACGACCCCGAGGTTAAGCTTGCGGCGCGCCGAAAATTCCCGCGACAGCGCGGGCGGCGTGATGCGGACGAGGACGTCCACCGTCTGCTCGTGCCCCGCCGCGAGCCGCGCGCGCTCCGTCAAGACCTCGACCTTCAACTGCTCTTGCGTCATGACCTTCTATTTCCTTCCGCGCCCCGGCGAGTTCGCGCCGCGCGCCCTCAAGACGTTCATGATCAACTGCGACAGACGCCGCAGCGCGCCCTCGCTCTCCGGCGCGCGGTAGCCGTCGCTCACGTGCAGTTCGAGCCCGGGCTCCAGCTCGACCCGCGCCCAGGTCTCGCGCGGCGAGGCGGCGAGTGACCTCAGAGACCCCGAAGGCGGGGCCTGCGCCGCGGGCGGCGGCGCACTCGGGAGCGGGGCCGAGGGCGCCCTGCGCAGGAGCGATTCGAGGTAGCTGAGCGCCTCGCCCTGCGCCGTGGACTGCCCCTGCTCCGCGCCGAGCAGCTTCTCCAACTGCCGCTCGGTCTTGCCCGTGACCAGCTCCCTGATGGCCCGGATGGGGAGACCTTCGGCCTGCAATTTCTTTACGACGAGGAGCTGTAAAAGGTGCCGGTAGCCGAAGACCGACGCCGTGCCCTGCTTCTCTTCGGCCGGCGGGACGAGCCCTTCGGCCAGGTAGTACCTCACCGTCCGCTCGTCCGGCAGCTCGGTGACCGTGCCCCGGCCCTGCCGCGCCGCGCCGCTCTCGGCGAGGATGTGCGCCGCCGCCTCCGCCAGGCCCGCGACGCCGACGTACTTCGCCCCGCGCTCGGCCTCAAGCCACTCCCTCATGCCGCGCAGTATATGCCCGACAGAATTTACTGTCAACAGTATTTTCTGTCGGAAGAGGGATGGGGTCGGCTCGGGGAAAGGTTGTCCGCCGCGGGCGGGTTCGTGGGGACAAGACCCTGTGACGCGTCTTAAATCACGCTTCAGAGCAAGCAACTGACGACAGAGGGACGGCCCGTAATGTGAGATTTGAATTTCAAATCTCACATTACGGGCCGTCCCTCTGTCGTTAACTTCTTACCTGAGCCGGCTCGAAGGGTCGCCGAGGAAGACCCACGTCCGGCGCACGTCGCGGTCTTCGGTCGCGAGCTTGGCGCGCCTCGCGGCGTCGCCGAGGCGGACGCCCTCCTCCGTGAAGAGGATGCGGTACAGCTCGCGGTTGGCCGCGGCCTGCGCGCCCTGCTCGGTCATGCCCGTCGAGGCCCAGACGGCGTAGGCGCCGCCCCCTCCCGCCTTCAGCACCGACTCCGCGAGGCTGTCGAGCTCGGCCGCCTCGTAGTACCCGTTCAGGCACGTCATCATCACGAAGAGCGGCAGGCGGCTCCCGTTCTGAAGCGACGCCGCGTCCGCGCCGCGCAGAAGCCCTTCGCCCGTCCAAACGTCCACCGACCCGTGCCCCATCCAGTTGACGACGAGCGGGCCGGAGTTGACGCCCGCGACGATCTGGCCCCTCACGGTCGAAGCGTCCTGCGCGCGCCGGTTGATGCGCGAGACGCTGGCCCCGCCGGGCAAGAGCGCCTGCACGCCGTCGGTCGCCGACTCGAAGCTGTAGCCGTCCGGGCCGTCGCGGTCGGCGACCATGAGCGCCGAAGTCTGCGCCGGGTCGGACGTGCGCGAGACGATCTTGCCCACGACCGTCGAAGCCTCGGCCTGTGTCCGCACGGGCAGGCGCCCGACGGCCACGTCCGCGACGCCGTCTTCGTCGAAGTCCGCGAACCAGTCGTCCGAGGCCGTCTCCATCGAGCCGGCGTCAACCAGTTTCGAGGGCACGAGGTCGTAGCGCCCGCGCCCGAGGTAGCCGCGCGGGTCGAACGAGCCGTCGCCGACGAAGAGCACGTAGTCGGGCGCTTTCTCCCAGACGGCCTTCGCGCTCGCGAGGAAGTCGCGGACGGCCTGCGGCGTGTGCACGCCGTAGGAGAACTCGTCGTAGAGGTCTTCGACATCGACGACCTTCACGTCCATCCCTTCGGCCCCGCGCTGTGCGACGAGCGGCGCGACCTGCTGCGTGAAGTCGCCGTAGGTGACGACGACCATGTCGGCCCGCCGCCCCTCGCCCGCAGACCACGTCGAAGGCGCGTTCGCCCGGACGGACGCGGGCGGCGAGACCTGCGTGTCGGCGTAGGCGAACAGCTCACGCCGGCCCTCGCCCACGGCGTTCAGCGCGACGCGCCAGCCGCCCTGCGAATCGGGCTCGGCGCTCGAAGACACCTCGAAGGGCCTGGCCGGGTCGGTCAAGTCCACGACGCGGACGTTCGGCGAGGTGAAGCCGCCCACGCGCACGAGGCCGGCGGGCGCTTCGAAGCGCAGGCGCTCGTCGTCCGCTTTCAGAGAGTGTGCGTAGGTTAGGCGCAGGCGGTCTGTCAGACTCACGTCGCCCGAGCCGCCCGCGGCGAGCTGCACCTGGTTGTCGCCCTCGCGCAGCAGGTAGCCCTCGACCTGGAAGGCCGCGGTCTTGTTCACGCGCCCCTCGAAGTCGAGCCGGCCGAGGGGCGTGCCGTTGAGGCTGACGGAGACGTGGTGCTCGCCCGCGGTCAGCCCCTGCAGGGAGACTTCGAGCCGCGCCGTCTGCGAGTCGAGCGCGAGGAGGTTGCGCGCGGTCAGCGTCTGCGAGCCGGGCGTGGCGTTGACCACCCTGCCGAAGAAGTTCTCCTCCTCGCCGTTCTGCAGGCTTGAGAAGTAGACGTTGCGGTCGCGCCGCTCGACGGTGTAGTCGAAGTAGTCTGGGCCGCCCGCCGCGCCGACGGGGACGACGTTGACGATGGTGCCGCCGCCCGTCCGCCCGCCGCCCTCTTCGCCGGTGACGCCGCCGCCGCCCGGGTCGGGTGGGTCTTCGCTAACCGTGCCGACGGGCGGCCCGCCGAAGCGCAGGCCCGCCGTGTCGCCCCCGACGAGCCAGTAGACGCGCGTGTCGGTCGACTGCACGTCGAGGCCGCGCCCGTAGAACTCGACCGAGCCGTCCGCGCCCAGACGGATGGGAACCTCGACGCCGCCCTCGTACATCTGCAAGCGCGCGGGGTCGAGCGCGGGGCTGAGGCCGGCGGCCGTCAACTGCTCGCGCGTCACACGGTACCAGCCGTCGGCGCGCACGCCGATCTTCGCCGCGGGCTGCGTGGCGAGCCAGCGCTGGCGCTCCTGCGCCGCCTGAACCGTTTCAGGCGTCGAGGCGCGCGTCAGCGCCCCGGCGTCCGCGCGCGTCAACTGTCGCTGCCCCGCCTGCGACTCCGCTGCCCCGTCCAACTGCGACATGAGCGGCGAGCGCGCTCCGCCCTTCGAAGTGCGGCCGCGGACGCGCTCGGGGACGAAAGGCCCGTAGGTCTTCGTCCGGCCCGAGAGGTCTATCTCTTCGAGGTAGTAGCGCGCGCCGCTCCCGCCGTTGTAGTCGGCCCACGAATAAGAGTTGCCGGCCGTCAGCGCCACGCCCTGCCCGGCGACGAGGGCCGACCCCGCGATGGGCGAAGAGTTGAGGAGCACGCGCCGGCCGTTCGATTCGCGGTAGACGTTGAAGCCGAGGTTGTCGATTTCGTAACCGGTCTGCCACGCGAGCGAAGTCCAGAGGTCGTACTGCGTCGCCTTGAACTCCAGCAGCTTCGAGGTCGTCAAAAGCCCGCCCTGCGCCAGCGTCCACGGCGAGAACTGCGTGACGTTGTTCGCCTGCACCCAGTTGTTGGTCGTGTCGATCAGCGTCTTGACCACGCGGTTCCACGAAGAGCCGTTGAAGCGCCAGAGGTCGAGGAGCGCTTCGGTGTTGCCGTTCAGGTCGGAGTCTTCGTAGTGGAGGCGCAGCGTCGCGGTGTAGCCGGAGCCGCCGGTCGGCGTGATGGTGTACGTGCGCTTGACGGCGTTCGGGTAGCCCATCGAGCCGGTCGGCACGCTCTTAACCAGGTTGACGACAATCTGGTCGGGCGCGGTGCCGAGCGTGAAGGCGATCTGGTTGTTCGGGTTGCCGAAGCTGCGCGCGGTGAGGCCGAGGTCGCCCGCGCGGCGGACGTTGCCGACCACGTCGGTCGTGCCCGCGGAGGTGCCCGTCTGCGTGAGCGTGAACGAGCCGGTCAGGATGTCGCCCGCCGTCAAGGTGAGCGCGCCGCCGACCGACAGGTTTGAGCCGAGCGTGGCCGAGCCCGAGCCGCCCGTGCGGTTGATGGTCAGGTTGTTGAGCGCCTGCCCGCCGCCCGCGAAGACGAGCGTGCCCATCGCGCCCGTCGTGCCCCCGTTCTGCAAGCTCAGGTTTGACGAAGCGCTGCCGACGAAGCCCGAACCCGTTGACGCGGTCGCGACGGTCGAGCCGAGCGTGAGCGTGCGGCCGTTGAGCGTGAGCGTGCTCGTCGTGCCGGTGAACTGTACGGAGTCGCCGCCGTTGGGGCCGAGCGCCGTGAGGTCTGTGTTGCCGAGCTGCACGGTGCCGCCACTCTTGTTGACGCGGACGTAAGGCATCGAGAGCGAGCCGCCCGAAGCGTTGACGGCCTGCGTCGCGCCGCCCTCGAAGAAGACGGCGCGGTTGTTCGAGGTGAAAGTCCCGTTGTTGGTGAAGTCGCCCTGCACCTTCAGGTCGCCGCCCGAGGCGGAGGAGAGGCGGAGCGTCCCGCCGCCGATGTTGACGCTGCCCGTCACGGTCAGCGCGGCGGTCATCGCGTTGGCGTTCGCGTCGTTGACCATGAGCAGGCGGCCTCCGCTGTTGACGTTGAGGCTCCCGGCCAACTGCCGCGCCGTGCCCGTCCCGCCGTTGCCGAGGTCTACGTCCGTGCCCGAGTTGACCTGCACGTTGTTGGGGTAGCCGGCGCCGCTCGTCGCGCTCCACTCGTTCGAGCGGCCGTAGACGCAGACGCAGTCGTAGAGGAGCGTCGAACTCGAACCGTAAGTCGGCGCGTTCGTGCCGACCGAGCCGCCGCTCCCCAGCGTGAGCGTGCCGTTGACGGTCGAGAGCCCCGCGCCGAAGTCCAACGACTGGAAGAGCGAGACGTTGACGCCCGCGCCGAAGGCGAGCCTCTTGGCGTTGTTGTTGGTGACGCTCTTCGCGCCGCCGGTGACGTTGAAGGTGCCGGTGCCCGCGACGTTGCGCGTGGCGGAGGCGGTCGCGCCGCCGACGAGGACGTTCGTGCCTGCGACCGAGCCGCTGAGCGTGAGGCCGTTGCCGCCGAGGTCGATGCCGCCCTCGTTGACGATCTGCAGGGCGCTGCCGCCGCCGGGGCTGTTGACGACGACGCTCGTGGCGGGGCTGCCGCTGAAGGTGAGGTCGCCGCCCGCCTTGTCCACGACGAGGTAGGCAAAGGTCTCAGTCCCGGCGGAGCCGCGCGCGACTGTTTGTGTGCCCGCGCCGTTGAAGTAGACGGCGCGGCTGTTGGGAACTAAGGTGCCGCCGTCCGTCCAGTTGCCGCCGACCTTGAGGTCGCCGCCCGAGGCGGTCGAGAGCGTGAGCGTCGTCCCCGAATCGAGCGTGACGTTGCCGAGCGCGGTGCGCGCGGCCGCGGCGGAGCCGAAGTTGAGGTTCGTGCCGCTCGCGGAGAGCTGGACGTTCTGCGGGACGCCCGTGCCGCTCGTCCCAGTGCCCCACTCTACCCCGACGCCGTACGAGCCGCCCGTGCTGTACCTGAGCGTGGAGCCGCCGTTGTAGGTCGGCGCGGTGCCGCTGATGAAGCCGCCGGTGTTGATCTGAAAAGTCCCGCCGACCGACAGCGTGCCGTTGTTCGTGTAGCCGACGCCCGTCGCGAAGACGCCGCCCGACGCGACGGCGAACGTCGTGCCCGCCCCCTGCGTGATCGCCGAGCCGAGCGTCACGGTCTTCCCCGAAGCGACGTTCACGTTCTTGACCGTCGGGTTCGAGTTCGCGGGCGTGAAACTGACGGACGCCGCGCCCCCCGAAAACGTGACGGCGGTGGTCTGATTGTTGAAGGCGATGTTGGAGGTGACGGAGCCGCCGACGGTGATGTTCGTCACCGTCCCGGCCGAGGTCGAACCCTGAAAAGTCCCGGCCCCGGTCACGTCCCCCGTAATGTTGACGGTGGCGGTCGCGGTGCCGGCCGAACCCGCGAAAGTCGCCCCGCTTGAGATGGCGACGTTCCCCGAAATATTAAACGTGCTCGCCGTACCGGCGTTGACGTTGAGCGTGCCCTGCGAGACCTGCAAGTCTCCGAGAATCGTCAAGCTCGTGTTCGCGCTGTTCGTGGCGTTCTTGTTGTACTGATAAGTGCCGTAAGACGGCCGCGCATCGAAAGAGGCGGCGTTACCCGATTGATTCTCGAAGACAGAGGTGGCCGCAAAGTCATAGTTCGCGCTGGTCGTGCCGCTCGTCCGCTCAGGGATGGCAGAGCCGGTTGTAGTCGTCACGTGAATGTAGCGACCGCTGCCCGACATCTTGAAGACATCTGATGCCGTGCTGAGTAGGATGCCTCTCGTTCCGCTGGTGCTTTGATTACTCAACACGCCGCCGGTCGTGACATGTATGGCAGTTGCCCCGCCCCCATTCAAGGTGAGGACATTCAATTGCGCACCGCTGACCGCGAGCGTGATGGTGTTCGCGTTGCCGCTGTAGCCGACTTGAACTGAGCGGACGGTCTGAGCCGCCCCGGCGTTGAGGGTGACGGTGTAGCTGCCGCCGACGTTGGTGTTGTCGAGTATCACGTCGTCGGAAGAGCCGGGCACCGTCCCGCCGCTCCAGTTGGCGGCCGTCGTCCAGAGTCCGTCGCCGCCGCCGCCCGTCCAGGTCTTCGAGGCCGCGAAGGCGGTCGGGAGTGTGAGCGTCAAAAGGAAGGCCGCCGCCAATAACGTCGCCGCCAGGAAGATGTGAACTCTCTTCATACGTCCTCCGCTCGAACCTCTTGCCGTGTGAGTGAAAGGGGCGCGTCGCTCGTGCCGGCGAGGAAGCGGGCCGCGCGCGCGAAGCTGTGTGCCAATTGGTAGGGCCAGCGCGGGAGCGCGTCGAACCTGCCCCGCGCGGCCACGGTCGCCTCGACGGGGCCGGGCCATCGGTTGCGCAAATCTCGAACAAGTCCGCGCGGGCGGCGCAGATACTTGCGCATCGGCGCGCGGTGTTTGTGCGGCGACTGCTCCGTGGCGTAGGGACTCGCCCAGCGCGCGAGCACGGCGTGTGCGAGCCAGCGCGGCAGGCTACCGGCCGCGCCCGCGGCGGGCGTGCCTTCGACGCAAGCGCCGAGCAGTCGCCGGGCCAGCCCGAGCGTGCTCAAGACCCAGTTCGTCTCGCGGCGACTCTTGCCGAGGAAGCGCCGCCAGTCGAACCTTTCGGCGCGCGACTCCAGAGCCGCGGCCACGTCGCAGAGCCACAGAGGGCGCCAAGCGCCGTGCCGCAGAAGGTGGAAGCAGAGGAGACGCAGGTGGTCTTCCTCGCACGGCACGCGCACGCGCGCGCCGCACACCTCGAAGACGCGCGCGCGCCCGTAGAACTCTTCGAGGTCGCCGCCGAGGTCGCCGCAGCCTTCGTGCAGGTCGACCCAGAAGTTCCCGCCCTCTGGACTCGACAGAACTTCGAGCGCCCTTTGGTGCTCACGCCCCGGCCGCACGTAGAGGTCTATGTCGCCGGGCGGCCTCAAGCCCTGCTCCGCGTAGGCGCGCCCCGCGGCCCAGCCCTTGACGAGCACGGCCTCGACGCCAGACGCTTCGAGCAGCGCGAAGAGGCTTCCCAGCTCGGCCTCGCGCGCGGCCGCGCGCAAGGTCTGCAAACGGTACGACTGTCGGAAGCCGCGCGCGGCTTCACAGTCAACAAGAGGCGTGTGCCGAAACTTCCACCATGCGAGCGCGCCCGCACCCGAGACGTTCAGCAAAGGCGCGACGAGTTCCAGCTCCTCTTCAGAGAACGAAAGCGCAGGAGTCTCCGAACGCCAAGCGCCCGCGAGCGCCGCGGCGACCAGACTCCCCTGCTTGATTCTCAACTCGTCGGCCAATGCCTCTTCACACTCCGCAAAACCGGCTGCCCTAAATGCATTTATTGTCGACGCCGCAGGCCGAACAACAGTCGGCACTGGTCGAACATGACGCGCCTGATGGCAGGCAACTCCCCGCCTGCGCGGGGGTCGGGGCGACGATGGACGCGACGGCCGGGAGCGCGACGGCGGCGGCGAGGCCGACGCGCTTGATCAACTCGCGGCGCGAGAGTCCGGCGAGTTCGTCCGGCCGCGGGACGCGCGTGTCGAGAAGGTTGTCGCGGCCGAGCTGTTCGAGCGCGAGCCAGACGAGTTCTTCGGGGACTCGGCCGCCGGAAGCTTTTTCGAGCGAGCGCCTTATCTCCGAAGCGGTGCGGCGGCCGTCGCAGAGTCGCCAGACCATCGCCGCCGTGCTGTTAAGGCAGACGGCCTTGTGCGTGTCCAGGTCGTAGACGAGCACCTCTTCGGGCAGCTCGCGCACGACGACGCCCTCGGCTCGCGCCCTGGGCCTGGCCGGGACTGTTCTCTCTGACATAGGTTCTCCGGTCGGTTGCCGCCCGGCTTGCAGGGTCTCGGGAACAGACACGAGAACCTTTCGAGAGTCCGCGCGGCAAAGGTCTGCGCGGACTTCAAGCCGAAGTCGTCACGTGTGCGGACGGCGGCGCGTGGCAGCGTGCCGGTGTCAGGCAACCTTCTTTGTTTAAAGTGGCGGTCGGGTTAAGAGCGGAACTGCGGCCCTTCAACACCCTCGGGTCGTTCGCGGCGGGTCGGTGCCTTCTTCAAGAAGGAGGCCGGCGGGCCGGTCGGTGAGTTTCCCCTCTGGTGGCGGTGGGGGGAAACGTCCCGCGGCGTTCGGATTCCGAGAGTGGGCGGAATGTACCACTGTGCAGGCGGGCGGTCAAACACTAATTTCGCACGCCGAAAGAAAAGGCGAGGGCGCCCGCGAAGCTTCGAAGCTTCGCGGGCGCCCTCGGAAGGTCGCGGCGGGGTCAACCCTCCCGCCCGGCACGCCCCTAGCGGAGCGAGATCAGGACGGTGCGCTGGACGCCGTCGCCGAGGTCAACGCGCAGCTGGTAGGTGCCGGCCGTCAACCCCTTCGTGCTGAGGTTGAAGATGTACTGCCCGTCCGAGTAGCGGAAGAGGTTGCCCTCCGTCGCGTTCGAGGTCGAGCCGGCGGCCTCCTCCGAGCCGACGACGTTGTTGCTGACCTTCGCCAGGTAGAGACGCGCGACGGCGTTCGTGATGCCGGCGCTCGCGCCCGTCAACTGGAACTTGACGGGGACGGTCTGCCCCGCCTTGAAGACCGAGCTGCCGTTCGGGTTGATCGGCTGGAGGAAGCCCGACCAGGAGTAGACGGCCGAGACGACGTTCACGGTCACGGGCTGCGCCGCGTTCGAAGTGCCGTCCGAGACGCGCACGTTGAACGTGTAGCTCTGCCCGGCCTGCGCGGCCGTGGGCGTCCAGTTGAAGACGCCCGAAGCCGGGTTGATGGAAGCGCCCGACGGGACTGTGCCCGTCAGGCTGTAGCCGAGCGTCTGCGCCGGCAGGTCTGCGTCCGCGCCCGCGGCGGTGAACGTCAGCGTGCTGCCGGCGTTGACCGTCTGGCTGGCGATGGGCGCGAGCGTCGGCGCGGAGTTGACCTCCGTCACCGTGATGCTCACGGACGAGTCCGCGTTCGAAGTGCCGTCCGAGACTCTGACCGTGAAGGTGTAGGGGGTGCCCGTCCCACCCTGCGCCTCGGTCGGAGTCCAGTTGAAGACGCCCGAAGGGCTGATAGTCGCGCCCGCGGGTGCGCCCACGAGCGAGAAGGTCAGTGCGTCGCCGTCAACGTCCGAGGCCGTGGCCGTGAACGTGTAGGCGGCGAGTTCGGGAATCGTCACCGAGCCGGGAGTGCTCGGGCTCGAAGGCGCGTCGTTGACCGCGTTGATGGTGACGTTCACGGTGCCCGTGGCCGTCCCGCCGTGGCCGTCCGAGACGGTGTAGGTGAAAGAGTCTGTGCCGTTCGCGTTCGCGTTCGGCGTGTAGGTCACGCCGGACGCCGTGAACGTCACGGTGCCCTTCGACGCGCCGCCCGCGCCCGTCACGCTGAGCGTGTCGTTGTCAGCGTCCGTGTCGTTCGTCAGCACGGCGATGCCGACCGCGGTGTCCTCGTCCGTCGTCGCCGAGTCGTTGCCCGCGACCGGGTTGTCGTTGACGGCCCTCACCGTGATGCTGACGGTCGCGGTGGCGCCGCCGCCGTTGCCATCGTTGATGGTGTAAGTGAACGAGTCGCCGCCGTTGTAATTCGCGTTCGGCGTGTAGGTCACATCGCCGCCGCTGAACGTCACCGACCCATGCGCGCCCTGCGTGACGGACGCGATGGAGAGCGAGTCGCCGTCAACGTCCGAATCGTTGGCGAGGACGTTCTTCGTGACGGCCGTGTCCTCGTCGGTCGTCGCGGAATCCGCGTTGGCGACGGGGTTGTCGTTGACGGGGTTGACCGTGACGCTGACCGAGCCCTGAGCCGTCCCGCCGTGGCCGTCGTTGACGACGTAGTTGAAGGAGGCCGGGCCGTTGTAGTTCGCCGCGGGCGTGAAGACGGCCTTGCCGTTCACGACCGCGACCGAGCCGTGCGTCGCGCCGTCCACGCTCTCAAGCGAAACCGTGTCGCCGTCGACGTCGCTGTCGTTCGAGACCACGTCCACCGTGACGGGCGTGTCCTCGTCGGTCGTCGTCGTGTCGTTGGTGGTCGTCGGGTTGTCGTTGACCGCCGTCACCGTGACGCTGACGGTCGCCGTGGCGGTGCCGCCGTGGCCGTCCGAGACGGTGTAGCTGAACGAATCCGAACCGTTGTAGTTCCCGTTCGGCGTGTACTTGACCAGGCCGCCGTCGAGGACGGCCGTGCCGTTCGAGGCCGCGCCGACCGACGCGACTGAGAGCACGTCGCCGTCGACGTCCGTATCGGCGCCGGCGCCGGTCAGAACTTCGATGACGTTGTTGGTGGAATCCTCGGCGACCGTCGCCGAGTCGTTGTTGGCAACGGGCCTGTCGTTGACCGCGCTGACCGTGACGCTGACCGCCGCGGTCGCCGTCCCACCCTGACCGTCGGAGACGGTGTAAGTGAACGAGTCGCCGCCGTTGTAGTTAAGCGCGGGCGTGTAGGTCACGTCGCCGCCGCTGAACGTCACGGCGCCGTGCGCGCCCTGCGTGACGGACGCGATGGAGAGCGTGTCGCCGTCAACGTCCGAATCGTTGGCGAGCACGCCCACCGTGACGGGCGTGTCCTCGTCGGTCGTCGCAGAGTCCGCGTTGGCAGTGGGGTTATCGTTGACGGCCGTGACCGTGACGTTGACGGTCGCGGTCGCGGTGCCGCCGTGGCCGTCGGACACGTCGTAGGTGAAGGAGTCGCCGCCGTTGTAGTTCGGGTTCGGCGTGTAGCTGACCGAGCCGCCGTTGTTCGTGACGGAGCCGTGGGCGCCTTGCGTCACTGCCGAGACGGAGAGCGTGTCGCCGTCAACGTCCGTGTCGTTGCCGAGCACGCTGACCGTGACCGCCGTGTCTTCGTTCGTCGTCGCCGAGTCGTTGCCGGCCGTCGGGTTGTCGTTGACGGGGTTGACCGTAACACTGACCGAGCCCTGCGCCGTCCCGCCGTGGTTGTCAGAGACGACGTAGTTGAATGAAGCGGGGCCGTTGTAGTTGGCGTCGGGCGTGAAGACCGCCTGACCGCCGACGACCGCGACCGAGCCGTGCGTCGCGCCGCCCACGCTCTCAAGGGAGAGCGTGTCGCCGTCGATGTCGCTGTCGTTCCCGACCACGTTAACCGTGACGGCCGTGTCCTCGTCGGTCGTCGCCGTGTCGTTGGTGGCCACGGGGTTGTCGTTGACCGCCGTCACCGTGACGCTGACGGTCGCCGTGGCGGTGCCGCCGTGGCCGTCGGAGACGGTGTAGCTGAACGAATCCGGCCCGTTGTAGTTAGCGTTCGGCGTGTAGCTGACCGAGCTGCCGTTATTGGCGACCGAACCGTTCGCGCCCTGCGTGACGGCGCTGACGGAGAGCGTGTCGCCGTCAATGTCCGAGTCGTTGCCGAGCACCGAGATGGTGTTCGCGCCGCTGTCCTCGGCGACCGTGGCCGAGTCGTTCGCGGCGGACGGCCCGTCGTTCACGGCGTTGACCGTGACGCTCACGTTGGCCGTCGCCGAGCCGCCGTGGCCGTCACCGATGGTGTAGCTGAATGAGTCGCCGCCGTTGTAGTTCGGCGCGGGCGTGTAGGTGACCGAGCCGCCCGCGAACGAGACCGAGCCGTGCGCGCCCTGCGTGACGGCCGAGACCGTGAGCGTGTCGTTATCAACGTCAGTGTCGTTCGCGACGACGTTGACGCTGACCGCGGTGTCCTCGTCGGTTGTGGCCGCGTCGTCGTTGGCGACGGGGTTGTCGTTCGTCCCGTTGACCGTCACGTTAACGTTGCCAACCGCCGTGCCGCCGTGGCCGTCGGAGACGGTGTAGGTGAAGGAGTCCGAACCGTTGTAGTTGGCCGCGGGCGTGTACTTCACGTCGCTGCCGACGATGGCCACGATGCCGTGCGCGCCCTGCGTCACGGCGCTCAACGAGAGCGTGTCGCCCTCGACGTCCGAGTCGTTCGCGAGCACGCTGACGGTAACGGGCGTGTCCTCGTCGGTCGTCGCCGAATCGTCGTTCGCCACGGGGGCGTCGTTGACCGCTGTGACGTTGATCGTGACCGTCGCCACGTTCGAGTCACGCGCGCCGTCGTTCACCTTGAAGGTGAAAGCGTCCGGGCCGTTGTAGTTCGCGTCGGGCGTGTAGGTCAGGTTGGGCGCGGTGCCCGAGAGCTGGCCGTGCGACGGCGCGCCGATGACGTACGTGAACACGTTGTTGACGTTGAAGTCGGACGCCGAGAGCGTGATCGCCTTCTGCGTGTCCTCGGCCGTCGAGACCGTCTGGCTGTTGGCGACGGGCGTCGTGTCGAGCGTGTCGTCGAGGCGCGCCTCGATGACGTTCTGGATCGACTCCGGCACGTTCGAGAAGAAGTTGTAGCCGGTCAGCGCCTCGACCTGATCGACGGTGGCGATGTACTTGCGCCAGTCGTCGGGGCGGATGTTGTCGTTGTTGGGCATGATGACGGCGAAGGTACGCGTCCCGTTGTTGACGCGCGCCACGTCGTCGCCGTCCTGGCGCGAGAGCACCATCACGACCTTCCAGGTGAACGCCGGCACGTTGACGGTGTTGCCGCCGGTGTCCTGGATGGTGTCCCAGTGGCCGGTTGTGCTGTTGCCGCCCGTGCCCTGGCCGCCCGAGATGATGTACAGCTCGTTGGACGAGCCGTTCAGCAGCGAGCGGAGGTCGTTCTCCATGCTGGCCCACGGCCCCTGGTTGTTGCCGGAAGCCTGCGGCACCATGTTGGTCATCAGGAAGGTCGCCGAGTTGTCCGCGACCGAAGAGGTGCGGTCGGCCGACGGCGTCATGTGGCCGCGGTCGAAGCCGTAGGTGGCGAAGTTGTAGCCGCTCGTCACGTGCTTGAACGAGGGCGGCAGCGTGTCGTCGGAGCGGAAGTCGTTCTGGCGGTCGGAGACGCCGGTCGTCCAGGACGAGTCGAGGTGCCAGCTCGTCCAGTTCGGCGTGCCCTTGTCGTTGTTGTACGAGGTGGCGTACTGCGGCTTCGTCAAGAGGTAGTTGTTCGGCGTGTTCACGTCCGCCGTTGCGCCCGACGGGTTGCCCATCACCAGGTGCTCCGCGGGGTCGCGGGCGATGAGCGTGCCGAACGTCCAGGTGTAGTCGGCGGCCATCGGGGTGCCCCCGCTCTGCGCGGTGACGTGGCTCGCGAGCACCGTCGCCGTGCAGGTCTCGCCCGAGGCGAAGTCGGTGTCGGGGTTGAGCGTGAAGGTGCTCGGGCCGCCCGTGACGGTCAGCGTGTGCGGGCCGCTCAGGGAGCAGGAGAGCGTGAAGCCGCCGTCCGAGACGTTGACGTTCGCGTCGAAGTTGACGGTGACGTTAGCGGCGAGCGGCGTGTTCGTCCCGCCGTTGGCCGGGTCGGTGGAGTACACGTCGGGCGCGAGGTCGCCGGCCGGGCAGACGTTGAGGGTCGAGCCGGAGTTGCGCGGCGAGGGCGGCCCCGAGGTGAAGTTGAGGTTGTTGAGGTCGGTGTCCTTGCAGCCGTTGTGCGTGCGGATGTCCGCGGAGCTGACGGACATCGTCGGCGCGGCCGTCGTACCCTCGTAGCAGTCGGCGGTGCCGTAGCCGACGAAGTCGATGACGTTGGGGTTGCCGATGGGGCAGCCCGCGGGGAGGTCTGCGGTGCTGTTGACGAGCGCGACCTTGCCGTCCGTGGCGCCCATCGCGATGGTGCCGGTGATATCCGGCGCGACGGGGTAGTCGGCCGCGGCCGTGTTGGCGCCCGACGCCTCGCGGACGAAGAAGTACTGTCCGGGCTGGATGACGCCCGTCAAAGGCGTGCTGCGGTTCCACGCGGCGGTGGCGCCGCCGCCGGCCGAGGCGTACTGCACCGACCAGCCGTTGAGGTTCACGGGCTGCGAGCTGCGGTTGAAGAGTTCGATGAAGTCGTAGCGGTAGAACGCGCCGTTGTTGCCGCCAGCGCCGTAGATTTGGCTGATGACGACCGCGCCGGCCGGCGTCGGGGCCGACTGCACGCTGAGCGAGATCGAGGTCGAGGCGGTGCGCGCCTGCGCGTCGGCGATCTGGACGGGCAGGGTCTTGATGCCGCTCGCGGTGGCGACGGGAACCGTCGCGCTGTAAGAGAACGTGTTGTTGTTCGCGGTCACGTCGCCGTGCGTGCCGTCGTCGTAGAACTGCTGTGTGGCGGAGCCGCCGATGGTGCTCAGGTCGCCGGTGACGGTCAGGCCCGTGCTCGTCGGGTTGGCGCCCGGCGTCACGGCGACGGTCAGGAGCGTCGAGCCGCCGGCCTGCACCGTGCCCGGCGTGGCCGTGCCCGTCCCCGACGGGTTGGTCGGCGTCAAGACGGTCAGCGCGATGTTGCCGCTACCGCTTCTGGACTGCGCGTCGGTGACCGTGAAGGGCAGAGACTTGGCGCCGCCCGAAGTCGCGTTCGCGACCGTGGCGCTGAAGGAGAAGGTGTTGTCGCCGGCCGTCACGTCGCCGTGCGTGCCGTCGTCGTAGAACTGCTGCGCGGCGGAGCCGCCGATGGTGCTCAGGTTGGCGGTGACGCCGAGTCCGGTGCTGACGGGGCTCGTGCCGCCCGTGACGGCGACGGTCAGGAGCGTCGTGCCGCCCGCCGTGACCGAACTCGGGCTCGCGCTACCCACGCCGGACGGGTTCGTCGCGCCGGCGCCGTGGGCCGTGACGGAGAAGTCGTCGATGGCGAGGCCGTGGTCGGTGCCGGAGTCGTCCACGTCTATCCAGCGTAGCCAGACCTCCTGACCGTTGTTGACGGTCACGGTGAGCGTAGCGGACTTCAGGGCGCGGTTGGCCGCCGCGTTGCCGTCGAGGGCCGCGGCCGTCGCGGTGTTGATGAGGCTCGAAAAGTCGAGGGTGGTGAACGCCGTCCAAGTCCCCGCGTTGATGCCCGTGATGACCCCGGCGTTGGCGACCTGGTACTGGAACTGTAGTTTCTGCGTCGCCGTGTTGCCGCCGTTGCGCCACTGCTCGCCGACGTAGCTGATGTCGAGCGAGGTGATTGTCGCGCCGGTGTTGTTCTTCAATCTAACACCCTGGGCGATGGTGCCGGTGGTGCCGGAGGCGACGGAGCCGAGAGCGCGGTCGCCCACCGGGTTCGTCCCGGCGACGCCGAAGCTATAAAGCGCGCCCGCATTGGAACTGCCGGTGCCGGGCGTGTAAGCGGTGCGCGAAGAGTACCAGCCGGGGATCGTCGAGTTATCGACCCAAGCCGGCGTGCCCGAACTCGCGAGGCCATCAAAATTTTCTGTTAAAGGAGTATCGAAGGCACTTATGCCGCCGCCGTTGGTGACGGCCAGCGCGGGGCGGCTGAGCGGGAAGACATGCAAAAGAAGAATAGCTACGAGAAAGACGGCGAGAGGCTGACGGCGCGCACGTGCAGACTGCGCCCCACTGGCGGGTGGGTACATGAGTTTCCTTTCGAAGTGGGTTTAGGTTAAAGGTTGGCACTATCCAGAGGGCAGCTCGGATGGTGCGTGGGCGCGAAGGTCGAGGCTGATGCTTGTACTCGATTTTCGCTGTCAGGTCAAGCCCGCTTGATAGTGAACCCGCTTGAGATGAACGGCCCCGGAGTGCGGTTGCCCGGGCGGCGTTAAATGCGGATTAAGTAAGGATTAAATTGTTATTTGGGATTGGCTTCCAGCGGGCTTACAGACCTCGGGTCATGAAGACGCTGTAGGGGTCTTCCCGGTAGCCCTCGAAAGGGCCGCAGTATTCGAACCCGAAGCGCTCGTAGAGCCGGCGGGCCGGCCAGAAGGCTTCGGCCGAGCCGGTCTCGAGGCTCAGGCGCGTGTAGCCGCGGCGCGCGGCCTCTTCCATGATGTGCCGGAGGAGGCGCGCCGCGACGCCCTTCCGCAGATGCGCCGCGGCCGTGCGCATCGACTTAATCTCCGCGTGCGCGGCGTCGAGCTCCTTCAAAGCGCCGCAGCCGAGCAGCTCTCCGCCCTCCCAGGCCGTCCAGAAGGTTATCTCGGGCCGGCGCAAGGCTTCGAGGTCGAGGGCGTGGACGCTCTCGGGGGGCGAGTGCAGGTGCATGTCGCCCAAGTGCTCGCGCAGGAGTTCGTGCACCTCCCGGCCCGACAGGTCGTCAACTTTAATCTCCACAGAAAAATCTCCGTTTCAGCGGCAGGGCTCGGCGGGCGTCTCGGGGACGGCGTCGAAGCTTACGGGAAGCGCCGCGACCGGCTCTATCCAGAGCAGGCCCGCGCCGCGCCAGCGCTCGCGCAGCTCCTCGGCCCGGCGGCGCGACTCGTACCACGAAGAGGTGACGACCTGGAGCGTGTGCGCGCCCGGCGTGATCGTGTCCGCGAACCGCTCGCCGCGCGCGACGCCGACGCCGACCACGACCTCCGTCTCGTACGTGCCGCCCGGCCGCAGCGTGACGAAGGCGCCGCCCGGCCTGCGCTCGCCTAAGGGCTCGGCCTCCGCGTCGTTGAAGCGCGAGTTGGTGACCAGAACCTCGTAAGGCTTCGCGCCCCCGCCGCGGATGCGCGTCTGGTAGAAGAGGTTCTTGCCGCGGTAGACGATGAGCTTGCGTCCGCCGACGTTGCGGTAGCGCAGGCGCACCGTGAGCTGAAGGATGTTCAGCCTCTCGCCGGCGCAGTAGCGTCGGCCGACAACCTCGGCCGTGAGCTGGAGCGCGTGCCTGTCGTCAGCCTCCGTCGCGAACGTTCGCGGCGCGGCCCAGAGGAGCAGCAGGATTGCGAGGGAGATTCTCTTCATGCTCACTTCGTCGAAGGCGGGAGCAGCGCCGCCAGCCCTTGCGAGATGCCGCCGCGCCAGCAGACGGCGTCGTGCCGGCCGTTGAACTCAGAGTAGGTCACGTCGTAGCCCTTCGCTTCGAGCACGTCGCGCAGGTGCCGGTTCTCGTGGAGCAGCGAGGGCGTCTCGTTCACCTCCAGCATCCCCGCCTCGAGGTAGAAGCGAACGGCCACACGCGCGCCCTTCGTGAACAGCCGGATGAGACGCGAAGGGTCTTCCGAACGGTTCTGGTCTTCCGAGCGGTACTGGAAGGCGCCCGACTGCGAGAGGACGCCGCCGAAAACCTCCGGGTGGCGCATGGCCGTGTACGCGGCCGCGACGCCGCCGAGGCTCAGGCCGCCGACGACCGTCTCGCGCGCCGAGCGCGTCACGTTGTAGCGCTGCCGCACCCAGTAGACGAGTTGCCCCGCGACGAAGTCTGAGAAGGAGGGGTTGAGGTAGAGCTCTTTGACGCGCTCCTTCTGGTCGATGAACACGGCCACGGTCGGCGGGAGCGCGCCGTCGGCGATCATGTTGTCGAGAATCGTCGGCGTGCGCAGGATGCGCGCGTACTGCCAGCCGTCGAAGAGGACGAGCAGACGGTTCGGCGGGCCTTCGGGTTTATAACCCGGCGGCGTGTAGACCCACACGCGCCGCCCGCTGGCCGTCGTGCCGCCACCGTAGTGATGTAACTTCAGGCGACCCTTCGCGACGCCCGCGCGCTCGGCGACGAAAGGCTGCGGCGGCGCGCCCGGCAGCTCCAGGTAGGTGCTGACCTCCTCCTTGCTGTCGGGCCTCTCCTCGTCGCGCGGCTCGACGAAGCGGCGTGGGTTGAGCGGGTCGGGCCGCAGGTCTGCGACCCAGCCGCCCGCCTCCCAGGGCTCCTGCGCGGCGAAGGGCGCGAGCGAGTCTTCGGCCGCGAGAGAGTACTCGAAGCGCGCGTCGCGACGGAGGCGGTAGCTCCTGTACCAGACGTCCGTGCCTTCAAGATGCTTGAAGAGGTGCGGGAGCGGGTTGACGCGCGCGAACGGGAAGACGGCCACGAACTTCTCTGACGCCTGGTCGCGCCAGAGGAAGGTGACGAGCGGGCTCTCTTCGTCGCCCCTCGACGCCTCGACCAGCGGCGCGCCCTCGCGCTCAACCCCGCGCCAGAACTCCGCGAGCGCTTCGCGACGACCCGATTCCAAAGCACTCTTCAAACTCAGGAGCCGCGGGCTCTCCGGCGCCGCCGCGCGCGCCGACACGCCGCACAGCAGCACCAACAGCGTCGCACTCAGCAAGCTTCTCTTCATCAGTGGCGCCGATTATACACACGTAATTTCACCACAGAGACACAGAGACGCGGCTTCATCTTTAGTCTTCATCAAGCTGCGTCTCTGTGTCTCTGTGGTGAAGGTTCCCTCCCGGTTACACTCAACGTCCGGCCCTCACCTCGGCGGGCGCGACGTTCCAGCCGCGCAGGCGCAAGGAAACGGGCGAAGTCACCGACGCCGGGTAGCGGACGGTGAGCGTCTTCGTTTCGCCCGGCAGCAGCGCGACGTAGTTGTCTGTGTAGAAGGCCGGGAGGATGCGCGCGCCCTTGTCGTCGACGAGCGTCAGCTTCGCGTTGAGGGCAGGCGTGCCCGTGCGGTTCGAGAGCGTGACGTCGACGACCCGGTCGCCCCCTTCAACCTTCGGCGCGGAGGCCTTGAGTTCGAGCGGCGCCTGCGCGAGCTTGTCGAGCGCGCGGTAGCTCGCGGCTTCTCGGCCGCGCCAGTAGAAATTCTCCGAGACGACGCGGCCCGTGCCGTCCGCGAGCCTGAGCGCGACGAGCACGACCGCGTTCTTCTCGAAGAGCGAGTCGAGCGGCACCTGCGCGAGTTCGGTGGCGCTGTTCGCCTTCGCGTCCACGCGGTCTGTGCGCGCGAACAGCTCGCGGTTCTCCAGGCTGACGACGCGCGTCGTCGCCGTCAGGTTGTTCTCGTCCCTGAGCGTCGTGTTCACCACGACCAGCTCGTTGTGCGGAAGATTCAACTGCACGTGCAGGGGCTCGGTCGCCTTCTTCGCGCCGTAGTAGGCGGCGTGCGTGTCGTAGTCCCAGCTGTAAATCTGCCACGCGTTCGAAGGCCACGAAGGGTGCGTCATCCAGAGCAGCCGCCCGCTGTTCGCCGTCCAGAGGTGGCCGAGGAAGCCCTCGTACATCGCCTTATGCGTTTCGAGGTTCATCATCTGCGCCTTGCGCTCGAAGTCCTCGAAGTCACGGGCCGCGCCGAACATCTCTTCGAGCGCCTGCATGAAAGTCTTCGTGTCGCCGTTACCGGCGAAGTGCCAGTCGTGATAGGCGAGCGTGTCGCTCAGGGGCCAGAGGTCTTGCGCGGGCACGTAAGCCTTCACCGATTCGAGCGTCGCGAACGAGGGCGTGCCGACCTCGACCGAGAAGCCCGTGGCGAGGTTCGTGAAGTAGCCGGCGGGCGGGCGGTAGTTGTACGGGCCGGAGCCTTGCAGGTTGACGACGTTCGAGCTGCCCGTGTACCAGCGCGTCCCGTCGAGTTCGAAAATCAGGTCGTCGAGCCCCTCGTTCAGCAGCGGGTAGGGCACGCCCTCGTTGCGGCCGAACCAGAGGACGATGGAGGGGTGGTTGCGGTAGCGCGAGACGGCGTCGCGCGCGTTCCGGAGGAAGAGCTGCGGGTCTTGCGGCTCGACCTGGAAGTTCTGCGTGGACTGCCAGAAGTCGTTGAGGATCATCAGGCCGTACTCGTCCGCGAGGTCGTAGAACTGCGGCTCGGTGTTGGTGCCCATCCAGTTGCGTATGACGTTGAGGTGCGCCTCGCGGTGGAGGCGGAAGTACGGCTCGAGTCGCTCGCGCCCGCTGCGCTTCAACGCGTCGTCCATGCCCCAGCTGCCGCCGCGCGCCGCGATGCGCACGCCGTTGACGCGGATGGCGAGGTGCGGCTCCGGAAGCCAGTCCTTGACGGCGTCTGTGACGGCAGGTGATCTCTCTCCCGCCGCGGTGAGCGACTCGACCCAGCCGCGCGGGCTCTGCTTGATGGCCTCGTGCCTGACGTCGATCAGGCGCTCGCCGCGGAGTTTGCCGTCGGCGGTCTGGACGTTGACACGGCGCAGCCGCCCCGCGCCGTCGAAGAGCGAGAGGTCGTAGCTCACCTCGCGGATGCCGAAGCGGAGCTGCGCCGTGTCGGAGGGCCTGCCGGCGTCGAGCACGGTCAGGCGCAGTGTGTGGAGCGCCGGCTCGCCGTAGCCGTTCGGCCACCAGAGCCGCGGGTTCTTCAGCCTCAACCGCGGGAACTCCGCGGGCGAGAAGCGCACCGTCTCGACGTTGGCCCCGACCGTGACCGCCCTCTCGACCGACACGTCGTCGAAGGCCGCGCGCACCGTCACGCGGCGGGGCGCGCCGCCGCCGCCGTTGGCGACGGGCACATTGATGTAGATGTCGGCCGCGTCCGTGCGCGGGAGTGGGAGGTCTGTGATGACCTGCGGGTCGAGGATGCGCACGGCGCCGAACGCCTTCAGCTCGACGGGCAGCCACAGCCCCGTGTTGCGGTCGCGGATGCCGGGTATCCAGTCCCAGCCCTCGGTCGCGACGAAGGTCGGGCCGTCAATCGCCAACTGCCCGCCGTTCTCTCCGACGCCGCCCCTGATGGACTGCTCGTGCGGGATGCCGGGGTGCGGCGGCGGCATCACGCGGACGGCCAGGACGTTCTCGCCCGCCGAAGGGTTGACGTAGAACTGTCCGCGGATGAAGGCGCCCACGGTGTTGCCGAGCAGGCGCCCGTTGAGCCAGACCTCCGAGGCGTAGTTGACGCCGTTCAGGACGAGCAGCAGGCGCTTGCCCGCGGCCTCGGCCGGGACGTGGAAGCTGGTGCGATACCAGTAGTCCTGCCGCGCGAGGCTCTCGGGGATGGCCATGTTGTTGAGGCCGTAGAAAGGGTCTGGGTAGACGCCGCGGTCGACGAGCGTCGTCAAGACCGTGCCGGGCACGGTCGCGACGTACCACCTACTCGCGTCGAAGCCGGGGCGGGAGAGGGTCGCGCCGTCGGCCGACACGTCGGGCGCGGCGGCGAGGCGCCAGCCGTTCAACTGCCAGCGGTCGTCTCCCAAAGGTTCGAGCACGGGTCTTTCGACCACGGGCTTCGCGACCGGCGCGCTGAAGCCGCCCCGGCCGTGCGGCAGAGTCCAGGGGTCTTGCTGCTGCCACAGCCCCGTGTTCGCGCGGCTCTGCCACTCCCAGCCGACGCCCACGTTCCACATCTGCACGAGGTCGAAGTTCGGGCGCGCACGCACGAGCGCCTCGACCTCGCCGTCGGTCAGCGCGCCCTCGCCGACCGTCGCGTCCACGAGCGAGCCGCCGAAGTGCGGCATGAAGTCGCGGACGGGGGCGAGCGAGATGCTCGACGACGCCGAAGAGACTTTCGCGGGAGTAGTCACGAGACTCCTGCCGTCCGCGTAGAGCGTCACGGACTTGCCGTCAGAAGAGACGGCCAGGTGAGTCCAGCGGCCCGGCGCGACCGGCGCGACCGTGAAGACCGTCGTGCCGCCGCTGTAGGCGAAGTATCCGTCGTGCAGCATCAGCGCGCGCCCGAGCCCGCGCCCGAGCGAGATCAGCTCCGTCATGCCCCTCTGGTCGGCGTTCGCCGCCGGCCGCACCCACGCGTAGATGTGGAACGGCGCCCCCGCGGCGACCAGACGCTCGGCGCCCTTCAACTGGCGCTCGACGCCGACGCCGCCTTCGAGGAAGGTCACGTTGTAAGGGCCGCCGTTCTCGGGCACCTGCGCCGCCGCGCGCGCGGCGAAGGCGCACGCCAGCAGCAGAAGGGTCAGGGCAGACTTACGCATCGGCTCTCTCCTGCTCGTCTCAATCCTGAGTTTTGAAAATGACCGGAGGCCGCGTCAGTGTATCAAAGCTTCCGGCAGATGGCGTTTACAATCTTCAGCCTGTAGACTCGCACCGCAACCGCATGCTGCGCGACAGGAATATCATCTGCATCTCCGGCATCGAGTGGGACTTCAACTGGCAAAGCTCCCAGGAGCTCTCCTCGCGCCTCGCGGCGAACGGCAACCGCGTCCTCTTCGTCGAGAACATGGGCATCCGCGCGCCCGGCCCGAGGGACGCGGGCCGCGTCTGGAAGCGCCTGCGCAACTGGTCGAGGTCGCTCAGCACGGGCGGCGTCCGGCAGGTCGGTCAAAACCTCTACGTCTGCTCGCCGCTCGTCCTGCCCCCCTTCGGCGTCTCGCGCGGCTTCAACGCGCGCGTGCTCCTGCCGCGCGTGGTGCGCGCCGCGCGCCGCCTCGGGATTGAGGACGCGCTCGTCCTGACCTACCTCCCGACCGACACCGCGCTCGAACTCGTCAGGCAGCTCCGCACGCCGCGCAGCGTCGTCGCCTACTACCGCATCGACAACCTCGCCGCGCTGACGCCGCACGCCGAGGCTTTGCGCCGGAGCGAGCGCGCGCTCGTCCTGACGAGCGACCTCGTGCTCGCCAACAGCCGGGAGCTGGCGCGCCTGCCGTCCGAGGTGAGCGACAACGTCCACGTCTTCCCGCCGAGCGTGAACCTTGAGGCCTTCGCGCCCGGCGTGGACGCGGGCGAATCGAACGGCGACCCACGCCTCGACCCGGAGGTGCTGGAAAACGTCGAGCGCGTGCGGCGGCTCTCGCGCCCGCGCGTCGGCTACGTCGGCGCCATCTCGAACCACATCAACGGCGAGATGGTCGAGGAGTCGGTGCGCCGCCGGCCCCACTGGTCGTGGGTCTTCGTCGGGCCGGGCGAGTCGCCGCTGAAGGGCCTGGGCGGGTTGCCGAACGTGCACTTCATCGGCCAGCAGCCGCACCGCAGCCTCGCCAACTTCATACGCGAGTTCGACGTCTGCATCATCCCCTACCGGCTCAACTCCTACACGGTGACGGTCGTCCCGACCAAGCTCAACGAGTACCTCGCGGTCGGCAAGCCCGTCGTCTCGACCGACCTGCCGGCCGTGCGCCACTTCGAGGAGGAGCACCAAGTCCTGAACATCTCGGACGAGGCGCCGGAGAACTTCCTGCGCGCCGTCGAGTCGGCGCTGGGTCAGTCGGACGAGCGCGAGGCGTCGCGCCGCCGCGAGGCCGCCGCGCACGGCGACTGGGACAAGCGGCTCGAAGAGGTGAGCGCGCTCTTCGAGTCCGCCTTCAAAGCCAAAGGGGCCTGACAGGTTCGGCCGATGCGAAGACCCGGAGATACGGAAGTGTCGGCCCCGCGCGTGCTCGTCTCCGTGCTCGCCTACAACTCGCCCGAGACGACCGCCGAGACGCTCCGCAGCCTGCGCCGACAGACCCACGCGAACTTCCAACTGCTGCTCGTCGACAACGCCTCGGAGCGCGGCGCGTTCGAAGGGACGGCGCGTGAGTTCCCCGGCCTGGAGGTGCGCCGGCTCCCCGCCAACCTCGGCTACACGGGCGGGGTCAACTTCGCCCTCGACTTCGCGCGCGCGGGCGGCTACGACTGCGTGCTCGCCGCGACGCACGACGTGGAGGCCGGGCCGCGCGCCCTCGAACAACTGCTTGAGACGGCCGCGTCGCGCGCGGACGCGGGCGTCGTCGGCGGCGTCGAGTTCGACCCGACGACGGGGCGCGAGCGCGCCTCGGCGGGCGGCCTCTACTCGAAGTGGTTCTCGCGCCTGAAGTGGGGTTCCGCGCCGAGGGCGGAGGCGGCCGCGGCGCGCGAGGTCTTCTGCGTCCACGGCGCGCTGCTGCTCGTGACGGGGAGGGCGCTGGCGGCGGGCGTGCGTTTCGACGAAAGCCTCTTCATGTATTTCGACGAGGTCGACCTCGGGTTCAAGCTGAGGGAGAAGGGCTTGCGCGCGCTCGTCGACAGCCGCGTCGTCTTCAGACACAACCGCGGGCCGGAGACGTTCGAGCCGCGGGTCGGCCGGCTCATGCAGCGCAACCGCCTCCAAGTCCTGCGCAGGCACGGCCGCCGCCATCACCTGCTCTTCTACACGCTCTACTCCTCGCTCCTTGAGCTGCCGGCGAAGGTCGCCTACAGGAGCCTCCAGGGCCGCGCGCGCTTCGCCCTCGCCTGCCTCGCCGGCCAACTCGAAGGTCTGCGCGGCTATAAAGGTCAGAACCACCCGCGGTAGCGGGTGGCCCGTTACAAGCCGGATGTTGCGTATCGCACAGGGCCACCCGCTACCGCGGGTGGTTCTGACACTATTGCCCTAATCTGACCTTGCCCTCCAACCTGATGTCGCGCGAAGAGGCGCCGACCATGATTTGGAAGTCGCCCGGCTCAAGCACCCAGCCGCCGCGCGCGGGGTCGTAGAAGGAGAAGGCGGAGGCAGACAGTGAGACTGTCACCTTCTTCCTCTCGCCCGGCTTGAGGAAGACTTTCGTAAAACCCTTCAACTCTTTCGGCGGGCGCGGCAGGCTCGACTCAACGTCGCTGACGTAGACCTGCGCCACCTCCGCTCCCGCGCGCGCGCCCGCGTTCCTGACGTCGAACTCGACCGTCACGTCCGTGCCCTCGCGCGTCAGCTTCAGACCCGAATACTCGAAGCGCGTGTAGGAGAGTCCGTGGCCGAAGGGGAAGAGCGGCTCGATGCGCTTCGCGTCGAACCAGCGGTAGCCGACGAGCAGCCCTTCCGTATAACTGACGGAGCCGCCGCTTCCGGGGTAGCGCCCGAAGGCGTGCGAGTCCTTCCAGCGCCGCGGCCAGCTCGCCGGAAGCCGTCCCGAAGGCGAGGCGTCGCCGAAGAGAATCTCGGCCAGCGCGTTACCACCTTCTTGCCCGAGGTAGAAAGCCTGAACGACGGCGGGCACGGCGTCGAGCCAGCCGCGCGGGACGATTGGGCCGCCCGAGTTGAGCACGACGACGGTGCGCGGGTTCGCGCGCGCGACCGCCGCGATCAGCTCGTCCTGGCCCGCGGGCAGGTAGAGGTCCGGGCGGTCGAGCGCCTCTGTCTCGGTCGCGTCCGAGAGCCCCGCGAAGACGACGGCCACGTCCGCGCGCCGTGCCGCCTCGACCGCCGTACGCATCGTCCCCTCTTCTATCCGGCGCCACCCCAGGCGCACGTCGGCATTGCCGTAGCTCTCGTAGTGCTCGATGCGCAGGCGGCGCGGTTCGCCGGCCTTCAGCTCGACGATGGCCGCGCCGGTCATGGTCGCGTGGTCGGCCCAGAGGTTTATGAGGGGCTTGTCATCCAGATACAGACGGCCGCCGTCGTTGCTGCTGAGGCTGAGCGAGTAGTAGCCACTTCGATTTGCGACGAGGCTGCCCGTAAAGCGCGTCGAGAACTGGTCGGAGGGCAGACCCGGCGCGGGCGACCCCGTGGCCCAGCGGAAATCGACCCGCGGGTCTACGCGGCGCAGTGCGGGCTCGCCCTTGAGCTCGACGTTGGCGAAGTACTCGCCCTGAAGCCCCTGCGACCTGCCGTCGGGCGTGCGCAGGTTCTCGGCCGGGATAACCTCCGTGTCTTCGAGCGCCATCAAGCCCGGCGCGTAATCGACGCGAACTTGGTCTCCGACCCGCTTCTTAATCCCTTCGAGCGGGCTGACCGAGTAGGAGGGGGCGACCTGCGCGCTCCCGCCGCCGCCGAGCCGCGCGACCGAAGCGTTCGGGCCGATGACCGCGATTGAGCGGAGCCTGTTCGCGTCCAGCGGAAGCAGGGCGCGCTCGTTCTTCAAGAGCACTACGCTGTCGCGCGCCGCTTCGAGCGTGAGCCTGCGATGCGCGGGCGTGTCCGACTCGCCGCCGGAAGGGGTTGGGTGGTCGAGCAGTCCGAGCGAGGCCATCGCCCGCAGGGTGCGTCGCACCTTGTCGTCTATCTGGCCCTCGGTGACCGCGCCGGAGTCGAGCGCCCTCTTCACCTCGGCGGGGTTGAGGAAGAGGCCGGTCGGCATCTCAAGGTCGAGCCCGTGCTGTAAGGTCGGGACGGTTGACTTGACCGCGCCCCAGTCGGACATGACAAGGCCGCGGAAGCCCCAGCGCTTCTTCAAGACTTCGTCGAGCAGGTATTCGTTCTCGGTCGCAAACGCGCCGTTGACCTGATTGTAGGCGGCCATCACAGACCACGCGCCGCCCTCCTGCACCGCCGCCCGGAAGGCTGGGAAGTAGAGTTCGTGAAGCGCGCGCTCGCCGACGCGCACGTCGATGAAGTGGCGCGCGGTCTCCTGGTTGTTGGCGGCGTAGTGCTTGACGGCGGCCATCACGCCTTCCGACTGCACGCCCTTGACGTAGCCGACCGCGGTGCGCGCGGCGAGGAAGGGGTCTTCGCCGAAGCTCTCGAAGTTGCGGCCGGCGTGCGGCGCGCGCTGGATGTTGACGCAAGGGGCGAGCAGGACGTTCTTCCCCTGCGCCTTCGCCTCGCGCGCAATCGCCGCCCCGACCTTCTCGACTAGGGCCGGGTCGAAGCTCGCGGCGAGCGCGACGCCCGCGGGGAAGGAGGTGGCCGTCCCCGTACGCACGCCGGCCGGCCCGTCGGTCATGTGCAAGGCGGGGATTTTGAGTCGGGGGATGGCGACCGTGTCGAAGCCCGTGCCCGCGAGCAGAGACAGCTTCTCTTCGAGCGTCATGCGCGACAGAAGCTCTTCGACGCGTACTTCAACGTCGGACGGCACAGACTTCTGCCCGCCCACGACGCCCGCGCAGACGAGCACGACGGTTGGAAGAAGCAGCAGGGCGCGTCTGAAGATTCTCACGGTCTTCACCTTCACAACCAGCTCAGGACGGTGACGTAGCACCCGACGGCCGTCATGCTCACCCCCGCGACGACGGTCGAGACGAACAGCCAGCGGCTCATGCGGAAGGCCGCGGGCAGCTGCGTCCGCTCGACCCACACCATCGCCAGGCACCAGAGCCCGCAGCCCAAAACGCCCGCGAAGGGCGCCACGATGCGCGCGAGGACGACCGTCTTGTAGCCCGTCAGGATGAGCAGCAGCCCGCCCAGGGCGCTGTAGAGGATGACCCAAGTCCGCAAACGCCCGAAGTCCCAAGTGCGCTTCGGCCAGACGGCCGCGGCCGTCTCGAAGGTCGTCCGCGCGTAGAGCGGGAACGCGCCGTAGATGGCGCCGAGGATGGCGAAGAAGACGCCCGCCTTGTAGACCCAGATGAGCCGCGGGTGTATGAGTCCGAGGAACTGCGACTGCTGGCTGTAGAGGTCTGCGTCGGTCGGCACCAGCCCGCGCGGGTGCAGCACCGCCGCGCCGAGAATCATGAAGCAGCCCGTGATGACCAGCACGCTCCCGAACGAGACGGCCGTGTCGAGCGCGGGCGCCTTCAGCCAGCTCAGGCCGCGCGCGATGATCGAAGGGTCTCGGCTGAGTCTGTCGGGACTTCCGTCTGCTTGTCCCGCCGCGCCCCAGCTCTTCTCGCGCAGGAAGCCGACGTAGCCCACGTAGTCCTGCACGCCGCCGCCGACCGCGCCGAGCAGCACGGCCACTTCGAGCAAGACCGTGCGGCCTCTGAAGTCCGGGTAGTTGGCGACGACCCACGCCGGATACTCCGGGATGCGCGGCGCGACCAGGCCCCAGAGGGCCGCGGCCCAGTCGGGCCTGACAATCAAAACCGCGACGAAGACGAGTCCGACCTTCAGACAGAGGAGCAGAGTCGAGACGCGCTCGACGACGCCGTACGTCTGCACGAAGCTCAGGCAAGTCACCGCCAGGATGATGCCGGCGCCCCACGCGGGCCGGCCCCAACCCTTCCCCTCGCCGACGCCCGTGATCCAGATGCACAGACTCCCGAGCGCGTCCGAGAGCGCGGCGATCCACAGGGGGAAGGCCGCGACCGAGACGACGCCGATGAGCTTCGCCGCCCAGGCGCGCGGCCCCGGTATCCGTGACCAGGCGGCCAGAGGGTGCTCGCCCGTCAGCACGAGGTAGCGCGCGCCCGCGTAGACCTGCACCGCCTTGAAGAAGACCGCGGCCAGCACGACCCACAGCAGCGCGTAGCCGAAGGCGGCGCCGACGCGCGGCGCAAACACGGTCTCGCCCGTCCCGACCGTCACCGACGCGATGATGGCGCCGGGGCCGAAGGCGCGCAGCAGGCCCTTCCAACCGCCCGAAAGCTCCGGGCCCGGCGGCTCGTAATTGACGCTCTCCTGTCGCAGTGTTATTACGTCTTCCCGGCTCGAAGGATGTCAGAACTTATTCAGAAGGAAGCGCGCGACATTCTCCATGAAACCACTTCGTAAATCTAGCCCTAAGTTGAGCCGCGCCGTGCGGGGCGCGCTCCTCTGCCTTTTTCTCGTCTCATCCTACGCGCCTGCTCTGGCACATACGGCCAACGGCGGGGGCGGCCTGCCGCGCAGCTCGCCGGAGCGGCAGGGCATCTCGTCGGCCGCGGTGCTCGCGTTCGTCGAGGCGGCCGACCGCGAGGTAGACCAGATGCACGGCTTCGTGCTCGTGCGCCACGGCCACGTCGTCGCCGAAGGCTGGTGGTCGCCTTACGACGCGCGCACGCCGCACGTCCTCTACTCCCTGAGTAAGAGTTTCACCTCGACCGCCGTGGGCCTCGCCGTCGCCGAAGGCAAGCTGAGTCTTGATGACGAGGTCTTGAAATTCTTCCCCGAAGAGGCGCCGGCCGAGCCCTCGCCGAACCTGCGTGCGATGCGCGTCCGAGACCTCCTGCGGATGTCTTCGGGGAACCAGACCGAGGCGCCGATTTTAGATTGGGACGGCAAAGACCCTTCGATGCGCGACGCCAGTTGGGTCAGGCGCTTCCTCGCGCACCCCGTCCCCTTCAAGCCGGGCACGCACTTCCTCTACAACTCGCCCGCGACCTACATGCTCTCGGCCATCGTGCAGAAGGTGACGGGACAGGCCGTGCTCGAATACCTCAGGCCCAGACTCTTTGACCCTCTGGGCTTTGAGAATCCGACGTGGGTCGCGAGTCCGCAGGGCGTGTCGGCCGGCGCGTACGGGTTGTCCCTGCGCACGGAAGAGATCGCGCGCTTCGGGCAGTTGTATCTACAGAAGGGCACGTGGCAGGGGCGACAACTCGTCCCCGCGTCGTGGGTCGAGGAGGCGACGGCGCGGCAGACCTCGAACGGCTCCGCGCCGAAGAGCGACTGGGATCAGGGCTACGGCTTCCAGTTCTGGCGCTCGCGCCACGGCTGGCGCGGCGACGGCGCGTTCGGGCAGTTCTGCCTCGTCGTGCCCGAACTCGACGCGGTCGTCGCCATCAACAGCGGCACGCGCGACATGCAGAAGGTGATGAACCTCGTCTGGGACAAGCTGCTGCCCGAGATGAGGCCGGGCCGCCTGCCCGAAGACAACGCCGCGCGTCAGAAGCTTGAGGCGAAGCTGAAAGGCTTGACCGTCAAGTTTCAAACGGGCCGGGCCACGTCCGCGCTCGCGGAGAAGGTTTCGGGCCGCTGGTACGAGTTCCCCGAGAACGAGCGCGGCATCCAGGCCATCTCGTTCGACTTCAAAAGCGCCTCGCCCGCGCTCCTCGTCCGCACGGCCGCGGGCGAGGCGCGCACGCCCTTCGGCTTCGAGTCCTGGCGGCAGAGCCGCGGCGGCTTCGCCAACGGACTCGACAAGGCTCTGGGCCTGCCCGCGCAGCCCTTGCTGGCCGCGAGCGGCGCGTGGACTTCGGACGACACGTACGCTTTGAAGATCGTCCTCTACGAGACGCCCTACTACTCGACGCTCAGCTTCAAGTTCGAAGGCGACAGGCTCGTCTTCGACTCGGAGCACAACGTCTGGTTCGGCCCGACGAAGCAGGCGCAGCTCGTCGGCCAAGCTCACTGAGTCACGATTGTCCCCATCCTGACGACCTCGAAGTCCGAACCCCTGATGCCCTTCAGGGTGTTCAGCTCCGAGTCGTCCCAGCGCGGGTCGGGCGCGCCGCTCACGTACCAGTTGCTCCCGTTGTCCGCGAGGATCATCCCGTACTTCTTCAGCGCCCGCAGGACGACCTGCATTGCCGGCGAGTAGCCGGAGATGTCCACCGAAGCCTTCAGGCGCACGCGCATCCCCATCGGCGGGAGGTTCGGGTCGGTGTTGCTGCTGGCGAAGTGGCGCGCAGGGAGGACGTACGCGCGGCGCGTGCGCGACGCGGTGAAGCGCAGGGCGTGCGTGATCTCCCTGCGGCCGAAGACCTCGTCGTAGCGGACGAGGCCGGGAAAGATGGGCAGGCCCGCGGCGTCGGCCGAAGTCCAGCCGGCCGGCCGCAGGGCGTTGGAGTTCAGGTCGAAGACGGCGCCGCTGTCCGCGCCCCAGCCCGAGCCGTTGGGGAAGGCCCGGTAGAGTTCGTAGAGCTTCCAGTTGTCGCGGTCGATGACGATGACGTGTCGGTCGCCCGTGCCGCTCGGGCCACCTTCAACCGGCGCGTCCGACGGAACGGGATAAGGGCCGGGGTCGCTCTCGCCGCCGTAGGCGTTGAAGGTGATGGGGACTTTCGTTTGCGAGCCGGAGACGACGACGTAAGGGATGCCGTTCGGCGCGCCGTTCCAGACCGTGCCGAAGTCCGGGTGCAGCGAGGTGCCGAGGCCGATGCTCGCGATGAGGTTGGCCGAGTTCGGGTCGACGGGGTCGTTCGAGACGTCCTGGTTCCAGGGGTTGTCGGCGGGGAAGAGCCGCTTGCCGTTGAGGCTCGCGCCCGCGCCGAGGTCTGGTGGTTGAGTCCCGACGCGGAAGCGCACGCGGTTGCTCGCCTGACCGCGGAGCGTGACCGAGACGAGAACTTCGCCCGTCGAGTTCGACATCTGGTCGCCCAGACGCACGACGACCGAACTCATCCACTCGAAGCCGGGCACGGGGTCTACGCGCTCGACCGCCAGCGCGTAGACGTTGTGCGCGGCGTCCTCGGCCGTCGCGGTCAGCGCCGAGGGCGTCTCGCCGGGCAGCAGTTGGACGTTCTGCGCGAAGAGCATCACGCGCGTCCGCGCGTCGACGCCGAACGTGATGGTTTGCGCGAAGGGGAAGGGGTCGCTCACGCGCGTCACGGGCTCGACCGCCACGGCCCTGTCAGTCCCCTCCTCCGCGACGAGCAGGGGCGCCGCCGTCTGCGCGGGGGCGGCTCCCGCACACAGTAAGAGGCAGAACAGCGCCGCCACGTTCCGACGGAACATAGAGACTCCTCCGAAGCTTGTTTCAAATTTGGGGCGCTACCGAACGGCGTCTGGGGGCGTGAGAAAGGGTGGCTTCAATCTCGCCCAAGATTCTAACCCGCCGCGCCGCCGCCCGACAAGAGTTTCTTCCCGGCGGCCTTCGACCTTTCCCGACCCCGCGCCACTTTCCTATTGACGCCCGATAGGTCGAGGACTATACTCCGGCTCCTATCGGCGGCCGAGAGGAGGAGCGATGGGGCTCGACAAGAGGACAGACCTTTTGCAGCAGGGGACGCTGGAGCTTTTGGTCTTGCGCCTGCTCCGCACGGGGCGGCTCAACGGCTGGGACATCATGCAGCGCATCCGCGTCGTCTCCGGGGACGTGCTGAGCATCACGCCGGGCGCGCTCTACCCGGCGCTGCACCGCCTGGAGGAGCGCGGGCTGGTCAAGGCCGAGTGGGCCTCGTCGGAGAACAACCGGCAGGCGAAGTTCTACCGCCTGACCCCCGTCGGCAGGAGACAGTTGGAGGCGGAGCGCGAGACCTGGGAGCGCTTCGCGGGCGCCATCGAGGCCATCCTGCGCGACGCTTGAAGGGAGGGGCCGGGATGTCCAAGAGGCTTTGGAGGCGTCTGCGCGCGCTCGTCAAGCGGGGCGAGCTGGATCGTCAGCTCGACGAGGAGCTGCGCTACCACCTCGAACGCGAGGAGGAGCTACACCGCGCGGCCGGCATGTCTCACGAAGAGGCGCGCCGCGCGGCCCTGCGCGAGTTCGGCGGGGTCACGAGGGCGAAGGAAGAGTGCAGGGAGGCGAGGGGCGTGAGACTGTTCGAAGACTTGTGGCAGGACGTGCGCTACGGCCTGCGGACGTTTTGCAGGAAGCCCGGCTTCGCGCTGGTCGCCGTCCTCACGCTCGCGCTCGGCATCGGGGCGAACGCGGCCATCTTCTCGGTCGTCAACGGCGTGCTGCTGAAGTCGCTCCCCTTCCCGGAGGCCGAGCGTTTGGTCGCGCTCTTTGAGACGAACGAGTCGGGCCGCGAGACGGCCGTCGCCTTCCCCGACTACCTCGACTGGCGCGCGGGCGCGGACGCCTTCGAGGAGATGGGGGCGCGCATGCCCGCGGGCGGCGTGCTGACGGGAGACGAAGGGCCGGAGCGCGTCACGGGCCGGTACGTGACGGCCAGCTTCTTCCGGACGCTCGGCGTCAGGCCCGCCGCCGGGCGCTTCTTCACGGAGGAGGAGGACAGGCCCGGGGGCGCGAACGTCCTGGTGCTCAGCCACGAACTCTGGCTGCGGCGCTACGGGGCCGACCCCGGCGTGGTCGGCCGCGCCGTGACCTACAACGGCGCGAGCTGGACGGTCGCGGGCGTCATGCCGCCGCAGTTCGACTTCTACGGCGTGAACAGCCTCAACAACCAGTTCTTCATCCCGCTCGGCCAGCTCTCCGACCAGAAGTGGATGCACGAGCGCGACTCGCACGTCGTCATGGTCACGGCGCGCCTCAAGCCCGGCGTCCCGCTCGAGCAGGCGCGCGCGCAGTTGGAGGCGGTGGCGGCGCGGCTGGCCGGTCAGTTCCCGGAGTCCAACGGCGGGGGCGGCGTGCGCCTGCGTTCGTACCTCGACGACTACGTCGGCGAGGCGCGGCCGGCGCTGCTGATGTTGATGGCGGCGGTCGGGGCGGTGCTTTTGATCGCGTGCGCGAACGTCGCGAACCTGCTGCTGGTGCGCGCCGCCGGGAGGCGGAAGGAGCTCGCCTTGCGGGTCGCGCTCGGCGCGGGGCGCGGGCGCGTGGTGCGACAGCTCCTGACGGAGAGCCTGCTGCTCGCGGCGGGCGGCGGCGCGCTCGGCCTCCTCTTCGCGTGGTGGGGCGTCGGCGCGCTCCTGCGGCTCGCGCCCGACGCGCTGCCGCGGACGGAGAGCATCTCGCTCGACGGGCGCGCGCTGCTGTTCACGTTCGCGCTGACGCTTCTGACCGGCGTCGCCTTCGGCCTCATCCCCGCGCTGCAAACGTCGAAGGCCGACCTGAACGACGCGATGAAGAGCGGCGGGGCGGGCGGCGGGACGAACACGGGCGGGCGCTGGCTGCGCTCGGGGCTGGTCGTGACGGAGGTCGCGCTCTCCCTGGTGCTGCTCGTCGGCGCGGGGCTCCTGCTCCGCAGCTTCTGGCAGTTGATGCGGGTCGAGCCGGGGTTCGAGGCGAGAGACGTTTTGACGCTGCGGCTGCGCCTGCCCGACGGCAAGTACGCCGAGGCCGAGCAGTGCGCGGCCTTCCTCAAAGAGGTCAAGCGGCGCGTCGAGGCGCTCTCGGGCGTGCGGCAGGTGAGCCTGGCGACGGGCTTCCCTTTCGGCCGCGCGAGCGAGCTCGGCTACAGGCTCGAAGGCCGGCCCGAGCCGCGGCAGCCCTCCGACCTGCCGGACGCTTACGCGCAGTGGGTGAGTCCGGAGTTTCACCGGACGCTCGGCATCCGGCTGCTCGCCGGCCGCTACATCGAGGAGAGCGACGGGACGGACTCGCCCCAGGTCGCGCTCGTGGACGACGACTTCGTCCGCCGGAACTTCCCCGGCGCTTCGCCCCGCGACGCGCTCGGCAAGCGGCTGCGCTTCGGCTCGGAGGAAGACCCCTGGTGCGAGATCGTCGGGGTCGTCGGCCACGTGCGGCAGAGCGGGCTCGACGAGGAGGGGCGGCCCGGCATCTACCGCCCGTGGACGCAGCTCAGGCGGAGCATGGCCGTCAGCGCCCTGCGCGCGATGGACTTGGTCGTGAAGACCTCGGTCGAGCCGACGCGACTGGCCGAGCCGATCCGCGGCGAGGTGCAGGCGCTCGACCGCGACCAGCCGCTCGGCAACGTGCACGCGCTCGCGTGGTACGTCGAGCAGACCCTCGCGCCGCGCCGCTTCAGCATGACGCTCGCGGCCGCCTTCGCGTGCGCGGCGCTCGCCCTCGGCGCGGTCGGGCTCTACGGCGTGCTCTCGTACACGGTCGCGCAGCGCACGAGGGAGATCGGCATCCGGGTGGCGCTCGGCGCGCGGCGCGGCGACGTGCACCGCCTCGTCATCCGGCAGGGGATGGGGCTCGCGCTCGCGGGCGTCGCGGCCGGACTGCTGGCCTCGCTCGCGCTGACGCGCCTGATGTCGAGTCTGCTCTACGGCGTGAGCGCGACCGACCCCGGGACGTTCGCGCTCATCGCGCTGCTGCTCCTGCTGGTCGCGCTCGCCGCCTGCTACCTGCCCGCGCGCCGCGCGTCGAAGGTCGACCCTTTAATCGCGCTGCGCTGCGAGTGAAGGTCTTTCGAGAAGTTGGAGTGAAAGGTGTGTGGATGATGGGAAGGCTTTGGAGGCGGCTGCGCGCTTTGCTGAACCGCGGCGGGTTGGACAGTCAGCTCGACGAAGAGCTGCGCTACCACCTCGAACGGCAAACGGCGGCGCACGTCGCCGCGGGGATGTCGCACGAGGAGGCGCGGCGCGCGGCCCTGCGCGAGTTCGGCGGCGTCACGCAGTCGAAGGAGCAGTGCCGTGAGGCGCGCGGCGTGCGCCCCTTCGAAGACCTCCGGCAAGACCTCGTCTACGGCCTGCGCGTGCTGCGGCGCAACCCCGGCTTCAGCCTCGTCGCGGTCTTCACGCTCGCGCTCGGCATCGGCGCCAACACGGCGCTCTTCAGCATCACGAACGCGGTCGTCTTCCGCCCGCTCCCCTACCCCGAGCCGGAGAGGCTCGTGACGGTCTGGGAGTGCTCGGCGAAGTCCGAAGAGGCGCGCGTCATCGTCTCGCCCGCCAACTACCTCGACTGGCGCGAGCAGGCGCGCTCGTTCGAGGAGATGGGCGCCTACACCGAAGACTTCTACAACCTCTCCGAGGAGGCCGCGCGCCCCGAGCGCGTCGCCGGCGCGAACGTGACGCCGAGCCTCTTCCGCGCGCTCGGCGTCCGCGCGGTCGCGGGCCGCGTCTTCACGCCGGAGGAGGCCGTGCCCGGCACCCCGACCGTGGTGATGCTGAGCTACGGCCTCTGGCAGCGGCGCTTCGGCGGCGACCCGAACGTCGTCGGCAAGACCGTCAAGCTCAACGGCCCCGAATACATAGTCGTCGGCGTGCTCCCGCCGGACTTCATCATCTCGCCGCGGCACTACGAGGTCTTCAGGGCGTTGAGCTTCGACGAGACGGAGAAGGCCAACCGGCGCGGGCGCTATCTGACGGTCATCGCTCGGATGCGGCCGGGCGTCACGGCCGAGCAGGCGCGCGCGGAGATGAACGCCCTCGGGCTTGCTCTTGCCAGGCAGTACCCCGACGAGAACGCTGGCCGCAGCGCGACCACCGACCCGCTGAACAGGACGATCACCTGGAACACGCGCAACACGCTGCTCACGCTGCTCGGCGCGGTCGGCTTCGTGCTGCTCATCGCGTGCGCCAACGTCGCCAACCTCCTGCTCGGGCAGGCCGCGGGGAGGAGGCGGGAGATGGCCGTGCGCGCGGCGCTCGGGGCCAGCCGCCTCCGGCTCGTCCGGCAGATGTTGACCGAGAGCCTGACGCTCTCTCTGGCGGGCGGCCTCGCGGGTCTGCTGCTGGCGAAGTGGGGCGTGCGGCTGCTCGTCGCTTTGAGCCCTGCGAGTCTGCCGCGCGCGGAGGAGGCGGGTCTCGACGCGCGCGTGCTCGCCTTCACGCTGCTGGTCTCGCTGCTGACGGGCGTCGCGTTCGGGCTCGTGCCGGCGATACAGGCGTCGAGGGTGGAGCTGACCGAAGCGCTCAAGTCGGGGGCGCGCGGCGCGGGCGGCGGGCGCCCGGGCTTCGCGCGCGGCACGCTGGTGGCGGCCGAGGTCGCGCTCTCGCTCGTGCTCCTCGTCGGCGCGGGCCTTCTGGTCAAGAGCTTCGTCCGGCTGACCGAGGTCAACCTCGGCTTCGACCCGACGCACGTCGTCGCGGCCGACATCTCGCTTCCATACCGTTACAACACGCCCGAGAAGCGCGCCGGCTTCTACCACGAACTCTTAACACGCGTCTCCGCTCTGCCGGGCGTCTCGTCGGCCGCGGTGGCGCAGAGCGTCCCCTTGAGCGGCGAGGAGCACGGCGGGCGGTTCAAGGTCGTCGGGCGCGAGCCGGGGCCGGACGGCGGCGACGGCGGGTACGGCTCGATCTACCACCGCGTCAGCGCCGACTACTTCAAGACCTTCGGCGTGCGCCTGCTCAAAGGTCGCGGCCTGACCGAGCGGGACACGGCCACGGCGCCGGCCGTCGCGCTCGTCAGCGAGACGCTGGCGCGCAAGGTCTTCCCCGGCGAAGACCCTTTGGGCAAACAGATCGTACTCACCAACGCGCCGGAGCGGCCGCGCGAGATCGTCGGCGTCGTCTCGGACACGCGCTACGTGGGGCCGCAGAGGGAGCCCTTTTCGGAGATATACGTCTCCTACCTCGACGACTCGTGGCACCACATGTCCCTCGCCGTGCGCGCCGGCGGCGACCCGGCGGCTCTCGTCAACGCCGTACGCGAACAGTTGGCGGCGCTGGACGCGGACGTGCCTTTGGCGAACGTCAAGGAGATGAATGAGTACGTCAAAGACTCCTTCGGCCCGCAGCGCTTCAGCGCGCTGCTGTTCACGCTCTTCGCGGCGGCGGCGCTGCTGCTGGCGGCGCTCGGCGTCTACGGCGTCATCTCGAACACGGTGGCGCGCAGGACGCACGAGATCGGCATCCGCGTCGCGCTCGGCGCGCGCGGGCGCGACGTCCTGCGGCTCGTGGTCGGGCAGGGGATGCGGCCGGTGCTGTTGGGCCTGCTGGCGGGGCTGGCCGGCGCGTTCGCGCTGACGCGCCTGTTGGAGAGCCTTCTGTACGGCGTGAGCGCCTTGGACCCTTCGGTCTTCGCGGGCGTCTCTCTGCTGCTCGCGGCGGCGGCGCTCTGCGCCTGCTACCTGCCCGCCCGCCGCGCGACCCGCGTCGACCCTTCGGCCGCGCTCCGGCACGAGTGAGCATTGACACCCCGCGCGACACTCAATACCATGAGTGTCCCCAACGGCCCTCACGCGAACGGACATTCAGCTTGCGTCAACGTTCATTCGGTTTGCAGTTCACCAAAGGAGGGTTCCATGAGAGAACGATTGACTGTGCTCGCCGGCATCCTTGTGCTCTTCGGTGCCGTCTGCATAGCGCTCGGAAGCTTACCGTCAAATGCGACGACGGCTCAGCCCGCCACCGCCAAGGCAAGCCCGGATCGTGCCGCCGCACACAGGCAGACGGGCTACTGCCAGATCAACGGCTGTATAAATCTGCCGCCCGACGGCTTCTGCCCGTCCGGCTACTACCGCTTCCAGGGGTCTGCCTGCTGCTGTCCCATCAGGCGGACTCGGGCGGGCGAGGTGGCCGGACTCGACACCCGCCGGCGGCCGGACATTCCGCTTTTCCTCCCCGGCAGTCTGCCGGACATCGCGCCGGCACTCTACGGCGCGCGTTGCGGCAGTTAGCCCCGCTACCGGCTTCGCACGACGCGCAGGGGCCGCGGCCGAGTCAGACGGCCGCGGCCCCTGCGCGTCGTGCGGGGTCGGTCAGGAGCGGTAGGGCTCGCGGCCGGCGCCCTGGACGGGGATGCCCTGCGAGGCCAGCACGTCATGCTGGAGCGCGTACATGCAGGCGGCGGCCTCGTCCACCTTGCGCGTGAAGGCGATGGAGCCTTGCAGGATGGGCTTCAGTCTCTCCTTGTCCTGTGTGCGCGCCTTCGGGTACTCGTGCTCGACGACGAGGTGCGTGTTCGGGATGTCGAGTTCTAACAGCTCGCGCGCGGCGAGCTGGTGGTCGAGCCAGTCCACGCTCCGGTTCTGCAAATACGCGAGCGGGTCGTGGCGCGCGGTGCCGGGCAGCTCGTGCTCGGCGAGGACGGTCTGCTTCTTCCACGCGTTCGCCTGGTCGGCCGGGTCTTCCGAAGGCAGCCCCGCGATCCAGTCGCCGCGGTTCACCGTCTGCCCGCCGTAGCCCCACGCCGCCAGGCCCTTCGAGTTAATCACCTGCCCCTTCACGTGGAAGCCGCCGATGATGAAGTTGTAGCCCGCGTCCTTCAGGTACTGAAAGACGGAGCGCGTGTCCTGCCCCATCAGGATCGCGTGCGAGGGGTCGTAGTGGATGCGGAACTGTTCGCCGACGCCGTGGCGCTCGCAGATGTGGTGGAGCGCGATCCAGGTGCCGGGCGTGTAGGCGATGTTGTTGTGAAAACTGTCGCCGACCGTCCAGCCGGGCATCGGGCACTGCTCGACGCGGTAGACGAGGCCGCGCGCCTTCGCCTCCTGCAAAAGGGGGACGAAGTGCTCCTCGAAGTCGATCAGATTCTCGTCCATGCTGAGGCGCTGGTTGCGGCCGACGAAGCCGCACACCGCCCCGACGCCCAGGAGCGCCGCCGCGTCGAAGACGCGCAGCATGAACTCGTGCTTCTGCCTGCGCAGGGCGGGGTCGTGGTGGAGCAGGTTGTCGAAGTAGGCGAGGTCGGAGAGTCCGACCTCGAAGGAGTCTATCGCCGCGCGCACGCGCCGCGCGCGCCGGTCGTCGAAGGGGTCGCGCAAATCGAGCGTGTTGGCGACGGGGTCGAGCAGCGCTTCGGCCGGCACGTCCGCTTCCGAAGGGTGGAGCGCGGCCGAGAGCTGTATGTTGTCCACGCCGAGCTGCGACGCGAACTCCAGCCACTCCTCGACCGCGCGGTCGGGGTCTCGGTCTCTCACCTCGCGCGGCGTCAGCTCCTGTAAGGCCGCCGTCAGCACCCCGACCTGCATGAACTCCGGCCGAAACTCTTTGACAGTCATGCGCGCATTATAGCAGTCTCACCCTCAGCCCTCAGGAGGAGACTTCGATGAAGCGCCTGTTCCCCTTCGTCTTCGCCGCGCTCGCCGCCGGCCTGCTCCCGACTGCTTCGGCCTCGGCGCGGCAGGAGACGCGCTACACCGTCATCCTCGTCGGCAACCGCGCGGGCTCACAAACCTCCACGGTCAGGCCCGACGGCACGCGCGAGTTCACGTACGAGTACAACGACCGCGGGCGCGGGCCGAAATATAAGACGACCCTCAAACTCGACGCCCGGGGGCTGCCCGTCTCGCTCGACACCTCGGGCAACGACTACCTCAAGGCGCCGGTCGCGGAAGTTTACACCTTCGAGAACGGCGTGGCGCGCTGGAAGAACTCGGCCGAGGCGGGCGAGAAAAGGCTCTCCGCCAACGCCTTCTACAACAGCATGAACGGCGCGCCCGAGGAGTTCGCGCTGCTCGCGCGCGCGCTCCTCGAAGCGCCGGGCGGGCGTCTGCCGCTCCTGCCCGAAGGCGAAGCTTCCATCCGGCGCACGGGCGAGTTGATGCTGAAGGACGGCGAGCGTGAGCGCCGCGTCGTCTCTTACGAGATCACGGGCCTGGGCTTCACGCCGGACACCATCTGGCTCGAAGAGGACGGCGGGTTCTTCGCCTCCGTAAGCGCCTGGCTCTCGGTCGTCCGCGAAGGCTTCGAGGCGTCCGTGCCCGAACTCGTCAGGAAGCAGGACGAGCTTGAAGCCGTCCGCATCACAAACCTCGCGCGCACGCTCGCGCGCAAGCCTTCAACCCCGCTCGTCTTCAGGAACGCAAACCTCTTCGACTCCGAGGCCGGGCGGATTGTCCCGCACACGACCGTCGTCGTCGAAGGCAACCGCGTCAAGGCGGTCGGCCGCGACGGAAAGGTCGCCGTGCCGAAGAACGCGGAGGTCGTAGACGCGCGCGGCCGGACTTTGATGCCGGGGCTTTGGGACATGCACGTCCACATCGGCCCGAACGACGGGCTGATGCACGTCGCGGCGGGTGTCACCTCGGTGCGCGACATGGGCAACGACATCGACACGCTGCTCGCGCTGAAAAGGAAGATCGAGGCGGGCGAAGAGATCGGGCCGCGCATCGCGGCGATGGCGGGACTGATGGACGGCCGCGGCCCTTACGCCGGCCCGACGAAGGTTCTGGTCGACACGGAGGAGGAGGCGCGGGCCGCGGTCGACAACTTCGCGCGGCTCGGCTACGCGCAGATAAAAATCTACAGCTCGATCAAGCCCGAGCTCGTCCCCACGCTCGTCAAACTCGCGCACGAGAAGGGCCTGCGCGTGAGCGGCCACGTCCCGGCCTTCATGAGCGCCGAGCAGTTCGTCGGCGCGGGCGCGGACGAGTTCCAGCACATCAACTTCTTCGTCCTCAACTTCCTCTTCGACGAGGTGAAGGACACGCGCACGCCCGTCCGCTTCACCGCGGTCGCCGACCGCGCGGCGACGATAGACTTGAACTCCCCGCGCGTGCGCTCGTTCGTACAACTTTTGAAGGAGAGGAAGACGGTCATCGACCCGACCGTCAACGTCTTCGAAGGGATGTTCACCGACCGCCCCGGCCGCGTCCCCGACGCCTACGCGCCCGTGGCCGAGCGCCTGCCGCCGCAGGTTCGACGCTACCTGCTCGCGGGCGGCCTGCCCGTGCCCGAGGGCAAGGACGAGCGCTACCGCGAGTCCGCGAAGGCTCTGCTGAAGATGATCAAGCTGCTCTACGACTCAGGCATCACGCTGGTCGCCGGCACCGACGCGACGCCCGGCTTCGCCCTGCACCGCGAGCTTGAGCTTTACGCCGAAGCGGGCATCCCGCCGAATGAGGTGCTGCGCATCGCCACCATCGGCGCCGCGCGCGTGGCGAAACGCGACGGCGAACTCGGCTCCATCGCGCCGGGCAAACTCGCAGACCTCATCCTCGTCGAAGGCGACCCGACGCGGCGCATCAGCGACATCCGCCGCGTCTCGCTCGTCGTCAAAGACGGCGCCGTCTACGACACCGCGGCCCTCTACAGGAGCATCGGCGTCCGCCCGTGAGCCATTTACAGCGGCCTTCGAATGATGACGCCCCTCTTCGCTGGGAGCGCGGGCATCCCTGCCCGCTGAGCGCGCAGCGCGAAAGCCGTGAGACTTTACACCTCAACGTCGAGGTTAAGGGTGAGACGGTCAGCGTGCTGGCGTACGCTGGCGGGCAGAGATGCCCGCGCTCCCAGCGTCAGGTCACGTCCAACTCAACACCGCTCTAAGGATTTCAAATTTTAAATCCTTTCAGGGAAGTGCGTAGGCGACGAGCGTGTCGGAGAGCGTGGGGCTGAGGGCGCGGAGGAAGCCTCCGCCGCCCGCGGCGATGACGACGAGCTGGCGGCCGCCCTTCGTCGTGTAGGTCATCGGCGTCGCGTGGCCGCCGGCTTCGAGCCGCGCTTGCCAGAGCACCCTGCCGGTCTTCGCGTCGAAGGCGCGGAAGAGGCGGTCGGTCGTGGCGGCGATGAAGACGAGGCCGCCCGCCGTCACGATTGAGCCGCCGAGGTTCTGCGTGCCCGTGTCGCGCACGCCGCGCGCCTCGAGCTCTTCGACCGTGCCGAGCGGCACCTTCCACACGACCTCGCCGCGTCTCAAATCCACGGCGCTCAGAGTCCCCCACGGCGGCTGCTGGCAGGGCCAGCCGTGCGGGTCTCGGAACCACGCGTACTCCTCGAACCTGCCCTGCCGCGTGAAGGGGGCGGGCGCGCCCGTCGCCTGCGGCGTCATCTCGCCCATCGCGCCGTCCTCGTTCATGTTCACGTAGAGCAGCCCCGAAACGGGGTCGTAAGAGCCGCCCGACCAGTTGCCGCCGCCGTGGAAGCCCGGAAAGTTGAGCGTCGGTTTGAGTCCGACCGGCGTGTACATGCCCTTGTTGACGAGACGTCCGAAGAGGGCCGAGCAGAAGCGCTCCGACTCGGGCGTCACGCGGCTCAGTTCGTTCTTCGTTAACCCCTGCCGCGCGAGCGCGGGCGGCTTCGAAGGGAACGGCTGCGTCGGCCACGTCGCCTCGCCGGGCACGTCCGATTGAGGCACGGGTCTCTCTTCGACGGGGAAGAGCGGCTTACCCGTCCTCCGGTCGAGCACGAAGACGAAGCCCATCTTCGTGATCACGGCCACGGCCGGCACGCCGCGCCACTCGAAGAGGACGGGCTGCGCCGGGAGGTCGTAGTCCCACAGATCGTGATGCGTCGTCTGGTAGTACCAGACGAGTCTCCCCGTCGCGGCGTCGAGCGCGACCAGGCAGTTGCCGAAGAGGTTCTGCCCCTTCCGGTCGCCGCCGTAGAAGTCGTATGTGGGCGAGCCGACGGGCAGGAAGACGAGCCCGAGCTTTTCGTCCACGCTCATCACAGACCAGACGTTCGTGCCCGCGCGCTCCTTCCACGAATCGCCTTCCCAGGTCTCGTGCCCGACTTCGCCGGGTCGCGGCACGGTGTGGAACGTCCAGGCGAGTTTCCCCGTGCGGACGTTGTACGCGCGCACGTCGCCGGTCGGCCCCTTCGAAGGCGACTCGGGCAGGCCCCAGCCGACGATGACCAAATCCTTGTAGACGGCGGGCGGCGAGGTTACGCGCGCGCCCCACGTCGGGTCGTTCGCCCACGCGCCCGCGCCGTCCGCGCGCAGGTCTACGAAGCCGCCCGCGCCGAAGTCCGCGTAAGGTCTGCCCGTCGCGGCGTCGAGCGCGTAGAGCCTCCCGTCGACCGTGCCGTAGAGGACGCGCCGCTCCCTGCGCTTCCCGTCGGGCGAGAGTCCTTCCCAGAAGGCCACGCCGCGGTGCGAGTTGAAGCCGCGCACGCTCCTTCCTTCCTGCGGGTCGAACTTCCAAAGCTCCCTCCCCGTCTCCGCGTCGAGCGCGACGACGCGGCTCGAAGGCGTCGTCAGATACATCGAGCCACCGACGACGAGCGGCGTGGTCGAGAATGAAGCCTGGAACGGAGCGGACTTGAGCCCTAGTTCCAGCTCGCCCGTGTGATAGACCCAGGCCCTCTGCAAACGCCCGACGTTGTCTCGATTAATCTGCTTCAAAGGAGAGTAGCGTGTGCCGCCCTCGTCGCCGCCGTAGAAGCGCCACTCGGTCGCGCGCGTCTGCGCGAGAGAAGAAATTGAGTTTAGGGTTAACACAGAGACACAGAGACACAGAGACACAGCTCGTTGAGCTATTCTCTTCAAGCTGTGTCTCTGTGTCTCTGTGTCTCTGTGTTGAAAGCTCACCTTCATTTTCACCTGAATGAAAATCACTTTAACGCGCCCGCGCACGTTCGCGCAGAGTCAACACGAGGTGGAGGAGAAACATCAAGCCCGACGCGGCGACCACGGCCAAAAGCCCCGTGCGCACGTCGCCGGCCGCGCCGCCCGCCGCGCTGGAGATGTAGCCGACCGCGGGCGGAATCGCCAACAGCCCCGCGAACCCGACGGCCATCACGGAGCTGATGGCCGTCCCGGCGATCCTCGGCACAAGGGCCGAGGCCAGCCCCACGGAGGTCGGGAAGATCGGCCCCATCCCGAACCCCGCCAACATCAGCCACCAGCGCACGCCCGCCGCCGTGTCGGCCGTGAACGCCAGGGCCAGCCCCAACGTCGTCAAAGCCGACCCGAGCGTCAAGAGGACGAAACTGTTCGCGCGCACGACGCCCAGCAGAAGGCTCGAAGCGAGGCGGCCGACGAGCAGCGCGAAGGCGAAGAGAGAGAGCGTCCGCAGCGCGTAGGTGGCTAGACCGACGCCCGCCGGGTCGCGCTCGAAGAAGGCGCTCAGGCCGTCGGGCGAGGTGCGCGCCAGCTCACCCAGCCGCGCCGGGTCGAGCCCCGACGCCGTCAACAGACGCGCGTCCCGCTCCAGAAACGTCACGACCCATTTCCCGACCGACACCTCCGCCCCCACGTACATGAAGAGCGCCGCGGCCAGCAGCCAGAACGAGGGCGCGCGGAAGAGCTCGCCCGCCTCCCGCAAAGGGAACGACTCCGGGTGCGCGGGGCTCGGGAACTTCGAGAAGAGGACGCCGACGACGAGCAGACCCGCGACGACGGTCATCAAGGCGAAGACGAGCCCCAACCCGCCGCGCGCCTGCACGGACTGCACGACCAGGGGCAGCGCGGCCAGGCCGAGGCCGAAGCAGATGTCGAGCAGGTTGAGCGCCGCGTTGCGCCGCGCCGAGGCGATGTCCGCGACGAGCGCGTGGCCCGAGCTGACTATGGCGTTGGCCCCGAGGCCGAGCAGCAGCGAGCAGGCGAAGACCGAGACGAGCGCGGCCGACGGCGCGACCTTCGTGACGGAGAGGCCGAAGCCCGCGAGCGCGAGGACGGCCACCAGCGCGCCGCCGCCGAGCGCCGCCTTCATCCCGACGCGGTCGATGACCGGGCCGCTCACGAGGTAGGCGACGAGCGCGCCGACGGCGTTGATGAGCAGGAAGGTGCCCACCGCGCTGTCGCCCGGGAGGTAACCGCCCCTTTCGAGCGTCGGGAGCACCGAGCCGGGCAGCGCCGAGATGAGCCCGTAGATGAAGATGCCGAAGAAGGCGAGCGCGAGCAGAGTTATGCTGCGCCCCGTCAAAGAGCCGTCTCTTTGTTCCGACAAAACGTCCCTCCTAAGACAACCGGGTCAGACCTTTTCCCAACTGCGCGACTGTGCGGCGCGCTCGACGGCGTCGAGCACCTTCTGGTTCCTGATGCCGTCTTCGAAGCTGGGCGAAGGGATGCGACCTTCGTCTATCGCCAGCAGGAAGTCGTGCACGGTGTGTGTGAAGGTGTGCTCGTAGCCGATGATGTGTCCGGGCGGCCACCAGGCTTTCATGTACGGGTGGCTCGCGTCCGTGACCTGCACGGTGCGGAAGCCGCTCTCCGGCCCCTCCTCGACGTAGAGTTCCAGCTCGTTCATCCGCTCAAGGTTGAAGGCGAGAGAGCCTCTGCTCCCGTTGACCTCGAAGCTGTTGTAGTTCTTCCGCCCCAGAGCGAAACGCGTGGCCTCGATTGTGCCGACGGCGCCGCCCTCGAACTTCAGGAGCGAGAGCACGGCGTCGTCCACGTCCACGGGCGCCATCTCTTCGGAGCCAGGAAGTGGTCGCTCCTTGATGAAGGTCTCGAGGTGGCCGGCGACCTCCTCTATCTCGCCGACCAGGTAGCGCGCGAGGTCTATCGAGTGCGAGGCGATGTCGCCCAAAGCGCCCGAGCCGGCCTTCGACTTCTCAAGACGCCACACGCGCGGGAACTCGGGGTCGACGATCCAGTCCTGCAGGTAGACGCCGCGGAAGTGATAGAGGCGACCGAGTCTCCCCTCTTCGATCAGACGCTTGGCGAGCGCCACCGCCGGGACGCGCCGGTAGTTGTGGCAGACCATGTGCGTGACGCCCGTCGCCGTGACGGCGGCGAGCATCCGCTGCGCCTCGGCCACGGTGTTGGCGAGCGGCTTCTCGCAGAGGACGTGCTTGCCCGAGAGCGCGGCCGCGACGGCGATGTCCGCGTGCGTGTCGCCCGGCGTGCAGACGTCCACCACGTCGATGTCCGGGCGCGCGACCGTCTCGCGCCAGGAGACGGAAGCCTCTTCCCAGCCGAGTTCGTTTGCCGCGCGTTCGACCTCCTGCGGGTCTCGGCCGCAGACGACTTTCAGCACGGGTTCGAAGGGCGTCTCGAAGAAGCGAGCCACCTGGCGCCAGGCGTTGCTGTGCGCCCGGCCCATGAAGCGGTGGCCGATCATGGCGACGTTCAGCCTTCTCTCAGGTGAAGCCAAGACGAGTTCTCCCGTTCCGTCCGCACGATTTCGCCGAGTTGATATTTTTCGCGGAGCGCTTCGAGCAGGGCGGGCGCGGCCATGACCTCGCCCTCCATCCAGTTGTCCCACTCGAAGACGACCAGCTCGCCGCCCGCCGGGTCTCGCAGCTCGACCCGGTCGAAGTCGATGCCCACGTCAAAATTGTCGTAGCGGTAGACCACCTTGAACCCGCGCGACTTAAGGTCTTTGATGATGCGGTGCCACAACCCCGTCTCGATGTTTTCAATCTTGTAGGGCATCACTCATCCGCCGCCTACGCGCTCAACTTGGACAGGCTGTCTCTGCCGGCGTTTGATTTCGTCACGCGGAACCATTCGAGGGCGAAGGCCGCGGCCGGGAAGCCGAGCGCGGCGTCGAGCGGGAAGAGCGCGCGTGAGAGTTCGCGGCGGGCGGCGCGCGCGAACGCGCGCTCGAACTCCCCGCGCGCGCGGTCGAGCCCTTCGACGACGGTCGTGTCCAAATCATGCCCGCCGCGCGCGCGCCGCCAGGCGAACTCGTAGAGCCTGAGACGCCCCTCGTCCTCGGCCGCGCCCGTGACGACGGCGACGAGGTGCGTCGCCTCCGTCTCCTCGACGATCTCGGCGGCGCGGCGCGCGAAGGCCGGCGTCAGGTCGCCGTCGCGCGAGACGAAGATGAAGGAGCTGCCCGAGACGTCCGCCGCGAGGAAGGACTCGCCGTGCGGCGTGGGCGGCCCCGTCGAGATGTCGCTCTCGGGGACGCCGAGCGAGCGGACGATGCGGTAGACGCGGTGCGCGAGCCAGCCGCCGTCCGCGAGCAGGGCGACGGCGAGGCGCGAAGGGCTGAAAGTCTCCTCGACGACCTCGTCGGCGACGGGCGCGGCGCAGAGGCTGCACTTCGCGCGGCTGATGGTGACGGCGGCGAGCGAGTCGGGCGAGGGCAGGTCAAAGAGCGCGTGCCCGTGCTTGCGACAACTGACCCTGATCTCACGTTCGAGCAGGCCGGCCTCGACCAGACGCTCGACCGACACGCCCCCTTGAGCGCCCGCCTCGGCCAGCATGCGCCGCGGCGTGTAGCCCTCGCGCCGCAGCTCCTCGATGCGCTTGAGGAAGTCGCGCACGGCGTGCCCTTCCAGAAGCTCCGAGGCGCGCGCCAGCTCCTTCCCGCCGCGCAGCGCCGCCGCGGCGCGGACGAACTCCTCGGGCTGAATGGCCGTGAAGCGCGCGAGTCCCTGCTGCGCCGTGCGCGAGCGCGGCCGCCAGAGCGGGAGCACGGCCTGCGACTCCGAAGACTGAACCGCGACGTTCTCTTCCGCGCGCATCGAGCCGAGCGCATCCTGCACGTCGCGGCAGAAGCGTTCGAGGCGCGCGAGCGGCGCCGCGGTGTCGAGATCGTAGACGACGCCCGCCGCGGTCTCGCCCTCGGCCTCGAAGACGAGCGAGAGCAGGCAGTCGCCGCCGGCAAAAAGTTCGCCCGGCGTGTACGCGCCCTTGCCCGACGCGCCCGCGCGCGCCGCGCACAGGCGCTCAAGCTCCGCGGCCGAAGCCTCCCCGCCCAGCGCGCGGAAGACCTCCCGCCGCGCCGAGCGGACGAGCGGCTCAAAGCCCCTCGCGGCCAACGCCTCGAGCAGACGGAGCCGCCCGCCTTCGTCAAGCGAGAGCGCGAGGCTGTTGCTCTGGATGAAAAGCATGGTTTGGAGTGATGAGCGATGAATGATAAGTGATGAATGAAAGGCAGCTTTCTCTTAATTCATCATTCATCACTCATCACTCATCGTTTCTTATGGCTTGACTCTGATCTTCACGCGCTCGCCGCCGGTGAAGGTTTCGGGGTAGGTGCGGTCGCGCGCCATCTTGAGCGCGACCGATTCGTATGGGCCGGCGCCGGGGCGCGGGTTCGAGACGCGCGCGTCTGTGACGCGGCCATCCTTCACTTCGACGAGGACTTCGACGACGTACTCGCGGCGCGGCGCGGGCGCGCCGTCGAACCTGCGCGAGCCGACGACCGCGGCGGCCGCAGGGACGGGCGTCACGGGCGGCGCCTCCTCCTGCTTCGGCGCTTCGGCGTTCGTGTTCTGCGCGGGCGCGGGCGCTACGGCGGCGGGCGGCTGCTCCCTGACCGCGGGCCTGTCGGCCACAGGCTCCGGGCGTTGGCCGAAGAAGGGGCCGTAGAGGACGTGCAGTGTCGTGACCAGACTTAACCCCACCAGAAAGCCGATGACGACGCCGTAGACGAGGCGCTCGCGCGAGAAGCGGCGCGCGGTGCTTTCGATGACGACCTCGACGGCCGAGAGTCTGTCCTGAAGCGGCGCCAGCAGCTCCTCCGCGCCGGGGCCGAGTTGGAGCGGCGCGCGCTCCGGCAGAGTCGCCGGCCCGCCCTGCGCCGTCGGCGCGCCCCCGACCATGCGTATCTCGGCCAAGCCCTCGCGCCGCGGCGCTTCGACGAGGTCGCGTATGAACTGCTGGCCCTGCCGGTCGATGTTGCGCTCGGGCGGGCGCACCAGAGGGTTGAAGTTGAACGAGCCGCCTTCGAGCGCGAGCGCGGCGTAGAGCGCCTCGACGCCGCGCAGCTCGCCCAGGCGCGCGTCCACCATCTGCCCGTCCTCGAAGAAGAAGGAGCCGGGGCCGTCCGCGTACTCGACCTGGAGGCGTCCCGACTTGCGCTGCACGCGCAGGCGGCGGATGAGGTCGGGCAGGGGCTGTTCGTCCGTGTGGCCGGTCAAGACCACGAACTGTGTGCGCTCTATGTTTTCCACTCGAAGGTTCCTGACGTGAAAGGTCGGCCGCGGTCACTCGACGGGAGAGCAATTTATACCAACGAGGGGAAATAGGAAAGCAGTAGGCAGTAGGCAGATGGCAGTAGGCAGTTCGGGGAACGGAGTGGCTTGATGTTTTTCGCGGATGCGAATGGCGCAGAGGTTTCAACACAGAGACACGGAGGCACAGAGACTCGGCTTGACGCTTCATAGCTCGACAAGCTGTGCCTCTGTGTCTCTGTGTTGAAATTGCTCCCGCCATCCGCCCGACCGCTAACAATAAAAACTGCCTACTGCCCACCGCTTTTGGACATCGCGGCGGCGGTGAAATATAATCCGTCCGCCGTCGACAACTCTCCCGCTTAGACGGTACGACCCCTACAACCGAAGCCACCCGACGCACACGCGCGAGCGAACGGATGCAAGACCCTCGCCCCGTCATCGCACACACGCGGAGGAGTGCCCCCGCGCACTCCCGCGCCGCCGTGCGCGCCGACGCCGCGCGCTTCACCTTCCCTCTCCACATTCGCTTCGACCCGCGGGGGGTAGTCTGCCTTATGAAGAAACTCGTTCTGCTCGCCCTCGTCGTGTGCGCCGTCGCCTCCGAAGCAGGCGCGGTGCAAGTCAGCGCCGTAGTCTACGCGCGCGACGGCGCGCGCTTCGCGCTCGAAGGCCGCCTGTCGGAGGCGGCGAGCGCCTTCGAGCAGGCCGTCGCGCTCGACCCCTCGAACGGCAACGCCTTCTACGCCCTCGGCAACGTCTACGCCGAGATGGGGCGCTGGGCCGACGCCGTCAACGCCTACTACCAGGCCGTCAGTCTCAACAAGCAGGACGTCGAGGCGCTCAACAACCTCGGCGTCGCGCTCCGCATGCGCGGCCAGAACGTGCAGGCGGCCGCGGCCTTCCAGCGCGCGATTAAGATTTACCCGAAGTGGGCAGAGCCTTACTACCACCTCGGCGAGACGCGCCGCGCGCTCGGGGAGGAGGACGAGGCGCGCGAAGCCTTCGAGCGCGCGCTCAAGCTCCGGCCCGACTACGCCGCGCGCCCGCCGCAACCCTTCGCCAAGGCCGCGCCCGCGCCGCCCGCGCGCGGCGGCGGCGGAGTCCTTCAAGCGATGAAGGCCGTGGGCGTCGGCGACAACCTTCCCGAAAAGGTCGCCGCGGCCCCCGAGCCTCCGACACGTCCGGCCCCGACCTCTTCGTCGAACGACGCGCGGCCCGCCGCATCCCCTGACAACGCCGAGTCGCCCTACGACCTCGGCGTGCGCGAGGCGCGCGCGGGCCGGAACCGTGAGGCGGTCGCGGCCTTCCGCGAAGCCGTCGCGCTCGACCGCAACAACGCCGCGGCCTACCGCGCGCTCGGCGACGCCTACGCCGCGCTCGAAAACTGGGGCGAGTCCGTGAACGCATACGAGCAGGCCGCGCGCCTCGCCCCCGGCGACGCTGAGACGTACCAGAGACTCGGCCGCGCCTACGCCAGGCTGCGCGAGACGACGCCGGCCGCCCCGACCGAAACGGCCACGTCCGCGGCTCGACCGAAGCCCGTCGAACCCGCGCCGGGCGGCGCGAGCGAAGACCCAGACCCGACCGCCGTCTACCGCGTCGGCCCCGGCGACGTGCTCGACGTGCGCCTGCCCTCCGCGTCCGGCGCGCGGCGCTCCGCCACGTACGAAGTCACGCCGTCGGGGCTGCTCGATTATCCCGCCCTGAAAGAACCCCTGGCCGTCGCGGGGCTGACGCCCGAAGAGGTCGGGGCCAGACTCGGCTCGGCGTTAAGCCTGCGCGCTGCGGGCGCGGGCGTCGCCGTCGGCGTCAGCGAATACAGGAGCCACGCGATCATCGTCGGGGGGATGGTGAAAGAGGTCGGGACGAAAATCCTCCAGCGCGAGGGCGTGCCGCTCTACGTCATCGTCGCGTACGCGCAGCCGCTCCCGGGCGCGGGGCAGGCCGTCGTCGTCTCGCGCGCGACGGGGCGCGAGACGGCCGTAGACCTCACGGACGCCGAGGCGATGAAGACGCTCGTGCGGCAGGGCGACGTGGTCACCCTGCGCGCGCTCCCCAAACAGTTCGTCTACGTCGCGGGCGCCGTGCGCGAGCCGGGGCAGAGGGATTTCCACGCCGGCCTCACGCTCACGCAGGCTCTGCTCGCGGCCGGCGGCGTGACGACGCGGGGCGGCGCGGTCGTCAACGTCACGCGGCAGGCCGCGGACGGGACGCTCTCGACCGCGCGCTACGTGCTCGCGGAGATCAAGTCCGGTCAGACGCCCGACCCCGTCTTGCGCGCGGGCGACCGCGTGGAGGTGCTGCGTTGACGCCCCGACCCCCGACGCCCGGAGGCCGTGGGCAGGAGAGGCCGCACGACGCCGAGCCCCTCTTCCCCTCGGAAGGCACCTTCAGCCCGGTCGTCCCGCTCTCGGAAGTCGGCCACGCGCCGGCCCCCCTTCCGACGGTGAGACCCGCGGACGTGGGCAAGCCGGCCGAGGCCGCCTGGGCGCGCGCGGCGCACCGCGCGAAGTTCAAGGAGGATGAAGAGACGCTCGTCCCTTCGCGCGCGGCACGCAAGCGCGGGGCGCGGCCGTCGGTCTTCTTCACGGCCTCCGTCGTCGCCCTTTCGGTCATCGCGGGGCTGGCCTCGGGCACTTACCTCCTCTGGTCTTCGCAGCGCGCGCACGAGACGCAACCGCCGGCCCCGGTCGCCGCCGAAGCCACGCCCGCGCCGGTCACGGATACAAAAGTCGAGCAGGTGAGCGAGCCCGTCGAAGTTGAGAAGCCGCGCGAAGTCGCTAAGGCGGAGAGGCCCGTCGCGAAGGCCGAGAAGGTCGAGAAGGTCGAGAAGGCCGAGCCGTCCACGCCCACGCCGAAGCAGCCGCAGCCGACCCGCGCCGCGGCTCAGCCGCGTGACGCCGCCGAACCCAAACGGCTCGCGCCCGCGCCGAAGCCTTCGCGCACCCAGAGCAACCCGCCCGCCCGCGCGCGCCTGACGACGGCCGAGACGCGGACGCCCGCGCGCACGCCGCCCATCTCATCACCGCCCCCGTCCGCCAAATCGAAGAAGGTCATCCAGTGGCCTTAGCTGAAAACGACAGGCAGTGAGTCTTCCGGGCTCACACCTCATTGCCTGCTGTCATCTGCTTATACCGCCCTGCGAGATAAAATAAGGCCCTTTCTCGCTGGGAGCGCGGGACACCCTACAGCCCGCCTGAGCGCGCAGCGCGAAGGCCGTGAGACTTCATATCTCAAGGTTGAGGTAAGGAGTCAGACGGTCAGCGTGCCGACGCACGCTGGCGGGCAGGGATGCCCGCGCTCCCAGCTTTAAGCAGCCTTATTTCGATCTGCAAGTCGGTATAACTGCCTACTTCATGTTTGCCACGGCGACGGGACTCTGCTAGGCTGTGGCCCCTTTCAGCAGTCACAGCGGCGGACGCCGCCGCGAGCCAGCGTCTCTTTAAGGCCCCAACTTAAAGTAGCTTTCGCGCGCCCCCTCTCGGGCGTGGGCCGTGCCGTCTCGACACGGCCGGGGGCTACTCTCATCACGCAGAAGCAGATTCGAGGGCGCCGCCCGACGCGCCCGTCGCCCTGACACAGCCGGACACATTCTGGAGGGAGAAACATGCGCAAGAGCCTGCTCACGGCGCTGCTGGCCGCCGCCCTTCTCGCGGCGCCGACAGCCTTCTCGACAAGGACGGACGCGGCCCGAAACCCCGTCCGCCAGGACGCCGACGCGGCGTCGAATCGCCCCACCCCTCTCCCCAACTACGACATCCGCCTCGGAGGCCGCAACGAGTTCAACGACACAGACCTGAGCGCGCCCGCCGCCGCGCGGCAGAAGCTCATGGCCGCCGCAAGCGCGCCCGCCCAGTCGCGCGCCACCGCGGTCGAGAGCTTCCGCGCCGGCTTAGGCGCGCACGCCGGACGCCTGCGCGCCGAGGTCAACGAGGCCGGCGCCCTCAAGAACTTCTTCGTCGAAGGCGAGGCGCTTTCCGGGCCGCAGGCCGGCGCCCCGGACGCCGTGGCGCGCGGCTTCCTGAAAGGCCGCGCCCCGCTCTTCGCCCTGACGAGCGCGGGCGTGGGCGGCCTCAAGCTCGAACGCGAAGACAACGACCAGGGCACGACCTTCCTCGACTACACGCAGACAATCGGCGGCCTGAAGGTCTTCGAGGGCGACGTGCGCGTCGTCGTCGGACGCGGCGGCGAAGTCCTCTCCGTCCGCGAGGGCTTCCTCATCGACGGCCAGAGCGTCAACACGAAGCCGACGCTCTCGGAGTCCGAGGGCATCGCCCGCGCCTTCGAGTACGCAGGCCGGAGCGTGCCCGCGTCCTTCGCCGAGGCGCGCGGCCGCCACTCGAAGACGGAGGCCGCGGCCTTCTTCAACCCCGTCGCGCCGACGCTCGAAGACGTGCTCTCGGAGCTGAACGTCGTGCGCGTCAACGACGCGGCGCGTTTAGCGTGGCACGTCTACGCGGACGTCGGCCCCGACGCGTGGTACGAGCTGCTGGTGGACGCGCACACGGGCGAGCTGCTCCTGCGCCACAACCTCTACGTCTTCGAGGCGCAGGGCACCGTCTACCACGAAGACCCGGACGCGGCCCCGCGCGTGCTCACCTCCTTCGTCGGCGACACGACCGTCAACACCGCCGCCGGGTGGATGGGCACCTCGACCGTGACGACGGGGAACAACGTCGAAGCCTACCTCGACACGAACGCCGACAACGCGCCCGACGCCAACAACGGGACGAACCTTTCGAACGGCCACGCCTTCGCGCCCGACCAGAACTTCACCTTCCCCTTCTCCACGACGGTCGACCCGCGCACGCAGCAGGCCGCGGTCGTGACGAACCTCTTCTACTACAACAACGTCATGCACGACTTCTCCTACGGCCTCGGCTTCACGGAGACGGCGCGCAACTTCCAGACGAACAACTTCGGCCGCGGCGGCACGGGCAACGACTCGGTGCGCGCCGAGGCGCAGGACGGCTCGGGCACGAACAACGCCAACTTCGCCACGCCGCCCGACGGCCAGAGGCCGCGCATGCAGCAGTACCTCTTCACCGCGCCGAACCCCGACCGCGACAGCTCGGTCGATTCGGACGTGGTCTTCCACGAGTACGGCCACGGCATCTCGAACCGCCTCATCGGCAACGGCTCGACGGCGCTCTCGGGCACGCAGTCGGGCGCGATGGGCGAGGGCTGGAGCGACTACTGGGCCTGCACGCTCAACAACGACGGCGTGATGGGCGAGTACGTCACGCAGAACACGACGCGCGGCATCCGGCGCGCGGCCTACACCGTCCCGGCGGCGGCCGTCCACGACTCTTACGCGGATGTCTGCGCGGGCGGCTGCGAAGTCCACAACGACGGCGAGGTCTGGGCCGCGGCGCTCTTCGACCTGCGCGCGCAGCTCGGCGCGACGATTACGGACAGAATCGTTCTCAACGGGATGAAGTTCACGCCGACGCGCCCCTCGTTCCTGAACGCGCGCGACGGCATCATCCAGGCCGACCAGAACCTGAACGGCGGCGCCAACCGCTGCGCCATCTGGACGGTCTTCGCGCGCCACGGCATGGGCGTCTCGGCCGTGGGCAACGACGGCACGACGCACACGGCGGCCGCGGACGTGCCCGGCGACTGCGGCGGCACCTGCTCCTTCTCCATCAGCCCGACGAGCGCGTCGGTCGCGGCCGCGGGCGGCACCGGCACCGTCAGCGTCACGGCGACGGCCGGCTGCGGTTGGACGGCCGTGAGCAACGCCTCGTTCATCACCGTGACCTCGGGCGCTTCGGGGACGGGCAGCGGGACTGTCGGCTACAGCGTCGCGGCCAACACCCTGACGTCTTCGCGCCCGGGCACGCTGACAATCGCGGGCCAGACCTTCACCGTGACGCAGGCCGGCACGACCGGCGGCGGCGGGACGGAGTTGATCGTCAACCCGGGCTTCGAATCGGGCACGGCGCCGTGGGTCGCTTCCGGCCAGATTACGTTCAGCCAGGGCACCTTCCCGCACACGGGGACGAACTACGTCGTCGTCAACGGCGTCAACAGCACGACGGGCACCATCTACCAGACGGTGACCGTCCCGGCCGGCGGCGCTTCCCTGAACTTCTGGCTCAACATCTCGACGCAGGAGGCGGCCGGCGCCTCGGTCTTCGACCGGCTCTTCATCGAGGTGCGCGACAGTTCGGGGACGCTCCTGGCGACGCTCGCGACCTTCAGCAACCAGAACTCGCAGACGGCCGGCGCGTACGTCCTGCGCGGCCCATACAACCTGGGCAGCTTCGCCGGCCAGACGGTGCGCATACAGTTCCGCGGCACCAACGACGTGACGCTGCCCACCAACTTCCGCATCGACGACATCTCGGTCAAGTAAAGCGGAAGGATTAACCACAGAGACACAGAGACACGGCTGGTTGAGGTAAATCTCAACCAGCCGTGTCTCTGTGTCTCTGTGGTTAATTCAGTCTTTCGTGACTTGCAGGGTCGCCGTGTATTGGCGGGGCTTGATCTCTTGTCGGCTCCGCCGCGGCGGGGCCAGGCCCGCGAGCTTCAAGGTGTAGCGGCCGTAGCTCCCCTCGTTCGGGCGCTCGGGGCCGGCGTTCGTGTTCAGACGGAGAGTCTTCGTCCCCCTCTGTCCCTTCACGCGGAGTTCCAGAATCACCTCCGCGTTCCCGGCCCACACGCATTCGACGTCCACGGGGCAGCGCGAGTCGGAGGCCACGCGCACGAACCTGATCCGCAGCCGCCCGCCGTCATGATTGACGGACTGCCCCGCCTTCAACTCGAACTCGTGCGCGGCCGGCCCCGTCTGGCCGCACACGACGCCCGCCGTCAAGAGCACGAACAGCAACGCCACCAAGCTTCTCCTCATATGCGTCTCCGACACGAACGAATTGAAAGAGCGTCTCTAACGACTCAGCCAAAGCCACTCCGGGCTGCACCTTTCGGCCGAGCGCCGGCCGTAGAGCGTGACCGCCGACTTCGCCTGAACGGCCGCCTTCAAAAGTTCTTGCGCCGCCTCCTCGTTGCCGTAGACGGTGACGACCTCGCGCCCTTCGTCCGAATCCGAGACCACGCCGAAGGAGCCGAACCACGAGACGGGGCTGCAAGTGACCCGCCGGCCGTTCTCGTCGATGACGAGCTTGATGTCCTCCGACTGGCTCACGTCAGCCCATTCGTACGACGCGAGCGTGCCGCGCAGCGCGGGCGCGTCGTTCGAGAGGTCGGGCGTGAAGGGCTTGCGGCCCGGCTTCGGCGCGACGGGCCGCCGGTTGGGGCGGTTCGTGAAGCGCGTGTAGAGCGGGTAGGTGCGCCGCCCGTGCGCCCCCACGACATGTCGCCAATGTCCACCTTCGACTTCGTAGAGAGTTGTCACCCAGTAGCCGTCGTCGAAGTTCATGTAGAGCAGCTCGGCGCGTCCGTCGCGGTCGAGGTCTAAAAGGTCGAAGACGCCGCGCGCGTCCTCCTGAAAGTATCCGTCGGCTTCGAAGAGGACGGGGCGCCCACGCCCGTCGAAGGTCAGGGCGGTGAGGTGAGTCGTCGGCGCGAGTCCGTTGCCGCCCGTGGGCGCGACGATGACGAGGTCTTGCACGCCGTCGCGGTCAAGGTCGGCCGTATAGAGGCGCGCGCCGTACCCGGAGAGGTTGCCGAGCCGCACGCGCCACGCCGCGCCGCCCTTGTCCTTGCCCGTAACGACGGCGCGGCCTTCCTCGTCCATCTCGAAGGTCGAGCCGGAAGGCCCGGCCTTCATACTCGCGGACGCGGCGGGGCCTTCGCCCCTCAGGCCGAAGTAACCGGGGCGATCCCCGCCGCCGGTGCGGCCGACGAGCTTGACGGGGAAGCGCCGGTCGGTCTCGGCCTTCGTCAGCGGAAGGTAATCTTGATTCTGCGCGGAGCACGGCCGCGCGCAGACTAACGTCAGCAGCAGGATGTTCGTCAGTAGTCTTCTCATCGGTGGTGTCACGCATTGTAGATTTGAAATTTCAAATTTCAAATCTCCGAAGGTTCGTGTAACTTACACGGCATGCGTGGCACGCTCCCCCTTCTGACGCTCGCCGCACTTCTTCTCCTCTGCACACGGCCGGACGTACGCGCGCAAAAGGCTGCGCGGGCCGGCGTGGCGCGCGAGCGGCAGGTCGCCGCGCGCTTCGCGCCCGTCTTCCGGCAGGCGCTCGGCGACCACCCGCGCGCGGACTACGTCACGCGCTTCGACTTCGACGGCGACTGGCGCGGCGACAACAACTGGCAGAACACGGACGACCCGAAGTTTCGCCTGCGCGCCTACGTCTACTTCGCCGTGAGCGAGACGCAGACGCACTTCTACGTCCACTACGCGCTCTTCCACCCGCGCGACTACAAGGGCGGCACGGCGGCCGGGCCGCTCCTGAGCGACGCCATCCGCGAGGGCGTCCGCCGGGGCGGACAATACGACCCGACCGGCCTCTCCTCCGAAGCCGTGCTCGCGCACGAGAACGACATGGAAGGCTGTCTCGTCGTCGCGGAGAAGGACGGCGAAGACCCGGCGCGCGCGCGTGTCATCCTCGTCGAGACGCTCGCGCACGACCGCTTCCACAAGTACGCGCCCGAAGGCGCGGAGGCGCCCGCCTCCTTCGAGCGCGTGCGGGTCGAAGGCCAGAGCCCTCTGCTCTTCGTCGAGGCCAAAGGGCACGGCGTCCTCGCGTACGAAGGCGGCGACAGGCAGGAGTCGAAGCGCGGCACGCTCGTCTACGGCTTCGCCGGCCGCGCCGAAGACCCGGAGGCTTCGGGCGGAGAGAAGGAGTCGGTCGGCTACGAACTCCTGCCGCTCTACGACACCCTCTGGCGGCGCGCGCTCGCGGGTTCGAAGGAGACCTTCGGCGAGGTCTTCGACTTCGGCTCGCTCTCCTTCCAGGCGGCCGGCGCGAAGGCCCCGTCCGGGCGCACGAAGAGGTTGGGCCGGCTCGGCACGGCCTTCCTCGGCAAGTTCGGCGCGCCGAACGCCGCGCGCCCGCCCTGGGGCTGGTTCGACCGCGCCGAGCGCGAACGTCCGCGCGGCGAGTGGTTCTTCGACCCGGCCGCGACCGCCAAACGCCACCTCGGCCGCGGCGCGGAGTTCTCGACCGCCTACGTGTACGCGCCCTTCCTCGGCATCTTCCGCCGTTAGGCCGTGGTTCTGGCATTGCGCTGGAAATCGGCGCGCTTTAGTGCTTTACTAAGGGCTGACAAGTCCCAAAGTTCTTGCCCTCTCTCACAGCTCTGCTGATGCGCTTGTCTGAGCCTTCCCCCAAGGCGGGCACGCTCTACCTTGAGGGGGAGTCATGGCAAGTTCCAACGTCCGATTCGCGGCGGACAAAGTGGGCGGCTTCAGTCGCCCCGAGATGCCGACCATCCGGTCGCTCCTGTCGGCCCTGCGCTCGCACGACCCTTACACATACCGCCACTCTCTGCGCACAGTCCGCCTGAGCCTCCTGCTCGGGCGCGCCTGCGGCATCGACACCAACGCGCAACTGCGCGTCCTCGGCCTGGGCGCTCTGGCCCACGACCTCGGGAAGATATTCATTCCCGGCAGCGTGCTGCACAAGGAGGGGCGTCTGACGGCGGCCGAGTGGGCCGCCGTGCGACAGCACCCGCTCGACGGCGCGCGCCTGCTCATCGGCGTCGCCGCCTCAGAAGGCGTCTGCCGCATCGCGGCCGAGCACCACGAGCGCTGGGACGGCCGCGGCTACCCCGCGGGCTTGGGCGGCGAACGGATAGACTTCAAAGCGCGCGTGGTCTCCGTGGCCGACGCCTTCGACGCGATGACGAGCGTCCGCGCCTACGGCCCGGCCGTCGGCTACGAAGAGGCCGCGGCCGAGCTTGAGCGCTGCGCCGGGACGCAGTTCGACCCGGAGGTCGTCCGCACCTTCCTGAGCGCCCCGCGCGCGCTCCTCGAAGCCATCGTCCGGCCGGGGTAAGTTTAGAAATATTCCAGCGACACGGACACGCCGAAACTTCACGCGCCCGTGTGCCGTAAGGGTTCCTGACTTACTAAAGGGCAGAAGCCCGACCGTAAGGGAGGGCGTACGTCTCCCAGAGTAGAGTATTGCGGGAGACTGACGCCCTCCCTTACGGTCGGGCTTCTGCCTCAGAAGGAGCCCGCACGATGTCTCTGGCCCGACTCTGCCTGTTCGCCCTCCTGCTCTGCGCCGCGCCGCCCGCGGCCTTCGCACAGGCCGGCAACTTCGAGCTGGTCAAGCTGGCCGAAGGCGTCTACCTCGCGCGCCGCACCGAGCCGCCCGGCCTGACGACGAACGCCAACAGCGTCTTCATCATCAACGACGAGGACGTCGTCGTCGTGGACGCCACGCTCACGCCCGGCGCCGCGCGCGAAGAGCTCGCCGCGCTGCGCAAGCTCACCGCCAAGCCCGTCCGCTACGTCATCAACACGCACTGGCACGACGACCACGTCATGGGGAACATCGCCTACCGCGAGTCCTTCCCCGGCGCCGACTTCGTCGCGCACGAGAACACGCGCGAGTACCTGCCGACGACCGGTTTGAAGAACCGGCAGATGGCGATGTCGCCCGGCGGCTACCCCGGGTTCATCAAGGCGCTCAGGCAAAGGCTTGAGAAGAACGAGAGCGTCTTCGGCGGCCCCCTCGACGAAAAGGAGCGGGCCACCCTCGCCAGCGACATCAAGATCGGCGAGCGCTACATGGCCGAGAACCCGACCGCCACGGTCGTGCTCCCGACCGTCACGCTCCGCGAGCGCCTGACGCTCTACCGCGGCGCGCGCCGCATAGACATCCTCTACCTCGGCCGCGGCCACACGAGCGGCGACATCGTCGTCCACCTGCCCCAGGAAGGCATCGTCGTCGCGGGCGACCTCGTCATCCACCCCGTCCCGTACGTCGGCAACCCGCAGTCGCACCCCGGCGACTGGGGCGAGACGTTGGAGAAGCTGCTCGCGCTCAAACACACCATCATCGTCCCGGGCCATGGCCCCGCCCTGCGCGACGACTCATACGTGCAACTGATGTCGCGCCTCTTCAGTTCGATGAAGCGACAGGTCGCGGCCGCCGCCGCGCGTGGCGAGACGCTCGAACAGGTTCGGAAGTCGGTCGACCTCGACGAGTTTCGTAAACAGTTCGCCGGCGACTCGCGCGTCCGCCGCGCCGTCTTCGACAGCTACGTCCTCGGCGCCGGCCTCGCCGCCGCCTACGCCGACGCGACCGCGAAGCAGTGAGTTATGGCGCGGCGGCGCGCCCCCGAAGCACCTCGCGTTCGCGCGCGTTGCGTGTGAGCGAGGCGGCGCGCTCGAACTCGGCGCGGGCCTCTCGGTCGCGGCCGAGTTTGGCGAGGAGGTCGCCTCGCACGGCCGGGAGCAGGTGGTAGGACTTGAGCGCGGGCTCCGACCTTAACCCGTCTACAATCGAGAGCCCGGCCGCGGGGCCTTCGGCCATCCCGACCGCGACCGCGCGGTTCAGCTCGACCACCGGCGAGGGGACAACCCGCCCAAGCTCCCCGTAGAGCGCCGCGATGCGCGCCCAGTCAGTCTCCGCTGCGGCGCGCGCACGCGCGTGGCACGCGGCGATTGAAGCCTGAAGCACGTAAGGCCCCGGCTCGTCGCCCAAACGTTCGGCGCGGGCGAGTGCCGCCAAGCCCCTCCCGATGAGCAGCCAGTCCCAGCGCCCCCTGTCCTGTTCGAGCAGCAGCACGGGCTCGCCCCCAGAACCGACGCGCGCGCGCAGGCGCGACGCCTGTATCTCCATCAACGCGACGAGGCCGTGGACTTCCGGCTCCGCGGGCGCCAACTCGGCGAGGACGCGCCCCAGACGCAGAGCCTCTTCGCAGAGCGCGGGGCGCACCCAGTCCTTCCCTTCGGTCGCCGCGTAGCCCTCGTTGAAGATGAGGTAGACGATTTCGAGCACGGAGGAGAGGCGGGCTTCCAACTCCGCGCCGCGCGGCACCTCGAAGGGGACGCCCGCCTCCGAGAGCGTCCGCTTGGCGCGCACGATACGCTGGGCGATGGTCGGCTCGGGCGTGAGGAAGGCGCGGGCGATCTCGGCGGTCGTCAGCCCCCCAAGCAGGCGGAGCGTGAGCGCCGCGCGCGCCTCTTTCGAGAGCAGTGGGTGGCAGGCCGTGAAGATGAGGCGCAGGAGGTCGTCGCCGATGGGATCGTCAAGCGCCGCGTCGAAGTCGGGCGCGGTTCGTTCCAGAGCCTCAAGCTCGCGGCCCAGCTCCTCGTGCTTGCGATCAAGCATCGCCCTGCGGCGAAGCAGATCGACCGCGCGGTGCTTGGCCGCGGCCATCAGCCACGCGCCGGGGTTGTCTGGGACGCCCGACTCCGGCCAGCGTTCGAGCGCCGTGACGAGCGCGTCCTGCGCAAGCTCCTCTGCCAGCCCCATGTCGCGCACGACGCGCGCGAGCCCCGCGATGAGCCTCGCCGACTCGATCCGCCAGACCGCTTCGATGGCGTGATGTGTGTCCGAAACCTCCACGGACACACATCACACCATCAACAAAGGGCGTGCGCAAGTGGCGCGCGTTTAAGCCTTCTGCTGCTCCTCGATCTGGGCGCGGAGGCGCTCCTCCTGCTCCCTGAGTTCGGGCGTGAAGTCCTCGCCGAAGTCTTCGAGGCTTCCGACCGGGCGAATCTCTATCTCCGACGCCTCGCCGTAGCCGGGGTCGCCCTCGTTGGGCGCGGGGATGCGCTTGACCCACTCGACGGCCTCTTCAATCGAGCGCACCTGCCAGAGCCAGAAGCCCGCGATCAGCTCCTTCGTCTCGGCGAAGGGGCCGTCGATGACGGTCTTGCTCGCGCCCTCGAACCTGACGCGCTTGCCCTTCGAGCTGGGGTGCAGCCCTTCGCCCGCGAGCATCACGCCGGCCTTGACCAGCTCCTCGTTGAACTTCCCCATCTCGGTCAGCATCTTCTGGCCCGGCAGGACGCCCGCCTCCGACGCCGCGTTCGCCTTGATAATCACCATCACTCTCATCGCATCTCTCTCCTTAAAAGTTATTCGGTCTTTACACTCCCGAGCCGGCCCCAAACCCGCGCTCTACATACACGACGAACGGGCCCGTGCCGAATCGACAGGGGTGACGAAATTTTTTTCGACTTTTTTACCGCAGACACACGAGAGGCACGGCTTGAAGACTTATCGCTTCAAGCCGTGCCTCTCGTGTGTCTGCGGTGAAAGCTTACTGAGCGCGCTTGCGGCTGCGGCCGACGCCGATGCGCTCCTCGACGAGCGCCTTGACTTCGAGGGGGACGCCCTCGGCGCGCGCGCGGCGGATGAATTCCGCGTCGATGTTGAAGATGCGCATCTTGACGAGGTCTTCCACGTCGAGGTCGTTTAGGCCCTCGCCGCGGACTTCGGCGACGAACTCGGGCGTGACCTTGAAGATGCGCATCTTGACGAGGCTCTCGAACGGCTCGTTCGTGAAGCCCAGCCGCGCGGCCTCGCGGACGAAGTCGGCATCGATCTTAAAGATGCGCGCCTTGACCAGCTCCTCCATGCGCAGGCCCGGGAAGCCGCTCGCCTTCATCTCGCGCATGAACTTCGAATCGACCTTGAAGATGGCCGCCTTGAAGAGGTCGTCCACGTCGAGCTTGCCGAAGTCGGCCGAGAGCAAATCGTCCGCGAGCGCCGTCGTCACGTTCAAGACGGTCGCGGCGAAGACCCTGTCCATCGGCTCGCCGTGCTCGTTCCACGAGTCCGTCTTCTCGAAGTCGAACCCGCGCGCCTTCATCGCCGAGACGAAGCCGGCGTTCGGCGTGAAGGTGAACGTGCCCGAGCCTCTCCCGTTCTGGAAGCTCCCTTCGAGGTCTACGCGCCCGGCCTCGCGCACGAGCGCGAAGCGGACGGGGCCGCTCCCCTGCGCCTGCTCGCGCGTGATTCCCTGCAACTCCGAGAAGTCGTAGGTCTGCCCCATCTGGCTCCGGCCGCCGCGCTCGGTGCGCCGTTCGAGCGAGAGGTGGAGGCCGTCCTTTTTCTCGGCCTCCTTCTGCCAGTCGTTCTCGTCGGCCTGCTCGTACTTCCTGCCGAACTTCCTGTCGGCGTACTTGTCCCCGAACGAGCCCGTCCAGGTGCCCGTCAAAGTCGCCTGCGCGCGCGCGGCGCTCGCGCCCGCGGCCAGCACGAAGAGCGCCAGCGCGAGGGCGGCGCGCGTCCAAACCTTCACGTTCGTCTTCATCACACAATCTCCCGTGGTAGAAATTTCAGCGGCGCTTGCGAACAGGAAACACCGCGCCCCGCGGGTTTGTGACAGAAACTTCTTCCGGGTTTCAGGTGAGGCGAAAAGCCGACGAGCTGAAGGACGGAAGTCTATAAATCTGGATTTCGGCGCGCCGAACTCGGTCGCACGCGCGCCAGACCCACCTTTGCGGCGGCCACGCTTACGCGTACAATCCGGCCCGCATTGAGTCTCCATATCTTCGAAGAGAGGTTCACTTGCCAGACCGTAAAAGCCAGAAGGGCCGGCGACCGTTCGGGCCGCCCAACTACCGCGGCATCATCTTCGACCTCGCCGTCTTCGTCTTCAACGTCTTCCTCGTCCGGCTCTCGACGCGCTACGTCGGGCGCCTGCTGTCGCTGACCTACATCAAAGACGACCCGCAGGCGGCCCGCTCGCTGCTCTACGTCGTCTCGGCGGCCTCGGCCGCGCAGCTCGTCGGCGCGTGGCTCAAGCGCCGGCCGCTGCAGACGCGACTGCTCCTGCGGGGCGAGGGCGTCCCCGGCGCCTTCGGCTGCCTCCTCATCCTCCACTTCTCTCTGACGCTCGTCACCGGCGCGGGCATCGCCGCGCTGCTGCCGTTCGAGGCGAAGGGCGGCACGACGGTGCTCGTCATGCTTCTCAGCATGATCCCGACGGCGCTCGTCTGGCGCGCGCTGACGCCTTACAGCAAGCCGCCCGCGCGCGACTGGCGCAGCTCGCGCGCGACCGAGACGTTCGCAGACCTCTGCCTCTTCGCCTACATGCTCGTGAACCTCGCCATCTGGAACACGGTGACCTCCGGCGCGAACCTGCCCGTGTCCGGCCTGGGCGACCTCTTCGAGCGCGCCCTCGGCTTCCTCATCCTGAGTCCCGTCATCCTCCTCTTCTACATCCCGCCACGGCTCCTCTTCCTCGTCGAGGATTACAAGTACCGCCTCACCTGGATCAGCATGACGATAGCCGTCGCGCCCGTCGCCTACCGCGTCATCTTCGGCGTGGCCCCGGCCGTGGACTGGTGAGCGGCCCGAACCGTCAACGTCTCAACAGTCGCGTGAGGGCTCTGACTAACGAGTCGATGCCCTGCGTTTTTTTAACGAGCAGGACGGGTGTGTGCTCGCGGTGCGGGAGCGTGCGGGCGTAAGCCTCTAACTCTGCGCCCGTCGGGTCGGCGTCGAACAGGAAGAGTGAGTATTCGATGTTGCTTTGTAGGAACATGCGAGCGACGGGAGCGGGCGCGCGCACCAGGACGCAGTCGAGACGCTTGAGCGGGTCTTTGAGCAGCCACGGCAGGGCCGCGTCGTCACCGGCGTAGAGTACGCGGCGTGTCGGCATATAACACGGTGTGCAGCGGCGCGCGGTCTGCTATCATGCGCGCGGTCTACTCGAAAATTCGGCAACGGGTCGGATGCGTGCCTGCTCACCCTCAATCTCGGAGAGATGAGCATCGCCGTTGAGCAAGGAAGGTTCCTACTCACGGCGAAAAGATTACGCGAAGACATATTGGCTGCAATTGCAGCCAAGTGCAAGCCGCGCCCATCAGGAGGGGACTCCTGATGGGCAGGCGACCGCGCCGCCAGCAAGAGCGGCTGGCCGAAAAACTGCTACAGATTCGCCTCGCGCTCGGCCTGTCTCAGAACGAAATGCTGAGGAGTTTGGGGGCCGAAGAAGACCTCTACCGCACGAACATCTCCAACTACGAATTAGGCGAGCGCGAGCCGCCGCTATACGTCCTTCTCGGATATGCGCGCCTCGCCGGAGTGTGCCTGGACGTGATCGTTGACGACGAGTTGGACTTGCCCGACAAGCTGCCCGCCAAACCGAAGCACAAAAATTAATGCGCCCCTCAAAGCTGGGAGCGCGGGCATCCCTGCCCGCATGAGCGCGAGAGCGCGAAAGCACGGAGGCTTGATAGCTCAACGTTGAGTTAAAGAGGGAGACGGTCAGCTTGCTGGCGCACGCTTGCGGGCAGGGATGCCCGCGCTCCCGGCGACAGGGGGTATGCCCAACTTAGTGAGTATCCTTTAAGAGGACGACGTCGCTCGTCGTCAGGCCGTTGGCGAGGAGGAGGCGGCCGTCGCGCGAGATGTCGAAGGAGTAGAAGACCTCGCGCGCGTAGTTGGTGAGCTGGCGCGGCTCGCCGCCTTCGAGCGGCTGGACGCGCAGGTTGGTGACGCCGTCGCGGTAGTCCGTGTAGACGAGGGAGCGCGCGTCCGTCGTCCAGTGAATCGAAGACATGCCGTTGGCCTCGTTCTGCGGCACCTCGTAGACGCGCGGCTCGCCGCCCTCGGCCGGGATGACGGCGACTGACCACGGCGCGCCCGGCCTCTCCTCCTTGTGCCAGTAGGCGACGACCTTCCCGTCGGGCGAGACCGAAGGGCGCATCGAGAGGTCTTTCGTCAACCGTTCGGGGTTGCCGCCTTCAATCGGCACGCGCCAGAGGCTCGTCCGGGAGTTCTGCCCCGCGTGCTCATAGACGACCCAGCGGCCGTCGCGCGTCACCTGCGGCCAGTTGCTGTTCTCTTCGCCCTGCGTAAGGCGCACGGGGTTGCTGCCGTCCCTGTCCATCCGCCAAATCTGCCACGTCCCCGAGCGGTTCGAGTGGAAGACGATGTAGCGCCCGTCGGGCGAAGAGGCCGGCGCGTAGTTGCGCCCCGCGCCCGCCGTCAACTGCGCCTGCCCGCTCCCGTCCGCGGACATCTCCCAGATGTCCGCGTTCCCCGAGGCGTCCGAGGCGAAGAGCACGCGCCCGTCCGGCGTCCACGTCAGGTCGACGTAGCGCCCCGCGCCCGAAGTGATCTGCGTCGTGCGCGAGTAGTCGTTCGCGGGCGCGAGGAAGATGGTCGTCAGCGTCTGGCTCTGCACGCCCGCGAGCGTATCCGCGTCGGAGGAGAGGCTCAGGTCGCCGTAGTCTGTCAGGTCGTTCGTCACGCGCGACGCGACGCCCGCGGGGTAAGCGACGCGCCAGAGCTGCCGCATGGAGATGGTCTCGTCCATCCCCGAGAGCAGCAGCGCCGAGCCGTCCGCGAGCCACACCAACTGGCCCACGTCGCTCCAGCGCTTGCCCGGCGTCAGCTCGCGCTGGGCGCCGCCCTCCGTCTCCGCCTCCAGCGCCTTCAGGAAGAAGCCGTTCGCGTCCGAGGTCTCGACCAGGAAGGCCACGCGCTGGCCGTCGGGCGAGAAGGCAGGGGCGACCGCGGCCGAGAAGTGCTCGGGGTAGTCGCGCGCCGTGACGGCGCGTTCGTTCGTCCCGTCATCGTTCGAGACGTAAAGGGTCTCGCGCGCGACCTTCGCGTCCGCGAGGACGAAGGCGAGACGTTTGCCGTCTTGCGAGACGCCGACGCCGCCGGCCACGCCGCGCCGGATGGGCGTCACCGAGCCGCCGAGCGCCGGCACGCGGTAGAGGTCGAAGCCCGCGCCCTCCTTCGCCGCCAGAGTGTAATAGAGGTACGTGCCGTCGTGCGAGAAGGTGATGTTGCGGAAGTACGCCTCCGCGGGCGGCACCAGGCGCACGCTGTTCGAGACGGCGACCTGCCGCACCCAGAGGCCCTGCTTCCCCGCCTCGTCGATGACGTAGGCGACGATCTTCCCGTCCGGCGAAAGGGCCGCGCGCCTCACGTTCCCGGCGGCCGTAATCTTCGAGACGGCCGCGTGCTGGAACGAGGGGCGCTCGACGCCCTTCCCCCTGAAGTACCAGACGCCGAGGCCCGCGGCCGACAGCGCGACGAGCGCGAGCGCCGCCGCGAGCGGCAGAAGGCTGCGACGCTTTCTCGATTCGCCGCGACGTGAGACCGCGCCGCCCTCGTCAAGCTTCAGAGCGACCGGCGCGTCCTTCGTCGCCTGCGTCGAAGGCGTCGTGTGAATGGCCTTCGCGCCGGCCTCGGTCGTGTGCGTCGCCTCCCAGGAGCCGACGCGGCGGAGCAGCTCCGCGAAGCGCCTGTCCGAACGCAGGCCGTCGAGCCGCGGGTCGACGCGGACGAAGGCGAGTCCGACGGCGTGCTCTTCGGCCGCGCGCCCCAGCCATTCGAGCGCGCGGTCGTTGTCGCCCAGGAGCGAGTAGACGACCGCCGCCTCGTACGCCAGCGCGCCGCGCACCAAGCCCTCCGAAATAATCTTCTCGACCTCGGCGCGAGCCTCCTCCTTCCGGCCGCACGAGGCGAGCACGTGCCCGTACTTCAGGCACGTCGTCGGCGAGTCGCCCGCGAACGCGCGCTCCTGCTCGTAGACGGCGAGCGCCTCCTCGCACATCCCCTTCCGCTCGTAGCACCAGCGCAGGACGATGTGCGCTGACATCGAGCCGGCGTCGAGTTCGAGCGCGCGCCGGCAAGCTTCAAGCGCCTCGTCAAATTTGCCGGCGAGGAAGAGGACGTTGGCCGCGCCGGTCGCCACCACCGCCGAGCGCGGCGTCAGCTCGCGCGCCTGCTCGATCTCGGCGGCGGCCTCTTCGTGCCGCCCCATCGCCGAGAGGTTGAAGGCGTGCCAGCGGCGCGCGACTGCGCTCTCGGGTTTCAACTCGACGGCGCGCGAGAGTTCCCTCTCCGCGCCCTCCCAGTCGCGCTCGTAGTAGAGCTTGACGAAGCCGAGCGAGGCGTGCGCCTCGGCGAGAGCGTCGTCGGCCTCCACCGCCCTCAAAGCGGCGGCGACCGCCTTCTCCCACGCGCCCGCGGGCGGAGGCTCGACGTACCAGTTCATCAGGGCGTAGCACTCGGCCAGCTCCGACCACGCCATCGCGAACTTCGGGTCGCGCTCGACGGCGCGCTCAAGGCGTTCGACCGCCTGCCGCATGCCGTCGGCCGTGCGGCGCGTCGAGAAGTAGCGCCCCGCGACGTAGAGCTGATGCGCCTCCTCGTCGTCCGTGAGGCGCGGGCCTGTGTTGGGCGTCGTGTGCACGCCCTGTGAAGGGATCGTCTTCGTCGGCCCAGTGGTGCGCGGCTTTAAGGGGTCGCCGGTCGTCGCGCCGGGTTCGCGCGCGGGCGCGACCTCGGTCACGGCCGCGCGCGCTCGCTCCAACCCGTCATCCATCAGTTGCGGAACCAGCGCCTGCGCGACCTGCTCGGAGACCGCGTCCTCGACGGCGAAGAAGTCTGTGAACTTCTCGTCGAACTTGCCGGCCCAGAGCGGCGCGCCGTCGCGCGTGCGGACGAGCTGGACGGTGACGCGCACGCGCTCGCCGCCGCGCTGGATGCGCCCGTCGAGAACATAACTAACGTCCAGCTCGTGCCCCGCGAGCGCCGCGCTCTGCTCGCCGTCGAAGTATTTGATGACCGAGCTGGTGGGCCGCACGATGATGCCGCCGACGTTCGAGAGCTTCGTGATGATGGCGTCGGCCACGCCCATGCCGAGGAACTCGTCGCGGTTCTCCTCGTGGCTCAAGGTCTTGAACGGGAGGACGGCGATGGACTTCGCGCCGGTCGTCGGCTCCGCCTCGCCGATGCGCGTGTCGGCCGTGACGGGGAAGTATGCGGGCGCGCTGACGGGGCGGCCTTCGAGGTAGTGCTCGATGTCGCGCGCGAAATCCTCGACCGTCTGGTAGCGCCGCTGCGGCTCCTTGCGCAGGGCCTTGAGGACGATGTTGTCGATGCTGCCCGAGAGCTGCCGGCGCAGCTTCTCAAGGCTCCCGTCGCGGACGCGGCTGACGGAGTCGGGCGTGATCTCCAGCGGCTCGCGCCCGAACGAGGGGAGGACTTCGATGAGGTTGACGGCGACGGACGGGCGCTCCGGCTCCTGCTCGCAGATGACGCGCGCCACCTCTTCGGGCGAGCGGCTGCGGAAGGTGTATGGGCGGTGGCCCGTCAAGAGGTCGTAGAGCAGGACGCCCAACGAGTAAACGTCCGAGACCATCGTCACCGTCTCGCCGCGCACCTGTTCGGGACTCGCGTACTCGGGCGTCATCAGGCGCATCGCGAGCGTCGTCGGGTCGAGCGCGCGCCCGCCCATCTCGGGGTTGAGGAGCTTGGCGATGCCGAAGTCTAAAAGCTTCGGCGTGCCGTCGGCCAGCACCAGCACGTTCGAGGGCTTGAGGTCGCGGTGGATGACGAGGTTATGGTGCGCGTAGGCGACGGCCGCGCAGACCTTGAGGAAGAGCCGCAGGCGCTCGGGCGTCGAGAGCTTGTGCGCGTCGCTGAACTGGTTGATGGGTAGCCCCTCGATGTACTCCATGACGAAGTACGGGAGGCTGTCGTCGGTCGTGCCGCCGTCAAGCAGGCGCGCGATGTTCTGGTGTTCGAGCGAGGCGAGGATCTGCCTCTCCTGCCGGAAGCGGCGGAGGATGAAGTCGGTGTCCATCCCCCGCTTGACGAGCTTGATGGCGACGCGCTTCTGGAACTCGTCGTCGGCGCGGACGGCCAGGTAGACCGCGCCCATGCCGCCGCGGCCCAGCTCCCTCACGATGCGGTAGGCGCCGACGCGGCGTCCGATGAAGGGCGCGTCGTCGTCGAGCTTGGCGGCGTTGGTGATGCGGCCGGCGACCGCGGGCTCTTCGATGAAGGAGCCGGCCGCGTCGTGCGATTGGATGAGCAGCTCGACCTGCCGGCGCAGCTCGGCGTCCCCGCCGCAGGCGTCGGCTAAGTACGCTTCGCGCTCGGCGGGGTCGAGTTCGACGGCGGCGTCGAAGACGCCTTCAATCTGCTTCCAGCGTTCGGGTGTCAAGGGGGAACTTCTACTTCTCTAACTAAAGGGCGGCCCGGCCGGACTCGCTCCATCTCCGGCCCGCCGCCCACGAAAAACATCGCGTGTCTGTCAGATGATTCTCAGGAAGTGGCGGATGCTTCTGCGGGGGCCGCCGCGTGCCCGGCCCGTGCCGGCTGCTTCCTAAGGAGAGGCAAGACATTTTCAGACGCGCGCCGATTATAACAAACGAAGTGTGCGCTTGAAACCTTCCGGCCGGCGCGGGAAAAATCTCGGCCGCGCCGCGCGAAAAGCCTTAACAAAGCGGGCGGGCGGAGTTATCATACGGCCCGTCCCCGCTACACCTTCCCCGCAGAAGCCGGTCGCAGCCGGCCGCCCCCGCGGCGATTCCCGACGCAGGCGAAGCCCCCGCCGTTCGAATTGAAATACAGGCCCCTTGTCTCTGCTCCTTAAACGGATGGAGGCGCACTTCGTGAAGTACAGTCCTCAGCGAAAGGCGAGGTCTGCCAGCGCGCGCAGACTCTCAAACAACAAGGCTCTCGTCTTCTTCGTCTCCGCCGCGTTGACGCTCGCGTCGGCGCTTTTGACTCCGCCGCGTCACGCACGGGCCGCGGGCGAAGGGCCGACGGCAGCGGCCGCCTGGACGCCCGACCTCGCGTGGATGCGGGGCGGGCGCGCGGGCGGCATCGGCAAGGCCGCGCTCTCGCCGGACGGCCAGACGCTCGCGACGGTCAACGGCGGGGCCATCAGCCTCTGGCGCTACGCCGACGGGCAGCTCGTCGGCAGCATCAACGCGCCTTGGATTGACTCGCTCAAGTCGGTCAGGTTCACGCCCGACGGGCAGTACGTCGTCGCGGGCGGCACTTGGATTCCGGGCAGCGGCGGCCAGAGCACGCTCCGCATGTGGCGCGTCGCAGACCGGAGCCTCGCGCGCAACTTCGCGGTGACGTGGGACGTGAAGTCCGTCGCGGTCTCGTCGGACGGGAAGTACGTGGCGGCGGCCGTCGGCGGCGGCGACCCTTCGGTCATCCTCTTCGACGCGGCGACCGGCGCGCAGGTCTTGACGCTCGGACACTTCGCCGCCAACTGCGTCGCCTTCTCGCGCGACGGGTTCGTCGCGGCGACCGGCGCAGACCAGTTCGGCGACCCGCCGACCGTGGACGTCTGGCACGTGCCCGACGGCCTCCTCGTGGCGAAGCTCACCGGCCTCAGCTTCATCTCCGACACGGTGGCCTTCTCGCCCGACGGCCGCTACCTCGCGGCCGGAGACTGGGGCGGCAACGGCCTGCCGGCGAAAGTCCTGGTCTGGCTCGCGCCGGCGTTTACGCCCGTGCGTTCGTTCACGCCGTACGACGGCTCGGGCGGGCAGATAGCCTTCACGCCCGACAGCCAAAGTCTCGCGACCTTCTCGGGCTCCACCGGGATTGCGCTCTGGCACCTGCCGGACGGGCTACGGACTGCTTCGGTGGGCGTCAACGTCAGCCCCGTCTGGAACATCATCTTCTCCGACAACAACACGGTCTTCGCCTCGGGCGGGGACAGCCTGGCCGAGATCAGGCGCGTCTCGGACGGGGCACTTTTGCGCACGCTCGGCTCCAACCGCGGGGCCGTCACGTCGAGCGTCTTCTCGCCCGACGGCGCGCACTACGTCATCGGCAACTTCGCCGGCGGGGTCGAGATGCTGCGCGCCTCGGACGGCGCGGCGGAGCGCAACGTCGCGACGCACAACGCCGTCGTCAACTCGGTCGCCTTCTCGCCCGACGGGACGCGCGTCGCCTCCGCCTCGGGCCAGTGTTTCGAATCCTACGACACGCGCATCCTCGTCACGCCGGTCGTGAGCGGCATGGCGCAGCTTACCCTTCCCGGCAACGAGTACGGGACGCTCTCGGTCGCCTTCTCGCCCGACGGGTCTTTGCTCGCCTCGGGCGGGTGCGACGACGACGTGAGGCTCTGGCGCACCTCGGACGGCGCGCCCGTGCGGGAGCTGGAGGGGAAGGACCAGCCGGTGCCTTCGGTCGCCTTCTCGCCCGACGGGCAGTTCGTCGCGGGGGGCAGCAGCGACTCGACCGTGAGGCTCTGGCGCGTCTCGGACGGCACGCTCTTCCGGACGATTCCGGGCGACGGCTTCCCGGTCGGCTCCATCGCCTTCGCGCCCGACGGGAAGACGCTCGCGCTCACGACCTCCAACGGCGTGCAGCTTTGGCGACTGCCCGGCGGCACGCTCATCAGGAAGCTCTACGCCGAGTCCGGCATCAACAACTTCAACAACGTCGTCTTCTCGAAGGACGGGGCGGCGGTGGGCGTGGCGAACGGCAGCTACCCGCCGACGATACGCTTCTGGCGCACCTCGGACGGCGCGCAGGTGAAGAGCTACAACCGCGAGACGGGCACGGTGCAGCCGCCCACGCTCGCGCTCTCGCCCGCGGGCACGCTGCTCGGCATCGGCCGCTACGATTCGGTCGTCGAGGCGGCGCGCATGAACTTCTCGGACGTGGCCTCTTACACACCTGCTTATGAGGGCGAGGTCACGACGGACTGTAACCAGATTAAGGGCTGGGCCTGGGACTCGAAGCAGGCGGACGGCGCGGTCGTCGTCGACATCTACGACGGCGGGACGCTACTCGCGACCGTGCCCGCGAACGGCTTCCGGCAGGACATCTACGACGCGGGCAAGGGCAACGGCTATCACGGCTTCAGCTTCGCCGTCCCGGCGGCTCTCAAGAACGGCACGCCGCACACGCTCTCCGTCCGAGTCTCCGGCACGAACGTCGAGCTGAGCGGCTCGCCGCAGACGCTGACCTGCGGGACTGCGACCGCGACGCCGACGCCAACACCAGTCTCGACACCGACGCCAACACCTACGCCGACGCCAACGCCGACGCCGGTCTCAACTCCTACACCAACGCCTACGCCGACACCAACTCCGACACCGACGCCCGTGGTCGTACCTACTCCGACGCCGACGCCGAGCGCGACGCCGACGCCGAGTCCGACGCCTCTGCCCGCCATCGTGAAGATTCAGGGGCGTGTTCTGGATAAGGCCGCGGGCGCCGGCGCCGCGGGGCTGACGGTCACGCTCTCGGGCGACGCGACGGCCGCGGCGCAGACCGACGCCGAAGGGCACTACTCGTTCGTGAACCTGCCCGCGGGCGGCGCGTACACCGTGATGCTCGCCTCGCCCGGCTGGGCCTCTTCGCCCTACGCGCGCACGTACCTCGACTGCCACGCGGACAAGGCTTCGGACTTTGAGGCCGCGGCCGACACGGACGGCGCGCCGCCGCCCGTGCTCAGCTACGTCGAGGTGTCGGACGGCTCGTGCCCCGACTGCGACCCCGTGCCCTCGCCCGGCGCGGCCGCGAACCCCGTCGACGACTCCGAATACTTCGTCGCCTTCCACTACCTCGACTTCCTCGGCCGCGGCCCCGACACCTCGGGGCTCAACTTCTGGCAGCGCGAGATCGAGTCGTGCGGCACAGACATACAGTGCCGCGAGGTGAAGAGGATCAACGTCTCTGCCGCGTTCTTCCTGTCCATCGAATTCGAGAATTCGGGTTACCTCGCCTACCGCATGGGGCTCGCCTCCTTCGGCGCGGCGCCGAAGTACAGGCAGTTGATGTCCGACTCGCGCGCACTGGCCGCGGGCGTGCAGGTCGGCATCGGCGATTGGGAGGGAGGGCTGGCGCGGAACCGGCAAGCCTTCGCGAACGAGTGGGTCAACCGCGCCGAGTTCAAAGCGGCGTACGGGGGGATGACGGACGGGCAGTACGTCTCCGCGCTGCTCTCGAACGCCGGCCTCGGCGAGGCGCGTGCGGCGCCGCTCGTCGCCGGGCTCAACGCCGGGAGCATGTCGCGCGCCGACGTGCTGCTGAAGGTCGCCGACGACGCGGAGCTGAAGGCGAAGGAGAAGAGCCGGGCCTTCGTGCTGATGCAGTACTACGGCTACCTGCGCAGAGACCCGGACAAGGAGGGCTACGACTACTGGCTGAGCAAGCTGAACTCTTTCGGCGGCGACTTCGTCCGGGCGGAGATGGTCAAGGCCTTCCTCGACTCCGGCGAGTACCGGCACAGGTTCGGCAGTCGTTGAAGACAATTGACCACGGAGACACGGAGGCACAGCTAAGAGCATTTAGCTGTGCCTCCGTGTCTCCGTGGTCAATTGGTCTGGGCTTTAAGTCAGGAGACGAAGGTGAGATAGATGTGCGCCTTCTGGCGGAGGAAGGAGAGGGCGGTGGGCAGGTCGCCGTCGCGGAAGGCCGTGAGCACGTGCGGCGGCGCGCCGTACTTATCCTTGAGGCACTTGTAGGAGGCGACCCACTCCTTCGGGTTGCCGGCCGCGCCCGCGGCCATCGCCGCCCAGACGCGGTAGAGGTCGGCGTAAGCCTGCACCGACAGCCTCAACGCCGTCTTCTTCGGGCACTCCGGCAGATCCAACAGAGTCCGGTTCACCTTCGAGAGCGCGAGCATCACCTTCCGCTTGTACTCCTGCCGGTCGACGCGCTCGGGCGGCAGGTCTTCGCCCTCGTCGTCGACGAAGGAGCGGCTCAGCCGCTTCAAGGCCGTCACGCCCGCGCGGATCGACTTCGTCTGCGCGAGCGAGAGCGAGAACTTGTCTTCGTCCCCGCCTTCGACTTCGGTGTAGCGCACGCCGAAGCCGACGCCCTGGAACTGGTTCGTCACCTCGCCCCAGACCTTGACCCACTCGCCGTCGTGCAGCTCGACCTCGACGCGGATCAGCTCGCGCAGCGTCGTCTTCTGCTCGCTCAGGATGAAGCAGCCGCCCTCGCTGATGTCGCTGATCGTCCCCTCGTAGTAGCCGAAGAGGCCCTCCCAGCGCACGCGCAGGTAGATGTTGATGCGCTCGTGCTGGCGGCGCTCGATGGGCTCGATCTCGTCCACCTGGACGACCTTCGTGTCGGGGCCGATGGCCTCGGCGTTGCGGGCCACGACGGGCGGCGCGTTCTTCGTGTCGGCGGCGGTGCTCATGTTGCCTCTCTACTCCCCCGCGTCCTCGGCCGCGTGCGCCTGCACGCCCCGCAGCGCCTCGCGCATGCCGACGTGGTGGATGAGCGTGGACAGGTACTGCGCGAACTCGTGGAGCACCAGCTCGAAGTCCTCCATCGCCTCGAAGGCGTGCTTCACGTCGTCCACGTAGCGGGCGAACGCACCCCAGTCCCTGTAGAAGAGGAAGTGCATCGTCTCCTCGCGGAAGTGTTCGAGGTGGCGGACGAGCGAGTGCTTGAGGAGGATGCCGCTCGAACCCTCGGCGGTCGAGACCCGCTGCAGGAGCGAGTGCAGCTCATGGTAGAGCGTGAAGGAGTTCTGCACCTTGGCGCGGTAGTCTTCGAAGAGCTGCTCGCCGGTCACGCGCGGGTTGAACGCCTGCGCGAGCGTGACGGCCGTCTGCTGGAGGCAGTTGTGCAGCAGCCCGTAGGCGCGGCTGAGGTCTGCGCGCTTGTACGCGCGCGACTCGTCGGCGAGGCCGGGGAACTCCTGGCGGAAGACCTTCGTCAGCTCGTGGCCGATGACGAAGCGCATGCCGTCGAGGACTTCGTGCACGCGGCGCGGCAGGCGCGTGCCGCCCGAGACGGCCTCGGTTATCTGCGCGAGCAGGGCGGCGCTCTGCGCCCTCACGTCCTCGAAGAGCGGCCCCGTGCTGACGGCGCGCGGCTGCGTCAGCGTGTCCTCGATGACGGCCAGCGTGCCGAGCGTCCCCAGCAGGCGCGCGAAGGTCGCGGAGATCAGCTCGCGCAAGTTCACGGGCACCCTGCTCGTGACGATCTCGGCGAAGGCGGGCGGCAGCTCTCGGGCCGCCTGTCCGGGCGCGGCCGTCGACTCGGCCGCCAACTCGGCCGCTTCCGGAAGGTCGGACGGCGGCGGCGGGGGCGGCGGAGGGTTGACGGCCTGCGGCGCGGGCGTCTCGTTCGACTCGAACTCGGGCGCGGGCGTCTCGTTCGATGCTGACTCGGGCGCGGGCGTCTGCGCCGCGGGGGGCGGCGACTCTTCCCAGCGCGCGGGCGTCGACCAGTCCAGCTCTCCCAGGTCGATCTCGACTACGAACTCGTTGTCGGCGGTTGTGTCGCTCACATCGTTTCGGGGGAAGCCCACACGGGGCGGGCCGTCTGAGTATGGGTGTGCGCCCGGCGCGGGAGCGGGGCCGCGCCGGGCACACGAGGCGGGATTGTGGAAGCGGCGCGTCTTACTTCGTCTCGGAGAGCGCGGCGATGTAGCAGCCGCGCGCGGTGGCGGTCAGCGGGTCGGAGGCCAGGCGCACGTCGGAGAGATGGACGGGGAAGTCGCCCTCGGCGCGCAGGAGTTGTTCGAACTTCTGGAGGAAGCCCGCGGGCCGTGCCGTGCCGCCGGCCAGCACGACCGCCATCGGGCGGTCGACCTTCGGGAGCTGGCCCGACTTGGCGAACTCCGAGCGCAGGCGGTCGATGAGCGTGCGCATCAGGTCCTCGTAGAAGATGTGGAGCGCGCCGGTCATCTCGTCCTTCGGCGGGCGCGAGAGGTCGAGCTTCTCCTCCTTGAAGAGGCGCACCTTCGTCGTGTTGCTCTCGCCCATCACCTCGGCGACGTTGCGGTCGATGTAGTCGCCGCCGCGCGGGATGCTGAAGGTGATCATCGGCATCGACATGAAGGAGACCGAGACGTTGCACATCCCGCCGCCGAAAGAGACGCCGATGCCGGTGAAGTTCTCGTCCTGCAGCTCGGAGAAGACGACGGCCTGGCCCTCGTTGATGGCCTTCGCGTTGTAGCCGAGCGACTGGAGGTAGGTCTTGAGCACGGCCTCGTGGTAGACGAGGTTGCCGCTCACGCCGTCGCCCTTGCCGGGGACGCTGAAGCAGAGCACGTCGCTCTTCTTGGCGCGCGGCACCATCATCGAGATGATGCGCTGAATCATCTGCTGGCTGTGCTCCTCGCGCGGGTTGATGAGGCCCTCGCTCATCGGGCGGCGCGCGTCGGTGTCGAGGAAGCTGGCGAAGAAGTCGGAGTCGTTGCCGTAGACGTAGAGGTTCTTGCAGTTCTTCTCGTAGACCATCCCGCGCTGCCGGAGCATGTTCTCGGCCATCTCGGAGACGGGGACGGGGACGAAGGCGTTGAGCTGCGTGCGCGTGCGCCCGCCGTCGGGGCCGTCGGCGACGACGATGCGGCTGGTGCCGATGTCGAGCCCGACGGGGCCGGTCTTCACTTCGGTCGCTTCCGTCTTCGGGCCTGTGGGGGTCTGAGTCTTCTCTTCCATTTTCATCTCCTCGGTGGGGTCTAAAAATTTTTATTTTGTGGACGGTCTTCAGGAGCAGACTGTCGGCGGAACCTGGGGGCGGCGGTTCCGCCCGTTGACGTACGTTAGGCTTGCAAGGCGTGTGCCTTTACTGGAACCGGGGAGAGCCATTTCCAGAAACTGCCGCGGGCGACTTCCAGAAAATTCGTCGGGAGACTTTCAGGACTCGGGGTCGTTGGACTCGGCCGTCGAGGACTCGCGCTCCTCAAGCTTCTCGGCGCGGAGCACGGCGCGCTGCGCGTCCATCCGCTCGCGGTAGACCTTCTGCATCCGCCCGCGCAGCTCTTCGGGCTTCGTGCCCTGCCCCTCGGCGCGGCGCGCGAACTCCTCCTCGCCCGCCGCCACGCCCGGCCACATCCTTCCGCCGAGCAGAGAGACGAGTTCCGGGTCGTAGCCGAAGCCCAGCTCCGCCACGGACGCCGGCGCGACCGCGTACTTGTCCGAAAGGCCCATCGCCTCGAACGGGAAGTTGCGCGCCCAGTCGTGGTGGAAGGCGATGCGGCCGTTCGAGGGGTTGACCGAGACCAGCCCGTGCACCGTGCAGTTGGCGTCGTCGATCTGGTAGCGGCTGCGCAGGACTTGAGTTAAGAGGCGGCCGGCCAGAACCTGCGCCTCGGTCAACTGCTCGCCGCCCTCGGCCACGTCCGCCTTCGTCTCGAAGCAGACGCCGAGGAAGCTTTCGTTCAGGCCCGTGTAAGCGGCGCGGCCGTCCGACCAGACGGAGTTCCCCGCGTGAAAGGCGGCGTCCTCGTCGCGCACGACGCGGTATATCTGGCCGAAACGGTCTATCACGTAGTTGTAAGACTTCTTGTCGCGGACGTACGCGAGCAGGTTCTTCGAGCGGAACTCGATGGAGCCGCTGTTGCCCGCGACGAACGGGAGCAGGACGCTCTCTGAGGTGTGGTAGACGATGCCGACGGGCGCCGTCTGCGGCTGCCCTTCGGCCTCCGTGCCGCCCGGCTTGTAGACGAGATAGCGGCGCGGGCGGTTCGCGGTCTCGAAGGTGTTGATGATGCGCGCGCCGTTGCTGTAGCGCTCGAAGTCCGCCCCCTGCTCGACCAGCCAGACCTTCTCGGGCTGGTACGAAGGCAGGTGTTCCGAGAGCCCCGCCGCCACCTTCTCGTCGCCCCCGGCGTAGATGCGTTCGACGCTCTTGTAGCGGCCGGCGAGGTAGTCGTTGGCGCGCGCCACCGTCCACGCCGCGCCGCGGTAAGCCGCGAAGCAGAAGGCCAGGAGGACGAAGGCCGAAACGACGTAGAGCGGGCGCCGGAGCTGGTAGCAGCGGAAAAAGATTCGCGAAGAGAGCGGCGCCTGCTTGCACAGCCCCAGCAGGCCGTGCTTCCCGCCCGCGTCCGCGGGCAGAAGCAGGCTGACCTCGCGGAAGATCAGCGTGTAGAGCGAGAAGTCCAGGAACCTTTCGAAGAGGCCGTACTTCCGAAGCATTGCCCAGCGCCCGAGCGCCTCCTCCATCCGCGCGCTGCGCTCCGCCTGGAGCGCGAGCGTCTTGTTGAGGAAGCGCAGGCGCACTTCGGGGCGCGCGAAGAAACGTGCGTAGCTCTCCACGATCTTGAAGTGCGAGGAGGCCCTACTGTCCGACGCGGCGGCGGCGCCCAAAACCTGGTGTGGCAGAACCGTAGCCATCTCCACCCTCGGGTGCTGAACCCCTGAAAGCCTTCTACCTACTTCTGCACGGGGACGACGAGGGCGGCCGCGGCCGCGCCCTTCGCGCGCAGGGCTGCGACCGTCTGCGCAGCCCCGTCGCGGTCTGCGAAGCGCCCGACCTGCACCCTGTACCAGGTGCCGCGCCCGGGCAGCTCGGCCGCGGCCACTTGCGCCTCGAACCCCGCCGCACGCAGCGTAGAGACGCGCTCGTTGGCCTCGGACTGGCTGTTGAAGGAGCCGACCTGCGCGGTGAACTTCCCTTCGCCCGCTCCCTGCGCGGGCGTCTCGACCCGAGGCTTCTCATCCGCCTTCGGGGCGGCGGGCGGCTGAGGCTGAGGCGCCTGCGCGGGCGGCGCCGCGGGCGTCTCCGCCTGCGCCACGGCCGCGGGCGGCGCGTCGTTCGCGGCCGTCGTCTTCGGGCCGGCGGCCGTGTCGCCGGAAGGATTTACGGGCGCGACGGCCTCCGTCTTCGCGGCCGTCTCGGGGGCCGCGGGGGCTGGCTTGGCGGCGCGGGCGTCGTTACGCTTGGCGGGCAGCGTGACGGCCTCCGCCTCGCCGCTCGACCTCACCCAGCCGAGCAGGAGGACGAGCGCGGAGCAGCAGACCGCCGTGAAGAGCAGCCACGCGGGGGCCATCTTCAGCACGCGGACGCCGACCGCGAACGGGTCAGGCCCGGCGGAGTTGTGCGGCGCCGCAGGCTTCGAGGGTTTAACCGGGGGGGCCGGTTTGGCGAGTTTCGGCTCGGGGCGGGGGGACGCAGGCGGCACGTACTCGACGAGGGGCGTGGCCTCCTCGACGGCTTCCACTTCGATGACGGCCAACTCTTCGTCCACGACGGCCGGGGCGGGCATGTCGTCTTGGGTCATGGCAACTCCAAAGTTCTCTGAGGGAGAATCAAATATGGGTCGCGAGTGCTGCGAGGCGCACTCGCGCGGCTACACTTCCACGCTGACGGTTACAACTTCCATGCCCTAACCCGCCCGAAAAAAAATTTTACTTAGCCCCGCACGACGCGCGCCGGCGGCCGAATTTTCTCTCCCGGCCTCTCTCAGGGGTGCCGCGCTGCGCCGCCGTGACGCCGTTTGTCACCCGCGGGCTGACGCGATTTGTCACCGTGTCACTCGGCCGACGTAAGGTGCTCCGCTCATACCGCTCAAACCCGCGCGCCGCCGCGCCCCGAAAGGCCGAGCGAGCGTCGACGTACAGGAACGGGCCTTGCTTAAGAATCCGTGATTTTCTCTCCCCGCACGTCCCCGCGGGCGCGTGAGAGTTCTGAGACTTTGAAACGGGAGAGCAGCACTCCTTCCACCTCGCCCTTCATTTGAAAAGACCCCGCCAGCACCTCGCCGCGGAAGAGAATAGGGATGCCCCTCAAATGATCCTGACATACACGAAGCGCCCGGCACGCGCCTACGCGCTCGCGGCCGCCCTCCTGGGTGCGGCCGCGCTTGCCGTCTCACTCCCGGACTCTGCGCACCTGCTCTGGGACGGGCGCTACCTCATGCTCGCCTTCTGCGCGCTGACCCTCGGCACGCGCGTCTACGTCAAAGTCCCGCACGCGGCGACGGCCGTCCCCGCCTCGGCCGGCTTCGTGCTGCTGGCGGCGATGCAGTACGGCTTCGGCGCGGCCGTGCCGCTGGCGGCGGCCGCCGCCCTCGTCTCTTCGCTCAGGCTCTCGCGCCGCGGCGCGACGCTTTTGCACGACACGGCGCCCGCGGCCGTGGCGACACTTCTGACGGGGTGGTGCGCGCACTGGCTCGGACTCCTCTCGCCGAAGGCGCCCGCGTTCACGGCGGCCTTCGCGGCGCTGCTCTTCTCTTTCATGCAGTCGGCGTTCGTCTCGGCGCAGGTCTCCGCCTACGGGCGCGGCAGCGCGGCGCGCTCCGTCCCGCGCGCCTTCCTCGACGCGCTCGCGTGGACGTTCACGGCCTACGTCGTCACCTCCTCCTTCGCGACGCTGGCCGCGCAGGTGCCCGCAGGTCTAGCGCTCGACGCCTTCCTCGCGGTGGTCTCCGCGGCGGCCGCGGCGGACGCGCTCTACCAGGCGCACCGCGGCAACTCTTCCGCCGAGCGCGCGTGGGCCAGCCGCTCGCGCGAGCTCTTCACCAACACGCACGCCTTCGGCGTGGCCTTCGAGCACGCGGCCATCGGTATGGCGGTGCTCTCGGCCAAGGGCAACCTGCTCTGGGTCAACCGCTCGCTCTGCGACTTCCTCGGCTACGCCGAGTCCGAGCTGATGTATTCGAGCCTGAAGGCCGTGACGCACAAGGACGACCTCGTCACGGCGCTCGCCGGCCTGAAGAGCATGCTCAAGCGCAAGTCGGACTTCCTCCAGATGGAGGTGCGGCACCAGCGGCGCGGCGGCGAGCAGGTCTGGGCGCTCTGGAACGTGGCGCGCTTCACGGACGCGCGCGACGACGAGACGTACCTCATCCTCCAGCTGCAGGACATCACCGAGCGCAAGCAGTCCGAGGAGCAGCTGCGCCACGACGCCTTCCACGACCCCCTGACCGGCCTGCCGAACCGCGCGCTCTTCGCCGACCACGTCAAGCTCACCATCGCGCGCGCCAAGCGCGTGCCCACGCGCCGCTTCGCCGTCCTCTTCTGCGACCTCGACCGCTTCAAGGTCATCAACGACTCTCTGGGCCACGTCACCGGCGACCAGCTGCTCGTCGAAGTGGCCAGGCGTTTGGAAAGTTGTCTCCGGCAGGGCGACACCGTCGCGCGCGTCGGCGGCGACGAGTTCACCATCCTGCTCGACGACCTCGCCAGCGACGCCGAGGCCGGCGGCGTGGCCGAGCGCATCCAGCAGGAGGTCTCGGCCGCCATCACTCTCTCGGGCCGCGAGGTCTTCACGACGATGAGCATCGGCGTGGCCGTCGGCACCAGCTTCTACTCCGACCCCGAAGACATCCTGCGCGACGCCGACACGGCGATGTACCGCGCGAAGTCTTTGGGCAAGGCGCGCCACGTCGTCTTCGACCACAGCATGCACGCGTCGGCCGTCAACCTCTTACAGATCGAGACCGATTTGAGGAAGGCCCTGGACAAGGAGCAGTTCTTCCTGCTCTACCAGCCCATCGTCTCGCTCGACAACTTCAAGCTCTGCGGCTTCGAGGCGCTCATCCGCTGGCACCACCCGGAGCGCGGCCTCGTCTCGCCGCTCGACTTCATCCCGGTCGCGGAGGAGACGGGGCAGATCATCCAGCTCGGCGAGTGGGCTCTGGAAGAGGCCTGCCGCCAGATGCACGAGTGGCAGGAGAAGTTCCCGCAGGCCTCGCCCTTCTTCATGAGCGTCAACCTCTCGGCCAAGCAGTTCAACCACACGCTGCTGATGGCGCAGGTGGACGGCGTGCTCCGGAAGACGGGCCTCAACCCGCGCCAGCTCAAGCTCGAAATCACGGAGGGAGCCGTGATGGAGAACATCGACACGGCGACCGAGATGCTGCGCCACCTGCGCGACCTCGGCGTGCAGCTCGCCATCGACGACTTCGGGACGGGCTACTCCTCCTTGAGCTACCTGCACCGCTTCCCGATTGATACTTTGAAGATCGACCGCTCCTTCGTCACCCGCATGGCGAACAACCCGGAGAACGTCGAGATCGTCCGCACCATCATCATGCTCGCGCAGGTCTTGGGGATGGACGTGGTGGCCGAGGGCGTCGAGACCAAAGACCAGCTTAAAATCCTGCGCGACCTCAAGTGCGAATACGGGCAGGGCTACTACTTCTCCAGGCCGTCGAGCCCGGCCGACGCCGAGAAGATCATCGTCGAGACCAACGAGAAGGTGCGGAAGGTGCACATGCCCGAGGAGCCGCCCGCGCCGCCCGTCCCCAACACGAACGTCAAGACCGTCCGCTACGTCTCCGCCGACTGAAAGAACCGAAGGGCCACACAGCCATGAACGACGCGAGCAAAAAGACGCGCTTCCTCTCCGAACTCTCTTGCGCCTTCGGGCCGACGCCCGACACGCCGCGCAGCGGCACCATCACGAGCATCGGCCCCAAGGAGTGCTTCGTGAAGACGAAGGCCATCGTCATCGAAGGTCAGCACCTCCACCTGCGCGTCTGGACGCCCGCGAACTGCTGGCTGCGCCTCGCCGGCCGGGTCAAGTACCACATGGAGCGCGTCGGCTTCGGCGTCGTCTTCCAAGACCTCTCCGACGAACAGCTCACAGACCTCGCCCGCCTCGTCGAACAGCTCCGCCGCCAGCACCTCGCGCGGCAGGAGGAGGAGACCGACGACGACATGGCCGGCGTGACGGCCTTCAACTAACAAATTCACCACAGAGACACAGAGGCACGGCCTGGGGCCAATAGCTCAACAGGCTGTGCCTCTGTGTCTCTGTGGTGAAAGACCCTCCAGCGACCTGCCACCTGCTGATACCGCGGGCGCCCCTTTTCCGCGTTAACGTCTGAGGCCGGAGTCTCTCCGGCCTTTTGTACAGGACGTTGACCAGACAAGGAGGCCAGCCCGTGTTGCCACGCAGTTTCAGACAGCTCTTATCCGCCGCCCTTCTCCTCTGCCTGACGGCCGCGGCCGTCCCGGCGCAGACCCGCCGCGCCGCCGCGCAGACGAAGAGGGCCGCCGCCTGCACGGGCGCCTGGACGGGCGTCGTCAGTTATTCGCGGACGCAATCGCAGACGGACAACAAGACCGTCCCGCGCGTCTCCGGCCGCGGCGAGGACGTGCGGAACTGGGAGATGCGGTACGACTACCGCGCGACGGTCGCCGTCCTCGAAGCGCCCGAGCGCAACGGCTCGAGCGCGGGCCGCGCCAGCGTCCGGCACGACTTCTCCTCCGTCGAGACGAACACCGCGCGCGAGCGCAACTCCTGCGACCGCGGCAAGACGTGGCAGGAGATGTCGGGCAAGTTCACCTCGAAGACCGAGACGCACTCGGCAGCCAGCGGCCTCGAAGCGAACGTCTCGGTCGGCGTCAACACGGACGGCACCTACACCGTCAGCGTCGCCGTCCCGCAGATCAAAGGCACGACGACCGGCGAGCAGACCTCCTCCTTCAGCGGCCAGTGCGCGCCGAAGGAGGGCAAGACCCTGACGCTCCCGCCGACGGAGACGACCGTCGACGGCAACTCCTTAACGTCCGACGGCTCGCACCGCCTCGACCCGGCGGAACCCAACCGCCTGAGCGGCAGCTACACGCACACGTGGCAGAACGTGACGGAGACGATCACCTGGAACCTGCAGCGGTGCGGCGCGCCTCTGCGTCTGATCGATTTGAAGTTCGAGCACCCGCGCTTCCCGAACTTCGAAGACTGGCAGGAGATCGTCGAGCAGGCGGGGACAATCGACGGCAACCTCGTCAAGATTAAGGCGAAGGTCTTGAACCTCTCGGGCGAGACGAAGTCGGCCGACGTGCGCTTTAAAGAAACCTACAAGGGCGACAAGTGGGACGGCGCGCGCCCCGACGCGCCGCTCGAAGACAAAGTCGTCTCGGTCAGCGTCGGGCCGGGCGAGGAGAAAGAGGTCGAGATGGTCTGGGACTCTTCGGGCTACGCCTGGTACGACGACGGGCGGCCCCGACTCGTGCAGCGCATCAAGGCCGAGCTCGAAGAGAGCGGCCGGAAGACGGACGAGCTGACGAAGAATTTGAAGGTCGCGCCCAAGCCCGTCGTGCTCGTCCACGGCCTCTGGAGCAACTGGCGCGCGTGGGAGAGTTGGCAGAACATCCTGACGACGACGCACAGCTACGACTGGAAGGCCTTCCCCGTCGGCGAGCACGCGGACAGGGGCGTCTTGAACACCGGCGGCGAGTTCCTCTCGACGAGCCCGACCAACGGCATCTTCGAGAACTCGCAGCAGGTCGGCAAGTACATCCGCTACGCGCAGGAAGACCGTAACGCGTGGCACGTCGATGTGGTCGCTCATTCAATGGGCGGGTTGATTACGCGCCACTACATACACCACTTCATGCCGCCCAGCCCCGACGGCCGGCCGCAGGTTTCGCACCTCGTCATGCTCGGCACGCCGAACATGGGCAGCCCCTGCGCCGACGTGATGAACTCGACGTTCGAAGTCCTGGGCAAAACGGTCGAGGCCGTCCGCCAGCTCAAGCCCTCGGTCGTCGCCGAGTTCAACCGCGTGGTGACGAACCGCAAGGGCGTGAAGTTCTCGGTGCTGGCCGGCAACCCCCTGCCCGTCATGTGCAAGACCGTGACGCCGAACGACGGCGTGGTGCCGGTCGAGTCGGCCTTCTGGACGATTCGAGACCACGCGCTCTCGAACAGCGTCCACACAGACCTGACCGGCACGGCCGACTTCTCCGGCTTCGTCAAGCCGCGCCTCGCCGTCGGCCCGCACGGCGACCACAACCCCGAGGCGCCGCAGACGGGCCGGAGCGGGCGCAGCGACGCGACGCCTCTCTTCCTGAACGCTTCATACCACGCGCCCGCCTCCCCCTTCGACGGGACGGGCGAAGAGTTCCGCCCGTCGTTCGCAAAGGAGGTGAAGCTCGCGCCGAAGCAGGTTCTGGAGGTCGAGATTCCCGTCGCGGCCGGGGCCGCGAACTTCGGCGTCACCTTCATGGCCGACGCGCTCGTCTCGGCCGCGCTCGCCGACGACAAAGGCACCGCGCGCGGCCAGAGCCTCGCCGGCTCGCCGGAGTCGCGCGGCTTCTTCCGCACCATCTTCGTCGATAAGAACGTCGCGGCCGGGACATGGAAACTGAAGCTTGAGAACACCGGCACCACCGAGGCCACGGCCGTCGTCGCCGCCTGGAGCGACGCCGCCGCGAAGAAGTTCTAAGACGAATTAACCACAGAGACACAGAGACACGGCCTGTTGAGATATTCCTCAACAGGCCGTGTCTCTGTGTCTCTGTGGTGAAATCCTTTTACGGCCGCGTCAGCTCTTCGACGAGGGGGCCGGCGTCGTAGAGTTGGCGGAGCGCTTCGAGGATGCCCGCGGAGTGGACGGCGACGGCGCGGCCGCCTTCCGCCTCGTCAACGTACCAGTAGCGGTTCGGCAGCTTCTGGATGTTGCTGTCGAAGTTGAGGCCGACGACCTCGGCGTCTCGGTTGACGACGGGGCTGCCGGACATGCCGCCGATGGTGTCGGCCGTGTAGACGAAGTCGAGCGGCGTCGAAAGCTCAAGCTTCGACTTCCCTTCCCGGAAGCGAGGCACCAAATCATAAGGCGGCTTGCCTTCGAACCCCTCGGCGCGGTCGTAGAGGCCGTAGAAGGTCGTCTTGAAGGGGACGAGCGTCGTGTCCTCTTCGTAGCCCTTCACCGTCCCGTAGGTCACGCGCAGCGTCGAGGTCGCGTCCGGGGGCGTGGACTTGCCGTAGGCGCCGAAGCGCGCGAGCGCGATGCGCTGGCCGGCCGAGGCCTCGACGCCCCTCACGTGCTCCTCCTCCCAAGCGCGCAGCTCTCTGTAGACGGGCTCGATGTTTCGGGCCAGGACGACGAGCGGGTCTTCGGACTTCGCTATCGCCTCCGCGCCGCCCTCGAGGAGCGCGCGGCGGGCGCTCACGTCGGCGAGCTTCGTCCCCGCGATCAACTTGCGCGCGGCCTCCTCGGGAGTCGCGCCCGCGAGCGCGGCGCGCACGAACGGGTCGTCCGCGCCGAGCGCGTCGCGCGCCTCCTTGAACCAGGCGGCGAGCGCGGCCTCCTCCATGTCCGCGTAGACGGGCGCGGGCGAGAGCAGGCTCGCCGCGAACGAGGCGAGCCGACCTTCGCGGAACTCCGGGTAGCGCTGCGCGTCGGGCTTGCGGACTTCTTCGGCGCGGCGGACGAGGTTCGAGGCGATGGTGCCGAGGCGCGACGGCGCGAGCGTCGTGAACGCGGCGCGCTTCGCCATCGCGGGATAATCTTTGTAGGCGGCCTCTATCTCAGACCAGGCGCCCGCGTACTCGCGTTGCAGTTCGGGCCGGGAGGCGACCGCCTCGCGCAGGGCCTTCTCCTCCGCCTCCTTGCGCGCGAACGAGCGCGGATTGCTCAAGCCCTCCTGCTGGCCGACGAGCCGCTTGATGGAGTTCTCCAAAGAACGCTTCGCCGACTGCGCGCGCCGCGCCTGCTCCGGCCCGCGCGCGGCGTACGCGGCGAGCGCGTCGCGGCGGGAACTCCACACGCGCATCTGCAAAGGGTTGCCGACGTCGCGCTGATACTTGAGCTGCGCGACGGTCAACAGGCGGTCGGTCGAGCCGGGGTAGCCGGAGGCGACGACGAACTCCCCCTCCTTCGGCCCCGTCTTCGACCACTTCAGAAAATTCTCGGTGCGCGCGGGCCGGCCGTCCTCGTAGACGCGGAAGAAGGTCACGTCGAGGGCGTAGCGCGGGTAGGTGAAGTTGTCGTAGTCGCCGCCGAAGAAGGCGGCCTGCTCTTCGGGCGCGAAGACGAGCCGCACGTCGGTGTAGCGCTTGTAGCGGTAGAGCCAGTACTCGCCGCCGCTGTAGAGCTTGACGACGTTACCGCCCGCCCCCGTCTTCTGCGCCGACTCTTTTTCGACGGCGGCGATCTCGGCCTGGCGCTGCGCGTTCGCCTCGGCCGTGCTCGCCCCCTTCTTCACCGCGCCCTGCACGCGCGCCGTCACGTCCTCGAAGGAGACGAGGACGCTCACCTCGTAGTCGGGACACTTCAACTCTTCGGCGCGCGTGCGGGCGTAGAAACCGTTCTTGACGAGGTCGCGCTCGGGCGTCGAGAGCTTCGCCAGTTGGCCCGCGCCGACGTGCTGGTTCGTCGCGACGAGTCCTTCGGCCGAGACGAACGAGCCGCTCCCGCCGCCCGTCGTCGTCCCGACGTCGGCCAAACGCACGGACGCGAGCCGCAGGCGTTCGAGCCACGCCGACGAAGGCTCGAAGCCGTAGCGCTCCTTCCAGAGCTTGAGCGGCGGGTTGTCGAACGTCCACATGCCTTCGTCCGCGCGCACGCTCGGCACGAACGAGGCGGCCAGCAGCGCCGCCGCCAACAAAAGATTCGTCGCCTGCAACCAACTCCTCTTCAAAGCATCCCTCCTCAATAAAAACGGTGAATTCAACCACAGAGACACAGAGGCACAGCTTGAAGAGGATGACTCAAGAAGCTGTGCCTCTGTGTCTCTGTGGTGAACTGTCTTTATTCCCGAATGGCCATTCGCCGCGCGCCTTCGCCCTGACGAGATAGACGATGATGCCGGCCGCGATGAGCAAGAAGGCCAGACGCATCTCCTTCTGAAAGTGCGGCCGCATAAAGAGCACGTAGACGAACCCCGCGAACGCCAGCACCGCCGGCAGGGGGTAGAGCCACATGCGGAACGGCCGCGGCAGGTCGGGCCGGCGCACGCGCAGCACGATGACGCCCACCGTCTGCGCCAGGAACTGCACGATGATGCGGATGCAGACGAGCGCCGCGATGACGTCGGCCAGCCTGAAAAAGCAGAAGGCCGCGGCCAGGCCCCCGAGCACGAGCAGGGAGACGTACGGGAAGCGGTGGCGCTCGTGCACGCGCGCGAAGACGCGGAAGTAGTTCCCGTCCGACGCGGCCGCGAAGGGCACGCGCGAGTAGCCCAGGAGCAGAGAGAAGACGGACGCGAACGCCGTCCACATGATGAGCGCCGTCGCCACCAGCCCCGCCCCGCGCCCGTAGAGCCGCTCCATGAACGAAGAGATGACGTAGCGCCGCGCGTCGCTGTTGGCCGTCGCCTCGAACTCGCGCCACGGGATGACGCCGAGCACCGAGATGTTCATCACGATGTAGATGAGCGCCACGAGCGCTATCGACAGCAGCACGGCGCGCGGGATGTTGCGGTGGGGCTCGCGCACCTCCCCGCCGAGGAAGCAGACGTTGTAGTAGCCCCAGTAGTCGTAGACCGCGATGAGCAGCGCCGAGCCCAGGCCGTAAAAGAACTCGGGCCGGAGCGTGAAGGCGCCTTCGGGGAGGTCGAACGCGAGCGCCGGGTCGAAGTGCCAGAGCCCCGACGCGACGATCCACACGATGGTCAGCATCACGCCGAGCCAGAGCAGGTTCGAGAGCCGCTCGATGATCGTGATCTTGCGGTAGAGCAGGGCGACCGCGACCGCGACAGTCCCCACGGCGACGAGCGTGCCCGCCGTCAACGTCACGCTCAGGTTGATGTCTCCGAGCACGGGGAGGGGGACGTGGAGCGTGCGCGCAGCCCAAGTCACGTCGAGCGAAGGGAAGGCGTAGGCCGCGTACATCGCGAACCCGATGCAGCCCGAGGCGATGGAGAGCGGCGCGCTGAACGTCAACTGCCAGATGAAGAGGAAAGACATCAGGTGCCCGAGACGGCCGCGCCCGTAAATCTCTCCGAGGTAGCGGTACGTCCCGCCCGTGCCCGGCATCGCCGCGCCCAGCTCGGCCCAGACCAGCCCGTCGCAGACGGCGAGCACCGCGCCCAGCACCCAGCCGACCATCGCCTGCGGCCCGCCCATCGCCGCCACGATGAGCGGCAGAGTGATGAAAGGCCCGACGCCGATCATGTCGATCATGTTCAGCGTCGTCGCGCCCGCCAGCCCCACGCCGCGGATCAGACGCGGCTCCGCCGCCGCGGAGTCGTCCCCCGTCACATCCCCTGCCGTCCGACGTTCATCGTGCACGCGACGAGTGTATAACGAATGTGTGGCCGCCCGCAGCGACACGGGGGCTTCCCGGCCTCTCCGGTTTAGTCCTTCCGGCCCAGCCGCTGCCGCGCCAGCCAGTCCCACATTTCGCGTTCGGCGTAGGCGCGCTCCCAGGCGTTGTGTCCGACGCCCGGGTACTCCGTGTAGGTGTAGACGGCGCCCGCGCGCTCCAGCGCGTCGCGCATCAGTCGCCCCTTGCGCGTCGGCACGACCGCGTCCTCCGCGCCGTGGAAGACCCAGACCGGCGTCCGCCCGATGGCGCGCGCCACCTCGCCGTACGGGTCTTTCGACCTTCCCTCCGAAGGGCTCCGGCCGGAGACGACGACCACGGCCGCGAACTTGTTCGGGTGGCGCGAGGCGAGGTGCCACGCGCCGATGCCGCCCATCGAGACGCCCGTCAGGTAGAGCCGCTCGGGGTCGCCGCCGAACTCCGCGACCGCGGCGTCGAGCGCGGCCAGCGCCAGCGCCTCCCCGCCCGCGTTCGTCCACTGGTGGCAGTCGGGGCAGTGCGGGAAGACGGCGACGAAGGGCGCGCGTATCTGCTCGCGCATGACCTCGGGCGCGAGTCCGACCTCACCCTCCTTGCGCGGGGCCGGCAGGAACCCCTCGCCCGTGCCGTGAAGGAAGAGCAGGACGGGGCGCTTCTCTCCCGGCTGAGTGCCGGCGGGGTTGTAGAGTTGGTAGCCGTAGCGCCTGCCCGCCACTTCGACCGTGCGCTGAAGGAACTCGCCGCCCGGGCCGGCGCCCGCCTGCGGCGTCGGGGTAGCGTTCGCCGGCGAGGCCGCGGGGCCGTGCGCGCCGCCCGCCCCGTCCTTCCACGCACCCGCGCAGGCGGCGAGCGCGAGGACTGAAGACAGACATAACAGAAGGGCCGCCGCGCGGCCCCCCGACGGAGGAGGATTCTTCATACGAGGCCGGGCCGTGCGCGCGTGGTGAAGCGCGCCGGGCGGTGAATCCTACCACGCTTTCCGTGCTAGCTCCGGCGTCGTGTCGGCGTCGACGCTGTTCGGCACCCAGAACTCTCCGTCGCGCGTGTCGATGCGCTTCAGGCCGTGCGCGGGCAGGCGGCTCTCGGGGAGGCCGAGGTAGGTGAAGTGCGGGCAGTCGTTGCGCACCGTGCGGAACCAGCCGTGGCGCGCGAGCACCTGGCGGACGCGCGCGTCCGCGTACTCGGCCGCGTCGAAGGCGAGCAGCGAGAGATGCTGAGAAGCGCCGGGCGCGGCCACAGAGTAGAGGATCGACTTCGAAAAGTCTTTGCTGAAGTAGACGCCCGCGCGTTCGAGTTCGAGCACCGCGCCGACCTGCTCGCGCACGGGCAGCCGGCGGACGCGCTCGGCCTCCTCGCCGGTCAGCCGCCCTTGCCCGCGCCAGTATTCGAGCGCGGGCAGCAGGCGCGAGTTCCAGAGCCGAACCGTGTCCGCGTAGCCGCGGCGCGCGGACTCAGAGCCGTCGCGCGGCGTGATGTCGAGTCCCTCGACCTGCGCCTCAGCGCGCGCCGCGAGCAGGGCGCGCATCGCGGCCGGCTGCAATTCGATGACGGCCCCGCCCATCTCTTGCGCGGAGACCTTAGCGGCGCGCTGGAAGGAGTCGACCTCCTCGGCGCCGCCGAAGATGCAGACGGGCGGCGGCGTCGCCCCGCCCGCGGCGAAGAAGACCGCGCCGTACTCGTTCAGGATGCGGCGCGCCACGGGGTCGCGCCCGTCGCACGTCACGCGCGCCGCCCCGCCGCGCCGCGCGAGCGCCGTCGAGAGCGCCTCGTCGAAGTTGGCAACCTTCATGTTCGTTGTAGTCCCCCGCGAGGGTTTCGGATTAGGGGCCTGGCCTTCGTCGCCGCCTTCGGCCGCGAGAGCGCGAACGCCCACGAGCATCACCAGCAAAGTCGCGAGCGCGACTTTGAACAGGACGAGTGCCGTGGCCCTTCTGCTGAACGCTGCTCTCATGACCTTTCAACCTCCGCCGCCGGCGGCGACTTCCCCGGCGGCCTCATCCATAACGCGTGCGCCGAAGGGGAAACGGATCAGCAAAAAAGGTCAGAACCACCCGCGGTAGCGGGTGGCCCTTTGCTAATCGGTACATCCGAATAACAAAGGGCCACCCGCTACCGCGGGTGGTTCTGACCCGGCCATGTTGGCCCTGCTTTTACTGTTTGGTCTTTATGAGGTCGTAGACGGCTTCGAGCATCTGCCGCTGGCGCGCGGCGCCGCCGTTGATGTCGACTTCGAGGTTGACGTAGGGGATGTTGTTGAAAGAGGCGTGCACGGAGAGCGAGCCGTCGTCCACCGCGCAGCCGGGGACGCGCAGTTGCGCTGCGGGCTTCTGCACGATGACGTTGAAGCCGCGCGCGGCGAGGGGGCCGAGCAGGCGGGGGTCGGTGACGATGATGAAGTTGTCCTCGTCGTCCTCGGTGTTCGAGAGGTAGACGCCCGCGGCCGACTCCTCGAACGCGCCGCGGAAGGTCGTGCGCGACCGGAGGGGTTTGACGAAGGCGACGGCCGACAGGTCGGAGTCGCGCTCAGCGGCCGGGCTCTTCTCCACGTCGCTGTTGTTGTGGACGGCGACGAAGAGCGTCTCGCCTGCGCGCAGGGAGGTGCCGCCGGGCGCGAAGAGCAGGTTGAGCAGCTCGTCGGCGAAGGCTTTGACGGCGGCCTCGGCGTCCGCAGGGAGGTTGAGGCACTTGCGGCCGTTGGGCGTGTAGATGCGGTTCGGGTCGACGCTGTAGGCCTTGCCGCCGACGCGGAAGCGCAGGCGGCGCGCGGGGGCGCCCGCCTCGTCGAAGGACTCCACCTCGACGAAGCGCCCGCCGCGCGCGGCGATGGCCTCGCGCGCGGCCTTGAGCGCGCCCTGCTCGTTGTGGTGCGGCGCGAACAGCGTCACGGCCGCGCCCGCGCGCTCGTAGACGTTCACGTTGACGCTCGTCTCGCCGAGCTTGAAAGTCTTGACCGTCTTCGTCGGCTCCTGCGCACGTGCCGCCGCGGTGAAGAGCAGCGCGAGGAGGATTACGTTATGTAGTTTGCGATGGCTCACGTCCTTCGCCTCCGTACATGCGAGTTAATCAGAAGTTATTTAACCACAGAGACACAGAGACACAGCTTGCAGCAATAAGTCTGCAAGCTGTGTCTCTGTGTCTCTGTGGTTAAATCCTTCGTAGTTCTACTCCGCGCGGTAGCAGACTTCGTTGCCCTTCGCAGAGGTCAGGCACAGCCGCCGCGTCCCCTGCTCGGTGGTGAAGCGGAAAGTATAAGTCTCCGGGTCGAGCTTGCCCGGCTGCGTCTTGTTCATGCTCGAAGCGCAGTTGTTGGTCTGCTGCCACTTGCTCGTCTTGGGGAAGATGTTCAGGCGGTTGCCCTCGACGGTGTAGGTGCCGGCGACCGGGTTGAAGAGCGTCGTCGTGCAGTTGTACATCGTCGTCTCCATGTAGCCGTTGTACTCGAAGCGGCCGCCCGGCAGGAACTTGTATTGCGTCGTCAGCCCGCGCCCCGGCCGCGACGCGCCGGTGATGGTGTTCTGGTAGCTGGTCATCCCCAGCTCCGACGCACGCCACGAGCCGACGAGCGTCGAGCCGCCCTCACCCGACGTGGTCTCGGCCCCCGGCCCCGCCTCGGCCTGCCGCGCCGCTTCGACTTTGCCACCGCGAGCCTCGTAGACGCCGAGGAGCAGGCGCGCGAAGTCCGTCCCCTCCGAGCGCGCGCTCTTCAGCACGTCGGGCAGCACGGCCGCGCGCAGCTCCGCGTGCTTCTCCTTCGAGACCGTCAGGAGCTGGACGTTGAGCGCGCCGAACTGCTGGGCCGCCTCGATCTCCTTGCGGTCGTTCGCGCGCCACGTCGCGACGAGGACGCGCTCCAGCTCGGCGCGCTGCGCGGGCGTGAAGCGCGTCTCGAAGAGCCAGCCGAAGAACTGTGCCACGTCGTCCACGGTCGCCTCGGTCAGCGGCGGCGCGCCCTCGACGAGCACCGGCGACTGCGCGGCGGCCGAGGTGAAGGGCGTCAGGAGCAGCAGAGAGAGCAGTGCGAGCGTTAAGAACCTCATCCGTTTTTCCGTCCTTGAAAATGTTCGGGCGAGAATTTGCGCCCGACTGTTAACGCGCAAAGGGCGGACGGAAAGGGTCAATGGAGAGGATGAAGTAGGAAGGATGAAGGATGAAGTTAATGCGGTTGCTACCCCTTCATCCTTCCGCCTTCATCCTTCATCCTTTCCGAGAGACAATCGCCTGCTGCGGCGAGGCCTGGAGTTGGTGCGCCTCGCTGCTTGAGAAGCCCGCGTTCGCGAACATGCGTTCGAGTTCGGGGTAGGTGTAGGCGTCCCCGCCGGGCGTGCCGGCGAGCATTGTCAGGGAGAAGGCGGCCGAGAGCGGCGGCGTCACGCGGTCTTCGTTCGGCACGAATTCGAGCGTGACGGCCGCGCCGCCTTCGTTCAGGGACGCGCGGACTTTGCGCAGGAGCTGCTCGCAGGTCGGCGGGTCGAAGTGGTGCAGGAAGTTCGTCAGGAGCACCACGTCGTAGCCCCCGCCGAACTCCGCGCCGAAGGCGTCGCCCTCAATCGTCGAGTAGCGCCCTTCGGCGCCGACCTTCTTCGCGTTCTCCTTCGCCACTTCGAGCACGGCCGGCCAGTCGAGTGCGACGACCTCCGCCTCGGGGTTGTGCCGCGCGAACGCCAGCCCGTAAAGCCCGTGGCCGGCGGCGATGTCGAGCACCTTGAACTTCCCTTCCGTCTGCGCGCCGACGAGCGGCGGCAACTGCCCCGCAGCCGGCGCGGCCATCGGCGCCATCGCGCGCGCGAACTTCACCCAGACGGGGTTCTCGACCGAGACCGTCCCGCCGTCGTCGAAGACCGTGCCGCCCTGGCGCACCGCGCCCGCGAGGTCTTCGAAGCCCTTGAGGAGCGAGGGCGCGAGCAGGAACTCGAGCGTGCCGCCCATGTAGGCCGGCGAGCGCCGGTCGAGGAAGAAGGCCGAGTCCTGCGTCAGAGCGTAGCCGCCCTCGTCTTTCGTCAGGAAGCCGTGGATGACGAGGAAGTCTGCAAGGATGCGCACGCCGCGCTCCGAGGCCCGGCAGCGCTCGGCGATGGAGCGCGCGTCGCGGCTGCCTTCGCCGACGGCGGTGAAGAGTTCCAGCTCGACGGCGGCCTTGAGCGCGGCCGAGCGCTGGTAAGAGGTCGCGGCCTCGAAGAAGTGTTCGGGGGAAGGTGACGGGGTCTGCGCGGACATAAGCGTGACGGCCTCCTGCTCTATGAATCTTGGGAACGGCGCGGCATCTTATCCGCCCGCGGGGAAGGATTCAACCGGCGGAGTGCCGAAGACGATTTTCACCACAGAGACACAGAGACACAGCTAAGAACACAGCTTGATGCTTTTAGCTGTGTCTCTGTGTCTCTGTGGTGAAATACTTTTACTTTACGCGGCGCGCGCCGCTCTCTTATGCTGCGGGGCATGAGAAACAGAATCATGCTCGCCGCGATGCTGCTCGTCTCGCTTCTGTGTGTGGTCGGGTTCGCGCGCCAGGCGCAGAAGGCGCGGACGCGCTGGGAGTACCAGGCGACCTGTTCCCACAACGGTGCCTCCGGCCTCAACATACTCGGCGACGAAGGCTGGGAGCTGACGGCCGCGACGCAGGACGGCACCGTCACCTGCCTCTACTTCAAGCGACAGAAGTAGCGCCGCTCATTCCGCCGACAGGGGGAAGGGCGCGCGCGGAGGCCCCGGCGGCGCTTCGCCTTCGTAGAGGACGCGTTCGAGGAAGAGTCCCGACGGCGGCGCCGTCCAGGCGGCCGGCGCGTTGGAGTATCTTTCCAACATCCCGCCGAACTCCTCCGCCGAGACGCTCCCGCGCCCGACCTCGACGAGCGCCCCCACGATTCTGCGCACCATCTTCCAGAGGAAGTGGCTCGCGCCGATGCGGAAGAGGACGAGCCCGCCCTCCGCCTTCAGCTCCGCGCGCCCCACCTCGACCAGCGTCGAGCGCTGCTCCGAAGGACTCTCGCAGAAGGAGCTGAAGTCGTGCCGGCCGACGACGAGGCCGCACGCGGCACTCATCGACCTCACGTCCAGCCTGTCCCGCACCCACCAGACGAAGGGCTTGCCGAAGGCCGTCCGCCGCTGCGCGATCTGATAGACGTAGTAGCGCGCGACGGCGTCGTGCCGCGCGTGAAAGTCGGGCTGCGCGTTCGCCACGCGCAGGACGTTGATGTCGTGCGGCAGGAGTTTGTTCAGGCCCGCCTTCAACTGCGCCGGGTCGGGCGCGCGCCCTTTCGGGTTCGCCTTCAGGTGCGCGACCTGCCGCAGGGCGTGGACGCCCGCGTCCGTCCGGCCCGAGCCGCCGACCTCCACGCGCGCACTCAAGACCTGCTCGGCGACTTTCGACAGCTCGCCCTGCACCGTGCGCGCGTGCGGCTGCGACTGCCAGCCCGCGTAGCGCGTCCCCTCGTACTCGACCTCGATCCTCCACACGCGCATCGTGCCTGTATACTAAACCTAACGGAAGTGAAAAGCAGGCTGTGGCACATGAACGCGGACTTCGAGGTCGAGCTGGCGCACGACGCGCACGCGCGACCTTACCGCCGCGCGCAGGCCTTCGAGCTGCTCAACCGCCGGCTCGCCCCGCACCTGCTGCGCCTCGCGCGCCCCGGCGACGCGCTGCTCTACGGGGTGCCGTGGACGCGTGCTCTCATGGACGAGGCTCGCCGGCGCGAGGTGGAGCTGGTCTCGCCGGACGCGGCCGCGCGGGGCCGCAAGCCTCAAGCGGGACGCCTCTTCACGCCGTGGGGCTGGACGCGTTCGGCCGCGGAGCAGGGCGAGGTCGTGGGTGCGGACGTAAGACCTCCGGACTTCGAGCTGGTGGCGCGCGTCAACTCGAAGCTCTGGAGCCACGCGCTCGAAGAGGAGTTGGGCTGGGCGCTTCACGGCGCGCGCGTCGTCCGGACGGCCGAAGAGTTGAACGAGGCCGCGGCGCGCGCACGCCCCGGCGCGGAGGACAAGTGGGTCGTTAAAAGTCCCTACGGCTTCGCCGCGCGCGAGCGCGTGCTGGGGCGCGGGCCGCGGGTCAAAGGGCCGCAGGCGACGTGGGCACTGAAGCGGCTCGCGCGCGGCGAGCCTCTCGTCTTCCAACCGTGGCTCGAAGTAAAGCGCGAGTACGGCGTCGTCGTCGAAGTCGCGGAAGACGGCGCGCACCGCCTGCTCGGCGTGAGCGACCTCCGGACGAACGGCGCGGGGACGGGCACGGGCTACGTGCTCGGGCGCCCGCCCGAACCCGGACGCATGAAGGAGCTGGCAGAGACGGGCGCGGTCGTCTGCGAGAGACTCCGCGCCGAGGGCTACGCAGGCCCCGCGGGCTTCGACGCGCTCGAACACGCGGGCGGCCTGCACCCTCTGCTCGAAGTGAACGCGCGCTACACGATGGGATTCGTCGCCCTCGCCGTCGAGCGCGAGCGGCGCCCGGCCGGGCCGACCTTCTGGGACACGAAGGAGCCCTGGCCCGGCGGTTGAGGCTGACGCGGGTTTCGCTTATGCTACGGCCGCAAGCGGCGCACGCTCTCCGCGTCCGCCGCACCCGACGGAACGAACCCCCGGACACAGGAGACATTCCACTTGCCTCAGAGTCGTAAGCGGCGCACACCCAGGAGGTCACACACGAGCCGCGCGAGTTTCGGCGCGCAGGAGAACAGGGCGCAGCGCCATTCGAAGCAGAGGCGCACGCGCCTCATCGCAATCGTCGTCATCGTCGCGCTCGCCGCGGCCGCCCTCGCCTACCTCTTCGTGCCGGGCTTGCCCGGCCGCGCGGGCGCGGAGGTGACTACGCCCTCGGGCCTCAAGTACACGGACATCACTGTCGGCACGGGCGAGAGCCCGAGCCCCGGGCGGACGGCGGTCGTCCACTACACGGGCACGCTCCTGAACGGGACGAAGTTCGACAGCTCGCGCGACAGGGGCCAGCCGATGTCGTTCGTCTTCAAGCGGCAGCCGATGATTCCGGGCTGGGAAGAGGGCGTCTCGACGATGAAGGTCGGCGGCCGGCGCCGGCTCGTCGTCCCGCCCGCGCTCGGCTACGGCCCGCAGGGGAAGCCCCCCGACATCCCCCCCAACTCGACGCTCGTCTTCGACATCGAGCTGCTCGACGTGAAGTGAGGCCGCAGGTGAGCACCGGCGTCCCGACATTGAAAGGGCCGGCCTACCCGGCGGCGCGCAAGGTGGCCGGGAGGGTCGAAGCGCGCTTCGCGCGACTCGCGGAGGCGGCGCTCGCGGCCGCCAAGCGCAACCTCGCGCCCGTGCCCGACGCCGCCACGGTCGAGGCCGTCATCGACGCTGCCTTCTGGGCCTCCCTGCGCCGCGAGGAGGGCTACGCGCCGAAGATTTCGCTCGCCTACCTCCCGCCCGAGCAGGCCGACCCCTCCCTCAAGTTCGCGCGCCCGCTCCCGCTCACGGCGACGGCCCTGGCGCGGCTCGCGCCCGCGGTCGAGCGCCCCGGCATACACCTCGGCGTCTGGCGCTGCGGCGAGGGCGGAGAGTTCTGCGTCTGGGGCACGACGCGCGCCATCCCGCGCCTCTGCTTCGTGCTCGAAGTCGTCGAGCCCGGCCTGCTCGTGGTCAAGTACCGGCGCGGCCGAGACCCGAGCAAGTTCGCCAACGTCGTCGTGCTCCACGGCGAGGAGGTGAAGGTCGTGGACGAGGGCGGGGCGTCGCAGCCCGACTGCCCCGGCATGGTCACTTCGCTCCTCGGCTTCGGCACGGCGAGCGCGCAGTCAGACCACGTGGACGTGCTGGTGCAGCTCGCCGTCTCGATGCGCGCGCACGCGCGCGGCGGGACGCTGCTGGTCGTGCCCGCCGGCTCGGACGCCTGGCGCGAGTCGATCCTCTGGAACGCTGCCTACACGTTGGAGCCGGCCTTCCCCGAATTGAGGGAGGTGCTGGCGCGCTGCGAGGCGGAGGGCGACGACCCGGAGTGGCAGGAGACTCTGCGCAGGGCCGTGGAGGCGGTCGCGGGCCTGACGGCCGTCGACGGCGCGGCCGTCCTCAACGACCGCTCGGAACTGCTCGCCTTCGGCGCGAAGATCGTCCAGAGCCGCAGCGGCTCGGAGGTCGAGCGCGTCATCGTGACCGAGCCGGTCGCGGGCTCCGAACCCGCGGTCGTAGACCCGGCCGAACTCGGCGGCACGCGCCACCTCTCCGCCGCACAGTTCACGCAAGACCAGCGCGACACCATCGCCCTCGTCGCCTCGCAGGACGGCCGCTTCACCGTCTTCGCCTGGTCGCCCTGCGAAAACATGGTGCACGCCCACCGCGTCGAGACGCTGCTGCTTTAAAAAGCATTCACCACAGGGACACAGAGACACAGCTTGAAGAGATATAGCTCAACAAGCTGTGTCTCTGTGTCCCTGTGGTGAAATTGTTCTTTAGTAGACGATCCGCGTCTTCAAAGTCTCTTTCGCTTCACGCAGGATGCTGACGGCCTCTCTGGAAATCGTGGTGTCCACGTCGAGGATGACGTAGCCGACGCGGTCGTTGGTCTTGAGGTACTGGCCGAGGATGTTGACGCCGCGGGCGGAGAGGCGCGAGTTGATATCGGCCAGCACGCCGGGGACGTTGCGGTGGATGTGCAGGACGCGGTGCGTACCCTCCTGCGGCGGCAAGGAGACGGGCGGGACGGTGTGTGACCCCGAAGAGGTGCCGTACTCGAGGTACTGAATCAGCTTGGAAGAGACGTCCACGCCGATTGACTCCTGCGCCTCCTCGGTCGAGCCGCCGACGTGCGGCGTCAAAATCACGTTCGGCAGATTCTGCAGGACGGTGACGAAAGGGTCGCCGCTCTTCTCGGGCTCTTCGGGGAAGACGTCGACGGCCGCGCCCGCGAGCCGCCCGCCTTCGAGCTGCCCTCTCAAAGCGTCGAGGTCGACCACGTCGCCGCGGCTGTAGTTGATGAGGACGGAGCCCTCGCGCATCTGCGCGAGCCTCTCCGCGCTCATCAGGTTGCGCGTCCCCGCGCCGCCGGGGACGTGGAGCGTGACGACGTGCGACTCCGCGAGCAGCTCCGCGAGGTCGCGCGCCTGACGGGCGTTACCCAACGGCAGCTTCGGCACCACGTCGTAGTAGACGACCTTCATCCCGAGCGCCTCGGCCATCACCGACACCTGCGAGCCGATGTTGCCGTAGCCGACCACGCCCAGGGTCTTACCCCGAAGCTCGTAGCTCCCCTTCGCCTCCTTCAGCCACACGCCGCGGTGCGCCGCCGCGTTCTTGTCGGGGATGCGCCGGATGAGCATCACGCAGAGGCCGATGACCAGCTCGGCCACCGAGCGCGTGTTCGAGTAGGGCGCGTTGAAGACGGCCACGCCCGCGTCCGTGGCCGCGTTCAGGTTCACCTGGTTGACGCCGATGCAGAACGCGCCGACGGCGAGCAGGCGGTCGGCCGCCGCCAGCACGCGCTCCGTCACCTTCGTCTTCGAGCGGATGCCGAGGATGTGCACGCCGCGCACCGCCTCGGCCAGCTCGTCCTCGGCCAGCGCGCGCGTCAGACGCTCGACGTTCGCGTAGCCGCCTTGCGTGAACGCGTCCACGGCCGTCCCGCTCACGTTCTCCAGGAGCAGGACTTTGATCTTCTCCCGCGGGTAAGAGGTCTCTTCGTTCTTTGTGGTCTGTGATGTCTGCGTCACGGAAGGATTCTGCCACAGGGAAATCCACTTGTGGAAAAGCTACCCGCGACCTGTGGAATTCTCTGGCGGCGTCAACGCGCGTCCGGCGCGGGCCACTCGACGCCTTCGGCCCCGATGAAGTTCGCCAGTCGCTCCGCCGCCTCTTTCAGACCTTTGACTCTTTCGCGCGTGGCGCGCACGCCCGGCTCCCAGTAGACGCGGCGGATTTTGAGCAGCCCTTCGGCGCGCTCGAACTTCGGGTCGACGCAGCCGACGAGGCGTTCGCCTTCGAGCACGGGCAGGACGTAGTAGCCGAAACGTCTTTGCGGCCCGGGCACGAACGCCTCGAAGCGGTAGTCGAACCCGAACAGACGCAGCGCGCGGGCGCGGTCGCGCAGCACGGGGTCGAAGGGGCTGAGCAGACGTGTCAGGGGCGGCGGCTCGGGCAGACGTTTCAAGCGACGCTCCCAGTCGGGCAGCGCGTACGAAGGCCGCGGCTTCGCAGTCCCGTCGAAAGACTCGACGAGCACCGGGACTATTCTTCCTTCACCAACGGCGCGCTCGCACCACACTCGCGCGTCCGACGCATCTATCGCGTCCCAGAACTCGGCCAGCTCCTTCGGCGTCGCAATCACCAGCCTCTCCAAGGCTGTCGAGCAGGCCCACTCCGTGTGTTCTTCTTCGCCCGGCGCGTGCGCCCTATGAAGCTCTGGGAAGACGCGCTCGGTCAGGTCGTAGACCTTCTGAAAGCTCTCGCGCCTGACGACCGAGAGCTCGCCCGTGTGCCAGAGGTATTCGAGCGCGGCCTTCTGCGGCTTCCAGCCCCACCACGCCGAGACCTGCCCGCGCTCGTGCTCGAAGTCCTGCGAGCGCAGAGGCCCTTCGCGCGCGATGCGTTCGCGCACGTGTTCGATGTGGCGGTCGCCCTCGCCGCCCATGCGCTCCTGCCACCAGCCGCTCGCGCGTATGCGGGCGCCGGCCCGCTCGAAGCGCGGCTTCCAGTGCGCGAACCACTCCAGGGGCACGGCCGAGGCGTCGTGCGTCCAGTGCTCGAAGAGGCTGCGGTCTCGTTCGAGCAGGCGCGCGAGGTGCTCGTGCCTGTAGTTATGAAGACGGCTGGAGAGCGTCAGGTGGTGCGCGCGCTCGACGTAGTTGATCGAGTCGAGCTGCACGAAGCCCATCCGCCGGACGAGCTCGAACACGGCGGCCTTCGTCGCCGCACGCGCGGGGTCTGCGAGCAAGCCCTGCGCCCCCATCAACAAACGTCGCGCCTGCGCCGCCGACACGCGCGGCGCGGACGAGTCTTTAACTCTGGTCTTCGACGGCAAGGTTAGAGTCTTCTCTCACTTTCGAAGTAGCGTTCGCGCCCGGTCAGAGGGTCTCGGAAGGAGAGGGAGCGCGCGAGGAGTTTGAGCGGCGCGGAAAAATCTTCGGGCGCGTCGGCAATCACTTCGGGATAGAGCCTGTCATTCAGGATTGGAATCCCGAGCGCCGCGAGGTGCACGCGCACCTGATGCTTGCGCCCCGTCAGAGGCCGCGCCTCGTAGAGCGTCCCGTCTGCGCGCGCCTGCAAAAGACGGACGCGCGTCTCGGAGTTCGGCTCGCCCTCCGCCTCCTTCATGCGGAAGAAGGGCTCGCCCGCGACGATGCGGCTGCGGCGCGTGACGGGAAAGTCTGACGACGCGTGAGGCGCGGACGACAGAGCCTCGTAGACCTTCGAGACCTCGCGCCGCTGGAAGAGCGTGGCGTAGGCGCCGCGCGTCTCCGGGTTGACGGAGAAGACGACCAGCCCCGCGGTCTCGCGGTCGATGCGGTGGACGGGGGCGAGCGTGTCGAGTCCAGTCTTCTGTTTCAGACGCACGAGCAGCGTCTCGCGCAGGAAGCGGCCCGCGGGCGCGACCGCGAGGAAGTGCGGCTTGTCCGCGACGAGGACGTGCTCGTCGAGGTGAAGAATCTTCTCTTCGAAGGGGACGCGCGTCTCAGCCTCGGGCTCGCGGTAGTAGTAGACGCACGCGCCCGCGCGGTAAGGACTCTCCGGCGAGACTCGCCGCCCCGCCTCGTCGACCACGCGCCCCGCGCGCATCCGCGCCGCCCAGACTCGCGCGCCCACGGACGTGTGCCGCTCCGCGAGGAAGTCGAGCACGGTTTCCCAACGACCCGACGCCGGCAAAGTCTGCCGGCTCGGCGCCACGCCGTCCACGGTCGGCAGAGGCTGTCTCGAAACGTCCCTCCTCATCGCTCAGACGGCCCGCTGCATCACGATGTCTCTCTGCGGGTCGGAGCCGAGCTGGAAGATGTGCTCGCCGACTTCGCGGAAATCCCACTTGCGATAGAACGCCTGCGCGCGCCGGTTGTGCTCCCAGACGCCGAGCCAGACGGTCTGAAATCCCAACTCGCGCGCCTCCTCGACGCAGCGCCGCATCAGGGCCTCGCCGACCTTGCGCCCGAGCCACTCCCGCGAGACGTACAGGCGCACGAGCTCAATCGGCTGCGGCCCTTCGACGCCCTCCGACACGTGGCCCGAGTGGAGCTTCGCGTAGCCCGCCGCGCGGCCTTCGACCTCCGCGACGAAGAAGATGGAGAGGGGGTCTGTCAGCTCCTCCGTCAGCCGCGCGACGCTGAACGACTCGGCGAGGTACGCCGCCATGTCTTCGGGCGAGTTGTCCTTCTCGAACGTCTCGGCGAACGTCTGCGCCCCCAGGTCTGCCAACAGCTTCGCGTCTTCGATGGAAGCGCGGCGGACGTTCGGGGCGGGGTTCTGCTCAGTCATCAATTCCTCCTGACGTGCGCGTCGTAGGCGGCGCGCGCGACCTCCGCGATGAGGTCTTCCTGCTTCTCGGCGGACAGATTCGAGCCGTCGATGAGCACGGCCACCGCGAGGTGACCGCCGTCGCCGGGCAGAGTGATTATCCCGACGTCGTTCGTCGTCGAAGGGCCGGTGCCCGTCTTGTCGGCGACCGCCGTGCCGGCGGGCACGCCCGCGCGCAGGCGACGGTCGCCCGTCACGACGCGCGCCATGAAGCCCTGCAGCACTTCGAGCTGCGGCGGCGCGAGCACCTCGCCCTTCTGGAGCATCGAGAGCAACCGCGCCAGGTCGTTCGCCGTCCCCGTGTTCGGGTGCGCCGCGTCCCTGTTCTTCAGGAACTCCTTCGCCGAAGAGCGTACTTCGACGTGGCCGAGGCCGAGGGCGCGCATGCGGCGCGTGACCGCCTCGGGGCCGCCGACGAGTTCGAGCATCTTGTCGCTGGAAGTGTTGTCGCTCCGCACGACGGAGAGTTCGAGCAGCTCGCTGACGGTTCGATCCGCGGGCTTGGCCCAGAGGTCGCTGTTCGCCTTCACGCCCGGCGCCGCCTCTTCGGGCTCGACGTGCACCTTCTGTTCGAGTGCGAGTCGCCCCTCCTCCACCGCCTTCAAGACCTCGACCGCGAGCGGCAGCTTGAAGACGCTGTAGAGCGGCAGCGGCGTCTCGCCCCCGACGGCCGCGCTTGAGCCCGTCTCGACGTGCGTCACCGCCGCGCCGCAACGCCCGCCCGACTTCACACAAATCCCCTTCAGCCGCGCCGCCAGCTCCGCCTCCGACACCTGCGGCGCGGGCGGCGCGGTCGCCTGCGGGCTCGCCGCCGTCTGCGTCGCCGTCCCCGCCCTGTTCGCACACGCCGAGAAACCGACGGCGACGACGAACGCGAGCAGGATTCTGGTAGGCAAAGGTAACTCCTTAGAGATTGAAGCTGTATGAGTGAGAGGAAGTTTACCACAGAGACACAGAGGCACGGCTTGTTGAGCTATTGGCCCCAAGCCGTGCCTCTGTGTCTCTGTGGTGAAAAGCTTTCGCTCTAACTCAGCCTCGTATCCTGCGCGCGCGGCGCGCGGCGACGACGAACTCTTTGTAGCGGTCGTAGCGGCGGAGGATGTGGTCGACGTAGTTGACCGGCTCCAGCCCGCGGCAGAAGCCGAACTTGACGACCTCGTCGGTGGAGTATTGCTGCGTGGACTTCTGCAGGAGCCAGTAGGACACGTCGTCCCAGCGCAGGGGGTCGCCGCCGTACTTCGACGCGAGGCGCTGCGCGTCCTCGACGTGGCCGGGGCCGCAGTTGTAGGAGGCGAGGATGAACTTCAGGCGCTCGCCCCCGTCCTCGATGCGCCCGTCCCAGAATTCGTCGAGCCACTTCAAGTAGCGCACCGCGCCGCCGACGTTGTCCTCCGGGTCGAACGCGTCGCGCACGCCGACCTGCCGCGCCGTCCCCGGCATCAGTTGCAGGAGCCCCTGCGCGCCCGCCCACGACTTCGCGTCCGGCTTGAACTTCGACTCCTGGTAGACCTGCGAGGCGAGCAGACGCCAGTCCCAGCCGATCTCCGGCGCGTGCCGCTTGAGCAGCTCGTCGTAGGGGCAGAGCTTCCCCGTCCTCGACGTCAGGAAGTCGCTCGTCGCGCGCTCGATGTAACCCTTCATGTCGACGAAGTATTTCTTGTAGAGCCGCGCGCAGAGTCCCTCGTTCTGCTTGTCCTCGATCCAGCGGTTCAGCTCGGCCAGCAGCTCGGGCGAGTTCCGGCGCACGGCCCACGCGACGTTGTGCTTGCGGCCGACGACGGGCTTGACCTTGAGGTTGCTGAACTCCGCCTCCTTGAGCGCCGCGAGGTTCGCCTGCATGACCGTGAACTCGACCTCGCCGCGCGCGATCTTCTGCGCGAGCGCCTCGTCCTGCACCTCGCCCAGCTCGACGACGTGGATGTCGCCGTCGATCTCGTCGGAGAGTTCGACGAGCGTGTGCGCGTAGGGCGACTTCTCCGGCAGGTCAACCTGCTTGCCCGCGAGCTGCGCCGGGGCCGTGACGAGCCGCGCCGGGATGTCCACCTCGGGCGCGGGGTCTGCGGGGCCGGGGGCCATCGCCTTCTCGGCGACGTCCGAGGCGGCCTGCGGCGGCTCGGCCTGCTGCACGAGCGCGGGCTCGGTCTGGTAGAGGGCGCGCGTGAAGGCGGCCTGCGCCTCCGTCTCCGGCGTGGGCACGAGCCGCGCCGCGGCCAAGTCGCCCTCGCCCGAGTTGAGGAGCGGCAGCAGGCTCTTCGGGTCGGTGACGACGACCATCTTGAGCTTGAGCCCCTCGCTCTCGGCGAAGGCGCGCAGCAGCTCGTACTCGTAGCCGAGCGGCTCGCCGCGGTAGACGAAGTAGGTCGTCGAGTTGTAAGGCGCGAGCACGGTCAGCTCGCCCTTCTGGCGCAGCTCGGCGAGGTCGCGCCTGACCGGCTCGGCCGGCGGCGGCACGTCCTTCTGGCGCACGATCTTGTCGACGGCTTCGAGTTTCGTCCGCGGCCCGCGCCGGCAGGACGCGGACGGCAGGCAGAGCAGGCAGGCGGACAGCAGCAGGCAGAGCAGTCTACACGTCGGGCTCATCGAGGTTAGTCCTGCGGGCGGGGAGACCCTTCGCGCTTACAAGGGGATGCCGTGGGTTGCGGGGTACGTTTGCGAACTTTGTACGCCAGAACCGCCCCCCCCGTCAACCTAGCCGCGGGCGGAGTAAGGTGAGAGGTATTTAACCACAGAGACACAGAGGCACAGCTTGTCGAGAGCTAAAGCTGAAGCTGTGTTCTGAGCTGTGTCTCTGTGTCTCCGTGGTTAATCCCCTTCCGCCGTACGCCCGGCTGAATCCATCTAACTGCCGCGGGTGATACTTTTTGCCCCCGCGTTGCGCGTTCGTGGGTGGGGTAGGTGAGGGTTTTAGAGTTGAGAAGGGAGAAGGGCAGATGACGAGAGAGGAACTGATCGCGGCTAACCTGGCCGCCGTCGAGGCGCACTTTCACACGGAGGCGACGGGCGAGATCGACAAGGCGCTCGACCTCTACACGGACGACATCGTGTGGGAGTCGCCCGCGCGCGAGTTGGTCTTCCGCGGCAAGGAGGCGACCGGCGCGATGTACCGGCGGATGTTCGAGTCTTTCCAGGTCGAGGAGTTCCGCCAGCTCCAGCGCTTCGCGACCGAAGAGAGGGTCGTGGACGACAGCGTCGCGCGGGTCGTGATCGCGGGCGACGGCGTCATCAACTCGCCCGCGCCGGTCGGGGCGCTGGTCGAGATTAGACTCCTGCACGTCTTCGAGATGCGCGAGGGGAAGATTTCGCGCGAGCTGGTCTTCGAGACCTGGCGTACAATCGAAGAGTCCACGGGTCGCATGCCGTACGCAGCCACCTCGCAATACGCCAGCCCGATTCACCCGGCGCACTGAGGCGGCCGGCGAGAGGAGGAGAGCGATGGAGGTTACTTTAAGGTCGGCCACGCCCGAAGACGCGGGGGAGTGCGGGCGCATCATCTACGAGGCGTTCAAGGGCATCTCGGGGCGGCACGGCTTCCGCCCCGACTTCCCTTCGGTCGAGGCCGCGACCGGGTTCGTGAGCGGCTTCATCGCAGACCCTTCGGTCTACGGCGTGGTGGCGGAGAGCGGGGGGCGCGTGGTCGGCTCGAACTTCCTTTCGGAGTGGGACGCGATCCGCAGCGTCGGCCCCATCACCATCGACACCGACGTGCAGGCGCGCGGCACGGGCCGCCGCCTGATGGAGGCCGTCATCGAGCGCGGGCGCGCGGGCGCGGGCGTCCGCCTGGTGCAGGACAGCTACAACGCGGCCTCGCTCTCGCTCTACGCATCCTTAGGCTTCGACGTGAAGGAGCCGCTCGCCCTGATCGAGGGGAGCGTCGCGGGCGGAGTGCCCGGCGGCTTCGAAGTCAGGCCGATGCGAGATGAAGACCTCGGCGCGGTCAACGAGTTGTGCCGGAGGGTGCACGGGTTCGACCGCGCGGGCGAGTTGCAGAGCCTCGCGCCGGTGCTCAACCCCTTCGTCGCCGTGCGCGGAGGGCAGGTCACGGCCTACGCCTCGATGCCGAACTTCTGGGCGCTCGGCCACGCCGTGGCCGAAGAGGATAGGGACATGCAGGCGCTGCTCGCGGGGGCCTCGGCGCAGAGCGGCGCGCCGCTCTCCTTCCTCTTCCCGACGCGGCAGGCCGCGCTCTTCCGCTGGTGCCTGGGTCAGGGCCTGCGCGTCGTCAAGACGATGACGCTGATGGCGATGGGCGAGTACGTCGAGCCGCGCGGGAGTTTCATCACGTCGGTGGGGTACTGAAAGGGTGCTGGGTGCTGGGTGCTGGGTGCTGGGTTTTGGTTTTACCCAGCACCCAGCACCCAGCACCTTCTTACCGCCTACTGTCCCGACGGCTCGCCGTCTGGGTTGAGGCGGATGACTTCGCCGAAGCCCAGTTCGCGGATGCCCTTCTCGACTTTGCGCAGGTCGCCGACGACGATCCAGATGACCTCGCCGGGGCGGACGAACTTCTTCGCCGCGGCGTTGAGCTGCGACTCGGTCAGGCCGCGCACGTTCGAGGCGTAGCGCGCCCAGTAGTCGTCCGGGAGGTTGTAGTTGAGCATGCGGATGGCCGCGCTCTCCAGCGAGTCGAGCGTCTCGAAGCGCGCGGGCAGGCGCAAGGTCATGTTGCGCATGATGCTCGCGAACTCCTCGCCCGCGACGGGGCGCTCGCCCGCCAAGCCCTTAATCTCCTTCGAGACCTCGGCCATCGACTCCTTCGTCTTGTCGGTCTGCACGGGCGCGATGACGATGAACGGGCGCTGGCCGCGCGAGCTGCCGATGAAGCCTTGGGTGCCGTAGCTCCAGTGCTTGTCGAGGCGCAGGTTCCGGTTCAGACGTGACGTGGCCATCCCGCCGAAGTTTTGCATGACGGTCTCGATGGCCTGCTCCTCCGCCTGCCCGCCCGGCTCGGAGAGGTGTGCGGCCACGACGACCGACTGCGGCGCGTCGGGCTTGTCGATCAGGTAGACGCGGCCGCCCGCCGTGCGCGGCGCCGTGCCGATGTTCTTCGCGGGCGCCTTGCCCGGCGCCCACGCCCCGAAGGACTGTTCGAGCGCGGGCATCAATTTCTGCATCGTCGTGTCGCCGGTGACGATGACGGTCGCGCTGCCCGGCTTGAACCACTGCGCGTGCCAGCGCGCGAGGTCTTCGCGCGTGACCGGCTCGACCGACTTCTCGGTGCCGGAGCCCGAGGACGGCTTGCCGTAGGCGTGCGACGCGCCGTAGAGGATGCCGGGCAGGACGCGCATCGCGGCGGCCGCGGCCGACGCCTTCTCCTGCCCGATCTGCGCGAGGCGGCGCTCCTTCTGAATCTTGAACTGGTCTTCGGGGAACGAGGGGTTGAGCACCACGTCCGCGAGGATGTCGAGCGTCGGGCGCAGGTTCTCGGAGACGGCGCTCACCTTGACGAAGGAGAGGTCGAGCTGGCTGCCGGTGCCGAGCTGCGCGCCCAAAGCGTCCAGCTCGTCCGCGATCTTGAAGGCGTCGCGCGTCTTCGTCCCCTCGTCCAGCAGGTCGACCGCGAGCGAGGCCGTCCCCGCGCGCTCGGGCGTGTCGGAGGCGAAGCCCGCGTCCACCGCCACCAGCACGTTGACGATGGGCGCCGAGTGCCTTTCGAGCAGCATCACGCCCAGGCCGTTCTTCAGGGTCGCGCGCTGCACCTCCGGGAACTTCACCTCGGGCGCGCCGCCGAGCGCGGGCAGAACCTTGCGGTCGACCTCCGTCTTCCCGGCCGCGAGCTTGGGGAAGGGCTTGACGAGCATCGTGTAGCTGTTCGCGCGCAGCCACTTCTGCGCGGCGGCGCGCACGTCCGCGGGGCTGGCCTTCGACATCACTTCGAGCTTGTCGAGGTAGGCGTCGGGCGAGCCGCCGTAGGTCATGCTCTCGGCCAGCACGTCGGAGCGCCCGCCGAAGCCGCCAAGGGTTTCGATGTTGCGCAGGAACTCGGCGAACGTGCGGCTGCGCGCGCGCTGCAGCTCTTCGGCGGTCGGCCCCTTGTCGACCAGCTCGTTCAGCACCGAGTCCATCTCGCGCTCGGCCTCGGCAGGGTCTGCGCCCTGCTTGACGGTGACGGTGACGAAGAGGAGGCTGCCCAGCTCGCTCTTGTTCATCGAAGCGCCGACCGAGGTCGCGAGGCCCTTCTCGTAGACGAGCCGGCGGTTGAGGCGCGAGCTCTTCGAGCCGGAGAGCACCTCGGCGAAGAGCGAGAGCTGTTCGGCCTCGTCGTCGCGCCAGGCGGGCGCGTGGTAGATGCGGTAGAGGCGCGCCTGCGGGACGCGGTCGTACATCTCGTCGCGGACGTTGCGCTCCAGGCGCGGTATCCACTCGCGCGTCCGCGCGAGCGGCGGGCCGGGCTGGATGCCGCCGAAGTATTTCTGCACCAGCGCCAGCGCGCGCTCCGGCGTGATGTCGCCCGCGAGCGAGATGACCGCGTTGTTCGGGCCGTAGTAAGTCCGGTACCACTCCTTCACGTCGCTGAGCGAAGCGGCGTTCAAGTCCTCCATCGAGCCGATGGTCGTCCACGAGTAGGGGTGCGAGGCGGGGTACATCTTCGGCGCGATCTCGGTGAAGACGCGGCCGTAGGGCGCGTTCTCGCCCTGCCGCTTCTCGTTCTGCACGACGCCGCGCTCGCGCTCCAGCATGTCCTGCGAGATGCGCGCTTCGAGGAAGCCCATGCGGTCGGCTTCCAGGTATAGCGTGCGCTCCAGGGCCGAGACGGGCACGTCCTCGAAGAAGTTGGTGCGGTCGGTGTCGGTCGTCCCATTCCGGTTGTTGGCGCCGAGGTCGTCCATCGCCTCGCGGAAGCCGTGCGGGTAGTTCTCCGAGCCGTTGAAGAAGAAGTGCTCGAAGAGGTGCGCGAAGCCCGTCTTGCCCGGCTTCTCGTTGCGCGAGCCGACGTGATACCAGAGGTTGACGGCGACGATGGGGACGCTGTGGTCTTCGTGGACGAGGAGCGTGAGTCCGTTGTCGAGCACGAACTTCTTGTGCGCGATCTGGTAGCGCGCGCGGTCGAAGCGCGCGGGCGCCGCCTGCGCCTCGGCCGGCGCGGGGGCCGGGCGGCGTCGTTGCTGCGCGAGCGCGGACGGCGGCGCGAGCTGGGAGATGACGGAAGCGGTCAAGATGGCGGACAGCAGTAGCCTCTTTAACATAGAAGGAACCTCTGGGGTGGACTGGATTTTCTGCGCGCTGAGAATTTCGGGGGCGCGACGTACGCCCTACGGCGCTTCTCGCTTGAGGGCGGAGTTTACCTTCGGGCGCGCCGTTTCGGCAACGCGCCACAGTCGAATCCATTTCCGTGCATTATTGCTATAAGTTCGTTGCGACGGCCGGCACCTCCGCGAGCCCCTCAAGTCAGACATAACTGGCATGCAACACGGCCGCAACCAACGCCGCTGGCGAGGTTGTTATCCTCCCTCCAACGTTAAAGGCGACCCCGCGAGAGGGTCTGGGTAAAGCGGAAGCGCCGGGCTGTGGATAGCCCGGCGCTTCTTCACACTGAGGGGTTGCGCAGAAAGGGGGGTTCGTTTATGTCTGCGATTTACGAGGAGATTAAATTCGAAGACCTGAGCCCTGAGGAGAAGCTGCGGGGCGAAGCGCCGTCGGAGCTGGAAGTGCCGGGCGCGCAGAAGCCGGAGAGCGTCGAAGTCCGGCGGGAGATCAACCCGAACACCGAGTGAGCGGCGCGCGCGGCCGGCTTCGACGACTACCCCGTCGAAACCTTCGAGGTCGGCGAACCTGATGAGGTCTGACAGCGCCTGCTGCCGGGGAAGAACTTGGCATCCACCAGGCCGCACGGCGGACTTGTACAAAGAGGGGCGCGGGCCGTGTGACCCGCGCCCCTCTGCCGTGCGGGCGGGCACGCCGTCACCCGCAATACTCCATGTTACAGGTCTGGCCGTTGTTGGTGATGGTGCAGTATTCGGGCGAGGAGACAGGGCTATTGCAGTCGAAATACCCGCCGCCGATCCAGCCGCACGCCTGGCCGGGCGGCGGGGGGCAGGGCACATAGGTGCTGCCCGTGTAGTGGTACGCGCACTGCGAGTAGTTGGGGTAGCAGGATTGCGGCTGCGGCTCCGGCTCCGCCTTGCGGTAGCCAACCCGCCTGACAGAGACCTTGTCAAACGACCAGGGCTCGTTCGGCAAGGTCATGTAATCGAGTTCGTACTTGGCCTGCTCCTCCCAGCTCCCGCCGTCCTCGTACACGACCGAGCCGGCGCTCACGTCGAGATGAAACTTCGCCCCGCTTGCGACGCGGTCTTTCACCTTCTCGAATATCTTGGCGAAGGCGACGACCTCGCGCTTAATCTCCAGGGTTCCACCCGCGGGCAGCGCCCCGGCCGTGTCGATGGGCGGGGTCTCACCGCGCAGGATGATGACGCCCCTGTCTCTGTCGTCCGACAGATACCACCGGAGCCTGACCGACCTGACGGCCTTCGCGCGGCTCGTGACTCTGACCCTGGTGACGGCGAGCCCCTGCCCGGCCTCCGTCGTCACGCCCCTGACGAAGACGGGCCGCCGGACGTAGTCGGGGGCGAAGTAGGGCGTGCTGTAGAGCGTCCACTCTTTGCCTTCGGCCGGCTTGCCTCCCTTCACCGCCGCCTCCGTGCGGGCTACCTTCGGCTGAGACCAAGCCATGCCGGCGAGCATCAGGAGAGACACGAGCAGCGCGTGCTTCATGTATTTCACAGGACTATCACTCCTTTCGCTGAAGACCTTTTAGCGGAGCCGGGCCGACGACGAGTGAGAGCGGGCCGGGTGTGGGACGGGCCGCCTGCTCCTCCCGCGCGAGGGCGCCGGTCGCTGAATGAGGTTTGCGGGCAACGTTGGGGGTTTGGGCGCGTCAATCCTATTTCCGGAGCGGGCCGATGTCAACGTTCGTGAGCCGGAGGGAACCCGGCCCCGGCGCGCAAGAGAAAGGGGAGGCCAGCCTTAACGGCTGGCCTCCCCTTTGCGCGTGACTGATGTCTTGGCCCGTACAGCCCGCGTTAACGAGCCATCACATTACCGTTGCAAAAACCACCCGCGCCGCGCGCCCACGCCCGGCCGCCTTGAGGAATTACATAACTATTACAAACGGGCCGGGCGTTAGCTGTTAGGCTGTGAACATCCCCCGCGTCTAGTTTGAGACGGTCAAGATTTTGAGGGGGCTTACTTTGGTCACAGGGGGCAGGATGGAAGCGAAGACGGAACTCATGCAGAGGCGGACGGGCATCAACTGGGCGACCACGATTGCGATGGTCGTCTTTCACGCGCTGGCGCTGGCGGCGCTCTTCACGTTCAGTTGGACGGCCGTCGCGGTGTCGGTCGTCTTGTGGTGGGTCTCGGGGAGCCTCGGCATCGGGATGGGCTTCCACCGTTTGCTGACGCACCGCGGGTATAAGACGCCGAGGTGGGTCGAGTACTTCCTGACCGTGTGCGGGACGCTCACGCTCGAAGGCGGCGCCATCGACTGGGTGGTCACGCACCGCATCCACCACGGGCACACCGACGCGCCCGGCGACCCGCACACGCCGCGCGACGGGACGTGGTGGGCGCACATGGGCTGGATTCTGACCGGCACGGCGCAGCAGCACGGCGAGGCCGTCATGTGGCGCTACGCGCCCGACCTGATGCGCGACCGCTTCCACGTCTTCCTCAACCGCTTCTTCTGGCTGCCGCAGATAGTGCTCGGCGTGACGCTCTTCGCCCTGGGCGGGTGGACGCTCATGCTGTGGGGCGTCTTCCTGCGCGTGACCGTGGGCCTGCACGCGACGTGGCTGGTCAACTCCGCGACGCACATGTGGGGCTCGCGCCGCTTCGAGACGACGGACGACTCGACGAACCTCTGGTGGGTGGCGCTCCTCACCTTCGGCGAGGGCTGGCACAACAACCACCACGCGCACCCGACGGCCGCGCGCCACGGACTCGCCTGGTACGAGGTGGACGTGAACTGGTGGGGCATCCGCACGCTGCAGGCGCTCGGGCTCGCCAAAGAGATCAAGCTCATCAAACAGTCCGCGCTCAACCCCCGCGCCGAAGCCGAGCCGCTCAAGCGCGCCGCTTAGAAGAGTGCCGGGTGCCGGGTGCCGGGTGCTGGTTCAAACCAAAACCCGGCACCCGGCACTCAACACCCCTCTTTTCCTTTCCCCTCCTCCCTACCTTAAAATGCGTCCCATGCGCATCGGGGGCCGCCGCAAGTCTGCCATCTTCTTCCTGACGTTCGGCATCTGCCTCGTCGTCCTCGCGCTCGTGCTCAACGTCGGCTGGATTCTGCTCAACTGGCGACAGGTGGCGCTGCTCGTCCTCGGCATCATCTTCTTCGGCCTCATCATCACGGGCCTCGTCCTCAACACCACCTTCCTCGTCCGCGAGATACGCCGCAACGAGCAGCACGACGCCTTCATCAACGCCGTCACGCACGAGCTGAAGACGCCGCTCGCCTCGATGCGCCTCTACCTCGAAACCCTCAAGTCGCGCGACGTGCCCGAGGCCCGCCGCCAGGAGTTCTACGACATCATGCTCGCCGACGGCGACCGCCTCCTCCACACCGTCGAGCAGGTCTTGCGCGCCGGCCGCACCGCGCAGAAGAAGCGCGCCCTCACCCTCTCGCACGTCGAACTCGGCGAGGTCGTCCGCGAGTGCGTCGAGCTCGCGCGACTCCGCCACGGCCTCGACGCGGGGGCCATCCGCTACGTCGAGTCGGCGGGGGCCGCGGGCGCCGACGTCTCCGGCGACCGCGAAGAGCTGCGCGCCGCCGTCTCGAACCTCCTGGACAACGCCGTGAAGTATTCGGACAAGGGCGTGAGCGTCGAGGTCGAGGTCGCGCCCGTCGACGAAAAGCTCTTGGCCGTGCGCGTGAAGGACAAGGGCATCGGCATCCACCGCAACCAGCTCAAGCGCATCTTCAAGCGCTTCTACCGCGTGCCCGGCCAATTCATGGCGCGCTTCAAGGGGACGGGCCTCGGCCTCTTCATCGTGCGCTCGGTCGTCGAGCGCCACGGCGGGCGCGTCTACGCCGAGAGCGAAGGGCTCGGGCGCGGCAGCACCTTCACCATCCAACTCCCGAGGGCCTGAAACCGCTTGAGCAACGTTCTCATCGTCGAAGACGAGAAGCACCTGGCCGACGGCCTCCGCTTCAACCTCGAGGCCGAAGGTTACGAGGTCGAGACGGCCGCCGACGGCGAGACGGCGCTCCTGCTCCTGCTCGAAGAAGGCAGAAGCTTCGACGTGGTCGTGCTCGACGTGATGCTGCCCGGCGCGGACGGCTTCCACGTCGCCGCCGAGCTGCGGCACGCCGGCTCGTTCGTCCCCGTCCTGATGCTCACCGCGCGCGGCCGGCCCGAGGACGTGCTGCGCGGCTTCGAGTCGGGCGCCGACGACTACCTGCCCAAGCCCTTCGAGCTGGCCGTGCTCATCGCGCGCATCGGGGCTCTGCTCCGCCGCCGCGAATGGCTCCGGCACGACCGCGAGGCCGCGAAGCCCGCGGCGGCCGCGCCCGCTTCGAAAGTCGAAGACGAGAGGCGCGGGGACGAGCCTGAGACTTTCTCCTTCGACGGGAAGTCCATAGACTTCTCCGCGCTCGAGCTGCGCACGAAGGGGCGCACGCTGCGCCTGACCCTGATGGAGGCGGAGTTTCTGCGCCACCTCGTCCGCCGCGCGGGCCAGGTCGTCTCGCGCAAGTCCCTGCTCGAAGAGGTCTGGGGCCTGCACGAAGACACGGACACGCGCGCCATCGACAACTTCGTCGTGCGCCTGCGCAAGTACATCGAAGACGAGCCTTCGCGCCCGCGCCACCTGCTCACCGTCCGCGGCGTGGGCTACCGCTTCGTCGCCGAGGTGGAAAGCGAAAGGGAGTTTTGAACCACAGAGACACAGAGGCACAGCTTCGAAGCAATAAGTCAACAAGCTGTGCCTCTGTGTCTCTGTGGTTCAATCTTCTTCAGAGCTAGATTCAACCAATGAGTGCAGAACCCCAAACGCCGCTCGTCGTCGGACTCGGCGAGCTGATCTGGGACATGTTTCCCGAGGGCCGGCGGCTGGGCGGCGCGCCTTCGAATTTCGCGTACATCTCCCGTCTGCTCGGGGACGAGGCGGCCGTCGCCAGCCGCGTCGGGCGCGACGCGCTCGGGCGCGAGGCCGCGGGGAGGCTGGGGCGCGCGGGACTCTCGACCCGCTACCTGCAGACGGACGGAGAGCACCCGACCGGAACGGTCGGCGTGCGCATCGGCGCGCACGGCGAGCCGCACTTCAACGTCAACGAGAACTCGGCGTGGGACTACCTGGAATGGACGCCGGCCTGGGAGGAGTTGGCCGGGCGCGCCGCGGTCGTCTGCTTCGGCACGCTCGGCCAGCGCCGGCCCGAGGCGCGCGAGACCATCCAGAGCTTTCTCGCGGCGACGCGCGCGGACGCGCTCCGCCTCTTCGACGTGAATCTGCGCCACTCCTTCTTCACGCCCGAGATGCTCGCGCGCTCGCTCCGCCTCTCGACGGTCGTCAAGCTCAACGCCGAGGAGCTGACGTCGGCCGCCTCGATGCTGAAGCTGAAAGCCGCGGGCGAGCTTGAGACCGCGCGCGAGCTGCTCGGACTCTTCGACCTCCGCCTCGTCGCCGTCACGCGCGGCGCACGGGGAAGTCTCCTCGTTTCACATGGCGAGGCGGACGAACACCCGGGCTTCCGCGTCGAACAGATCGCCGACGCCATCGGCTGCGGCGACGCCTTCGCCGCCGCCCTCGCGCACTGCCTGCGCCGCGGCGCCCCGCTCGCGCTCTCGAACGAAGTCGCCAACCGCGTCGGCTCCTGGCTCGCCACACAGACCGGCGCCACGCCCGAGGCAGACCCCGCGACAATCGCGCGCCTGCTCGAAGGATTAACAGAGCAGTAGGCAGTAGGCAGTACGCCCCGCGTTAAGAACGTTGACGGATTAAACTGAGGCTTCCGACAGCGGGGTTTTCAACTGCCCACTGCCATCTGCCTACTGCCTACTGTTTTGCTGTATTCTTAAAGCAATGGCACCGAGGACTGTGAAGGCGACGCGTTACGTGACGCCGCTGCGCGAGGGCGGGAGCCTGCCGGCCATCGTGGAGGCGGACGACGAAGGGATGTACGTCCTGAAGTTCCGCGGCGCGGGTCAGGGGACGAAGGCCCTGATCGCGGAGCTGCTGGCGGGCGAGCTGGCGCGCGCCTTAAGTCTGCCCGTGCCGGAGATCGTCTTCGTCGAGCTGGGCGCGGAGCTGGCGCGCACCGAACCCGACCCGGAGATACAGGACTTGATCCGCGCGAGCGCCGGCCTCAACCTCGCGCTCGACTACCTGCCCGGCTCCATCGCCTTCGACCCGGCGGCCGAGAAGGTCGAAGCGGGCCTGGCCTCTGCAATCGTCTGGTTCGACGCCTACGTGACGAACGTGGATCGCACGGCGCGCAACACCAACATGCTCATGTGGCACCGCAGGCTCTGGCTCATAGACCACGGCGCCGCGCTCTACTTCCACCACTCCTGGGACAATTACCTCGAACGCAGCCGCGCCCCCTTCAAGCAGGTCAAAGACCACGTCCTCCTCCCCTCCGCCTCCGAACTCGAAGCGGCGGACGCGCGGCTCGCGCCGCTCGTCAACGCGGAGTTGTTGAGAGAGCTGCTCTCCTTCGTCCCCGAAGAGTGGCTCGCGGGCGAGGCGCGCTTCCCCGAAGCGCGGGCGCACCGCGAAGCCTACTTCGAATACTTACGCTCGCGCATGGAGGCGCCGCGCGACTTCGTCAGGGAGGCGGCCGATGCCCGAGCCATGTCCGTTTGACTACGCGGTCGTCCGCGTCGTCCCGCGCGTCGAGCGCGGCGAGTTCGTCAACGCGGGCGTCATCGTCTCCTGCCCCTCGCAGAACTACCTCAGGGCGCGCGTCGAGCTGGACGCCGCGCGGCTCGCCGCCCTCGACCCGACCTTCGACCGCGAAACGGTCGAGCGACACCTCGCGGCCATCCCGCTCATCTGCGAGGGCGGAGCCGGAGGAGGCCCCATCGGCCTGCTGCCGCAGCGCGCGCGCTTCCACTGGCTCGTCGCCCCGCGCAGCACCATCATCCAGACCTCGCCCGTCCACACGGGCTTCTGCGAAGACGGCGACCGCGTCCTCGAACACCTCTTCGAGCGGATGGTTCTCCCGCCGAAAGTCGCCGGGTAGATAATTCACCACAGAGACACAGCTCGGACACAGCTTAATGCTTTTAGCTGTGTCCGAGCTGTGTCCCCGTGTCCCTGTGGTGAAATTTCTTAACCCAAAAATTTTTCCCCGCCGCCTAAAACCGCCCGCCGAGTGCGCCCCGTATATCGGGCAAGTTTCGGGATAACTTAACTACTTACGGAGGGCATGAAAGATGAGGAGAAGTGTGTTTGCTTTGGCGTTGGCGGCGGCCGCGTCGCTGCTGGCGGTGGGCGCTTCGGCGCAGATGATGGGCGGCGGCACCGCCAACAATAACCCGATGGTCGGCGGCGCGCCGATGTACAAGACGAAGAACATCGTCGAGAACGCGATGAACTCGGCCGACCACACGACGCTGGTCGCGGCGGTGAAGGCCGCGGGCCTCGTCGAGACGCTCCAGAGCAAGGGGCCGTTCACGGTCTTCGCGCCGACCAACGCGGCCTTCGACAAGCTGCCGGCCGGCACGGTCGAGACGCTCGTCAAGCCCGAGAACAAGGCGACGCTGACGAAAATCCTGACCTACCACGTCGTCGCCGGCAACTACGACTCGAAGAAGCTGATGCAGCTCATCAAGAAGGGCGGCGGCCAGGCGACGCTCAAGACCGTGAGCGGCGGCAGGCTCACCGCCCGCATGAACGGCATGAACGGCATCTCGCTCACCGACGAGAAGGGCGGCACCTCGAACGTCACCATCGCCGATGTCCGCCAGTCGAACGGCGTCATCCACGTCATAGACACGGTCGTCATGCCTAACTAGGCCGAAGCAGTAGTTAGTAGACGGGCAGACAGTAGGCAGTAGTCAGTAGACAGCGGGCCGAATCCGGCGTAGGTTGATGAAGCCATCGGCCTAAACGAGGAACGCCGGGTTCCCTGCTGTCTACTGACTACTGCCTACTGTCTACTGAGGTTTCACACCATGGACAGACGAAGCTTCATCACCTCGGCGCTGGCGTTGGGGGCGTTCGCGGCGCTCGACGCGCGGGCGGCCGACAAGGGGCGCGCAGCCGTCGGCCGGGTCGTCAAAACGGATGAGGAGTGGAGGAAGCTCCTGACGCCCGAGCAGTTCGAGGTGGCGCGGCGCGGGGGCACGGAGGCGCCGGGTTCGAGCCCGCTCCTGGAAGAGCACCGGCGCGGGACGTTCCAGTGCGTCTGCTGCGACCTGCCGGTCTTCAGCTCGAAGGCGAAGTACGACTCGCACACTGGCTGGCCGAGTTTCTGGCAGCCCGTCTCGAAGCGGCACGTGCGCGAGAAGGAGGACCGGAGCCTGCCCTCCGAAGTCAGGACCGAAGTCCTCTGCGCCCGCTGCGACGCGCACCTCGGCCACGTCTTCGACGACGGCCCCGAGCCGACGGGCCTGCGCTACTGCATGAACGGCGTGGCCCTGAAGTTCGTCCCCGGCAAGGGATAAGGCGGAAGCCCGACCGTGAGGGAGGGCGTCTGTCGTAAGGCGGAAGGATGAAGGCGGAAGGATGAAGTGAAGGCAGCAACGCCTTCCGCCTTCATCCTTCCGCCTTCATCCTTTTCCACGCCCTCCCTCATGGTCGGGCTTCCGCCTCGATATTCTTAATGTTCGCGCGGGGCGTCATCGCCGCCGCCTCTGACGCGACCGCGGCGGCCGCGCCCTTCGTCGCGCGACTTGCTGAACTGCTCCCACTGCTCGGGGGTCAGGACTTGCTTCAGGCGCTCGTCCGTGTCCCTGCGAATCTCTTCGAAGCGCGGCTCGGACTCTTTGCGCAGGGCCTCCAGGCGGCTGCGCGTCTCGCCGAAGATCTGCTGCACCTGCGCCTTCTGCTCCGGCGTCAACTTGAGGTCTTCGCTCATCCTCTCGATGCGGTCGGGCCGCCCCTGCCGCCCGCCGTCGCGCACCCACGCGCGGTAGGCCGAGGGCGCGAGCGCGCCCGCCGCGAACCCGAGGAGGAAGATGGCGAGCGCCGCCGAGCGCACGAGCCAACTGCTTCTGCTCACCCTGTCCATAGTCACCTCGCCGCCTCGTCCTCAGCCCCGTAGAGGGACGTGAGCACCTGGTCGTACGTCATCTGTTCTTCGCCGCCGTCGTCTAAGATTACTGACTCCGCCGTGTATGCGTTGCTCGACGCGAGTTGCTGCGCGTTCGTCTCGTCCGAAGGCGCGACGAAGGTGAAGACGGCGAGCGCGACGGTCGTCGCCGCCAGCGAGGAGACGAGCAGCCCCGCCGACTTCCAGAGCCGCGCGAGCGTCCAGCCCTCTTCGGCCGCGCGCCGCTCGCGCAGGGCGGCCAGCACGCGCGTCTGGAAGAAGGGCGAGGGCTCGAACGTCTCGGCCGCGCGCGTCTTCAACATCAGCGAGGAGAGCTGCGCGGCGGCGACGGCCCGCCGGCAGTCCTCGCAGACTTCGGCGTGCGCGCGGACGGCCGCCAGCTCGGCCTTGCCCAGGCTCGACAGCGGCGCTTCCTCCAGAAGCTTCTTGATGTGTTCGTCCCTCATCGCTGCACCTGCCAATCTCAATCCTTAACAATTTCAAATCTCGAATTTGAAGTTTCAAATTCTTAGCAGCTTCTCGACCGCCTCGCGCATCCGTCGGCGCGCGCGCATCGCCTTGACCTTGACGTTCGACTCCGACCAGCCCGTCGCCTCCGCGACCTCTCTGACCGAAGCCTCCTCGCCGTCCATCAGCATGAGGACGAGGCGGTCGTCCTCGGACATCGTGCTCAAGACCTTGTCGGCCAGGTCGGCCGCGACCACCGCGCGCTCGATTGAGGGCTGCTGTCCGGCCGCCTCGACCGCGAGGTTGTTTTCAAGCCAGTCGCCCTCCTCTTCCGAGAGGTCGGAGGCCGTCAGCTCCGGCCTGCGGCGCGCGCTGCGCAGGAGGTTGAGGCAGGTGTTGGTCGCAATCCGCGTCAGCCAGCCCTCGAAGGAGCCGCGCCCCTCGTAGGTGTCGAGCTGCGTGAACGCTTTCAAGAATACTTCCTGCGCGGCCTCCTCGACCTGCTCGCGCCTTCGGAAGAAGCGCGACGCCGTGCGGAAGACGCGGGGGCTGTGTCTGTGGACGATCTCGCCGAAGGCGGACTCGTCGCCCGCGCGCGCCAGACGCGCAAGCTCCTCGTCCGGCGCATGTTCCAACTCCAACGGCAGTGTCGCGTCCCGTCCCTGTCGGGTGAAGGGCGGCGGACTCGGGTGGCCGTCGGGGCCGCCGAGTCCGCCGTTGCCCGGTTAAAGGTTACTCCTGCGTCGGAGCCTGCTGCTGGCGCTGCGCCTTCCACTGCTCGCGGCGCTGCTCGAACTGCTGCCTGCGCTGTTCGAGCTGTGCCTTCTGCTCGGGCGTGAGCAGCGCGAGCGAGTCCTGGCGGAGCTTGAACTCCTCGGCCATCAGCCTGGCCTGGAGCGCCGCGGCCTCCGAGAGCTTCTGCGTCGCGACCTGCTCGTTGAAGGTCGTGCCCGACTCGGCCTGACGCAGCTCCTGGTGCTTGGCGCGGAGCTGTTCGCGCAGGGACTTCGTGCGCTCGCCGAAGCTTTCGCGGAGCTGCTTGAGGCTCGCCTTCTGCGCGTCGGTCAGCTCGACGCCGCGGAAGCCGAAGCCGCCGCCGCGCCCGCCCCACTCGCCGTCGCGCTTGCCGCCGCCGCGGTGGCCGCGGTGCTCGCCGCGCTCGGCGCGCTGCGTCTGACCCTGCTGCTCGCCGCCGGCGGTCTGCGCCAGCGCGACGGGGGCCGCGAGGGCCAGCGCCGAGAGACCGGCCAGGCCCAACTTGTGAATCCTTCCTAATTTCTTCATGACTGCTTTCTACTCCTAGTCTACCTTGTTTTCTGCCCTGAGGGAGAGGGTTCGTAAGTCAAGACACCGCGCCGCACGACGTGGTTACACCCCTTATTCATTCCCTACATTCGAGGCCGCCTGAGCGGCCTCTGTTGAGCTAGACACCGCGCCCCTCGTTTCCGTTACACCCGCGCCCCGTTTCAAAGTTTTCACCACAGAGACACAGAGACACAGCTCGGGGCAGATAACTCAACAAGCTGTGCCTCTGTGTCTCTGTGGTTAATTTAATCCCCTCTATACGCCTGTAACCGAAATCGAGCGGCCGGTGTCTAGCCTATTGGGCGGAGGTTTCGCCCCTATTTTTCGGCGTTGTGTACGGCGCACGTTTAGAGCGCCCGCAGGGGAAAAGAAGATGCAGCGAGTGAAATCATTTCTGAACACGAAGAGGCGTCTGGCGGTCGTCGGCCTCGTCGTCGCGCTCGTCGCGGCCGGCGGCTTCTGGTACTGGGGCGGCAGCGCCAACGCCGCCGAGTACATGACGGCCAAGGTCGAGCGCGGCAACCTCCGCAACACCGTGACGGCGACGGGCACGCTCCAGGCCGTGACGACCGTGCAGGTCGGCAGCCAGGCCTCGGGCACCATCTCGGCGCTCTACGCGGACTTCAACTCGACGGTGAAGAAGGGGCAACTGCTCGCGCAGCTCGACCCCTCGGTGACGCAGGCGCAAGTCCAGCAGGCGCGCGCCAACCTCGCGCAGGCCGAGGCGCAGTTGCAGTCGGCCCGCGCTGCCGTCTCCAACTCGCACGCGGGCGTGGCGCAGACGCGCGCCGGCATCTCCGACGCCCGCGCGAGGGCCTTGGCCGCCGGCCAGACGACGCAGAACCAGCAGGCCGGCGTCTCGGCCGCCGAGGCCAACGTCAACGTGCTCAAGGCGCAGTTGGACGACGCCGCGAGCTACCTGCGCCAGGAGCAGTCGCTGCTCCAGAGCGGCGTCATCGCGCAGCGCGAGTACGACACGGCGCAGACCTCTTATAAGACGGCCGAGGCCCGCTACAACCAATCGGTCGCGCAGTTGAAGATGGCGCAGTTGAGCGCGCAGTCCGCCTCCAGCGCGGGCCAGGCGCAGGCCGCCGCGCAGGTCGAGCAGGCGCAGGCGCAGGCGCAGCAGTCGCAGGGCCAGGTCGTGACCGCGCAGGCGCAGGTGCAGAACGCCGCCGCGCAGGTCGAGCAGGCGCGCGCCGCCCTGCAGCTCGCACAGATTAACCTTCAGCACACGACCATCTCGTCCCCGATTGACGGCGTCGTCGTCTCGCGCGACGTGAGCGTCGGGCAGACCGTGGCCGCCTCCCTTTCGGCGCCGACGCTCTTCACCATCGCGCAAGACCTGACGCAGATGCAGATCATGGCGAACATCGACCAGGCCGACATCGGCCTCGTCGAGCAGGCGAAGTCCGTCTCCTTCACGGTGGACGCCTTCCCCGGCGAAGAGTTCAAGGGGGCGATTCAGCAGATGCGTCTGAACCCGCAGAACGTGCAGAACGTCGTCACCTACAACGTCATGATTAACGTCTCGAACCCGGAGCAGAAGTTGAAGCCCGGCATGACGGCCAACCTGACCGTCACCATCGACGAGCGCAACGACGTGCTCAAGGTGCCGAACTCCGCGCTCCGCTTCACGCCGCAGACGACCGACGCCGCGCAGGCGCGCTCGGGCGGCAATAGCAACGGCCAGCGCCGCCAGCGTCAGAACGCCAACGGCGCGGACAACGCGCAGCAGCAGGCCGACGGCGGCGGCGCGCAGCCGGACTCGCGTCCGCAGTTCGCGCGCGCGACCGAGCCTGTGCTGCCCGGCCAGACGCGGCGCGTGTGGGTCCTGGGCGCGGACGGCAAGCTCCAGTCGCGGCGCATCAAGGTCGGACTCTCCGACGGCTCGGCGACCGAGGTGGTCGAAGGCGAGCTGCGCGAGGGCGACGTAATCGTCACCGGCCAGAACGTCACGTCCGCCTCCTCTTCGTCGCGCACGCAGAACGGCGGACAGTCTTCGGCCCCCGGCTTCGGCGGCGCCCCGCGCGTCGGCGGAGCGGGCGGCGGCAGCAGAGGTCGTTAAGAGATAAGGGGTGAGGTGAACTCATGCAGACGGCGTTTGAAGTTGGAGTCTTCGACAACGGCGCGCACAGGGTCGTGCTGACGCACGACCCGGAAGCGCCCGAGGTCATCCGGCTCGAAGGCATCCACAAGACCTACTCGATGGGCGACGTGGAGGTGCACGCGCTGCGCGGCGTCACGCTCAACATTAAGGAGGGCGAGTTCGTCGCCATCATGGGCACTTCGGGGTCGGGCAAGTCGACGACGATGAACATCATCGGCTGCCTCGACAGCCCGACGCGCGGCTCGTACGCGCTCGACGGCGAAGACGTGTCGACGCTCTCGAAGGACGAGCGGGCGGACATCCGCCTGCGCAAGCTCGGCTTCGTCTTCCAGGGCTTCAACCTGCTCTCGCGCACCTCGGCGCTCGAGAACGTCGAGCTGCCGATGCTCTACGCCGGGATAGAGCCGGCCGAGCGCCACCGGCGCGCCACAGAAGCCCTGCACGCGGTCGGCCTCGCGGGCCGGGAGCAGAACCACCCGAACCAGCTCTCGGGCGGCCAGCAGCAGCGCGTGGCGATTGCGCGCGCGCTGGTCAACGACCCGAAGCTGATTCTGGCGGACGAGCCGACGGGCGCTCTGGATTCGCGCACCTCGGTCGAGGTGATGGACATCTTCCAGCGCCTCAACCGCGAGCGCGGGATCACGCTCGTCCTCGTCACGCACGAGCCGGACATCGCGGCCTACGCCGACCGCGTCGTCGTCTTCAGGGACGGGCGCATCCAGAAGGACTACCGCGTCAACGCCCCGCGCGACGCGGCCGAGGAGTTGAAGAATCTGCCGGCCGTCGACGAGGACGAGGAGTGAGTTGTTTTCGGAGTCGAAGGTGATGTTGAGGGCGGTTAACCACAGGGACACGCAGGACTCAGAGGTCGCACGGAGTTTTCATACATCTTTCATAAACCCTCCGTGCCCGCCCCGTGAACTCTGTGTCCCTGTGGTTAGCCGCCCTGAACGCCGACAACGAGGTTGAGAGGATAAGGTAGAAGTCATGAACGTCCTGGCCATCATCCGCATCGCCTTCCGCGCGCTGGCGCGCAACAAGTCGCGCGCGGCCCTGACCATGCTCGGCATCATCATCGGCGTCTCGGCCGTCATCATCATGGTCAGCATCGGCCAGGGCGCGTCGGCCACCGTCCAGTCGCAGATCGCGAGCATGGGCACCAACCTCCTCTTCGTCTCGGCGGGCGCGCAGAACTTCGGCGGCGTCCGCGGCGGCGCGGGCGACTCCTCCACCTCCAGCCCGCTCACCGTCGAAGACCTCGAGGCCATCAGGCGCGAGGTGCCGAGCGTCGCGATGGTCAGTCCGGTCGTCAGCTCGCGCGCGCAGCTCGTCGCCGGCAACCAGAACTGGAGCACGCAGGTGCAGGGCGTCTCCGAGCAGTTCACCGACATACGCAAGTGGGCCGTCGCCTCTGGCAGCTTCTTCACCGACTCGGACGTGCGCACGGCCGCGCGCGTCGTCGTCATCGGCCAGACCATCGCCGACAACATGTTCCCCGGGCAGGACGCCGTGGGCCAGACCTTGCGCGTCTCGAACATGCCCTTCCGCGTCGTCGGCGTGATGGCGCGCAAGGGTCAAGACCCGCAGGGCCGAGACCAGGACGACGCGGCCTTCGCGCCCTACACGTCGGTGCAGAAGAAGCTCCTGGGCAACACGCGCGTGCAGGTCGCGTACGTCTCGGCCGTCTCGGCCGAAGCGACCTACACGGCGCAGACGCAGATCGCGGAGCTTCTGCGCCAGCGCCACAAGCTCGGGCAGGGCGCGGCCGACGACTTCACCGTCCGCAACATGTCGGACGTGGCCGAGGCCGCGAACGAGACGAACAGCACGATGACGGTTCTTCTGGGCTGCATCGCGGGCGTCTCGCTCCTGGTCGGCGGCATCGGGATTATGAACATCATGCTCGTCTCGGTGACCGAGCGGACGCGCGAGATCGGCATCCGCATGGCCATCGGCGCGCGCTCCTCGGCCGTGCGGACGCAGTTCCTCATCGAGTCCATCGTGCTGAGTTTGACGGGCGGCGCGACCGGCATCGTGCTCGGCGTCGTCGCGTCGGTCACGGTGCCGCTCCTGCTGGGCTGGCCGACGCTCGTCTCGACGGCGTCCATCGTCGGCTCGGTGCTCTTCTCCGCGGCGGTCGGCATCTTCTTCGGCTACTACCCCGCCCGCAAGGCCGCCGGCCTCGACCCGATTGACGCGCTTCGTTATGAGTAAGACAGAGAATTAACCACAGAGACACAGAGGCACAGCTTGAAGAGGAATATCCCAACAAGCTGTGCCTCTGTGTCTCTGTGGTTAATGTTTTCTTAACTCTTCGTATCGCGCTTTGTCTGTGTCGGAGAGCGCGGTGGGGGCGGGCGCGGTGTAGGGCGTCAGGTCGGGGCGCGGGTTGAAGATGGAGAACATGGGGACGGCCATGCGGTCGTTGAGGTTGAGGGGGCGGAACCCGAGCACGAGGCCCGCCGTGCGGAGCGCGCTCAGTTGGTCGTAGCGGTCGCCCACGACGGCGCCGCGTTTGACGTAGGGGCCGGCGGCGAAGGCGGTGATGCGCGTGGCGTCCACGTGGTCGGGGCCGTTCTGCGCGTCGTCCTCCTCGACCAGGATGAGCGAGTCGCGCCAGACGGGGCTGCGCGAGATGGTCTCGATGATGAGCCCGAGCGCCGCGTCGTTCTGCGCGACGAACTGCTGCGGCGTCCGGATCGACTTGTCCGCGCCGTTCGTGTGGTCGTTCGGCAGCCAGAGGTAGTTGAAGCGCGGCACCGTCCCCGACTTCGCGCGGCGCTCGAAGTCGGCGCGCCACGCCGCGAAGCGGTCGAGGTCGGAGTGGTTCAAATCCCAAGAGCGGTAGTCGAACGCGTAGCGCGTCAGGTACTCCGCGAAGCGAAGCCGCAACTGCCGGTTCCCCAGGGCGAGCGCGAGCGTGTCGTCGCCGACGAGGAAGTTCGAGAACGCGGTGGCGAACTTCTCGTCGCGCAGCAGACGTTCGGCGTCCGCGAGCGTGTCGGCCTGCCCGGCGTACGTGTGCGCGAAGTCGTAGAAGATGCGGCCGCGGTCGGTGTCCGAAGCGAGCCGCATCATCCGCGCGTAGAACTTGCGCGCGGGCAGACTGTAGCCCAGCTCGTCCAGAAGGATGTCGTAGGCGCGCGTGTAGAGGTAGTAGTTCTCGCCGTAGATTCGATAGCTCACCTTCGCGTCGTCGAGCGCGTCCCAGAGGTACGCGGGCGAGGTCACCGAGGGCACCATGCCGAACGGGTAGCCCCGGTAGCGGCCCGAGTAGGCGGCGTTCCCGAGCCATTCGAGGAAGGGAGAGGCGTAGCCGCTCGTCGTGAAGCTGTGGCCGAGCACGCTGATCTCGCCGTCGGCGTAGAAGTTGTCGAGCGTGACGAACCTTTCGGCGAGCGCGTGCTGGTTCGGCGTGATGTCGCGCCCGAAGAGCGTCAGAGACGGGTCGCCATTGCCGCGCCCGAGGTCGCCCAGAACCTGGTCGTACGAGCGGTTCTCCTTGACGACGTAGAAGACGTGTCTGACGGGCAGCTTGAAGCCGCGCCGCGCGTCGAAGGTCGGCGCGCCCGCCATCACCTGCCGCGTCCACGCCGCGAGCCCGCGCGCGCTCACGTCCCCGACGGGCAAGACCGAGAGGCTCCCCTTCAGGAGCGTCAAAACGTAGTCAGGCCCGCCGCGCCCCTCGACCGGCTGCGGCCCGCGCAGGTTCGGCCGGCGCGCGCGCACGCCCTTCGCGTTCAGGACGAGCAGGTTGCCGCCCTCGACCAGAACCTTCGTCGGGTACCAGCCCGTCGGGATGAGTCCCGCCTGCCGCCCCGTGTTCTTGTCGTAGACCGCGACGGCGTTCATGCCGGCGAGCGTGACGTAGACGCGGTTCCCCGAGACGGCGCAGGACGTGGGCGTCGTGCCGAAGGTGTTCTTGAAGCTGTTCGTGCGCAGCACGCCGGCCCGGCTGGCGAGCGCCGTGTCCACCACGGTCAGCTCGTCCGAGTCTGTGTTGACGACGTAGAGGCGCGCGCCGTCCGTACACATCTCCTGCGGGCGGCGCCCGACGAAGACCTCCCCGACCTCCTTGAGTTCCCGGTCGAAGACGCGCAGGCGGTTCTCGCCGAGCACCGTGACGTAGAGCTTGCCGCCCACCTGTCGCACGGCGTAGGGGAAGTAGCCCGCGTCCGCGTCGCGCTCGACCTTCCCCGTCTCCGCGTCGAGCACGGCGAGGCGGCCCGAGACGTAGTTGCCCTTCTCGTCCTTCCCGGCGAGGTAGAGCACGGCGAGGCGCCGGTCGTCCAAGACCTCCACGCCCGCGACGTAGCCCGCGACCGCGTACTCGCGCGCGACGTTGAACTGTCGGTCGACGCGGTAGACCTTCGAGTCGAAGCCGCCGCTGATGTAGAGGTCGCCGCCCGGCCCCTGCACCGCGCTCGGGAAGAGCGAGTTGATGCGCAGGGTCTTCTCGACGCGCCCCGAGGCCGGCTCGACGATTGAGACCTCCTGCGGCTCGCGCGTGTAGTAGCCGGTGTTGAGGACGACGAGCCGGCCCGCGAACGGCACGGCCTCGTAAGGCAGGCGGCCCAGCTCGACCTGGCGCCCGGCGGGCGCAAGCTTCCAACCCGTGGGGAGCACGGCCTCGGCCACGCGCGCCGCCTGCGCACGCGCCTGCGCCGCCGCGAAGTACGAGAGCGCGCCCGCGTAAGGCGTCCCCTTCACGTACTCCCAAAGCTCGCGGTTCAAGTCCTCCTCGTCCTCCGCGCGGTCGAAGAACTCCGCGCGTGCCCCGCGCTCGTCATCGTCCTTATCCTCCTGCGCCGACACCCGCAAAGTCGCGGCACACAGAGACATCACGACCGCGATGATGACAAGGACGCTTCTCGACGTTTTTAAAAAGTCAGGCTGGCTCGGCATGGCCGTGGAGTGTAACACGGGGAAAGGATGAAGGCGGAAGGATGAAGGATGAAGGGAAGGCAATATCAACTTCATCCTTCATCCTTCATCCTTCCGCCTTCAAACCCGCCCCCTAATCTTCGCCCAGGCGAGGCCGAGGTATTCGTAGGCGGCCGTTTCGGCGAGGCGGAGGCCGCCGGTCGCGGGGAAGAAGTTGCCGGGGGCGATGCCTTTATTCTCCTGGGTGAGGAAGTGCGTGGGCGCGGGGATGGGGTTCGTGCCCGCCTTGCGGAAGAGCGCCAGCGAGCGCGGCATGTGCGAGGCGGAGGTGACGAGGTAGAACTCCTCCGCGCCGAGTCGCTCGCGGACGACCTGGGCCTGCGTCTCCGTGTCGGGTGAGACGGCGTCGAGGTCGAGCGCCGCGGGGTCTACGCCGAGCCCTTCGGCGAGCGCGCGCATCGTCTCGGCATCCGGGTCGGAGCCGAAGACGCTGCCGCCCGAGAGCAGCAGACGGCTCCCCGGCAACTGGCGCTGAAGACGTATGCCCTCAACGAGCCGCGCCAGACTCGCTTCGGACAGCCGCATGCCGGCGGGCAGTTTGTCGTCGGACGAACTCCCGCCGCCGAGCACCACCACCCAGCGCACGCGCCCCGCCGCCGCCGACACGTCCGTCACCGGCGCGTGCTGCCGTTCGAGCGGCGCCAGCAGCCGCCCCGACGCGGCGCCGTAGCCGAGCAGCAGCAGCAGGAGCGCCCCCACAGTCGCCAGCCACTTCCCCGCCCTCTGCCTCCGCGTGAACCAGACGAGCGCGAGCCCCAGCAGCACCAGCGCCAGACAGAACGGGACGGGCATCAGGAACGGCGCGACGAGCTTCTTAAAGAAGAACATTTCGGTTCGGACTCTTCCCTCATTGAAGCGTTAAGAGACGGACGGAGTATAATCCTTGAGACACACAAACCACCCGAGAGGAATTATGATTTTGAATCCGAAGAGACACCTGCGCGCGGCGCTGGCCGCGCTCCTGCTGGCCGCCAACCTCGCGCCCGCGGCGCTGGCCGACGAGGGCATGTGGGCCTTCAACAACCTGCCGCGCGCCGAGATCAAGAAGCGCTACGGCTTCGACGTCACCGACGACTGGGTCAGGCGCGTCCAGTCGGCCACCGTCAGGTTCCCGAACGGCACCGGCTCCTTCGTCTCTGCGGAAGGGCTCGTGCTCACCAACTACCACATCGTCGAGGACATCGTCGGCGAACTCTCCACGGCCGAGCGCGACCTCGCCAAGACCGGCTTCGTCGCGCACACGCGCGACCAGGAGATCAAGATACCGGGGCTCGCGCTCGACCAGCTCGTCCGCATCGAGGACGTGACGGCGCGCGTCAACGGCGCGGTCAAGGCCGGCACGGGCGACGCCGAGGCCGGCGCCGCGCGCATGGCCGAGATCGGGCGCATCGAGGCCGAGGCGGCGAAGTCGTCGGGGCTGCGCGCCGACGTGGTCACGCTCTACCAGGGCGGCGTCTACAACCTTTACTACTACAAGCGCTACACGGACGTGCGGCTCGTCTTCGCGCCCGAGTTCCAGGCCGCCTTCTTCGGCGGCGACCCGGACAACTTCAACTTCCCGCGCTACGACCTCGACATGGCGCTCGTGCGCGTCTACGAGAACGGCGCGCCCTTGAAGCCGGAGAACTACTTCAAGTGGTCGAAGAAGGGGCCGCAGGACGGCGAGCTGACCTTCGTCTCGGGCAGCCCCGGCACGACGCAGCGCCTGCTCACGGTCGCGCACCTCGAATACCTGCGCGACACGCAGCTCCCTTTCACCGTCCGCCTGCTTGAGAGCCGCCGCGACTCCCTGAAGAAGTACATGGCCGGGGGCGAGGAGCAGACGAGGCGCGGCCAGAACGAGCTGAACTACGCCGAGAACTTCATCAAGGTCTTCGGCGGCGAGCTGGAGGGCCTGCGCGGCAAGGAGCTGCTCGCGCGCAAGCAGGGCACCGAGTCTGCGCTGCGCGCCTACGCGGAGTCTTCGCGCAACCGCAAGGACTACGTCGAGACCTGGGACACCATCGCCAAGGCGCGCAAGTCGCTCGCGGCTTACGACAACCGTCGGCGTCTGCTCGGCGGCTCGTCGCTCGGCGACTCGCCGAACACGGCCTTCAACACGACGCTCTTCGGCTACGCGCGCGCTCTCGTCCGGCTGGCCGATGAGTCCGCGAAGCCGAACGCCGAGCGGCTGCCCGAGTACACGGACGCGCGCCGCGCCGCGCTCGAAGCGATGCTCTACTCCGAAGCGCCCATCTACGACGACTTCGAGCAGGTGAAGCTGGCGGCCTCGCTCGCGCTCATGCGCGACACGCTCGGCGCGAGCGACCCGCTCATCAAGACGGTGCTCAAGGGCAAGACGCCCGAGGCGCGCGCCGCCGAGTTAATCTCCGGCACGAAGCTGAAGGACGTGGCCTACCGGCGCGAACTCGCGGCCGGCGGGAAGAAGGCGGTCGAAGCTTCGAACGACCCGTTGATCGCGCTGGCGCGCGAGGTGGACGCGGAGGCGCGGCAGTTGCGCCGGCGCTACGAGGCGGAAGTCCTGGGCGTCGAGCGCACGGCCTACGGCAAGATCGCGCGGGCGCTCTTCGAGAAGGAGGGCACGGGCATCTACCCGGACGCGACCTTCACGCCGCGCCTCTCCTACGGCGCGGTCAAGGGCTACAAGGAGAACGGCAAGACCGTCCAGCCGTTCACCTACTTCGCGGGACTCTACGGGCGCGCGGCCGAGCACGGGAACAAGTTCCCGTACAACCTCGCGCCGCGCTGGGCCGAGAAGAAGTCGGAGGTGGACTTGAAGGTGCCCTTCAACTTCGTCACGACCAACGACATCATCGGCGGCAACTCCGGCTCGCCCTCCTTCAACCGCGACATGGAGTTGCTCGGCCTCATCTTCGACGGCAACATCCAGTCGCTCGTCGGGAACTTCTACTACGACGAGTCGGTCAACCGCGCCATCTCGGTCGACTCGCGCGGCATGCTCGAAGCCTTGCGGAAGGTCTACGGCGCGACGGAAATCGCCGACGAGCTGACGCGCCCGAGCGCGGCGTCGGCCACTTCGTCCCGCTGAATTAACCACAGAGACACAGAGGCACAGCTCGTTGAGATATGACTCAACGAGCTGTGCCTCTGTGTCTCTGTGGTTGAAATTCTTAGAACTCAGACCGCGGCGGCGAGCGCGCGTTCGACTTCGCGCGGGAGGGCGTCGAGGCCGGGCTTGAGGACGAAGCCCTGTGCGTCGCAGTCGAGCACCTTCTTCAGGCGCGAGGGGTGGTCGCCGGAGTAGAAGACGATGGGGGTCGTCTTGTCGAACTCGCGGATGCCCTCGCACAGCTCGGCGCCCGAGCCGTCGGCGAAGCGGCTGTCGAGCAGGTACAGGTCGAAGCCGCCGCCGCGCGCCAGCTGAAGCCCTTCCTCCACAGTCTCCGCCGCCTCCACCTCGTAGCCCTGCGCGCCGAGCAGGTGCGTGATGAGATAGCGCGTGTCCTCGTGGTCGTCTACGAAAAGGATGCGGGGCGCTTCGCTCAAGGGGCTTAACTCCTCTGAACCGTAATCCTCTGCGTTCTGCGCCGGGGGCGGGGAGACGAACCCGACGTTCCGTTTCGAGAAAAATTAGCAAAACTTTTGTGAAAGTTCAACCTGCTTGAGGACACTTTCGCCAGAGTGTTCAACCGCGCTCAAGGATTTCTCAAGTCCGCTCCCGTAGCCTGTTTCCGTAGACACCGGGAGGGGGGGTTAAAGCGAGAATGCGAGACGAGGCGAACGAAAGCGTGGAGGGCAGGACGCCGCTGATGCTGGCGGCCTTCAGGGGCGAGACGGTGGCCGTCATCAACCTTTTGGAGGGCGGCGCGGACGTGAACGCGCGTGACCGGGACGGCGACACGGCGCTCATGTTCGCGGCGCACGGGGGGCACGGGGTCATCGTCGCGCTGCTGCTGCAGTACGGCGCCAACGTTTACGCCCGCGCGCGCAACGGCTGGACGGCGAAGAAGGCCGCGCAGTCCGGCCTCCACGAACACATCGCTGACATGCTTCAACGCGCCGAGACGGAGGGCGCCCCGAACATCTTATCTCTCGTCAACTGACTCAGACGCGGGCGAAGTCTATGAAGCCTCGGTCGGGGTCGGTGGAGAGGAGGCGGACGCGGACGCGGTCGCCCACGTCGAGGCCGCGGCCGCCTTTGACGACCATGCCGTCGGCGGGCGGGTGCAGGAGGCGCGCGAAGGTGCCCACGGGCTTGACGCCGGTGACGACGGCGTCGAACGTCTCGCCGATGTGCGCCGAGAGCATCGCGGCGGCCGCCGCCTTGCGCATCCGCCGCTCGACCTTGCGCGCGGCGGACTCCATCAGGTTGCAGCGCTCGGCGATCTTTTCCAGCTCCTCGCGCGTGTAGGGCGCAGGCGCGCCGTCGGCGGCAGACTTCAGGCAGCGCTGCGTAACGAGGTCTGGGTAGCGGCGGTTCGGCGCGGTCGAGTGCGTGTAGTCGTGGACGGCCAGGCCGAAGTGCCCCTCCTGTTCGAGCCCCGGCGCCTCGACCATGTAGTCGCCCGGCCCCATCATCTTCAAAACTGAGAGAGAGAGTTCGGCGTACCCGCCGGGGTCTGCCTCGCGGCGCTTCGACATGAAGTCGGAGAGGGCGCGCGGGTCGGGGTCGGGCGGCAGGTGTTCGCCCAGGGACTCGGCCAGCTCGACGATGCGCGGCCAGCGCTCGGGCGCGCGCACGACGCGCCGGAGCGAGGGCACGCCCTTCGCTTCGAGCAGCTCGGCCATCGAGGTGTTGGCGGCGATCATCAGGCTCTCGATGATCGTCTGCGCGCGGTTGTTGCGCCGCTCTTCGAGGCGCACGACCGCCCCTTGTCGTCCAAGACCGGCACAAGCTCCTGCCGCTCAAGCTCCAGCGCGCCGTTCTTCCGGCGCAGTTCGTGGAGCGAGGAAGCCACCTCGTCCTGAAGCTTGAGCTGCGCTTCGAGTCCTTCAAGCTTCTTCACCTGCGCGGGCGCAGGCCCACGCCCTTCGAGCCACGCGCCCGCCGTCTCGTAGTCCATCTGCGCGCGGTTGCGCACGAGCGCGCGGTAGACCTGCTCGCAGCGCACCTCGCCGCCCGCGGACACGCAGAGTTCCATGACGACGGCGAGGCGGTCTTTCTCTTCGAGGAGCGAGGTCAGATCGGTCGAGAGCCGCGGCGGGAGCATGGGGAAGATTTCCGCGGGCGTGTAGACCGAGACGGTGTTGAGGGCGGCGTGTCGGTCGACGGCCGACCCGAGGGGGACGTAGGCGTCCACGTCCGCGATGCCGACGAGCACGCGGAAGTCGCCGCCCGCGCCGCGCTCGACGTACTCGATCTGGTCGAGGTCGCGCGACTCCTTGTTGTCGATGGAAGACCAGAGCACGTCGCGCATGTCGCGCACGCCCGCGCCGGCCTGCGCCTCCCGCAAGCCCTCAAGCTCGCGCGCGATGTCGGCGGGGAAGTCGGGCTCGAAGCCGGCCGCGCGGACGGCCTCGCGCGCGATGCGGTGCAGGTCTGGCGTGTGCTGTCGCTTGCCCATATCGGTTGAAGAGGGGTGTTGGGTGCTGGGTGCTGGGTGCCGGGTTAAGGCCTGTTCTTCCCCAGCACCCGGCACCCAGCACCCTTCGCCTAGTCCTTCAGGATGCGGACGAGTTCGGTCTGGATGGGTTGGCCGGTGACTTCGATCTGGCCGCCGTCGCCGACGTAGAGGTCGATCTCGGAGCGGACGCCGAAGTTGCCGGGCAGGTAGATGCCGGGCTCGATGGAGAAGCAGGTGCGCGGGATGATCTTGCGCGAGTCCTTCGTCTCGAGGTTGTCGATGTGCGCGCCGTTGCCGTGGACTTCTTCGCCGATGGAGTGCCCCGTCCGGTGCGTGAAGTATTCGCCGTAGCCCGCGCGCTCGATGACGCCGCGCGACACGTCGTCCACCTCCGCGCCCTTTATCTCGCGCCCCTCGCGGACGGCCTCGCGGACGAACTCGATGGCGGCGTCGCGCGCGTCGCGGACGATGGTGAAGACTTTCAGATGTTCTTCGGAAGGTTCGCTGCCGACGAAGCCTGTCCACGTCTGGTCGGCGTAGACGGCGCCGGGGGCCTTCAGCTTCGCCCACACGTCGAGGAGCAGGAAGTCGCCGCGCTTGATGGGCGAGAACTTCGACGCTGACGGCTGGTAGTGCGGGCTGGCGGCGTTGGCGTTGACCGAGACGATGGGGTGGTCGTCGTTGCAGGTCATGTCCAGCTCCTCGAAGCGGCGCACCATGAACTGCTGTATCTCGTACTCGGTGACGGGCTCGCCGGCCCCGAGCTTACGCCCCACCTCGGCGAAAGCCTCCTGGATGATGTTGTGGATGTTGTCGGCGGCCGTGACGTGCGAGCGGTACTGCTCCTCCGTCCAGACGGCCTCGAAGAGCTGGACGAGGTCGGCGCTCGACACCGGCTCGGCGCCGAGCGAGCGCACCAGCTCGATTGTGCCCGCGTCCACGCGCGAGATGTAGGGGATGGAGTTCTCGGGCGAGTACTGCATGGCGATCTTCGCGGAGCCGCCGTTCGACTTGGCCGACGAGAGCACGTCGCGCAGGTGATCGTGGAGCACAGTCCAGCCGCTGTAGATGAGCTTGCGGCCGGGCAGGCGGTCGAGCTTGCCCTGTTCGATGGCGTGGTTGATGCGCGTGGGCTCGCCCTCGGCGGGGACGAAGTAGAACCAGCGGCGGGTGGAGAACTGGTTCGGGTCGAGCTTCAGGATGCGGTAGGCGAGCGGGTCGCTCTGCCGGAAGTCGTAGAAGAGCCAGCCGTCGAGCCCCGCCTCGCGGAGCGCCGCCTGAATCTCGGCCACGCGCGCGGCGTTCGCGCCGCCTTCGGTCGTCGTCATGTCGTTCTGCTTCCCTTTCGGAGTTTGTTGGGCGGGGGGATTATACAGTAGGCAGTAGGCAGATGGCAGTAAGAAGGTGTTGGGTGTTTGGTGTTGGGTGCTGGGGAAGAACCGGTATTTAACCCAGCACCTAACACCTAACACCTAACACCCTCTTTTTAAACCGGCAACTCGCTTGCCTTCGCACCTCATCCATGTATCATAGCTGGGCACAGCCTGACACACCCCCTGAAAGTTACGCCAGACGAAGGAGTTTCTAAAGATGAGCGCACCCATCGACCACACAGGCGTCAGCCGCACCGAGGTCTCGGACACCTCGGGCTTCGGGGGGCACCCGCGCGGGCTCCCGACCCTCTTCTTCACGGAGATGTGGGAGCGTTTCTCCTACTACGGGCTGCGCCCGCTCCTCGTCCTCTTCATGTCGGCGGCGCTGGCGCAGGGCGGGTTCGGCTTCGAGCGCGGCGAGGCCTCGGCCATCGTCGGCATCTACGGCGCGAGCGTCTACCTCGCTTCGCTGCCGGGCGGCTGGATCGCCGACCGCCTGCTGGGCCTGCGGCGCGCGATTCTCTACGGCGCCGTCTGCATCTCGCTCGGCCACATCTCCATCGGGGTCTCGTCCTTCGCGAACAGCAAGCTCCCGTTCTTCCTCGGGCTGATTCTCATCGTCTGCGGCACGGGGCTGCTCAAGCCGAACATCTCGGCCATCGTCGGCGACCTCTACCCTGAGGGCGGGGCGCGGCGCGACGCGGGCTTCTCCATCTTCTACATGGGCATCAACGTGGGCGCCTTCGCCGGGCAGCTGGTGACGGGCTTCCTCGGCGAGACCATCGGCTGGCACTGGGGCTTCGGCGCGGCCGGCGTCGGCATGCTCATCGGCTGCGTGGTCTTCGCCACGCGCGCGGGCAAGACGCTCGGCGACATCGGCCTCCACCCCACGCGCGACCCCGACCCCGTGGTGCAGGCGCGCAAGGAGAAGCAGGTCAAGCTCATCCTCGGCGCCGGCGTCGGGCTGCTGGCGCTGGTCATCGTGCTCGCGGCGCTCGGCATCATCCCCATCGACGCGCAGGTCATCGGGCAGTACATGACCTTCGTGCTGGTCGGGCTGGCCGTCCTCTTCTTCGGCTACGTCTTCGCGGCGGGCGGCCTCGACGCGGACGAGAAGAAGCGCGTGCTCGTCATCTTCGTGCTCTTCGTCTTCGCCGCCATCTTCTGGTCGGCCTTCGAGCAGGCGCCGACCTCGCTCAACCTCTTCGCCAAGGACTTCACCGAGCGCCGCCTCGGCAGCTTCGAGGTGCCGGCGACGTGGTTCCAGTCGATCAACTCGCTCTTCATCATCCTGCTCGCGCCGGTCTTCGCCGCGCTCTGGACGAAACTCGGCTCGCGCGGCAAGGACATTTCGAGTCCGGCGAAGTTCGCGATGGGGCTCGCGTTCGCGGGCGTCGGGTTCCTGCTGATGATCCCGGCGGCGAACCTCGTCGTGGACAGCAACGGGGCGGTGAAGGTGGCGGCGTGGTGGCTGGTCGGCAGCTACTTCTTCCAGACCATCGGCGAGCTGTGCCTGAGTCCCGTCGGGCTCTCCTCGATGACGAAGCTGAGCCCGCGCCGCTACGTCGGGCAGATGATGGGCATCTGGTTCCTGGCCTCGGCGGTCGGCAACCTGATCGGCGGCCTCGTCGGCGGCCACGTCGACCCGAAGAAGCTCGAACAGATGCCCTGGCTCTTCACGGTGACGACCGCCTCGCTCTTCGGCGCGGCGGTCGTCCTCGGCCTGCTCTCGATCCCCATCCGCAACATGCTCAAGCGGGTCGACCAACACCCCGCCCGCACCAAGGAAGTTGACCCGGACTTGAGCCAGGCACGGGCGTAAGAAAGTAGGCAGTAGGCAGTTAGTTGAAAGAAAAGGCAGTCAAAAGAATCGGAGGCGGCGAGCTTCTCAACTCGCCGCCTCCGATTCTTTCAGCCCCTCTTTTTATTCTTATACCGACTTGCGAATTGAGATAAGGCCCCTTCTCGCCGGGAGCGCGGGCATCCCTGCCCGCTAGCGCGCTTCAGCGCGCTGACCGTCTTACTCTTTACCTCGACGTTGAGGTGTAAAGTCTCACGGCTTTCGCGCTCTCGCGCTCAGGCGGGCAGGGATGCCCGCGCTCCCAGCGGAGAGCCGGCCTTATTTCTATTTGCAAGTCGGTATTAACTGCTTACTGCCATCTGCCTACTGCCTACTTCCCCCCTCACAGATTCGCCAGGATGAAGTCGGTCATCTTCTGGCGCATGTGTTTGACGAGCAGCGGGTCTGTGACGCCGTGGCGCGACTTGGGGTAGATCATGAGGTCGAACTGGTGGCCCGCCTTCTGGAACTCGTAGGCGAGCTGGATGGTGTTCGCCATGTGCACGTTGTTGTCGATCCCCCCGTGCAGCAGCAGCAGCTTCCCCGAGAGGTTCGCCGCCCCCGCCAGCGGCGAGCCGGCCCGGTAGCCTTCGGGGTTGTGCTGCGGCGTCAGCATGTAGCGCTCCGTGTAGATGGAGTCGTAGTTGGCCCAGTCGGCGACCGTGCCGCCCGCGATCCCCATCTTCCACTGCTTGCTGTGCGTCAGCGCGTAGGTCGTCATGTAGCCGCCGAAGCTCCAGCCCCAGATGCCGATGCGCGAGCCGTCCACGTACGGCAGAGACTTCAGGTAAGCAAGCCCGTCCTCCAAATCCCTCAGCTCGAGCGGCCCGAAGTTCTTGTAGGAGCCCCAGACCGACTCCGCCCCCTTGCCGCTCGCCGCGCGGTTGTCGCAGACCCAGACGATGTAGCCCTTCTGCGCGAGCAGCTGGTGCCACATGTAGGTCGCGCCGCCCCACGAGTTCTTCACCTGCGGCGCGTGCGGCCCCGAGTAGGTGTACTCAAGCACCGGGTACTTCTTCGAAGGGTCGAAGTCCGGAGGCTTAATCATCATCGCCTCCATCTCGAACCCGTCGCGCGTCTTCACGCGCATCAGCTCGGCCTTGCCCAGCTTGTACTCCGAGAGCACCGGCACCCTGTTCTCGTCGAGCACGCGCACCTGCGCGCCGTCGCCGGAGTGCAGGCGCACCTGCGTCGGCGTGTTGACGTCGCTCCACCTGTCTACGTAGAGCGTGGCCGTCGGGTTGAAGGAGGCGCTGTGGTTCCCCTCCGCCTCCGACAGACGCTTCAGGCCCGCGCCGTCCAACCTCACGCGGTAGAGGTGCTCGGCCGTGTGGCTGTGCTCGGTGCCGTGGAAGTAGAGCCAGCCGCCGGCCTCGTCCACGGCGTCGATGCCGCGCACCTCCCACGGGCCGCTCGTAACCTGTTTGACCAGCTTGCCGTCGGCCGTGTAGCGGTAGAGGTGCGACCAGCCCGTCTTCTCGCTGCGCCAGATGAACGAGCCGTCCCTGAGGAAGCGCGGGTTGTCGTCGAACGCCTCGACCCAGGCCCTCGTCGTCTCACGGAAGAGGCGCGTCGTCTTCCCCGTCGAAGGGTCGGCCGCGTTCAAATCCAGGTACGTCTGCTCGCGGTTCTGCCCCTGCCACACGACGCGCTTTGAGTCGGGCGACCACGCGACGCGCACGACGAGAAAGTCCGCCGGCTCGTACCCCGAGACGTCGACCCAGCGCGGCCCGCCCGCCGACGCGTCCACGACGCCGAGACGCACCACGGGGTTCGGGTCGCCCGCGAGCGGGTAGGGCGTGTCCTCCAAGACCTGCCGGCGCGGGATGTGGTCGACGACGGGGAAGTCGTTGACGGGGCGCTCGTCCGTGTTGAGGAAGGCGATGCGCGCCGAGTCGGGACTCCACCAGTAGCCGCGCTTGTTCCCGCGCCCGTAGAGCTCCTCCTCGTAGACCCAGTCGAGCACGCCGTTCAAGGTCTTCTCGTTGCCCGTGTTCGTCAGGCGTCTTTCGGCGCGCGCCTTTATGTCAACGACGTAGAGGTCGTTCCCGCGCACGAAGCTCACGAAGCGGCCGTCGGGGCTGAAGTCCTCCTCAGACTCCTCGGCGTCGGGCGTCTCGGTCAGGCGCGCGGCCGCCTCCGCGTTCAGCTCGTAGTAGATGAGGTCGTTCTTGTGGTTGAGCAGGACGGCCGTCTGCGCGGGGTTCAGTTGGTAGGAGGCGCGGTGCGCGAGCCTCTGCGCGTCCTCGGCCGTCAGTCCCTGGACTTTCGTCAGCGCCGACTCCATCCGCGCGGCGTCGAAGAAGGGCGCGGCCTCGCCCGTCCGCGCGTCGACGCGCATGAGGACGTTCGTGCCGCCCTCCTTCCGGCTTTGCAGGTAGTGCTCGCCGTCCTTCAGCCATTCGAGGCCCGAGACGGGCGCGCCCGAGAAGTTGACCTTCTTCACGGGGTCGTAGATGTCTTCGATGGTCAGGAGTTTCTGCTGCGCCCGCGCCGCGGGGCAGACGAGCAGCAGCGCGAACAGGAATAGTCCCAGTTTTGTAAGTCGCATAATTTCCACTCTGAAGGAAGAATGTCTGAGGCGCGTTGATGATACTCTATCCGCCGCCTTTAAGAAACGCACGGGGAAGGGACAGATGAGGAAGAGGGACGCCGTCTTGACGCTCGCGCTGCTGCCCCTGCTCGCCGCGGGCTGCCACTCTTCGGAGGCGACGCGCCTGCGCGAAATCGCGTCCGAGACTCGCAAGGGCGACGCGACCGCGAACACGCCCCTGCCCCTCGGCCCCGCGCAGCCCGTGCAGCTCGCCACGCTCGAAGACGCCCGCATCAGGGAGAGCAGCGGGCTGGTCGCCTCGCGCCGCAACCCCGGACTCTTCTGGACGCACAACGACTCGGGCGACGGCCCCTTCATCTACGCCTTCGACCGCGCCGGGCGCTCGCGCGGCGCTTGGCGCGTCGAGGGCGCGGATGCCCTCGACTGGGAGGACATTGCCGCCGGCCCCGGCCCCGTGCAAGGGCAGAGCTACCTCTACGTCGGCGACATCGGCGACAACGAGCGCAAGCTCCCCTTTATCGTCGTCTACCGATTCCCCGAGCCCGACGCCAGGGAACCGGCCTACGGCAGGGAGCCGCGCCCCACAGAGCCCGCCGAGGCCATCCGCCTCAAGTACCCCGACGGCGCGCATAACGCCGAGGCGCTCGCCGTCCACCCGACGACCGGCGACATCTACGTCATCACGAAGGCGAACGCCGAAGCGGGCGTCTACAAGCTCGCTGCCCCTTTCGACCCGAAGGCTCTCAACATTCTCACGAAGGTGGCGACCTTACGCGGCCCGGACTTCTTCGGCACGCTCGTCACCGGCGCGGACATCTCTCCGGACGGCCGCCGCGCCGCGCTCTGCGACTACGCGCAGGGCTACGAGCTGACGCTGCCCCCGGGCGCCGCGAGCTTCGACGAAATCTGGAAGCAGAAGCCCGTCGCCCTCTCGCTCGGCGCGCGCCTACAGGGCGAGTCGGTCGCCTACCGCCTCGACGGCGCAGCCCTCCTCGCCACCAGCGAGAAGACGCCCACGCCGCTGTTCGAAGTAGCCCTACCGAAAAGATAGGTGCTGGGTGCTGGGTGTTGGGGAAGAACAGGCTTTTACCCAGCACCCAGCACCCAGCACCCAGCACCTACTTCTTCTGTATCTCTTCGCGGACGAAGCGGACGAGGTCTTCGATCTGTTGGTCGTCGAGGGTGTACTTGAAGGGGGGCATGCCGTTGCCGCCTTCGGATATTTGCTTGAGGAACTTCTCGTCGGGGTCATTGAGGGCGGCGCCCGAGTTGAGGGGCGGGACTTTCATCGTGCCGCGCTCGGTGCCCTCGCCGCGCGCGCCGTGGCAGACGGCGCAGTTGCGCTCGTAGAGCACGCGCGGCGTCACGGCCCAGCTCGGGGGGACGGACTTCTGCTCCGTCGGCCCGCAGCCGGTAAGAACCATTATGTAGCAGACGATTGCTAAGACCAGCTCTCCCCTGATTCGCATCCGTGAAAGTATGAACGATGAACGCAGAACTAAAAAGGGTGCTGGGTGTTGGGTGCTGGTTTTTTGTCTTCCCAGCACCCAGCACCCAGCACCTGCCTTCGGTTCAGCGTTTAGAAGCTGAAGCGGAGTTGGAGGTCTACGCGGCGCGCGCCGCCGTTCTGGCCTGCGCCGCCGCCGAAGCCGAAGCGGCCGCCGCCCGCGACCGACTGGCCGAAGAAGGGCGAGCTGAGGTTGCCGACCGGCGTGCCCAGGCTCGGGTGGTTGAAAAGGTTCTGCACGTTCATCGAGAGCGTCAGGTTGTAGCGGTGCTCCGTGCTCTCGCCGCCGAAGGTCTCGCCGCCGCCGCCGCCGCCGCCGCCGCCGCCGCGTCCACCACCCCGTCCGCCGCCGCCACCACGCCCGCCGCCGCGCCCTCCTCCGCCGCCGCCGCCGCGGCCGCCGCCCGCACCGGCCGCGGCCAGCTCGCCGAAGCCGATGGTCTTACTCAAGCGCATGTTGACGGAGAAGAAGCCCGGACCGCGCCCGTAGTTGCGCGGGATGATGACCTGGCCGGGTAGCGGGTCAACGTCGAACGTGCCGTAAGGCGTCTGCCGCACGCTCGCCCTCGACAAGTCCGTGGCGAAGGCGGGCCGCTCCGTAAACAGCGTGTCGCCGTTCAGGTCGCGCCCGACGGTGATGTTGAAGGGACGCCCCGAGTTGGCGACGAGCGTCGGGTTCAGACGCAGGCCCCACGGCAGGGCGTTGACGGCGCCGCCGATGAAGAGGCGGTGGCGCTGATCCTGCGTGGAGTTGCCGTACTCGCCCGACAGGTCGTACTGGTTGACGGGGAAGTTCGAAGAGTAGTCCGTGTCGCTCTTCGCGAAGTTCAAAGTGTAGTTGCCGAAGAGCGTGAACTTGCGGCTGAAGCGGTTGTTGACGTTGACGACGAGCTGGTTCTGGTTGAAGACGCCGCTCGACTCGAACTGGAAGACGTTGCCGAGCGTGGGGTTCGGGCGCACGATGAGCTGCCTGCCCGCGGCGTCGAGCGGCGGCCGCCCCGTCGCGAGGTCGAGCAGCGGCGCGTTGACGTTGCGCGAGCGCAGGACGTGGAGCGTCCGCGCGCCGATGTAGCTCACCGAGAGCGTGATGCGGTAAGGGAGCTGCTGCTCCAGACTCACGGCCGTCTGCATCGTGTAGGGCGCGCGGATGTCGGGCGCGAACTGCCGCACGGTCTGCCGCACCTGGAAGGTCGCGAGCTGTGCGGTCGTCGGGATGCCCAAGACCGTCGGCGTGAAGAGGCCGCCCGTCGTCGTCTGGGCGAAGGTGGACTGGTTAAGAAACTGCGAGGTCACGTCGGTCACGACGAACTGCTGCTGGTTCGCCCCGTTGGAGCGGACGGTCTGGAGCGCGAGGTTCTCGTTGACCCGCTGGTAGAAGATGCCGAAGCCGCCGCGGACGACCGTGTGCTGCTTGCGCGGGTCGCCCGCGGGCGACCAGGCGAAGGCGACGCGCGGCGCGAAGTCGAGGTCGCCGCCCACGCGGTTCTGCCGCTCGTAGCGCAGGCCGGCCGAGAGCGTCAGGTTCGGGCGCACGCGCCAGTCGTCCTGCACGAACGGGCTGAAGTCCCAGTAGGTCACGCCGGCCTCGGGGTCGCCGCCCGAGATGGAGAACTGCGTCGGCTCGCCGCCGCGCGCGCGGATCTGCGCCTGCGTGCAGAGCGCCCCGTTCGGGTTGCCGCACGTCTGCCCCTGGAAGAAGAGGGTGCGGCGGTAGCGCTCCAGGCTCGTGATCTGTATGAGCACCGGGTTGCCGTTGGCGTCCGTCACGACGTTGTTGTTGGCGTCGAGCTGCGGGGCCGCGCCGCCCGCGAAGGTGAAGGTGCCGGCGAAGTTCTGCGACGAGATGTCGTCGATGCGGTCTGCGCGCAGGCGCGCGCCCGCCTTGAGCGAGTGTGCGCCGGCCGTCCAGGAGGTGTAGTTCTGAAGCTCGAACCTGTCCTGGTCGTTCGAAGAGAGCGCGTTCTGCGCGCCGCCGCCGGTGAAGGATTCGAGGACGCGGATGACGGGGAGGTTGTTGCCGCCCGTCTGCCGGCGCCGGTCGCGCTCGAACTGGAAGCGCGTCTCGTTGATGACCTTCTGGTTGATGACGGCCGTCTCGGTCAGTTGCAGAGTGTGCTGCGTCGTCTCCACGTCGTAGGCACGCGTCGGCAGGTTGAAGTCGCTCACGCCCTCGTTCTGGCGCGTGCCGCGCTCGAAGGTGTAGCGCGCGACGAGCGTGTTCGTCGGGTTGATCTGGTAGTCGAGGCGCGGGCTGAAGGTCGTCCGGTCGTCGGGCGTCAGCACGGTCTGGTTGAAGCTCAGAGGGTTGAGCCCCGCGTCGAGGACGACGGCGCGCACGACCTCGTTGTCGTCCGTCTCGCGCCGCTCGAAGTCGAAGAAGAAGGAGGCGCGCTTGGCCGAGAGCGGCCCCGAGAGGTTGCCGCCGTAGCGGCGCAGTTGGTACGGCGCGCGGGTCGCGGCGAAGGGCGAGCGCGCGTTCAGGGACTCGTCGTTGAAGTTGAAGAACGCCTGCCCGCGGTAGCGGTCGGTGCCGGGCTTTGTGAAGATTTCGACGCGGCCGTAACCGAGACGGTCGTACTCGGCCGAGAAAGGGTTGCGGTTGATGCGTATCTCGCGAATGGACTCCTTCGGCGGGAGCCTCCCGCCCGTGAAGCCGTCCACGTAAATCTGCGCGCCGTCTTCGGAAGAGCCCGCGCCGGGGCCGGCGAGCGCCTGCAAAGCTTCGCTCAAGTCGTCGGGGTCGTCGGGGAGCGCGTCGAGGTCACCGCCGCGCAGCACGACGGCTCCGGCCTGCGACTCGGCCTCCGTACCGACCGGGGCCTCGGCCGTGACCGTCACCTCCTCCTGCTCGATGGCGACGGTGAGCACGATGTCGAGCGGGGCCGTCCGGCCCGCCTGCACCTCGACGCCCAGGTTCTCGTAGGCCGCGAAGCCCGCCTGGTTGATGCGCACCGTGTAGCGCCCGGGCGCGAGCCCCGCGAAGGAGTAGTTCCCCTGCTCGTCCGTCGTCGCCGTCTTCTCGACGCCCGCCGCGTCGGCGGCCGTCACCGTCGCGCCGATGATGACGCCGCCCAGCTCGTCCTTCACGTTCCCGCGCAGCGTCCCCAGAGACTGCTGCGCCGACGCACACACCCCAAAGAACAGAACCGCCGCGCACACCGCCGCGACCTTCAAACCCGTCCCCCTCAACTGTCTCATCCCTCCACCCTGACCTTCGTTAGTTAAAGCCGCGGGCAGCCGCCGCGTCAGCGGCGCTCCGAACTGCCTACTGCCATCTGCCTACTGCCTACTGCTTTTTACCGCGGCGGTTCGCGCGTCGGCCCCTGGCCGTTGCCGATGACGTCGCCGGGCAGGCCGGGGCTCATGCCGCGCGGGCCGTCGCCGCCGCGCCCGCCGCCGAACTGCTGCATCGAGCGCAAGACCTCGGGCGTGCCGGTGATGAGCGAGACGACCGTCCCGCTCGAAGCGTCGGCGCTCGGCGTGACGGTGACCATAACCATGTCGCCCTTCTTCAAGTCGGCCAGCGTGACCGTCGGCAGGCCCTCGAACATCTGCTGGAAGTTGCCGCCGCCACCGCCGCCCGGCCCGCCGAAGCCCCCGCGCCCCTGGCCGTCGCCGCGCCGCCCGCGTCCGCCCTCGCCCTGACCTTGTGCCTGACCTTGACCTTGCCCCTGCTGCCCGCCCTGCTGCTGGCGCTCTGCGCGGCGCTGCTCACGCTGCCGCTGGAACTCCGCGCGCTGCTCGGCCAGCTTCTGCTCGACCTCGGGCGTCATGCGGCGCAGGGTCGAGCGCGCGCCGAGCGTGAGCCTGACCGTCCCGCCCGAAGCCTCGTTCTTGACGGTGACCTCGTTGCGCTGCGCATCCACGCCCGCCACCGTGCCCGTGAAGCGCGCGAACGAGCCGGTCAAGACCTCCTCGGCCTTGAAGGCGGAGCCCCCGGCAGAGCGCTCGCCGGTCGCGCGGATGTTGTCCCCGGCGTGCACGTCCGCGAGCGACGCGGGCACCGCGTCGGCCGGGCGCATCGAGTCGGGCGCGTAGTGCAGCACGCGCGCCGCCGAGACGTCCACGGTCGCCGACTCCTGCCCCTCACGGCCTCGGGTCTGCACGACGATCAGCTTCTTCGCGGCGTCCACGGAGACGACGCGGCCGTTCAGCCTGCGACCCGCGTTCTGCCCGCCCCCGCCGCCGCCGGGGCGCGCCATCACGATGAGCCGCGCGGCCGTCCCGCCCGCGGCCGCGACGCCCGGCGCGAGCACGCGGTCGCCGACGCGCACCGCCTCGAACGTGACCTTCTCCCCCTGCTTGAGGTCGGTCACGCCCGGCGCGAGGCGCGTGTAGGTCGTCTGCTCGGTCGTCGAGAGCGTCACGGTCTGGCCCGCGTCGGAGCGCACCGTGACCGTGTGCGCCGCGGCGTCCACGGCCGTCACCTCGCCGATGAGGCGCTGCTGCGCCGCCGCCGTCTGCCGCGCACGCGCGCCCGCCGGCGCGAGCGCGAAAAGGGAGAGGACAAAGAAGAAGAGGTAAAGCTTTCTCATTTCTTTCACTACCACTTTCAGATTAGAGCTTAAGTGTCCTTGTCGTCGTCGGTGCGGCTCGCGCCGCCCGAACCCGCCGAAGGTTCCATGTCGCCGAGCGCGGCCGTCGTCGCTTCGACCGACTGCGGCCCCGCGCCCTCCACGCCCGGCCCCGTCCCGCCCGAAGTCGTGCTGCCGCCCCCCGGCCCCCCGCCCCGACTCTCGCCCGCGCCGCTCCCGCCGCTCGGCCCGGAAGAGCCGCCCGGCCCCGCGGGCGCGCCGGTGAAGTCCATCTCGCCGACCGCGCCCTCCGTTCCTTCCTCCTGGGCCGCGCCCTGCGCCGCGGCCGACGCAGTGCCGGGTACGTTCCTCTGGCCTCCGCCGTACTCGCCCGGCCTGAAACTATCTTTCTCGGCTTCGTGCTTCTCCGTCCGCCCCGTGCCGTGCGCGAACCTGTCCGCCTCGCCCGCCCTGTCCTGTTCAGCCATACACGCCTCCGTTGCGCCTTGTGTCTGAAGACGGCCGGACACACGACGCGGTTACAAGAAAAAGCCGCACGCCCGGCCCACACGCACAAGCGCGGCCGGCGCCTAACGGGGAAAGTTGTCGAAGGGGATGGGTCGAATATACCGCACGCGCGCGCCGTTACGTAAGCCGCCCCGCGCGCGGAGGGAAGGTCGTCTCTTAAAACTTCAGGGACTCTTCTTCGCCTCGCCCGCCACCTGCGCGTGGCCGAGCGCGGCGACGAGCGTGGCGCCGCCGACGATGTTGCCAAGGAGCGTCGGCAACATCCAAGCGAGGTAGTCGGCCACGCCCGCGCCGCCCGACCAGACGACGTAGAGCGTGTCCACCGACCCCGCGATGATGTGCGCGAACTTGCCCAGCGCGACGAGGTACGTCATCACGATGACGACGAAGAACCGCGCCGACTCCGACGCCGGCAGCATCCAGACCATCAGCGCGATGAGCCACCCCGCGAAGACGCCCTTCAAAAACGTGAGCGGCCACCAGCCGACGAAAGCCTCGCGTCCTATCGCGCCGAAAGTCTCGCGCACGTGCGGCTCGAACAACTCCGTCCGCGCGAGCACGAACGCGAAGACGGCCGCGCCCGCGACGTTCGCCAGCAGCACGACGCCCCACAGCCTCAACACCTGCGCGAGCATCGAAAGGTAAGGGCGTTGCAGGAAGGGCAGGACGGCCGTCAGCGTGTTCTCCGTGAAGAGCTGCTGCCGCCCGAGCACGATGATGAGGAAGCCGACGCTGTAGCCGAGCTTCGCGACGAGCGGGCGCCATTCCGTCTCCGGCAGGTGCGAGCGCAGCAGCCCCTCGGCGACGAGCGAGAAGCCCATCGAGAGCCCCGCGGCCAGCCCGTCCCACGCCAGCGTCGCGGAGGAGCGCCCGAGCTCGTTCTCGCCCTCCTCGCGGATCGCCTCGTAGACGACCTCGGTGCGCGGCGCGCTCCGCTCCTCGACCTCCTTCTGCTCCTGCTCCGAAAGTACGGGCTGCCCCGTGTTCTGCTGCTCCGACATCAAGCGCCCCCTTGTATAGAGTAGGCAGTAGGCAGATGGCAGTAGGCAGTTAAGACAAGGCCTCTTCAACTGCCTACTGCCATCTGCCTACCGCCTACTGATCGCAATCCCCCACGGGCCGTCGCCGACCTTGATGTGACCCGTGACGTTGTTGGTCGCGGCGTCGATGACGGTGACTTCGTTGGCGTCGTTGCCGCCGCAGGCGGCGTAGACCTTGCGGCCGTCGGGCGTGACGGCGAGGCCCCACGGCCTCTGGCCCACGGGGACGCGCGCGAGCTGGCTGAGAGTCGCCGTGTCGAAAACGTCGACGCTGTTGCCGCGCCCCGTCGCGACGTAGACCCTTTGGCCGTCGGGCGAGACGACGACGCCCATCGGCTTGACGCCGTTCTCGCTGTTCTTGATGGGCACCGTGCGCAGGACTGTGTGCGTCAAGGTCTCGACGACGGCGAGCGTCCTCCCGATCTCGGTCGTGACGTAGGCGCGCGCGCCGTCGGGCGAGAAGGCCGCGTCCCTCGGGCGCGAGTCCACGATGAAGGTCGAGGCGATCTCGTCCTTCTGCGTGTCGATGACGGAGACGGTGTTGCTCGTCTCCGAAGTGACGTAGACCCAGCGGCCGTCGGGACTCGCGCGCACGCCCTCGGGCTCGATGCCCGCGACGAGCGTCGCGCGCGTGCGGCCCGTCTTGAGGTCGACGACCGACGCCGTGCCCGCGTCCTCGTTCGAGGCGTAGAGGCGCGAGCCGTCGGGCAGAACCTCCAACTGCTCCGGGTCTGTGCCGACCTCGTAGGTCTTCACGACCCTCCCGCTGCCCGCGTCAATCGCCGCGACGTGATTCTCTTTCGCGTCGTAGTTCTTCCCCGAGGGCGTGCTCGACGCGACGTAGACCGTCCGCCCGTCCGCGCTCAACCTCACCCCGCGCAGACGCCCGCCGATCTTCCAGGTCTCCACGACGCGGTCGCCCGACGTGTCTATCACCGTCACCGTCCCGTCCCTCTCGTTCGTCACGTAGGCCAGAGGGCCGCGCGGCTTCGCGGCACAGCCGGACGTGCCCGCCAAGGCCGCGAGCGTCAGGAGAAGGATTTGAAATTTGAGATTTGAAATTTGGAATGACCTCATTTGAGCGTGTAGAGGTAGCTGGCGATGTCGCGCGCGTCCTGGTCTGTGACGCCGAGGGTGGGCATGGCCGTGAGTGAGTCCACGGCGCGCGGGTCGCGTATCCAGCGGATCATGTTCTCGGGCGAGTTGGTGAGGACGCCGCCGACGTACGAGCGGCTGGCGACCTGCGTGAGCGGCGGGCCGACCAAAGCGTCCGCGCCGCGCACGCCCGGGATGGTGTGGCACGTCCCGCAGCCGTAGCGCTCGATGGCCGCGCGGCCGCGCGCCGGGTTGCCGCCGCCCGTCATCTCGGCCGCCGCCTGCTCCGCTGTGCTCATCCCTCCGCCGCACGCCGCGCAGATGAAGAGCAGCGCCGCCGCGCAGATCGCGAGAAGTCTCAAGACTTGTTTCCCTCCGAACATCTCTTAACGCTCGGCCGTGCGGAGCGTCGCGCGCTCGCGGCGGACGACGGCGCGCTCCGACTCGCGCATCCAGCCGGCCAGGAGCGCCAGCCCCGCCCCGACGTAGACGAGCCCCGCCGGCACCCACATAATGAGTCCGCCCAACTGCTGGTCTTCGAGCGGCGTCAGGCCCCAGGCCCCCGTCGTGCTCCCGTAAGTCGGGTAGAGCACGCGCCCCGTGAAAGTCAGGAACGCGCCCAACACGCCCGTGTGCACCGAGGTCGTGAACAGGTAGAGCACCGCCGCGCCGTACCCCATCAGGCCGCGCGGCCCGTGCACCAGAGCCCACCAGAACAGAAGCGCCGACCCGAGGAAGGAGACGTGCTGGAGCGTGTGCACGAGGTCACTCCTGAGCGTCGCCTCGAACAGCGCCGGCACGTGCCACACCCACAGCGCCAACGCGTGCAGCCCCCACGCCGCTAAGGGGTTCGTCAGAGCGCCCCACGCGCGCCACCACCAGGGGGCCTTCGCCGCCTCGCCCAACGCGCGCGCCCACGCGGGCGGCACCGCCCACAGGAACGCGACCACGGGCCGGCCCAACACCAGCAGGGGCGCGGCCGCCACCATCAAGACCTCGTGCTGCGTCATGTGCGCCGCGAACAAGACCTCGCCCCACGGGTGCAAAGGCGAGACGAGCGCCACGAACAGCGCCGCCCAGCCCCCCGCATACGCCCAGGCCTCCCAGCGCCGCACGCCACGCCCACGCCCCGACTCGCGCCAGAGCCTCCGCACCCCGCGCGCGTACAGCCACCCCGACGCCGCCAGGCACAACCACACCAGAGGGTCTCGCCCCCACGCGTACGGCAGGTCTTCGAAGCGGTGCGGCGCGACGCCGTGGGCGGAGCAGTAGGCAGTAGGCAGTAGGCAGTAGGCAGTTGAAAGCAGAAGACAGAGAGTCATCTTTCTCAGTCGTGAGGCGAACGTACCGCGTTTCACGCCTCCCGCCCTCTTAAAGATGAAAGTAACTCTGCTCGCCATCTAACTTGCTTTTAACTGCCTACTGCCATCTGCCTACTGCCTACTAAGTCCTCTGGCACGCGCTGTAGACGAAGACGGCGATCCACTGTGCGATGACGACGAGCGCGCTGTGGGCGCTGACGAGCATGCCGACGGCCGCCATGAAGCGGCTGCGCGGCAGCACGCCCGCGCCCCCGTCCTCCCACTCGGCGCCGGCCAGACGCCAGTTTCGCCACGAGAGCAGCCCCGCGCCCAAAGCCACCAGCAGCGCCGCGACCGAGACCGCGTGCAAGGCCCACGCCCCGCCCGACCCGCAGACCCAGAGCACCAGCGCGTAGTTGGCCTGCAACTGCGCGAGCGCCGCCAGAGGCCCCGCCAGCATGCCCGCCCAGAGCAGGCCCGGCCCCGCGCCCTCCTTGAACTCCCTGACCGCTTCGGAACTCATAAGACCTCAGTAGGCAGATGGCAGTAGGCAGATGGCAGTACGCTCCGCGTCGCGGGCGTTGAAAGGTTGAATCGAAGTTCCCGACAGTAGGGTCTTCAACTGCCTACTGCCAACTGCCATCTGCCTACTCCCTCCCCTCACATCCATCGCGGCACCCAGTAGATGATGACGTAGAGCGGCACCCAGAGCGCCACGACGAAGTACCAGTAGAGTGCGTTCTCGCTCGCATCCGTGAAGCGCGTCCCCTCGACCGGCCCCACGATCAACAGCGCCAGCAGCACTATCGAGTCGAGCACGTCGGTGACGAGGTGCAGCAGGTGCGCGCCCATGCTGACCCAGACGATTGAGCCGTAGGCGTTCTGATCCCAGCGGCAGTTGAGATACCCGAACTCGACGAACCGGACGGCCGTCGCCGCGAACGCGAAGACGATCATCACCGCCAGCCAGACTCTCACGCCGCGCAAATCTAAACTCTCCGCCGCCTTCTTCGCCCAGTGGTTCGGCAAGCAACTGACGAGGATGATGACCAGGTTGACCGTGCCCCAGAACGGCCGCGGGTAGGCGACGCCGGGCGGCCAGTCGGGGACGGGCGTGCGCAGGAAGAAGTAGGTGGCGAAGATGACGACGAACATCCCGCCCTCGATGAGGATGAGGCTCCACGTGCACCACCACGTCAGCGGCCTGTGGCCGAAGGCGAAGGTCGGCAAGTTCGACACGTCTATGTTCGGCCGCGCGCTCAAGACTCCTGCCCCCTCAGCTTGTAGTAACGCTTGCCGTGCTTCTGCTTGACCTCTTCCGGCGGGCGCTCCTCGGCCTGCCGCTTCTTCGGCCAGAACCAGCCGGTCAAGGTCGCGAAGATCGGCACCATCCCGACGGGGAACGCCCACGGCGTGAAGATCGTGCCGATGAACATCGCCGTCGTCGCCAGCGCCGCCAGCAGGGGCCAGATGGAGGAATCGGGGAACTCCGCCTTGAGGTCGGGCTCGGCGTCGAGCGTGCGCGTGACGAGCACCTCGCGCACGTCGCTCCGGAGGCCGACGACGACGGGCTGGTCGGCGGGCTGCGTCCAGAGCGTGTCGCGGCTGTCCACCGTGGGCGGGTAGAGGAAGTTGTAGGCCGGCGGCGGCGAAGTGGTCGCCCACTCGAGCGTCGCCGCGCCCCACGGGTTGTCGCTCGCCAACACGCCCGCGCGCAGGGAGCGCAAGGCGTTGACGATGAAGAGGAGCACGCCGAGCGTCAGGAGCACGCCGCCCGCGGACGCCAACAGGTTGAGGTCGCCCCAGCCGAGGTGCGGCTGGTACGTGTAGACGCGCCGCGGCATCCCGCGCAGGCCGAGGATGTGCATCGGGAAGAAGGTGAGGTTGAAGCCGACGAACATCACCCAGAACGTCAGGTGCCCGAGCTTCTCGCCGAGCATGCGCCCCGTCACCTTCGGGAACCAGTAGTGGAACGCGCCGAAGAGCGGGAAGACCGCGCCGCCGATGAGCACGTAGTGGAAGTGCGCGACGACGAAGTAGGTGTCGTGAACCTGCAAATCGACGGGCACCGCGCCCTGCATCACGCCCGTCATCCCGCCGATGACGAAGATGAAGAAGAAGCCGAGCACGAACATCATCGGCGACTTGAAGCGCGGCCGCCCGCCCCACAGCGTCGCGATCCAACAGAAAATCTGCACCCCGCTCGGGATGGCGATCATGATGGTCGCGCCCGTGAAGAAGCTCTCGCCCAGGCGCGGCAGGCCCGTGGCGAACATGTGGTGCACCCAGAGGCCGAAGCCGATGAAGCCCGTCGAGACGAGCGAGAGCACGAGCGCCGTGTAGCCGAAGATGGGGCGTCGGGAGAAGGTCGAGAGGATGGTCGAGACGAACCCGGTGCCCGGGATGAAGATGATGTAGACCTCGGGGTGGCCGAAGAACCAGAAGAGGTGCTGCCACAGAAGCGGGTCGCCGCCCTCGGCCGGGTTGAAGAAGTGCGTCCCGATGAGCCTGTCCATCATCAGGCACGCGCTCGCCCACGCGATGGTCGGCATCGCGAAGAAGACCATGAAGGCCATCACCAACACCGACCAGCAGTAGATGGGGACACGGTTCAGGCTCATCCCCGGCGCGCGCAGCTTGAAGAAGGTCGTGATGATCTCGGTCGCGACGACGAGCGCCGAGACCTCGGTGAACGTGATCATCTGCGCCCAGAAGTCCGCGCGCTTCCCCGCCCCGTACTCCGGCCCCGAGAGCGGGACGTAGGCGAACCAGCCCGCGTCCGGCCCGACGTTCATGACGAAGGCGACCCAGAGCATGATGCCGCCGAAGAGGTAGACCCAGTAGCCGAAGGCATTCAGGCGCGGGAAGGCGATGTTGCGCGCCCCCAGCATCAGGGGCAGGATGAAGACGGCGACGGCCTCCATCACGGGCACGGCGAAGAGGAACATCATCGTCGTCCCGTGCATCGTGAAGATCTGGTTGTAGAGGTCCGGGTTGAGGAACGTGCTCTCGGGCCGCGCGAGCTGCACGCGCATCAGGACGGCGAGGATGCCGGCGAGAATGAAGAAGCCGAACGCGGTGTAGATGAAGCGCTTGCCGACGGTCTTGTGGTTCGTCGAGGCGAGCCACCCCCAGAAGCCCGGCTCGTCGCCCCAGGTCTTCTCCAGCGCGCGCCGCTCGTGCTCGTCCGCGACTTCCTCCGCGAGCGCCTCGTCGTTCGCCAACTCCCTCTTCAAAGGCTCTTCGGCCACTCAAACCTCCGCGGCTTAGGAGGAAAGGTTAACCACAGAGACACAGAGACACAGCTTGGAGCGTAATCCTCTTCAAGCCGTGTCTCTGTGTCTCTGTGGTTAAATCTCCCATTGATTTCTCACTTCAAACTCTGAAGGTAGTCGAGCAGCGCCTGGAGGTCGGCGGGCTCGAGGTTGTTCGGGGGCATGCGGTTGCCGGGCTTTATCTTCTGCGAGTCCACGACCCAGCCGCCGAGGTGCCCGCGCGTGTTCTCAAGCGTCCCCGCCGCGAGCGTCCCGCGCGAGGCGACGTGCGTCAGGTCCGGCCCGACGCGCGAGCCCGCGTCCGTGCCCCGAATCGTGTGGCACATCACGCACGGCGAGGAGAGGAAGACCTGCCGGCCCTGCGCTTGGGAAGGGTTCACGGGCTCGGCCGCGGGCTTGAGCTGCGCGTCGTACCACGCCTTGAACTTGTCGTAAGGCTCCGCGACGACGGTGAACGCCATGTGCGCGTGCTGGTGGCCGCAGAACTCGGCGCACTGGCCGCGGTACGTGCCCTCCTGGTCGGCCTTCAGCCACGTCACGTTCTCGTGGCCCGGAACCAGGTCCATCTTGCCGTGCAGGTTCGGCACCCAGAAGCTGTGGATCACGTCCGTCGAGGTGAGCTTGAAGAGGACGGGGCGGCCCGTAGGGATGTGTATCTCGTTGGCCGTCGTCACGGTGTAGGCGGCGGTCGAGTTGTCGTAACTGACCTCCCACCACCACTGATGCCCGACGACCTTCACCGTCAGGTGATCCTGCTCGTGCAGCGAATCGAGCGCGCGCCCCGTCACGTAGCTGCGGATCAGGAAGACGAACAGGATGACGACCGTCAGTCCCACGCCCGTCAGCACGACGTGCGACATCCGCCGCTCGCGCGCCGCCTCGGGCCGCACGTCCGGCACGTCCGCCGCCTCGCCCGCGTACGGCCTCCGCCTGCGCGCCAAAGCCGCCACGAGGAACGCCATCACGATCAGGAAGACGGCCCCCGTCACGTAGAACATCATCCACCACAGGCTGATGATGCGCCCCGCCTGCGGCCCCGCGGGGTGAAGGGCGGACTGGGACGGCATGAGGAACAAGTAGGCGGTAGGCAGTAGGCAGTAGGCAGTTGAAGACGAACGGCCGGCGGCGGCCCGCGCCTTCTCAACGACGAAAGTGATGCTGCTCTTAATCAACGTCTCACCCGTCAGTAACTAGAAACTGCCTACTGCCATCTGCCTACGGCTCTTCACTTCGGCATCTCCGCCGACTTCGGGATGCCGCCCGACTTGACCGGCGGCTTCTTCTCCGTCGAGCTCTCGGGCGGCGGGCCGGACATGTCGTCGCTGCGCGAGGGCGCCACGTCCTTCTCCACCTGGCCGCTCAGGCTGCGGACGTAGGCCGTGATCTTCCAGACCTGGTCGTCGTTCAGCTTGTTGCGGAACGAGGGCATGCCGTTCGGCCGCCCCTGCACGATGGTCGAGAAGATTTGCGAGGGGTCGGAGCCGTAAATCCAGCGCGCGTCCATCAGGGGCGGCCCGATGCCGCCACCGCCGTGGAAGTGGCAGCCGACGCAGTTCATCTGCTCGTACAGGCGCTTGCCCTCGGAGACGGCGTAGGCGTTCTGCTCGTAAGCGTTCTGCGTCACCTCCATCGGCTGCGCCGGCCCGGGCTGCAGCTCGGTGAGGCGCACCGTCTGCACGCGCCCCGAAGGCGGCGGCGAGACGCGGAAGCCGCGCTCCTCCCTCATGCACGACGCGAAGAGGAGAAGGATGAAGGCGGAAGGCGGAAGGATGAAAGCCGGTCGCCCTCGGACGGCGTCAACGATGTTTCTCAGCAAGTGCTTCATCATTCCCTCGCCCACTCAGAGCTTCGCCGCACCATTCCCTTCATCCTTCACCCTTCCGCCTTCGTCCTTCCCCACACGCGGCACGCCGTATTCGTCGAGGATGCGTTCTATCTCGTCATGACGCCGCACGAGAAAGTCGTCGAGCTGCTGGCGCAGGTCTTCGTCGCCGCGGCGGACGCCCATCGAGATGTCGTAGACGAAGGGGAGGAAGGGGAGGTCGAATTGCGGCGAGACGGGGACGACTTCGAGCGGCACGCGCTCCCTCCGCGCGAAGTAGCCGGCGAGCGGCCCCCACGCGACCGCCACGTCCACCTCGCCCTTCGCCACCGCCTCGACGATGCGGGCCGGCGGGTTCGGCTGCTTGTAGTCCCCGTAGAGCGTGTAGCCGCGGATGTTGTTGATAACGCCGCGCGCCGCGAGCGCGTGGGCCGGCGGCGTGTTCGCCCCGTCGTCGCCGACGAGCTGCACGCCGACCTTCACCTCATGCAAGACCTTGTCGTCGAACGAGCGGACTCGAATCCCCTTGTCTCTGCGGTAGACGAAGACGTAGGTCGAGCGGTAGTAAGGCGCGGTCGTCGCCGCCAGCTCGAAGCTCGAAGGCACGCCCAGGACGACGTCGCACGCGCCCGCCCTCAGGGTGCTCCTGAAGAACCCGCGCCGCTGCGCCCACCACGTGTACTCAACCCTCTCGTGTAAGTCTTCGGCCAGCAGCTCGGCGAGCTTGTTCTCGAACCCCTCGCCCCGCTCGTTCGAGAAGGGCAGGTTGTTCGGGTCGGCGCACACGCGCAGCACGCCCTCGGGGCGCTCGAACTTCTGCTGGGAGGTTGTCTGTTGAGATTGTTGCCGTGCTACCGTCTGCGCCTGCTGCTTCCCACCGCACGCGCCGAAGACGAAGAGCACGACGAGCGTCAACGACAATCTCAAATTTGAAATTTCAAATTTCAAATTCTCAGGGGAGCGAGAAGACATAGAGCATGCCCCCCTTCGTCGTGTATTGCGGCAGGTCGCCCATCGCGTTGAGGTAGCCGAGCGCACCCGTCGGGTCGCGCGGGTCTAAGCCGCCCGCGACGACCGCGCCCGACCAGCCGCCCACGCCCGACAGGACGGCCACGTACTCCCTGCCGTCCGGCCCCTTGTAGACAATCGGCTGGCCGATGATTCCCGAGCCGACCTTGAACTGCCAGACCACCTCGCCCGTGCGCGCGTTGACCGCCTTGAAGAAGCCGTCCATCGTCCCGTAGAAGACCACGTCGCCCGCGGTGACGACCGCGCCGCTCCAGACGGGGAAGCGCTCTTCGATCTTCCAGACGGCGCGCTGCGCCACGGGGTCCCAGGCCGTGAACTCGCCGCGGTGGCCGTCGCCGGGGCCGGCGTACATCTTGACGTTGGCGCCGACGTAAGGCGTGCCCGCGATGTAGTTCGCCTCGACGCCCTCGAAGTCCATGCAGAGGTTCTGGTGCGGGATGTAGACGAGGCCGGTCTTCGGCGAGAAGGCCGAGGGCTCCCAGTCCTTCGCGCCCGGCGCGGCCGGGCAGATGTCGCGCACGACCTTGCCCGTCCCCGGCTTCTTCTCCTCGACGTGGGCGAGTTCGCCCGTCTTCAGGTCAACGCCCTTCGTCGCCGTCAGGTGCGCGAACGGCTCGGCCGACAGCACCTCGCCCGTCACGCGGTCGAAGATGTAGACGTAGCCGTCGCGCTCGGGACGGACGAGCACCTTGCGCTGCTGCCCGTTGAAAGGAAGTTCGACGAGAAGACTCTCGTTGATGCCGTCCCAGTCGTAGAGGTCGTGCGGGCCGACCTGGTACGCCCACTTCGCCGCGCCCGTGTCGGCGTCGCGCGCGATGACCGAGCACGTCCACTTGTTGTCGCCCGGCCGCGCGTCCGGGTTCCAGGGGCCGGGGTTGCCGCTGCCGTAGTAGATGAGGTTCAGCTCGGGGTCGTATGAAATCCAGCCCCACACAGTCCCGCCGCCGATCTTCCACTGGTCGGGCGGCCACGTCGAGACGCCGAGGTCTTTGCCCTGGTCTTTCGCGTAGAAGGGCTTGAAGTCCGCGCCGATGAGCACGTCCGTGTCCGGCCCAGTGTTGTAAGCCTTCCAAGCGACCTTGCCGTCGCCGACGTTGAGCGCCTGTATCCAGCCGCGCACGCCGAACTCGCCGCCACTGTTTCCGACCAGCACCTTCCCCTTGACGACGATGGGCGCCATCGTCACCGTCTCGCCCTTGTTGATGTCGCCGACCTGCGTCTTCCAGAGTTCCCTGCCCGTGGCGGCGTCCACGGCGACCGTGTGCGCGTCGAGCGTGTTGTAGAAGATGGTGCCGTCGTAGAAGGCCGCGCCGCGGTTGACGAGGTCGCAGCAGGCCACGCCCTGCGCAGCCGCCGCCGGGTCGGGTTCGTACTTCCACTTCACGGAGCCAGGGTTCTTCAGGTCGAGCGCGTAGAGGATGTTCGGGTAAGGCGTGACGACGTACATCGTGTCGCCGACGACGAGCGGCGCGGCCTCGTGCCCGCGGTTGACGCCGGTCGAGAACGTCCACGCGACCTTCAAGGTCTTCACGTTATCCGAGTTGATCTGGTCGAGTCCGCTGTAGCGCGTGCTGGCGTAGTTCTTCGCGGGCATCAGCCACTGCCCGTCCTCCTGCTCGTTCGCGGACTGCGCGCCCGTCGGGAGGTTCGTCGCCTGCGGGGCCTTCGGCTGCGGCGCCGCGGACGGCCCGCCGTCCTTGTTCGCGTTCGAGCAGGCGGACGAAGACAGGAGCACTACCAGGAATAGTAGAAGGCCGCGCACGGCCGGCACGACGCTTCGGACTCGGCTCATGTTGACTCCCGACGGAAAGAGGACGCTGCACAGCACACGCACGGCCATACGACTACCTCGAACCGGGCAGGGCGAAAAACTACTCAGGGCGAAAAGGGGAATTCGGAACTTGGCCGGATTTTAGCGTTGAATTTCGCTCGAATGCCGTACGTTCGCGGACAGATTGGGGCAGGTAATAAATTGCGGAGCGGGCAAATATAAAGCGGGCGCCGCAGGCTTGGGGCCCGCAGCGCCCACTCATGGCAACGGTCACTGTCCTCACCCCAGCAACCGTCTAGGCATTTGGATTCACCGCATGCCCGAAGTGGCTTGAATATAAATCTTTCGCACCCTCAAATGCAATAGTCAAAGTGAAATTTTTTCTCGGTGCGCGTTTAACGCAGCTTTCATTGGGCGAATCCGCGCTTGTCGCTCTCTCAAACCAAAGCCGACAGTAGTTCCGGCGGCGGCGGCGAGACGAACTCGACCAATTCGTTCGTCGCCGGGTGACGAAACGCGAGCCGCGCCGCGTGCAGGCAGAGGCGCGTGTGCGGCTCTCCTCCGTAAGCCGCGTCGCCGACAATCGCATGGCCCAAGTGCGCGCAGTGTATGCGCAACTGGTTCGTCCGCCCGGTCAGAGGTTCCAGCTCGACCAGCGTGCGGCGCGTCCCCCTTTCGACGACGCGCAGGCGCGTCTCGGCAGGCTTGCCCGACTCCAGCACTCTCCACGGCGGCCGCGCACCCTCCTCCCTCCCGATGGGCGCGCCGACGTTCAACTCGTCTTCCTTCAAGAGCCCGCCGACGACGGCCGCGTAACGCTTCTCGACGAGGCGACGCTGGAAGTGCTGCGTGAGTCGGCTGAGCGCGGCCTGCGTCTTCGCCACGACCAGGAGGCCCGACGTGTCGCGGTCGAGACGGTGGACGAGCCCCGGACGTATGAAGGACGCGCCGAGCGGAATTCGATTTTCGACCGCGCGACCTTCGTCTATCAGTTCGCGGTTGAGGTGGTATGCGAGCGCGTTGGCGAGCGTGCCGCGCTTGACGCCGAGCGTCGGGTGGACAAGCACGCCCGCGGGCTTGACGACGACGACGACGTGCTCGTCCTCGTAGGCGACTTCGAGCGGCGTCGGCTCCGGCGTCATCGAGTTCGGCACGGCTCCTTCGAACTCGACCTCGACCTCGTCGCCCGCCGACAGGCGGCGGCCCGCGTGCGCCGCCTCGCCGTTGAGCCTGCACGCGCCGCGCGCGAGCAGCCCCGCGATGTGCATCCGGCTCAGGGCCGGGAGGCGACCGGCCAGAAACTCGTCGAGGCGGCGGCCCGCCCACACGTCTTCGACGCTGAACCGTGTCAGTTGCGGAACTCCTGCGAGACCATGATGCCTCGGTAGCCGCCGTCCACGATGCCTAGCCCCAGGCGGCCGAACTGCGGGCGGAGGATGTTGGCGCGGTGGCCGGGCGAGTTCATCAACCCCGTGTGCGCGACGCGCACGGTCGGCGCGAGCGCGAGGTTCTCGCCCGCCGTGCGGAAGGTGACGCCCGCGCGCTTCATGCGTTCGAACGGGTCGAGCCCGTCCGGCGAGACGTGCGCGAAGTAGCCGCGCGCGAACATGTCGGCCGAGTGCGCGCGCGCGACCGCGGTCAACTCGGGGTCGGGCGCGAGCGCGTTCAAACCCGCGGCCGCGCGCTCCTGGTTGACGAGGTCGAGCATCTGCGCTTCGAGGTCGGGGCGCGGGCGCGCCGCCTCGACCTTGAAGCCGAGGTCGACGCGCTCGTTCGACTCTGGCTTGATGGTCAGGCGGTTGAGCGTCTGCTGGATGGCGCCGTCGAAGACGGGCGCGAGCTGGTCTTCGAGCCGCTCGGTGTAGGAGGTGAGCCGGTCGGCGAAGGCGCTCTGTCGCGCGGACTCGTGCGCCGCTTCGGGCAGCGGCGCGGCCATCAACAGCGACGCGAGGATGGCCGCCGAGATGAGTCCGCCCGCGAGCCCCGGCACCATCCCGAGCGTCCGGTTCAGAGTCCCGCGGTGCGTCCGCTCCGGCACGCGCCGCAGGAGCCGCTGCCCCACGAGCTGAATCAGCAGCCCCGCCAGGAACGCCGTCAGGAGGAACGCGACCGGCCCGTCCCAGGCCTCGTCCCAGCTCACGCGCGGCCCCAGCCAGCGCGCCAGAGGCTGGTAGAACCTGATCGCGAACAGAAGCCCCCCGACCCAACGCAGAAGGTCGAGCAGCCCCCACAGAAGCCCCCTGTGCCAGCCCTGCCACACGCCGAACAGCACGACCAGCAGCAGCAGCACGTCGACGAAAGTAAAGCTCATCTATACGACCCCGAGTCTCTCCGAATCAGATGAGTGAATATCATATAAGAGTTCAACCACAGAGACACAGAGGCACAGCCTGTTGAGCCATCACTCTTCAAGCTGTGCCTCCGTGTCTCTGTGGTTAACCCGAAGCGTCTTCAACCTTCGGCCGGGAGGCCGGCGGCGTTGGGCCAGACGTGTGTCTGCCTGTGGCCGCGGCCTTTGCCTTTGCCGCCTCCGTTCGTGCCGGCGCGGCGCGGGCGCGTGAGCAGCGCGACGGCGGCGAGGCCGGCGCCCGCGAAGAGCGCGCCCGTCAGGAGAGGGTGGAGCGAAGCCTTCGTGTAGATGCTCGACTCGAAGACGAAGCGGTCGTCGCCGGAGCGCTCCTTCAGTTCCCCCGAGGCCTCGTAGAGTCCCGCGTCGCCGCGTGCGCCCGCGCCGTCCTGCTGCTGCGCTTCGAAGGCGACGGCCTCCATCAGCTTGTCCGAGAGCCGCGGCGCGTACTTCTCCATGACCGTGAGCGCCTTGCCTCCGCCGCCGACGTACACGTCGCGCTCGGGCGTCTCGGCGCAGTGCAGGATGGCTTCGGCCACGGTCTCAGGCGCGTAGACCGGCGGCGGCAGCGCCGGCTCGCGCTCCATCAGATTCTTCGCGTGCTTCGTGTAGGGCGTGTCGATGGTCGAGGGCTTAATGAGTGTGACGGAGACGGGCGCGTCCTCCTCTTCAAGCTCCATCCGGAGCGCGTCGGTGAAGCCTTTGACCGCGTGCTTCGAAGAGCTGTAGACGCCCTGGACGGGGATGGCGCGGTCGGAGAGGACGCTGCCGACGTTGACGAGCGCGCCGCCGCGCTGGCGCAGGATTTCGGCCGCGACCACCGAGCCGTAGACGACGCCCCAGAAGTTCGTCTCGTAGAGCCGGCGCATGTCCTCGAAGGGCGTGTCGAGAATCCGCCCGTAGATCGAGACGCCCGCGTTGTTGACCCAGGTGTCTACGCGCCCGAAGCGCGCGAGCGCCTGCTCGGCCACGCGCCGCACGTCCTCCTCGCGCCCCACGTCGGCGACGACGTAGACGGCCTCGCCGCCCGCCGAGTTGATCTCATCGGCCAGCTGCCGAAGCGCGTCCTCGGCGCGCGCGACGAGTACGAGCTTCGCGCCGCGGCGCGCGGCCTCGCGCGCCGTCACCAGCCCGATGCCGGACGAAGCGCCGGTGATGACCAAGACCTGCTCGCCCAACCTCTTCAACTTCACGCCCATCGACTCCCCCTTTGCTCGGACTCGAACCAGAGAACGTTCTCCCCTCAACCTCTGCGCGCGAGCGCGCGGTGCTCGACCATGAGGCAGAGGTCTTGCACGACCTTGATCCCTCGGCGGGCGAACGCCTCTGCCGCGCGGTCGTTGCGGATGCCGGACTGGAACCAGACCGACTTCGGTTGCGCGGCGAGGATGTCTTCGACGTGCGGCGGGATGTCTTCGGAGCGTCGGAAGACGTTGACCATGTCGACGGGGCCGGGCACGTCCGCGACCTTGCGGTAGACCTTCTGCCCGAGTATCTCGGTCACCTCCGGGTAGTAGACGGGCACGGGGACGACTTCGAGCCCGGCCGCCGCGAGGTACTGCGGGACGTAGAAGGCCGGCTGGTAAGCCTGCCGCTCGGTCTTGATGCCGAGCACCGCGACACGCCGCGTCTCCGCGAACAGCGCCCTCAAACCTTCGTCGGTCGTAATCAAATTCTCGCGCCAGTCGTTTCCGTCCGCGGCGCGCGCCGCGCCGCCAGCCTCTCCTTCAGCCTGCAAGTTAGGAAGCCCTCCTGCCTTCGCGTTTGTTCAGTTCGGGTACGTGCGCGCCGCCGAAACAGTACGCCGGAGACGCCGCGTCCCCACACTTTTCCACACATTTTATTGTCGCCGCTTTTCCCACGCCAAGTCGAGCAAGCGGCGCGCCAGCAGAGGTCTCGGGCGGCCCGGAGTTTCGCCGACGAAGGGCGGCGGGTTGAACCGTTCATTCCGGGCATTGTCAGCTAACGTACTGCCATAGTATGAGTTATGAACTAAGTGCAACGAAATTTTTTCCCCCACACAACAAAGTCTGTGCTATCATCGGGTCAACTTTTCACCCGGCTAATTTATTTGATTGGCGTGATTGCCCCGAGTCCCTCCACTCCGCGGGCCGCGCTTGTTCTTTTCTCAAGGGAGGTAGTGCAATGGTTCAGGCAGTCGCCGCTCAGAGAGTGGCAAGAAAACCGAAGCCGAGGCTCAGGGAGTTGGGCATCTACCAACTGCCCGACGGCAAGGAGTTCGTCGTCAGCACGATCTATCATGACGGGTGCAGCCTCTACTCGCCGCACGCGTGGGAGACGTTCGGCATCGCCGAATACTGGGTTGACCGCGAAGGGCGTCTGCTCCACCGCGGCGTGCCCAGCGTCTGGAAGATGCAGGACTTGAACGACACGGGCCGCACGGCCAGCTACCCGCGGCCCGTCCTCCGCTAGCCTCGCCACCCCCCTCGACAATTTCTCTTCCCGCCTGGGGGCTCAGTTATCCAGAGCCCTCAGGCCCAACTCCGCACGCGCCCGGCGCGCACGCGCGTTCGGCATGCTGCGCACGCGCTCCCTGATGCGCTCGAACTCCGCGGAGGCCTGCCACGCGCGCGGCGCGGGCAGCAGCGCGGCCTCCTCCTCGACCCTGCGGGCGCGCTTCTCCAGATCGGGGTGGTCGCTGAGCCACTGCGGCAGTCCGCGCTTGCCTCCGCCTTCCAGCCTGCGGAAGAGACTCGCCATGTCGCGCGGGTCGTAGCCCGCGCCCGACATGAGCTGCGCGCCGAGCACGTCCGCCTGCCGCTCGTAGTCGCGGCTGAACTTCATCAGGTAGAGACTTGCCCCCGCGTACGCGCCGAGCTGGATGGCCTCGCCCTTCTTCCCCCCGATGACCTCGCCCAGCAGCGCCACGCCCAGCTCGGCCAGAAGCGCCTTGCTCGCGGAGGCCGTGCCGTGCCGGAGTGCGACGTGGCTGATCTCGTGCGCGAGCACGCCGGCCAGCTCGCCCTCGCTGCGGGCTGTCTCGACCAGCCCGCTGTTGACGTAGACGTTTCCGCCCGGCAGCGCGAAGGCGTTCGCGTCCGCGTCTTCGACGACGTGGAACGTGTAGCGGAACTGCCGGCGCTGGTACTGCTCGGGGATGTTGGCGACCAGCCTGCGGCCCACGCGCTCGACGTAGTCGGCGACCTCTCCGTCGTGGTAAGGCCTGGTCTGACGCTCGACCTCGCGCGCGGCCTCCTCGCCGTACTTCACGTCGTCGCCGACGCCGAAGAAGTTGCGTGGCGCTTTGACCTTCGTCTGCGCCCAGGCGGCGGCGGGCGCGAGGGCCGCGAGCGCGGCGACGATGACGAGGAGGGCGATTGTCTTCGAGAAGAGTTTCCGGGGCATCCGTTTGACCTCACCTGCGATTCGTTTCTGTCTTCCCGCTTGAACGAGCACCGGACGAAACAACGCACGTGCCAGCGGCCGCGGAGGGCACCTCCGCGCCGTCGCGGTGAACTCCTTCACAAAAGCGAGACGGCCCGCCGCACGAAAGCGTGAAGCGCGCCGGACGAGATGGGTTAGAGGGTTTCGGCAACGTCACGTCACATTGAAGCGCAAAGGCGGGTGGAGATTTGAGGAAGCCGCGGCCGATTTCATCTTTAATCAACGTATGCCCCGAGCAGGAGTCACACTCACTCTGCTATGCCTACTCGTCTCTGCGGCGCACGCGGTGCACGCCGCGCCTGACACTAAAGTTTCGAAGAAGGATTTGAAGAGGGCGGACGCCGTCCTCTCCAAGCTGCGCAGGCTTGAGGAGAGTTCCGCGACGCCCGACCCTGCGGCCTTCGTCAAAGCAGCGCGAGAGCTCCACCCCGGACTCTTCTCGAAAGTCTCTGCGCTGCGCGAGGGCGATTTGAAGACGGAGTTGACGACGGCGGTCGTCCTCTACGAATCAGCCCTGCGCGCGGCGCGGCAGGGCGGCACGCCCGACTGCTCGCGCGAGCCGCGCGAGTCGTACGCGCGCCTGTGTTTCGAGACGCGCGAGGGCGGACGCTCGGCCTTCCTGCGCGCGAAGGCGCGGCTCCACGTCGCGCGGGCGCGGGCCGAGGTGCTCTACGCGCGCGGCGAACGCGACCCTGCGACGCTCGACACGGTCGCGCTCATACGCGCCGAGCGCGACACAGACCGCGCCCTCGCCGCCGACGCGCTCCGGTCTCTCAAAGAACTCGTCGCCGCGCCCGACACGTCTGACCTCGCGGGCAGACTCGAAGCATTCGAACGCGTGCTCGACTCCCTGCCGCGCGACCACACGCAACAACTCCTGCGCTCCGCGCGCGACGCCTTCCGCGACGGACTCTACTGGCAATACAAGGCCGCGCCCGCCCTCGCGCTCCTCATCGACGCAAGCTCCTACACGCCGCGCGGCGAACTCCCGCGCCTCGGCCTCCGCGCGGACGACGCCGCCCGCACCGCCCAAGCCAACCTCCGCACCGCACTCATCTTCATCAACAAAGTCGAAGCAGAGTTGGATAGTAGTAGGCAGTAGGCAGTAGGCAGTTAAGGCCAGACCTCTTCTACTGCCTACCGCCTACTGCCTACTGAATTCGGCGAGCGCTTCGCGCCAGTGACGGAGAGGTGGGAGTTGGAGTTCGGCGGTGGCGGCGCTGCGGAGTGGGGAGTAGCGCGGGCGGCGTGCGGGGCGTCGGACTTGAGATTCGGTGACGGTCTCGATGAGGCGGGCGGCCTCTTCGTCGTCGAGCCCGGCGAGGCGCGCCGCCTCGCGCGCGAACTCTTCGTAGGTGCAGACGCCTTCGTTGACGACGTGGTAGAGGCCGTGAAGGCCCTTGCCGAGAATCTCTTCAACTCTCGAAACGAGGTCTCCGACGAAGGTCACGCTCGCCCAGGTGTCTTTGATGGCGCGGACGCGGCGGCCCGCCGCGAGTTCGCGGTGCGCCGTCGAGAGGAAGCTCTCCTTCCCCGCCCCGAAGACCCACGAGGTACGCACGACGAAGGTGCGCGGGTTGGACTCGAACGCCGCGCGCTCGCCCTCCAGCTTCGTCAGGCCGTATACGTTGACGGGTCGCGGCTCGTCCTGCTCGGCGTAGGGCGCGCGGCCCTCGCCGTCGAAGACGTAGTTGGTGCTGAAGTGCAGGAAACCTGCGCCGACCTCGGCGGCGGCCGCGGCCAGCGTGCGCGTCGCGTCCGTGTTGACGGCGCGCGCGGCTGCGGGGTCGCGCTCGCACTCGTCCACGCCGAGCACCGCGCAGTTAACGAAGAGCTGCGGCCGCGTCTCTTTGACGAAGCGCCTGACTGCCCCCTCATCCGTCACGTCCAACTCGGCGCGGCGCGGCGCGAGCACTTCGTGCCCACGCCCGAAGCGGCGGGCGAGGCACCCGCCGACCAACCCGCCCGAGCCGGTGACGAAGACTTTCATAAGAACAGAAGGCAGCAGGCAGACGGCAGTAGGCAGTTAAAGCCACTAATGCCGATAAGATTTGATAAGCCCTTCAACATCCTAAACGCGGGGCGGCTGCCTACTGCCATCTGCCTACTGCCTACTTCTTTTAAGAGAGGTGGGCGAGGCGGTTGCGCGCCTTTGCGAGTTTGCGCGTGAGGGTGGCGGCCTGCTCGGCGAGCGCGTCGCGGCCCTGGCGCGCCTCCTCGGCCGCGGCGAGCATGAGGTGGTAGAGCCTGTCCTGCTTCAGGCGCTTGACGCCGAACTCGATGGTGATGAGTTCTTCCTTCAGGTAGACGAGACGGGCGGCCGCGTCCTCGGGCACCTCTTCGCGCGCCGACGAAGCGCAGTAGGACTGGAGCTGTTCGTCGTCGAGTAAGGTTGACAAGCTCTCCACGTCGCCGTCGCGGTAGGCGCGGCTGGCCTCGGCCATGATCGCGTGGCGGCGGCGCGCCTCCTCCTCGTCGGCCGCGTGGTCGGGGTGGAACATGCGCGCGACCGACCAGAAGAGTTTCCGCAGGCCGCCCTTGCCCGGCGCGGCCGAAGGCGCGGTGCCTTCGAAGTCGGGTCGGCCTTCGTCCTCGGAAGACTCCTCCTCTTCGAGTCCGGCGAGCCTCGCCTCCGCGCGCCTGATCTCCGCCTCGACCTCGGCCAGCTCGACGAGGCGCGCGCCGACCGTCCGCGCGTAACGCTCCTTGAACTCGCGGAACTCCTCCTGCAAAGCGGAAAGCTCCGCCCGCCGCCCTTCGAGCAGCGCCGCCAGGCGCTCGGCCTCCGCCGCCGGGTTCTCGTTCGAAGGGATGGCTTGAAGATGAGCACTCTGCATAAGTGATGAGTGATGAGTGATGAGAAAAAGCCGCTTGCCTTCTCTTATCACTCATCACTCATCACTATACCAGCACACTACGGCCCTCGTCGCGCGTGGCGGGCAAAGTGCGGCCGGCTCGCTGCAATCATCGGGTCGGTTTGTGCGTGACTTTCAGGCGGGAGAGGGCCGCACGCGGTTCCCTTCAAACCGTGGCGGCCTGCGGTGCGCTTAGGGCGTGATGAGACCTTTCTTGATGTTGCGCTGCCACGCCTCGAAATTCTTCACGCGCCGCTTGGCCTGCTTACGGGTCAGACGCATCTTGTCGGCCACGAAGTTGATGCGCTCCGTACGGTCGAGCTTCTTGTTGTGCGGGACGCCGGGGGCCTCGAGGTATATCTCGTAAGCGCGCTTCCACTCATCCTTGACATCCTCGGTCGCCTGCTTGCCGCGTAACTCTGGCATCGTCGGTTCCGTTCTCCAAAGGGGAATTAACTTACCCGGGATTATACTTCAGACAATCTTTAATCTACCACATCGGCTTTGTAAAGTTTCGTCAGCGCGTCCCGCTCAAGTTGCCACTAAGCTTGCAGAGGGTCTTCGGGCCACGCGTGGCGCGGGTAGCGCCGGCCCAGCTCGCGCCGCAGCGCGGGGTAGTGGCGCGCCCAGAAGCCCGCGAGGTCGGTCGTCACCTGCACGGGCCTCTGGCTCGGCGCGAGCAGTTGCAGCACGAGCGCGACGCGACCGTTCGCGATGCGCGGCCCCTCGCGCATGCCGAAGAAGTCTTGCAGGCGCGAGGCGACCGAAGGCCGCCCGCCCCGTTCGTAAAGCACGCGCGCCTGTCTCCCGCGCGCGAGCGTCACGCGCTCCGGCGCCATCTGCGCGAGCAGGCGCGAATGTTCGTGTGAGAGCCTGCGTCTTAAGACTTCGACCAGGCCGCCGCCGCGCGCGGCCTCCCTCAACTCCGCGAAGCTGCGCCGACCCTCGCACAACTCCGCGAGGGCCGCGCGCACGTCTTCGTCGCCCAACCCGTCGAGCCCGGCTTCGGGGAACGTGCGCGCGAGGAAATCCACGCGCGCGAGGAAGCGTTCGACCTCTTCGGCGTCCGCGAAGGCCTGCACGCCCGCGCCGAGCGCCGCTTCGGCGAGCGCGCGCGAAACCTCCGGCCCTTCGGCGCGCGGCGCGCGCCACTCTTCGACGACGAGCTGGTCGTAGGTCAGACGGCGCAGCAGCTCCACGCGCTCTCCTTGTGCGTTCCAGCGCGCCTCGGTCTTCTCTTCGAGCGCCTCGGGGAAGAGGTCGAGCAGCCAGTCGGGCTCGACCTTGCTCGCGAGCCGCACGCTTGTCTTCGCCGCCCGCGCGGACGTGCGCGCGGCGTCGCCCCGCTCCTCCGCGTCGACGGCGACGAGGAACTCTGCCGCGCGCACGACGCTCTCGGGCGCGAGCTCGGCCGTGCCCCCGCCCGACAGCAGAAGCTCGACGGACGCCCCGTGCTCGTTCGTCTTCGAGCGCCGTCGCGCGACGCGGTCGGGGTAGCCTGCGAGGACGGAGACGAGGAGCGCCGCCTCCTTCTCGTCGGACAGCTCGACGCCTTCTTCTCTGGAGTTCGGCAGGCGGATTATGCGTCGAAGCTGCCGGCTCACGCGCTCGACGGCGCGCACCGCGTTCGGTTCGAGGTCGAGCGCGCGCAGGCGCTCGGCGGCGAAGCCTCGCGCCTCTGCCTGCGTGAAGAGGTCGAGGAGTTCGAGCAAGTCCGACGAGGCGTGCGTCTCCGCAACACGTCTCTGGCGCGGGCCTTCACGCACGTTCAGGCTGACGCGGCCGGCGCGTATGTCGCGCTCGGCCGTGAGCGCGGCGACGGTACAAGCCTCGCGCGCGACGCCGCGCGACTCGGCCTCGACGACGATGCGCGAAAGGCGCGGGTGCAGCGGCAGACGCAGCATCGAGCGCCCCGACTCCGTCACGCGCCCTTCGGCGTCAACCGCGCCCAACCTGCGCAGAAGCGTCTCGGCGGCTTCGAGCGCCTCGGGCTGCGGCGCCTCGAACCACTCGAACGCATGCAGGTCTTTAACTCCCGCCGCGCGCAACTCAAGCACCGACTCGGCGAGGTCGAGCCGGCGCACCTCGGGCGTCTCGTGTTCGGGCCGCGCGCCGAAATCCTGCGCCGTGTAGAGCCGCAGGCAGCGCCCCGCGCGCGTGCGGCCCGCGCGGCCGGCGCGCTGCACCGCGCTCGCGCGGCTCACGCGCGAGACCACGAGCCGCGGCAGCCCAGACCACGGCGAATGCGTCGCCACGCGCGCGAGCCCCGAATCGACGACGGCCGCCACGCCCTCAATCGTCACCGAAGTCTCGGCGACGTTGGTCGAGAGGATCAGCTTGCGCCGCGCGGACGGCCGCACGGCCGCGTCCTGCTCGGCCGCGGGCAGCTCGCCGTGCAGAGGGAGGATGAGAAGGTCTCGCTCGGCGGCGATGCGCTCGCACTCGCTCTGCGCCTTACGTATCGAAGCCGCGCCCGGCAGGAAGACGAGCACGTGCCCGTCCAGGCCTTCCGCGGCGAGACGCCGCACCGCCGCCTCGACCTGAACTTCCAGAGGCCGTTCGTCGTGCCGCGTGAGGTGTTCGGTTGAAACGTCGAAGCGCCGCCCTTCGGAACGCAGGACGGGACAGTCTTCGAGGTAGCGCGCGACGGGCGCGGCGTCGAGCGTCGCGGACATGGCGACGAGTTTGAGGTCGGGCCTCCCCGCCCGTTGCAGTCTTCTGAGCAGCGCGAGCGCGAGGTCGGCCTGCAGGTGGCGTTCGTGAAACTCGTCGAGGACGACGCACCCGACGCCTTGAAGCTGCGGGTCTGCGAGCAGCCTTCTGGTCAACACGCCTTCCGTCAGAAAGCGCAGGCGCGTGGCGCGGCCCGCGACCTCCTCGAACCTGACCTGATAGCCGACGGTCTCGCCCAACTTCTCGCCGCGCTCCTCGGCCACGCGGCGCGCGGCCATGCGCGCGGCCAGACGCCTCGGCTCGAGCACGAGTACGTCGCCCCCGCCCGCCACACCTGCGTCGAGCAGCGCCGCCGGCAACCTCGTCGTCTTCCCAGCCCCGGGCGGCGCCTCCACGACGAGGCTCCGCGCGCGCCGCAAAGTCTCGACGGCCGCGGGCAGAATCTCGTCAACGGGAAGCCTCTGCATGAGAGTCTTCGTAACCGAAGCCGACGGTAAAAACAAGTAGGCAGTGGGCAGTTGGCAGTTGGCAGTTCGGGCCGAATAAAGAGAGAGGAATTTCACCACAGAGACACAGAGGCACAGCTTGTTGAAGTATTCCTCTTCAAGCTGTGCCCCTGTGTCTCTGTGGTTAATCCCTCTCGGCTACCCGCGTCTGTAAATGAGAACAGGCCACCTCCCCATCCGAACTGCCAACTGCCAAATGCCCACTGCCTACTCTCTTTTGTCAGATAAAAGACACACTTGCGCGAGGCGGGCGCGCGAGTATTCGCCTTTTTTCGCGGGGTGCGTTTAGAATCAGTGCAAGAAACCAACAACATGGGAACTGGTGGGGCGACGAAGCTGGCGAGAAGACTGCCCGTCGGGGCCGAGGTGCTGCCCGGCGGCGGCGTGCATTTCCGCGTGTGGGCGCCGCGCCGGAGGCGTGTCGAGGTCGTCTTCGAAGGCGAAGGCGCGCCTGAACCTCTGGCGCTCGAAGAGGAGGAGGGCGGCTACTTCAAAGGCCTCGCGGAAGGTTTGCGGGAGGGCGCGCTCTACCGCTTCCGCCTCGACGGTGACGAATACCTTTACCCAGACCCGGCGTCGCGCTTTCAACCCGAAGGGCCGCACAAAGCCTCGCGCGTCGTAGACCCGACGCGGTTCCTTTGGACGGACGAAGGCTGGCGCGGCGCCCCGCTCAAAGGGCAGGTCGTCTACGAGCTGCACGTCGGCGCCTTCACCCGCGAGGGCACGCTCGCCGCCGCGACGAGGCACTTGAAGGAGCTGGCGAGCTTAGGCGTCACCTGCGTTGAGCTGATGCCGTTGGCGGAGTTCCCAGGCCGCTTCGGCTGGGGCTACGACGGCGTCTGCCTCTACGCGCCGACGCGCCTCTACGGCGAGCCCGACGACCTTCGTCGCTTCGTCAACGAAGCACATCTCAACCACGTCGCGGTCATCCTTGACGTCGTCTACAACCACCTCGGGCCGGACGGCAACTACCTCGCGCAGTTCTCGGAGCACTACTTCACCGAGCGGTACAAGACCGAGTGGGGCGACGGGCTCAACTACGACGGCCGCGACTCCGCGCCGGTGCGCGAGTTCTTCCTCTCGAACGCGCGCTACTGGGTCGAGGAGTTTCACTTCGACGGCCTGCGCCTCGACGCCACGCAGAGCATCAAGGACGATTCCGAGGAGCACTTCCTCGCGGCCCTCACGCGCGAGGTGCGCGACGCCGCCCGCGGGCGCGCGACCGTCATCGTCGGCGAGAACGAGCCGCAGGAGACGCACATGATCCGGGCCTTCGGGCTCGACGGTCTCTGGAACGACGACTTTCATCACGCGGCGATGGTCGCGCTCACCGGAAGGAGCGAGGCTTACTACTCGGACTACAAGGGCACGCCGCAGGAGTTCGTCTCCGCCGCCAAGTACGGTTTTCTCTACCAGGGCCAGCGCTACAAGTGGCAGCGCCACCGCCGCGGCACGCCGACGTTCGGCCTCGCGCCGCAGGCCTTCGTCAACTTCATACAGAACCACGACCAGGTGGCGAACTCTGCGCGGGGCCTGCGCGCGCACAAGCTGACGAGCCCCGGCCGCCTGCGCGCGATGACGGCGCTGCTGCTGCTCGCGCCCGCGACGCCGATGCTCTTCATGGGTCAGGAGTTCGCGGCCTCGGCTCCCTTCCACTACTTCGCAGACCACGCGGATGAGGAGCTGGCCGGGAAGGTTCGGAAGGGGCGCGCCGAGTTCCTCGCGCAGTTCCGCAGCATCGCCACGCGCGAGACGCGCACGAAGCTCCCAGACCCGGCCGCGCCCGAGACCTTCGAGCGCTGCAAGCTCGACCACGCGGAGCGAGACTCTCATCGAGAAGTTTATGATTTGCACCGCGGCCTGCTCCGCCTGCGGCGCGAGGACGCGGTCTTCTCCGCGCAGGAGCCGCGCTCGCTCGACGGCGCGGTGCTCGGCCCCGAGGCTTTCGTGCTGCGCTACTTCGGCGTCGGAGGGGATGACCGCCTGCTCGTCGTCAACTTCGGCCCCGACCTGAACCTCAACCCCGCGCCCGAGCCTCTGCTCGCGCCGCCCGCGGGGAGGGTCTGGAAGATGGTCTGGTCGAGCGAAGACTACGCGTACGGCGGGACGGGGACGCCGCCGCTTGAGACGAAGAACAACTGGTGCCTCCCGGGCGAGACGGCGGTCGCGCTCGCGCCGGCCGACCCCGCGCGGGTCGGCGACCCCGCCCGCGGCCTCGACGGCCCGAGCGAGGAAGAGGAGGTGCGGGACGAGGCTCTGCGTGAGTGGGAGGAGGCGGGTTGATTCAATCTTGAAGTTTATGGGAAGGGTAGTTAACCACAGAGACACAGAGGCACGGCTGGTTGAGTAATCTTCTTCAAGCTGTGTCTCTGTGTCTCTGTGGTTAATTTTCTGGCGCGTAGAGGGGTGTTGGGAAGATGAAGGAACCGGTTCGCAGGCTGACATTCAGTGAGGAAGACACGCACGACGCGGAGCTGATGCTCGGGCGCGAGTGGCTGGTGACGAACGGGCTGGGCGGCTTCGCCTCGGGGACTCTGGCGGGCGTGCCGACGCGGCGTTATCACGGGCTGCTCATCGCGGCGCTCCCGACGCCGCTCGGGCGGACGGTGATGCTCAACCACCTCTCGGAGTGGCTGCGCCTGCCCGGCGGCGCGCGCCAGCAGATCGGCGGGCAGGAGCGCTCGGGCGGCCAGCTCGAATGGCCCGGCGCGCAGCACCTCCGCGAGTTCCGGCTCGAAGCGGGCCTGCCCGTCTGGCGCTACGAGCTGGACGGCCACACGGTCGAGAAGCGCGTGCTGCTGGTGCACAGCCAGAACACCGTCCACATCACATACAAACTCGTCGAAGGCGAGGGGCCTTTGCGCCTCAAGCTGAGGCCGGCGCTTCAGTTCCGCCCGCTCGAAGAGGCCGTCCACGCTTCGGCGGACGAGCCCTTCACCGTCACCTCCATCGAAGACCGTCTCGAACTCTCGACGGGGCAGAAGTACCCGCCGCTGCGTCTGAAGATTTACGGGCTGAGCGCGACGTTTGCGCTCGACGGCGGGAAGATTCAGGACGTGCACTACCGAACCGAGGCGCGGCGCGGCTACGAACACACGGGCGCGCTCTGGAGTCCGGGCTACTTCAGCGTGGACGTGACGAAGGACGTGACGGCCACGCTCGTCGGCTCGACCGAGAGCTGGGAGCTGATCCGCGCGCTCTCGCCCGAGGGCGCAAGAGACGCCGAGCAGGAGAGGCGCGAGCGGCTCCTCGCCTCGGCCGCGCCGCCCGCCCGTGAAGGCGTCGCGGCGGAGCTCGTCCTGGCCGCAGACCAGTTCGTCATCACGCCCTCGGGCCGACAGGAGGACGCCGCGCGCGCGCACGCCGCGGGCGAGGAGGTGCGCTCGGTCATCGCCGGCTACCACTGGTTCACGGACTGGGGCCGCGACACGATGATAAGTTTGGAGGGCTTGACCTGCACCACGGGAAGACATCGAGAGGCGGGCTGGATTCTGCGCACCTTCGGCCAGTACATCCGCGACGGCCTCATCCCGAACATGTTCCCCGACGGCGCGAACGAAGGGCTCTACCACACGGCCGACGCGACGCTCTGGTTCTTCCACGCGCTCGACCGTTACCTGAAGGCGGCCGGCGACACGGTCACGCTCGAAGTGCTTTTGCCGAAGATGCAGGACGTGGTGAAGCACCACCTCGAAGGCACGCGCTTCGGCATCCACGTCGACCAGAAGGACGGGCTGCTCGTGCAGGGCGAGGAGGGTTATCAACTGACCTGGATGGACGCCAAGTGCGACGGCTGGGTCGTCACGCCGCGGCGCGGCAAGGCGGTGGAGATTAACGCGCTCTGGTACAACGCGCTCCGCCTGCTGGAAGGCTGGACGCGCGCGGCGGGCGACGCCGCCAAGGCGGCCGAGCTGAGCGGGCACGCCGAGCGCTGCCGCAACTCCTTCAACGAGCGCTTCTGGTACGAGGGGGGCGGCCACCTCTTCGACGTGGTCGAGAGCTGGGACTTGAAGGGCGAGAACGACCCCGCGTGCCGGCCGAACCAGCTCTTCGCCATCTCGCTCGAACACCCCGTTCTGGAGCGCGGGCGCTGGGAGCCGGTCTTGAACGTCGTGAGAGAAAAACTGCTGACGCCGGTCGGCCTGCGTTCGCTCTCGCCCGACCATCCCGATTTCAAGCCGACCTACCACGGCGACCTGAAGACGCGCGACGCGGCCTACCACCAGGGCACGGTCTGGGGCTGGCTCATCGGCCCTTACATAGACGCCTGGCTCAAGGCATATCCCGGCGACCGCACGGGCGCGCGCAAACTGCTGGAAGGCTTCGTCCCGCACCTGGACGAGGCGTGCGTCGGCTCCATCAGCGAAGTCTTCGACGCCGTCGAGCCCTACACCCCGCGCGGCTGCATCGCGCAGGCCTGGAGCGTGGCGGAAGTTTTAAGATGCTGGGCGCTGACTGAAGAGTGATAAGTGATAAGTGATAAGTGATAAGAGGAAGACAAGGCCCGTTGTATTTTCTTATCACTTATCACTTATCACTCATCACGCGCGAACGGAGTGAGCGTGAAGGCGTTCGGAGAAGTTGAGAAGGTCGGCACTCTGCTCCGAGACCTGAACTGCGAGTGGTACGTCTGCGGCGGCTGGGCGCTCGACCTCTTTCTCGGCCGCGTGACTCGAAGCCACAAGGACGTCGACATCGCCGTCGCCCGCCGCGACCAGTCGTCGGTGCAGCGATACCTGCTCCGGCGCGGCTGGGAACTTGAGAAGGCCTCTGAAGGGCGTCTGAGCCCCTGGGCGGAGGGCGAAGAGTTGGGCCTCCCGCTCCACGCCGTCTGGTGCCGGAACCGGGCGCACGACCCCGTCTTCTTCGAGCTGCTGCTCAACGAGGTCGACGGCGAGCTGTTCAGGTTCAGGCGGGACTTGTCGGTCACGCTGCCGCGCCCGCGCGTCTCCTTCGAGTCGGCGGCGGGGCTGCGCGTGCTCGCGCCCGAGGTCGTGCTGCTCTACAAGTCGAACAGCGCCGAAGAGGGCGGCGCAGATTTTCATCACGCGGCCCCGGCTCTCTCGCGCGAGGCGCGCGCGTGGCTCAAGGGCGCGCTCGAAAAGGTTTCGCCGGGTCACCCGTGGGCGCGCGAGCTGTGACCTTTAAAACGAACGAAGGAAAGCAATGAGACTAAAAAGATCAAGCGGGATACTGCTTCACCCGACGTCGCTGCCGGGCCGCTTCGGCATCGGCGACTTCGGCGGCGAGGCTTACAGGTTCGTGGACTGGCTCGCGGCGGCGGGGCAGGCTTACTGGCAGATCATGCCGTTCGGGCCGACCGGCTACGGCGACTCGCCCTACTCCGCCTTCTCGGCCTTCGCCGGCAACACCAACCTCGTCAGCCCCGAGAAGCTCGTCGAGTCGGGACTGCTCGACGGCCCCGACCTCGACGAGACGCCAGACCTCCCCGCCGAGCGCGTCGAGTACGGCAAGGTCATCGAGTACAAGCGCGGCCTGCTCGAGAAGGCTTTCAAAAACTTCACGCGGAAGCTGCGAGAGGACGAGGGGCTGCGGAACGACTACGCCGGCTTCGAGGGGTTCGCCAACGGATGGCTCGACGACTGGGCGCTCTTCGCGGCGCTGAAGGACGAATACAAGGGGCAGCCCTGGAACACCTGGTCGCCGGGCCTCGCGCGGCGCGACCAGACGGCCGTCGAGGCCGCGCGTCAGTCCTTCTCCGAGCGCGTCGAGGCGCACAAGTTCGCGCAGTACGTCTTCTTCCAACAGTGGCTCAAGCTGAAGCGTTACGCGAACGAGCGCGGCGTGCGCGTCGTCGGCGACATGCCCATCTTCGTCGCGCACAACTCTTCGGACGTCTGGTCGAAGCCCGACCTCTTCAAGCTCAGAGAGGACGGCTCGCCCTCGGTGGTCGCGGGCGTGCCGCCCGACGCCTTCAGCGCGACGGGCCAGTTGTGGGGCAACCCGATTTACGACTGGGAGAGGATGCGCGGCGACGGCTTCGCGTGGTGGGTCTCGCGCGTGCGCGAGACTTTGAAGATCGTGGACGTGGTGCGGCTCGACCACTTCCGGGGCTTCGCGGCCTACTGGGAGGTGCCGGCCGAGCACGAGACGGCCGAGCACGGCCGCTGGGTCGACGCGCCGGGCCGCGAGGTCTTCAACGCGATGAAGGGCGCGCTCGGCGAAGAGCTGCCCATCGTCGCCGAAGACCTCGGCACCATCACGCCCGACGTTCACACCTTGCGCGACGAGTTCCAGTTCCCCGGCATGCGCGTCCTCCAGTTCGCCTTCGGCGGCGACCCGCACGACACGCACCTCCCGCACGAGTACGTGCGCAACACGGTCGCCTACACGGGGACGCACGACAACGACACCGTCGTCGGCTGGTTCCGGCAGCGCTCGCGCGAGGACGCCCCCGAGGGCGAGCGGCGCGAACGGGAGCTCTGTTTGAAGTACCTCGGCACGGACGGCGCAGAGATCAACTGGGACTTCATCCGCGCCGCGCAAGGTTCGGTCGCCGTCCTCGCGGTCGCGCAGCTACAGGACGTGCTCGGCCTCGGGGCCGAAGCGCGCATGAACACGCCCGCCAGCACCAAGGGCAACTGGCACTGGCGCTACACGCATGGCGCGCTCACCGACGAACTGGCCCACAGACTCCGCGAGGTGACCCACATCTACGGCCGCCTCGGCTGACAGTTGCGTCTGACCAGGAATTCAACCACAGAGACACAGAGGCACAGCTTTAAAGATATAAGTCTTCAAGCTGTGCCTCTGTGTCTCTGTGGTTAAATTCTCTGCGCGGCCGCACGGCTCCGCTTTAATCCTCATCCCCTTCTTCAACGCTCTCATCCTGAGCCTCGGGCGCGGGGCGGCCGGTGGTGTCGTAGTCGAGCGGCTTCATCAGGTCGGGCGTGACGGGGCGGTGGACGCCGTCGCCCTCCGAGACCTGCCGGCTGCACGCGCGGCAGAAGCCGTCGTCGAGCGGGACGACCGTGCCCGCGTTGTCGCAGTAGACGGTCTCGACCGGCGGCTCCTCGTCGTAGACGGCCGGCGACTCCGGGATGATGGGCGCCTCCGCCGCCGCCTCCTCGGCCCTCTTCGGCTCCCCTTCAGTTAGGCCGCCCGGCTCCAGGCGGAAGAGCGCGAGCGAGCGCGCCTCGACGCGGTATGAGCCGCCGCCGCGCGTGTTTCGGCTGCGCGTGCGGCGCCGGCCGAAGCTCTCGCGCGTGTCGAGCAGTTGCTCCCAGCTGTCGCCCGCGCGGTGCGCCGGGAGCGTGAAGGAGACGGCGCGGTGGTGCGCGTTCAGGAGGAGCAGCAGCGTGTCGTCCGTCACGCGCCGGCCGCGCTCGTCCACCTCGTCGATGGCGTCGCCCGCGAGGCGCACGGCCAGAGAGCGCGCCTGCTCGTTGCGCCAGTCGTTGTCGGTCATCTCCTGCCCGTCGGGGCGGAACCAGGAGATGTCTTTGATCTCGGCGCCGCGGACGGGGCGGCCCTGGAAGAACTTGCGCCGCCGCAGGACGGGGTGGTTGTGGAAGACGCGGATCAACTGCCGCGTGAACTCGAGCAGGTCGCGCCCCTGCTCGTCCCACTCCCAGTCCACCCAGGAGGTCTCGTTGTCCTGGCACCAGGCGTTGTTGTTGCCGCCCTGCGTGCGCCCCGTCTCGTCGCCCGCGACGAGCATCGGCACGCCCTGCGACAGCAGCAGCGTCGCGAGGAAGTTGCGCTGCTGGCGGGCGCGCAGGGCGTTGACCTCGGGGTCGTCAGACGGCCCCTCGACGCTACAGTTCCAACTGATGTTGTGGTCGTGGCCGTCGCGGTTCTCCTCCTGGTTGGCCTCGTTGTGCTTCTCGTTGTAGCTGACGAGGTCGCGCAGCGTGAAGCCGTCGTGCGCGGTGACGAAGTTGATGCTGGCGTAGGGCCGCCGGCCGCTCTTCTCGTACAGGTCGCTGCTGCCCGTCAGGCGGAAGGCGAGGTCGTCGAGCTGCCCCGGGTCTCCGCGCCAGAACGAGCGCACGTTGTCCCGATAGACTCCGTTCCACTCGGCCCAGAGGACTGGGAAGTTGCCGACCTGGTAGCCGCCTTCCCCTAAGTCCCACGGCTCCGCGATGAGCTTCACCTGCGAGAGCACGGGGTCTTGGTGGATGATGTCGAAGAAGGAGCCGAGCCGGTCGACGTCGTGCAGCTCGCGCGCCAGGGCGGAGGCGAGGTCGAAGCGGAAGCCGTCCACGTGCATCTCGAGCACCCAGTAGCGCAGAGAGTCCATGATGAGCTGGAGCGTGCGCGGGTGCACCATGTTGAGCGTGTTGCCGCAGCCGGTGAAGTCCATGTAGTAGCGCTCCTGGCCGGGGACGAGGCGGTAGTAGGCCGCGTTGTCGATGCCGCGGAAGGAGAGCGTCGGGCCGAAGTGGTTGCCCTCGCCGGTGTGGTTGTAGACGACGTCGAGGATGACCTCGATGCCCTCGCGGTGGAGCGTCTTGACCATCGTCTTGAACTCGGAGACCTGCTGCCCGCGCGTCCCCGTCGAGGAGTAGCGCACGTCGGGCGCGAAGAAGCCGATGGAGTTGTAGCCCCAGTAGTTCGTCAGGCCGCGATCCTGTATGAACTTGTCGGAGACGAACTGGTGGACGGGCATCAGCTCGACGGCCGAGACGCCGAGCGAGTGCAGGTACTCGATGACGGAAGGGTGCGCGAGCCCGGCGTAGGTGCCGCGCAGCTCCTCGGGCACGTCCGGGTGGCGTTTGGTGAAGCCCTTGACGTGCAGCTCGTAGATGAGCGTCTTGTGCCAGGGCGTGTGCGGGCGCGCGTCGTCGCCCCAGCTGAAGGCCGGGTCGACGACGACGCACTTCGGCACGTACGGCGCGCTGTCGCGCTCGTCGAAGGCGAGGTCGCCCTCCCCGTCGCCGATGGTGTAGCCGAAGACGGCGTCGTCCCAGGCGACCGTCGAGGCGATGGCCTTGCCGTAAGGGTCTATCAAAAGCTTGTGCGGGTTGAAGCGGTGGCCCGACTGCGGCTCGTAGGGGCCGTGGACGCGGTAGCCGTAGAGCTGGCCGGGCCGCGCCTCGGGCAGGTAGGCGTGCCAGACGAGGTCTGTGCGCTCGGTCAACTGGATGCGCGCCGTCTCGCGCGCGGGGTCTTCCGAATCGAAGAGGCAGAGCTCGACGGCGGTCGCGTGCTCGGAGAAGAGCGCGAAGTTGACGCCCGCGCCGTCCCACGTCGCGCCCAGCGGGTAGGGCTGCCCGGGCCAGACTTGCATTCAGTTCTCCATTTTTAGGTGATGAGTGATGAGTGATAAGTGATAAGTGAAGACAAGACCCGTTCTTCCTTCTTATCACTCATCATTCCGCGTTAACGTAAACGGCGGCGCTCCAGCCCGCGAGTTCGATTGCCCGTTCGCCTTCGACGCGCACGGGCGGCGCGGGCTGCAGGGCGTCGCCGTAGCGCTGATCCCCGCTCCAGACGGTGAGTCGCCAAGCGCCTTCGGCCGAAGGAATTTCCCGAGCTTCGTTCGAGAGGTTGCAGAGGAGGATAGCACGCGCGCCCGTCTCGTCGCCGCGCTCGACCGTCAGCCAGCGCCGCTCCTCATCGAAGCGGACGCGCGTGCGCGCCTTGTCGCAGTTCGAGAGTTGCGGGTGCTCGCGGCGCAGCCTTAACAGGTCGCGGTAGAAGGCGAGCATGCCGGCGTGCGGCTGCTCGCTCAGACACTCCCAGTTGAGCTTCGAGCGGACGAACGTGATCTCCGACTGCGGGTCGGAGAAGCCGCCGATGGTCGATTCGGTCTCGCCCTCGCCGCGGACGAAGGCCGTGTACTCCTCCTCGCGCCCGGCGCGCACGGCGCGGCCGAGTTCGGGGTCGGTGTGGCTCGTGAAGTAGAGGAACGGCGCGTGCTCGCTCCACTCCTCGCCCATGAAGAGCATGGGCACGTTGGGCGCGCCCGCCAGCAGAATCGCGGCGGCCGTGCGCTGCTGCGCGGGCCGCAGCAGGCGCGACAGGCGGTCGCCCCAGTAGCCGTTCGCGATCTGGTCGTGGTTCTGGATGCAGACGACGAACTGCTCGCCCGGCCTCTCCCAGGAGTTGGTGCCGTGGCACTGGCCGCGGAACTCCGAGTGCTGCCCGCAGTAGACGAAGCCCTCGGCAATCGCCTTCGCCAGGTCTTCGATTTTCCCGAAGTCCATGAAGTAGCCGCGGTCGGCCTTCGTCACGACGGCGTGCAGCGAATGGTGAAAGTCGTCGCTCCACTGCGCGTCGATTCCGTGGCCGCCCTCCGAAGAGGGTTTGATGACGGCCACGTCGTTGAGGTCGCTCTCGGCGATGAGGTGCGCGCGCCGGCCGAGCGCCTCGGCCTGCGCGTGGAACTCTTCGGCGAGCTGTTCGAGCAGGTGCTTTTCGGAAGTGTCCGCGATGGCGTGGACGGCGTCGAGCCGGAGGCCGTCCACGTGGTACTCGGTCAGCCAGTAGAGCGCGTTCTCGATGAAGTAGCGCCGGACGCCCTCCGAACCTTCGCCGTCGAAGTTGAGGCCCGCGCCCCAGGGCGACTTGTGCGCCTCGCTGTAGAGCGGCATGTACTCGCCCGCGTAGTTGCCCTCGGGGCCGAGGTGGTTGTAGACGACGTCGAGGATGAACGCGAGGCCCTCGCGGTGGCAGGCGTCAATCAACTTCTTCAACCCTTCCGGCCCGCCGTACGTCGACTGCGGCGCGTAGAGGTGCGCGCCGTCATAGCCCCAGTTGCGCGCGCCCGGGAACTCCGCGACCGGCATCAGCTCGACCGCCGTCACGCCCAGGCTTTTCAGGTGCGCGAGCTTCCGTGTGACGGCCTCGAACGTGCCCTCCGGCGTGAACGTGCCCGTGTGCAGCTCGTAGATGACGTGGTCTTTGAGCGCGATTCCCTTCCAGCCCCCGTCCGTCCATTGAAACTCTTCCGGCCCGACCACGCGCGAGGGGCCGTGCACGCCCGCGGGCTGAAAGCGCGAGACCGGGTCGGGCCGCTCGTTCCCGTTGACGACGTAGAAGTAGTCCGCGCCCGCCGCCACTTCCGGCACGCGCGCCTCGAAGACGCCCGCGCCAATCTCTTTCAACGGGAACGTGCGCGGCCCCTCGCACAGGACTTTCACTTCAAGGCTCTCGACCTTCGGCGCCCACACGCGGAACACAGTGCTCCCGTCCGCTTCGGGCCGCGCGCCGAAGCGCAGCTCCCACGTTGTTGATGTTTCTATTGCCTTCACCTGCGTCATCCTAAACCCCTTGTCCGAAGCGGCGTGGCGGAAGCCCGACCGTGAGGGAGGGCGTCTCGCTATCGCCGATGTCTTCTTACGAAAAACCTACGCCCTCCCTCACGGTCGGGCTTCCGCCTCAAGCCTTTGCCAGCAGCGCGACGGGCAGTGGCGACAGAATCTCTGAGACTTGCAGCACGCCGTCCCGCGCGTCGAACTCGCGCCCCGTCAGCACGTCGCGGAAGCGCGTGCCCCCGACGCCTTCGAGCCGGAGGACGGTGTCGCCCCAGGCTTCGCGTTGGAGGCCGAGCGCGCCCTCGCGCCCGACGCCGAGGCGCGTGAAGAAGCGCGAGGCGACCGTCAAGCAAGCTTCGCCGTCGAGCGCGCGCGCGAACGCGACGACGCCCGCGCCGCGCCGCCCTTCGGCGCGCAGAGGCACGTACTCGCCGCGCGCGAACAGGGCCGCGTGCTCGCGGCGGAAGTTGAGCGCGCGCGACGTGACGTAGAGCTTGACGCGGCCGTCCTCGGGCTGTTCGAGCAAGCCCGCGCAGAACTCCGAAACGTCGCCTTCGCCCACGTCGCGCATCGACGCGAGGAGCTGCTGGCGCAGCTCGTAAGCGACCGGCCGGCGGTTGTCCGGGTCGACCAGCGTGAACGCCCACAGCTCCGTCCCCTGATAGAAGTCGGGCACGCCGGGCGCGGTCGTCTTCAAGAGAGTTTGCGAAAGAGAGTTGAGCAGGCCCGCGCGCGTCGTGAGCTTCTGAAACTCCTCGAAGTCGCGCACGAACTCGCCGCCGGCGGAAGAATCGAGTATCGCGGCGACGAAGTCCGAGACGGCGCGCTCGTACTCTTCGTTCGGGTTGATCCAGCTCGTGTGCAGCTTCGCCTCCTTCAGGGCCTTGTGCATGTACTCCTGCAGGCGGCGCGTGTAGTCCGCGCGGTTCTCTTCGCCGACGCCTTCGAGCGGCCAGGTGCCGACGAGCGTCTGGTAGATGAGGTACTCCTCGTTCGCGTCCGGAACCTCCGCGCCGTCTAACAAACTCTTCCGCCCGCGGTTCAGCTCGCGCCAGCGGTGGAGCGCGCGGTTCCACTCTTCGGGAATCTCGGAGAGGACGTTGATGCGCGCGCGCGTGTCCTCGCCGCGCTTGGTGTCGTGCGTCGAGGTGGCCGAGAGCGTGTGCGGCCAGGTCTCCTGCCGGTCGCGGTTGCGCCCGTGGAACCGTTCGAGCGAGACGCCGATGAGCGCCGGCTCGCCGCCGACCTCGTTCAGGGAGGCGAGCGGGTAGAAGCGGTAGAAGGCCGTGTCCTCAAGCCCCTTCGCCGTGACGGGACTCGTCAACTGCTGGAAGCGGAGCGCGAAGTCGCGCCGCTCGGCGCGCTCGGCCGCGTCCGTGCCCTTCGGGTCTTTGAGCAGCAGGAGCGACGCGATGAAGTCGAAGATCGAAGTGTCCTCCGCCTGGTTGCGCCGCTTGGCCGCGCGGATGGCGGCGTTGACGTTGAGCCGGTCGTCGGGGCTCACGGTCGCCTGCGTCCGGCGGATGTAGGTGCGGTAGACGGGGAAGCAGGCGATGACCTCCGTCAAGGCGTGGTGCAGGCCGTTCTGCGTGAAGTCGCGCGTGTAGCGGCTCCGCTCGGCGATGCGCGTCAGGCGGCGCGAGAGGACGTACAGCTCCGAAGACATCGCGGCCTTGAGGATCAGCCGCTTGCACTCGTAGACCAGCTCGTCGAAGCGGACGCGCGCGCCCGTGAAGTCTGCGTACAGCTCGCGCAGGGCCTGTCCGTTGTCGGCGTCCACGAAGACGCCGTTCAGGAGGTTCATGAACTCGTAGCCGGTCGTGCCCTGCACCGGCCACTCGCGCCGCAGAAGCTCGTCGTGCCCGAGTATCTTCTCGACGACGACGTAGAAGGGGCGCGCCCCGTCCCCTTCGTCCTTCCCGGAGCCTTCGGCCCGCGCCTCCGTGCGCGCGACGCGCGCGGCGCCCGCGGCCGATTCGCGCTGGAGGTCTTTCAGGTACTTCGAAGGGTCGAGCAGTCCGTCCACGTGGTCGACGCGCAGGCCCGTGATGAGCCCCTGGCGGACGAGGCGGAGGACGACCTCGTGTACGGCCGCAAAGACGGGCCGCTCCTCGACGCGCAGCGCGGCCAGGTCGTTCACGTCGAAGAAGCGCCGGTAGTTGATCTCGTCGGCCGCCACGCGCCAGAAGCTCAGGCGGTAGGCCTGCCGGCTGACGAGCTCCTCCAGCTGGTCGAAGCTCTCAGGCTGGCCCTGCGCGCCGTTGAGGCGCGCGAGCGCGTCGTGGACGGCCGCGCGGATGTCGTTGCTCTCCTTGACGAGCGTCGAAAGTCTCCGGCGGATGACCTCCTTCTCCCGGCGGCGCTCGCGCAGGCGCGCCGGGTCTGTCTCGGTGCGCGGCGGCAGGTGTTCGAGCGCGGTGAGGATGCTCTCCAGCTCGTCGAGCGCGTTCGGGGCCGCCTCCGCGCCCCGCGCGCGCGCCGCCTCCAGCGCGAGCCGCAGGACGAGCGTCGAGGTGCGCGCCGCGACGGGCAGTTGCGTCTCCCAGTAGTTGAGGAAGAAGGCGCCGTCACGGTAGGCGACGCGCAGCTCCTGGCGTTCGAGCACGCGGCCGAACTGGTCGCCGAGGATGGGGAGCAGCACGCGGTTCTTGAGCGCCGGGTTCGGCGGGTTCCAGTCGATGTCGAAGTAGCGCGCGTAAGGGGAGCTGGGGCCGTTGTCGAGCACGTCCTGCCACCACTCGTTCCGGGCCTCGGCGATGGACATGTGGTTCGGCACCACGTCCACGAGGAAGCCCATCCCCGCCTCGCGCAAGGTGCGGAGGAGTTCGGAGAGTTCCCCTTCGCCGCCCAGCTCGGGGTTGACCTGCGTGTGGTCGACGATGTCGTAGCCGTGCGCGCTGCCGGGCCGCGACTTCAGGATGGGCGAAGAGTAGAAGTCCGTGACGCCCAGCTCGCGGAAGTACTCGGCGAGCGCGCCGGCGCGGCCGAACGTGAACTCCCGGTTGAACTGAAGTCTGTAGGTCGAGACGGGGATGCGCGCCTGCACGTTTCTTCCTATTCCCTAACACGTGTGAAGTCTCTGAAGAAACACTTCTGCCCACGCAAGCGGGGAGAGGTCTCTTAAAAGAGATGATGTTAAACGAACACCTTGTCGAATGTGTCCCGCAATAATAACGCCTCGCTTCGGCGCACCGTCCAGCAGGCGCGCGTCCGCCGCGGCCTTTGAGACACACCCGGCGCCGACTTTGCCGAAAGGGGAAACTATGATTTTAAAGTGCCGCACGAAGGCGGGCAGTTCGGAAACGTACGTCGCTCCGTTGTCGGGTGTAGAATGTCCGCGGCGGGACAGAATCCAGACTTGCGCGCGCCCTACACTGGCGCGCGCAAGTCGGTTCTCGAAATCAAACGACAAGGAAGAGGAGAAGAAGTTGATGGCTGAAGGCGATAGCACCAACTACGACGCGGCCGAAGCGAACGCGGGCGGCGGCGGCATTGACGAAGGCGGCGCGGGCCAGCCCACCTCCGGCTCCGAGGCCGCCGGCGCAGACCCGGCCGGCTCCGAACCCTCCGGCGTCGGCGACCCCTCGGGCCAGGGCGGCGGCGGCGCCGAAACCCGCCCCGGCGACTGGAACCCCGGCGAGCAGAGCGGCGGCGGCGGAGAGCTTTACTAACTCGTAAAGCTGCGTCGGAAGGTTGTCCGTCTACGCCCCGGAGCTTTGAAGCACGCCACCCGTGCGGCTTCAAAGCTCCGGGGCATTTCTCTTGGCCCCCGCCTGCCGCTCAAAGTAGTTGACTCCGGGTGTGCCGGTGATAGAATCCTCCCCCCTCGCGGCGACCTCAACCTCTAAAGACAGGAGCGACCATGTCCGCTGAAACTCACGCCGAAACTGCTCTTACCTTAAGACCGCAGCGCGTCCCTTTAAAGGGGCTTCCGGTCACGGCATTTCAACACCCCCTCGACCGACAGGCCACGGAAAATCTTAAAAAGATCAGGGGGTTCGACTGGCTCGTCGGCAAGTTCATCGAGTACGGCTTCGAGCGCATCGATTACATCACCCACATCGGGGGCGGCATCCGCGTCGGCCCGAGGCAGATGTCGAAGCATTACGCCATGCTGCGCGAGTGCTGCGACGTCCTCGACGTGCCCGAGCCGGAGCTGTACGTCATGCAGGGCGGGGTCAACGCCTTCACCTCCGGTCACAACCATCCTTTCATCGTGCTGGAGACGGGACTCCTGGAGTTGATGGATGATGACGACGAGGTGATGGCGGTTATCGCGCACGAACTCGGCCACATCAAGTGCGGCCACGTCCTGTATAAAACGATGGCCCGCGGCATTAAACCCGTGCTGGAGATAATCGGGGGCTCAGTCCCGATGATCGGTAAGTTCGTCGGCTCGGGCATCGAGGCGGGGCTTTTGACGTGGAGCCGTCGCTCGGAGCTGAGCGCCGACAGGGCCGCCCTGCTGGTGATGCAGGATGCGCGCCCCTGCGTCTCGATGCTCATGAAGCTGGCGGGAGGAACCGAGCGGCACGTGCAGTGGCTGGACGCCGAACAGTTCCTCAATCAGGCGCGCGCCTACAAAGAGGGCTTAGACCAGAGCACGTCGGATCGCCTCTACCGCTTCATTGTTAACATGCGGGCGACGCACCCGTTCGCGGTCGAGCGGGCGAGGATGCTGGACGAGTGGGTGCACAGCCCGGAGTACAACTCTATCCTCGCCGGGAACTACTCGAATAACAACGGCGGCTTGGTCAAGGCGTCACTCTGCCCGAACGATAAGTGCGGCCAGCCCACAACTCCCGGCAACATGTTCTGCGGCGAATGCGGGACGCCCCTGCGAACACACTGACCCCACTCGACCACAGACGGCGTCTTCCGCGACGCAGCCCTAACACGTCGTTGCAGCTTTTCACGGGAGCAGTAGGCCGTAGGCAGATGGCTGTAGGCAGCTCAAAGCCCCGTCAGGGGCTGCATGTTTATGCAGCCCCTGACGGGGTTCGATCCGCCTGCCGCTCTACCGGCTTAACTGACTACCGCCTACTCTTCCGCGGCGGCCCGGATGGCCGCGTAGACGGCCCGCACCGTGTTGCGGTCTAAATCCTTGCAGGGCTCGGAGAGCTGTTCGTAAGGAACCATCATCTCCTCGCCGGTTTCACTCTTGCGCGAGGTGACGCCCTGCGCGCGCTTCGACGCCATCCAGGCTTCGTGCACCTTCTTGGCGACGACCTCGACGTCCGGCAGATTCAGCTCTCCCATCAAGCACCTCCCGCGGCCTGTCCGGCCGCCGCGCCGTCGCCGCGCTGGCTCATCGACACGTAGTCCCGCGTGCGCTGGCCGAGGTAAATCTGCCTGGGCCGCGCGATCTTCTGTTCGGGGTCGTTCAGCAGCTCGACCCACTGCGCGAGCCAGCCCGAGGTGCGCGGGATGGCGAAGAGGACGGGGAACATGTCCACGGGGAAGCGCATGGCGCGGTAGATGATCCCGGAGTAGAAGTCCACGTTCGGGTAGAGGCGGCGCTTGACGAAGTACTCGTCTTCGAGCGCGATGCGCTCCAGCTCCAGCGCGAGGTCTAAGAGCGGGTCGCGCCCCGTCACCTCGAAGACCTCGTAGGCGATCTGCTTGATGATGCGGGCGCGCGGGTCGTAGTTCTTGTAGACGCGGTGGCCGAAGCCCATCAGGCGGAACTCGCCGGCCTTGACGCGCTTGACGTACTCGGGCACGTGGTCGATGGAGCCGATCTCGTTGAGCATCCGCAGGACGGCCTCGTTCGCGCCGCCGTGCAGGGGGCCGTAGAGCGCGGCCGCCGCGCCCGCGAGCGCGGAGTACGGGTCGGTCTCGGCCGAGCCGATGGAGCGCATCGTGTTGGTCGAGCAGTTCTGCTCGTGATCCGCGTGGAGGATGAAGAGGACGCTCAGGGCTTTCTCCAAGACGGGGTTCGGCTGGTACTTCAGCTCCGTCGTCTTGAACATCATGTTGAGGAAGTTGCCCTCGTAGGAGAGGTCGTTGTCCGGGTACGAGATGGGGAGGCCGACGCGGTGGCGGTAGGCGAAGGCGGCGATGGTCGGCACCTTCGCGATGAGCCGGTGAATCTGCTTGCGGCGGCACGCCTCGTCGCGGATGTTCTTCGACTCGGGGTAGAAGGTCGAGAGCGCGGCGACCATCGCCTCGAACATCCCCATCGGGTGCGCGTTGTAGTGGAAGCCGTCCAGGACCTTCCGGATGTTCTCGTTGATGAAGGTGTGGTGTGTGATGTCCCAAGTCCACTGCTTCATCTGCTCGGCCGTCGGGAGTTCGCCGTGGAGCAGGAGGTACGCGACCTCCAGGTAACTGCTCTGCTCGGCGAGCTGTTCGATGGGGTAGCCGCGGTATTCGAGGACGCCGCGGTCGCCGTCGATGTAGGTGATGGTGCTCTTGCAGGACGCCGTGTTCATGAAGGCCGGGTCGTAGGTCATCAGCCCGAAGTCCTCGGCGTCGTCCGTCTTGATCTGGCGCAAGTCCATCGCACGGATGGTGCCGTCCTTGATGGGCACCTCGTACTGCTTGCCCGTGCGGTTGTCGGTGATGGTCAGGGTCTCTTTGCTGCTGTTGTCGCTCGTCGCGCTCATGGCAAATCCTTCCCCTCCAAAGTGGGTTTCGGTCGGGCGGTCTAAAAGGGTTTCAGGGCTACCATAGTAGTGCCTTTTTCAGATTTGCTCAAAGGCCGTGCGCGGGTCTCCGGCCCGGGGCACGCAGGGTACGTGTCAACCTACACTCGCCTTGAGGTCTGTCGGAAGGGCGGTTCACCACAGAGACAGAGAGGACGAAGAGAGTTGAGTCCCTCTGTGCTCTCTTCGTCCTCTCTGTCTCTGTGGTGAACCTCGACCCGCTCAGCCGGCAAGTTGCGGAGCGACCTGCGCGCGGTTAGTTGACGAGCTTCTAGAGGCGGTTATGTGCTGCAAATTTTGCAGCAAAACATAAGTTCTGCAAATAGGCCCGAGGCTTTTTTTCGGCGGCAGATATTTATGTTGCGACGTTGCTCTGAGGGGCTTTACTCTCTAGCGCCTGGGACGCCTCCTCGTCGGCTTCTTCAATCTACCGACTAACCGGCGTCCGACCGTTGCAAGACCTAAACACACGTATACCGTGCCGCCAACGGAGAGTTTCCGTTCGGCGGCCGGGACAGCAGTAACCCGGCACGTTTTGAATGTAGGGGCGGGTACTTCCGCGGCGCGCGTGACTAGAGCATCACGCAGGCCCGCGGCGGTAAGAGTCTCCCCCGCCCCTACCCCCGGCGCCCGAACACCGAGGGTTTCACGGCGGACTTACAGCAATGACAGAACGCCCTGCAACACACTCAGCGCGCCCGCCACCACCGCATCCCCCGCGGTCGCCTCGTCTGTGTCGCCGGTATGTATGGTGCCGTTGACTGGGGTTGAGATTTCACCTTGCGCCGGCGTCGGCGTCGGTTCAGGCTGCGGCGCACCTGTGTGTATGTCGCCGGCAGAAGCTGAAAAAGCTAGGACAGTAGCTAACAGGAAAGCCGCGAAGAGGTATCGAAAGGTTCTCATGGTTGTCTCCTGAATCGTGAAGCTGTAAGTCGTGACGGACAGTATGGGTGAATCCTTACTGTGCCGTCGTGGATGTGTAGCGACAACGTATCTTACACCGCACTGCGATGGTGTACGTTCTAGGCAAAACGCCGATTCTTCTCTTAATCGGCCACATAGAAAGGTGCGCCTCACATGACTCTTGTAAATGAATTGCTTCAGCAAATAAGCGATCCGAGTCTTACACATGAGGAGAAAGCACGGCTCCGCTGCCGTCTAGCGAAAGAACTTGAAGACATTGGTAATTACGAAGGGGCGCGCCAGGCAATGGGCGAATTGTGGTCTCAAGTCGGGCAACCGCCAGTATTAGATGGCTTAAGCTCGGGGACAACAGCAGAAGTGTTGCTTCGCAGTGGCGTTTTGACGGGATGGATTGGTAGCGTTAAGCAAATTGAAGGGTCTCAGGAGGCAGCAAAAAATCTACTTAGCATTAGTATCAACAGGTTCGAAGCGCTTCACGATGAGAGGAAGGTAGCAGAGGCGCAAACAGACTTGGGTTACTGTTACTGGCGTGAGGGGGCTTTCGACGAGGCACGGGTAATTCTTACTCAAGCTCTAGATAAAATTTTAGGCGAGGATACCGACCTTAAGGCTATAGCCCTGTTGCGTCTTGCTATGGTTGAAGAGGTCACCTTTAGGTTGAGTGATGCCTTAAGGCTTTTGACTGAGGCCGCGCCGCTTTTTGAGAAGAGTAATAAGCAGACCATCAAAGGAAGGTTTCATAACGAGTTCGGTACGGTGCTGAAAAACCTAGGCGCTGTTGAATTCCGAAGTGATTATATAGACCGCGCTCTTATCGAGTATGCGGCTGCCAGTTATCATTTCGAGCGGGCGGGGCATAGGCGTTATCAGGCTTGTGTGGAAAACAACCTCGGATTCTTGTACAGCACCATCGGCAAGTTCAACGAGGCGCATGAGCATTTGGATCGGGCGCAGGCTTTGATGACGAGTCTGAAGGACACGGTTCATCTGGCGCAGGTGGATGAGACGCGGGCGAGGGTGTTTTTGGCGGAGGGGCGGGTGGCGGATGCGGAGAAGCTGGCGCGGGCGGCGGTGGGGGTTCTGGAGCGCGGCGGCGAGCAGTCCCTGCTGGCGGAGGCCCTGACGACGCAGGGGACGGCGCTGGCGCGTGGCGGGCAGTTCGAGCAGGCGGGCGAAGTCCTTCTGCGCGCCGCCGACGTGGCCGAGGCGGCGGGCGACGTGGAGGGCGCCGGGCAGGCGACCTTGACGCTCATCGAAGAGCTGGGCGAGCGGCTCGCGCTGCAAGACTTGGGCGAATCCTTCGAGCGCGCCGACGCGCTGCTCGCGAAGTCGCGCCACCCGGGCAACCGCAACCGCCTCTACGCCTGCGCGCGGCTCGTGCTCTCGGTCGTCGGCATCCTGCCGGAGCCGGACACCTGGGAGGACTTCTCCTTCCGCGACGCCGTCAGGCGCTACGAGGGGCGCTTGATCGAGGGCGCGCTCAGAGACTCGCAGGGCGTCGTCTCGCGCGCGGCGCAGATGCTCGGCCTCACGCGGCAGAGCCTCGACTCGATGCTCCACCACCGCCACCGACGCCTCCTGCCCCTGCGCACGCCGGCCGAGCCGCGCCGCAGCAGCCTCATGTTCCGCGAGCCGCACGAGGCCGCGCCGACCCGCGACGTGCACATACTCCACGCAGAGGACGACGCCCTCGTCGCACTGGCCGTGCGCGAGGCCCTGCGGGGCGAGGGCTGGCGCGTCTCGACCTACGCGGACGGCCCCTCTGCGCTCGGCGAGATAGAGGGGCCGGAGCCCTACGACCTCCTCATCATCGACAAGCAGCTGCCGGGCGCGGACGGACTCGAACTGGTCGCACGCGCGCGCGAGCTGCCGCACAGGCAGAACGTCCCCGTCATCGTGCTTTCGGCCAGCGGCGACGCCGAGCGTGAGGCGCGCCGCGCAGGCGCCAGCGCCTTCCTCCGCAAGCCCGATGACATGCACGCGCTCGCGGAGACTATCGCGCGCCTGCTCGCGCGCAAACAGAAGCAGGGCGGGTCGCCCGAAGAGCTTTAAAGGTTTCAGTCGGAACAGCGTCGAGGGATTGGTATCCGGGGCGGGGCGGGAAGCACCGCCCCGGCGCGCCGGCCGTCTGTCGGGACGGGTTGTACGGCGCGGGGCCGCGGGCGATGGCGGTCGCACGCGGCCCGTACGTACGCCGCCCGGCGGAGGGGTGTCATCTCTTCAAGACCCCCGCCGGGCGGCGGCGGTTCACTTGTCGGGGGCGTGCGCGGGCAGTCGCCACGCCGCGCGGAGGCGTGTGTACTCCGCCTCGGGAAGCTGCACGAGCAGGGGCGACTTCTTCGGGTCGAGCCAGCGGAGCAGCTCCGTCAGGTTCCCTTCCTCCATGGCGGTGCAGCCGGCCGTCCCCTTGCCCGGCCCCGACCAGACGTGCAGGAAGATGCAGGAGCCGCGGCCCGGAACGGTCGGCGCGGTGTTGTGCCTGACGACCATGCCCCAGCGGTAGCCCTCGACCGCGCGCATGTGCTCGGAGCTGTTCCAGTCCACACTGCCTGCCGCGAGCCGGTCGACGATCAGGTTATAACTGCGCGAGGCCGTGTCGTCAACGCACTCGACCGAGGGCGTGAGCTGCACGTAAGGGAAGCGCAGCCAAGCGGCCTCCCGCAAAGGCGCGAAGCCGAAGGCCGAACCCAGCGCGAAGACGCCCGCGGGCGCCTTGCCGTCGCCCTCCTTCTTCTGCGGGCCGGCCTCCGCGCCCGTCTCGACGAGTCCTGCGCCCCACCCGAGACCGCTCCGGCCGACGGCCACGGGCACGTCCGCGCCCACTCGCGTCCAGACGCCTTTCGCACCCTTCCTTTCGAACCGACGAAGGACGCCGGGCACTTCGTCCCAGCCTCGCGTCGCGACGACGACCAGCTGGCGCGCGCGTGCGAGCGGCGCGGGCGACTTTCCGTACGCGGCCTGCGCGCAGGCGAGCAGCACACAGGCGAGCGAGAGTCTGACCGCTTTATATATAGTCATCGCAGTTTATACACACAACCCAGCTCAGAGCTTTTCACCACAGAGACACAGAGGCACAGCTTGAAGCGATTAAGCCCCAAGCTGTGCCTCTGTGTCTCTGTGGTGAAATCCCACCGGCCTCCTCAACTTCCCTTCTGCTTCAGGTGCGAGTCGAGCCAGTCCAGCACGGTCGTGTGCCAGAAGAGGGAGTTGCCGGGCTTCAGAATCCAGTGCCCCTCGTCCGGGAAGACGACGAGCTTCGACTCGACGCCCTGACGCTGCAAATAGGTGAAGAGCTGTAACCCTTGATCCAGGGGCACGCGGAAGTCCAGCTCGCCGTGCGTGACGAGCGTGGGCGTCTTGAAGTTCTTCGCGAAGCGGTGCGGCGACCACTTCGCGTAGAGTTCGGGCGCGTCCCAGGGCGTGCCCTTGAACTCCCACTCGGGGAACCAGAGCTCCTCGGTCGCGCCGTACATGCTCTCCAGGTTGAAGACGCCCGCGTGCGCGACGAGCGTCTTGAACTTCACACGCGGGTCGTCGTTGTGCCCGAGAATCCACTCGACCATGTAGCCGCCGTAGGAGGCGCCGGCCGCGGCCACGTTCTGCTTATCGACGAAGGGCATTGCGACGACCTGCGCGACGCCGTTCATGATGTCCGTGTAAGCCTTGCCGCCCCAGTCGCCGGAGATTTCGTTGGTGAACTGCTGGCCGTAGCCGGTCGAGCCGCGCGGGTTCGGCAGGAAGGCGACGTAGCCCGCGCCCGCGTAGACCTGCGGGTTCCAGCGGTAGCCCCAGCTGTTGTTCCAGGCGCCCTGCGGCCCGCCGTGGATGAGGACGACGAGCGGGTATCTCCTTTTCGCGTCGAAGTACGGCGGGCGGACGAGCCACCCTGAGACTTTCGTCCCCGCGGCGCCCGTCCAAGTCAGCTCCTCCGCGGGGCGCAACGCGAACTGCTTCATGAAGGCGTCGTTGGTGTGCGTCAAGGGCGCGGCCTGGTTGGCGGAGCCGTTCAAGGGGACGACGCCGTCCATGCGCGCCGTGTAAATCTCGGCCGGCGCGCCGGCCGTCGAGCGCGTGAAGACGAGCAGGCGCGAATCCTTCGAGACCTGCACGTCGCCGTTGTAGCCGCCCACCAGCTTTCGCACCGAGCCGTCGGCCAGGCTCGCGTTGAAGACGGGCTGCTCGCCGCGCTCGCCCGAGACGAAGTAGACGGACTTGCCGTCGGGCGCGAAGGTGAAGTCGTCCACGTAGGCGTCGTACTTCGGCAAGACCTCGCGCGTCCTGTTGGCCTGCCGGTCGTAGAGCATCAGGCGCCAGCGGTCGCTCTCGAACATCGGCGTCGCCTGCGAGCGGTAGGCGATATAGCGCCCGTCCGGCGAGTAGCGCGGCGAACGGTCGGCGCCCTTGTTGTCGCCGGTCAAACGCCGGGCTTCGCCGCCCGTGACCGCGACGACGAAGATGTCCCCGTTGGTCGAGGTCGCCTCCAACTGATCCGTGTTGCGCGCGAAGGCCAGCTCTTTCGAGTCGGGCGAGAAGGCGTAGTCCGTGGGGTCGCCCACGGAGAAGGGCGGCGCGTCCCAGTCGCCGGGCGTGAGGTCTCGCGCCGCGCCGCCTTCCGCAGAGACGACGAAGACGTGCGAGCGCTTCGGCCCCTTCCAGTCCGTCCAGTGGCGCGCGAAGAGCCGCGCGGTGACGTGCGGCTTGACGGGGTTCTTCTCGGCCTCCTCGTCGCGCCGCCGGTTGCAGGCGTCGTCGGCGCAGTCCGGGTAGACCTCGGAGGCGAAGGCGAGCAGCCTGCCGTCGGGCGACCAGACGGGGTCGCTCGCGCCGGTCGAGATGTTCGTCAACTGCTTGCGGTCGGAGCCGTCGGGCTTCATCGTCCAGACCTGGCCGCCGGTGGTGAAGGCGATGCGGCCGCCGTCTGGCGACCAGCGCGGCGAGGTCACGGGCGAATTGCCCGTCGTCAACTGCTTCGGCTCGCCGCCCGCCGCCGAGACGACGAAGAGCTGCGTGCGGTTGCGGTTGGCGGGTACGTCCGGGACTGTGACCTGGTACGCGACCCAGCGTCCGTCGGGCGAGAGCTGCGGGTCTGCGACGCGCTGAATCTTGAGCATCTCCTGGACGGTGAAGCGCGCGGCCGGCCCCTGCGCCTGTGCGGAGGCCGCGGCCGCGAGCGTGAGCGCCAAAGCGCACGCGCGTGTGAAGAGGCTTTTCATGAGTTCCCTCCTACGAAACGTCTCCGGCATGGAAGTTTGGGCAGGTTCGCAGGCGAAATGTAGCACGGCGGCTTTAAGAATTTGAAATTTGAAATTTGAAATCCCAACTGTCTGTGACGGCGGGCACGCGGCGGCGTGACGCGTTGCGTCTTTTTCCGCGGGCGCGTGGGTGAAATTCCGGCGGCGCGCGGGCCGCGGGCGTCTGAAAGGTCTTCGGGCGCGTTGGCACATGCGGAGCTAGGCCGAACGATTCGTTTTTGCTACCCTCCTACGGACACTGGCCGGACGATTCAGCCTCCCACGCCCTCTTGCTGGTTAGACCGCCTCAATCGGCACAATAGTACTTATGTTGCTTCGCTTTCCGTGGCATATGAGGTGCGCTATATTCGCACCCATCGAATTTGAATTATTTGTCTAGAGGAGATGCTATGAAATACATCCTTGAGGTCTATCATCGCGGCGATTGTCTCGAACATAGAGAAAGCCAAGAGCCATTTATCCCGCCGGATGCAGGAGAACGAATATATGTCGAGTTTGAAAATAGAAACATATCCGATGAGTATGGTCATTGGTGGATAGTGCGAGAGAGGAAGCATTTATTCTTTGACCATTCATTAAAGATGCAAACCCTGATGCTGTATTGCGAACCTGATCCTAAGAATGGAGCATAGCGAGCAAGCGTAGTTTCAGCAGAGGCAACATAACGAAGGCATGCACCCGAACGCCGTCACGACGGCTCTTACGAAAATCAATCGCTCGGGGCGGCGGGTGATGCGCGGCGTTAGGCGCAGCGACTCAGGCCCGCAGCTATTATGGACGCCGAGGCAAACCTCATCATTGAAGAGCGACCGCTGACGAGTAGGTAGCGTGATGATGCAGAACAACGTTTGCTCCATCTGCCGGCGCGTGGCGCTGTGGCGCGAGGGGCGGAACGCGCATTTCGTTTACGAGTTCGAGCGTTCAATCCTGGTCGTGGGCGACCACCAGTTCCACAAGGGCTACTGCCTCCTGCTCTTGAAGGAGCACGTCCGCGAGCTGCACGAGCTTGAGGGGGAAGTCTACCTCGCGCTGTCACGAGAGTTGATAACCGCCGGGCGTGCGGTCGTCGAAACCTTCGGGCCGTGGAAGATGAACTACTCCTGTTACGGCAACCAGGACCCGCACATCCACTGGCACCTCTTCCCGCGCTACGACTCCGAGCCCGACCACCTGCAACAGCCCTGGCTCCACGCCGCCGTGTTCAAAGACCATCTCATCGACGAAGAGGCCGCACGCGCCCTGGCCGCGAGAATCCGCGCGCACCTGCCCGGCGCTTGAGGGGCCGCGGCGTTGAAGGTAGTCTCGCGCCATGCCCGTGTCGGCCCGAACGTTGCTCGCCTGTGCGCTCCTGGGGGCGGTCGCGCTGTCGCCCGTGGCGTCGGGGGCTTTGGCAGTCTTCCCTTACGCGGCGCTCGGGGCCTGCGTCGCGGCCTTCGCGGCGTACGCGTTCGGGCGCACGCGCGGGCGCGCGGCGAAAGGGGTCTCGGTCGTGCTGCTGTCGGCCTGCTTCGGGGTGACTTTGTTCGACCTGGCCGCGCGGCCCCTGCTCCTCTACCTCTCGGGCGCGAGGCCTTCCGAGCGTTACATACAACGCTGGCCGCCGCTGCCCTCGCTTCAGCGTTACGCGGCCGGGGTCGAGTTCGACGGCGAGACGTACGGCGACCTCTCGGCCACCTCGGGTCGCGCGGCCTGGCGCGAACTGCACCGCGTCAGGTTCGTGACCGACGGGCACGGGTTCAGGAACGAGCCGCGGCCCGCGAACGACGCGGCGCCGCCCTTCGACGTAATCGTGCTCGGCGATTCGTTCGGCGTCGCGGCCTCGACGACGCAGGACGAGACCTTGAGCGCCGTGCTCGCGCGCGACTACCGGCTCAACGTCTACAACCTTTCGATCTCAAGGGAAGGCCCGCGGCACGAGTACGCCAACCTCCTGCTCGAAGGCCCGCGGCTGAAGACGCGCGAAGGCGCGTGCGTCCTCTGGCTCATCTTCGACGGCAACGACCTCGACGACGCGTACCCGGCCGAACTCATGAACCCGAGGCCCGCACGGCTGAGCCTCTTCGAGCGCCTCACCATCGCCGTCCAGGACTTCAGGGCGAGTTCGCCCGTGCGACGCATCTTCGTCAGGGGGGACGCGGCGCGCGTGCTTGAGAGAAGTCTGCCCGACGGCCGGCGCGTGCTCTTCCACAAAGATTACGCCGAGCGCAGGGGCCGCACGGCGGAGGCGGTCGCGCGCCATCAGAACTTCGCGCCCCTCCGAGAGACGTTCGAAGCGATGAGGGGGCTCGCCGCCGAGCGCCGCCTGAAAGTCCTCGTGGCGCTCGTGCCGTCCAAGGAGGAGGTTTACTCCTGGGTGCTCGAAGGCGTTCCGGCGTGGCCGCCCGACCCAGGCCCTTCGGGTTTCGCGGGGGCGCTCGGCGGGCTGTGCGAACGTGAGGGGTTCGGCTTCCTCGACCTGAAGCCGGTGCTCTCGGAAGAGGCGCGGCGCGAGTACGAGCGTTCGGGCGCGCTGCTCTGGTGGCCGGACGACACGCACTGGAACGCTTTGGGGCAGCGCGCCGCCGCCCGCGCCGTCTACCAGAATCTGCCCGCCCCTCCGGCGAGAGATTGAGGGCGCCCGTTTATGTCCGTGGCTGAAATCCAGAAGAGGCTGGCGGCGCTCGGCGACCCGCGTGTCGCCGAAGGCTCGCGCCGCTTCTTCAAGACGGGGCCGGGCCAGTACGGCGAGGGCGACCTCTTCCGAGGCGTACGCGTCCCCGTCCTGCGCGGCCTCGTGAAAGAGTACCAGCAGTTAACGCCGCCGGAGGCCGGGAGGCTTCTCACCTCGCCCTTTCACGAAGACAGGCTGCTGGCACTGCTCATCCTCGTCCGCCTCTACGCGCGCGGCGACGACGCGACGAAAGAAGAGGTCTACCGCCTCTACCTGAAGGGCACGCGCTTCGTCAACAACTGGGACTTGGTCGACTCCTCTGCCGAGCACATCGTCGGCGCGCACCTCCGCGAAAGGTCGCGCGCGCCGCTCCGGCAGCTCGCGAAGTCCGAAAGCATCTGGGAGCGAAGAATCGCCGTCCTGGCGACCTTCCACTTCGTCAGGCGCGGCGAGTTCGAAGAGACGCTCGGCCTCGCGCGCGGGCTGCTCTCCGACCCGGAGGACTTGATTCACAAGGCGGTCGGGTGGATGCTGCGCGAGGTGGGGAAGCGCGACCCGCGCGCGCTGGAAGGGTTCCTGAAGGAGTATCATGGGCGCATGCCGCGCACGGCGCTCCGCTACGCCATCGAGCGCTTCCCCGAGCCGGAGCGGCAGAGGTACTTGAAGGGCGAGGGGTGAAGAAGATGACTCTGGTCGAGTTCCTGCGACAGGACGGTTACACGCGCGTGCCTTTGACGAAGAGCGGCCTCGGCCACTTCCACACCGAAGGGACTCTGGAGGGGCGCGCGCTGTCGGTGCTGGTGGACACGGGCGCGATGAGCACGGTCTTCAGCCTCGACATCGCGCGGGAGATGGGACTCGCGCTGAACAAGCTCGACGCGTACGGCGGCGGCGCGGGCGCGGCCAGGCTCGACGTGTACCAGATCGGCGGCGCGAGCTTCCGCCTGGGCGCGCTCGCGCCGCGCACGGCCGCCCTGCTCGCGATGGACTTGACGCACGTCAACCAGGCGGCGGCGCAACGCGGCTCCGGCCCCATCGACGCCGTCCTCGGCGCCGACGTGCTCGAAGCACACTCCGCCGTCATCGATTACGGTTCGAGTTCCCTGTACCTCAAGCTGTGAGGAAGTAGTGGGCAGTAGGCAGATGGCAGTTGGCAGTTGTTATTGTTTACGTTCAGGCCGGTAGCGATAGGTATTTCGACACAGAGACACAGAGGCACAGCTTCTTGAGCTGTACCGCTCCAAGCTGTGTCTCTGTGTCTCTGTGTTAAATAGCCCCCGCTACTAGCCCAACCATCAACGGCGACAACTGCCAACTGCCATCTGCCTACTGCCTACTACCGGAGGCTCGTCAACTCGTTGATGCGCGCGCGGACGGCGCGGGCGAGGAGGCGTGTGTCGGCCGGGGTGTAGTTGGCGGCGCGGAAGATGGCGGCGAGCTGGCCGTCGGTGAGAGCCGAGAGGCGCTCGCCGATCCAGCGCGCGTGGTCGGCGCGCACCTTCTCGAAGAGCCGCTCGTTCTTCCCCGTGAAGTCGAAGTCGACGTAGCCGTCCTTGACCTTGTCGATGAACTTCGCGTTGGCGAAGTCCTCCGGCTCGTTGCGGCTGCGCCGGATGCGCCAGAAGAAGCCGGGGCCGGCCGCCCGCCCGAAGGTCGCGCCGAGGTCGCTGATGGCGTAGCGCAGCTCGCCCGAGCCATTCTCGTGCAGGATGACGTTGTTCTCGTCCTTCAAGTCCCAGTTGTTGATGAGCACCATCAGGACTTTCAGGCCGTCCAGCTCGCGCGTGCCCGAGAAGGGGTTGCGCTCCCAAGACCAGTCGCCGTGGCGCGTGACGTTCGCGGGGCGCGCCTCGAAGCGCACGTTGTCGAACCACCCCTGGGTCGGGATGTAGACGCGCGGGACGAGGTACGTGATCTCCGTCTCGTAGCCCGCGGCCCAGATGAGGCGCGAGGCGGCCGTCTCGGACTGCGCCTCCTTGCTCACCTTCGCCACCCACTCGCGGCCGCGCGCGTCGCGCACGCGGAACTTCTTCGAGAAGCCGCCCTTCACCTCCTCGATGAAACGCAGACTCCGCGTCGCCGGCCGCATCGAAGTCCCGCCCGGCCCCGCCGAAAGATTAAGGCTCGCCGCGTTGCGGTCTCGCCACAGCACGGGCGTGCCCTTCGGCATCGCCTTCTTCTTTTTCTTCTCCTGCCCGGCCGCCGCCGGCACCAGCAACAGCAACAGCGCGACACATGCGACAACGGTTCGAGTCTTCCGCTTAACAGACATTCTCTTCCACGCGCACGGCGGCCCGCGGCCCTGCGCCAGTCCTCCTCGGTGTTGATGCGGGGGAAATTTGACTGATACTACCAAAGGCCGGTAGCCGGTAGCCAGTAGGCGGTAGGTGATTGTCTTCAACCCCTCCGGGGTTGGAACTGCCATCTGCCTACTGCTTCAGCCCCGGCTTGACCGCGCGCTCTTTGCGGGCCGCCTGCTCGTCGGGCGGGAGGAGCGACCAGAGCCAGCTCACGGCGCGTTCGAGCTGCTTGCGGTCGCCGGACTGTACGGCCTGCTGGCCCTGCTCGATCCAGCGCGCGGCCTCCTCCTGGTTGAGGAACTGGCGCCCCGGTCGCGCGAGGTAGTTGTACCAGTCCTCCCAAAACCAGTCCTGCGCGTGGAGCACCTGCGTCCGCAGCGAGCGCAAGGCCGTGGCCGCCTTCTTCACGCCGCGCACGTCGCCGCGCGCCGCCGCCTCCGTCAGCTCGCGCCTCAAGGCGGCCAGGCGCTCGCGCTGCGCGTCAGTGCCGTGCGCGCTGACGGTCTCGGCCACCGACTCGGCGAGCGCGTTCGCGTCGGTCACGCCGGAGGCGGCGGGCATGAGGCCGGCGCGGTGCTCAAGCTCCGCGATGCGCGCGCGCGCCTCGCGCAGGCGCGCGACGATGCGCGCCGCGCGATCCTGGTCTTCCGCGTCGCCGGCCCCCTGCTGCGCGCCCAGCTCGATGTCGAAGTCTTCCAGCTCGCGCCGCAGCCGCTCGACCTCCGCGCGCCGCGGGTCGAGGGCCGTCCCGCCCGACGTCTCCTTCTCCTCGATCTCCGTCGCGAAGCCGTCGTCGTAGACGACCTCGGGGAAGTCGAAGTCCTCGCCGCTCGCGCCCGACAGCATCAACTTCTCCTCGACGCGTTCGAGCCGCGCGAGGCACTGCTCGACCTCAAGGTGCGCGCCCTTCAGCAGCTCGATGTAGTCCGGCTCCTCGTCCTTCGGGATGAAGACGCGGTCGCTGAAGTGCTCGTTCAGATAAGGGATGAAGACGTCGACGGTGATGAGGCGCGAGGCGTCGATCTTGATGTGGAGCTGCACCTCCGCGCCCTCGGGGACGGGGCGGCGGACGGCCTCGCTGCGGACGTGGAAGTTGCCGACCCAGGTGTTGGCCTGCGGGTCTGTCAGCGCCTCGCCCTCCCAGAGCTTCACCGCGAGCGAGGTGTCCGGCTCGCTCGGCCGCAGGGTGTACGCGGCGCGGTAGGTGACGGTGCGCTCGGCGGGCAGGAGCGTGCGGCGCGGGAAGACCGGACTCAGCTCCGTCCGCTCGTCGGCGTGCGCGACCTCGACCGAGATGGTGTGCGGCAGCGGCGGCGCGTCGAGCGCGAGGCCGTGCCGTATCTGGAACTCGTTCGGCGAGACTTCGAGCGCGCGCCCCTTCGCGTCCCTCACGCCGATGTGGAAGCGGTTGAGCCGACCCTCCTGAAGGACGAGCGCCGCCTCGAAGAAGCCCTCGCGCGCGGGCACCCAGCCGCTCGTCCAGAGCCCGCCCTCTTCATCAATCTTCACTTCGAGCCCGGCCTCGCTCCCCTTCCCCGCGAGCTTGCCCGCGACGCGGCTGCGCGCCTCCGCGGTCAGGGGGTCGTAGGCGAGCCGCACCGTGAGCGCGTCGGACTTCGCCTCCGCCTTCACCCCGGCCGCCGCCGCCGCGCGACGCTCGACGGTCGAGGCGTAGACGGCCGCGCCGCGCGCGACGACGGTCATCGGGTCGAGCGTGGAGTCCACGGGCGCGCCGAGGTGCGCGGTCAAAACCTCGCGCACGCGCGGCATCTGCGTCGGGCCGCCGACGAGGAGCACGCGGTCTAACTCAAGGCCCTTCACGCGCGCGCCCGCGAGCGCCTCGTCCGTGAGGCGCAGGCAGCGCGCGAGGAGCGGCTCCGTCTCGCCCTCGAGCCGCGCGCGCGTGAGGGGCAGCTCGGCCTCGATGAGACGGCCCTCGCGGTCTTCGCCGAGGTCGAGGAGGCTGACGATTGTCTCTTCGGCGGTCGTCAACTCGATCTTCGCGTACTCGGCGAGCAGCGTCAGCTTGCGCAGCAGGCGCGCGAGTTCCTGGCCTTCGGCGTCGGCGCGCGGCAGCGCGAACTGCGAGGCGAGGAACGGGACGAAGACGTTCTCGACGAGCGCGCGGTCGATGTCCTTGCCGCCGAGGTGATTGTCGCCGCGGTGTTCGAGGACGTTGAGTCTTCCGTCGCGCGTCGAGACGACGGCCACGTCGAGCGTGCCGCCGCCGAGGTCGAAGACGAGCCAGCGCTGGTCGCGCGCGCCGGGCGCCGCGCCGTACGCGACGGCCGCCGCGATGGGCTCCTGCAGCAAAGGGTACTCTTCGAGTCCCGCGAGCTGCGCGGCGCGCGCCGTCGCCTCGCACTGCAAGGCGGTGAAGGCGGCGGGCACGGTCACGCACGCGGCGCGCACCTCATCATTCGTCCGGCGGTGCGCGTCGGCGAGGAGCGACTTCAAGACCTCCGCCGAAATCTCCTCGGGCGACATGACGCGCCCCGCCGCCGGGAAGGTCTTGGCGTAGCGCTGGCCCATCAAACGCTTGACCTCCTGCGCCACGTTGTCCGGGTCTTCGGCCAGTGCGTTGTATGCGCGCCGGCCGACCAGAAGACTCCCGGACTTCAGCACGCGCACGACCGAAGGCGTCACGTTCATCTGGTCGTTGTTCTGTATGACCGTGACCTCGCCTTCGTGCGCCCGCGCGATGCAGGAGTTGGTGGTGCCGAGGTCGATCCCGAAGTCGATGTAGTTGCTCATGAGTTCTTTCTGACGATGACCTGTCCGTGACGGACGACGGCGCCGCGGAAGAGGACGACGGGCGCGACCGTCTCGTCCACGACCTGCGCGCCCGCGGGGAGGCTCGCGTCTTCGAAGGCGTCGAGGACTTCGACGGCGAGGCCGGGCTCGTACGGGCGGCCGGTCACGTCGAGGACTTCGAGGCCGTGCTCGCCGAGGAACCGGCCCAGGCGGCGCGCGGCGTGGCGCGCCTGCGGCGAAGACTCTTCCGCCGCCGCGGCCCAGCGCTCCAACCGCCACCACTCGACGGCCAGCTCGGCCAGGGACGAGAGCGTCACGTCCAGAGTCTTTGGGAGTTCGTCCGTCATCAACCCCAACATACAAGAATCGGCGCCCGGCGTGAAGACCTTCTTTAAGGCTCGGGCGCGGCGTTGCTGTTGGCCCGCGGGCGGCGACGGCGTTCGCGCGGCGTGCGCGTGGCGCGCGGGGGGTCTGTGTAGCCGCGCAGGTTGAGCGGGGGTGGGATGTTGTAGTTGAGGTTCACGTTGTAGTTCAGGTTAGGCCTGAAGTTGATTGCCGGCAGCGGGGTGAGGGGCGGGTAGGTCGGGCGCGGCCGGTCGCCGACGCAGGCCCGAACCCCGACGCCGACGCACACCATCACCAGCCAGAAGCCCGCGCTCGTCAGGCAGCCGGCGCGGTTATCCTTCCGCATCACGCCGTCGAACGTCTTCCCGCCCTTCGGGTCGTCCTGAAAGAGCTTCGGCGGCACGCGCTCGCGCGTCAAAGCCGTCATGACCGACGCGCCGTACTCGGCCGGACTCCTCGCGTCCGCCTCTTCGCTGACGCCGAGCGTCTGCAGCTTCGCGAGGACGGCCGACAGCTCCTCCGACTCGGGCGGCGCGAACAGGCGCGCCGTGTAACAGACGAAGAGGGCTTCGTCTGATCGATGCGCCTCTTCGAACGTGTTGGCCAGCTTCAGGAGTTTCGACGCCGCGTGCTCGAAGACGCGGCGCGCGTAGAAGGAGTCGACGCCCGCCAGCCGCGCGAAGTCCGCGAGCCGGGGCCGCACCTGCTCGAAGCGACGCCACGCGTCGTTGCAGTAGTTGCGCCGCTCCGGCGCGGGCTTCTGTTCAAAGCCCACGCCGCCGACCCACACGAAGGCCGTGTCCAGCTCCTCCTTGAGCTTGTCTTCGGCCTGCCCGACGGTCTCCTCCTCGTACTCGCGCAGGAGCGTCTGAGACAGGCCCGCGCCGCGCAGGAGTTGGAAGGCGCGCGCGGCCTCTCTGATGTCGCCGCGGAGCACCGCGTCGCGCGCGCGCCCGGCGGCGTGGCCGTAGACCGTGCGCGGCGCGGCCCGGCGCAGCTCGGCCACCTCGCCGAACGTGACCGCCTGCTCGTAGTCGCCTTTCAGGTCGAGGGCGACGAGCAGAGACCAGAACTCCTCGCACTCGAACAGCCGCCGCCAGAGGTCGAAGGCGCGCGCCCACGCCTCGACTTCGAAGAGCGTCGGGTCGAGCCTGACCAGCCCCGCGAGCGCGAGCAGCGCCGCGTCGTGCAAGGCCGCCGCGGCCTCGTCCGTGAGGCGCAAGCCCTCTTCGTCCGCGGAGTCGAGGGGCGCGAAGGGGACGCCCTTGAGCAGCTCCTCGACGGCGGCCGTCAGTTCCGCGACGTTCGAGACCGCCGCGCGCGGCGCCGCCAGGTGGAACCAGTAGAGGCGCTCGCGCGCGCGCTGCGACGGCTCGGACAGGCGGCCGACCGCGTCGCGCACGTCCGACTCCTTGCGCGCGACCTCGCCCAGCCAGGCCGCGTCCGACGCGAACGCCTTCCGCACGCCGACCTTCAGCGCCAGGCGCAGGCCGGAGGCCGCGTCGAACACCTCACGCTGCGCGGCCTGCGCCCCGAGCCCCAGCGCCCGGAACGCGTCCCGCGCCGCCGGCTCGAACAGGCCCAGCGGCGGCTTCCACTCGACGCGCTTTTTGAAGAGGCGAATCATTCGAAGAGCAGTAGGCAGACGGCAGTAGGCAGCAGGCAGTTCCGGCGGCGGAGGTGGCCCGTTGCTATTCGAAGGTGCGTGTCGTCGGGAGCTATTTCACCACAGAGACACAGAGGCACAGCCTGTCGAGCTATGGCTTCAAAGCTGTGCCTCTGTGTCTCTGTGGTGAAATTCACTCCTGCCATGTCGGCCCGGCTGACAACTGCGACAACTGCCTACTGCCATCTGCCTACTGCCTACTGAACGGCGCGATTGACTTTGGCTTGCCTTAAAGTGTAGAAGCGTTGGCGGCTCGTGCCGCAAAAAGCATACTTCAACGTAACGCCAAACGAGAACCGACGGGCGGGGGAGACCGGGATGCAACCTGAAGCGCAGCCGCGTGCGAAGTGGGGCAAGGTACTCGACCAGACGCGCTGCATCGGCTGTCACGCCTGCACGACGGCCTGCAAGAGTGAGAACCTCGTCCCCCTCGGCGTGACGCGCACCTACGTCAAGCACGTGGACGTGGGCGTGTGGCCGCAGGCGCGGCGCGCGCACCAGGTGACGCGCTGCAACCAGTGCGCGCACGCGCCGTGCGTCGCGGCCTGCCCGACCTCGGCCATGTTCCAGCGGCCGGACGGCATCGTCGATTTCGACAAGCGCATCTGCATCGGCTGCAAGGCGTGCATGGCCGCCTGCCCCTACGACGCCATCTTCATCAACCCCGAAGACCACTCGGCCGAGAAGTGTAACTTCTGCGCGCACCGCGTGGACTCAGGACTTGAGCCCGCGTGCGTCGTCGTCTGCCCCGTCGAGGCCATCGTCGTCGGCGACCTCAACGACCCCGACTCGCGCATCGCCTCTTACGTGGGTCGCGATCCGTTGGAGGTAAGAAGGCCCGAGAAGGAGACGCTCCCCAAAGTCTTCTACAAGGGCGCGCACCAGGCGACGCTCGACCCGCTCGCCGCGAAGAGACCCGACGGCGACCTCTTTATGTGGAGCGAGCAGAAGGTGGACGACGAGACGGTCAACTCCGGCAACCCGACCTTCAACAACTCTTCGGCCGCGGCGCTCCTGGCCTACGACGTGCCGCACTCGCTCCCCTGGGACTGGCGCGTCAGCCTCTACACCTGGACGAAGGGCATCGCCGCGGGCGCGTACCTCGTCGCCGCGCTGCTGCTCGTGCTCAAGTACGCAGGAGTCGGCGGCGTCTCGGAGATGTTCGCCCCGCTGCACACACACGTCCTCGACGGGCCGCTGTGGACTTGGGTCGCGCCCGTCCTGTCGGGCGCGTTCCTGGCCGTCACGGGCGCGCTGCTCATCTGGGACTTGGAACACCCCGAACGCTTCTACCTCATCTTCACGCGGCCGCAGTGGCGGAGCTGGCTCGTCAAGGGCGCGTTCGTCATCGCGGGCTACTCGCTCGTCCTCGCGCTCCACTTCGCGGCGAGCCTCGCGGGGTTCGAGACGGCGCAGCGCTGGCTGTTGCTCGCGGGCGTGCCGCTCGGCGTGCTGACGGCGGTCTACACGGCCTACCTGTTCGCGCAGGCGAAGGCGCGCGACCTCTGGCAGAACCCTCTGCTCCCGCCGCACCTGCTCGTACAGTCCCTGCTGCTCGGCTCGGCCGCGCTGCTCCCCTGCGCCTTCTGGCTTGAGCCCGCGGCGGTCGGGCCGCTCGCCTGGACGCTCGGCGTGACGAGCCTCATCCATCTGCTCATGGTCTGGGGCGAGGTGACCTTGACGCACCCGACGGCGCACGCGCGGCTCGCCGCGTGGGAGATGACGCGCGGGCGTTACAGCGCCTTCTTCTGGGCGGGCGTCACGCTCGTGCTGCTCGCGGTCTTCGCGCCGTGGCTCGGGCTTGCCGCCGTCCCGCCCGCGCTCGTCGGCCTCGCACTCCACGAGCACGCGTACGTCCAGTCGGGCCAGTCCGTGCCGCTGGCATGAAGAGGCGGAAGCCCGACCGTGAGGGAGGGCGTAGGTCTTCCGTTAACGTCAATGTGGAGGGAGACTGACGCCCTCCCTCACGGTCGGGCTTCCGCCCGGCTCGCCTCGGCGAAAGGAGACGTATGGCAACGAAGAAGGCGGTCGAGAAGTCGCCCCTGAAACGCTTCCGCGCGCTCGTCAACCGCAAGGAGGGCGGGGACGTCTGCTCCATCGACATCCCGTTCGACGTGGAGAAGACCTTCGGCGCGCGCGGGCGCGTCCCCGTGCGCGGCACGCTCAACGGCGCGCCCTTCCGCAGCTCCGTCTTCCGCATGGGCGGCGACTGCCACTTCATGGTCGTCAACCGGCAGATGCGCGAGGCCGCGGGCGTCGAAGGCGGCGAGACCGTCCCCGTCACGATGGAGCGCGACACCGAGCCGCGCACCGTCGAGCCGCCGGCGGACTTCGCGCGCGCCCTCAAATCTAACGGGCAGGCGCGCGCCACTTGGGACAAGCTCAGCTACACGCACCGGCGCGAGCACGTCGAGCACATCGAAGAGGCGAAGAGGCCCGAGACGCGCCTGCGCCGCATCGAGAAGTCGATCCAGATGCTCGCCGAGGGCAGGAAGGAGGCGCGTTGACCCGACACGCACGCGCGACGCGCGGGACGCTCGCGACGACAGTCCCGCTGCTCGTCATCCTCGCCCTGGCCTGCGCCGCGCTCGCCGCGCCCGCGAAGAGGACGGCCGCGCACGGCGGCGTTAGTCTCGCCTTCGACGACGCGCTCGCCCGCGAGGTCAAGGCCGAGACCGTCCCGGCCGCGCCGCTCGAAAGCGCCGACGAGAAGCCCGACGGCGTCTACCCCGAGCACGTCGCCTTCACCCTCGTCGGCCTGAACGGCGCGCCCGCCGACTCCTTCAACGAGCCGGTCATACGCGTCTGCCCCGTCGCCGATTACCTCAAAGCTTTCTCGGTCTCGCCCCAACTCGTCCGCGACGCGCGCCGCACGCTCGCAGACCTGCGCGCACTCATCCGCCGCCACCCCGCCGCGCTCAAAGGCAACGTCCCCGCGCTCCCCTTCGCCGACGCGACCGAAGTCTTCCACGCGCGCGTCAAGTACCTACGCTTCCGCGGCGGCTCGGGGGTCGCCTTCATCACGCAGTCGCAGCAGGACGACGAGCTGCTCAACAGCCAGCACGCCACCTACTCCTTCCGCGGGCTGACGGACGACGGCCGCTTCTACGTCACCGCCGACCTGCCCGTCGGCGCGCCGGCGCTGGCCGCCACCCGCGACACGCCGAGCCACGAAGGCTACTCGCTCACCAACCGCCCCGGCGACCGCCGCGAGGCGCGCCGCTACGCGGCCTACGTCGAGCGCGTCCGCCTCAAACTTGAGCGGCTCTCTCCCCAACAGTTCCAACCCGACCTGCGACTTTACGACGAGCTGTTAGGCTCGATAGAAATAAGTAAGTGAAAGCATGAACGTCAAAGAACTGAACGAGCGCGTGAGCGCGGCGCGCAAGGAGACGGAGGCGCGGGGCGAGACCTTTTATCCGGGGCCGAGCCGCGTGCACCTGGCCGCGTTCCCGCCGAAGGAGCGGTGGGACGATTGGGTCGAGCTGGAGTCGAAGGCGTGGCCCGAGAGGGTCGAGCGGCGTTACATGCTGGTGCCGACGACCTGCTTCAACTGCGAGTCGGCGTGCGGGCTGCTGGCCTACGTCGACAGGGAAACTTTCGGCGTGCGGAAGTTCGAGGGGAACCCGGAGCACCCCGGGAGCCGCGGGCGCAACTGCGCGAAGGGGCCTGCGACCTTGAATCAGGTCACAGACCCCGACCGCATCCTCTACCCTTTGAAGCGCACCGGGAAAAGGGGTGAGGGCAAGTGGGTGCAGGTCAGTTGGGACGAGGCGCTCGACGAACTGGCCGCGCGCATCAGAAAAGCGATTCAGGAGGACAGGCACAACGAGGTGATGTACCACGTCGGCCGCCCGGGCGAGGACGGCTTCACCGAGCGCATCCTCGCGGCGTGGGGCGTGGACGGGCACAACTCGCACACGAACATCTGCTCGTCTTCGGCGCGCTCGGGCTATCAGTTCTGGATGGGACTCGACCGCCCGAGTCCTGACCACGCGAACGCGGACGTCATCCTCCTCATCAGCTCGCACCTCGAATCGGGCCACTACTTCAACCCGCACGCGCAGCGCGTGATGGAGGCGAAGCAGCGCGGGGCCAAGCTCGTCGTCTTCGACACGCGCCTGTCGCACACGGCGACGCACGCCGACGTGTGGGTCTCGCCCTACCCCGGCTCGGAAGCGGCCATCATGCTCGCGGTGGCGAACTACTTAATCCAGCACAACCTCTACGACCGCGAGTTCGTGCGCCGCTGGTGGAACTGGGAGGAGTACATGGCCGTCGAGCACCCGGAGCTTGAGACGAGCTTCGAGGGGTTCGAGGACGTTTTGAAGGCCCTCTACGCCGAGTTCACCTTCGAGCACGCGGCGCGCGAGTCGGGCGTCGAGGCGCGGCAGCTCGAAGAGGTGGCGAAGATCGTTTCGAAGGCGGGGCCGCGCTTCTCAAGTCACAACTGGCGCTCGGCCGCCTCGGGCAACAGCGGCGGCTGGCAGGTGGCGCGCACGCTCTTCCTCGTCAACGCGCTGCTCGGCGCGGTCGCCACCGAGGGCGGCGTCTTCCCGAACGCCTGGAACAAGTTCGTCCCCAAACCCATCTACACGCCTCCGCACCCGCCGCGCTGGAACGAGCTGACGTGGCCGCGCGAGTACCCGCTCGCGATGAACGAGCTGTCGTTCCTGCTCCCGCACTTTCTGAAGGACGGTCGGGGCAAAGTCGATACGTACTTCACGCGCGTCTACAACCCCGTCTGGACGAACCCCGACGGCTTCTCGTGGATCGAGGTCTTGCAGGACGAGGGGTTAATCGGCTGTTACGTCGCACTCACGCCGACCTGGAACGAGACCGCGTACTTCGCGGACTACGTCCTGCCGATGGGGCACGGCTCGGAGCGCCACGACATACACTCCTACGAGACGCACGACGCGCAGTGGCTGGGTTTCCGCCAGCCGGTGCTGCGCGCCGCGCGCGAGCGCCTCGGGGGGAAGGTGAAGGACACGCGCGAGGTCAACCCCGGCGAGGTCTGGGAGGAGAACGAGTTCTGGCTCGAGCTGACGTGGCGCATCGACCCCGACGGGAGTTTAGGGATTCGCAAGTTCGCGGAGTCGCAGGAGCGGCCGGGCGAGCGCCTGAGCGTCGACGAGTACTACGCATACATCTTCCAGAACTCCGTGCCGGGCCTGCCCGAGCGCGCGGCCGAGGAAGGATTAACCCCGCTCCAGTTCATGCGCCGCTACGGCGCCTTCGAGATCGGGCGCAAGACCGGCGCGCTCTACGAACAGGAGGTGCCCGAGGAGGAGTTGGAGGACGCGCGCACGGATCGCTTCGGCCGCGTCTACACGCGGACGCCGAAGCCCGCCTCGCCCAACATCGTCCCCGTCACGCTCCCCGACGGCGACGCGGAGGGGCGGCGCTTCGTCGGCATCGAGGTCGACGGCCGTGTGCTGCGCGGCTTCCCCACGCCGAGCGGCCGCCTGGAGTTCTACTCCAAGACCCTGGCCGACTGGGGCTGGCACGAGTACGCCGTGCCCGCATACATCAAGAGCCACGTCCACCCCGACAACCTCAACCCCGACCAGTCCGTCCTCATCTCGACCTTCCGCCTGCCGGTGCAGATCCACACGCGGAGCGCAAATGCCAAGTGGCTCGACGAGATCGCGCACACCAACCCGCTCTGGATTCACCCGCGCCACGCCGCCGAAGTGGGAGTGAAGACCGGCGACCTCGTCCGCGTCGAGACCGAGACCGGCCACTTCGTCGTCCGCGCCTGGGTCACCGAAGGCATACGGCCCGACGTGGTCGCGTGCAGCCACCACATGGGCCGCTGGAAGCTGGCCGCGCACGAAGGCGAGGGGCAGCGCCAACTCATGCAGACCGTCTCGCTCGACCGGCGCGGCACCGAGTGGGCGCTCAAGCGCGAGCGCGACGCACACGCTTATGATTCTCCCGACCCCGACACCGCGCGCATCTGGTGGGCCGACGTGGGCGTCCATCAAAACCTGACCTTCCCAGTCCACCCAGACCCCGTCTCCGGCATGCACTGCTGGCACCAGGCCGTCCGCGTCCGCAAGGCCGAAGCGGGAGACCGCCCCGGCGACATCCACGTGGACACGGAGAAGTCGCGCGCCGTCTACCGCGCCTGGCTCCAGTTCACGCGCCCCGCCGACACGCACTCCCCCGACGGCACGCGCCGCCCCTACTGGATGCTCCGCCCCCTGAAGCCCGCGCGCGACTTCTACCGATTGCCGACCGAGGAGGGCGAACTCAGCCCCGAAGGGGCGTAATGTGAAAGCCAGGGGCAACGCCCCTGGTAACGGGTTCGGTTAAATGTGGGAGCCCTGAAGGGGCGTCATAAGTTGCGAGGTTGTGTGTATGCCTCAGTCCCTCTCATCCTTACTCGTCCCCCTCGTCTTCAGCACTAAGAATCGTGAGGCGTACATAACAACCGAGATTGAGCCGGAACTGCACGCCTACGTCGCCGCGGTCTTTCGCGAGTGCCACTCGCCTGCGCTAATCATCAACGGGACGGCAAACCACCTCCATACGCTCTTCACACTCTCACGCACTGTCACTGTTGCCGGGGTAGTGGAAGAAGTGAAGAAGCGTTCGTCAAAGTGGGCGAAGACCAAGGGCGGGTTGCACAAGGGTTTTCAGTGGCAGTCCGGCTACGGCGCCTTCTCCGTCAGCCAGTCAAACGTTGCGGCGGTGAAGAAGTACATCGTCGGGCAGAAGGAACATCACAGGCGCAAGACGTTCGAAGAGGAGTACAGAAGCTTCCTCGAAAAATACGGCATAGCATATGACGAGCGTTACGTCTGGGACTAAAGATTATTTCGCCCCTTCGGGGCTTGAAATAATTTCCCCTCATCTTTCCAGGGGCGTTGCCCCTGGCTTTCACATTACGCCCCTTCGGGGCTGATTATCTTTGTCACTTACTCCTCATGGAACTCTTTCGTGCACTCGCGGTCTTGGTCGAGCCGCCCGACCGCCCCGGCGTGGCGGGCGTGGCGGAGGCCTTGGGGTTGGGCGACCTGCCGGAGGCGAGCGCGTACACGGACGTGTTCGTGTTTCAGCTCTACCCTTACGCGTCCGTGTACGTCGGGGCGGAGGGGATGTTGGGCGGCGAGGCGCGCGACCGCGTCGCGGGGTTTCTGGCCGCGCTCGGCCATGAAGTGCCGGCGGAGCCTGACCACCTGGCGCTGCTGCTCGGCGTCTACGCGGGACTCTGCGGGGTTGAGAAGGGTGAAGGCGCGCGGCGCGCGCTGCTGTGGGAGCACCTGCTGAGTTGGCTCCCGGTCTACCTGGATAAGGTCAGGCAGGTCGCGCCGCGCTTCTATCGGAGTTGGGCGGAGACGTTGAGGTCGGCGCTCGACGCGGAAGCGGAAGAGTTGGGAAGGCAGGGCGAGTTGCCTCTGCATCTGCGCGAGGCGCCCGCGCTCGTCGACCCGCGCGAGGCGTCGCCGGAAGAGTTCCTGAAGTCTCTGCTCGCGCCCGCGCGCTCCGGACTCCTCCTCGTGCGCGAAGACCTCGCGCGCGCCGCGCGCGAACTCGGCGCGGGGCTGCGCGCGGGCGAGCGCCTCTTCGCACTGCGCTCGCTCCTGGCCCAGGACGCCGCCGGCACCCTCGCGTGGCTCGCGCGCGAGGCCGAAGCCTGGCACGCGCTCCACCGACAACGCCTCGCCGCGCACGGCCCCGTCGCCGAATGGTGGGCCGCGCGCGCCGCCTCGACCGCGGAGCTGCTGCGCGAACTCGCGGCAGAAGCTGAAGGCAGTAGGCAGTAGGCAGATGACAGTCGGCAGTTGAGACAGCTTCTCTTCAACTGCCTACTGCCATCTGCCTACTGCCTACTTAAAACAGTTTGAGGCCGCGGGCTTGCGTGTCCGCGAGGAGTTGGAGGAACTCTTCGCGGGGGATGAGGCGCGCGCCGAGGGCCTGCATGTGCGGGGTCATGACCTGTATGTCGAGCCAATGGAGTCCGCGCGCGCGGAGGTGTTCGACGAGGTGGAGCAGCGCGAGCTTCGAGGCGTTGGGGCGGAGGTGGAACATGCTCTCGCCCGCGAACGCGCCGCCCGCGTCCACGCCGTAGGCCCCGCCGACCAACTCTTCGCCCTCCCAGGCCTCGACGCTGTGCGCGCGCCCCAGCCGGTGAAACTCGCAGTAGCCGCGGATCATCCACGGCTTAATCCAAGTCCCCTTCTCGTGCGCGCGCTCGACCGACGCGCAGGCGCGTATGACGCGCTCGAAGGCCCGGTCAAACGTGAACGTCAGACGCGTCCGCCTCCGTTCGCGCGCGAGGCTGCGCGGCACGTGCAGCTCCTCGAAGAAGAGCACGCCGCGCTCCGGCGGGCTGAACCAGAGCAGCGGGTAGCCGTCCACCGGCCACGGGAAGATGCCGCGCGCGTAGGCCTCTTCGAGCAGCGACGGCTCGGGCCGGCCGCCGACGGCGACGATGCCGTCCTCGGTCGCCTCGCGCGGGTCTGGGAAGCGGCTCTCCGCCATGCACCCGATGATAAAGGAAAAGGGTGCCGGGTGTTAGGTGCTGGGTTTTAGGTTTTACCCAGAACCCAGCACCTAATACCCAGCACCCTTTCCCCCTTCACCCTTTTGCCTTTAGAATCCTCCCATGCCGGAGCGCGAGTACGGGTTCGAGGAGGAGGTCGCGACCGAGAGCCGGGAGAGGCTGAAGAAGCCGCCGCTCTTCCGCGTCCTCCTGCACAACGACGACTTCACGACGATGGAGTTCGTGGTCGAAGTTCTCATGCAGGTCTTCGGCAAGACGGAGGCCGAGGCCTTCCGCGTCATGTGGGCCGTCCACACGCAGGGCGTCGGCGTCGCGGGCGTCTACACCTTCGAGGTCGCCGAGATGAAGGTCGAGCGCGTCACGCAGCTGGCCCGCGACCGCGAGTTCCCCCTCCTCTGCACCACCGAGGAAGAACCCGGGGAAGAGTGAATGGTAAATAGTAAATGGCGAATGGTAGATTGTGGCCGGCCGCGAGCCACGATTCGGCGCGCGCCGCATCTAACACCATTTACTATTTACCGTCTACCGTTCACCGCTTGTAAATGATTACCAAAGAGCTGCAAGAGACCCTGAACTTCGCCGCGATGGAGGCCATCAAGCGGCGCCACGAGTACGTGACGCTCGAACACCTCCTCTACGCGCTGCTGCACGAGCGGACGGCCGCCCGCGTCCTCCGGCACTGCGGCGGCGACGCCGACGCCCTGACGAAAGAGCTGGAACAGTTCCTGGCGGAGAAGCTCGAGAGCGTCCCCGCCTCCTCCGACACGCTCCCCGAGTACACGGCCGCCTTCCAGCGCGTCGTCGAGTACGCGCTCCTCCAGGCCGAAGGGTCGGGTCAGAAGGAGGTGGACGGCGGCAACGTCCTCGCCGCGCTCTACCAGTCGCCCAACTCGCACGCCGTCTACCTGCTCAAGAAGCAGGGCATCACGCGGCTCGACATCCTCAACTACCTCGCGCACGGCATCTCGAAGGTCGAGGGCGCGCCCGGCGCGGGCGACTTCGCCGCCGACGCCGACGGCGAGGACTACGAGGCGGAGCAGGCCGCGCGCGACCCCTTGAAGGCCTTCGCCACCGACCTCGTCGCGCGCGCCGCCGAGGGGAAGATAGACCCCCTCATCGGCCGCGAATCGGAAGTCGCGCGCACGATCCAAGTCCTCTGCCGGCGGCGCAAGAACAACCCCATCTACGTCGGCGACCCCGGCGTCGGCAAGACCGCCATCGCCGAAGGCCTCGCGCTCAAGATTCAGAAGGGCGAAGTGCCCGACGCGCTCAAGGGCGCAGAGGTCTACTCGCTCGACATGGGCGCCCTGCTCGCCGGGACGAAGTACCGCGGCGAGTTCGAGCAGAGGCTCAAGGCCGTCATCGCCGCGCTTAAGAAGAAGGAGAACGTCATCCTCTTCATCGACGAGATACACACCATCGTCGGCGCGGGGGCGGTTTCGGGCGGCACGATGGACGCCTCGAACATCATCAAGCCTGTGCTCGCCTCGGGCGAGATGCGCTGCATCGGCTCGACGACCTACCCGGAATACAAGGCGGCCTTCGAACGCGACCGCGCGCTCGCCCGCCGCTTCCAGAAGATCGAAGTGGGCGAGCCCTCGCTCGAAGACACCGTCAAGATTCTCGAAGGCCTGAAGAAGCTCTACGAGGAGGCGCACGGCGTCACCTACTCTTCGGAAGCGGTGCGCGCAGCGGCCGAACTCGCGGCCAAGCACATCCACGACCGCTTCCTCCCCGACAAGGCCATCGACGTCATCGACGAGGTCGGCGCGATGGTTAAGCTGATGCCCGCGGAGGAGCGCCCGGCCGAGATCGGCGTTCACGAGATAGAGGCGGTCGTCGCCCGCATGGCGAAGATTCCGCCGCGCACCATCAAGGGCTCCGAGAAAGACCGCCTGCAGAACCTGGAGGCGGCGCTCAAAGGCGTCATCTACGGGCAAGACCACGCCATCGCGCAGTTGGTCAACGCGATCAAGCTCTCGCGCTCCGGCCTCGGCCACCCCGACAAGCCCATCGGCTCGTTCCTCTTCTCCGGCCCGACGGGCGTCGGCAAGACGGAGTTGGCGAAACAACTCGCGCTCGCGCTCGGCGTCGAGTTCATACGCTTCGACATGTCCGAGTACGCCGAGCCGCACACCGTCTCGCGCCTCATCGGCGCGCCGCCCGGCTACGTCGGCTTCGACCAGGGCGGACTCCTGACCGACGCCGTCAACAAGACGCCCTACGCCGTCGTCGTCCTCGACGAGATCGAGAAGGCGCACCCGAACCTCTTCAACATCCTCCTGCAGGTGATGGATCACGCGACGCTCACCGACAATAACGGCAAGCGCGCAGACTTCCACAACGTCATCCTCATCATGACGACCAACGCGGGCGCGCGCGAGCTGTCGGACTCGCGCATCGGATTCCAGAAGGGGCAGGAGGGCCTGTCGCAGGGCCATGCGCGCGGGGCCATCGAGCGCACCTTCAGCCCCGAGTTCCGCAACCGGCTCGACGCCTGGATCGCCTTCGCGCCGCTCACGTTCGAGACCATCGAGCGCGTCGTGGACAAGTTCATCAACGAGCTGCGCGCGCAGCTCGTCGAGAAGAACGTCGAGCTTAAACTGACTACGTACGCCCGCCACTGGCTCGCCGAGCACGGCTACGACAAGCAGATGGGCGCCCGCCCCATGTCGCGCCTGATTCAAGAGAAGATCAAGGCGCCGCTCGCCGAAGAGATTCTCTTCGGCCGCCTGCAGAACGGCGGCAAGGCCGTCGTCAGCGTCCCCGCCACGGAGATTCGCATCGAGGTCATCGAGGAGCCGCAGGGCGAAAGTCCGGCCGTGAGGGAGAGCCCCGTGCATACGTGGAAGGAGGGTTAATGAGAGACCGCGGGTCTCTCATTAACCCTCCTTCCTTTGTCAGACCGACGCCCTCCCTCACGGCCGGGCTTCTGTCTTCACGCCCTTGAAAAAGGGTATCACCTCGCCGGAGTAGTACGGCTCCTGCGTGCACCAGAAGACGTAGTCCACCTTGAGGTAGTTCGTCGCGAAGTCGAGCAGTTCGGGGACGGTCACGCGTTTCCCCGTCTTTTGGTCTACGTCCTCATAGTTGCCGTCCTGCACCGCGACGCCCGTGGTGACGGCCCCCGACGCCTCACGTATCAGCGGGTAGGAGTGGTTTAACTGCGGGCGTCGGTGCGGGAGCAGGTCGGGGCCGCCGACGCCGACCTTCAACTCTCCCGCCGCCCTGTAGACCGCGCGCAGGTAGCCTCTGTCGTTCGACGGCAGCCACTCGCCGGGCATGAAGTTGGCATACTGAATCACGACCGAGCGGGGGAACGCCCGCCGGAGCGCCTTCATGTTCGCGATGACGGCGTCGCGGTAGGCTTCGAAGCTGTAGCCCTTCGGGAACAGGCGCCCGCTCTCGCCGAAACCCACGGAGGTCTCGGCGAGGTTGACGCCTTCGACGCGGCCGTCGAACTCTCTGCCCAAAGCGTCGAGCAGCTTGTGGAACCTCTCCCGCACCGCGGGGTCCCAGCGGCGCGCCACCCAGCCCGCGGCGGCCGCGTGCTCCTCGTCGCCCTCTTCGACGCGGTACTGCCTGTCCGCCCCGCCGTTGTAACGCGCGTCGCGCAGGAGGTAGCGCGGCACGTTGACGCGCGACTCGCTGAAGGTGACGTCCTGAATCTGGACGAACAGCCGCTTCCCCTTCGAGGTCAGAAAGGCGAGGTCTTCGCGGACGAGGCTAAAGTCATACTTGCCCTCCTCCGGCTCAAGCTGGCGCCAGGAGTAGACGACCTGCGCGCCCTCAAACGCCTTCGTTTCGAGGAACGAGGACGCCCCCCGAAGCTTCTCCCTGTCCTGCCCGAAGAAGACGTAGTTGTGTACCGGCCTGGCCCCGGCGGCGGCGCAGCAGAGCAGTAAGAACAGCGCGCACCGAAGGGCGTTCATCTCCTGTCGCCCCCGGCCTTCCACCTCTTCTGCAGCTCGGCGAGGTGGCGCTGCATGGAGTCGGGCAGGTTCAGCTCCTCGGTGTCCTTGTACTCGAGCCCCTTCGTCACGGCCCAGCGCGCGAGCCAGGAGTCGCCGTGCGCGCCCGTGTACGTGTCGGGCAGCGAGTACGCCTCGTCTTTGAGCGCCTGCTCCATCGTGACGAAAGAGTAGCCGCGCCGCTTCAACATCGCCGCGAGGTCTTCGAAGCAGTCGGCGTTGAGGGCGCCCGAGGTCAGCATCAAGACCTGCGGTATCTCGCGCCCGACCACCTCTTGCGAGTAGTTCTCGTAGAACTCGAACATGCGCTCCATGTAGGGGACGTACTCGGCGCGGATGGCGGCGGCCGTCGCCTCGTCTTCGCGGCGGAGCGCCTGGATGTAGGCGTCGCTGAAGACCCAGTCGCTGTTGTCAATCGTGACGGGGTGAATCTGGTAGCCGCGCCCCCTGAGGAAGCGCTCGACCTCCGCGCGCGTCGCGGCGTCGGGGCCGGTGTTGAGGAAGGGGTAGCTGAAGTAGCGCACCTTGCGCCCGCGCTCGGCCGAGAGCTTGGCGATGGTCTGCTCGCCGCTCACGACGTCGGCCTCGAACTCCTCGACCGGGGCGCGGTAGAGGCTCTTGTGGTGCGCCGTCTCGTTGCCGAGTTCGTGGCCGGCGTCGAGCCACTCGCGCAGGGTCTGGACGCGCGCCTCGTTGCGCTTGCCGTCGTCGTCGTAGAGCCGCGCGTCGTTGACGAAGGCGACCGCCTTCACGTCGTTGGCGGCGAGCGAGCGCAGGAGCTTGCGCGTCTTGTTCGCGAGCCGACCCGCGTCGTAGATGTTGCCGGGGTAGGTGACGAAGGTGACGGCCACCTCGCGCCGCGGCGCCGCGGCGTCGGGAGTCGTGCCGACAGACTTGGCCTCCGCGGGCCTGAGCGCGTGCTGCGCGGCGAGGGCACCGAAGAGAAGTGCGAAGACTATGCCTAAGGCCGCGAAGGCGCGGCGTGAATGGTCGCGTGTGTCTCGGTTGACGAGTCTCTGTATGCGCTGCATGAGTGAACCTCCGTCGGCTGCTAAGGCCAGCGCCGCCGAGGTGCCCGCCTCCGAGCGCAGTTGTTCGAGCGCGGCCAGCGCGCGCGCGTAAGAGAGCGCGTCGCCGCCCGTCGCCTCCACCGCCGCGTCGTCGCAGGCGTGCTCCCTTTCGGCGCGCACGCGCCCCGAGAGCCACCACGCCGCCGGGTGGTAGAAGAGGAGTGTCTCCGCGAACGTCTGGAGCAGGTTCACCGCGTAGTCGTAGCGGCGGACGTGCGCCAGCTCGTGCGCGAGCACGGCCTCCAACTGCGCCGGCGTGAGCCCGAAGAGGGCGCCGGCCGGGATCAGTATGACCGGCCTCAGGTGTCCGACGACCGTCGGCACTTCGACGAGCGCCGAGCGGCACAGGCGCACCGCGCGCTGTACGCGCAAACGCCCCGACACGCGCGCGAGAAGTTCTTCGAAACGAATGGGCACGGCCTCGGCGCTCCGCCTAAGTCTGAGCACCAGAAGCCACGCGCCGAACACGCGAGACGCGAGCAGCATCACGCCCGAAGCCCAGGCGCAGACGAGCCACGGCAGCAGCGCCGTCAGGCGCTCCTCCGCCCGAGTACGCCACGTCGGCGAAGTCGGGACAGAGGCGTTCGGCGAATCGTCCGATGCGTGCGCCGCGGGTTCCTTGCCCGCCCGCGGCGCACGCCCGGACGCGCGCTCCGTGTCCGCCCAAGCCCCCTCCGGCATGAACGACTCGCGCGCGAACAGACCTTGCGGCGCGCGCGCCGCGAGCACCGCCGTCAGCGCCGGCAGAACGAGCAGCAGCAGGAGCGCCAAGACCCCGCCCGCGTAGCGCACGCCGGCCGCGCGCCGCGGCGCGAGCGCCGCGAAGCAAGCGTACGCGGCGGCCACCAGAGCGCCCTGCCAGAGCGAGTGCAGCAGCGCCCACCCGGCCGCGTCGAGCAGGGGCTTGAAGGTCAAACCGAAGTCCGTCAACGCCGCCCCTTCCTTTCCAGCTCGTCGAGCATGCTTCTGATCTCCGACAGCTCTTCGGCCGAGGCGCGCTCGGACGAGAGCGCCTGCATGACGAGCTTCACGGCCTGCCCGTCGAACGCCTTCCGCAGAAGGTCTCCGACGAGCCGCCGCTGCGTCTCGTCCTCCGCCGCCGCCGGCTCGTAGCGGTGCGCGCGCTCGCGCTCGTCTCTGACGACCAGGCCCTTGTCCGCCATGATCTGCATCAGCTTGAGGACGGTCGTGTAGCCCGTCCCCCTCGTCTCGCCCAGGGTTTCGAAGACTTCCCGCACGGTGCTGGGGCCGCGCCGCCAGAGCACCTTGAGGATTTCCAGCTCCGCGTCCGTCGGGCGCGGAAGTTCAGTTTCAGGCATTGCGCAATACCTCACCGCAGACTCAAGTCGCCGGCCACCCTACTACGAAGAAGTTCGTACTGTCAACGAAAATCTTCGTAGATAGTTGAAGAGAGCCGACGTGCAGGAGTGAAGTGAGGAAATAGCTGAGCTTAAGTCGGGATGTCGTAAATGCTTTCGTCAGTGCTGCGGCTTCGTCTGCCCGTCCTGCTTGGCCGCCTCAATCACTTCCCTGAGGCGCGGGCTGGTCTCGCGTGGGAGGTGTTCGAAGACGATCTGGCGGCCGGCGGGGCCGCCCTCCATGAGAAGGGCGGAGGCGGCGTCGAAGCGCAGAATCTGCGCCTCCTCGCGGAGCATCTGCCGCATGAGGTCGAAACTCGCGGCCTTCCAGCGGCGGACGGCGATGTATGCGGCGAGGCCGCGCACGATGAGGTCTTGATCCTGCAAGAGCGCGCGGAGCGTCGGGTCGAACGAGGCGTCGACCTTCTCCTTGAGCACCTGCGTCGCCTGCCAGCGCACGACCACGTCCGGGTGACGCAGGAGCGCGACGAGGGTTTGCGTGTACGTGGGCTGCCAGGACTTCGACATCTCTTCCAGCGCGAGGGCGGCGACGTAGTGGTTCGCGTCTTCGGCCAACTTCTGAAGCGGCACGCCGAGCTTGCGCTGCTCGTTGAGACGCGCCTCGGCCGTACGCCAGAGGAGTTGGGGGATGCGCGACTCGACGTACTCGGTCTCGTACGCGTGTGGGTCGAGCAGGTACGCCTTGAGGTAGTGTTCGAGCGCGCGGCGGTCGTCGGGCATGGCCTTGAAGAAGAACCTGCCGACCCACGCCTGTATCTCGGAAGAGTCCGGTGCCAGCTCGGCCGCAAGTTCGAAGAGGCGCTCGGCCTCCTTCAGGTTTCCCTCGCGCAGGTACATGCCGGCGAGGTAGAAGGGGAAGCCCGGGTCTTTGGGGAACTTCGCCGCGGCCTCCGCGAGGAGAGCCTTCATCCTGGCCGTCTCGGCCTCGGGGATTTCCCCCGCGCGGATGTGGTAGCTCTCGGGCGTTGAGGGGTGCGCGCGCGCCCACTCGCGCAGGAGCTTCTCGGCCTCCGGCTCGTTGTTCTCCCGGTGGTAGACCTCGGCCAGCGCCTGCACGTGCCCGAAGTCGTCGGGCTCGCGGGCGATGAGTTTGGAGAGGTACTGCTTCGCCTTCGGCCAGTCCTCGCGCGAGACGTAGATGTCCGCGAGTCCGAAGAGCGCGGCTTTCGAATCGGGTTCGCGCGCGAGCTGCGCGAGCAGCTTCGCCTCCGCCTCCTTGTCGTTGGCGAAGGGCTTCTCGCCGAGGAAGTGCGTCTTGAAGGCGCGGTTGAAAACCTCTTCCGGGAAGCGGCCGCGCCGCGCGGTCTCGAGGACGGTGAAGGCCGCGGCCGGGTCGCCCGTGTCCCGGAAGTATTTCGCGAGCGCCATGTGCGGCTCCGGTTCGAGGAACCGCACGGCGAGGTCGCGGCGGAGGCTTTCGAGCGAAGGGGTCGGCTGCGGGCTCGGCGTCTGCGCGCGCGCCGTCGCGGCGAGGCAGCAGCAGAGCAGCGCGAGCGCTTGGAGTCCGCGGCGTGTGGAGACGTGCACGGCGTTAACCTCTCAGGCCTCACCAGCGGTGATAAGCGGGGTGGCCGGGGCGCACGGCGACGAAGGTGCCCCGGCAGGTGGCGCAGGTCTTCCCCGCGGCCTTGAGTTCGGCCTCGACGACGGCGCGCTCGTCGGTCGATTCGACGACGCGCGCCGTCAGATGAATGACGCCGTCGGTCGGCGTCGGCCGGAGCAGCTTAATCGAGTAGTCGGCCGTGACGGTGCAGGGCGGGCGCTCGGCCCCCGCGCGGCGCATGAGGTGGTAGGCGGCGGCCCAGTTCGAGTGGCAGTCGAGCAGCGCGCCGATGATGCCGCCGTTGAGCACGCCGGGGAAGGCCTCGTACTGCGGCTCGGGCCGCCACTCGGCCACGACCTCCTCGCCCTCCGCGAAGCTGCGGACGTGCAGCCCGCGCTCGTTCGCCGGCCCGCACCCGAAGCACGCATTATTCGGCGCGTAGGTTTCCTGAAGGCTCAGTTCGTTCATAAAAGAAGTAGGCAGTAGGCAGATGGCAGTAGGCAGTTCGGCCATCGCCGATGGCCCTGAGTTCCCGACATCAAGCGTCTTTAATTGAAAATTGGTTGTTATACCGACTCGCGAAATAGAATAAGGCGACTTGTCGCCGGGAGCGCGGGCATCCCTGCCCGCCAGCGTGCGCTAGCACGCTGACCGTCAGACTCTGCACCTCAACCTTGAGACCTGAAGTCTCATCTCATTCGCGCTGACGCGCTCAGGCGGGCAGGGATGCCCGCGCTCCCAGCTTTGACCGGCCTTATTTTATTTCGCAAGTCGGTATTAGCAAGGTGGCTGTTCTTAACTGCCTGCTGCCATCTGCCTACTGCCTACTGATCCACGACCGGGTCGTCCGGCTGGGCGGGCTGGCCCTTGTGGTCGGCGGCGCGGACGGTGTTCGTCTGGTCGACGAAGAAGGAGCGACGGCCGGTCTTGCCGTAGGACTTGGGCGTGGCCGAGACTTCGAAGCTGTCGGACGCGACCTCCCACTCGAACCTGTACTCCGAGTTATCAAGGAACGTCTTCTCCAGAAGCTCCTCCGCCACCAGCTCTTCGAGCGTGGCGAAGCGCCCGTGCTTCCGCTCCTCCTTGTAGGCCGCCTGCGCCCCCGCGATGCGGTTGAGCGCGTAGACCGCCATCGTCTCGTTCATGGTGACGGGGTAGTCCTTCGCCGAGACCGCGAGCGAGAGCGCGTAGGTGCGCAGGAGCGAGACGGGCAGGCGCGCCTCGTGTATGACGACGTCCCCCTCGTTGGTCGCCTCGTAAGAGGCCGGCGCCGTCTCGGCCGCCTCGAGCTGCGCGAGCAGCAGGCGCACGACCGGGTCTGTGCTCCCGCCCGAGCGCTTCTTCGTCTCCTCCAACGTGTTCTTGAAGGCCGTGTCGGAGAGGTAGAGGTGGACGAGCTTCTGCCTGGCCTGCCACGCGACGGCGTCGCGGTACGCGTTCGAGGCGGCGAGCGTCCGCCGAGAGTCGAACGAGTCCACGCAGTGGCGCACGGCCTTCAACTCGCCCACGACGAGGAAGTTGTTGATGATCGTGTAGGAGAAGCCGCCGCCCGCGCCGAGCGTGTTGATGTCGAAGCCCTTCCGCTTCTCGGCCTGCTGCGGCGCGCCGGGCGAGGCGAACCCGAAGACGACGAGCACGCGCGGCAGAATCTCGCGCACGCGGTCGGGGTTGTTGAGCGAGGCGACGTAGAGGAAGCCCGGCGCGGCCTCGCTCTCCTCCCGCGCCTCCTTCGCGGTCTGCGGCCGCCCGAGCCCGAAGTCGCCGTTGAGCGGCAGGCTGACGGCCACCTCGTTGCCGAGCGCGGGCAGCAGGTCTTCCTTGAACTTGAAGCCGAAGAGCTTCTCGACGGCCGCGATGGTCTCGTCCGCGGTCGGCTGGCGCTCGGCCTTCTCTTCGCCCGCGCCCTCCCCCTCGCCGCTGAAGGTGGCGGCCACCATCGCCGGGTTGACCGAGGCCGCGCCGAGCGTCGAGTTGTAGACCTGCGTCCAGTCGAGCGAGCCGGCGACGAAGAGCTCGGCGTCGGCCGGAGCGACCGAGGAGGTCTCGCCGGTGACGGGCGGGCCGGAGACGAGGTTCGGCAGGAAAGGGATGATGGAGACGGTGCCGTCGGGCGTGTTCTCGACGGCGAGCCGGACGGCCAGCGCGCCGCCGTCGAGCCTCGCGCCGAGCGCGAACGCGCCGGGGATGCGCGGCACCCCGCCCGACAGGCCGCGCAGGATGCGCCCCATGCCCTCCACGGCCACATCCTCTTCGGAAGGCTTCGGGGCGGACTCCCTCTCCGCCTTCTCGTCGGCCTCGGCGGCCTGCCGCTCCTCCTCGTCGATGGCCGCGCGCTCCTCGGCGGTCATCTCGTCCGGTTTCCCGGTGGACTCCGGCTGCGGCTCGGGGTTGGCCGTCGCCGTCTCGGTGGACTCGACCTGGACGGGCGCGGGAACGACGTCGATGTTGGTGCTTTCCGTCGGCGGCTGAGACGCGGAAGCCTTCTGCACCTGCAACGCCCAGCCCTGCTGCGCGACGTTCGTGTCCACGTAGACGAAGACCGAGTCCGAGGCGAAGCGCGCGCGGATGGACTGAAAGCGCGTGCTGTCCGCGAGCCGCGGACGTTCCTCGTCGCCGCGCAGGCGCTTGAGCGTGAAGGGCGAGTCGGCCGCGAGCAGCCAACGCCCCACGCGCTTGAGTGCGAAGTCGGGCGCGGGCGGCTTCGGGGCGGCGGCGCGCGCGCGTTCGTTCGCCTCGGGTCTGGTGACGACGACCGGCTCGGGCGCGACGCCCACGACGGCCTTCTTGACCTGCGGCACCTGCTGGCTGAGCATGCGGCGCAGCTTCGGTTCGAAGGCGGCGGCCGCCTCGGGCGTCTCAAGCTCGACGGCGAGGAGCGCCTGCGGCACCTCCGCGCGCGCGGGCATGAAGCCCACGACCACGCGCGACTCGCCGAGCGCCTCCGCGTTGTCCGAGACGAAGTTGTAGAGGTCTGCGATGGGCTTCGCCTCTTCGCCGCCGAGCAGGCGGAGCGAGGCGACGGCCGAACGCAGCTCCTCCGCGCGCGCGAGCGTCCCGACCCTTCGCACCTCCGCGTAGACCGTGTAGCTGTCCTCGGCCAGCATCTCCTCGACCGAGAGGTCTGGCTCGGCGCGGCGCGTCTGCGTCTGCTGAGCGGGCGCGGGGCCGGGCGAGGCCGCGGGCGTCCGCGCGGGCGCCTGCGTGCGCGGACGTCCCGAGGGCGCGCGCCGTCGCCTCTGCGCGTGTCCCGCGGGCACGAGGAGCAGTAGGGCCAGGCATGTGCAGGTTGTGAGGCGGCGTAGAAGTTTAGGGGACTTCATTTCCTTCTTACCAGAGCGGGCGTTCTCGGCCGAGCCGGGGAGACGACGGGCGCGATTGTAACTCACGCGCGGCCGGTTGTAACGGTTGAAGAATGCGCCCGCGCCGGACGAAATCCGCGGCGTCGGATGAAGGCCGGCGGGCCTGGGCCGCCGCGGCGCCGCGCGCGTTTGACTTCAAAGTGGGGCGCGGCGTAACGTGCGGAAGCACACACTTCTCCTAATAAGCGAGGCAAGACGGACGATGAACAGACGCTTCTTTGCCGCCCCGGCGCTCGCCGCGCTGCTGGCCTGCGCGGGCGCTTGCACGACCACCGCGCCTTCGAACAACTCGGCCGCGCCGAGCCCGACTCCCGCCGCCGCGGCCGACCTCAAGCCGGCGCTCGACTCAATCAACTCGGACGACCTCCTGCGCCACATCAAGACGCTCTCGTCCGACGAGTTCGAGGGGCGCGGCCCCGGCACCAGGGGCGAAGAGCTTTCGGTCAAGTACATCACCGAGCAGTTCCAGAAGCTCGGCCTCAAGCCCGGCAACCCCGACGGCACCTACGTGCAGAAGGTGCCGCTCGCGGGCTTCAAGGCCGAGCCGGAGGCTTCGTTCAAGGCGGGCGGCAAGGAACTGAAGCTTGAGAATCTCAAGGACTACGTCGCCGTCTCGCGCCGCTACGAGGAGCAGGTGAACGTGGACGACTCCGACGTCGTCTTCGTCGGCTACGGCGTCTCCGCGCCCGAGTACGGCTGGGACGACTACAAGGGTCTGGACGTGAAGGGCAAGACCATCGTCATGCTCATCAACGACCCGGCCGTGCCCGCGCCCAACAACCCCGCGGAGCTTGACCCGAACGTCTTCAAGGGCAAGGCCATGACATACTACGGCCGCTGGACGTACAAGTTCGAGGAGGCTTCGCGCAGGGGCGCGGCCGCCGCCATCATCGTCCACGAGACCGGCCCCGCCGGGTACAAGTTCAACGTGGTGAGCGACAGCTGGGGGCGCGAGAACTTCGACATCGTCTCGCCCGACAAGAACGCGGGGCGCGTCGGCGTCGAGTCGTGGATCACTCTGGACAAGGCGAAGGAGCTGTTCGCCGCCGCGGGGCAGAACTTCGACGCCCTGCACAAGGCTGCGACGACTAAGGAGTTCAAGCCGGTCGCCCTCAACGCGAAGGCGACCTTCCACGTCAAGAACACGCTGCGCACCATCGACTCGCAGAACGTCGTCGCCAAGCTCGAAGGCTCCGACCCGGCGCTCAAGAACGAGTACGTCGTCTACTCGGCGCACTGGGATCACCTGGGCAAGAATGACCAGGCGCAGGGCGACCAGATTTTCAACGGCGCCATCGACAACGCCTCGGGCGTCGCCACGGTGCTCGAGATCGCCGAGGGCTTCACCAAGCTTCAGCCCGCGCCCAGGCGTTCGGTCATCTTCCTGATGGTGACGGCCGAGGAGAAGGGCCTGCTCGGCGCGAAGTATTACGCGGAGCACCCGCTCTACCCGCTCAACAAGACGCTGGCGAACATCAACATCGACGGCGTCAACCAGTGGGGGCACACCTCGGACGTGACGCTCATCGGGCTCGGCAACTCGACGCTCGACGACGTCGCGCGCGAGGCGGCGCAGGCGCAGGGCGGGCGCACGCTGACGCCCGACGCCGAGCCGGAGAAGGGCTTCTTCTACCGCTCCGACCACTTCGAGTTCGCCAAGCAGGGCGTGCCCGCGCTCGACCCAGACCCCGGCGTCAAGTACGTCGGCAAAGACCCGGACTTCGCCAAGAAGAAGCGCGACGAGTACGAGGAGAACGACTACCACTCGCCTTCGGACGAGGTGAAGCCCGACTGGGATCTCTCCGGCGCCGTCGAGGACGCGCAGCTCCTCCTCTCCGTCGGCTACAAGGTCTTGCAGGGTGACAAGTATCCCGAGTGGAACCCCGGCACGGAGTTCAAGGCCAAGCGCGACGAGTCGCTTAAGGCCGGCGGCGCACAGCCATGAGAACGATATCGTCGATGCTGTGGGTCGCGTGCCTGTCGGTCGCGGCTTTCGCGCAGCAGCCTCAACAGACGCCGACGCCTGAGCAGACGCCGGAGCCGCCGGCCGCGAAGAAGAACGCGCGGCCGGCGGGCGAGGCGGAAGAGAAGGCGGAGCCTTTCGACAAGCTGACGCCGGAGCGGATGGCGGGGCGCTGCGTGACTCTGGAGACGGAGGCGGGCGACATTGTCATCGAGGTTCTGTCGGAGGCCGCGCCCGAGTCCGCGCGCAACTTCCTCAACCTCGCCGCGCAGGGCTTCTTCGACACGACGACCTTCAGCCGCGTCGTCAAAGACTTCGTCGTGCAGGGCGGGAACGTCGCCACGCGCGAGACCTTGACGCCGGAACTCATCCGCCGCGCCTCGCGCAAGGTGCCCGACGAGCCGAACCCGGTCAAGCACCTGCGCGGCGTCGTCTCGCTCGCAAGGCCGGCGGAGGCGAACGCCGCCACCACGCACTTCTTCATCTTGCTCAACGACTCGCCGCACCTCGACGGCACCTTCGCCGCCTTCGGCCGCGTGCGCGCGGGGATGGAGGTCGTGGACAAGATTGCCGCCGGCGAACTCGACGGCGAGAAGCCCAGGCACCCCGTCCGCGTCCGCCGCGCCACCGTCGCGATGTGCCAGCCGCCCGCACCCGCGCAGCCTAAACAGTAAAGGGGGCGCGTGCGCTGCCCAGCACCGCACGCGCCCTTCGGCAGGGCGGGGAGAGACAGAGGCGTGCCCCGCCGTAGAAGTAGTAGGCAGTAGGCGGATGGCAGTAGGCAGTTAAGGCAAGACCTCTTCAACCGCCTGCTGCCGTCCGCCTACTGCCTACTGTCAATCGCCCGCCATCGTCCCTGCGCTCATCTCCTTCACCTCACTTCAAACGCTCAACCGTCGCCGTCCCGAGCAGGGGGTTGTAGGTGACGCGAAGGATTGATGTGACGAGCGCCGACGCCGAGGTCGAGTTCGTGCCCGAGCCCGTCGAGCTTGAGCCGCCGCCCGACGTGCCCGAGCTTGCCATCATCGCTCCCGCCGTCGAGCCGCGCGGCAGTTGGCCGACGACCTGGAACTCGACCGTGAAAGGCTCGTTCGAAGGGTTGTTGAAGCGCAGGCGACGCGCGGCCGTCGTCTCGCCCGGCGAGAGCGCGCCGTCGCCGCCCGCGGCGCTGCCGTAGTCGAACGAGGCGCCCGCGCCCGGCAGCCCGTTGTCCGCGTTGGCGACCGTCACCCCGCCCGACGCCGACGTGAGCTTCGCGACGCGCGCCGCGAGCGGCGTGTAGACCGTCTGCGCCGAAGCGTTCCTCAACAGAAGGTCGTACGAGACCGAACCCGCCAGCACCGACGTACCCCGCGCGTCGAGGGCGATGAGCGAGGTCACGTCGCGCTCGACCTTGTCGGAGACCGTGAACGCGACCGACACCGCGGCCGAAGGCGCGCGCCCGTCGATGCGCTGCCGCACGTAGGCCGTGTGCGCGCCCGGCGCGAGTTCCGAGGCCGCGAGCTGCAACTGCCAGCGGCTCGAAGTCGGGTCTGCGGAGAACGTCGCGGCGCGCGGATTACCAAAGCCGGCGTCGTCGAACGAGACCTCGACCACGCCGTCCGCGAGCGGCCCGCCGTCGCCCGCCGTGTACGTGGCCGCGCCCGAGGCGTCGAGCAGAGCGGGCAGAGAGGTCGGGTCGCCCAGGATGCTCGTCGTCTTCGGCGCGGGCGAGGGCGCGTTCGGCAGGTCTGCCCCGACGGGCAACAGCGGCCCGCGCTCCGACAGGGCCAAAGCGGTCACCGTGTGGAACGGCGCCCCGCTGACCGGGCTGCCGACCAAGACCTTCGGCACCGTGATCGTGATCGTGTTCCCCTGAATCTGCCCCCGCACCGACTGCGACTTGGAGAGGTCTGGGTTGTACGTGACGAACTTCTTCGACGTGGCCGAGCGGAGCATGCCGAGCGTCCCCGTGTAGAAGTTCGTCTGGACGCCGTTCGCCTCGGCCGCGAGCCAGTAGATCGTGTCGGCGTAGTCCCACTGCGTCAGGTAGAGCAGCCCCGTCCCCTGCGACGCCGTCAACGCGTTGGTGACGGCCGACGGAGACAAGTCTGCCAACCGCATCTCGACGACGAGCGAGTCGCCCTGCTCGCGCAACGCGACGGATCGCAGGTCGGCGGCGGAGAGATTCGCGCCCGTCGGACTGTAGTGCGCGTCCCCCGCCTCGTCGCGGTCGAAGTTCCTGGGCGGGACGTTGTGCGTGCCTTCGAGCGTCAGGAGGTCGCCGTTGATAGTCGCGCCTGCCGAAGGCGACGACAGGGTGACAGCGCCCGGCTCAGTCCCGAGCCGGCCGACCGAAGCGAGCAGGCTCGGCCCCGTGGCCTGCTTGGCGAGCATGACGTAAGGCCCTTCGGACTGGTTCGTGTTGTCGTTGTAGACGATGACGGCCGCGCCCTTCGAGTCCATGTCGATGGAAGGGTATTCGAGGAAGCTGCGGTCGCGCCCCGTCGCGTCGCACAGAGTCCCCGCCAGACAGATCTCGCCGCGGTGGATGACGTTCTGGCTCACCTGCACGGTCTGGAACGAGGGCGCGGCGTCGAGCGCGTTCAAGGTCTGCGCCATGTGGAGCGTCCACTCGTTGGCGAGCGAGTTCGGGTTGCCCGGCTGCGAGCCGCGGTACCACGCGACGGCCGCGCGGCCCGCGTCGCCCGCGACGACCCACGGCATGATGATCGTGCCCGACATCGCCGGCGGACTCACGCGCTTCGGCTGCGACCAGGTGTCGCCGCGGTCGGTCGAGGTCACCATGTAGATGGCGGACGCCGACTGCGACCAGACGGCGTAGAGGTTCCCCGCGCGGTCGACCGAGATGACGGGAAAGACGTTGTTCACCGAGCCGCTTGTAGCAGTGTAGATGAGTTTGTCTTCGACGAGAGGCTCCGACCCGTCGTCGAGGTCTGTGACCCGGAACATGCGGATGCTGTTTCCCGAGTAGTAAATCTGGTAGAGGAGAATCGCGTCGCGCTCGACCCCGTTCACCCTCACGCGCCGCTTCGTCTTGTCGGCCTTGAGCGGGCCGGACTGACTGACCGAGCCTAGTTGTCTTCCCTTGTCCCACGTGAGTCCGCCGTCGCGCGTGCGGAACATGTAGAAGCCGCCGCCCTCGAAGTTGCGCCACGTGACGAAGCCGCGGCCGTCGCCGAAGCCCGCGACCCACTGCCGGTCGTCCACGGCCGCCTCCGTGGTCTCTTCGCTGACGCAGGTGACGTAGTTGGTGCGGTTGGCGGGGAAGGTCTGCCCGCCGTCCTCCGAGACGGCCGCGGTGACGCAGGCGGCCGAGAGGTCTACGTAGTAGACGCGCCCCTTCGCGTCGAAATCGACATCCGTGTCGCCGCCGCCCGGCCCCGTGACGGCGTCGCGCGGGAGGGGGCCGCCCATCGAGCGGTACGTGCGCCCGCCGTCGTCCGAGCGCCAGAGCAGACTCAAGGTCGTCGAGACGCCGAAGGGCGAGGTGGCGAAGATGCGATCCTGCGGGTCTACCTTGACGATGGGCTCGCCGCTCGTCGCCGAGAAGTCGGCCATCGTGTTGTTGTGGAAAGTTATCGCATCCGGCGTCTGGGCCTCGACCCCGAGGCTCACGAACGACAGCATCAACGTCAACATCAAGACGAGTCTTCTAGACATAAATCCTCCTGTGGCAGAAGCCCGACCGTGAGGGAGGGCGTAAGCGTTACTCAACCACGCCCTCGGCGTTCGTCGAGACGCCCTCCCTCACGGTCGGGCTTCCGCCCAACCCCTACCTGAGTGCGTTGACGAGCTTCACGCTCACCGTCTTCGTCAAGGGGTTGGCCGCGACCCTGAGCAGCGAGGTCGGCGCGAGTCCCGACGGCGAAGTGCCGCCGGACGTGCCGCCCGAACTGTTCGCCGCCGCCGCGCCGCCGCCCGCGCCCGAGGTACGCTGATAGGCCGTCACCTGTATGTCGTAGGTGAACAGCTCGCCGCGCGGGTCGGTGAAGCGGAGCGTGCGCGCCGCGGTCGTCTCGGCGCCCGTGAACGTCTGGTCGGAGCCGAGCGAGTTCGAGTAGTCGAAGAGCGCGGGCGACTGGGCCGTGCCCGCGCCGCCGTCGTCCGCGTTCGCCACGCGCACGGTGCCCGAGGCCGAGTTGACGCCGACGACCCGCAGCGAGACGCGCGGCAGGTACGTGTTCGCCGTCGCGTTCGTCAGGTTCAGGTCGAGCTGGAAGACGCCGTTCGCGAACGACACGTTCGACATCGCCGTCTGCACCGCGTTCGTGATGTCGACGAGCGTGCGGCGGTCGACCAGCACCGTCTGCGCGGCGGAAGAGGGCGTGACGTAGAACCCGATCTGCCCGTCGTGCAGGCCGCGCACGCGGAAGCGCAGCTCTCCGTCCGGCTGGTTCGTCAAAGCCAGACTCGAAGTGCCCGCGGCCGGCTGCGCGATGACGTCCCAGGTCTGCCCGCCGTCCGCCGAGCGCTCGACCTCGAAGCGGCGCTCGCCGCCCGCGGGCTGCCACGCGAGCGTGAAGGCGCCGTCGAAGTCCACCTGCCGGTGCTGCGCGTCCGCGAACTCGCCTGTGATGGTCTGGAGCGAAGGCGGCGCCGCGCCCTTCGTCAACTTCGTCGTGACGGTGAACTGCGTCGCCGCGTTCGTGAAGCCGACGATGCGGTGCGTGTACGTGCCGGGACGGTTGACGCGCACGTTGACGTATTCGGGGCCGCCGGCCGCGCCCGAGCTGGCGATGACGTTGCCGTCCGGGTCTAACAGTTCGTAGTCGATGTCCGGGTTATCGTTCGTCGGCAGAAGGAACCACTCGGTCGTCGCCTCGATCTGGTAAGTCGAGGCGTCAACGTCGAAGGGCACGTCAACGTAAGTCACGCCGCTGACGAGTTGCGAGCCGTAATCGCCGACGGGCACGGTGCCGGTCTGCGTTAAGGTCTCGGCGGTCGGGTTGGCGGGGAGCGTCGTGCCCGGGCGGAAGTAGAAGGGCATCCGCAGAGACTCGCCGCCGTCCGCGCGGTTCGCGGTGACGAACCACTGAAGCTGCAGACGCTCGAAGAGCACCTGCGAGCCGTTGGTCTTCGCGGCCATCACGTCGCGCAGGAGGTCTCCGTCGAGCGTGGCGCTGACGTTGAAGGTCGCCTCGCCGTTCGCGGGCACGTTGACGCTCGCCTGCGAGAGCGAGACGCCGATCCCTGCGAGCTGTAGGTCGCGGTTGTTGGCGACGCCGAGGTTGTAAGTGCCGCCCTGCCCCGACAGATCGCGGACGGTGACGGCGACGGTGGCCGTGTGCGTCACGCGGCTGTTGATGACGGGCACCTCGCCGTACGAGTAGCTGCCGAGGATGCCGGGCTGCTCGACGCCGTCGCCCTTCACGCCCATCAGGGCTTTGGCGTTGACGGCCTCGTAGACGTTAATCAGCCCGCCGCCCTGCGCGATGATGGAGTCGGCGCTTACGGGGCCGTCCTGCTTCGGCGCGCCCGCCGCACTGCGCAGGTTGGTCGCGGTGTTGATGAGCGCCGTGCGCACCATGTCGGGCGTCCAGCCGATGTGCGCCTGCCGCACGAGCACGGCCGCGCCCGCCGTGTGCGGCGAGGCCATCGAGGTGCCGTCGACGTGCGCGTAGTTCGGCGTCCCTTCCAAAGCGCCGATGGCGCCGAGCAAGCTCCCCGGCGGGACGGCCGCGAGCACGGCCACGCCCGGGGCAGACACGTCCGGCTTCACCTGCCCGAAGCCGCGCACGGGGCCGCGCGAACTGAAAGATGCCATGTCCGGGCTGAACGAACCCGGCGTCGCGCTCACCTTCACCTTCTTCGCGGAAACTGTGCCGGCCGCGTCCGAGCCGATGATGGACTTGAGGTACTCGCCGTTCGCCTTCGAGATGCCGAGCACGGGGATAGTCGAGTGGTAGACGCTCACGCCCGAAAGCTCCCCGTCCACGTTGTTGTAGATGACGGCGGCCACGGCGCCCGCGGCCGCGGCCTGCGCCGCCTTGTTGACGAAGACGCCGGTGCCCGCGGCGCCCGCGTCCACGGTGCTCCCGCGCGCGATGAGCGCGACGCGGCCCGCGACCGACGCGGGGAACTGGTTGGGGGTTTCACCCAGGCCGCAGTAGACGTAGTTGTTCTGGAAGTTCGCGGGCACGCCCGCGCTTCCGTCCAGCAGTTCCGCGTGAATCCCTTGCAGGTCGCCGACCACGTCCACCTCGAACGCCGACGCGGCGTTGCCGGGATGCGCCGTCGCGCCGACCGAGATGACGTGCCGGCCCGCCGCCGGGCTTCCGGTCGTCCCGTCCGCGGGGCCGGAGTTGCCCGACGCGGCGACGACCGAAGCGCCCGCGAGCGCCGCGTTGCTGCACGCGACGGCGGTCGGGTCGTCGGGGCCGCCCGAGCCGCCGAGGCTTAAGTTGATGACGTGCGCGACCGGCTTCGGCTGGCCCGTCAGCGAGAAGGGGGACATCGCGTCTTCGAGCGCCATGATCGTGTTCGAAGACTCGCAGCCGCCGATGGGCTGCACCTGGCTGACCGTGGACTTGATGTCGCTGCACACCTTGTAAGACATCAGCTTCGCCTGCGGCGCGACGCCGTGGAGGCGGATGTCGTCGGCCGTGTTCGGCAGGCCGTCCGGCCCCGGGTGCTGCGCGAGATAGCCGGCGGCCGTCGAGGCGACGTGCGTCCCGTGGCCGAAGCCGTCCTCTATGCCTACGTCCGCGAGCGGCAGGTAGTAGACGACCTTCTTGTTCGTCGGGACGGAGGCCGAGGCGGGCGCGACGGCGAGGCGGGGCGGGGTCGGGTCGCCGCCGAACATCGGGTGCGTCCAGTCGATGCCCGTGTCGATGACGGCGAGGTACATGCCCTGCCCCTCGTAGCCTTCGCGCAGGTCGTCGAACTGCGAAAGCTCGGCGACGGCGCCGTAGACTCTCGGGGCCTCGATGTACTTCACGCTGTGGTCGAGCTGCGGGTAGAGCAGCGCGTCGGCGCGCACGCCCTTCACCTCGGGCATCGCCTTGAGCGCGGGCACGGCCGAGGCCGGCACCTTGAGCGCGAGTCCGTTGTAGACGAGCGTGTAGCGCAAAGAGATGTTGGCCGCGAGGCTCCCGTCGTAGTTCTTCACGCCCCGCGAGGCGAGCTGCGCGTTGACGCCGCGCGAGGCGAGCGCGGCGAGGAACTTGTCCTGCTGCGCGGCGAGCTGCGCGCGGTAAGTCTGTAGCTCTTCGGTCGAGACGGTGCGGCCCTGTTGTCTCGCGCGCGCCGAGTAGACGGCCGCGGGGTCGCCCTTCAGCTCGACGATGACCGTCACCGAGTCGGCGGCGACGGCCGAGGCGGTGCGGAATCCGGGGCCGGCGAAGGCGGCCAGCGCGAAGATGAGCGCGAGCAGAGCGACCGCGGCCCTACCGCGCGTGACGGCGAAAGTGCTCCTCTTGATGGCGGACATATTCGTTCTCCTCTCGACTCGCGCGGGGAGGCACACACCTTCCCGTCGGGCTGTGTGGTTGATGCTTTGCGGGTTCATGCGCCAACTTACACGCGGAGCTTAGCGCCGCAGGATTGAGGGAAACTTGAGGAAAACTTGAGGCGGATTTGCATCAGAGTCGTGGATTTAGTGAAGGACAGTTAACCACAGAGACACAGAGGCACAGCTTGAAGCAATAAGTCTTCAAGCTGTGCCTCTGTGTCTCTGTGGTTAACATCAGGCCGCGTTACTCACACCACGGAGAGGAGCGCGGCCCCTTCGCTATTGCAACAGGCTCACCTTGTTCAGCAGCGGGTTGACCTTGAAGGTCAGCACCTTCGGCTGAATCAAAGGCGGCGTCCCGGCCGAGCCCGTCGTCGAACTGCTCGTCGTGCCGCCGTCCGCCGAGCTTGCAGAGTCGCCGGACGCGCCCGCCCCCGAACTCGAACTGCTCTGCGCGTAGGCCGGGTCGGGCACGTGCGCGTAGACGACCGCGGTGAACTGGAAGAGCTCAGTCCCCGGGTTCGTGAACCGCAGGTGCTTCGAAGCACTCAGCTCGTTCGGCGCGAAGTCCGGGCCGAAGGTCGTCGAGTAGTCGAAGGCCGCCGGGCTTCCCGCTAAACCCGTCCCGCCGTTGTCGGCGTTCGCGACGCGCACGCGCCCGCTGCCCGACTGCACCGACGTGACGACGAAACGCATCGGCGCGTAGAGCGCATACGTCGAACCGTTCCGGAGCGTCTGGTCGAACTCCGACACGCCGTTGGCGAAGCTGACGGTGCCGTCCACGATGGCCGCCTGCACGAGCGAGGTCACGTCCTGCTCGACGCGGCGGTCGACGCGCACCGCCTTCGCGGCGCTCGGCGGGCCGGCCAGCAGTCCGTACTGGACGGGGTAGAGCGCGACGGCGCGGTACTGATATGTGCCGTTGCCGCGCCCCGAAACGTCGTACGCGGTCTGCGCGGCGTCCACGTCCGCGAGCGTCGTCCAACTTGCGCCGCCGTCCGCGGACTCCTGCACGCGCAGCTTCGAAGCCTGCGCGCCCGTCGAAGGCTTCGCGAAGCTCAGGCGGTACGCGCCGTCGATGTCGACGGGCGTCGTGTCGGCCACCTCGTTGCCGCTCACGCCGCCCATCGTCGGCGCGGCCGTCGCCACGGTCGGCGTCACCGCGCGCAGGTAGAAGGGCATGCGCAGGCGCGTGCCGTCCTCGTGCGTGGCCGTGACGTACCACTCGATCTGCGACGCGTCGGCGAGCCGCGCGCCGTTGACCGTGACGGTGACGTTGAAGCTCGCCGAGCGCCCCTGGAGCACGTCCACGTATGAGACGGGCTGGCCCGAAGCGTCTGTCAGACTCACGCGCACGTTCTGTCCGTCCACGCCGCGCACGTTGCTGACCGCGAGGTCGTACGTGCCCTGCCCGCTCTTAGAGATGTCGTAGACGCTGACCGTCTGCGTGAGCACGGCCGTGCCTTCGACGCCCGCGGTGGGCACGGCACCGAAGCTGTAGCTCGGGCTGAAGTCGGGGTTGCCGGGCGAAGTCCCGGTCAGAGGCCCGAGGCCCACGGCGAAGGAGCGCGCGGTCGGCGCGCCGCCCGTGAAGGGGCCGGGCGTGCCCGCGCCCAACAGCGCCCTCGTGTTCGCCGCGGCCGTCGCGTCGATGAGTCCCCCGCCCTGCTGGTTGATAGTCTGCGTGCCGTCGGCGACCGCGCTCCCGTCCTCGCGGCGGAGGTTGGTCGCGGTGTTGACGAGCGCCGCGCGAACCATCGCGGGCGTCCACGTCGGGTGCTTCTGCTTGACGAGCGCCGCGACGCCCGCCGTGATGGGGCACGCGAACGAAGTGCCCGAAGCCGACGTGTAGCCCGTCGGGTCCATCATGATCGCGTAGCCGACGCCGGGCGGGACGCCGACCGAGGCCGCCGCCTCGACGCCGCCCGCGCGCACGGTCGCCGAAAGAATCCCGACGCCCGGCGCGACCACGTCGGGCTTCACCTGCCCGAAGCCGCCGACCGGCCCCTTCGAAGAGAAGTCGGCCATGACGGGCAGGAACGCGTTGGCGTTGATGCGCACTTGATTAGGCGAGACCACGCCCGGCGTCGTCGAACCTGTTTGCGCGAGCAGGTACTCGCCGTTCGCCTTCGAGATGCCGATGGCGGGGATGACCGTCTTGCGCGCGGTGACGGCGCTGATCTCTCCGTCCACGTTGTTGTAGACGATGACGGCGACCGCGCCCGCGGCCGTCGCCAAGGCCACCTTGTTCGAGACGAGGCCCGTGCTCTGCCCCCCGGCCTCGACGGTGCCGCCGCGCCTGACGAGCGCGATCTTGCCGCTCACGGACGACGGGAACTGGTCGGGCGTGTCGCCCAGGCCGCAGTAGACGTAGTTGTTCGTGATGTCCGAAGCGACGGGCACAGAGCCGTCGAAGAGATACGCGTACATTCCAGAACGCCCACCCGCCCCGAGGTCGTCAACCGTGTTCGAGCCCGCGCCCGGGTCGTTGCTCGCGCCGACGGAGATGACGCGTCTGCCGGTCGCGGGCGAGCCGAGCGTGCCCTCGCCCGAAGGGTTCGCGGCCGTCGAGCTGCCCGAGTTGCCCGCGGCGACGACGACCGTTATCCCTGCGAGCGTCGCGTTGTCGCACGCGACCGCCGCGGGGTCGTCGGGGCTGGTCGACGTTCCGCCCAGAGAGAGATTGATGACCTGCGGGACGGGCTTCGGCAGGCCCGTCAGCGTGAAGGGCTGCACGGCGTCTTCGACGGCGAGGATGCTCGAAGCCTGTAGCCCCGTGCCCACGGCCGAGAGCGTCTTGTAGGCCATGATCTTCGCCTGCGGCGCGACGCCGTGGATGCGGATGTCGTCGGCCGTGCCGGGCAGGCCGTCGGGGCCGGGCGCTTGTCCGAGATAGCCGGCGATGTCGGCGGCGACGTGCGTGCCGTGGCCGAAGTCGTCGAGCGTGGTGCCGGTCGTCAGGTTCAGGTAGTAGATGACCTTCTGGTTGCGCGAGGCGAGCGCGGGGCCGACGCCGAACTGCGGCGGGGTCGGGTCGCCGCCGAACATCGGGTGCGTCCAGTCGACGCCCGTGTCGATGACCGCGACCGTCATGCCCTCGCCGTGGACGCCGCCCGTGTCGAGCGTGTCGAAGGCCGTGAACTTCGGCGGGTTGCCGTAGAGCCCTGGCGCGCGCACGTAATTCACGGCGCGGTCGAGCGCCGGGTAGAAGGGCGTCGTCTCGTGAACGGCGACGACGCCGTTAATCTTCTTAAGTAAGGGCACGGCCGCCTCGGGCACTTCGAGCGTGACCCCGTTGTAGACGTAGTTGAAGCGGAACTGGATGGGCGCGGTCACCTCGCCGTTCGGCGCGTTGACGCCCGCGACGGTGTAGGCGATGCCGGCCGCGGTCGCGCGCGTGAGGAAGGTCTCCTGCTCCGCGATGACGCGGCGGCGGTAGGCTTCGACGTCGAAGGCCTGGCCGGCGCTCTCGGCGCGGAACTTGGCGACGACGACGGGGTCGCTCGCAAGCTGCACGATGACGGTCTTGAGGGCCGCCCGCGCGCCGACCTGCCTGTTCGAGAAGGCGAGGAGCGACGCGACGACGACGACCAGGAGAATACTGACGCGGAGCAAGAGACGACGCTTCATACTTCACCTCCCTGGGTGACTCGGCGGATTTGGGCGGAAGCCCGACCGTGAGGGCGTCCGTCTTCCGTGAAAACGCAAGCTGAGTAAGACGTACGCCCTCCCTCACGGTCGGGCTTCCGCCACAGCCACGTGTGAGCTATTCACCGAACATCGTGACGATGAGCTTGACCATCGAAGGAACGAACTCGCCGCGCTTGACCGCGCGCGAGGGCTCGAAGCGCGGGCCGGGGACGGCGACGAACTGGCCGGGGCCGATCTGCCTGATCTCGGCCGGGTAGGCTTGCAGCAGGCCCTTGTCCAGGGCGAGTTGCACGTAGCCGCGCATGGCGCCGGGGATGTCCGCGCTGTCGGTGAGCGCCTTGCCGCCCGTCGTCACGGTCGTGTTCGCGAGCGGCTTCGCATCCTTGTCGAGGCGGAGCGCGCGCACCAGCGCGACGGCCTGCTCGAGCCGGCTGACCTGCGCCGCGCCGCCGAAGGTCGTCCCCGAAGTGCCCATCACGCCCTCCTTGCGGAGCGACTCGGCGAAGAGCGCCTCGGGCGTCCCCGTCGTGATGTCCGTGAAGCTCGGCCGGTTCGGGATGTACTGCGGAACCCTCGCGCCCAGCATCAGCGCGCGGGCCAGCTCGCTCCGCGTCAGCACGTCGTCGGGGCGGAACACACCGCCGTCGGCCGACATCACGCGGTCGTAGACGAGCCGCAAAGCGCCCACGCGCGTCGCGCCGTCGAGCGCCGAAACGTCCGCCACGTCCGCGGGGCGGTAGAGGTAGTGGCGCGTCAAAACGTAGAAGGGCTGTTCGACGACCTGGCCGAAGCCGACCAGACCCGCGGAGACTTCGACGGTGTAGTCGCCCGGCTCCGGGAATTCGAGCTTCACGCCCTCGCGCGCGCCGAAGAGGCCGCCGAGGTTGATGGCGTCGGAGCTTGCGACCGTCTGCCCGTTCCTCTTCACCGTCAGGCTCAGGTCGTTAAGGACGATGCGCGTGTTGTCGACGACGGCCTCGTCCTCGCCCGCGGCCGCGCCCCAGTTCAATTCGACGAAGGTGAAGCGCGCGTTGGCGGGGACGTTGACGGTGTAAGTCTGCGTGGAGTTCGGCGCGACGCTGCCCTGTATCAGCGGCGTGTCCACGCGGCCGACCGCGAGGCCCTTGCCCGTGAAGCCGAAGTTGCCGTAAGGCTTCGAAGGGTTCTGCGCGAGGTCGACGGCCGCGTGCACGTTCGCGAGTCCCGCGCCGACCTCGAACTCGTCGTAGGTGGCGAGCGGCGTGGCGGTGCGCACGAGCACGTCGCGCACGTCGTCGGGCGTCAGATTCTTATTGGCTTCGAGGATGTTGGCGACGATGCCCGAAAGATGCGGCGCGGCCATCGAGGTGCCCGAAATCTGCGTGTAGTTCGGCAGGTAGTTGGAAGGGATTTCCGTGTCGTCCGTCAGACCGTTCTCGGCGATGTTGGTCTTCGAGCGCGCGGCGATGATGGCGGCCGTGTTGCCCGCGCCGCCGCCCGTGCCCGGCGTCAGAATCGTCGGGTGGACGCTCTCGCTCATGAAGACGCCGCGCGAGGAGAAGCCCGCGAGCCGCCCGTCCTTCGTCGAAGCCCCGGCCGTCAGCACCCACGGCCACGGCGTCCAGCGGTTCTGCGTGTTCGGCGCGGGGCCGTCGTTGCCGTTGGCGAAGACGACGACGATGTTGTTGTCGTGCAGCGCCTTCGAGGCGACGTTGACGGGATGGTCGGGGTCGTAGTCGGTGGCCGAGTTGCCCCAGGAGTTGTTGACGACGCGGATGTTGTAGACGGTCTGGTTCGTCAGGATGTAGTCGAAGGCCGCGACCTGTCCGAGCACGAAGAGGCCGCCGCCCGACCCGATGCCGACGATGGAGGCGCCGGGCGCGACGCCCGCGTAGAGTCCGCCCGAGGCCAGCCCCGTCCCCGCGGCGATTGAAGCGACGTGCGTCCCGTGGCCGCCGTTCGTGTCGGAGTTCGGCTGGCCCTCGACGTAGGACGGCGGGATGATGCCTTCGAAGACGTTGCCGAGCGTGTTACTGCGGATGACAAGGCCGTCCTTGTCATTCATGTTCATGATGACGTTCTGAATGGTCTTGCCCGCGTTCGGGTTCGTGACGTTGTAGGTCAAATCCTGGTGCGTGCCGTCGACGCCCGAGTCGTTGATGGCGATGGTGATGCCCTTCCCCGAAACCGGCAGGCCGCCGTTGGCGCGCGTGATGTCGATGTCGTTGCGGAGGCGCTCGGTGCCGATGAGCGGGTTGCTCTGGTGGTCGTAGAGCTGGACGGGGGCGTTGAGGTAGATGGAGCGTAAGCTATCCCAGCCGGCCATCCTCTGAATCTGCGCGGCCGTGGCGTTGACGGCGACGACGGGCAGGCGGTTCATGCGGTAGCCGCCCTTGATTCCGAGCCCGAGCACCTGCGCCGCCTGCGCGTCGGTCACGCGCTCGCCCTTGAAGGTCAGCAGGACGCCGAAGAGGTCGTTCGGGCCTGCCGTCAAAAGCTTCGCCCTCAACTGCGCGTCAACCTTCGGCGCCGCCTGCGCGCTCACGGTGAACAGGACGCCGAGCGCGACCGCCAACAACAACCGGAAGAACCTTTGCCGCTTCATGACCGCCCTCCGTCTATTGATTCATTTGGTCATCGGTTCATTTGTTCATTTCTTAATTTCATTGAATCAATGAACCGATGAATCAATCCCCCAATCCCTTTTCCCGTTGGCGGTTCGGGTGGAGCCCCGTTCCCCCGAGGGGGCCTCACCCGAACCGCGCCCCGAACCGCGTGGCTGAAACCCGGCGCGGCTTGCCCTCCGCGCCGGCGCCCCGCGGCAAACCGTTACTGCACGACGAAGTCGGAACCCGTGGCCGTGTCGGAGCTTAAGAGCAGCCCCCCACCCAGCGCGCCGATCAGAATCTGCGCGTTGGCCGACGTGCCGGTCGAGGTCGTCCCGACGACGTTCGCCCCCGCGATGGCGTTGATGTTGGCGACCGCGACGCGGAAGATGATCTGGTTGCCGGAGACTTCGGCCGAGTCGGGCGCGCCGTCGCTGGTCTGGCTGTTCGTCCCGTTGGGGAGCTTCTCGAAGTGGCCGTACTCGTAGGCCATGCCCCCCGTCTCGGTCGTGTTGGCCGAGACGTAGACCGTGACGCCGTTGAAGACCGAGCTGACCGTCCAGGCGTTGTTCACCGTCCGGGCCGAGGCATCGCCGAGCGTCAGCGTGTAGACGATCTGCTGTTTGGCCGCGTCGTAGGCGAAGTCAACCGAGCGTATGTCCTGCGCGGCCGTGCCGAACTCGTCGTCCGATGGGTCTTGAATCTCGGGCGCGCCGCCCGTCGGAATGAGGTTGAATGGGTGCGCCACCGCGCTGAGGCCCATCGCCGAGCGCACCGCGTTGTGCGCGTCCACGTAGCCCGCGCCGACGACGCGCTCCTCGTAAGGCATCGGGTTCGCCGTCTGCCGCAGGATGGTCACCACGTCGTCAGGCGTGAGCAGGGGGTTCGCCTCGATCATCAGCGCGACGACGCCCGAGATGTGCGGGCACGAGAACGAAGTCCCCTGCGAGGTCGTGTAGTACGGCAGGTAGGCCGGCGGGATGGTCGTCAAATCGTTGCCGACGACGGGCACCGTCCCCAGAGTGTTCGTCAGGCCCACGCCGCGCAGGCGCGCGCTCTTGATGTCGACGCCGGCCGCGGTGATGTCGGGCCGCAGGTTGGGCGCGAGCGTCGGGTCGGCGGGCATGCCGGCCACGTCCGCGCCCGTGCCGTTGTCCACGCCGCGCGAGCTGAAAGACGCGGGGCTCCCGAGGCCCTGCTTCTCGCCCGCGGCGACCGAGATCGTCCAGGGCATCGTCGAGTAAGGGTTGATGGAGGTCGGCGTGTCGCCCGAGTTGCCGGCCGCGAAGACGACCGTGATGTTGCGGTCGTGCGACATGCGCGTCGCGACGTTGATGGGGTTGTTCGGGTCTAGCCCGTCGGCGCTCAGCGTGTCGCCCCACGAGTTGTTGATGACGCGGATGTTGTACGCGTACTGGTTCGCGAGCAGGTAGTCGTAGGCGCCGATGATGGCGACGCCGGGCAGGCCCAGCTCGTTGCCGGAGTTGACGCCGACGAGGTGCGCGCCCTTGGCGACGCCGCCGTAGAAGCCGCCCGACTGCTCGCCCGTGCCCGCGGCGACGGCCGCGCCGAAGGTGCCGTGGCCCGACTCGATGTCCGACATCTGCTGGTTCTCGACGTAGATGGGCGGGACGAAGCCGGTGCTGCTGAGGATGTCGCCGATGGAGTAGCCGACGCCGACGACGAGGCCGCCGTCGCCCACGGTCGTCTCGGAGAGCGGCTGGATGACGTTCTGGACTGTCTTCTTGCCCCAAGCCAAGTCCTTGTGCGTCGCGTCAAGGCCGGTGTCGATGTAGCCGATGCCGACGCCCTTGCCGGTGATGGGGAAGCCCGGGTTCGAGCGGTTGTTCCTCGTCACCTGCTGGTCGGCCTGCATCTGCGGGACGCCGATGAAGGGGCGGCTCACGTTGGTGAAGGTCTTCATCAGGTGGTTCGCGTAGACCGAGGCGACGCCGGGCTGGCGGCCGACCGCCGCGAGCTGGACGGCGCTCATGTCGGCGATGACCATCGGCAGCTCGCGCATGGCGAAGCCCTTGGTGATGCCGGCGAGCTGGAGGCGCGAGAGTTCGGACTGCCCGGGCTTCTGCCTGTAGGTGATGATGACGGGCACGGTCGCGCCGGCCGGGTGCGTGGCGAAGAAGCGCGTGAGCTGCGAGTCAACCTTGACGGCCACGGCCGCCGACGCGCCGCCCGTCCGGTCGGGCAGAGTCGCGAGGCCGAGAACCAGAACCAGCGCCAACAGTAATGAAGCTCTCAACGTCGTCGTCATGGTCTTTATCCTCTTAGTCAAATAAGGTCAGTAAGGTTTGCCGGGTGGGCGGCCCGGAGGGTCACTCGTCTCTGCCAAGCGAGTCACCCTCCGAGCCGCTCGACTCGCCCGCGCCGCCCGTCCCGACTTCGGTTGGCGCAGGCGAGAGTCGTTGCGCTCAGTTGCCCGCCACGAAGTGCTGGCGGAAGTTGTCGAGCGCGTAGGCCATGAAGGCACGGGTCGTCGCGTCGCTCGCCTTCACGCGGGCCTTGAGCGTGGGCTGGAAGTCGAACGGCCCCTGCTCAAGCGTGTAGAAGGCCTGGAGCAGCCCCTTGTCGAGCGCGAGCTGCACGTAGCCGCGCATGGCCGAAGGGACGTCGGCGTTGTCCGCGAGCGCAATCGTCTGGCCGTTGTAGTTCACCGTCACGACTGAGCCGGCCTTCGCCTTCGCCTCGGCGTCGAAGCCGAGCGCGCGGACGAGCGCGACCGCCGTCTCAAGCCTCGTGACGTTGGCCGTCGGGTTGAATGTCGAGCCGTAGGCCGCGACCATGCCGGCCGGCGCGAAGCTGAAGTCGCGCAGCGTCGAGCCGTTGGCCGTCACCGCCTCGGCGATGGGCGCGAGGTCGGCCGAAACGTCCACGTACTTCGGCGCGGCCGAAGGGAACTGCCGGAGCGGCGTGTTCAGGTAGAGCAGCCGCGCGAAGTCGTCGCGGGTGACGAACGAGTCCGGGTGGAAGCCGCCGTCGGCGAGGGTGTCCATCTGGCGGTTCTTGAGCACCGTCTCGATCTGCGCCTGCGCCGGGTGGCCCTGGATGTCGGCGACGGGGTCGAGCGTGAACTGCTGCTGCGTGATCTTGATCTCGACCGGCCCCGGTGCCGCCGCGCCCGAGGTGGGCAAGGAGACTTCCGGAGCCGCCGCCAGGCCGCGCACGCCGCGGACTTCGACGAGCCACGGGCCGGGGGCGGGGTTCTTGACGACGACCTCGCGGCTCGGCGCATCCAGAATCGGGAGCGCGATGCCGGAGCTGTACTTCGTGCCGTCCGGGGCGGTGACGATGAGGCCGATGGTGTTGCCCTCGCCGTCTTCGAGCGCCGTGTCGAAGGTGGCGAACACGTCGAGCACGCTCATGCCGGCCTCGACGTTGAAGCTGTGCGCGTTCTGCGAGCCGGGGCCGGGCAGGCCCGCCGGGCTGTAGTCGATGTGCACCTGCTCGGGCGCGGGGCCGCCGACCGTGTAGTGCGCGTTAAAGGTGTAAGAGAAGTTGTTGTTCGCGCCGTACTTCTTCGAGCGGTTGAAGACCTTGTCCACGGCGGCGTAGGCGTTGACGTAGCCCGCGCCGACCTCCCACTCCTCGCGGCCGGGCATGCGCGACGCGGTGTCGATGAGAATCTGCTTGATCTCGTCGGGCGTGAGCGTCGGGTCGGCGTCGAGCATCAGGGCGACGATGCCGGCGACATGCGGCGTCGCCATCGAGGTGCCGGAAATCTGCGTGTAGTAGGGCAGGTAGCTGGGCGAAAGCTCCAGGTCGTCGGTCAGGCCGTTGGCGTAGGCGCCCGTCTTCGAGCGGGTCGAGACGTAGGCCGCGCTGAACTTCCCGGCGTTCGACTCGAACTCGCGGCCCGTGCCCGGCGCGGTCACGGTCGGCGCGTCGTAGTCGTTGTTCGTGTCGGAGTCGGCGAGCCGCTCCTCCCGCGGCGTGCCGCGCGAGGAGAAGGAGGCGAGCCCGCCCTCCTTCGTGCCGGCGGCGACCGAGACGACCCACGGCGCTTTGGCGTAAGGGTTCATCGTGTCGCGCCCCGGCCCGCTGTTGCCGGCGGCGAAGAGGACGGTGATGTTGTTGTCGTGCGCGAGCTTGGTGGCGATGTTGATCGGGTTGTCGGGGTTGAAGGCGCCCGAGCCGCCCCACGAGTTCGAGATGACGCGGATGCCGTAGAGCGCCTGGTTCGTGAGCGCGTACTCGAAGCCGCCGAGCCCGTTCAGGACGAGCAGCACCGCGCCCGAGCCGGTGCCGATGAGCTTCGCGCCCGGGGCCACCCCGCCGTAGAGGCCGCCCGACTGCTGGCCCGTCCCGCCGACGATGCCGGCGCAGTGCGTGCCGTGGCCGGAGCTGGTGTCGGTGTTCGGGATGTTCTCAAGCGTCTGGAGCGTCGTGAAGCCGGAGAGCGTGTCGGTGTCGGTCAGGAGCTGGACGTTCTGGATGACGTTCTTGCCGAGCTGGAGGTCGGGGTGCGTGGCGTCGATGCCGGAGTCGTTGATGACGACCGAGAAGTCGCCCTTGCCCGAGACGGGCAGGCCGCCGTTCTGGTTGATGAAGCCGCGGTCGGTCTTCAGGCGCTCGACGCCCACCAGCGTCCGCGCCTCCTTGTCGAAGTAGTGGAGCTGGTCGTTGAACCAGACGGAGCGCACCGAGGGGTTGCTGCTCAGCGCGCGAACCTGCCCGGCCGTCGCGACCGTGGCGACCATGCCGAGCTTGTTAAGGGTGATGCCCTTCGTGATGCCGAGCGCGCGCAGCGCGTCGAGGTGCGCGGCCAGGATGCCGCGTGTGGTGTTGAAGCTGATGATGACGGTGCCGACCTTCGCGTCGGAGGCGAGGCCGCTCAGTTTCGCCTTGAGCGAGGGGCCGAGCGTGGCCGCCGAGACGTTCGCGGCGGCGAGCAGAATGAGCAGGACGAGGACTGAGAACGTGGCAGAGACTTTTCGGAACATCGCTTTCAAATTTTCTCCTTAGAAGTCGGGACTCGAACTTTGGGATTCGGCTCGCTGAACTGCGTCAGCGTGGAGAAGATAGTCAAGACCGATTGAGCGAAACTTGAGCGCGGAGAAAATTTTTCGGCCCGGCGGGAGAAATTTTCGACCCCTTAGTTTTCAACAACTTAAGGCCGCTTGAGGAAAACTTGAGCCGCTTGAGGGCGCGGGCTTAAACCCCCGAGCACTTAGGGCGGGGGCAAAACAAAGCCGCGCCGCGGACGCATTGAAGCGTCCGCGGCGCGGCCCGAGGGGCGTCGGCCGTGGGCGTCTAAGTCTTCGGGCGGGAGGCCAGCTCGCGCCAGCTCATGCCCGCGCGCACAGACCCGCGGCCGGCGCTACCCCGGCGAGCGCACGAGCCGCGCGCAAGCGGGAGGAGTTGTTCGAGGGCCGAGCCTTCGAGCTGGCGGCCGCCGAAGCCGGCGCGAAGGTTAAGGCCGCCTAGCGCATCGGCCCGGCTTCTGCTAAGTTCCGGGCTACCGAACGAAGACAAGGGGGTTTTAAGTTGTGGCGGAAAGTGACGAGGGGCAGAACATCTCCGGGGGCATGAACTCGCTGCTCGACAGCAGCAGGTCTACGTCCGAAGCCTTCACCATCATCGCGACCGAGCTGATCGAGGTGAAGGCGATGCTGATGGCGCTCATCGACCTCCAGAAGTCCGCGCTCTACGCGTCGGGCGTCAACGAAGGTGAGTTGGAGACTCACGTCCGGAATCTCATCGAAGGCTACCGGCGGCGCTACCTCAAGGGGCTTGAGGGGCAGGTGCGGGAGGCCGCCGAGGAGCAGTAAGGGAAGAGATTGACGAAGCGAGAGGGCCGCAACGTCTTGCAGACGCTCGCGCGCGGCGCGCGTCTGCGCTGCCCCGCGTGCGGCGGGCCGGTGGTCTTCCAGGCGCCCTTCCGCGTCCGGCCCGAGTGCCCCGCGTGCGGCACGGTCTTCCAGCGCGAGGAGGGCTTCTTCGTCGGCGCCATCATGCTCAACGTCGTCACGACCGAGGCGGCGGTGTTGGTGTGGGCGGGGCTGTGCCTCCTGCTCTTCCCCGGCCCGGCGCTGCTCTGGCTCGTCTTCGCCGTCGCGCTCCTCTTCCCCGTCGCCTTCTACCACCACTCCTGGAGCCTCTGGCTCGCCGGCGACCACCTCGTCGAAGGACTCCCGCGCCGAGGCGACTCGCACGGGCGTTGACTTGAAGCACCGATGAAGCCCCCTACGCACGCGAAGATTCGAGCCGGGGCCGCGGCGACCGCGGCGCTGCTGCTGGGCGCGCCGCTGCTGGCGCACGCCTACGTCGGCCTCTTCACACGATACATGGCCGACGACTACTGCACGGCGGCGATCCTGCGCCAGGCGGGGCTGCTCGGGATGCAGAGGGCTCTCTACGTCGGCTGGTCGGGACGCTTCTCCTTCACCCTCGTCGTCGGTTTGGTCGAGACGCTCGGGGCGGGAGTCGCGGCCTACCTGCCGGCCCTCATGCTGGCCGCGTGGGTGGCGGCGCTCACGTGGGCGGCGGCGCAGTTCGGGCTGAGTCGGACGGCCGCACTCCTGCTCTCGGAACTCATCATCTTCGTCACGCTCGACGACAATACGGGCGGCGTCCATGAGGCGCTTTATTGGCAGACGGGGTCTCTGACCTACGTGCTCCCGCTCGTCATCCTCACGCTCGTCGCGGGGGGACTCGCGCGCCTCCACGCACGCGGGGCGCACGGGGTCGGCTGGCGGAGTCTCTCGCTCTACGGCGCGGCCGCCTTCTGCGCCGGCGGGTTCTCCGAGACTTTAGTCTCGATGCAGGCGGTCGCGCTCGCGGCCGCGCTGGCGGTCTGCCTGTGGCGACGGCGCGCGGACGAGGCGGCGCGCGCCGTCGCACGCGCGCTCTGTGCCGCGCTGCTCGGGTCTCTGCTCGCGCTCGCCGTCGTCGCGGCGGCCCCCGGCAATGCCGCGAGACGCGCGGCGCTGGTCGCGTCGCAGCACGCCGCGCCTTCGGCCCCACACGTCGCGCTGCTCTCGTCCGCCGAGGCCGCCGCAGCCTTCGTCTTCTACGAACACAACTACCGCGGCACCGCGCACCTCAGACTCGTCGCGCTACTCCTGCCGCTGCTCGCGGGCTTCTGCGCCTCCCGCCGCGAGGAAGGCGCAGGGCGCGCGTTCCTGCTCTGGGCCGTCCCGGCCGTTGCGTTCGCGGCCGTCGCCGCGTGCTTCGCGCCGGCCTTCTACGTCATGTCGCGCGAGCCGCCGCCGCGGGCGCTCGTCGTGCCGCAGTTCGTCCTCGCGTCGGCGCTCGCCGCGTGGGGCCACCTGCTGGGCGGCGCGCTCCGGAGGACTCACGCGCCGGCGAAGCGCGTCAGGGTCTTGTCGGCGGCGCTGGCGGCGGCGCTGTTGATGGTGGCCGCGGCGCGCGCCGCTTCGGTGACGCTCGGGCAGGCGGGCAAGGGGCGCGGGCTCGCGGCCGTGTGGGACAGGCAGGACGCGGAGATGCGCGCGGCCGTCGCGCGAGGCGAACGGCGGCTGACCGTCCACGTGCTCTACAACCTCGGCGGGACAGACCTGATGACCAACGACCCCGCCTGGTACGTCAACAAGTGCGTCGCGGACTACTACGGCGCGGAGTCGGTCACGGCCGTCCCCGGCGGCGAGGGCAGCCGCGTGATGTTTGATCTGGAGAGGTGAACGGGGCGCGTGAATTTAGACGGACATCCCCGGCCGCGAAAATCACATCTTTGAAGCCGAGCGGCACGTACATGTCAGTCCCTCGCCGGTAAGAGCCGTCCAGCGTCGTCTCCCCGTGCCCACGACCTGACCAGCCTTTCGGAGGACGTATGCCCACATCAACCCGCGAAATCCCGCGCCCCGTCTACAGCCTGTTCTTTTCACTCCTCCTGCTCGCCTTCTGTCTGCCGCCCGCGCGGGCGCAGGCGCAGGAGGGCGCCTCGACCGCGGCCGCGGCGCGCACGCGCTACCTGTCCGAGATGGGACTCATCCCCGCCTCACGCTCCGTCGCCGTCGAGGAGTTCGTCAACTACCACCGCCACCAGATCGGCCGCCCGAAGGCGGGCGAGGCCGTCCACATGGACGTGCGCTGGGGCAACGACCGCGTCTCCGGCGCGAACCCGGAGGCCGTTTTGCAGATCGGCTTCAGCACCGCGCTCGCCTCCGACCGCCAGCAACTGCCGCCCGTCAACCTCGCGCTCGTCATCGACAAGAGCGGCTCGATGGCCGACGCCGACAAGCTCTCGAAGGTCAAAGAGGCGCTGCTCACCTTAGTCAACCAACTGCGCCCGACCGACACGCTCTCCATCGTCGTCTTCGACTCCGAGGCCGCGGTGCTCAGGCCCGCGCGCGCCCTCGGCGACCGCGAGGAGGTGCGCGGGCTTATCCGCTCCATCCAGCCCGGCAGCTCGACCAACATGCACGCCGGCCTCATGCTCGGCTACCAGGAGGCGCTCAAGCACCTCAACCGCGAGGGGGCGAACCGCGTCGTGCTCCTCACCGACGGCATCGCCAACCAGGGCGTGACCAACCCCGGGCAGATCGCGCGCGACTCGCTCTCCTACAACGACCGCGGCGTAGACCTCTCGACCATCGGCGTCGGCCTCGACCTCAACAAAGACCTGCTCCGCGAACTCGCCAAGAGCGGGCGCGGCCTCTTCCACTTCGTCGCCGACGCGCAGGACATCGACAAGGTCTTCCTCAAGGAGGTGCAGAGCCTCGTCGCGCCCGTCGCCAGTGAGCCGAACCTCGAGGTCGAGTTCGGCCCCGGCCTCGAGCTGGCGCAGGTCTATGGCTACGAGCCCGAGCGCACCGCGAACGGTCTGAAGATCAAGCTCGACAACATGAACCAGGGGCTCACGCAGGTCGTCCTGCTGCGCTTCAAGGCGCGGCCGCGCACCGAAGACTCCCCAAGCCCTTCCGTCCGCGTGAACTTCAGCTACTACGACCTCGGGCAGAAGCGCCGGGTCACGAAGGGCGAGGAGGCTTCGCTCTCGGCGGGCGCGGGCGACATGCTCCGCGACCCGGAGGTCGGCAAGAACTTCACCATCGCCCAGCTCGCCCAGGCCATCCGCGACATGGCCGAGGCGGTCGAGGCCCAACACTTCAAAGACGCGGAAGGGATCATCGACGCCGCCGTCGCCCAGACCCGGCGGCGCTACCCGCACCTCGAAGACGAGGACATCTCCCGCACCCTTTCCATCGCGCAGAAGTACCAGGAGCTAGTCAGGAAGTACAACCAACAGGCAGAAGCCCGACCGTAAGGGAGGGCGTACGTCTGACAAAGTAAGGCGGGAGGATGAGAGACCGCGTGTCTCTCATCCTCCCGCCTTTAATGTTTCGCCGACGCCCTCCCTTACGGTCGGGCTTCTGCCTTGCGGCCGGCGCGGCGCTCTTCGAGGACTTCCCAGGCTTCGCGGGTGCGGTTGTAGATGCCGTCGGCGTCGAGGCCGTACTTCGCCAGGAGCAGCTTCGGGTCGCCGTGCGTGACGATGCGGTCGGGGACGCCCATGCGGACGAGGCGGACGGCGTCGAGCAGCCCGTTCTCCTCCAGAAGCTCCGCGACGGCCGAGCCGAAGCCGCCCGCCAGGTAGGCCTCTTCGACCGTGACGATGAGCCGCTTCGTGCGCGCGAGCGCGAGGAGGAGTCCCGCGTCCAGGGGCTTCACGAAGCGCGCGTTGACGACCGTCGTCTCGACGCCCTCTTTCGCCAGGTGCTCGGCGGCCGCGGCCGCCGGGTGCACCATCGAGCCGTAGGCCACAATCGCCACCTCGCCGCCGTCGCGCAGAATCTCCGCCTTGCCCACCTCCAACAGACGGGGCGCGCGCTTGATGTCGGCGCCGACGCCGTTGCCGCGCGGGTAGCGCATCGCGGCCGGCCCCTCGGTCTCCAGCATCGTGTACATCATGTCGCGCATCTCGCCCTCGTCCTTCGGCGCCATCACCGTCATGTTCGGCACGCCGCGCAGGTAGGCGATGTCCAGGAGGCCGTGGTGCGTCGGGCCGTCGCCGCCGACGATGCCGCCGCGATCCATGCAGAACTTGACGTTGAGGTTCTGCAGGCAGACGTCGTGCACGATCTGGTCGAAGGCGCGTTGCAGGAAGGTCGAGTAGATGGCGCAGACGGGCTTCAACCCTTCGGTGGACATGCCCGCGGCGAAGGTGATGCAGTGCTGCTCGGCTATCCCGACGTCGTAGGCGCGCTCGGGGAACTTCTCCAACACCTTGTCGATGCCCGTCCCGTCGGGCATCGCGGCCGTGAGCGCGACGACCCGCTGGTCGCGCTCCATCAGCTCGCACATCGTCTGCCCGAAGACGGCCGTGTAGGCCGGGGCCGGCGCGCCCGCCGACTTGACGGCCGCGCCGGTCTTCAAATCGAACGGGCCGGTCGCGTGCCAGGCGTAGTAGTTCTTCTCGCGCGCGGGGTAGCCCTTCCCCTTCTGCGTGAGCGCGTGGACGATGACGGGCGAGTCCTTGACCTGCTTCGCCTCCTGCAGCGCGCGCACGAGCGCCCGCGGGTTGTGGCCGTCCACGTAGCCGATGTACTTGAAGCCCAGCTCGTTGACGAGCGCGCCCGGCAGCACGGCCGCCGCGATGGCGTCCTTAACCGTCTTGGCCGCGTGGTAGAGCCGCTCGCCGAAAGAGGGGATGTCGTGCAGGAGGTCGCCCACCTCGTCCTTGAAGCGGTGATACCCTTGCGCCCCGCGGATGCGGTTCAGATAACCCGTGAGCGCGCCGACGGCGGGCGCGATGGACATCTCGTTGTCGTTGAGGAGGACGATGAGGCGCGTCCTCAGATGTCCCGCCTGGTTGACGGCCTCCATCGCCATGCCGCCCGCAAGGCTCGAGTCGCCGATGACGGCGACGACGTGATGGTCTTCGCCGCGCTGGTCGCGCGCGACGGCCATCCCGAGGGCGGCCGAGAGCGAGGTCGAGGCGTGGCCCGCGCCGAAGGTGTCGTACTCAGACTCGTCGCGCCGCAGGAAGCCCGAGATGCCGCCGTACTGCTTGACGGTGGGAAGAAGCTCACGCCGGCCCGTCAGGATTTTGTGCGCGTAGGCCTGGTGCCCCACGTCCCAGACGAGGCGGTCGCGCGGAGTGTCGAAGGCGTAGTGCAGCGCGACGGCCAGCTCGACCGCGCCCAGGGAAGCGCCCGTGTGACCGCCCACGCGCGACATCGTCTCCAGGATGTACTGGCGCACCTCGTCCGCCAACGGCTGCAACTGTTCGGGACGAAGACGGCGCAAGTCCGCGGGCGAGTCGATCTGATTTAAGAGTTTCATCGGCGCGTATTCTACTTTTTTATCGGCCGAGGTGGAAGCCGGCGCGTCTTAGGGAACGGCAGGCGATGTTCGTTAGGGAGCCTTAAGAAACTCAAGAGAGCACTCGACAGCGCCGGCAGCAAAAGGCCGTAAACCGTGAACCGTGACAGGAAGGATTAGATTCCTCTCGTCACGGTTTACGGTTTACGGCTTTTCAGACTTCTAAGACGAGTTTACCGAACTGCGCGCGGTCTTGCATGAGTTCGTGTGCGCGGCGCGCTTCCGCGAGCGGAAGGGTGCGGTCGATGACGGGGCGTATCCGGCCGCGCTCGACGAACTTCAAGGCGTCGAGCAGCTCGGCCTTCGAACCCATGAACGAGCCGAGCAGGTTGAGGTGGCGGTAGAAGACCTGCCGCAAGTCAGTCCGCGCGTCGTAGCCGCTCGTCGCGCCGCAGGTCACGAGCCGGCCGTCCTTCTTCAGAGACTGAATCGAGCCGGGCCAAGTCTCCGCGCCCGTGTGCTCGAAGATGACGTCGACGCCCTGCTTGCCAGTCAGACGCCGCACCTCCTTCGGCCAGTCCTCGCGCGTGTAGTCGACCACCTCGTCCGCCCCGAGTTCGAGCGCGCGCGCCCGCTTCTCTTCGGAGCCGGCCGTCGCGATGACGCGCGCGCCGCGCAGCTTTGCGATCTGGATGCCGATGGAGCCGACGCCGCTGCCGGCCGCGTGGACGAGCACGTCCTCGCCCGGCTCGACGCGCGCGCGCGTGACGAGCATGTGCCAGGCGGTGACGAGCACGAGCGGGAGCGCGGCCGCCTCCGCCCAACTCAAGCCCTTCGGCTTCGGGACGACGTTGACGCCGGGCGCGGCCACCAGCTCCGCGTAGCCGCCGTCGCGCCGGTAGCCGATGATGTCGTAGTGCGGGCACTTGTTGTCCGCCCCGCCCAGGCACTCGCGGCAGTGGCCGCACGAGACGCCAGGCTGCAAGACCACTTCGTCGCCCGGCTTCACCCAGTAGACCAGCTCGCCCGCCTCGCGCACGACGCCCGCCACGTCGTTGCCGAGGATGTGCGGCAGGGGAATCTCTATCCCCCGCAAGCCCCCGCGCGCCCACACGTCCAGGTGGTTAAGGGCGCAGGCGCGCACCTCGACCAGGACCTCGTCGGCGCGCACCCGCGGCTCCGGGCGCTCTTCGTAGCGGAGGACTTCCGGCCCCCCGTGCTCGTGGAAGACGACGGCTTTCATGTTGAATCCGTAGGCGGTAGGCAGATGGCAGTAGGCAGTTTGAAACCCGAGTCGGTCGAACCGCCCGGATGGCATCGTCAATCTTCGCTAGTGAAATCAACTGCCTACTGCCTACTTCTCTACCGGATAGACGAAATCCTTCTCGCGTTGCGAGGCGTGGCAGCCGAGGCAACTGCCCTTCTTCTGCCGTTCGATGATCTCGGACGCGTTGCCCTTCACGAGCAGAAACTCCCAGTCGCCGCCCGCGCGGTTGAAGCCCGCCGCGTGCTTGACCATGACGGCGAGCACCTGCGGCCCCTGGTCTTCCAGGTCGAAGAACATCTCGCGGACGATGACGGAGCCGACGGGGAACTTCGCCCCCGTCTCGAACGCCTTGCGGGCGGGGTCGTTGGCGTAGACGACGCCGAACGACTTCGACGATCCCACGGCGTGCCCTTCCTTCTCATCCGTCTTGTCACGCCTGGGCGGCGGGGCCGGGAAGAGCCCGTCGGGCCGGATGATGGTCTTGCCGCGCGAGATGGTAATGCCAGGGACGCCGCCGACGTCCACGAGAACCGTTCAACCCCCGGGCGACGCGAAGTTTACCGGCACGGGCGCCTTCGTGACGCGCGCCCACTCGCGGTAGCGTGAGATGTCCTGGAGCGTCGTGTCGTCCGCGACGCGCGCGGCGACCGACACGAGTCCCGCGGCCGACAGGACGGCCGCCGCGGCGAAGGCTTTCACGCGAATCGCTCTCATCGCTCGTCCCTCCGGCAAAGGGGAATGTTCAGGCGTTCAACGTGTCGGATGCGAGTTCCGCCGCGGGCGATGTCTCGGCCGCGGGGCCGGCGCCGTCGGTCTGCTGGCGCGCGTGGTAGGAGGAGCGCGTCAAGGGGCTCGACTCGACGTGCTTGAAGCCGAGCCCCAGCCCGACCTCGCGCCAGCCGGCGAACTCCTCGGGCGTGACGTAGCGCTCGACGGGCAGGCGCCGCGCGTGCGGTTGCAGGTACTGCCCGATGGTCATGATGTCGCACGAGACCGAGCGCAAGTCCCTCATCAACTCGACCACCTCTTCGAACGTCTCGCCGAGGCCGACCATGATGCCGCTCTTCGTCAGCATCCCGCGCCGCTCGCGGTCGCGGCGCGCCGCGGCGCGGCCGAGCAGCGTCAAGGTCTGCTGGTAGTTGGCGTCCGGCCGAACGCGCTTATAGAGGCGGGCGATGGTCTCGGTGTTGTGGTTGAGCACGTCCGGCTCTGCGTCGAGCACGGCGTCGAGGGCCGCCTCGTCGCCGTTGAAGTCGGGGATGAGAACCTCGACGCGGCACTCGGGGTTGAGCGCGCGCACCTGCCGGATGGTCTCGGCCCAGTGGCCTGCGCCGCCGTCCGCCAGGTCGTCGCGGTTGACGGAGGTGATGACGGCGTGCGCGAGGTTGAGGGTCTTCACCGCCTCGGCGACGTGGCGCGGCTCCTCTGGGTCGAGCGGGATGGCCTGCCCCTTCGAGACGGCGCAGAAGCCGCAGTGGCGCGTGCAGACGTCGCCGCCGATCATGAAGGTCGCCGTCCTGTCCGTCCAGCACTCGAAGATGTTGGGGCAGCGCGCCTCCTGGCAGACCGTGTGCAGGTTCAGGTTCTCGATGAGCTTCAGGACGTAGTTCTGGTTCGAAGGGTCGCCGAGACGCACCTTCAGCCACTCGGGCTTCGGCCCGCGCGGGGGACGTGTCGTCGGGGGGTTGTTCAGGACGCGAAGCTCGCGGCTCAAACTCTTTCTCCTTATTCGACTACCTGGCTATGCAACTTTGAATACTCGATTATTCGACTGGGCCGATTTTAACACCCGGCCCGGCCTTTGTCGTGCGGCGCAGGGGCGCGAAAAATGTGTTGCGCCGCGCGCGCGCCGTTTAGTAGATTCGAAGTGAGGGGTTGCGCGCGGCGCGCCCCCTCGACTCACGAGCAAGCCTTGGGCCGTCCCCTTCTCCCGCGCCGCGTCAAGAACTCTCACCTCCGAAGGAGCCCGGACGAAATGACTAGCGTGAAGTGCCCGGCCTGCGGGCTGGTCGATTGGAACGTCGGCGACTGTAAGCGCTGCGGAACCTCACTCGTCGGCCTCGACGCCGACGGCCGCGACCACGGCGGCGGCTACTTCCCGGAACAGTTCGAGGGACGGTCTGTGGGTGCCGCGCGCGCCGTCGTCGCCGTCTGCGCGCTCTTCGCCGTCGGGCTGTCGGCGCTCGGCATCCTCTACCTCGCGCACAAGCCTTCGAAGCCGCAGTGGTTCTGGAGCTTCTACCGCAACAACCCCACGCCCAACGAAATCTTCGCGCACAACCTCGAAGTGACCGGCGGGGCCGCGCGCGCCAGGAAGCTGCGCAGCTTTAAGGCCGAGGGCAAGATTACCTTCACCGACGGCGAGACGGCGCAGATGGTGCGCGCGGCCGGCGGGGTCGTGACGCTCGTCATGCACGCCAGGGAGCCGAACAAGGTCGAGACCGAGATCGAGATCGGGGCGGCGGGCGAATCGGCCACGCCCTTCCCGACGCCGCCGCCGTCCCTTTCGAACTTCTTCCACCCGGCCGCGCCGAAGGTCAGGGTGACCATCCGCCGCGGCTTCGACGGCGCTCGGGGCTGGGAGTACGTCGAGCGCACGATCCTCACGCCCGGCTCGACCGTCCCCATCAAACAGCACAACACGCGCGAGCTGCTGGGCGAAGAACTGGAGCAGGTGAAGCGCTCCTCGATCATGGACATCACCCCGGCCGAGGGCGAGTACGCGGGGGTCAGGCTCGTCGAGCGCGTGCCCGTCACGTGGGGCACGCAGGGGCAGGCGTTCCCTACGGGCGTCGTGTTGGTGGACGAGGAGCTGCGCGGGCACGAGGCTTACGTCGTGAGCGGCGTCAACAAGGAGGGCAAGGAGGAGAAGCTCTACTTCGACACGCTGACGGGCCTGCTGCTGCGCGCCGACTTCGGCGAGGTGAAGGTCGGCGACGAGACCGTCCAGATGGACTGCGTCTTCGGCGACTACAAGGAGGTCGGCGGACTCAAGCTCCCGCACCGCTTCTACTTTAATGACGGCGAGGAGTCGAGGTCGGTCACCGTCGAGAAGTACCTCCCGAACGAACCCATCCCCGACTCGACGTTCGAGATGCCCGAGTAGTCGCTTCGCCTTTCAGGCCATCGTCGGATGGATGAAGCGTGCGAGCGCCTCCGCGTCCACGTTGCCGCCGGAGATGACGACGCCGACGCTGCCGACGTCCTCCGGGAGTTTACGGAAGAGCGCGGCGGCGGCCGCGACCGCGCCCGTCGGCTCGACCAGAATCTTCAGGCGGAAGAGCAGGAACCGCATCGTCTCGACGATCTCGTCGTCCGAGACCGTGAGCACGTCCTCGGCGTTCTGTCGCAGCACGGGGAACGTGAGCGCGCCCGGCGTCTGCGTGCGCATGCCGTCGGCGACCGTGGGCGGCGGCGGAATCTTCACCCGCTCGCCCTTCAGAAAAGACTGCCGCGTGTCGTCTGAGAGTTCCGACTCGACGGGGAAGCAGCGCACGCGCGGGTTGAAGTCCTTCGCCGCCGTGGACGCGCCCGCGAAGAGGCCGCCGCCGCCGCAGGGCGTGAGCAGCGCGTCGAGGTCGGGCACGTCTTCGAACAGCTCCAGCCCGGCCGTCCCCTGCCCCGCGATGATGTAGTCGTCGTCGTAAGGCGGGACGACGACCAGCCCTTCCCTCTCCGCGATGCGCCGCGCCACCTCCTCGCGGTCTTCGCGCTGCCGGTCGTAGTGGACGACCTCTGCGCCGTAAGCTCTGGTCGCGTCGAGCTTGGCGCGCGGCGCGTCCGTCGGCATCGCGATGACGGCCCGCACCGAGGCGTCGCGCGCGGCGAGCGCGACGGCCTGCGCGTGGTTCCCCGAAGAGAAGGCGACGACGCCGCGCGCGCGCTCCCCAGGGGAGAGGGCTTGAATCCGGTTCGTCGCGCCGCGCATCTTGAAGGCGCCCGCGCGCTGGAAGTTCTCGCACTTGAAGAAGACGCGGCGGCCGGCGGCCTCGTCGAACGTGCGCGAGGTCGTGACGGGCGTGCGGTGCACGAGAGGCCCGATGCGCTCGGCGGCCTCGCGAATAGAGTCGATGGTTGTCATGCCGAGATCGTTACGGTTCTCTCTTCTTCGGGCGTGGACTCGAAGACTTCGGCGAAGCGCGCGACGACGCGGTCTTCCACTTCGCTTAACGAAACCTCGCTGCCGAGCAGCTCTTTCATGGAGGTGACGGGCTCGCCCTCGCAGGCGACGATGAGGTTGAAGTAGGAGAGGTCTGTGTTGACGTTGAGCGCGAAGCCGTGGGTTGTGACCCAGCGCGCGATGTGGACGCCGATGGCGGCGACCTTGCCGCGCGCGGTGTGGACGCCCGTCAGGCCCTCGACGCGGAACGCCTCGATACGGTAATCCGACATCACGCGGATCAAGACCTCTTCCAGGTCGCGGACGTACTTGTGCACGTCCTCGCGCTCGGGACTCAGGTTAATAATCGGATACCCGACCAGTTGGCCGAGGCCGTGGTAGGTCATCTTGCCGCCGCGGTTCGTCTCGAAGACCGCGACGCCGCGCGCGGCGAGCGCCTCGGGCGTGGCGAGGATTAAAGAGGGCGTGGCGCGGCGGCCGACCGTGAGGACGTGCGGGTGTTCGACGAGGAGCAGCGTGTCCGGCTCGCTGCATTCGCGCACCAGCCTTTCGGTCTCCTTCTGGACGCGGTACGCCTCGCCGTACTCCGTGCGGCCCAGGCGGCGAACTCTCAGTCTTCTCGCGTGCATCGCAATATGCGTTACTGCTACTCTTCCCCTTCGGCCACATTGTAGCAGAGGCCAAATTCAAAAACTTCGGGAGGAAGGAAACGTGAAACCGCTCATCGCCAAAGCGGCCGTGTGCCTGCTCGTAACCCTTTCGGCGGCCGCGCCCGCGCCCGCGCAGACGCGCACGCGCCGCACCGCGCCGGCCTCTTCGCAGAGGAGGAAGACGACGCCCGCGACGCGGCTCGACCAGACGCGCTTCAACGCGCAGCGGCTCGAACTCGCCGGACTCTCGAAAGACCTGACGCGCTTCCTCTACCTCTACGGGAGGCTCTCGAAGGACTTGGAGTTGACGGCCGGGCAGTCCGGCTCGGCCGACGCGGCGAGCCAGGCGAAGGCCGGACTCATCCGCAGCATCGGCGACATGCGCGACCGCCTCGACCAACTGGAAGGCCACTTCCGCTTCGAGGAAGGTCTGCGGACGCAGTTCCAGACGCTCCAGGGCGTCTCGGCCAGCGCCGAACAGGCGGCACAGGCCGCCGGCGCCAACCGCTTCGACCAGGCCGGCCGGATTCTGCTTGAGGTGGCGAATAAGCTGACCGACGTGCTGCTCGAAATGCAGTGAGAATGGGTGTTGGGTGTTGGGTGCTGGGGAAGAATCGCTTTTCCCCAGCACCTAACACCCAACACCCAACACCTGTTTTCAGCCTTTCTTGAAGTACCCCTGCCGGGCGCGGATGCGTGCGTCGGGGCGGGCGGGGGTCGAGACCTTGATGCGGAGGAACTTGCCCGCGGTCGCCTGGTTGTTCGAGAGGTATTGAAGCAGGTACTGCGCGCGCAGCTCGGCGGCGACCTGCCGGAAGATGGGGTCGAGTTCTGAGTTTTGCGTGGGGATGAAGGCCGTGCCGCCGGTGGCGTCGGCCACGCTCTGCATGCCGGTCTGCGCGCGCATGCTGATCTCGTTGAGGCGCACTGAGGGGCCGCCCGGGTTGATCGAGTAGAAGACGGCGTCGGCGCCCTGCACGGCGCGCTGCACGGAGGCGACGGCGCGCTGGTGGCGCGACAGGAGGTCGCGGCGCGCGGCGGCGCGCTCGCCGACGGGACGCGTGGCCTCCTGCGCCTCCTCCTTCTTCAGCGCCTCGTACTCGGCGACGGACTGCTCGCGCACGGCGTTGCTGAAGTTGTCGTCGCCGTCGGTGACGGCGAGGATGACGCGGCGGTGGTTGCCCGGCGCGTTGTCGGCGAGGTACTTCGCCGCGAAGGTCACCGTGTCGTAGAAGGCCGTCGGCACCGCGCTCGTCGCGGCCGGAATCTTCAAGGTCGTCGCGGCGGCGGTCGCGGCCGGCGCGAGCGGCCGGACGAGCACGGGCTTGTCGGCGATGGTGACGACGGCCGCGCGGTCGGCGGGCTTCATCACCAGTTGCAGGAAGCGCGCGGCCGCCTCCTGCTGGCGCGTGAAGAATTCCGGCCCCATCACGCTCGAAGAGATGTCGAAGAGGATGACGATGTCGAGCGGCACCTCCTCGGCGGTGCCGACCGTCTGCAGCTCCTGCCCGCGCCCCTCCTCTTCGAGGCGAAAGTCCTCCTTCTTCAAACCCTGCACGGCGTTGCCCTCGGCGTCGGTGACGGCGACGGGCACGACGACGAGGTTCGACGTGACCTTCACCACGTCCGTCTCGTCGAGCGTGTCTTCGACGGGTTTCGGGGTCGGGGTCGGTTTAGGCTTCGGGGTCGGCGTGGGCGGAGGCGGAGGCGCGTCCTCCTGCGTGACGGGCACGTTGATGATGGCGGGCGTTGGCGTGGGCTTCGCGCGCTGCGGGAGGCGCGGGACGACGACGGGCGTCGGCCGCGGCCTCGCGTTCGTGTTCGTCGCCTTGCGCGTCTGCGCGCCCGCCGCCGCGACGGCAGCGAGCGCGCACGCCGCCAGCGCCAACGTCAGCCCAAACCTTCTCGCCGCCTCGGGTAACCGAAACACTGTGTGACTCCTCGTATGGAAGAAGGGGTGTTGGCCTAGTTGCCGCCGGGGTTGTCCGAGCTGGGGCGCGTCATGTTCGGCCCGCCCTGGATGAGCCCGCGGTTGACGAGGACTTTGACCTCGACGCGGCGGTTCTGCTCGCGCCCCTCGCGCGTCGTGTTGTCCGCGACCGGCTGCGCCTCGCCGTAGCCGTACGGCGTCACGATGCGGCGCAGCGGGATGTTGTGATTCTCGACGAGGTAGCGGATGACCGCGTCGGCGCGGCGCTGGCTCAGCTTGCGGTTCGCCTCCGTCGAGCCGTCGCTTGAAGCGAAGCCGCTCACCTCGAGCACGTAGCCCTTGGCCTGAAGGGCCTGCTGCGCGATCTGGTCGAGCTTCGACTTGCTGTCGGGCGAGAGCACGGCGCTGCCGACTCTGAAGAGGATGCTCGTGTTGTTCTGCACCTGGTAGTCGTCGAGCGCCGAGATACGCTCGTTGGTGGCGTTGACGCCGTTGACGGCCATGTCGGCCGTCTCCTGCGCGGCCTTGGCGCCGCCGCGGGCCGCGTTCGAGACGGCCGCGAGCTCATCCAACTGGCCCGACAGGCGCTGCGCGTTCTGCTCGACCTGGCCGATGCGCCCCTCGGCCTGACCGACGCGGTTCTCGACCGGCGTCACGTTGGCCTCGACCGTGCGCGCCGTGCGGAGGTCGCCCTCCTTGAAACGAATCTTCTCGGCGACGAGGTTGGTGCCGTCGCCGCGCCCCTCGACTTCGAGGTTGAGGCCGCGCAGGATGGCGGTCACGCCGTAGTTGGTGCCGCCGCGCAGGAAGCCGCCGTCGGTCTTGATGCTCGTCGCGTTCGTCAGCGTGACGGTCGTCTGCACGCCGTTGGCATCCTGCATGACGAAAGAGTCCGGGTCGCGGCGGGTCACGACGCCCTTGATCTTCATCTTCTGGCCGGAGGCGACGGTGCGCGTGTTGCCGCCGCCACTGTTACCTGCGTCCTGCGCCAGCAGTGCCGGCGCGGCCGCCAGCGCCAGCGCGAAAGTCAGCGCGATCAATCTTACGCTCTTCGAAACGTTGCTCATGTTTGTCCTTCTCCGTTCGTGCGAAAGTCAGTCGGGAAACTTCGCGCGCCCCGCGTAAAGCCCCTCCGAAAATATCCGCTTGCGAGGTTGTTCTCTCCGCATGTTGACCGTTTGGTTTCGGATTCTGTGCGACTGCGGAAAGCAAGTCAAGCAGTTTGACTAAACCGGGGCCGAAATTGGTTGCGCCCGAGCGATTTATTATTCAATCGCTACGTCTCCGCAACAATCAGGCGGCCGAAGGGCACGGCCCCCCGACGCAACACGCACATAACATCCGGGCACGCGCGCGCGGCCCATACGCGGCACCCGGACACGATATCGTGCCGGCAGAACCGTTTCATGACAGCGGCCGGGCGAGAGGTCAAAACAGACGTCTTGTCTAACTCACCTGCCTGTAATCTTAAGGGGAACCGGCCCCGAAGAGGGCGCGGCGGCACGGCCTTTGCGAAAGTACGAAGGGAATAACTTTTACCGCAACGGAGATGTAATGAACGTGAACGCTCGTCATAACGGTATCAGGGTGTGGCCTCACCTGACGTTAATCTTTCTGGCCTTCGCGGCGCTCGGCGCGGGCGCCGCCGCGCTCTGGATGCGGCACGAGCCGAAGGCCGAGGCGTTCTCGGTGCCGCGCGCCGCGCGCGTCGAGCGCGTGGACGGACAGGTGGGCCTCGGCCGCGACCTCAACGGCGGCACGCGTGACGAAGAGCAATGGGCGGAGCTGACGCCGAACACTCCCGTCACCGTCGGCGACCGGCTCTACGCGCGCGACGACTCGCGCGCCTCGCTCGCGTTCACGGGGCGCAACTTCGCCACCATCGACCCGGACTCCGCGCTCGACGTGGTCGCGCTCTCCGACCGGCGCACGCAGCTCGCGCTGCGCGAAGGCTCGGCCATCTTCGACATCGGCGCGCTCGCGCCCGACGAGATGTTCGAGGTCGCGACGCCCTACGGAGCCGTCGACTTCCAACAGCCCGGCCTCTATCAAGTCGGCTACAACGACGACGGCTCGGCCTTCGTCTCCGTGCTGAGCGGCCTGGCGCAAGTCGTCGGCCTCGCGGGCAGCGGTCAGATCAGTAAGGGCGAGATGTTGACTCTGCTCGGCCAGACGGCGGCGCAGGTCGCGCTCTCGCGCCTGAGTCCCGGCTACGCGGGCGGCCTCGTGAATGATTACTACGGCTACCGCTATCCGAACTCTTACGACGGGCGTTACGCGGACTACAACGCGTACCTGAACGACCCTTACTACTACGACCCTTCCAGACGCTACGCGAGCTACCAGTACGTGCCGGCGACGGTGCCGGGCGCATACGACCTCGACGCTTACGGCGACTGGCAGAACCTGAACGGCTACGGCTACGCGTGGAGTCCGCGGGTGGATCAAGGCTGGGCGCCGTACCGCGACGGCTACTGGATGATGGACGACCCGTACGGGCTGACGTGGGTCTCGAACGAGCCGTGGGGCTACGCGCCCTATCACTACGGCCGCTGGGTGAGCGCGGCCGACCGCTGGTACTGGGTGCCGGACTCCGTGAACACGCAGCCCGCGTACGCGCCGGCACTCGTGGCCTTCCTGCCTTCGACGGGGGCGAACGAGATCGGCTGGGTGCCGCTCGCGCCGGGCGAGCAGTACGCGCCGGCCTACTACGACGCGAACTGGCAGCCGCACTACTACGACGGCAGCTACGGCGTGCCCGACCGCGTCGCCAACATGAGCGTGCCGAACGGGGTGACGGTCGTGTCGGTTGACGACTTCGGGCGGCCCGTCGACCGGCGCTCAATCGCGCGTTTCGACCCGAGGGCTTTCGAAGGGACGCGGCCGGTGCTCGAGCCTTTCTCGAACGCACTGCTGCGGCAGGCTTCGCTCACGCACGCCGCCGAGCGGCGCGGCTTCGTGCTGCCGCCGGGCCTCGCGAAGAAGCTCGACTCGACGCAGGTCTACGCGAGCGCCCCGCCGCCGACGCCGAAGTTCCGCGAGGACTTCGCGCGCCGCTTCCGCGTCGAGGCGGTGCCCGACAAGGTGAAGCGCGAGAAGCTGAAGTTCGACGAGCGCCAGCAGCCCGCACAGGTCGCGGCGCCCGCGCGCGCGAACAGGCATGAGGAGAAGGCGGAGCAGCGCGCCGCACGAGGCCGCGACTTCGGGCAGCGTCCTCCGAGCCCCGAGAACGCGCAGGGCGAGAGAGTCGCGGCGGGCCGCGCCGAAGCGGCCGCGCGCGGCGAGCGCGAGGCGCAGGCGAGACAACAAGCGCAGGCGGCCCGCGAGCAACAGCGTGTTGCGGCGCAGCAGCAACGCGCCGCCGAGCAGCAACAGCGCTTCGAGATGCGGCGTCAGGCCGAGGGACAGCGACAGGCTCAACGTCAGGCCGCGCAGCAGGCGCAGCAACAGAGGGCGCAGCAGCAGATGGAGGCAATGCGCGCGCGTCAGGCACAGCAACAGCAGCGACGCGCCGAGCGCCCGCAGCCGCAACCGCGCCCCGTCATGCAGGCCCCGCCGGGCCAAGCGCGTAAGCAGCAGCAAGGCCCGCCCGCGGGCGGCGGTGGTGATGGTGGCGGAGGCCGCGGCCGGGGTGACGGCGGAGGCGGCGGTAAGGGTAAAGGTAAACACTAAACGACCGCCGTTCGGTTAAAGCAACGAGAAGCGCCATAGCGGTCAGTACCACCCGCGGTAGCGGGTGGCCCTTTGAGATATGGAGCATCCGTCCTGCAAAGGGCCACCCGCTACCGCGGGTGGTTCTGACCGTTATCGCCACACGGCTGTCCTCACCTGAACGCATTTCGCTATAAGCCTTTGGATTTTTTCCAGCGCGTCATGCGTTGGCAGCCGACGTGCTGCGCTGAATCCACTTCATCACGCGGGCCGTCCCGTTCATCACAAATTTTTCCGCGCCTCAATAACTCGCATCAAAGTGGTCAAGCCTGACGTAACGAGTAAAGGGGCGGCCGGCTTCGAATCTTCACACACCGGTAGTCGGCCGCGAAGGGGCATACATGACGAGCCTGTCAGCGACACCGATCCAGAGGGAACTGTCTCGCGCCGTCTCGCGGCGCGGGCCGAGCGAGTACCAGACGACAGCCTTGCGCCTGCTCACGCCGCCGGAGGAGGAGACGCACTCCGCGGCGCTGCCCGTGCTGGCGACGCCCGGCGACCTGCGCGAAGCCGTGCAGTACTTGAAGAGGAAGCCGACCGGCGTCTCGGTCGTCGAGGCGCTCGCCGACGCCAAGCGCCGCGTCTTCGAGCCGCGCAAGGTCGCGGCCTACGAAGCGTGGGGCGTCGTCGCGCGGCGCGGCGGGCGACTGTTCCTGACGCGGCGCGGGCGCGAGTTCGCGCGCACGCTCGAACCCGAGACGCGCGCCTACCGCACGCTGCTCGAATCGAACCCGCTCTACCGCGCGGCGCTCGCGTGGATTCAAAGACAGGGACTCGACCTCGTCACGTACGCGGACGTGGCCGCGTACCTGCAGGAAGAGTTCGGGCCGCTGCTCGAAGCGGCCGGGCCGAAGGGGGCGGAGGAGGGCGTCGTCTGCTTCTTCCACCTCTGCCAGGCGGCGGAGCTGGGCACGCTGACCATCGGCAAGCGCGGCCAGCCCGCGCGCATGCGCGTCGAGCGCGAAGGGCTGGACGAGTACGTCGCGGGCCGCGGCCCCGCGCGCGACGTGACGCGCGCGCGCGCGGAGTCGGACGAACGCGCGGGCGACGAAGAAGAGTTCGGCGACTCCCCTTCGCAGACCTGTCTCTTCGTCTCGTACGGCGGCCAGCCCGCGCACCTCGTCGCGCAGATTCAGACGGTCTTCGAGCTGGCCGGCATCAAGAGCCACGCCTCGGAGCGCGCCCCGCGCGAGGGCGCGGCGGTGCTCGTCGCGGACGAGGCCGCGGAGGTGATGCGGCGCTGCGACGCCGCGCTCGTGCTCCTCTCGGCGGAGGACTGCCGCCCCGCAGAGTCGGGCGCGCCCGCCGTCTCGCAGCGCGCGCTCGTCGAGATCGGCGCCGCCTCCGTGCTCTACGAGCGTCGCGTCCTTCTGCTGCTCGAAGGGCCGGCGGAACTGCCCGCGGGGCTGGCCTCGCTGCCGCACGTCACGCTCGGCGAGGGCGGGTTGACGTGGGAGGTCGGCATCGAGCTTCTCAAGGCCGTCCGTGGATTCGCCAGCCGCGCCGGCTGAACGAAACTTGAGTGGAGACGCGAGAAGGAATTAACCAGAGAGACACAGAGGCACAGCCTGATGACTTATGTCTTCAAAGCTGTGCCTCTGTGTCTCTGTGGTTAAAAACTCCGAGTGACATAGGCGTGCAAAATTACATAGTCAAGCTTAGCCTGGCGCTCGTCGCGTGCTGCCTCTTCTGTTGCGTCGCGCGGGCGGAAGAACTCCCGCGCGGGCAGGTCGTCGAGCGTGTCGCGACGCTCAAAGACCCCGCGCAGACGTACGCACTCTACCTCCCTTCGAACTACACGCCCGAGCGGCGCTGGCCGACGCTCTACTGCTTCGACCCGCTCGCGCGCGGCGCCGTCCCCGTGAAGCTCTACAGCGAGGCGGCCGAGCGCTTCGGGTGGGTCGTCGTCGGCTCGAACAACTCGCGCAACGGCTCGGTGCGCGACTCGGTCGACGCGGCCCAGTCGATGTTCACGGACACGCAGGCGCGGCTCGCCGTGGACGGGCGGAGAATCTACGCGGCGGGCTTCTCGGGCGGGGCGCGGCAGTCTATTCTGGTCGACCAGCTCTGCCGACACTGCCTCGCGGGCGTCATCGCCGCGGGCGCGGGCTACCCGCCGAACGTACAGCCGGCCGCGCCCGTCACCTTCGCACTCTTCGGCGCGGCCGGCGTGGACGACTTCAACTTTCCGGAGATGAAGACGCTCGACGCGACGTTCGCGCGGCTCGGCGCGACGCACCGCTTCGAGAGCTTCGAAGGCGGGCACGCGTGGCCGACGCCGCCGGTCGCCGCCGCGGCCGTCGAGTGGTTGGAGCTGCAGGCTTTGAAGTCCGGCCTGCGGCAGAAGGACGAGGCCTTCATGTCCGGCGCGTGGGCGCGCAGGCTCGCGGAGGCGCGGCGGCTCGAAGAGGCTTCGAATCCTTACGCGGCTTATAGAGCCTACGAGTCTCTGGCCGCCGACTTCCGGGGCTTACGCGACGTGTCGGAGGCGGAAGGCAAGTTCGCGGCGCTCGGCGCGTCGAAAGAGGTGAAGGCCGCGCTCAAGGACGAGGCCGAGCAGTTGAGCCGTCAGCAGCAGCTCGTCTCTGAACTCTTCGAACTGGTCGAGAAGCGGCGCGGCGAGTTCGAGTCGCGCGTGCAGGCCGCCTCAGACTTCCGCTACCGCGTCGAGAGCCTGCGCGCGAAGGCGCAGGCCGAAGCGGACTCCGGCGAGCGGCGCGTGGCCCGCCGAACACTCAACCAGGTCTCGGCCCACTTCTACGAGACGGCCGGCGAGTTACGCCAGCGCCGCGCGCGCCCCGCAGAGGTCGTCGCCGCGCTCGAAGTCGCCTCCGAGATTGCCTCGAAGAGTCCTCAACTCTTCTACGAGCTGGCCGTCGCGCACGCACAGAACTCCGACAGGAAGAGCGCGCTCGCCGCGCTCCGCAAAGCCTTCGAGCTCGGCTTCAAAGACGCGGCCGCGGTCGAGAAAGAGCCCGCCCTCGAATCTCTGCGCGGCGACGCCGAATACAAGCGTCTCGTCGAAGGAAAGAATTAACCACAGAGACACAGAGACACAGCTTTAAGCATTTGAAATTTCAAATTGTCTTAGCTGTGTCTCTGTGTCTCTGTGGTTAATTCTTTTTCTGCGGCTTGAGGCCGGAGAGCACACCGCGAACCTGTGCGGCGTCGGCGGCGTCGGGCGCGAGGCGCAGGTACTGTTCGAGCGCGGCGGCGGCGCGCGCGTCGTCGCCGCGCTCGACGTAGAGCGCGCCGAGGTAGCGGTGCGCGAGCGCGACCGAGGTGCCGCCGAGTTTGACGGCCGCGAGCAGTTCTGTCTCGGCCTCGGCGCCGCGGTTCAGGCGGATGAGCGCGTGGCCGTGGTGGACGCGCGCCGCGGCGTTCTTGTCGTCGAGGGCGACGGCTCGCGCGAGCTGCTCTTCGGCCTCTTTGTACTTCTTCTGGCGGATGAGCAGGATGCCGTAGTTGATGCGCAGCACGGGCTGGTCGGGCGCGAGCTTGACGGCGGCCTCCAACTCCTTCAGCGCGCGCTTGTGGTCGCCGGCCGCCGACGCTTCGAGCGCCTTCTCGTTGTGCGCGCGCACCTCGGCCGCCAGGGCGTCCGGCGCGGCGCTGACGACGCCCGCGCGCTTCGGTTCGGCCGCGGCGCGCTTCTCTTCCAGACGAAGCTGCACGCTGTAGACCTGGCCCGGCTGATCCGTGCGGCGCGGGCCGTCGAAGACGTCGACGTTCTCCGACGCCGTCTCGAACTCGTTGCCGCCCTCGACCGTCACGGTGTATGTGCCGGCCGACAGGCGGCGGAAGGCGAAGGCACCGTTGTCGTCCGTGAGCGTCGAGTTCTCGCCGCCGCGCACGCCCGAGAGGCGCACGCGCAAACGCCGGTCGAGCTTGCGCCCCGAAGGCAGGTAGACGCGCCCCTCTATCATGTGGCGCCCGCCCGTGCCCAGCGTGTCGCCCGCGTCCGGCAGGCTCCCGTTGTCCTGCGCCTGCGCGGCCGCGCAGAGGCTCAACGCCAACACCGCGAGACCAAGGCGGGTGAAAGTCCTGCTCCGCATCGCTTCCCCTCACAGCTAAAAGCCGACGGCTAAAAATAAAAAGGAGGGGAGCCACCCGCGTGGGGCTCCCCTTGGAAAAGACCTTCGGGTGAACGAAGGTCAGAAGACGAACTTGGCCGCGAGCTGCACGTTGCGCCGCTCGAGGTTGCCGGAGGGGAAGACCCCGCGCAGCGCCGTGACGGCGTTCGTGCCGCTGGCGTCCAGGTTGTTCACGTCCACGAAGAGGTTCGCGTGGTTGAAGACGTTGAAGGCTTCGAAGCGGAGTTGCAGGCTGTACTTCTCGTTGAACCTGATCCGCTTGTAGAGGCCCGCGTCCATGTTCCAGTAGCCGGGGCCGCGGAACGCGTTGCGCCGCGTCATCTCGGCCGGGAACGGCCCGACCGCTCCGTTGTGGGCAATCGGGTTCGTGAAGAGCACCGAGGTCGGCAGCGGGATGAGGTCGAACGAGTTCGCGACGGGACGGCCGCTCGCGTCGCGCGAGGTCGGCGGGTTGCCGTCGCCGCTCAGGCTCAGCGCGCCGCCGGGGATAAAGCGGGTGCACGTGTTGAGCACGCCGGTCGTGCAGTCCCAGACCGTGAACGGGTTTCCCGTCCGCGCGTTGAAGATGCCGGTCAGCGTCCAGCCGCCGAGCAGTTGCCGCGCCACGCCGTTGCCCCCGCCGAAGTAGGGCACCTCGTACGCGAAGCTGCTTGTGAAACGGTGGCGCGCGTCGAAGTCCGCGTAGCCGTAGTCGAGCTTCGGGTCGAACGGGTCGAGCAGCCCGAGGTTGTAGTTGTAGTTGGCGTCGGAGAAGGTCGAACTCAAGTTGTCCTTGGCCGACGAGAAGGTGTAGCGGGCCGTGAACTGAAGGCCCTTGTTGCGGAAGTTGTTGCTCTCCATCCCGACGATGAGCGCGTTGTAGTTCGAGTAGCCGTTGTTGCCGCGCGAGTTGATGTCGCCGTACTGCCCGTTCAGCCGCGAGGAGCTGCCGCCGGTCGGCGTCGTCGCGTTGCCGCCCAGGTAGACCGGGCCGTAACCCTGACGGTTGATGTTCTCAAGCGAGTAGAGCGAACGGCCGGCCGAGCCCGAGTACTCGACCGAGGCCACGGTGCCGCGCCCCATCTCGCGCTCGAAGGCGGCGCTCCAGAAGTGCGCGTAGGCGTTGCGAATGTCCTCGCGGACGTGGCGCAGGGAGGTCTCGGGGAGGCGGATGGTCTGGCCGCTGCCCGCGACGGGGCCGAGGTTGTTGAGCGAGAGCGGGATGGACGCGAACCCCGGCGTCGTGCCGGCCGTGATCGAGATGACGGCCTGGCTCGGCGGGTTCTGGATGACGTTGAAGGTGACGTTGCCGAAGTTGCGCTCGTAGGAGACGCCGTAGCCGCCGCGCAAGGAGGTGCGGCCGTCGCCCGTCACGTCCCAGGCGAACCCGACGCGCGGCGCGAAGTTGTTCTTGTCGGGCGCCCACAGGCCGCCCACGGGGCTGTTGCCGGCGACCTGCACGCTGCCGTTGCGGATGCGCTCTTGCAGCGTGCTGCCCGAGCCGAAGTAGAAGTTCGAGTCGAGCTCGGGGAACTTGTTGTGCTGCACGCCGAAGTACTCGTAGCGCAGGCCGAGGTTAAGCGTCAGGCCCGGGCGGGCGCGCCAGGCGTCGTTGAAGTAGGCCGCCCACTCGTTGTAGCGGTTGTAGCGGATGAAGCTCGGCTCGGCGAGCGGCGTCGTGGCGGTCTGGCCGGGGAAGTGCCCCTGCGGGTCGACGGCCACGCGGAAGTTGAAGAGCTGGCCGGCGACGAGGTTGGCCGTCCCCGTCGCGAGGTTGGTGCCGAGCGTCTGCACCGAGTTCTGGAAGGCGCCGAAGCTCCGGTTCTGCTGGATGTAGAAGAGGGAGCCGCCGAAGCGGAACTGGTGGTTGCCCCTCTGGTAGTTCAAGTCCTGGTAGAACTGCCAGGTGTTGGTCGGCCCCTGCGCGGGGATGGCGCTGCCGGGGTTGAACGGCAGGTAGCCGGGCAGGCCGACCAGCACGCCGTTAACGTTCTGCCGCGTGGCCGCCAGGTAGAGCGTCGGCCCCACGGGCTGCTCGCCCAGGGGCGACCCCGTGTTGACGCGCGCGAAGGCGAGCTTCGACTGCGAGACGAGGTTCTGCGAGAAGGTGTGCGTCGCCGAGAGCATCGCGTTCTGGTTGAAGGCGAACGTCCCCGTGTTGAAGCCCTGGTACGGGCTGTTGGCGTTCGTGCCCTCGAAGAGATCCGTGTTCTGCAACGCGTAGCGGCCGTAGACCTGCGTCTTGTCGGACAGGTTCCAGTCGATGCGCGACACGGTCTGGAGGTCGTTCTGCGGGAAGCCGCCGCCGAGGTCGGTCGGGAGGGTGTAGGCGACCTCGCGGTAGGCGGGGGTCGAGGAGGCGAGGCCGGGGACGGTGATGCCGAGGTCGCCGAGCGTGCTCACGCGGCCCGTCGGCGTGGCCGCGAGCGGGTAGTTGGCGAAGAAGGCGCGCGTGTTCGCCGCCGACGCCGCGATCAGCTCCGAGGTCGGCACGTAGACCGTGACGGGGCCGTTCGAGCGCACGCGAATCCACTCGGTCGAGTTGAAGAAGAAGAGCTTGTCGCGCAGGATGCGCCCGCCGGCCGAGTAGCCGAACTGGTTGCGCGCGAAGACGCCGCGCTCGAGCCCCTTGGCGTTGTTGTCGAAGCCGTTCGACGCGAGCTTCGAGATGCGGTTGAAGGCGTAGGCCGTCCCGTGGAAGTCGTTACTGCCGGCGCGCGTCGCGACGTTGACGACGCCGCCCGAGGCGCGGCCGTACTCGGCCGAGAAGTTCGAAGTGACGACGCGGAACTCCTGCACCGAGTCGAGCGGGATGAGCTGGCCGACGGTCGCCGTGTAGGAGTTGTTGTTGTCGGCGCCGTCGAGCAGGATGTTGGTCGAAGCGGCGCGCTGCCCGTTGAGCGACGCGCCCGCGCCGCGGTAGGTCGAAGTCCCCGCCGTGTCGTTCTGCGAGGTCGAGGGGTCGTCGGTCTGCGCGTTGCCCGAGAGCTGGACGAGGTTGTAGGGGTTGCGCGTGATGGTCGGCAGCTCGCGAATCTGCTCGCCCGAGACGACGGTCGAGAGCTCCTGGGTCTGCGTGTTGACCTCGACGCCCGAGCCGGCGACCACGTCCACGGTCTCGCCCTGGATCGCGGTCACGGAGAGCTGCGTGTCGAGCGAGGCCCGCGCGCCGACGGTGACCTGCACGCGCTGCGTTGACTTGGCGAAGTTCTGCGCCGTCACGCTCACGTCGTAGAGGCCGGGCAGCAGGTTCGTGACGGAGTAGACGCCCTCCTCGTCGGCGGTCGCCGTGCGCTCGGCGCCGGTCTCGACCGACTTGACGGCGACGGCGGCGCCGGGCACGACCGCGCCGTTCGGGTCTGTGATGCGCCCCGTGATCTGCCCGGTCTCGAGCTGCGCGAACGCGGTCGCGCTGAAGGCGACGACGAGCAGCGCGGCCAGGAACACGACTTTGAATTTTATCCTTGCCATATCGACTCCTTACGCGTTGTGTGCGACGGAGGCGCGCGCGGCCCTTTCCACGCGCCGTCTCGCCACGCATCACCCTCTGGGGAGAGTTCGGCCGCGCGAAGACTTGGGCAACGCCCATGCCGCCTCTCGGCACTCTCGCCTAAGTCTCGAATGTTCGTGAGGTTAAGACTTCGCCCCTGCGTTCGAGCCCCGCCCGAACTTGACGTTTATGGATGCCACTTTCTTATTCAATAACATTTATTGAATGGGAGGGGAGCAGTAGGCAGATGGCAGTTAAGAGCCCTGCTGCCTGAACCTCTGAGTTAATCCTGTAACACGCTTAACGCGGAGCGTACTGCCATCTGCCTACTGCCTGCTGCCTACTGTTTCGGACAAATTAGGCATTGACTGAATCGCCCGAAGAGGCATATAGTCCGGCCCGCTCCATTTGGATGGACTGTTTGGCTTGACGGTGGATTCACCTACCGCAAGTCTACGCCCAGACTCTTGTCCCGGCCGTAAGCAATCTCGGGCCGTACGGCGCCCACCTCAACGCATTAAGCAATAACAGTTCGGAGAGGATACGCCTGGCGTTCTGTCCCCTTGCCCCATCCGTCCTCCCGGGAGAGCTGTCTGCGGTCGAAGTACGGCCGTCGATAGTTGATTTTTGCCCTGAGTAGGTAGCGCGGCCCGCCCCAAAGCGGCCGCGCTGTTTCGCCCCTTTATTCAGAGGAGAGACCCGATATGAAGAGAAGGCACATCTGGTTCTTGCTGACCTGCCTCGCTCTGGCCGCCCTCGCCATTCTTCCTGGCGTCTCGGCCCAGCGCGGCGGGCGGCGCGGCCCCATCCGCGCCGAAGAAGATCGCGGCGCCCCCGCGAAGAACAAGTCCGACAAGTCCCGCGCGGCCAAGTCACAGCACAGGGCCGCGCGCAGAAGCTCACCCCTGCGACAGGAGGAGCCGCTGGTTCCCGTCTCCGGCGAGGCCGTCGCCTTCGCCGTGACGCGCCCCGTCGCCGAGCTCGAACCCGACAAGGGGCCGGGCACCGACGTGGTCGACCCCGGCAAGATCGTCGTCCGCGACAACGAGGTGCTGCGCGAGCCGGTCGCGGGCATCCCCGGCGACCGCGACGGCGCGCTCCAACTCTCCGCGCCGTCCGCCCCGACGGCGCTCGCGCCGGCCGCCATCAACAGCTTCGACGGCATCAGCAACGCCGACAACGCGAACGCCGCCTTCGGCGGCCTCGGCCGCGTGCTCCCGCCCGACACCAACGGCGACGTCGGCCCCAACCACTACGTGCAGACGGTCAACACGCTGGCCCGCATCTTCCAGAAGAACGGGACGCCGGTCGGCAACCCCTTCCTCATCAGCACGCTCTTCACGGCGCTGCCCGCGGGCAACGTCTGCCGCACGACCAACGACGGCGACCCCATCGTCCTCTACGACGAGCTGGCCGACCGCTGGATGATCAGCCAGTTCTCCACGACCGCCAACCCGAACACGCACCAGTGCATCGCCGTGTCGAAGACGGGGAACCCCGCCGGGCAGTACTACGTCTACGACTTCGCGATGCCGAACAACAAGTTCAACGACTACCCGCACTTCGGCATCTACCCGGACGCCTACTACATGACGGACAACCAGTTCAACCAGGCGGGCACGGCCTTCCTGGGCGCTGGCGTCTTCGCCTTCAACCGCCAGAAGATGCTCGTCGGCGACCCCGCCGCCAACTTCGTCTACTTCGACCTCGCCGCGAACGACGGCGGCATGTTGCCGGCCGACGCCGACGGCCTCGTCGCCCCGCCCGCGGGCGCGCCCGGCTACTTCGCGCAGTTCACCGCGAACGAGTTCGGCGACCCCGCGGACGCGATGGTCATCTGGGAGTTCAAGCCGAACTTCACGACCCCGGCCTCCTCGACCTTCACGCAGCGCGCCGATAGCCCGCTGGCCGTCGCGGCCTTCGACCCGCGCGCGCCCTCGGGCCGCAACATCATCGAGCAGCCCGCGCCGGGTATCGCGCTCGACGCGATTCAAGACCGCCTCATGAACCGGATGCAGTACCGCAACTTCGGCGGCTACGAGTCGCTCGTCATCTCGCACGCGGTCAACGTCGGCGCGACGCCGACGACGGCCGCCGGCCACCAGGGCGCCGTGCGCTACTACGAGCTGCGGCGTCAGCTTCCGGGCGGCAACTTCACCGTCCCCGAGCAGGCGACCTTCGCGCCCGACACCAACAACCGCTGGATGCCCTCGGCCGCGATGGACAACCAGGGCAACCTCGCCGTCGGCTACAGCGTTTCGAGCACGACCGTCCAGCCCTCCATCCGCTACAACGGCCGCCTCGCGGGCGACCCCGCGAACCAGCTGACGCTGGGCGAGACCACGCTCGTCGCGGGCACCGGCGTCCAGACCCACTCGTCGGGCCGCTGGGGCGACTACAGCTCGATGAACGTCGACCCGACGGACGACTGCACCTTCTGGTTCACGACCGAGTACTACACGGCCGCGAGCCAGGCCTCTTCGGCCGCCGGCTGGGTGACGCGCATCGGCAGCTTCAAGTTCCCGACCTGCACGGCGCCCGCGCAGGGCACCATCACCGGCCAGATCACGAACTGCGCGACGGGCCTGCCCGTGGCGGGAGCGCTCGTGCAGGTCTCCGACGGCCACTCGCGCGTGACCGACGCCTCGGGCAACTTCTCGGTCAACGTCGCGCCCGGCTCCTACACCGTCTCGGCCAGCGCCGCGGGCTTCGGCTCGCTCACGCCCGCGAACGTCAGCGTGACGAACGGCAACACCTCGAACGTCAACCTCTGCCTCTCGGGCATCCCGAGCGTCCAGACGGCCGGCACGGCCATCACGGGCGAGAGCTGCGCGCCGGCCGACAACGCCCTGAGCCCCGGCGAGACCGTGACGTTGAACTTCGGCCTCAAGAACACGGGCACGGGCAACACCTCGAACCTCGTCGCCACGCTCCAGCCGACCGGCGGCGTCACCTCTCCCTCCGGCCCGCAGAATTACGGCGTGCTCGTCGCGGGCGGCCCCACGGTCAACCAGCCGTTCACCTTCACCGTCGACCCGTCCGTCGCCTGCGGCGGCGTGGTCACGGCGACGCTCCAACTTCAGGACGGCGCGACGAACCTCGGCACCGTCAACTTCACGCTCACCGCCGGCGCGCTCGGCGCGAGCGCGACGAACACCTACGGCACCGGCAACATCACCGTCGCCATCCCCGACTCTTCGAGCGTGGACATCCCCATCAACGTCGTCAACACCGGCTCGGTCACGGACGTCAACGTCAAGGTGCGCCTGAACCACACGTTTGACGGCGACCTCGTCATCAGCCTCGTCCACCCGGACGGCACCGTCGTCCCGCTCTCGAACAACCGCGGCAGCAGCGGCGACAACTACGGCACGGGCGCGAACGACTGCTCGGGCACGCCGACCGTCTTCGACGACTCGGCGGCCGGCAGCATCTCGGGCGGCGTCTCGCCGTTCTCGGGTTCGTTCAAGCCCGACTCGCCGCTCGCGGCGTTCAACGGCAAGCCCTCGAACGGCACGTGGAAGCTCCGCATCGCCGACACGGCCGCGCTCGACACGGGCACCGTCGGCTGCGTGCAGTTGGAGATCAAGCGGCAGAAGTTCGTCTGCTGCGGCTCGTTCGGCCCGCCGCTGATGGAGGCCGCGCCGCCGGCGGTGCTGCTCGCCGAGAGCGCCGCGCCGGCCAACAACGCGCCCGACCCCGACGAGACGGTGACGATGAACTTCCCCATCCGCAACATCGGCGACGGCCCGACCACGAACCTCGTGGCGACGCTGCTGCCGACGGGCGGCGTGGCGGCGCCTTCGGGGCCGCAGACCTTCGGCGTCGTCCAGCCCGACGGCGTCGCGGTCGCCAGGCCCTTCACCTTCGTCGCGCAGGGCAACTGCGGCGACTTCATCACGGCCACGCTCCACCTGCAGGACGGCGCGACCGATTTGGGCAACGTGACCTACACGATCAGGCTCGGCACCCTGACGACGACGACCTCTTCGTTCTCGAACGCCGCGCCCATTCTCATCCCCGCAGGCGCGCCGACGACCACTTCGGGGTCGGCCAACCCCTACCCGTCCGTCATCAACGTGAGCGGCGTGTCGGGCGCGGTCTCGAAGGTGACGGTGCAGCTCAAGCAGTTGAACCACACCTTCCCCGACGACATCGACGTGCTGCTGGTCGGCCCCGGCGGGCAGAAGCTCCTGCTGATGTCCGACACGAGCGGCACCAACGACTTCGTCAACACCAACCTGACGTTCGACGACGCGGCGGCCAACTCGCTGTCGGATTCGGGCGCGAACCCTTCGGGCACCTACAGGCCGACCAACTTCGGCACGGGCGACACCTTCGCCGCCCCCGCGCCGGCCGGGCCGTATCCAGACCCGCAGTTGCTCTCGGTCTTCAACGGCCTTTCGGGCACGAACGTCAACGGCCAATGGCGACTCTTCGTCACCGACGACGTGAGCGGCGACGTGGGCAACATCAACGGCGGCTGGACGCTGAACATCAGCAGCTCTGCGCCGTCCTGCGTCGTGCAGGCCTGCACGCTCAACCAGCCGGCCGACGTCACGGTCAACAACGACCCGAACTCCTGCGGCGCGAACGTCACCTACCCGACGCCGACCTTCTCGGGTTCGTGCGGCGTGGTGACGACCAACCACCCGTCCGGCTCGTTCTTCCCCGTCGGCACGACGCCCGTCACCGTAACGGGCAGGCGCGCCGACAACTCGACGACGACGACCACCTTCAACGTCACGGTCGTAGACGCCGAAGACCCGACCATCGCCGCGCCGCCCGCCGTCTCGCGTAACACCGGGCCGGGCGCGACCTCGTGCGGCACGGTCATCTCCGACACAGACCTCGGCTCGCCGACGGCCAGCGACAACTGCGCCTTCAGCGTGACGAGGACGGGCGTGCCCGCGGGCAACCTCTTCCCCGTCGGCACGACCGTCGTCACGTACAAGGTGACGGACGCCTCGGGCCGCACGGCGACCGCGACGCAGAACGTGACGGTCATAGACAACACGCCGCCGACGATCACGGCCCCGCCGAACGTCGTCGTCAGCGCGCCGGCCGGCTCCTGCTTCGCGAACGTCAACCCGGGCACGCCGTCGGCAAACGACAACTGCGCGTTCTCGGTCGCCGGCACGCGCGGCGACAGCCAGCCGCTCACGGCGACCTACCCCGTGGGCACGACCACCATCACCTGGACGGTCACCGACGCCTCGGGCAACACGGCGACCGCCACGCAGACCGTCAAGGTCAACGACGTGACCGCGCCGACGCTCGGCAGCGTGACGGCCACGCCGAACTCGCTGTGGCCGCCGAACCACCAGATGGAGAACGTCACGCTCAGCTACAGCACTTCGGATAGCTGCCCGTCCTCCTGCTCGGTGAGCGTCACTTCGAACGAGCCGGTTAACGGCATGGGCGACGGCGACACGGCGCCCGACTGGGTCATCCTGAGCCCGACGCTCGTCCAACTCCGCTCGGAGCGCGCGGGCGGCGGCTCGGGCCGCGTCTACACCATCACGGTCACGTGCACGGACGGCAGCGGCAACTCGACCTCCAAGTCGACGACCGTCAGCGTCCCGCACAGCCAGAAGAAGTAGGCCGCTATCAAGTCAGTGTCACACCTGACTTGATGCAACGACGAAGAGGCCCGGCGGTTCAACTACCGCCGGGCCTCTTCCCTTTTAAAGTTCTCTTCGAGTCCGCCGACTCACATGCACTTCGTCAGTCGAACCCTCTTGCCGAAGGTCAGCGTGAAGGAGCCGACCTCCTCGTTAGTCCGCGCGAGGCGGACGGTGAGCGTCATCGTCTTGCCGTCGGTGCGGCCGGTGTAGACGGCGGGCGCGCCCCTCCCCTCCTGTTCGCCTTCGCGCTCGCGCTCCTCCTCGCGCTCGGGGCCGCCGCGCTCCCTCACGTAGCGCCCCTTCGCCGTAAACCGCCCGCCGGCCTCGGTCGTAATCTGGTGGTCTATCGTCCCGTGGGCGCAGTCGGTCTCGATGGCGGCGCCCTTCTCCCCGACCTCCATCCGGATGCGCTCGCCGCCCCACGAACCCGGCGTCACGCTCTCGCCCTGCTGCGCTGCGCTCACGGCCGAACTCCCTTCCAAACGCCCCGCGCCCCCGAGCCACACGGCCCCGCACAACAGCGGCAGGGCCAGGGCCGCGAACCTCCTCTCCGTCCGTCGCATCTCCGCCTCTCCCTCCCTCAAAGTCCCGCGGCTTATACCACGCCGCACCCCACGCCACAAGTGATTCCCTTTCCGACCGCCATGCTCGACTTACTGGCCAATCCGTAAGTATACTTTCCGTCGCTAAAGTATACTTACGCCGACCGCAATGATACCAGACCTTCTGCGGGAGTCACTTTGACCGAAAGCAAAAGTCGGTAATTTAACGGCCGGTATTTTCAACGAATCTGACTTTAGCAAGAGGTCTACTCAGATAACACAATGCGCGAAGCAGACTTCATGGCTGAAAGCCCGGGCAGACTGCTCCGAACCAGAAGGGCTACGTCGCATTCACCCCGAACCCTCTGCCGCCCTCTTTAGAGGCTTCATGTGAGTTGGCCCGCCGGCTCTCTGCGGCAGACAGAGCCTTAAGCGAGTTAGCGGGTACGGCGCGGACGCTGCCTAATCCACACCTACTGATCAACCCGTTCGTACGTCGTGAGGCCGTCTTGTCGAGCCGCATTGAGGGAACCCAGGCATCGCTCTCAGACCTCTTCTTCTTCGAGGCCGCCGGCGAAAGTTCGGGCGAGACGAGCGACGTACGCGAAGTCTCGAACTACGTGGTCGCTCTGGAGTACGGCCTGCAACGCTTACAGGAGTTCCCGCTCAGCCTGCGCCTGATACGCGAGCTGCACGAACGGCTGATGACGGGTGCGCGCGGCGAACACCTGACGCCGGGAGAGTTCCGCCGCTCACAAAACTGGATTGGCCCGCCCGGCTGTACGTTGATGGAAGCGACTTACGTCCCGCCGCCCGTGCCCGAGATGAACGAGGCGCTCGACGCTTTTGAGAAATACTTGTACGCGGAGGCGCGGCTGCCGCCGCTCGTGCAGTTGGCTCTTGTGCACTACCAGTTCGAGGCGATTCATCCTTTTCTCGACGGCAACGGGCGCATCGGCCGCTTGCTGTTAACGCTTTTGATGGTACGGGAGGGCCTGCTGCCGCAACCGCTCCTGTACCTGAGCGCGTTCTTCGAGCGTTACCGTGAGGATTACTACCGACTGCTGTTGGCCGTCAGCCAACGAGGGGCTTGGGTCGACTGGGTTACGTTCTTCCTGCGCGGCGTGGCGGTGCAGGCGCAGGACGCCGTCGAGCGTGCGAACAGGCTTCTAGACCTGTGGCAAACTTACCGGCGCCAGTTCCAGACCGGCAAATCCTCGGGCGCGCTGCTGAACTTATTGGACAAGCTGATTGAGTATCCCGTTATCACGCTGCCGCGGGCTGCGAAGCTGCTGGGCGTAACTTTCCGCGCCGCCAGCATGAACGTGGAGAAACTGGTGCGGGCTGAGGTGCTGCGTGAAGTGACGGGGCGCTCGCGAAATCGCATCTTCGCCGCGTCTGAGTTCATCCGCATCCTCGAATCCCCAGAGGCACAGCCAGACGAAGGCGCGACAGTGGAGAGTAATGCAGACACGGCCTGACACCCGACCTGCTCGGGCAATCATGTCAGGTCATTATTTCGACGCGCGGGACATTAGGGAGGCAGCATGGGCCGCCTCCCTAATGTTGGTCAGACGGTGAACTGGCCGGCTTCGAGAATCTCTTTGACGTAGGAGAGGAAGCGTTCGGCGTCGGCGCCGTCGATGATGCGGTGGTCGAAGGAGAGGGCGAAGTAGGCCATGTGCCTGACGGCGATCACGTCGTCGCCCTCGTCGGTCGTGATGACCTTGGCGCGCTTCTCGATGGTGCCGACGCCGAGGATGGCGACCTGCGGCTGGTTGATGATCGGCGTGCCGAAGAGGCCGCCGAAGACGCCCGGGTTGGTGACGGTGAAGGTGCCGCCGGCCACCTCGTCGGGCTTCAACTGCTTGGCGCGCGCGCGGTCGGCGAGGTCGTTGGCGGCCTTCGCGAGCCCCGCGATGGAGAGGTCGTCGGCGCGCTTGATGACGGGGACGATGAGGCCCCAGTCGAGCGCGACGGCCATGCCGAGGTTGATGTCGCGCTTGTAGATGATCTGGTCGCCCGCGACCTGCGAGTTGAAGATGGGAAACTTCCGTATGGCCTGCGTGATGGCCTGGAAGATGAAGGGCATGTAGGAGAGCTTCGTCCCGACCTTCTGCTGGAACTCGGCCTTCTTCTGCTCGCGCAGGCGGTGCACGCGCGTCATGTCGATCTCGTAGACGGTGGCGACGTGCGCGCTCGTGCGCTGCGACATCGTCATGTGCTCGGCAATCTTCTTGCGCATGACGGACATCGGCTCGACGCGGTCGCCCTCGCCGGGCCGGGCGGGCGCGGGCGGCGGCGGCGGCTGCGGGGCGCGCGCCGTCGCGGGCGCGGCCTCGGCCTGCGGCTGCGCCGCGGCCTGCGCGGGCGAAAGCGCCGCGCCCGACTCGATGTAGCTGAGGATGTCGTTCTTCGTCACCCTGCCGCTCGCGCCCGTGCCTTCGAGCCTTGAGATGTCGATGTTGTGCTCGGCGGCGATCTTGCGCACGAGCGGGGAGGAGCGCGTGCGGCGGAGTTCTTCGGCCGTGTGCTCGGCGCTCGGGCGCTCTGACTCCTGCGCGGGAGAGACGCCGCCCGAAGGCGGTGCGGGCGGCGCGGGCTGCGGCGGCGTTTCGGCGCGCTGCTGCGGCGCGGGCGGTTGCGGAGTCGAAGGGGCGGGCGGCGGCTGCGGCGGGGCCGGGGCCGACACGGCGGCCTGGCTCGCGGGCGCGGCCGAGGCGGCGGCGGCCTCCTGCTTCGGCGGCTCGGCCTGCGGCGCCGCGGCCGGGGCCTCGCCGGCCTCGCCGGCCGCGCCGATGTAGGCGACGACCTTGTTGACCTCGACCGTGTCGCCCTCTTTGAAGAGCACTTCGGTCAGCGTCCCGGCCGCGGGGGAAGGAATCTCCGCGTCGACCTTGTCGGTCGAAATCTCGAAGAGCGGCTCGTCGCGCTCGACCTGCTCGCCGACCTTCTTCAGCCAGCGCGTAATCGTCCCCTCCGCGATGGACTCACCCATCTGCGGCATCACCACTTCCGTTGCCATATGCTCACTCCGTTCGCGTGAACCGTGAACCGTAAACCGTGACAAGAGAGATGGTGTTCTTACTTGTCACGGTTCACGATTCACCGTTCACGGTTTTATTCTGCCGTCGTCGGGTCGATCATGCGCTTGACCTCCGAGACGCGGTTGGCGGGGAAGCCGCCGCGCTCGGCGTGCTCGCGCACGGCCGCCTCGTCCGGGGCGATGTAGACGCAGTAGACCTTGTCGCCCGTCACGTAGCTCTCGACCCACTGAATCTGCGGCCCCATCTCCTTCAACACGCCGCAGGACTTCTGCGAGACGGCCTGCAACTCCTCCGGCTTCAGGTCGCCCGCGCCGGGGATTTCACGCTCGATAAGATACTTCGGCATAACCCGACTCCTCCGTCTTCAACTTTGTAGGGGCATGCCCCTACATTCATTTTCAATAAGCCGCCAGCTTGCGCGCGGCCTCCAGCACGTCCCTGACCTGCGGCAGGTGGTACTCTTCGAGCGGCGGCGAGTAGGGGACGGGCGTGTCGGTCGCCGCCACGCGCACGACCGGCGCGTCGAGCCACTCGAACGCCTCCTCGCAGATGCCCGCCGCGATCTCGCCGCCGATGCCGCCCGTGCGCGAAGACTCGTGGAGGATCAAGACCTTGCTCGTCTTCCTCACCGTCTGGAGTATCGCCCCCCTGTCCATCGGCGCCAGCGTGCGCAGGTCTAAGACCTCGACGTCCAGGCCCTCCTTCTCCAACTGCTCGGCCGCGTCGAGCGCCGTGAGCGTCTGCGCGCCGAAGGTGATGATGGAGAGGTCGCGCCCCTCGCGCCGCACGCGCGCCTTGCCGATCTCGACCGTGTAGTCCTCGGCCGGAATCTCTTCGCGCAGGCGCGGCAGGCGGTAGAGCTTCTTGTGCTCGAAGAAGAGGACGGGGTCGGGGTCGCGGATGGCGGCCTTGATCAAACCCTTCGCGTCGTACGCGGTCGAAGGCTCGACCATCTTCAGCCCCGCCGTGTTGAGGAAGAAAGACTCGGCGTTCAGGCTGTGGAACGGCCCCGAGTGGACGCCCGCGCCGCAGGGGCCGCGGAAGACGGTCGCCAGCCCCGCGCCCCAGCGGTAGCGGCACTTGGCGGCGTAGTTCGTCAGCATGTCGAAGGCGGGCGAGATGAAGTCTATGAACTGGAACTCGGCCACGGGCCGCATCCCCATCAGGGCGGCGCCGCACGCCGCGCCGACAATCGCCGCCTCCGAGATGGGCGTGTCGATGACGCGCCCCTCGCCGAACTCGTCGAGCAGGCCGTCCGTCACCTTGAACGCGCCGCCGTACGCGCCCACGTCCTCGCCGATGAGGAAGACCGTGGGGTCGCGCTCCATCTCCTCCCAGAGGCCCTGCCGGATGGCTTCGACGAACGTCACCACCCCGCCGCGCTCCGGCCGGTTCGACTTGTGCTCTTTCCTGGTTGCCGTTGACATCTGCTTCTAGTTTTCCAAGACCTTCGGGCGGAAGGCCGGGGGGACGATTGAGTTGTCGAAGACGTTGTAGGCGGCCTTCTCGGGGTCGGGCAGGGGCGACGATTCGGCCCAGGCCGAGTCCTCTTCGATCTCGCGCCGCACGTCCGCGACTACCTCGTCCAGTTTTTCCTGCGTCGCCACGCCTTTGTAAATCAGATGGCGCTGGAAGCGGTCTACGGGGTCGCGCTTCTCCCAGTGCTCCAGCTCGCCCGCGGGGATGTAGCGCTGGTCGTCGTGCTCCGCGTGCCCTTTGCGCCGGTAGGTCTTGGCCTCAATCAGGACGGCGCCTCCGCCCGCGCGCGCGAAGTCGGCCGCGCGCTTCATGACCTCGTAGCACGCCACCACGTCGTTGCCGTCCACGACGTAGCCGGGGATGCCGTAGCCCGCGGCCTTGTCGGCGAGGTTGGCGACGGCCGTCTGTTTCGAGGTCGGCGTCGAGTAGGCGTACCAGTTGTGCTCGGCGACGATGATGAGCGGCAGGCGTTGGACGGCGGCGAAGTTCAGGCCCTCGTGGAAGGCGCCGGTGCTCATGCCGCCGTCGCCGATGTACGCGACGGCGACCGTGTCCTTCTGCTGCATCCGCGCGCCGAGCACGATGCCGGTCATGACGGGGATCATGTCGCCGAGGTGCGAGATGGGGCCGATGAAGCCCTTCCCGATGTCGCCGAAGTGTATGTTGAGGTCGCGCCCCTCCGAAGGCCCCCAGGCCTTCGCCATGTACTGCGCGAAGATTTCGCGCGGCCGGATGCCTTTGACCAGCACGGCGCCGAGGTCTCGAATCAGAGGCGCGATGAAGTCCTGCGGCCGGAGGGCGTAGGCCGTGCCCACGGCGGTCGCCTCCTGCCCCAGCGAGCGGAAGACGCCGCCGACGACCTTCGTCTGCCGGTAGAGGTTGACTAAACGTTCCTCGGCCAGCCGCGTGAGCTGAAGCCAGCGGTAGAGTTCGAGCAACTGTTCGTTCGTCAGGCCCGTCTCGCCGGTGCAGACGACCTCGCCCTGCTCGTCCAAGGGGTCTGCGACCGACAAAGCCTCCGCGCGCGGCGGCGGGAGGAAGACGAAGGGTTCGGCCGCGGCCGTGTGGCCGTTCGCGCCCCGCGCCTCTTTCGCCTTGCCCTTCGCGCCCTTGCCGGCGCGGGTCGTGGTTTTAGCCGTCATAGTTAACTCAGAGTTGAGGGTCAAGCGAAGAGCAATTAACCACGGAGACACAGAGACACAGCTTCTTGAGCTATTGTTTTTAAGCTGTGCCTCTGTGTCTCCGTGGTTAATTGCTCACGCATTACTCTCAAGATGAACTAGAAGTGAATCGTCAGGCCGTGGATGCCCTCGGCGGCCTCCATGACGGCCTCGGAGACGGTCGGGTGCGCGTGGATGACGCGGCCCAGCTCGTCGGCCGTCGATTCGAGGTGGAGCGCGACGATGGCCTCGTGGATGATCTCGGTCGCGTGCGGGCCGACGATGTGGACGCCCAGCAGCTCGTCGTACTTCGTCTCGCTGACGACCTTCACGAAGCCCTCCTCCTCGCCGAGTATCCTGGCCTTGCCCGACGCCGAGAAGGGGAACTTCGCCGTCTTCACGTCGTAGCCCAGCTCCCTCGCCTTCGCCTCGGTCAGGCCCACGGACGCCACCTCCGGGTCGCAGTAGGTGCACGAAGGGACGTGGCGCAGGTTGATGGGCTGCGCCTTGTGGCCGGCGATCTGCTCGACGGCGAGGATGCCCTCCTTCGAAGCGAGGTGCGCGAGCCACGGCGTCGGGATCACGTCGCCGATGGCGTATACTCCCGGCTCACCCGTGCGGCAGAACTCGTCCACCTGAATCGTCCCGCGCTCGACTTTGATTTTGGTGCCCTCAAGCCCCAAGCCTTCCAGGTAGGGCATGCGCCCGACGGCGACCAGGAGCATCTCCGCTTCGAGCGTCACGTCGCCGCCCTTCGCGTCCTTGCCCGAGACGCGGACGCCCGCGTCCGTTCTCTCGACCTTCTCAAGCTTCGTGCCCGGCATGCACTTGATGCCGCGCTTGCGGAGGGACTGCTCGAGCGTCTTCGAAATCTCCTCGTCTTCGAGCGGCATGATGCGCGGCATCAGCTCGACGAGCGTCGTCTCGGTGCCGAAGCGCGAGTAGACCGAGGCGAACTCGGTGCCGACGGCGCCGGAGCCCATGACGATGAGCGACTTGGGCACCTTCTCCAGTTCGAGGATGTGGTCGGAGTTGACGACGCGCTCGCCGTCGGTCTCGAAGCCGGGGATGGGGCGGACGACCGAACCCGTGGCGATGATGATGTTCTTCGTGTTGATGGTCTGCGCCTGGCCGTCCTCGCCCGTGACCGTGACCTTGTTGGGGAGCGCGAGCTTGCCCGTGCCCTTGAAGACCGTGATCTGGTTCTTCTTCATCAGGAACTCGATGCCCTTCGAGTTCTTGGTCACGACCTTCGCCTTGCGCTTCTGCACGTCCTCGAAGGCGAGCCGCACCTCGGAGACCTGGATGCCGAAGTCGGCGAGGTCTTTGTGCGCCTTCTCGTAGTAGTGCGCCGACATCAGAAGCTGCTTGGTCGGGATGCAGCCGCGCAGCGTACACGTCCCGCCGAGCCGCTTGTCCTTCTCGACGAGCGCCACCTTCAGCCCCAGCTGCGCCCCGCGGATCGCGGCCACGTACCCGCCCGGCCCCGACCCGATCACCGTCACATCGAACTGTTCCGTAGACAAGTTGGTTCTCCTTGAAAGGGCGGTGATAAGTGTTGAGTGATAAGTGATAAGAGAAGGCAAAGTGCCCCCTCGCTCATTCTTATCACTTATCACTCATCACTTATCACTTTTACGGCATTATAGACGCCCGCGCCCTTTTACTCCAAAAGGGGCGGCGGTTCAGCGGAAGAGGGCGTCGTAGTCGTTGATGAGGCGTTCGAGCCCCGCCCTCAGCCCGGCGTCGCGCGCCGACGCGTCCGCGTACTTGAGCTGGAGGCGGTGGACGCGGTCGGTGTTGTCCACCTCGGCTTCGAGCAGGCTCTTCTTCGCCGCCGCGTCCTGCTTGAGTGCCGCGACGCCCGCGGCCAGCTCCCCCCTGCGCGCGTCGAGGAGCGCCTGCGCCTCGGCCACGCCCGCCTTCGTGTCTCCGGCCCGCTCGACCTTCGCCAGCAGCTCGTCCGTGAAAGCGTTGAGCGACTTGACGAGTGCGTCCGCGCTCTCGGGCGCACTTCCTATCCGGACGCCGCCCGCGCCGGCCCCGATGCCGCCGCCGGAGTTCGAACTCGTGTAAGACCAGTGGCAGCCGGCGAGCGCGAGCACGCACGCGAGCGCGAACAGAGTTGGTGCCAACCTTCTACGCATCAGAGACTCCACAGTAGACCGGGGAAGCGCTATGATGTAGCAAACCGCCGAAACGAAAGTCAAACCCTTAGGAGGCCGCAGCCCCGCAGATGAAGCACACCGAAGGATTCCTGAAGCTGGTGGACGACGCCAGGTCGCGCGTCCGCGAGGTCGCCGTCGAGCAGGCCCTCGAACGAGTCCGGAACGGCGCGCGCCTCATCGACGTGCGCGAGGACAACGAGTGGCAGCGCGGCCACGCCGCGGGCGCGGAGCACATCGGCCGCGGCGTCATCGAGCGCGACATCGAGACGGCCGTCCCAGACCACGACGCGGAACTCATCCTCTACTGCGGCGGCGGCTACCGCTCGGCGTTAGCCTGTGACAACCTGCAACGCATGGGCTACACCAACGTCCACTCTCTGGCCGGCGGCTGGAAAGCCTGGCAGGACTCAGGCGCCCCCGTCGAGACGGAGTCTTGAAGTCCAGCCTTAGACAAGGAGCCGAACCCATGAACTCCGAGAGCCGCGCGCCGTACCTTCTGCTCACGCTCGTCGCCCTGACGCTCCTGGCCGCGCCGCCTGCGCGCGCGCAGTCCCGCGCGCAGCTCGACCCTTCGGCGGCCTACCGCTCGCTCATGCAGCAGCGCATGGAGATGTCCATGCGCGCGGTCGCCGAGGCGCAGCGCCGCCGCTTCGAGGAGGGCAAGTCCGACACGAAGTTCCCTTCGGACGCCAACAAGGTCACGGGCAAGGCGGGCGTCGTGCGCGCCGTCTCGCCCGAAGAGCGCAGCGCCCTCGCGCACAACCAGCGCGGCCTCGAACACTTCGCCAAGGGCCGCGTCGAGCAGGCCGTCAAGGAGTACAACGAGGCCATCCGCGCCTACCCTTCGCTCGCCGCCGCGCACAACAATTTGGGGAGCGCGCACTTCGCCGCCGCGCGCTTCGAGGAGGCGGCCGCCGCCTTCCGCCAAGCCGCCCAGCTCGACGCCAAGTACGGGCAGGCCTACTTCAACCTCGCGCTCGCGCAGCTCAAGCTCGGCCGCGAGCGCGAGGCCGACGCGGCCCTGCAGGCGGCCGTGCGCGCCTACTACACCGCGGGCGACGAGCACTACACGGCCGGCCGCCTGCAGGAGGCCGAAGAGTCCTACCGCGGCATGCTCCAGATCGACCCCGGCTACGTGCCCGCGCTGCTGCGCCTCGGCCTCGTCTGCAACACCGCGCGCCGCTTCGAGGAGGCGGCCCAACACCTCCGCCGCGCCGTCGGGCGCGAACCCGCCAACCCGTACGCCCACGAGGGCCTCGCCGAAGCCTTCTACGGAATGAACAAGTTTGAAGAGGCCGCGGCGGCGGCCGACCAGGCCCTCAAGCTCGCCCCCGACTCCCCGGCCGCGCACTACTTCGCCGGCCTCGCCCGCGCGTCCTTAGGAGAACGCGACGCGGCCCTCTCACACCTCGCACGCCTCCAACAACTCAACGCCGCCAACTACGCCAAGCTCCTCTCCGACTTCATCGACCGGAAGTCTCCGGCGGCCCGTTAGCCGCCCGCCCCGATTGCAGCGCGCGACGCGGCGACTGTCGAAGCGCCGCGCTCGAAGTGCTACGTTTGAAGCAAGTACTTCTTAGCCCTTTACTTTCCCTTCACCTCCTGGTCGGGGGTTGAAATAAAAGCTATTGACACGCCTGCCGATTGCGCGTATGTTGACGAAGTCCCACGTCGATGGCCTCGCGACGCTCTCTCATTACATCGCAAGTCATCTACACTTAGTCTTCACTCAAGCGGGTATCTTCATAAGGAAACGATGATGGCGCGTCCCCGAATAGGAGGACTCCATCACGTCGCGCGCTCGGGTTGACCACACATACTCACGTGGTACCGGCATATCTTCTGCACACACGTCACGTGTCGGCAGGGCGTATGGTTGTCTCATGACGCGCAGCCCCCCCAGGCCGCGCCGCGCCGAAGGACTGCGTTCCGAGTCCCGCAGGCACCAACCCTAACCCTCGGAAGGAGAACCCCGAATGAAGAGCCTCAACAATTACAAGGGGTGGTTAGTACTACTGCTTCTCACGTCGGTCTTGAACCTCAGTGTGCCTCCGACTCAAACGGCACACGCCGCGGGCCGCGGCGCCGCGAAGCGCGCGGGCCGGCCCGCGAAGAGCGAGTCCGCGGCGCAGGGCGAATCAGCCTCCTACGGTCGCGACCGCGACGGCGTCCCCTTCGCCCTGCGCGCCGACGGCACCAAGGGCCGCTTCCTCAGCATCTCCTCAAAGCTGATTAAGATCGAGATCCAGAAGGGCGCCGACAAGGTGGGCGTCGCCGAGTTCCGCCGCCTTCCTGACAATCAGTTGCTGTCCACCTTCAAGGCCGACAAGGATAGCGAGAGCCTCTCCTTCCGCGCGGGCCTGACGGCCGCCCCCGTCGCCGACCACACCCCTTCCATCCGCCTCTCGATTCAGTACCGGAAGCACAAAGTAGACTTCACCAGCAACGGCCCCTCCGCCGCGCAACAGGCCGCCCCCGAGGTCGACAAGGAGTTTCAGGGGCTGGTCAGCGACCTCCGCGCCAACGAAGGCATGTCGCGCCTGCTGAAGCAGGTTCAGTTCTTCAGCAGCAAGACGACGCTGCGCGGCATCTCCCCGCTCCTGGCCTTCACGGATAGCTGCGGTTGGTCGGCAACCTCGTGCGTCGCCTCCCTCGTCGAATACGGGCTCGGCGCCGCGCTCATCATCGAGGTCTGCGGCGTCACGGTCGGGGTCGGCTGTCTGCTGGCGCTGGCCTTCCACCCGGTGGCGGGCGCGCTCGTCGCCAGGCACTGCGCCGACGCGCTCAAGGCGTGCGGCTACGGCAACACGGAGATCGGCATCGTAGAGAGCCAGCAGTAACGACGCCCGCCGGGCTACGCACGCACGTAGCCGGCGGGCGCTCGACGGGGAAACCCCGGCGGCGGCTCTCGCGCGACCCGGTGAGGGTCGCCGCCGGACTTAAGACGGGCGAGCGTCCTTCGAATATTTGAGGAGGTCTCTATGCAAGACTTGTTCGCGGGGAGTGGGATAGCGGCGGGCGACTTCCTGTCCCTCTCACTCTACTTTCTGATGACGATGACGGCCTTCTTCCTGCTCAAGGAGGCGAAGCACAGGCGGCTCAACTGGCTCTTCCTGGCGGCCTTCGTCTTCTACTGGCTCCTCATCGTCGCCTCCGTCAGGCCGTTGGAGACCAAGGTGTTCGCCACCCTCCTCCTCGGCTCGATTGCCTTGATCGAACTCGCGGTCTCGAAGAGGAGGAGGGGCGGCGAGGAGTCGCGCCTGCGCAAGATTTAAACGTGGGCACCGCGTGCCTCGCGGGCCGGCCTTCCGGGCGACGGGCGGCCGGCCCACTTCAGACGGCGACACCTTACGGCACCTTCTAAAAGGAGACTGACATTATGCGCACCCGCCTGACGGGACTTGTGTTGTTCGCGCTCTGCCTCATGACGCCGGCGGCCTTCGGCCAGGAGTCTCTCGCCCCGGGCGCGTTGCAGCGGCAGAGGGCCGCGCGGGAGCTGGAGGGCGTGATTAACGACACGGCGCGGCTGACCGACAAGTCCTCCTACGTGAAGTTGCGGGCGCGGGCGGCGAATCTACTCTGGCCCCAGGATCGCGAGCGGGCCGGGCTGATGTTCTCGGAGCTGTGGGCGTGGATCGACAGGCAGGACGAGAAAGGTTTCAGCAAGGAGGACGCGCGCGCCGTCGTGCTCACGAACCTCTTCCCGAGGGACGCCGGCTCGGCCCGCAGACTTCTGGAGGCGTCACAGGCGGAGGCCAAAGAGGGCGGCCTCGGCAGTAAGCGCCTCAACCGCCTCGCGTCCGAGCTGCTGGAGTCCCAGCCAGCCGCCGCCGCCGAGCTATTGACGGAGAGCCTCACCGCGAAGCCGTCGCCCGAGGGCCTGCCGGTCTTGTCGAAGCTGCGGGACAAGGACGCCACGCTCGCCGACGGCGTCGCCGAGCGCCTCCTCGGCGCACTCGCCCTGCAGCCCCCGGACGCCGCCCTGTCCACCCTCTACGCGATGAACTACTACGTCTTCCCCGCGAGCGCCGCCGTCGGCGGGACGGTGCCGGCACCGGCGAACGAGTCGCTGCGCCGCCGCTACTTCACCTCCTCTTACGCCGCGCTGACACAGTCTTTGCAGGAGAGACGCGCGCCGCAGAACGGCGCCGCCGCCGCGGCGAGGCCCACGCCCTCCTTCTTCCAGGTGCAGATGGCCGAACTCGTCGGCGCGCTCTCGAACCGCTACGCGCCCGACCGCGCGGTGGAGGTGCAGGGCTTGACCGCGCAGGTTTCCGCCGGGGCGTCGCCCGAGTACGAGCAGGTCGCCCAGGCCATGCTGCGACGCGTGGCCGGCGGCGCGGCCGGCGGCCCCAACGACTTCAGAGGCCTGCCGAGCGGCCCCGGCGCGGAGGTCGTCAGCGCCCTCGCCGTCAACGACTTCAACGGGGCGAAGCAGCTTCTGGACGAGCCGGAGAACGCGCTCGTCAGAAGAGACCTCGTCAGGATGATCGACGCGGCCGAGTTCAAACATCACCTGTCGCGGGGCGAGTTGGCCGAGGCATTCAACAAGGCGCAGAACACGGAGAGCCCGGACACGACGGTCTCCATGTTCACGCAGGTGGCCGCGGCGGCGGTGAAGCGGGGCAACGACCCGTCGGCGGCGCAGATTCTGGCGGCCTCCCGCGCCGCCATCAGGAAGGCCGGCTGCACCCCTCTAAAGGCGAAGTCGATGCTCTCCCTCGCCTCGGCCTCCGCCCCCGTCTCCGCCGCCGAAGCGGTGGAGTGGCTCCGCGACGGGGCGGCGTGCGTGAACGCTCCGGGCGGCGCGGCGACGAAGCCCGAGGGGGCCGGCGCCGCGGCCAGCTCGCCGTCCGGCGGGCCGGAGTTGGGTCAGGCGTTCTCGGCGGTCGGGAAGATAGACCTCGACGTCGCCCTGCTCGTGGCGAACACGCTCGAAGACCCCGCCGCGCAGCTCACGGCCAAGCTCTCCGCCTGCGAAAGCTGGCTCAACGCGACCGAGGAGAGGCCGAAACCCGCGCCGGCAAAGGCGGTGGCGAAGGCGCAGTAAGAATCGCGCGCCGGCTCATCTTAAAGCGACTTGAAAGGGGCGCGTCGGTAGCGCCCCTTTCGTGTGCCTCGGGCCGGCCGCGGGTGTAGAATCGGGGCAGCAAAGCTCTCTTATTTTCTTGAAGGATGAAACCCTCTTATATGACGAAGGAAGCGGCGGAGCAGAGGGGTTTGAAGACGCGGGTCGAGTCGGACTCGATGGGCGAGATCGAGGTGCGCGCGGACAGGTATTGGGGGGCGCAGACGGAGCGCTCCCTGCACCACTTCAACATCGGGTTCGACGTGATGCCGCGGGAGATGGTGCGGGCACTCGGGATTCTGAAGAAGGCCGCGGCGCTGGTGAACGAGGAGTTGGGGAAGCTGCCCTCGGACAAGGCGAGGCTGATTGAGCGGGCGGCGGACGAGGTGATCGAGGGGAAGCTCGACGAGCACTTCCCCCTGCGCGTGTGGCAGACGGGGTCGGGCACGCAGACGAACATGAACGCGAACGAGGTCATCTCGAACCGCGCGATTGAGATCGCCGGGGGCGAGATGGGCAGTAAGCAGCCCGTCCACCCGAACGACCACGTCAACATGTCGCAGTCCTCGAACGACACCTTCCCCACGGCGATGCACATCGCCGCGGCCGAGCAGATGCGGAAGCTCATCCCCGAGGTGCGGCGTCTGCGAGACGCCATCGACGCGAAGGCGCAGGAGTTCGCCGACGTGGTCAAGATCGGCCGCACGCACTTGCAGGACGCGACGCCTTTGACCGTGGGGCAGGAGTTCGGCGGCTGGGCCTCTCTGCTCGAAAGGGATGTTGAACGGCTGGAAGCCGTGATGCCCGGCCTCCTCGATTTAGCCATCGGCGGGACGGCCGTGGGGACTGGTTTGAACTCGCACCCCGAGTTCGCCGAACGCGCGGCGGGGAAGATCGCGGAGCTGACGGGGCTGCCGTTCAAGTCGCACCCGAACAAGTTCGCGGCCCTCTCGGCGCACGACGAGATGGTGTTCGCGAGCGGCGCGCTGAAGACCCTGGCGGCTTCGCTGATGAAGATCGCGAACGACGTGCGCTGGCTCGGGTCGGGGCCGCGGGCTGGCATCGGCGAGCTCGTCCTGCCGGAGAACGAGCCCGGCTCCTCCATCATGCCGGGGAAGGTGAACCCGACGCAGTCGGAGGCTCTGACGATGGTCGCCGTGCAGGTGATGGGCAACGACGCGGCCATCGGGTTTGCGGGGTCGCAGGGCAACTTCGAGCTGAACGTCTTCAACCCCGTCATGATTCACAACCTGCTCCACTCGATAAGGCTTCTGAAGGACGCGTGCCGCGGCTTCGTCGAGTTCTGCGTCGAGGGGCTGGAGCTGAACCGCGCGCGCATCGAGGAGAATCTGCGCAAGTCGCTGATGCTGGTCACGGCCTTGAACCCCCACATCGGCTACGACAACGCCGCCAGGATCGCCAAGAACGCGCACAAGAAGGGCATCACCCTGCGCGAGTCGGCGGCGGAGTTGGGATTGTTGACGGGCGAGCAGTTCGACGAGTACGTCAAGCCCGAAGAGATGACCCACCCGTAAGGACAGTTTAACCACAGAGACACAGAGGCACGGCCTGAAGCAATTAAGCCCCAAGCCGTGCCTCTGTGTCTCTGTGGTTAAACTCCCCGTCCGCAAGTACGAACTATCGCGGTACTGTCCGCATCTAATTTTCGTCCCGCAGGAGCGCTTGCGGGTGGTCGCTTTGAAGGCTTATATTTCGCGTTTCGCGCGGGCGGCGTTCAGGTCGCCCGCCGTGACGGAGAGGGTTCAAGGAAGATGACCACTGTGGCTGAGACTCTGGAAGTCGGGGCGCCCGCGCTCGAAGACTACTTCGGGCTGTCGGAGGCCGAGCTGTCCGAGCGCATCGAGGCGGCGCGGAAGACTCTGGGCACGCGCCTCGTCATCCTCGGCCACCACTACCAGCGCGACGATGTCGTCTGCCACGCCGACTACACCGGCGACTCCTTCAAGCTCGCCAAGCTCGCGGCCGAGCGCCCCGAGGCCGACTACGTCGTCTTCTGCGGCGTCCACTTCATGGCCGAGTCGGCCGACATCCTCAAGCCCGGCGACCAGAAGGTGATTCTGCCCGACCTCGGCGCGGGCTGCTCGATGGCCGACATGGCGACGGCCGAACAGGTCGAGGACGCCTGGGAGCAGTTGCGGTCGGTTGGGATTCTCGACGAGTTCAAGGTCGCGCCCGTCACCTACATGAACTCTACGGCGGCCATCAAGGCCTTCTGCGGCGAGCACGAGGGCGTCGTCTGCACCTCCTCGAACGCCGTCCCGCTCTTCGACAAGTATCTGAAGGAGGCCGACAAGCTCTTCTTCTTCCCAGACCAGCACTTGGGTCGCAACACCGGCGTCAAGTTCGGCATCCCGCTCGACGAGATGGCCTTGTGGGATCCGAACAAGGAGCTGGGCGGCAACAGCCCCGAGCAGTTGCGCAAGGCGCGGCTCATCCTCTGGAAGGGCCACTGCTCTGTGCACGGCCGCTTCCGCCCGTGGCACGTGGACACGATTCGCAAGGAGGTGCCGGGCATCAAGGTGCTCGTTCACCCCGAGTGCGAGCGCGAGGTCGTCGAGAAGAGTGACCTCAACGGCTCGACCGAGTACATCATCAAGGTCATCGAGGAGGCACCCGCCGGCTCGGCCTGGGCCGTCGGCACCGAGGTCAACCTCGTCCAGCGCCTCGCGAAGCAGCACCCGGACAAGGAGATCCGCCTGCTCGCGCCCGACCTCTGCATGTGCGCCACGATGTACCGCATCGCGCCGCAGAACCTCGCTTGGGCGCTCGACTCGCTGGTCGCGGGCCGGGTCGTCAACCAGATCACCGTGGACGAGGAGACCGCCGGATGGGCGCGCGTCGCCCTCGACCGGATGCTTGCTATCAAGTAAATGGTAAATGGTGAATAGTAAATGGTGTCTGCTTGAGTCCATTTACTATTCACCATTCACTATTCACCAAACTATGGCAGACCACAACGACCGCGTGCCCGAGAACGTGCCGGGCACTTATTACGTGGACACGAACTGCATCGACTGCGACGTGTGCCGCGACACCTCACCCGACAACTTCACGCGCGCCGACCGCGGCGGCTACTCCTTCGTCTTCAAACAGCCGCAGTCCGACCAGGAGCGCTCCCTCTGCGAAGAGGCCCTCATGGCCTGCCCCGTCGAAGCCATCGGCAACGACGGCCAGTGAATGGTAAATGGTAAATCGTGAATAGTAAGAAGGAGGTTCTTACTATTCACGATTTACCATTTACCATTCACTAAACTCTTATCTTTATCCACCCGTCTTCAATCACGACCTCGTAGGTCTCGACGGGTTCGGAGGGGCGGTTGAGGCAAGCGCCGGAGCGCACGTCGAAGCGCCAGCCGTGCCAGTCGCATTCGACCGTATGGCCCGTGAGGTTGCCGTCGGCGAGCGGCGCGCCCTTGTGCGGGCAGAAGTTCTCGATGGCGTGGAAGCGGCCCTCGACATGGTAGAGCGCCAGCTCCTTCCCGTTGTGCAGCTCGACCGTCGCGCCGCGCCCCTCGGGCACGTCCTCGACCCGCCCGACCGTGACGAGCTTGCCCTCGCGCTGAGGGATTTTCGAGTTCGCGAATCTTCTTCCCGGCGGCTGCATAACTTTCCCGCATCCTAACAAAACGCCCACGCCCCCACCAACCGCGGGCGGTTCTGTTATCCTTTCTGCACAGAAAGGAGCACGACAGACATGCGCAGAGTCTTATTAACGGTGCTCGCGCTGCTGTGCGCGGCGCAGGTCGCCCCGGCGCGGCAGCAGGCGGCGAAGGAGTTGACCGTCGTCGGAAGGCTCACGCCGACGACCGAAGCGGGCGGGTGGCTCGTCGTCGCTGACTACGGCAAGTACCTTCTGACGAACGCCAACCAATTCCGGCGCCAGTCCTGGTTCCGCGAGGGCGCCGCGGTCGAGGCGACCGGGCGCGTCCGCGACGACGTGATGTCGATACACATGGAGGGCGTCCCCTTCCAGGCGCGCACGATGCGCCCGCGCGGCGGCTCGCGAAACAACAACACCACGCAAGCCCCAGACCCGCAAGCCGGCCCGCCGCCGCAAGTCGGGCCGCCACCGCCGACGACGCGCGCCGGGATCGTGCGCGTCCTCGTCACCGGCGAGGCGTTCGTCGAGGCGCAGCCCGACACGGTCTCCGTCACGCTCTCGGTCGTCACGCAGAACGCGAGCGCCTCGGAAGCGCAGGCCGAGAACGCCTCGCGCACGGACGCCGTGCTGCGCGCCGTCCGCGCCGCGCCGGGCGTCCGCGAGGTCAAGACGAGCGGCTACAGCCTGCAACCGCAGTACGCTTACAAGGAGGGCGCGCCGCCCACGATTACGAGCTACATCGCACGCAACTCCGTCAACGTGACGGTCGGAGACGTACGCCAGACCGGCGCGGTCATCGACGCGGGCTCGCGCGCCGGGGCCAACAGCGTCGAGGGCCTCGCGTTCCTTCTGCGCGAAGACGCGCAGCCGCGCCAGCGCGCCCTGGCCGAGGCCACGCGCGAGGCGCAGGCCAAGGCGCGCGCCGTCGCGCAGACGCTCGGCGGCCGCGTGCTCCGCATCGTCGAGGTGCAAGAGGCCGGCGCCGTCCCCCTGCCCGTCCCCGTCTACAAGGCCGAGTTCGGCCGCGCGGCCGGCGCCGCGCAGACGGCCACGCCCGTCGAACCCGGCTCCCTCGAAATCCGCGCGCAAGTGACCTTAGTCGCGGAGGTCGAGACGAGGGAATAAGGATGAAGGATGAAGGATGAAGGATGAAAGGAAGGCGAACTGTTTTTCCTTCATCCTTCATCCTTCATCCTTCATCCTTCATCCTTGCTCTCGCTGGCAATCTCGAACGAAGCGAGTATAATCGGCCCCAAGTTCCCCTCGACGTAAATCAGACGTGACCCCGGCCCGCGCAGACGTGTGCGGTCTCGGGCTTGGAGGCTTTCGATGTCGAGACATCGCGGAGACTGGGACGACGATTTTTACGAGGGCGAGCCGCGCCCGCGGCGCGAGTGGGGCGGCCCGCCGCCGCCGCGTGGCCGCTACGAGTACGACGAGCGTGACGCGCCGCGCGGCGGGCGTCCCTGGGGCGCGCGCGGAGACTACGACGAGCGCGCGTACGGCCGCGGCGACTCCTACCGCGACGAATACTACGCGGGGCCGCGCGATGCGGGACGCGACCCGCGCGAGTACGGGCGCACGCCGCCCCCTCCGCCCCCGCCGCGCGAGGAGTACGAGCGCGGGCGGCGGCGCGGCGCGACGCGCTCGCACCTGCGCTGCCGCGACATCATGACGCGGGACGTGACCGTCGCCGAGCGCACGACCACGCTCGAAGAGGTCGCGCGCATGATGCGCGACGAGGACACGGGCGTCATCCCCGTCGTCGAGCCGGGCGAGACCGACTCCGACGCCGTCACCGAAGTCCAGCGCGTCCCCGCGCGCACGCAGGCCAACGGCCGGCTGGTCGGACTCATCACCGACCGCGACATCGTCATCCGCGCCCTCGCCGAAGGGCAGGAGGCGCGCGCGGTGACGGCCGAGAGCGTCATGACGAAAGAGCTCTACACCGTCCGCCCCAACGACCGCGTGATCGAGGCGATTCGCAAGATGGGCGACAAGCAGGTGCGCCGCCTCCCCGTCGTCGACCGCGAGGGGAATCTGCGCGGCATCATCTCGATGGCCGACATCGCGCTCGAAACTGAGGCCGACCGCGAACTCGGCGAAGCCCTCGAAGAGATTTCGAGCGGCTCCTCGTTCTGGAACAGAATTTTTTCGTGAATGGTGAATGGTAAATAGTGAATAGTGCTTGCGACCTGCGGCACGTGCGCGGTCAAGGTAAGCACTCAAACACCATTTACCATTTACCATTCACCATTTACTAATCAATGGCAAAGTCAATCGAGCGTTACCTGCGGATGATGCCGAAGGCGAGCGGCCTCCGGTGTTCGGAGAACTTCTGGTACCCGGCGGCCGACGTGTACAAGACGGGCGGCGGGTGGGTCGTCAAGGTCGAGCTGGCGGGCGTCGCGCCCGACGAGCTGCAGGTCGAAATCTCGGGCGACACCCTGCGCATCTCCGGCACGCGGCGCGACGAGATTCTGACCGAGTCGGTCTCGTACCACCAGCTCGAGATAACCTACAGCCGCTTCGAGAAGACCATCCGCTTCCCCTGCCCCGTCGAGGGCGCGGCCATCGAGCGCCGCTACCGCGACGGCCTCCTCATCCTCCACATCCGCAGCCCCGAGGTGTGCGACTGAAAAGTGAGACGCGCGCACTCTCCCTTTCATACTTGAAGAGGACAAACATCCCTTATGGCTGACAAGACCCCGAGAGGCGAACAGGAGCAGGCGGCGACCGGCAACAACCCGGCCGCGCCGCAGACCACGCCGCAGCAGGCTCTGAACGAGTCGAAGGAGGCGGGCACGGGCGGCGCGTACGTCGCGCCCTCCGGCACGAACGAGGGCGAAGGCGCGGCCGCGCGGGTCTTCGAGATCGCGGTGCTCCCCCTGCAGCAGACGACGATGTTCCCCGGCACCGTCATCCCCCTGGCCGCGGGCCGCCCGCGCTCGGTCGCCGCGGTCGAGGCCGCGCTCGCGACCGAGGAGAAGCTGCTCGCCTGCGTCACCGTCCGCAACGGGCGCGGCGCGGTCGAGGCGGAGGCCACGCCCCCCGCAGACCTCTACGAAGTGGGCACGCTCGTCATGGTCAAGCGCATGATGCGCACGCCCGAAGGGCTGCAGCTCATCGTCCACGGCACCGAGCGCCTGCGCGTCGTCAAGTGGACGCAGACCGACCCGCACCTGCGCGCGCGCGTCCGCATCATCCCGGCCCCGGCGGTGCGCGACGCGGACGCCGTCGAGGCCCTGACGCGCAACGTGCAGTCGCTCGTGCAGCGCGCCCTCGCGATGCTGCCCGAGATTCCGCCCGAGGTGCGCAACGCCGTGCTCTCGGCCAACGACCCCGTCCAGCTCTCCTACTTCCTCGGCTCCATCCTCAACCTCGGCGTCGAGCAGGAGCAGCAGATGCTCGAAGCCGACACCGTGGACGACCTCCTGCAGATCGCCTACGGCCGGCTCGCGCACGAGATCGACATCATGGAGCTGCGCACGAAGATCGCCGCCGAGGCGCAGGGCGAGATGTCGAAGGCGCAGCGCGACTACTTCCTGCGCCAGCAGATGAAGGCCATCCAGAAGGAGCTGGGCGAGGACGAGGAGGGCGGCGAGCGCGCCGAGGCCGAGATGCTCCGCGAGCGGCTCGAGGCCACCGACCTGCCCGAAGACGTGCGCAAGGAGGCCGACCGCGAGCTGCGCCGCCTGGAACGCCTGCCGCAGGCCGCGCCCGACTACCACGTCATCCGCACGTGGCTCGAGTTCGTGATCGAGCTGCCGTGGAGCAAGTCTTCCGAGGACAAGCTCGACCTCTCGGAGGCGCGGCGCGTCCTCGACGAAGACCACTACGGACTCGAAGACATCAAGGAGCGCATCCTCGAATTCCTCGCGGTCGTCAAACTCCGCCGCGACTCGAAGAGCCCGATCCTCTGCTTCGTCGGCCCGCCGGGCGTCGGCAAGACTTCACTCGGCAAGTCCATCTCGCGCTCGCTCGGCCGCCAGTTCGAGCGCCTCTCGCTCGGCGGCGTCCGCGACGAGGCGGAGCTGCGCGGCCACCGCCGCACCTACATCGGCGCGATGCCGGGGCGCATCATCCAGGCCCTCAGGCGCGCGGGCGTCAACAACCCCGTGATGATGCTCGACGAGATCGACAAGCTCGGGAACGACTTCCGGGGCGACCCGGCCTCGGCGCTCCTCGAGATTCTCGACCCGCAGCAGAACCACACGTTCCGCGACCACTACCTCGACCTGCCGTTCGACCTGTCGAAGGTCTTCTTCATCGCGACGGCGAACCAGCTCGCGCCGATCCCGGGGCCTCTGCGCGACCGCATGGAGATCATCGCGCTCTCGGGCTACAGCGACCAGGAGAAGCTGCACATCGCGCGGCAGTACCTCATCCCGCGCCAGACGAGCGAGAACGGGCTGACAGAGGGTCAGCTCGAAATCACGGACGAGGCGCTCGCGCTCATCGCCGCGCGCTACACCCGCGAGGCGGGCGTGCGCCAGTTGGAGAGGACGGTCGGCCGCGTCGCGCGCAAGGCCGCCCTGCGCATCGCCGAGGGGCAGACCGAGAAGATCGTCGTCCGCCCCGAAGACCTGAAGGAGATGCTCGGCGCGCCGCGCTTCTACCCCGAGGAGGCGCGCAAGGAGATTCCGACCGGCGTGGCGACGGGGATGGCCTGGACGGAGACGGGCGGGCAACTCCTCTTCATCGAGGCGACGCTCTTGCCCGGCAGCTCCGGCCTCCAGTTGACGGGGCAGCTCGGCGAGGTGATGCAGGAGTCGGCGCGCGCGGCACGCTCGTACCTCTGGGCGCACGCCTCCGAGTTCACCATCGAGCCGCAGATGTTCAAGAACTACGGCGTCCACGTCCACGTCCCCGCGGGCGCCATCCCGAAGGACGGCCCCTCGGCCGGCGTCGCCATCACCTCGGCGCTCGCGTCCCTGATGACCGGCCGCCGCGTGCGCAGCGACACGGCGATGACGGGCGAGATAACTCTCTCCGGCCTGGTCTTCCCCGTCGGCGGCGTCAAGGAGAAGGTCATGGCCGCGCACCGCGCCGGCCTGCGCCGCGTCGTGCTGCCCGCGCGCAACGAGCCGGACACCGAGGACATCCCCGAGGACGTGCGCAAGGAGCTGGAGATAGTCTACGTCTCGCGCATCGGCGAGGCGCTCGAACAGACGCTCGAAAAACTGGTGTCGCAGCCGCCGCCGCCCGCAGACCCGCAGGCGGAGGAGTCGCGCGCGCAGTCTCAGCAGCAGACGCAGCCGGAGCCCGAGCCCGTCCGCGCCCGCGGGCGTTAGGCCGGGCTTCTCATTTCGACGAGGGGGGACTTAAGGGATGGCGACGAGCAGGAAGACGCAGGTCAAGGCGGGCGTGCCCGAGAAGCGGCGCGGGCAGCAGATGGGCGACGAGCGCAGCCAGCCCTCGAAGATGGACGAGGCGCAAGCGGCGACGCCCGCCGCGCGCGGCCGGCGCAAGGCCGCGAGCAAGTTCTTCGGCGACGACTCTTTCCAACACACGGGCACGCGCGGCGAGTCCATCCGCGACAACAGCCCCTCAGTCCCCGCCGCCATCCCGACCGACGTCAAGCAGGGCGAATCCGACGGCGAGGCCGAGTTCAAGGCCCGCCAGAAGCCCGCACGCAAAGGGCGCTGAAGGGTGTTGGGTGCTAGGTGCTGGGTGCTGGTTAGAACTAAGTTTTTCACCCAGCACCCAGCACCCAACACCCAGCACCTTTTCTAGAAGCGCACGTGCTCTTCGGGCGTGTCCTGTTTACACTCGGCGCAGGCATCGCCGCTGTCGTACCACTTGGCGTCGAAGTCCACGAGCGAGAGGATGGGGACGGAGTCGGAGCCGGGGACTTCGAGGCGGGAGGGGCCGCTGCGGAAGCGGACGATGCAGGCCGCGCCGATGACGCGCGCGCCGAGCTGCTGGACGATCTCGACCGTCTCCTGCAAGGCCGCGCCCGTCCGCGAGATGTCGTCCACGATGACGCAGGGGTGCACGTCGCCCGTCTGGACGTACTGGCGGAACATGCGCTTGCCGTCCTCGCGCTCGGCCCAGTAAATCTGCTCGGCGCTCAGGGCCTCGCGGACGGCGAAGGCGACGGGGATGCCGCCCGGGCTGGGGCTGATGATGGAGACCTTCGGCAGGGCGCTCGACACGTCCTTCTCCAACCTCAGCTTGCGCGAGAGGGCGACGGCCAGCACGCGCGCCGTGTCGTAGTAGCGGAAGGCGAGCGGCATCTGGAAGTAGTGCGGCGTGTGCTGCCCCGACGGGTAGACGAAGTGCCCCTCGCGGTAGGCCCCCGTCCTCTTGAGCATCTCCAGCACCTCGTCCTGCTCCGGTATCAGTCGCGGCATCGTCATCGGCATCGTTCTCCTGAAAAGGAAGTAGGCAGTAGGCGGATGGCAGTGGGCAGTACGCTCCGCGTTCCGGACGTTGAAAGCTCATTCGAAGGCACAGCCCCCGTCTTTCAACTGCCTACTGCCATCCGCCTACTGCCTACTTTTCCGCAAGCATACCACTACTCGCGCGCGTTTACAGCCAGCGCGCGTTCGATGAGGCGGCGCTGGTCTGCGGAGAGGCCTTCGGGCAGCGCGTCGCGCGCGAACCACTCGGCACGGTCGATCTCGAATCCCTTCTGTAAACCTCCGAGCGCGGCGGCGCGCATCCGGCCGCGGAAGATGACCTCGACCTGCCGGACGTCTTTGAGCGCGCGGACGAAGGCCAGCTCGACGCCGTCGAGTTCGAGCCCCGTCTCCTCGCGCAGCTCGCGGCGGACGGCCGCCTCCGGCTGCTCGGACGCTTTGAGGAAGCCGCCGGGCACGCCCCACCCGCTCCCCTTCCTTAACACGTGCTTCAGCAGCAGCACGCGCCCGCGCTCGTCCGAGACCACCGCCCCGGCCGTCACCGCGAACCGCGGCTGCGTCAGCCACACCCCGCCCCTCCTCACGAACCGCGGCGCCCCACGCCACGCACGCGCCAACAGACTCTTCAGCATGCGAGCAAGGATAAATGATGAATGATGAATGCGGAATGCTGAATGTCTCGCCCCCGTGATATTCATCATTCATCACTCATCGTTCATCGCTTACTTCCTTTGATTTTCCCCCCGGGCGCGCGTAAGATTCGTGCAAAGCCGGGGCGCGTCAAGCGCCTAAGTCCCACGCCTTTCTGACACCGAAGCGAGAGAAGGAAGCCGACCCTTAAACCTTATGTCGAGCGAAGCCAACCGAACCGCCAAGCAGGCGCCGACCGAGCAGCAGAAGTCGGAGCACGGCGTCCCCAAACGTCTCGTGCCGGGGCAGACCGTCTGCAACGAGAAGAACGAGAAGGGCAAGCTCTGCAACGGCCACCTCAAGCAGCTCAACACGCAGCACCCTTCGCGCGCCTTCCTGCGCGGCGACGACACGCTCTACCGCTGCCAGGCCTGCGGCGCGCTCTACATGGGGCCGCCGATGGGCCACGTCCGCGACACCTCGAAGCAGACGCGCTACGTCGAGCGCGACCTCGCCGCCATCCTGAGCGCGGCCGGCGGCACGCTCCCCGCCTACGAATACCCGACGCCCTCCTGGCGCGGCGAGCCGAAGCCGAAGCAGGTCGCGAAGACCTCCGCGCCTCCGAAGGCAACTACTGCCGCGACTGACTCTTCAACTGCGGCCGACGCGCACAGGCCGGCCGCCGAGGCGCAGGCCGCCACGGGCCACGCTTCGGCCGCGCCTTTGAGTCCCACGGCCGCCACCGCCTCGCCCGCCGCCGGCGCCGAGACCGTCTCCGACCTCGCGACTGAAGCTTCGACCGAGCTGACGCCCGGCGCGCCCAGGGACGAGCGCCCGAAGGCCGCGGCCCCGGCCGCCGAAGCCAAGCCGAAGAAGAAGGGCGGCGGCGGCTTCAAGTACGGGCCGGAGTTCCTCGCGCAGCCCGGCGAGACGAACGAACAGAAGATCGCACGCCTCAAGCGCCTCGTCGAAGAGGCCAAGCGCGCCGCCGGCAAGCTCTGAATGTGAGCGCGGAAGTATGAGCGGAAAGTGGGTGCTGGGTTCTAGGTGCTGGGTGCTGGGTTAAAAACAACTTGTCTTTACCCAGCACCCGGCACCCTTTCAATCAATGCGACACGAGAACACGCTGGAGGCGGGGCGGGCGGCTTTGGCCGTCGTCGACGTGCAGGAGGCTTTCCGGCCGCACATCCCGGACTTCGCGGTGCTGGCGGCGCGCTGCGGGCTGGTCGTGCGCGCGGCGCGACTGCTCGGGCTCTCGGTCGTCGTCACGGAGCAGTACCCGAAGGGCCTCGGCCGCACGGCCGCGGAGGTCGCAGACGCCTTCGCCGAAGGCTTCGAGCCAATCGAGAAGACCGCCTTCAGTTCCTGCGGCGCGCAGGCCTTCGTCGCGCGGCTCGAAGCGGCGGGCGCGCGCCAAGTCCTCCTCTGCGGGCTGGAGGCGCACGTCTGCGTCAACCAGACCGCGCACGACCTGCTCGCGCGCGGCTACCAGGTGCACCTCCTGACGGACTGCGTCTCCTCGCGCACGGCCGAGAACCGGCAGGCCGGCCTCGACAAGATGCTGCGCTCCGGCGCGCTCCCCTCCTCCACCGAACTCGCCCTCTTCGAACTCATGCGCGACGCCCGCCACGAGCAGTTCAAAGCTATTCAGAAATTGATCAAGTGAACGTCCTGTCAGTTAGGAATTAACCACCGACACACGGAGACGCGGCTTGAAGCAATAAAGACTTCAGGCCGCGTCTCCGTGTGTCGGTGGTTAAAGTCCCCGCGCTTACTGGTGCGGGCGGACGAGGACGTATGCGTGGCCGAAGGTGCCGGACGCGGGGCTGTTCTTGCGCGCGCGCAGGTTGAAGCGGACGGGCGCGTTGCCCGAGTAGGTCTGCCAGCCGCTGTCTGAGAGGTGCGGGTTGTTGAAGACGACGTTGGTGAAGAGGTTCGTGCCCCCGCCGTCGCCGAGGCTCGTGCCGGCGCAGAAGTCGAAGTAGAGATTCTGTCCGATGACGCCCGAGGTGCGCGCGGCGAAGACGACGACGCGGTAGTCTATCGAGCCGCCGAACCAGCCCGGGTCGATAGTCGCCTGGCCGAGATACTGCCCGTTACAGACAAAGGACGAAGAGTCGTCGTTGAAGGTGACGGCCGGGAAGTTACCCTCCGGCGCGCGGCCGATGGGGAAGGTCGCGACGGTCGGCCCCTGCGGCCCCTGCGGCCCCTGCGGCCCTTGTGGCCCTTGTGGCCCCTGCGCGCCCGGCGCGCCGTTGCAGACGAAGTGGTTGCCGCTGGCGGAGGTGTACATCACACCGCCGTTAGGGCAGTTCGCACCGGGAGGCACAGACATGCCCGTGACCGACTGGCCGTTGGCCCCCGCGGCACCCTGCGGCCCCGTCGCGCCCTGCGGGCCCTGCGGCCCGGTCGCACCCTGTGGCCCCTGCGGCCCCTGCGGGCCTATTGCACCCTGAGGGCCTTGCGGCCCTTGAGGCCCTTGAGGCCCCGTCGCGCCTGTTGCACCCGTGTCGCCCTTATCGCCCTTCGGCCCTTGAGGCCCGGTCGCACCCTGAGGGCCTTGCGGGCCTGTCTCCCCTTGGGGGCCTTGCGGCCCAGCGGGGCCGACCTGGCCCTGCGGCCCCTGGGGGCCGGTCGCGCCTGTGTCGCCCTTCTCGCCCTGCGGCCCCTGTGGGCCTTGCGGGCCAGCCTGACCCTGCGGGCCGGTCTCGCCCTGAGGGCCTTGTGCTCCCGTGTCACCCTTCGGCCCTTGCGGCCCGGCCGGGCCTTGAGCACCTTGCGGGCCGGCGGGGCCGGTCTCACCTTGCGGCCCTTGCGGGCCGGTCATGCCTTGAGGGCCTTGTGCGCCGGTCGCCCCTGTGTCGCCCTTGTCGCCCTTATCACCTTGATCGCCCTTCGGGCCTTGCGGGCCGGCCGGCCCCTGCGGCCCGGTCGCACCGGTGTCGCCTTTATCGCCCTTGTCACCCTTCGGCCCCTGTGGGCCGGTTGCGCCCGTCGCACCTTGAGGGCCGGCCGGGCCTTGTGGGCCGGTCTCACCCTGCGCGCCTTGCGCTCCCGTGTCGCCCTTCGGCCCTTGAGGGCCGGCGGGGCCTTGCGGGCCAGGCGCGCCTTGCGGGCCTTGTGGGCCGGTCTCACCTTGAGGGCCTTGTGCGCCGGTCGCGCCAGTATCACCCTTATCACCCTTATCGCCCTTCGGGCCTTGCGGGCCGGTCGGGCCTGTCGCGCCCTGCGGCCCCTGCGGGCCTTGAGGGCCTTGAGGGCCGGCGGGGCCGGGGTCGCCCTTGTCTCCCTTGTCGCCCTTCTGCCCCTGCGTGTTCCATGTGAGCAGCGTCTCCTGCGTGCGGCACTCGCCGGGGCCGTTCACGCGCCGGAGCTGGCCGTTGGTGTTGTTGTAGCAAGCGTAGACGGTGCCGCCCGTCGTCTGCGCGCGCGCCGGCGCGGGTGAGTGAAACGCCGCCAGGCAGAGGAGCGCGGCGGCGACTGACAAACGTATGACGAAACTTTTCATGGGGGACTCTCCGTGTTTCTGAGTAAACGTGCCGGCGCCCGCGCGCGCGCACGAGTTTGAAGGAGAAGGCGAGGCGGTGGCGGACGACTTGCCTGTTGAGATTTACGTCGTCGGCGACCTGAAATGCGTCGGGCGCGGGCCGCCGGTGCCTGAAAGGTGCGCGAAGTTTATTCGTGTGCTATTTATCTGTCAACCGCACCGGCACGCGGCCCACAACTCTTATGGATTTACTCTCAACACTCAACGAGCGGCAGCGCGAGGCCGTCGTCACGACCGAGGGGCCTCTGCTCATCCTGGCGGGCGCGGGTTCCGGGAAGACGCGCGTCATCACGGTCAGGATCGCTTACCTGATTTCGGAGAAGCACGTCCCGCCGCACAACATCCTCGCCGTCACCTTCACCAACAAGGCCGCGCAGGAGATGCGCGAACGCGTCACGCGCCTGCTCGAAGGGCAGATGTTGGGGAGCGCGCCGCTCGTCTCGACCTTCCACTCCCTGTGCGTACGGATGCTCCGCCGCGACATCGAGAAGTTGGAGGAGGGCTACACGCGCTCCTTCACCATCTACGACCAGGACGACTCGCAGCGCGTCGTCAAGGCCTGCATCAAAGACCTCGGCTACGACGACCAGCGGCTCGCCCCGCGCCAGACGCAGTCGGCCATCAGCCACGCCAAGAACCAGGGGCTCGACTCCGACACCTACGCCGCCCGCGCCGAGTACACCGACGAGAAGCGCGCCGCCATCGCCCGCGTCTTCAAGCTCTACGAAGAGCGCCTCGTCAACAACAACGCCGTCGACTTCGATGACCTCCTCATCCTCACCGTCCGCCTGCTGCGCAAACGCGAGGACGTGCGCGCGCACTACAACGACCGCTTCCGCTACATCCTCGTCGACGAATACCAGGACACCAACGCCCTGCAATTCGCCCTCATCAACTACCTCACCCAGAAGCAGCAGAACATCTGCGTGGTGGGTGACGAGAGCCAGAGTATTTACAAATGGCGGGGCGCGGACATCTCGAACATCCTGAACTTCGAGCAGCACTACCCGGAGGCGCGGGCGATTAAGCTGGAGCAGAACTACCGCTCGACGCAGACGATCCTCGACGCGGCCGACGCCGTCATCAAGCACAACACCGAGCGGAAGGAGAAGACGCTCTGGACGGCCAACCCGGCCGGCGCGCCGATTCGTTACTACCAGGCGATGGACGCGGAGGGCGAGGCGCGTTTCGTCGCCGCCAAGATCGAGGAGCACCGGCGCATGGACTCGAAGTCGCGCGCCGCCGTGCTCTACCGGACGAACGCGCAGTCGCGCGTGTTCGAAGAGGCCTTGAGAAGGGCGGGGCTAGGCTACAACATCGTCGGCGGCTTCTCCTTCTACGAGCGCGCGGAGGTGCGCGACGTCGTCTCGTACCTGAAGCTCGCCTTAAACCCGCACGACTCGGTCGCGCTGCTGCGCGTCATCAACACGCCGACGCGGGGCCTCGGCAAGCAGACGCTCGACGAGTTAGACCGGCGCGCGAAGGACTACAACGTTTCGTTGTGGGAGACGATTGCCATCATCGGCGAACAGCCCGAGGGCTTCAGCCCGCGCGCCGTCGCGGCGCTGAAGAAATTCCAGACCATCATCGAGGGGCTGGTCGCGCGCGCGCAGAAGGAGCCGGCCTCCGAGGTCGTCAAGGCGGCCATCCTCGACACGGGCTACGCCGACGCGCTCAAGGCGGAGAACTCCGAAGAGGCCGAGGGCCGGCTTGAGAACTTGCAGGAACTCGTCAACGCCGCCGTCGATTACGACAAGGACGAGGGCGGCGGCCTGCGCGACTTCATCGACGCCGCGGCGCTCGTCGCGGACACGGATCAATATAAGACGGACGCGCCGGTGACGCTGATGACGATGCACTCGGCGAAGGGGCTCGAGTTCCCCGTAGTCTTCATCGTCGGAATGGAGGACGGACTCTTTCCCCATTCGCGCGCGACGGCCGACCCGGCGGAGCTGGAGGAGGAGCGAAGGCTCTGCTACGTCGCCATTACGCGCGCCGAGCGCCAGCTCTACGTTTCGCACGCGATGCGGCGGCGCGTCTACGGCGAGGAGATGGCGTCGGAGCCTTCGCAGTTTTTGAACGAGCTGCCGCTCGACGCCATCGAAGACCTCTCGCGCGGCGGCTCGTGGCTCTCGTTCGCGCGCAGCTCTTCGGCCCTGGAGTCGCGCCACACGGCGCGCGTGCTGCGCGGCGAGACGGCGCGGCCGGCGCGCCCCTTCGAAGGGAAGACCTACAACAGCGCCGACTCCATCGCGGAGTTCTTCCGCCAGCGCGGCGACCACATAAGCCGCAACGCCGAGGCGGCCAAGCGGCAGCAACAGCCGCCCGCCCCACCGCAGCCGCGGCCCGCGGGCGGCGGACGCTCTACCACCTCCTCTTCATCATCCTCCTCCTCGGCCGCGGGCTTCGCCCCCGGCACGCACGTCAAGCACCCCAAATACGGCCGCGGCCTCGTGCTGCGCCGCGAAGGCGTCGGCGACGCCGCCAAGCTCTTGGTGAGCTTCCCCGGCTTCGGCCAGAAGAAGCTCGTCGAGAAGTACGCCGGCCTTGAGAAAGCTTGAGTGAAAGGATGAAGGCGGAAGGATGAAGGATGAAAGTTGATGCGGTCTGCACCCCCTTCATCCTTCATCCTTCCGCCTTCATCCTTTATCCCCTACCCCGGAGCCCCAATGCGTAAATCCCGACTCCCCCTGTCCGCGTTTCTGCTCACCCTACTTGTCACCAACTGTCCCGCGCAGGGGCAGCGCGGGCTCAAGCTCAAGCCTTCGGCCCCCGCGCAGGTTAAGAAAGAGCCCGAAGCCGAAGACAGGCCGTCGAGGTCGGGCGCGATGCGGCTCGTCGTGCAGCTCGGCCTCGGCAACTTCCAGTTCGGGTTCGCGACCTTCTCGTCCGACAGCCGCCTCGTCGCGACGGGCACGGCCGGCGGCGACGTCGTGCTCTGGGACGTGGCGACTGGGCGCGAGGTGCGCCGGCTCTCGGGCAACGTGGGCGCGCCGGGCGCGCAGGACATAGACGGCTGGCTCTGGGGCGCGTTCTCGCCCGACACGCGACTCTTCGCCACGGCCGTCGGCCCGAACCTGCGCCTCTGGAACCTCGCGACCGGCCGGCTCGTCTGGAAACGCTCGAACGACGCCAACGCGACCTACGACGTCGAGGGCGACGCCCCGCCCGTCCTCTTCTCGCCCGACGGCAAGCAGGTCGTCGTCCGCGGCTCGACCGACAAGCTCACCTGGGACACGGCCACGGGCCGGCTGCTTACGCGCGTGCGTTTCCGAAAGGGGCGCGACGGATACACGATGCCCGTGCCGCGCGCGGCGTTCGCGAACGGCAGGCTTTCGGCCGTGGCCGCGAACGGCGAGGTCACACTCGCCGACAAGACGACGCGCAGGGAGACGCGCCGCGTCCGCTTCACAGAAGCTCAAGGCGAGGACAAGTCTGACGACGGGCTGCTCGCGCTCGCGCTCTCGCCGGACGACCGCGTGCTCCTCACCGTCAACCGCGTCGGCGAAGCCGACCACTCGATACGACTGTGGGACGCGCAGAGCGGCGCGTTGCTGCGCGAGCTGACCGGCGCGCGGGGCAGGGGCGAGCAGTTCCACTTCGACGCCGCCGGCGGACTGTTGAGCGTTACCCACGCCGAAGGCACCGTGCGCGCGCAAGAGATGTCGGGCGGCAGACAGGTCAGTTGGGACGCGGGCGGCGGGCAAGAACTTGATTGGCTCGACGTGTCTCCGGACGGCCGCTACGTCGTCACGGCCACGGGGCGCTCGGGCGCGGTCTGGGACGCGAAGACCGGCGCGAGACTCGCCCACGTCGAGCCCGAGGCCAAAGAGACGGCGAAAGATTTTCGCTGGGACTTCGTCGGGTTCACGCCCGAGGAGACCGTCACCTTCTTCAAGGACGGCGTGCAGGGCGACGGGATGGAGCGCGTCGTCCTCAACACGAAGGACTGGGCAGAGCGCCGCATGCCGAACGGCACGCAGACGATGCCATACAACGACGAGAGCAGCAACGCCCCTCACAGCTACTTCATGACCCCGGACACGCGCGCCGCCGCGTGGGAGACCGAAGCGTTCGAAGGCGAGCCGAAGGGCACGAAGTGGCTCACCGTCTGGAGCGCCGACCCGAAGGTCAAGAACAAGCGTTTCCAGATCGACTCGGACGAAGCGTATGGCGACCCTTCGTACGTCGCGCTCTCGCCCGACGGCCGCAAGGCGCTCGTCGCGACCTCGAACGCGGGCGGCAACCTCACGCAGACGAGCATCAAGGTCTGGGACGCAGACCAGAAGCGCTCGCTCTACAGGCTCGCCGCGCCCGGCTTCCGCGCCTACGCGCTCGCGTGGTCTCCGGACGGCCGCACGCTCGCCACCGGCGCCGACGACGGGACGACCGTCCTCTGGGACGCCTCGAACGGCAGGCAGTTGCGCCGCCTCGCCGGACAGCGCGACTCGGTGAGCGCGGTCGAGTTCTCGCCCGACAGCCGTTTCCTCCTCACGACCTGCGCCGACGGCTTCACGCGCGTCTTCGACGTGAGCAGCGGCGCAGAGCTGTGCCGCTTCGTGACGTTCGAGGACGGCAACTGGGTCGCGGTCGCGCCGGACGGCCGCTTCGACACGAGCGACCTCGACGAGATACGGGGCGTCCACTGGCTCGCGCCCGAAGACCCCTTGAAGCCCCTGCCGCTCGAAATCTTCATGCGCGACTACTACGAGCCGCGCCTGCTCGCGCGCATCCTCGCGGGCGAGAAGTTCGCGGCCGTCCGCGCGCTCGCCGAGGTCAACCGCGCGCAGCCGGTCGTGACCATCCTCTCGGCCGAGCAGATCAAGGAGCGGCCCGAGTCCGCGCTCGTCACGGTCGAGGTCGAAACGTCCGCCGAAGGCTCGGGCGCGCACGACCTCCGCCTCTTCCGCGACGGCCAGCTCGTCGCCTACGCGCCCGCGGCGGACGGCGAGGTGGTGCCGAAGGGCGGGCGGGCCTCCTTCGCTTTCGAGGTGCGGCTGCCGCGGCCCCGCGACGCGGAAAGTCGGCGCGTCGAGTTCTCGGCCTACGCCTTCAACGAAGACCGCGTGAAGAGCGAGACCGCGCGCAGGAGCTTCGAGCCTCCCGTGCCGTTGGCGGCGGCGAAGGGGCGCGTGTACGTCGTCTCGGTCGGCGTCAACGCGTACGAGAACGAGGAGTGGGATTTGCGCTTCGCCGCCAACGACGCGCGCCGCTTGCAGCAGGCGGTCGCCGCGCGCGTGCGCGAGGGCGGCGAGTACGAAGAGGTCGTGACCGTCCCGCTCATCTCCGACTACGCCTCCGAGGGCGGGCGTAAAAGTAGCCCGCGCGTCCTGAAAGAGACGGCGGCGACCAAGCGGAACTTCAGGGCCGTGCTCGACCTGCTCGCGGGTCGGAAGGTCGACGAAGAGGTCTTGCGGGAGATTCCCAACGCCTCTCAACTTAAACGCGCGACGCCCGAAGACCTCGTCATCGTCTCCTTCTCAAGCCACGGCTACGCCGACGAGCGCGGCCGCTTCTTCCTCTTCGCGTCGGACACGGGGAAGACCGGGAGCTTGCGCGACGCCCTCGCACGGGCGATCTCGTCGGACGAGCTGGGCGCTTGGCTGCGGGACGTGGACGCGGGCGAGCTGGTGCTGGTCGTGGACGCGTGCCACTCGGCGGCGAGCGTGCAGGGCGAGGGCTTCAAGCCGGGGCCGATGGGGAGCCGGGGCCTGGGTCAGCTCTCCTACGACAAGGGGATGCGCATCCTGACCTCGACGCAGGCCGACGACGTCGCGCTGGAGAGCGCGCTCGTCGAGCAGGGGCTTCTGACCTACGCGCTCACGCACGACGGGCTCGAAGGGGCGCGCGCCGACTTCAGGCCGAAGGACGCGCGCATCACCGTCGCCGAGTGGCTCGCCTACGGCGTCGAGCGTGTGCCCGCGCTCCACGCGGAGGTCGAGCAGAGGCTCGCGCTGATGAAGGCGGGCGGGCCGGCCGCGCTCGGGCTCGGCGAAGACGGACAATCGCGCGTCGTCCTCCTCGACGAAGGCGCGCGCGGCCTCAAGGTCAAGGTCTCCGGCCAGACGACGCGCACGCAGCAGCCGGCGCTCTTCGACTTCGCGCGCCGCCGCCGCGACCGGCTGCTCTCTAAAACGCGTTGAGGGGTTGGTGGTAAGATTCGCCCGAGCAGGGGGCTTGAGGCGATGACCAACGAGGAGCTTGCGCGCAGGTTCGAGCGGCTGGCGCTGCTGATGGAGATTCGCGGCGACGACAAGTTCCGCGTGCGCTCGTACCGGAACGCGGCCGAGACGCTGGAGACGTGGCCGAGTTCGGTCGAGCAGATCGCGCGCGAGGAGGGCGTGAAGGGCTTGCAGACGCTGCCGGGCGTGGGCAAAGCCATCAGCGGCAAGATCGTCGAGCTGCTGGAGCGCGGCACCTTCGACGCGTGGGAGAAGTTGAAGCAGGAGACGCCCGAGACCGTGCTCGACCTGCTCGAAGTCGAGGGCGTCGGCCCGAAGACCGCGGCCGCGCTCTACCAGCAGTTCAAAATCTCTTCGCTCGAAGACCTGCGGCAGTTCGTCGAAGGCGGCGGCCTCGACCTCCTCGACGGCGTCGGCGAGAAGACGGCCGAACGCATCGCGCGCAGCGTCCGCGGGCTGACATGAAAGCAGTAGCCAGTAGACAGTAGTCATACCAGCTTGCAAATCGAAATAAGGCTGCTCATGCTGGGAGCGCGGGCACCCTACAGCCCGCCTGAGCGCGCAGCGCGAAAGCTGAGAGGCTTGATGTCTCAAGGTTGAGGTGAAGAGAAAGACGGTCAGCGTGCTTTAGCACGCTGGCGGGCAGGGATGCCCGCGCTCCCGGCGAGGAGGGGCCTTATTCCATCTCGCAAGTCGGTATCAGTAGGCAGTAGAGAAACAGGCGGCGCGGTCTTCATCAGTTGATGATGAGAATCGCGCCGCCCTTACTTTCCCTACTGCCTACTTCGCTTCGGCCTCGCGCTTGACGATGAGGAGGGTGATGTCGTCACCGGCGGGCGTGCCCTGCGCGAAGGTTGAGAGCGCGGCCTCGATCTTGTCGCGGATGCCCGCGGCCGAGCGTGTGAGGTTGCGCGCGACCACCTCCCGCAGGCGGACGGTGCCGAACTCCTCGCCCTGGGGGTTGGTCTGCTCGGTGACGCCGTCGGAGTAGGCGACGAGCACGTCGCCCGCCCGGAGCTGCGTGCGCCCCTCGCGGTAGTCGAAGTCGGGGACGATGCCTAAGGGGAGTCCGCCCGCGCCGAGCTGTTCGAGCGTGCCGCCTTCGTGCGCGATGATGGGCGGGTTGTGGCCCGCGTTGATGAAGGAGAGCGAGCCGGTCAAGGGGTCGAGCTCCGCGTAGAAGAGAGTGACGAAGCGGTTGGCCGGCGTGTTGTCGGCGAGGTAGCGGTTGACCGCGCTGACCAGCTCCCTGATGGCCCGGCACGAGGCGACCTGCGCGTGCACCGCCGCGTGCAGGGAGGACATCAGGAGCGCGGCCGAAGTCCCCTTGCCCGACACGTCGCCGAGCGCGACGACGAGCCGGCCGTCGGCGCACTGGATGAAGTCGTAGTAGTCGCCGCCGATCTGGTACGAGGGGAAGCTGATGCCCTGCAACTCGTAGCCCGCGACGGCGGGCGGGGCCGAGGGCTGGAAGCGCTGCTGTATCTCGCGCGCCAGTTGCAGCTCGCGCTCGTACGTCTGCTGCTCGAGATGCTCTTCGAGCAGGCGCGCGTTCTCGACGCGGATGGCGGCGACCGAGCCGAGCGTCGTCAAGACCTTGAGGTGGTCTTCGGTGAAGCGCGAGGTGGCGAGCGGCGAGTCGGCGTAGATCATGCCGAAGATGCTTTCGCCGACGCCGAGCGGCACGGCCAGCACGGAGCGGATGCCCTGGAAGGTGACGGTGGACGACTTGAAGCGCGGGTCGTGCTGCGCGTCGGAGGTCAGAACCGAGCGGCCCTGGTTGACCACCTCCTCAACGATGGTGCGGCTGACGCGCACCTCGCCGACTTCGGGGCGGCGGTCGCGCATCTCCGCGGTGCGTATCTTCAGCTCGCCGCCGTCGGGCGGCTCGCGCAGCATGATGAGGCAGCGCTCGGCGGGCACCGCGTCGAAGACGAGGAGCGCGACCTGCCGCAAGGTCTCGTCGAGCGTGGCCGAGGCGAGCAGCGTCACGCCGACCTTCGAGATGAGCGCGAGCAGGTCGCCGTGATCGCCCGCGGCCGGGGCCTTCATGGTCGCGCCCGAGCCCGAGCGGTGCGGCATGATGGTCGCCACGTCGAAGCGGCCGGAGCTTTGCGTGCGAGCGCCCTCGATGGCTTCGAGCAGCCCCGAGGTGGTGTGCTGCGCCGAGTCGAAGGCGATGGTCGCCTCCGGGAGCGGCGCCTCCTCGTCGACGGTCGTCGTCGCCGGGAGCTGCTGCGGCGCGGTCGTGGGGTCTTTGAAGACGATCTCGGTCTCGCCGATCTGGATGCGCGCGCCGTGCGTGAGCGTGACCGGCTGTTCGAGCCGCTCGCCGTTGTAGTAGGTGCCGTTGGCCGAGCCGAGGTCTTGCAGGAGGTACTGGTCGCCCTCGCGCCTGACCTCGGCGTGGACGCGCGAGGCGAACGGGTCGGGCACGCACACGTCGTTGCGCGCCGAGCGCCCGATGGTGATCCTCAAACGCCCCAGCGGCAGACGCTCCGCCGCGCGGTCGGGGTAGTTGACTAATAGTTCAGGCATAGCTCGGTCTCGTGATAAGTGATGAGTGATAAGTGATAAGAAAAAGCAAGGGCTTCTGTCTTCCACTTATCACTTATCACTCATCACTTATCACCCTCTTACTTATCACTGCCTTCTCAGCCGGTCAAACTCTTTCTCTAACTGTTGCGCGTAGCCGCGCGCGGCCGCGGCGTGCTGGCCGCGCTGCGCGAGCTGGAAGTGCTGGAGCGCGGCGACGACTTCGGCGCGCTGGAGCGTGCCGGGCTTGCGCCCCTCGACGTAGGAGAGGCCGAGGTAGTAGTGCGCGTCCACGTTGCCGCCGGCCGCGGCCGCGCGGAACTCTTCGAGCGCGGCGCCGCGGTTCGAAGACCAGAGCTGGACGCCGCGGCTGTAGCGCTCGGCGGGCGAGGCCGGGGCCGGGCGCGCGGGCGTCGGCGTGGCCTGCGGAGGAGGAGGAGGCGGCGGCGTCGGCGCGGGCGGCACGTTGACGGAGACGGTCTCGACGGTCGGCGTGGGCGAAGGCTCGCCCGGGCGCGGCGTGTGCGCGGGCGTCGGCGTCGTCTGCGCGGGCGCGAGTTCCGAGAGGTGCTGGCGCGCGACCTCCGCGAATTCGGGCGGCGCGTAGGCCGTGAGCTGCTCGTAGGCGGCGCGGGCCTCTTCGGCGCGGCCGGCGAGGCGCAGAGAGTCGGCCAGGCCCAACAGGTCGTTCGGGTCGGGGCGCGCGCCGGGCGCATTGAGGTTGAGGACGCGTCGGTAGCTCTCGACGGCGTCCGGATAGAGACCTTCGGCGAACTGCGCCGAGGCGAGCAGGCGCCAGGCCGCGAAGTCGTAGGGCGCGTTGCGCGTGAGCGCGCGGAACTCTTCGATGGCCTCGCGGCGCGCGCCGGCCGAAAGAAGCAGCTCGCCGAGACGGCGGTGCGCGCGCGTGTTCGAAGGGTCGAGCGCGTTCGCCTCGCGCAGACGGTTGAGCGCGCCCTCCATGTCGCCCGCGGCGAGCAGCCCTTCGGCCTCTTCGAGCTTGAGGTCGAACTGCTGCTGCGCGTCGGGCGTGACGGGCGCGGTCGGCCCCTGCGTCGGCAGGTCGGTCAGAGCCGGGCGGCGCAGCAGTCTGTAACCGAGCCACGCGCCGCCCGCCGCGAGGGCCAAGACGAAGGCGCAGGCGGCGACGACCCACGGCCACACGCGCCGCGCGGGCGGGGGAGTCGTCCTCGGTCTCGGCGGCGGCGGAGGCGCGACGGCGGATGCGTCCGTCTGTGCGCCGGCGTCTGTGCCGGGTTGTTGCGTCTCGGGCTCGGGCTTTTTATCGTCAGGCCAGGAGCCGGCGGCGGCGGGCATCGTGGCTTCGGGGTCGACGGGCCGCGTGGCGTCGAAGTCTTTGAAGTCGCCGGTCGCGTCGAAGTCAGCGGCCCCGCCCGACGCTTCGGGGCGCGGGACGGAGATGGTCAGCTCTTCGTCTCCGTAGCCGGGGAGGTCTGGGCGCGTGACGGCCGAGCCATTCCGGACGAGCGGGACTTCCGGGTCTGCCGGATGAGAGAACTGCTGACTGCCGTCCTCCAGCCCGCGCAGGATGCGCTCCATCTCCGCGAGGCTGACGCGCGAGGTCTGCGGCGCCACGCGCTCTTCGTCGGGCGCGAGGCCGTCGGTCGTGCGCGGCGTCTCGTCCGGCACGAGCGGGACGGTGGCGGCGTGCGGCGAAACGTCGCCGGTCTCACCGCCATGAAGACCCAGGGGCGCGCCGCAGCGCCGGCAGAAGCGCGCGCCGGGAAAGGTCTCCGCACCACAGCTCGGGCAGGTGGTCTGCATCCTTCGTCGGAGAGTCTTTACGGAGAGAAGTGCGCCGACCGCTCAGCGCAAGTTCGTCGAGCGGGACGCGCGGCTGCGGACGACGACGGTGCCGGCGAGCCAGTCGTGCAGCGCGCGGCCCTGCGTGTCGAAGGCCGCGAAGAGGAAGCCGAGGCCGAACGTCAGGAGCGTCACGGGGTAGCCGACGAGGTGGCGCAGCAGCGCGCGCCCGACGCTCAGGGGCTCGCCGTCCCTGCGCTCGATGCGCAGGCCCGCGATCCACTTCCCCAGAGTGCGCCCGCTCAGGTTGGCGAGCAGCACGAAGTTGACGAAGGCGACGCCGGCCGTCGTGATGTAACCCACGAACAGGATGAAGCTGCCGGCCCGCCGCCCGCCGTCGCCCGTGACGCGCGCCAGCAGCGTCGCCAGCGCCAGCACGCCGACGACGATGATGTAGTCGATGAGCAGCGCGCCGCACCGCAGCGAGAACGGCGCGCGCAGGCGCTCGAAGTTCACCGGCCCGCGCGGCACCCCGCGCGACCCGGCCCGCACCGCCCTTCCTTCTCGTTCTAGTTGGACAGACATATGAAGCGTTCGGCTTTCAGCTCTCGGCTTTCGGCTTTTTAACTTTACTGGCCGGGCCGCTAGTCGAACGCGGGCCGGCCAGACAGGATTGGCTGATAGCTGAAGGCCGAATGCTGACAGCTACCCAATCAAAAAGTGGAGCGTCGTCTCGCCGAGGCGCAGGCGGTCGCCGTTGGCGAGCGGGCGCGGCTGGCGGGGGCCGAGGCGGACGGCCTCGTTGACGACCGTGCCGTTCACCGAGCCGAGGTCTTCGACGAGGAACGTGTCCCCCTCGCGCCAGACGCGCGCGTGGCGGCGCGAGATTTTCGTCTCGGGGTCGAAGCGCGAGAGGTCTATGTCCGGGAAGATGTTCGACTGCGGGTCTGTGCGCCCGACGAGGTTCGTCTCCTTGTTCAGGAGGAACGTCGCGTCGAGTTCGGTCGTCCCTGTCACGACGAGCCTCGCGGTCGCGCGCGCCGTGCGCAAGGCCGCGCTCGCCGCCGCGATGGGCTGGCGCGCGCCGCAGTGCGGGCAGAAGACGTCTTCGGAAGAGATGGACTTGCCGCAGAAGCCGCAGAAGACGCGCTCGACGGCCATCGTCCGCGCCGTCTGCTCCTGCGCGCCGCGCACGACGCCGTAGGTGACGGCGCCCGCGCGCAACTGCTCGACGTGGCGGTGGAGCGTGTCGCGCATCTCGCCGGCCGTGCTGAAGCGGCGTTCGGGTTCGTACTCGACGGCCTTCATCAGAATCCACTCCATCTCGTTCGAGATGGCCGGGTTGATCTGGCGCGGCGTCGGGTTCTTCGAAAAGTCGAAGATGAGCAGAGGATTGTCCTGCGGGTCGGAGCCGGTCAGCAGGTGGAACATCGTCGCGCCCAAGCCGTAGATGTCCGTCCTCGCTTCGGCCTTGCCGCTGAAGAGCTCCGGCGGCGCGTAGCCCATCGTGCCGACGGCGGTCACGCCCTTCTCCTGCGGCGCGACCCAGCGCGCGATGCCGAAGTCGATGAGCATCACGCGGCCACTGTTTCCGTCAATCATCAGGTTCGCGGGCTTGAGGTCGCGGTAGATGATGGGCGGCCTTTGGTTGTGCAGGTATTCGAGCACGTCGGCCGTCTGCGCGCCCCACTCGGCCACGGTCAGCTCGTCGAGGCGGTTCATCGGCGCGTTCCTGAGACGCGCGAGACAGTCGCCGCCCGAGATGTACTTCATGACGAGGTAGAAGCGCGAGGCCGCGTCGTCATAGAAGTAGTCGTAGATGGTCGGGATGGAAGGGTGTTCGAGCGCGGCGAGGAGCATCGACTCGCGGCGGAAGTCGGCGACGGCCTTCTCCTGCTGCGACTCGTCGAGGTGCGTCTGGATCATCTCCTTGACGGCGCGCGGGGCGTCGCCGAGGTTCCTGTCCTTCGCGTAGTAGACGGCGCCCATGCCGCCGCCGCCGATGCGCTTGACGATCTCGTAACGGCTGTAGAGAACCGTGCCCGGCTCCAGCTGGCTCGCCGCGCGTCGCCCCGAAGAGGAGGCGCCGCCCGTGCGCCCCGTAAACGCCATCGGGCGCGAGGGCAGGTCGCCCGTGCGGTGGTCTTTAGGCGGCGCACCGGAAGCCGCGCCGCCCGTGTTCTGCGGCTTAGGCTCCCACTCGGACGCGGACTCTTCGGCGGAAGAGTGCGCGCCCGCCGGCTGTTCTTCCGAGGCGTCGGCCGTCGGCTCCGCGTCCTCCTCGACGGAAGAGGCCAGTTCGGAAGAGCCCGCGGTCGAGAGGCCCTTCGATTCGGAGGGTGTCTCGGAAGGCGCTTCGGAAGGTTCGGCGGCGGGCGCGACCGCCGCGGCGGCCTGACCGCGGTACGAAGACGGCTCGATGATGGTCGGCTGTAGCTCGTCGGCGGCCGACTGCCCCGCGGCGTCCGCCTCGGGCTTGGGCAGTTCTTGAGAAGAGGACGCGGCCCCGCCCTCCGCGCCGGGGCGCGGGGCGGGCTGCAAGGCCAGGCCGCAGTTGCCGCAGAAGCGGTCTTCCGGGGCCACAGGCGTGCCGCAATCGAAACAGGACGACGACATCACTCTCTATAAAGCCTACGACGAACCGAGCACGTGGAACTTCAGAAACGTCTTCCCGACGATGACCTCGTCGCCGTCGCGCAAAGGTTGACGGTCGCCCGGCAGGAGTCTGCGCCCGCGGTTGACGAAGGTGCCGTTGGTCGAGCCGAGGTCTTCGATGTAGTACATCCCGCTGCGCCGCGTAATCCTCGCGTGGCGGCGCGAGACCTTCGCCTCGGGGTCGTCGGAGTCCAGGTCAACGTCGGGGAAGATGCCGCCGTCCGCGTCCCAGCGTCCGATGTGCGACTCGTCCTCGCACATCGGGAACTCTTTACCGACCGAGCGCCCGCGGTGTATGACCAGCTTGGCGTGCGGCGCCGCGGTACTCTCGCGGCGGCCGGTCGGGGCCTCTTCATGAACCTTGGGCCGTCCGGCCACGCCCGTGACCGAGGGGCTCGGCGACGAGAGTGACTTCGGGACGGCGCGCAGCTCGGGGGCAGCGGCGCGGCGCCCGGTGTCGGAGGCGACGGCCTCGGTGCTGGGGCCGGCGTGCTCGCTCGTGTGCGCGCGGTGGCCGCCGGCGGGGCCGGGCTGCAAGGCCGCCCCGCACTCGTCGCAGTACTGCGAGCCCTCAATATTCTCCGTCTGGCACCTTTCGCAGGTGATCATGGCCGCGTCCTTCGGATTTTGGATGGCGGTGCGGGCTGGCGCGCCCCTGAGATGCCCCCTAAGCTGTCCCGGCGCCCGGCCGCGAAAAACCTCTGGCGCCGCACCGGCATTGTACCGCGAAACGCGAGACGCGCCAACAGCATCAAAAGCGGTGAATAGTAAATGGTGAATGGTAAATGGACGTTCACCACAGCTCCCGACGCGACAACACCCGTCACATACACTACCCGGCCTCTATTCACTATTTACCATTCACCATTGACCGTTTTCCTGAAACTGTTCCACCTTTTTGCACGTAGAAGATTTGCCGGCGGCGGGAAGGTGCAGTAGTTGTTCGATTTAGCGCCGGCCGCGTCCGCGTTGCGGAGCCAGCCCACGTCCCGACAAAAAATTTAACCCCAGTCTTTTTCGAGAAGAGGAATAAACCCCAAATGGCTCTGAACCGGAAGAAGAAAATCATCATCGCGGTCTCGGCCGTCGCCCTGCTCGGCCTCGTCGTCGTCATCAGCATCTTCGCCCGCGGCAAGGACGAGGCTGAGGTCACGACCGTCAAGGTCGAGGTGCGGCCGGAACTCAAATCCACCGTCACGGCCTCCGGCGAGGTGCGCCCCATCCGCTTCGTCAACCTGACGAGCGAGGTGCAGGGGCGCATCGTCGACATCAGCGTCAACCCCGGCGACCACGTCACCACGGGCCAGCCCCTCGTCCGCGTCGACCCGACGCAGCTCGAATCCTCCGCCGAGGCGCAGGCCGCCAGCGTGCAGGCCGCCATCTCCGACGTGCAGAACTCGCGCGCCAGCGTCGCCTCGGCCGAGGCCAGCGTCCAGCAGTCGCAGCAGCAGCAGACGGCCGCCGAGGCTTCGCTCGCGCAGGCGCGCCAGGCCGTCAACACCGCGCAGACCGCCGTCGACCGCGAGCAGGTCAACCTGGAGACCGCGCGCCGCGAGCTGAAGCGCACCACCGAACTCATCGAGTCGGGCGTGGCCTCGCGCTCCGAGTTCGACGCCGCGCAGGACAGGCTCAAGACCGCGCAGGTCGCCCTGAAGACTTCGCAGGCGCAGCTCGAATCGGCTAAGATCGCGGTCGAGGAGTCGAAGGCGCGCGTTAACCAGGCGCGCGTCGCCGTCACCGAGGCGCAGACCCGCGTCAAGAGCGCGGAGGTGGGCGTCAGAACCAGCGAGGCGCGCGCGGGCGCGCAGCAGGCGCTCTTGCGCGGCCAGTCCTCGCAGCGCAGCAAGGCCGTCACGGTCTCGCCTTTGACGGGCGTCGTCGTGGACATCCCGGCGCGCGTCGGCCAGTTCGCCGTCGCGGGCCTCTCGACCACCGCGCTGATGACCATCGCCGACATGTCAACCATCAACGTCGAGGTCAACGTGGACGAGACCGAGATCGCGCAGATTCAGGAGCAGCAGCCGGTCAAGATCAAGGTGGACGCGATGGGCGAGCGCGAGCTGGCGGGCAAGGTCGTCCAGAAGAACCCGCTCGCCGTCTCGCGCTCGGACACGACGGGGTCGGGCCTCGGCACCCGCGTCAACGTTCAGGAGGCGAAGGAGTTCAAGGTCATCGTCCAGCTCGACCTTTCGACCGTGCCGAACGACGTGCGCGAATCGCTCCGCCCCGGCATGACGGCGACGGCCACCATCACGACCAACACGAAGCAGAACGTCATCGCCGTCCCGCTCCAGGCCATCGTCGAGAAGTCGCCGACGCCGACGCCGACCCCGCCTTCGGGTAAGGACGCCGGCCAGCCGGCCCCGGCCCCGACCGAGAAGCCGAAGGACATCAAGGGCGTCTACGTCCTCGAAGGCAAGAAGGTCAAGTTCGTCCCCGTCGAGACCGGCATCACGGGCGAGTCGGACATCGAGGTCGTGAGCGGGCTCAACAAGGACATGGAAGTCATCACCGGCCCGAGCCGCGTGCTGCGGACGCTGAAGGAGGGGGACACCGTGCAGCGTCAGCAGAACAAGCCCGGCGACAAGGCAGGTGAGAAGAAATGAGCGAGGCACTTTTAGAGATGGAGAGCCCCACCACCGAAGAGGCGAACGGCGTGACCGAAGAGACGAGCATCGTCAACGGGAACGGCCTCGACGCCGAAGCGCTCGAACGCGGCGACCTGCTCGCGCACGACGGCGTGCCGGCCGCGCTCATCTCGATGCGCGACATCTGGCGCACCTACGAGATGGGCACCGAGAAGCTCCACGCGCTGCGCGGCGTCTCGTTCGACGTGCAGCGCGGCGAGTACCTCGCCATCATCGGCCCCTCGGGCTCCGGCAAGTCGACGCTGATGAACCTCATCGGCTGCCTCGACACGCCGTCCCAGGGGCGCTACTGGATCAACTCGAAGCTCGTCTCCGAGATGGAGGACGACGAGCTGGCGCGCATCCGCAACCAGGAGATCGGGTTCGTCTTCCAGACCTTCAACCTCCTGGCGCGCGCCACGGCGCTGCACAACGTCGAGCTGCCGCTCATCTACGCGGGCGTCTCGGCCGCCGACCGGCACGAGCGCGCCCAGCGCTCCCTCCGCGCGGTCGAGCTGGGCGACCGCATGACGCACCGCCCGAACGAGCTCTCGGGCGGCCAGCGCCAGAGGGTCGCCATCGCGCGGGCTTTAGTCAACAACCCCTCGATCCTCCTGGCCGACGAGCCGACCGGCGCGCTCGACTCGAAGACGAGCATCGAGATCATGAACCTCTTCGAGAAACTCCACTCGGAGGGGAACACGATCATCGTCGTCACGCACGAGCACGACATCGCCGCGCGCGCGCACCGCGTCATCTCGATCCGGGACGGCAACATCGAGTCGGACGAGCGCATCAAGTAGAAGGCGAAAAGCCGATGGCACAACGGGGGGAGGATGAGAGTCGGCGTGGCTCTCACCCTCCCTTTGACTTTCCCCCTCCTCGCATCCGTTGACGGATGAGCGCATTGCTGACAGAGCCGGTCGAAGAACGCAGGGGCGACGCGCCCGGCGGCTTCGAGCCACTGCCCCCCGCGCCGCCCCGAGCGCGGCGCACGCGGCTCCCGCCGGCCTTCCACAAGACGTGGGAGTCCCTGCGCATCGCGCTCGGGAGCTTGCGCGCGAACAAGCTGCGGACGGCCCTGACGCTCATCGGGGTCGTGGTCGGCGTCGCGGCCGTCATCGCCGTCGTCACCATCATCAAGGGCTTAGACCAGACGGTCGCCTCCACCTTCTCCTCGCAAGGCTCGACCGTCTTCACCGTCTCGAAGCGCCCGCAGGTCATCACCTCGCGCGAGGACTTCATCAAGTTCAACCGCCGCAAGGACGTGACCGAGACGGACGCCGACGCCGTCACGCGCCTCTGCAACGCCTGCTGGCGCACGGGCGTCGCCGCCAACGCGCAGGCCACCGTCAAGGCCGGCGACAAGTCTTCGGAGTCCGTGCGCGTGCGCGGCCTCACGCTCTCGATGTTCCTCATCGAGGACACGGACGTCGTCGCCGGGCGCGCGTGGACTGATACGGAAGAGGCCTCCGGCCGGGACGTGGCCGTCGTCGGCCCCGACGTGGTCGACAACCTCTTCGACGGCGCGCCGCCCGATCAGGTCATCGGCCGTCAGGTGCGCGTCGAGGGGCGCGCCTACGAGATCATCGGCGTCACGGAGCGGCTGGGTAAAATCTTCGGCTTCTCGCGCGACAACTTCGTGCAGATTCCCTACCCGACCTTCAAGAAGGCTTTCGGCGCGCGCGTCTCGCTCATCGTCTTCGTCCAGGTTCCCGAGCAGCCGCAGCTCGTCACGGCCGAAGACCAGGTGCGCAACATCATGCGCAACCGCCGCGGCAAGACTTTCCACGACGAGGAGGACGGCTTCGCGCTCGAAACGCAGGACGTCTTCATCGACCTCTACAAGAGCGCGACGGCCAACATCTACCTCGTCACCGTCGGCGTCGCCGCCGTCTCGCTCGTCGTCGGCGGCATCGTCGTGATGAACATCATGCTCGTCTCGGTGACCGAGCGGACGCGCGAGATCGGCGTGCGCAAGGCGGTCGGCGCCTCGCGCCGCGACGTGCTGCTGCAGTTCCTCATTGAGTCGGTCGTCATCACCTCCATCGGCGGCATGATGGGCGTGGCCGCGGGCTTCATCCTCGCCTTCGGGCTCGCCAAGGCGATGGGCTTCCCCCTGCTCTTCAGCGTCGCCTCGGCCGTCCTCGGCGTCTCGGTCTCCTCCGCGGTCGGCATCGCCAGCGGGTTGTGGCCCGCGTGGAAGGCGGCGCGCTTAGACCCGATAGAGGCGCTGCGCGCGGAGTAAGAAAGGGTGCTGGGTTCTGGGTGCTAGGTGCTGGTAAGACCTAAAACCCAGAACCCAGCACCTAGCACCCAGAACCCATTTATGTCTTTCGACGACATCAAAGAGTCCGCGGCGATGGCCGTCTCGACCGTGAGGGCGAACAAGCTGCGCTCGGCGCTGACCATTCTGGGCGTCGGCATCGGCGTGGTGACGCTGACGTTCATGGTCTCGATTATCCAGGGCCTCAACAAAGCCTTCGCGGAGCAGATCGAGTCGCTCGGCTCGAACACCATCTTCGTCTCGAAGTTCGACCCGAGCTTCGGGCGGCCGCCGAACAACGAGGAGCTGCACCGCAAGGACATCACCGTCGAGGACGCCGAGGCCATCCGCACCGAGGCCGCCGAGAACATCGACTCGGTCGCGCCCATCCGCCGCAAGATCGCCGCCGGGCTGCGCTACGCCGACAAGGAGACCGACACCCCGATCCTGTTCGGCGTCACGCCCGAGTACGAGTACACGCTCTCGCAGTACGTCGAGCGCGGCCGCTTCGTCACCGAGAACGACATGCGCGGCCGCGAGAACGTCGCCATCCTGGCGCAGGACGTGGTGCGCGCCCTCTTCCCCAACGAAGACCCGATAGGGAAAGAGATCAAGATCGAGGGCTCGCCCTTCCGCGTCGTCGGCGTGATGGAGACTTTGGGGAACTTCTTCGGCCAGTCGCGCGACAACTCCGTCTTCATCCCGCTCCCGACCTTCGACAAGTACTGGCGCGACATCGAGCCGCCGCTCGTCGTCTTCTTCATCATCCTGCGGCCCCACACGCGCGCGCACGTCCCCCCGGCGATGGATCAGATCACGGACGTCCTCCGCCGGAGGCGCCAGGTGCCCGCGGGCGCGAAGAACAACTTCGGCGTCTCGTCGCAGGACTCGCTCTTAGACTTCTACAACCAGTTGACGGGCGCGACGTGGCTCGTGCTGACGGCCATCTCTTTCGTCGCCCTGATGATCGGCGGCATCGGCGTGATGAACATCATGCTGGTCTCGGTCACGGAGCGGACGAAGGAGATCGGCATCCGCAAGGCGGTCGGCGCCACGCGCGCCAACATCCTCTGGCAGTTCCTCATCGAGGCCGTCGTCCTCACGGGCCTCGGCGGCGTCGCCGGCCTCGCCGTGGGCGAGCTGGCGAGCGTCCTCATGAACGCGTACTCGCCGCTCCCGGCCTTCGTGCCCCTGTGGGCCATCCTCGTCGGCGTCGGCATCTCCGCGAGCGTCGGCATCGTCTTCGGCCTCTGGCCCGCCTGGAAGGCCGCCCGCCTCGACCCCATCGAGGCACTCCGCTACGAGTGAGGGGGGTGCTGGAGAAGAGCAGACATTTACCCAACACCCAAAACCCAGCACCCAACACCCCTCACACCGTAACCCGCGAAGGGACGCGGCCGTCTTTCACCTTGTCACGGTTCACGGTTCACGGTTCACGGACGTGAACGGTTTACGGTTCACGTCTAAGGGCGTAAACTTTCTTCGAAATCACGTAAAGCTATCGCCGGCGAGAAGCGCGCGGGCCGCGGTGTGCAACCAAGACCCCGGCCCGGCCGTAATAGACGCGACCATGAAATTCATCGAGACACTGAAGCTGGCGTTGGCGGCCATCATGGCGCACAAGCTGCGCTCGGCGCTGACGCTTTTGGGCATGATCATCGGCGTGGCGGCCGTCGTCGTCGTCGTCTCGCTCATCCAGGGCTTCAACACCTACATCGACGAGAAGATCGCCAACATCGGCGCCAAGTCCTACACCATCGGCCGCTTCAGCTTCGAGGACTTCAAAGACCAGGACACCATCGCCGCCGCGCAGCGCCGCAACAAGGACATCGACTTCGAGGACTACGAGTTCCTGCGCACGCGCCTGACGCTCACGGACAAGCTCGGCGCGGGCGCACGCCCCGACACCGCGCAGGTCAAGCGCGGCAACGAGGTCCTGGACGGCGTCGCGGTGGACGGCGTGATGACCATCGTCGGCGACATCCAGAAGGTGGACGTGGGCGAAGGCCGCTTCTTCTCCGAGGCCGAGGACGCGAGCGCCGCGCGCGTCGCCTACATCGGCTCGGACGTGGCCGAGAAGCTCTTCCCCTCCTCTTCGGCGGTCGGCGGCGAGATCGTCATCGCGGGGCTGACCTACCGCGTCATCGGCGTGGCGGCGGCCAAGGGGACGGTCTTCGGCATCCCGCAGGACACCTTCGTCACGCTCCCCCTGCGCACCTTCCGCCAGAACTTCGGCCCGCTCGTCCGCCAGCGCTCCTTCTACATCGTCGGGACGGCGAAGGACGACCAGCACTTCCAGGACGCGGTGGACGAGGCCAAGCAGTTGATGCGCATCCGCCGCGGCCTGAGGCCGGGCGAGAAGGACAACTTCGGCGTCTTCACGCCCGACGCCATCACCAACCTGCGCGACAGCCTCTTCGGCACCATCTTCATCGTGGCGATTGCCGTGCCCGGCATCGCGCTCGTCGTCGGCGGCATCGTCATCATGAACATCATGCTGGTGAGCGTGACTGAGAGGACGAAGGAGATCGGCATCCGCAAGGCCCTGGGGGCGCGCCGCAACGACATCCTGAAGCAGTTCCTGGTTGAGGCCGTCGTGCTCTCGGCCATCGGCGGCGCGACCGGCACCTTCATCGCCTGGCTCTTGGGGCGCATCGTGACCGCCGTGCTCATCCCGACCTACCTCTCGGTCGGCGCGGTCATCCTCGCCGTCTCGGTCTCGGGCGGCATCGGCGTCATCGCCGGCCTCCTGCCCGCGTGGAAGGCCGCGCGGCTCGACCCCATCGAGGCACTGAGGGCCGATTGATTCATCTGTCCATTGATTCATTTAATCATTGAATCAATGGACAGATGAACAGATGAAACAATGAAGCTAAAAATCCGCAGCGACATCTACGAGAACCTGATGATGGCGTTCGGCACGCTGCGCGCCAACAAGCTGCGCTCGTCGCTGACCGTGGTGGGCGTGGTCATCGGCGTCTGGACGGTGATGGCGATAGCCAGCATCATCAGCGGCATCGACGAGGCGGTGAAGAAGGCCATCGAGTCGTTCGGCACGCGCTCGATCATCATCTCGAAGTACGACCCGGGCATCCGCGTCGGGAGGCGTTCGCGCGAGGAGCGGATGCGCAAGGACTTGACCTACGAGGACGCGATGGCGCTGCGCGCGCTGCCCTCCATCGAGACCTCCGTCCCCTTCCTCGACATCACCAACAACTTCTTCGGCGCGAAGCTCAACGTCTCGGCCAACGGCAAGACCTCGACGGCGGTGCGCCTCCAGGGGACGCTGCCCGACTACGAGCGCGCCGGCGTCATGGTCATCGGCGAGGGGCGCTGGTTCTCGCAGTTCGAGAACGACACGAACCAGGACGTCTGCACCATCGGCTCGTCGGTCGCCGAGAACTTCTTCCCCTACCAGTCGCCGGTCGGCCAGACGATTTCCATCGGCGGCAACGACTTCCGCGTCATCGGCGTCTTCGAGCCGCGCGAGCAGTTGGGCGGCGGGGGCTCCGGGTCGAACGACCAGAACAACGTCATCTACATCCCCTACAACGTGGCGCACAAGCTCAAGCCCGACGCCTCGCAGGTGACCATCCTCGCCATCGCGCAGGCCGGCCACATGGACGAGGCGCTCGACCAGGTGACCGACATGCTGCGCGTGCGCCGCGGCGTCTCGTTCAAGGAGCCGAACGACTTCGGCATCTCGACGGCCGAGTCGATCATCAGCCAGTTCCGCTCGATCACGGCGGGCGTCGCCGTCGCGATGGTCGCCATCTCCTCGGTCGGCCTGATGGTCGGCGGCATCGGCGTGATGAACATCATGCTCGTCTCGGTGACCGAGCGGACGCGCGAGATCGGCACGCGCAAGGCCATCGGCGCGCGGCGCAAGGACATCCTCTGGCAGTTCCTCATCGAGGCGGCGACGCTCACGGGCACGGGGGGTTTGGTCGGGCTGCTCCTCGGCTGGGTGACGACGCTGCTGATACGCCTCTTCGTCCCCTCCTACGTCCCGCTCTGGGCGCCCGTCATGGGCTTCGCCGCCTCGGTCGGCATCGGCCTCATCTTCGGCCTCTGGCCCGCCTGGAAGGCCGCCCGCCTCGACCCCATCGAGGCACTCCGCTACGAGTAAAGAGGGGTGCTGGGTGCTGGGTAAAGACAGGCTCTTCCCCAGCACCCAGCACCCCTCAAACCGTGAACGGTGACAGGAAGGACTTGCTCCCTCCTGTCACCGTTCGCGGTTTACGGTTGACGGCTCTTACGTACTCAGCCGAAGAGGGCCGCCCAGCCCACCTTGAGGATGACGCCGACCAGCCAGAGGCCGACGGCGATAGTCCAGGCCGACCCGGACGACATCTTGCCCACCTTGCGCAGGCCGAGGGCGGCGAGGAAGAGGCCGTAGAAGGCGAAGAGGTCGAGCGACCCGAGCAGCGCGCCCAGAGCCTTCGGGCCGCCGGGGCCGACCAACACCCCGAGGTTCGCCCGGACGAGCCCGCCCGGCTGCGTGGGGTTGATGTCCTCCGCCGGGGTCACGAGCGCGACGATGATGCCCGCGACCGCCTGCAGGAGGCCGGGCGCGAAGCTCGAATACGTCCAGACCGAGAGCGCCTGCTTGTAACGCAGCCGCCCGCCCATCAGCATCGCGCCGAGCAGGTAGAGCCCCGCCCCGGCGGCGAGGGAGACGGCCACCCCGATGATGGGAAAGAAGTAGATCACCACCTTGCCGACGGGGCCGGTGTAGAAGCCGACGGCGCGGTCGATCTGTTCCGGCGTCATCTGGTCGCCGCGCGGCCCCTTTGTGATCTGCTCGCGCATGAAGGCGGCGTAGTCGATCTTGTTGAAGATGAGGAAGGTCACCACCACCGCGAGGACGACGATGATGATCGCCGCGACGAGGAAGCGCGGGCGCGCGCGCAGCGCCTCGAAGGTGCGGGAGGGCTCGAAGAAGATGTTAGTCAGGGTCGCGGGCGTGGACATCACGGGGCCGTCCGCCTCGGCGGCGCGCGCGGGGGTCGAAAAGTTTGTTTCGCTCATACTCTTTCCGTTTTGTAGGGAGACTCCTGGCCGGGGCGGCGGCCACGTGCGGCCGCCCGGCACATACTAGCACGCCCTGATACGCGCCTCACACGGACAAGGTTTCAACCCCACCCCATTCCCCCGCCCCACACTTTCTGCCATAATCTCCCACGCCGAAACCGGGCTGCCGCCAAAGCCTGAAGTACATCCATCATACAGCCAGAAAGGCGGACAGATATGACCTGGGAAGAGATGGAAAGGGCGATGGCATTCATCGTCGAACAGCAGGCACAAACAAACGTCACTGTCGGACGGCTGTCCGAGAGGGTTGATGCGTTGACCGTGAGGGTTGACGCGTTAGCCGAGAAGGTTGACCGCACGGCGGGCAGCATCACCAATCTGTTAGCCGTCGCCGAAATCCAGGCGGCCGAGATAAGAGATTTAACCGAATCGGTCCGCAACCTCGCCGACCGCCAGCGCGACTCAGAGGAGCGCGGCCGGCGGACTGACGAACGCCTCGATGCCCTCATCAGCATCGTCGAGCGCCACATCAGCGAAGGCCGAAACGGACATACGTAATGTAAGCCAGCTTAAAGAGCAGGCGAGGTGGGCAGAGCGCGAACTCTGCCCTTTTGTTTTGTGTGTTACTGCGCTTTCGTCTCGGCTTCGAACCAGCCGGGGACGCGGATGCAGGCGACGGTGTGTTTGGGGGAGACCTCGCGGAGGTCTGGGTCGATGCGGGCGCAGTCGGGGATGGCCTCGGGGCAGCGCGTGTGGAAGCGGCAGCCTGAGGGCGGGTTGATGGGCGTGGGCACGTCGCCCTTCAAGACGATCCGGTCGCGCTTGCGCGTGGGGTCTGGGACGGGGATGGCCGAGAGCAGCGCGCGCGTGTAGGGGTGGAGCGGGTTCGCGTACAGCTCCTCGGCCGAGGCCACCTCGACGATGCGCCCGAGGTACATGACGGCCACGCGGTCGGAGATGTGCTCGACCACCGCCAGCCCGTGCGAGATGAAGAGGTAGGTGAGGTTGAACTCGCCCTGCAGGTCTTCCAGAAGGTTGACGACCTGCGCCTGCACGCTCACGTCCAGAGCCGAGACCGGCTCGTCGGCCACGACGAGCTTCGGGTTCAAAGCCAGGGCGCGGGCGATGCCGATGCGCTGCCGTTGCCCGCCGGAGAACTCGTGCGGGTAGCGGTTCATGTAGTCCGGGTCGAGGCCCACCTTCCGCAGCAGATCCGCCACGCGCTCGCGCCTCGCGCCTTTATCGCCGATGCCGTGGATGACCAGCGGCTCCGAGACGATGTCGCGCACCCTCATGCGCGGGTTCAAGCTCGCGTAAGGGTCTTGGAAGATGATCTGCATCTCGCGGCGCAGGCGGCGCAGCTCTTCGCCCGAAGTCGCGAGCACGTCGCGCCCGGCGAAGTTGACCTCGCCGCGCGTCGGCTCGATCAGCCGCAGGAGGCAACGCCCGACGGTCGACTTGCCGCAGCCCGACTCGCCCACCAGCCCCAAGGTCTCGCCGCGGTAGATGTCGAACGTCACGCCGTCCACGGCGCGCACCACGTCGTCGCCCCCCTCGACGGGGAAGTGTTTGAAGAGGCCGCGCACGCGCACGAGTTCCTCGCGCGAGTCCTCCGCGCGCGCGGCCGAGACTTCGGCCCGCGGGACTGTCTGACCGCGCTCGTTAGTCCTCGCTCCCACGCGCGCCCCCTTCCGCCATCTGCTTGATCTGTGTGTCGGCCGCGACCGCCGCCGAGAGGTCGTAGAGCACGCAGCGCACCGAGACGCCGCCTCCGAGCTGGTAGAGCGGCAGGTCGCCCTCCGTGCAGCGCGGCATGCGGTGCGGGCAGCGCGGGGCGAAGTGACAGCCCTCGGGCAGGTTCGTCGGCTTCGGCACCGTGCCCTCGATGGTCGAGAGGCGGCCCGCCCTTTTGACGCCCGCCTCCGTCAGCTTCGGCACGGAGCGGAGCAGTCCTTCGGTGTAAGGGTGCTTGGGCCGCGCGAACAGCTCCCCGACCGGGGACTCTTCGACGATGCGCCCGGTGTACATGACGGCCACGCGGTCTGCGACTTCGGCGACGACGCCGAGGTCGTGCGTGATGAGGAGGACGGCGAGGTTGCGCGTCTTGCGCAGCTCGTCTATCAGCTCAAGGATCTGCGCCTGGATGGTCACGTCGAGCGCGGTCGTCGGCTCGTCCGCGATGAGGAGGCGCGGGTCGCAGGCCAGGGCCATCGCGATCATCACGCGCTGCCGCATCCCGCCCGAGAGCTGGTGCGGGTAGTCGTCGGCGCGGCGGCCGGGGTCAGGGATGGCGACCTCGCGCATCGCCTCGACGGCCGCCTCGCGCGCCTGCTTGCGGTTCAGTTTTCGGTGAAGGCGGAGCGCCTCCGCGATCTGCTCGCCGACGGTGTAGACGGGGTTGAGCGAGGTCATCGGGTCCTGGAAGATCATCGCGACGTCGTCGCCGCGAATCTCCCGCATCCGCTCGTCCGAGGCCGTCAGGAGGTTCTCGCCCGCGAACAGAATCTCGCCCCCGACAATCTTCCCCGGCGCCCCCACCAGCCGCATCACCGACAGCGCCGTGATCGACTTCCCGCACCCCGACTCGCCCACGAGCCCCAACAGCTCGCCCTCGCCCAGATAAAAACTCACCCCGTCCACCGCGCGCACCACGCCCGCGCGCGTCCGGAACTGCGTCCGCAGATTCTTAACTTCTAAAAGGTGCGTCACTGCCTGCAAGAGTAAACGACCGACAGCCCTGCTGCCAAGACCTCCAATCTAAACTGTCACGGCTTCGCGGTACTCGCCCCGGACGCGGGGAATAATGTCGGCCTTAAAGCGCTGCCCGGCTCCGGTATCAGAAACTATGGAGCCGCAAAAGGGTTTATGACCGCTAAGCCCTCGGCCCTCACGGAGTCGTCGAAATCTTCCGTGTAGAGGCGCGTTACGCCGACCTCAAGGCAGGCGGCGACGAGCAATGCGTCCCACGAAGAGAGGCTGTATCGCCGCATTAACTCCTCCGCACGTTCCAACACTTCCCAAGTTGGCAACTGCGTCGCCCAAAGCCCTCTTAGCTTATGAATGTCCTGCCAAGCCTTGTCGCCGCTGTAGCCTAATGGAGCGAACTTGCGGCTGGCCGCGACGTACTCACAGGCTACCTGCCACAGCAAGACCGCATCAGTTAGCGAGTTGACGAGGGCCTTCGCCGTGGCCTGCTTTGCGGGATCGCGGTAGTCGTGAACGTAGAGCAGAACGTTGGTGTCAACGGCGTTCATGCAACTCCTCGCGGGTGAGACGCGGAGCGTTTTCCGGGATGGGGTTATCCAACATGTTCTGTATCAACTCGTCCATCAAGCGCCTCCGCTCCTCGGGGTCTGTGACTTTGGGCGGGATGAGGTTTGGCGCACGAATCGTGATTTCCACTTCCACGCCGTCGGGAAAGTCACAAGGTGTCTGTGGGATAAAGGCCCCGTCTCGGTAAATCGCCTTCAGCGTCTGTGACATCGTTATGACTCCTTAACTCACATTCTACACTGTCACAGCTTCGCGGTACTCGCCCCAGACGCGGCGGAGGCGGTGGCTGATTTCGCCGACGGTGGCGAGGGCTTCGACGCAGGTGAGGATGCGCGGGAGGAGGTTGTCGTCGGAGCGCGCGGCGTCTTCGAGGAGGGTGAGGGCGACTTCGGTCTTTTCGGCGTCGCGGCGTTGACGTAAGGCGCGGACGCGTTCGACCTGTGCGCGCTCGACCGAGGGGTCTATGCGGAGCACGGGGACGGGCGTCTCCGTATCGGCGCGGAAGCGGTTGACGCCGACGACGACGGCGTCCTCGGACTCGACGGCGCGCTGGTAGCGGTAGGCGGCCTCCTGTATCTCGCGCTGGACGTAGCCGAGTTCGATGGCTCGGAGCATGCCGCCCATCGCGTCGATCTTCTGGATGTAGTCGAGCGCGAGGCGGTCGACCTCGTTCGTCAGATGCTCGACGGCGTAGGAGCCCGCGAGCGGGTCGACGGTGTCGGCCACGCCCGACTCGTGTGCGACGACCTGCTGCGTGCGCAGGGCCAGACGCGCCGCCGCCTCCGTCGGGAGCGAGAGCGCCTCGTCCATCGCGTTCGTGTGGAGACTCTGCGTGCCGCCCAAGACCGCGGCGAGCGCCTGGACGGTCGTCCGCACCACGTTGACTTCCGGCTGCTGCGCGGTGAGCGTCGAGCCCGCGGTCTGCGTGTGGAACCGCAGCATCTGCGAGCGCGGGTCGCGCGCGTGGAAGCGCTCGCGCATGAGCCGCGCCCAGAGGCGGCGTGCGGCGCGGAACTTCGCGACCTCTTCGAGCAGGTTGTTGTGCGCGTTGAAGAAGAAGGAGAGGCGCGGGGCGAACTCGTCGACCTTGAGTCCCGCGCCCAGGGCGGCCTCGACGTAGGCGATGGCGTCGGCGAGCGTAAACGCCACCTCCTGCACGGCCGTCGAGCCCGCCTCGCGGATGTGGTAGCCGCTGATGGAAATCGTGTTCCAGTTCGGCACCTCTTCGGCGCAGTAGGCGAAGGTGTCCGTGACGAGGCGCAGGCTGGGCGCGGGCGGGTAGATGTACGTGCCGCGCGCGATGTACTCCTTGAGGATGTCGTTCTGAATCGTCCCCTGTAGCTTGTCGGGGGTGACGCCCTGCTTCTTCGCGACGGCGACGTAGAGGCACAGCAATGTCGCGGCCGTCGCGTTGATGGTCATCGAGGTCGAGACTTCGCCGAGCGGGATGCCTTCGAAGAGGCGCTCCATGTCTTCGAGCGAGTCGATGGCGACGCCGACCTTGCCGACCTCTCCGGCGGCGAGCGGGTCGTCCGAGTCGAGCCCGATCTGCGTCGGCAGGTCGAAGGCGACGGAGAGTCCGGTCGTCCCCTGCGAGAGCAGGAACTTGTAGCGCGCGTTCGACTCCTCGGCCGTCGCGTAGCCCGCGTACTGCCGCATCGTCCACAGGCGGCCGCGGTACAGGTTGCGCCGGACGCCGCGCGTGTAGGGGAAGTCGCCCGGGTCGCCGAGGTCTCGGTCGTAGTCCAAGGCTTCCGTATTCGAGGGGTTGAAGTCGGTCGGGAGCGGGATGCCCGAGGAGGTCTCGAAGTGCTCTCGCCGCTCTCGCGCGGCGGACTTGGGCGCGTCCGTCTTCGTGCTCATAAAATCTCCGAGTAGGCAGTAGGCAGTAAAAACTTTTCCGCCGGAAACTCGGGGGCAACCTTTCAACGTCCGTCACGCGGAGCGGCTGCCTACTGCCACCTGCCTGCTGCCTACTGTTTTTCCCGAGCCTAGCACAGCCGTTCGCGGGCGGGCAACGAACTGTTTCTGTCCATTCTGTTGAACGTCGGGTGTGCGCTAACGCTTCGCCAACTTGAACGGCGCGGCGGGTACAACTGGAAGGCCGGCTCAGGCGTCTGAGGACTGTTGCAATAAACGCGCAACGCGGGCGCAACGAGCGAGCAGGGGCGGGGGGCGAACAAGGTTCGGGCACTCCGGCGTTACCAAACTTCCTTCCAAAATTCGAGAGTATCTGCCGATGAGAAAGACGCTTTTTTCTGTTCTCCCGCTACTCGTGTTTCTGGGGCCGACCTACGCCGGACTGCCCTCGTTCCTCGGCCTCTTCGCCGGGCCTTCGGCCATGCGCGTCGAGCCGAACTACCTGCGCCGGCCCAAGGCCAGCCCCGCCGCCGAACGCCTCCGCGGCCGCATCGACGAGGCCAAGCGCGAGTTGAAGAAGGTCTCCGACGATTCGCTCGACGACGTAACGCTGGCCGTCGCCGACTCGAAGGGCGACGTGCAGACCTTGCGCGCCACGAAGGAGGAGTTTCTCCAGAAGGGCGGCGAGTTCAACGCCGTCTCATCCGACGGCAAAGTCCTGAAGGTCTCAGTCGTCCGCCCGAACTACGTCAACACGGCCGTCCGCGTCACGGACGCCGAAGGCGACGAGCTACAGCCGCTCGTCGTCCGCTACCCCGTCGAGCGCGAGGGCAAGCTGCACGAGGTCGCCTACTACACCTCCGCGCACCCCGCGGTCGAAAATAAGGAGATCGTCAGCGCGGGCGGCGAGTACGTCCGCGAGCGCCTGGACGAGGCCGCGCGCCGACTCGCCTCCGTCGGCGAGCCCATCGACCCGGCGGTCGTGGACGTGGCCGAGCGCCTCTGCCACGTCGAGCACACCGACCACAAGCGTTTCATGACCGAAGACTCGGCCTCGCTCTTCGAAGAGATACGGACGCTCTACGCCCTGAACGCGGGCGACACCTACCGCTATTCGGTCAGCTCGGCCGGCGCGGGCGGCATGGTGCAGATGATCCCGCCGACCTACGCTGGGACGCGCGAGCAGCACCCGCGCGCGAATCTCAAGGCCGACTTCGTCGAAGGGATGCGCGACCACGCGAACGCGACGCAGGCGATGCTGCTCTACATGCAGGACACCTGGGACTACCTGAAGAAGCAGGACGAGGTCTCGGCGGCGCTCTCGACGGGTGTGGCGACGCAGGCGGAGCTGCTCGCGGCCGGCTACAACTCGAACCCGCGCAAGCTCCCCGGCTACCTCTCGCGCGGCGGCGCGGCCTGGCGCACGCTCATCCCCGAGGAGACGAAGATGTACCTCCGCATCTACTCGGCGGTCGAGGCCAACGTCGACTTCGACGGCCGCTCGTAAGACACGCCGCCGCGACGAGGGCCGCGCGGCCCTCGTCGCGGCCCTCCGGATTCACGACGTAACTGAGCCTTCGGCCCTCGCGGCGACGAGGGCCGCCCCGTCGCCGCGCCCCGCATCGTCCGCGGCCTGCCCCTCGGCCTCACGCGCCTCCTCGTTGGGGTATGCCTTCCTGAACGCCCCCCGCCAAATCCTGTCGGTGCTGAGGGAGAGGCTGAAGCACAGGGCGGTAAGAATCAGGATGAGGGTTATGAACACGTACTCCGTGAGCAAGAGAATCCACATGTTATCCGGGTTCAGGATGTTCCCGATGTCCCGCGAGTCCCAGTCCGTCTTTAACTGCAACGCGTAGACCGCGACCGGGATGAAGTAGAGCAGTTTGGGGACGTAGTTCGAGACACGCCCGAAGCGGTGCCCGCGCGTCGGCGGGACGGTCAGCACCTGGTGCATCATCAGCAGGTCGTAGCAGGGCTTTATCTGTTCCCGCTCGTCGGCCTCCGCGAAGGTGAGCTTGAGGTTACGGCGCTCGCGCGCCACGCTGAAGGTCAGCCAGAGCAGGACGACCGTGAAGGTGATGCCGGCGAACATCCCGAGGTCGTTCATGTCGAAGACCACGCCGAAGAAGGGCACGCGGATGATTCGGAACTGCTCGGCCCGAATCTTTAACATCTCCGCCACCTCCTTCTGGAGTTTCTCTTGGTTGCCCTTGTCTCTCCAATCGAGGCCCGCCACCTCCAAGTAGGCGAAGGCCCTCTTTTGCTCGGCGGGAAGGTTCGGGTCTTTAGGGTCTGGGATGGCCCTCTTTTGCTCGGCGGAGAGGTTCGGGTCTTTAAGGTCTGGAATGGAGTCGTAGAGTTTCGCGGCCGTCTTTCGCGCGTCTATGCGTGAGTCGAACCACCCGGCGTTGTCCTTCTTCCACCCGCCCGAGTTCCAGATTACGGTGAAGACGAGGACGCTCGCGGTGACCATTACGATCAGCACGGTGCGTGCGCGGTCGGAGGACGCGGTGGCCGCCTTGAGGTATTCCAAAACAACGCCGTCTATCTCTTTTGTGGCTCCGTTCTCTTTAAGCATGCCGGCACTCCTTTGTGAAGGACGGGTAGAGGTTTGTCGAGGCATTGGTAGCGTTGGCTGAAGGTGCCGTGAAGTCAGAACCGGCCGCGCAGCCGTGCGCCGTTGCGTAGGGCCTCGGGCCTTGAGTGTGCGGGAGGCTTATATTCCGCGACGGCCCGTTTGTCAACAAGATATTGGATTTCGTCCAAGCTGAGGGAGGTACGGTGGCGCGCAGTTGACCTGTGCGGCAGGGCCGCGTAGCATCTCGGCAGGAAGTAATCCTCTAAAAATTATTCGACGCGAGAAGCATTTGGAAATCAACGACGAGGCGAAGGAGATCGTGCAGGAGTTGGGCGCGGCCATCAACTCCGCGGTCGAGAACTCTGCGGAGGTGGCCGCCGCCATCGAGCGTCTGCGCGAGGCGGGTTACGAGATGGAGCTGACGCTTCGGCTGGAGATCGGCCTGCGCGAGTACGAGGCCGAGCCAGACGAGGGCGGCGAAGACTCCGCGCGGCTCGAACTCACGGACGAAGACCGCCGCACGCTCCGGAGCATGAAGATACGCTTCGACGACGCCGACTGAAGGGTGCGAGCGAAAAAGAGAAAGGGTGAGGCGCATCGAAAGCGCCTCACCCTTTCTCTTTCCGGCCGTGCGGAATGTTATTCCATGTCGGCCGTGGCCTTCTTGGTCGCCTGGTCGTAGTGGAGCGTGAGCTTCGAAATCTTGAGCAGGTTCAGGTTCTCCCACTCGATGGCGTTGCCGCCCTTGTCCTCGATGCGCAGGTCCCACTCGGCGGCCGTCTCGGCGCGGTGGAACTTGATGTCCACGCTCTGGCCCGTGGGCAGCGTGTCCTTGCCGAGGATGTCCTCCTCCCAGTCGTCCTTGTCGTGCGGCGAGATGAAGACCTTGTCGATCTCGACGCCCGTCTGGTTGACGAGGGTGAAGTCCTGCGCGGCGCCCTCCTGGGCGGACGAGGACGTGTTCGTGTTGTTAGAGTTCGCGGCGGCGGGCGAGGCGGCCGGGGTCGCGCTGGCGGCCGGCGTGGCGGCGGCCTTGGCGTTCGCGTTGGACGTGTTGACGTTAACGGTGGCGGGCGTCGAGCAGGCGGCCGTCAGAAGCAGCGCGAAGGCCACGCCGCCGATTAACTTCAAATTCTTCATTCTCATCTTCCTTCCGTACTGTGCGGGCGGGGGAATGGTAAATCCGTCGAACTGTACGCAACGGGCCACTAAAAGTCAATCGGTTAACCCGGCCGCTTTGCCTCAAGGGGGCGCGTGTGCTAACCTTTCCGCTTAAATTTACTGAGATTTTCTCGCCTTATAGCTTTGCCGAAGAGGAGCATTAACTAAAGGTATGTCCACATACTCAAGCAGCAACGGAAGCCCCGCGGGCAAGGTCGTCCAGATCATCGGCCCCGTCCTCGACGTGGAGTTCGGCGACGGCTACCTGCCGCCGATCTACACGGCGCTGCGCGTCACCTCCGAAGGCTTCGACGTGCCCTCGCCCATCGACATCATCTGCGAGGTCGAGCAGCACCTCGGCGAAGGGCGCGTCCGCACCGTCTCGATGCAGCCGACCGAGGGGGTGGTGCGCGGCATGTCCGCCATCGACACCGGCGGCCCCATCACCGTCCCCGTCGGCGAGGCGACCCTCGGCCGCGTCCTCAACGTCATCGGGCAGCCCGTGGACAACCTCGGGCCGGTCAACTCCGAGAAGCGCTACCCCATCCACCGCCACGCCCCCACGCTCGACGAGCAGGCGACCGAGATGGAGATGTTCGAGACCGGCATCAAGGTCGTCGACCTCATCCAGCCCTTCCTGCGCGGCGGCAAGATCGGACTGTTCGGCGGCGCCGGCGTCGGCAAGACCGTGCTCATCCAGGAGCTGATTAACAACGTCGCGCAGAAGCACTCGGGCTACTCCGTCTTCGCCGGCGTCGGCGAGCGCACGCGCGAGGGCAACGACCTGCTGCGCGAGTTCGTCGAGTCCGAGGTCATCCAGTTCGGCGAGACTTTCAACAAACACTTCAAGGAGACGGGCGAGTTCGACATGACGAAGGTCGGGATGGACACGCTCGACCAGTCGAAGGTGGCCCTCGTCTACGGGCAGATGACCGAGCCGCCGGGGGCGCGCCTGCGGGTGGCGCTCTCGGGGCTGACCGTGGCCGAGTACTTCCGCGACCAGGGCCTCGACGTGCTCCTCTTCGTGGACAACATCTTCCGCTTCACGCAGGCCGGCTCGGAAGTGTCGGCGCTCCTGGGGCGCATGCCCTCGGCCGTGGGCTACCAGCCGAACCTCGCGACCGAGATGGGCGAGTTGCAGGAGCGGATCACCTCGACGCGCACCGGCGCCATCACCTCGATCCAGGCGGTCTACGTCCCCGCGGACGACTACACAGACCCCGCGCCGGCCACGACCTTCGCGCACCTCGACGCCGTCACGGCCCTCTCGCGCCAGATCGTCGAGTTGGGGATTTACCCCGCGGTCGACCCGCTCACCTCTTCGTCGCGCATCCTCGACCCGCGCATCGTCGGCGAGGAGCACTACCGCACGGCGCAGTCGGTCAAGCAGATTCTCCAGCGCTACAAAGACCTGCAGGACATCATCGCGATTCTGGGCCTCGACGAACTCTCGGAAGAGGACAAGCTGGTGGTGAGCCGCGCGCGCAAGGTGCAGCGCTTCTTCTCGCAGCCCTTCTTCGTCGCGCAGCAGTTCACGGGCTACGAGGGCAAGTACGTGCCCATCGCCGACACCATCAAGGGCTTCCAGGAGATCATCGACGGCAAGCACGACGACCTCCCCGAGCAGGCCTTCTACATGGTCGGCACCATCGAAGAGGCCCGCGAGAAGGCCGCGAGGATGGCCGCCGAAGGATAAGGGAAAGGATGAAGGATGAAGGCGGAAGGATGAAGTAAGGACGAATCTCCGACAGCGGGGCTTTCATCCTTCATCCTTCCGCCTTCATCCTTTCACAGCTATGGCACTTCAACTGGACGTCATCACGCCGGAGCGGCGACTGCTGTCGGAGCAGGCCGACTCGGTGACCGTGCCCGGCCTCGAAGGCGAGCTGGGCATTCTGCCCGGCCACACGCCGCTCATCTCCGCGCTCAGGACGGGTGTGCTCTCCTACGCGCAGGCGGGGACGACCAGGCGGCTCCTCGTCTCCGGCGGCTTCGTCGAGGTCAACAACGACCGCGTCTCCGTCCTCGCGGACATGGCCGAATTCCCCGAAGAGGTGGACGCCGCCCGCGCACGCACCGAGCGCGAAGAGGCCGAACGTCTTCTCGGAGGCTTCTCGGGCTCGCCCGAAGAGATGGCCGAAGTCCGCGCCCGCCTCGACCGCGCCACCACGCGCCTCCAACTCTCCGCGGGCGACACGGGCCGCTAGTCGCCGGCAATAATTAACCACAGAGACACAGAGGCACAGCTTGAGGTCTGATGACTTCAAAGCTGTGCCTCTGTGTCTCTGTGGTAAAAGCTTTTCTATCTTTTTTTTCGTTTCACGCTTGAAACATTTGCCCGCGCGTGGCATAATGGGCACCTCAAACGTTGACGACGCGGGGACAGGCAAGGGGGCTTTAAGAGGATGTCACAGGCGGCGCCGGAGGCGCGAACAAACGTTGTCGAGATGCCGCGCGAGGTCTCTGGCGCGGCGACGCAGGAAGACCAGTTGGTCGAGTCTTCTTTGCGCCCGCGCACGCTCGAAGAGTACGTCGGGCAGCCGAAGATCACGACCAACCTCAAGATATTTTTGCGCGCGGCGAAGGCGCGGCGCGAGGCGCTCGACCACGTCCTCTTCTTCGGCCCGCCGGGTCTTGGGAAGACGACGCTCTCGCAGATCATCGCGTCCGAGATGGACGCGCCTCTGAAAAGCGTGAGCGCGCCCGCCATCGAGCGCGGCGGCGACCTCGCGGCCGTCCTGACGAACCTCCAGGAGGGCGAAGTCCTCTTCATCGACGAGATACACCGGCTCAAGCCGCAGATCGAGGAGGTGCTCTACCCGGCGATGGAGGACTACCAGCTCGACATCATGATCGGGCAGGGCACGGCCGCGCGCTCCATCAAGTTAGACCTGCCGAAGTTCACCCTCGTCGGCGCGACGACGCGCGCCGGTTTGATTACGGCCCCCCTGCGCGGGCGCTTCGGCATCGTCTTCCACCTCGACTTCTACTCGCAGAAAGACCTCGAAATCATCGTCCACCGCTCGGCCGAGATTCTCGGCGTGGAGATGGAGGCGTCGGGTGCGTCTGAAATCGCGCGGCGCGCGCGCGGCACGCCGCGCATCGCGAACCGCCTGCTCCGGCGCGTGAGGGACTACGCCGAGGTCGAGTACGACGGCCGCGTGACGCGCGAGGTGGCGAGGCGCGCGCTCGACGAGATGGAGGTCGACAAGTTCGGGCTCGACGAGATCGACCGCAAGGTCTTGACGACCATCATCGAGAAGTTCGACGGCGGCCCCGTCGGCGTCGGCACCATCTCGGCCTCGATCAGCGAGGAGCGCGAGTCGATTGAAGAGATCATCGAGCCGTACCTCATCCAGATCGGCTTCCTCAACCGCACCCCGCGCGGCCGAGTCTGCACGCCCGCGGCCTACAGGCACATGGGCTTCACGCCCCCGAAGCGGAAGGATTGAGTTTCGGCCTTTCACGAGGTCGAAAGTCCCGGGGCGGGCGCGCGTTGCCGGATCGGGAGCCGTTGACGCCGCCCGCCTCGGTGTAAAAGAAGTAGGCAGATGGCGGTAGGCAGTTAGCAGGAAATAAAGTAGCGAAAGTAAATTGGGGAGGTGAGCCGCGAAGCTCGCCTCCCCGATTTACTTTGACTTCTTCTTACTCCGAACTGCCTACCGCCATCTGCCTACTGCCTACTGGGGTTTTGCCATCGGCGGAGCGGTGTCCTGCTTGACGTTGAGGGTGACGTCGACGAGGTGCTTCTCGCGGTCGGGCTTGGCCTGGAAGACGACCTTGAGCGCGGGCATGGGGTTGCCGGCGCGGGCGGCGTCCTTCTGGAACTCGACGACGTTCTTCTTGACGAACTCGTCCACGTAGCCCTCGTCGTAGACCTCTTTGGAGAGCAGCCGCCAGCGGCCGCGGAGGTTGTTCGTCTCCGCCTCGCCGAGTCCCGTGATGACGAGTTCCCCCATGCGGTACTGCGGCCCCTCCGTGACGTGGAAGTGGAAGGTGACGCTGCGCGTGCCGTCGTCGAACTCCGTCTCGGGCTTGACGCTCGCGGCGATGTAGCCCTTGCGGCCGTAAGCCTTGCGCACGTTCCCAAGCCCCTTCGCGATCTTGACCGTGTTGGCAATCTCGCGTTGCTTCATCCCGAGCGCGGCGTCCAGCTCCTGCGCGGTCAGGCCTTCAGCCCCGTCCCACGTCGCCTTGTCCCAGACGTAGATCGAGCCCTCGTCCACGGTCAGAGAGACCGCGACGCCCTTGCACTCGGGGCTGGCCTCGGGCACGGCCTTCGGCGGGCTGAAGGCGGCGCGCAGGTAGCCGCGCTCCTGGTAGAGCGGCAGCAGGTTGCTCTCGACGAAGCCGGACGTGTAGGCGCGCGAGTAGTCGTTGTCGAAGATGCCGCCCGACTTCGTCACCAGCTGCTCCTCGGGCACGGCGCGCGCGCCCGCGTAAGCGATCTTGCAGACGCGCAGGCCCGGCCCCTTCACGCTGTAGAGGTGCGAGATTTTCTTGTCGGCGGGGTTCTCCGAGAGGTCGTACTGGACGGTGCCCTCGATGTTGCGCTCCTTGAGCAGGTCGGCGAGCGCCTGCCGGATCTGCTCGGTGACGCCGCCGGCCTCGGGCGCGGTGCCGTCGAAGGCGGGGAGCTTGCGGCGGACGGCGGCGTTCAGCTCGTCGTCCGTGAACCAGACGAAGTTGTCGAACGCGACGGGCATCGTCCACTTCCGCTCGATGACTTCGAAGGTGAGGACGGCCTTGTCGGTCGTGCCCTTAATCTTATAACTGAGGTTGTTGAAGAGGCCGGATTCGAGCAGGCGGTTGGCGGCGGCCTCCACGTCGTCGATGCTGACGGTCTGCCCGACGGTGAGGCCGCTCTTCCCGAGCGCCTCGTCCTCCTTGACGCGTTCGAGACCTTTGAACTCTACGCGTTCGAGCTTGAGTGACTGTTGCGGCTGCTGCTGCTGCGCGCGCGCGGTCGCCGCGCAGAGGAGGCAGGCGGCGAGGAGCGCGAGCGCGAGCTTCACACGATGAGGCGACGAAAGGGGCACGAGCTTTCTCCGTTTTTCCTGACTGATTTACCGCCGGGGAGCGAAAGGATTTTAACAGCCCGGCGCGGCAGAGAAAAACAGGTGCTGGGTGCTGGGTAAAAGCAACTTGTCTTACCCAGCACCTAGCACCCAGCACCTATTCTTATGATTTCGCCTCTCGAATGCGCGCGCGCATCTCGCGGACGGCGTCGGCGAGGCCGTAGAGGACTGCGCGCGAGACGACGTTGTGGCCAATGTTGAACTCGGTGATTTCGGGGATGGCGGCGACCTCCGTCACGTTGCGGTAGGTGAGGCCGTGGCCGGCGGCGACGTGCAGGCCGTACTGCGCGGCGAGCGCGGCCGCCTCGCGCAGGCGCTGCAACTCCGCGACGGCGCGCAGGCGCCCTTCGGAATGCACCGCGCGCGCCCCGAGCGTGGACTCGGCGTAAGCGGCTGTGCAGAGTTCGACCTGCTGCGCGCCGACCCGCTGCGCGGCCTCGATCTGGCGCGGGTCGGGGTCGATGAAGAGGCTGACGAAGAGGCCGCCCTCGCGCAGGCGGTCGACCGCCCCGCGCACCGTGTCGAAGTTGGAGACCGTGTCGAGTCCGCCCTCGGTCGTGATCTCGCCGGGCGTCTCGGGGACGAGCGAGACGGCGTCGGGGCGCGCGTCCACGGCGATGCCGACCATCTCGTCGGTCGCCGCCATCTCGACGTTGAGGTAGGTCGTGACGACGCGCCGGAGCGTGTAGAGGTCTTCGTCCTGGATGTGCCTTCGGTCGCCGCGCAGGTGGATGGTGATGCCGTCCGCGCCCGCGTCCTCGCACAGGAGCGCGGCCGCCGCCAAACTCGGCTCCGGCGCCCGCCGCGCCTGCCTCACGGTCGCCACGTGGTCGATGTTGACGTTGAGCCTCGCGGTCATCGCGTCACGCCCTCCTTGAATTCTTCCACGCCAGCAGCAGGAGCTGGGAGAAGGCGAAGTAGAAACAGGCGGCGAGGATGGGCCTGACGCAACGCGGCACCGCGTAGAGGTCGCCGTCCTTCAGCGACACCATCAGCAGAAACTCCAGCAGCAGCTCGCCCACAATGCCGGGGAGGAGGATGAAGAAACTGACTAAATTATCGACGAAGTAGCCGTCGCAGAAGGCCGCGAGCGCCGTGACGATGACGGCGAGGCTGGCCGAGTAATGAAAACGTCTCCGGCGGCTCATCGGTAAAAGTTAAATCCTCTGCCCGGCGAGTTCGGGCGAGACATCGGTCTCGGCTTCCGTGACTTCGGTCAGACGCCGCCGGTTCTTAACCTTCTCGGCCGCCTCGCGCGCGCGGGCGATGGCCTCGTCGTAGAGGCCGCGGGCGTTGTTGCGGCGCACCTCGTTCAGCTCGGCGAAGCCTTGCAGGCCGGTCTTGAAGCTGACGGAGCCGCCGGCCACGTCGTTCCAGCGCACGGGGTATTCGAGCATCGAGAGGCCCGCGCGGTGCGCGATGAAGAGCAGCTCCACGTCGAAGCCGAAGCGGTCGATCAAAGCGCCCTCGACGACCGCGCGGCACACGTCCATGCGGAAGGCTTTGAAGCCGCACTGCGTGTCCTTGAAGGGCAGGCCGGTCAGCGCCCGCATCACGAGGTTGAAGACGCGCCCCGACTGCTCGCGCGTCCAGGGCTGGTGCGTGCCGATGAGCCTGCGGTCGAGCGCGCGCGAGCCGAAGACCACGTCGTACTGCCCCGAACGGATCGGCTCGACGAGCTTGGGCGTCTCCGTCACGGGCATCGACAAGTCCGCGTCGAAGAAGGCGGCGACGGTGTGGCGCGCGGCGAGGAGCCCCGTGCGGACGGCGTTCCCCTTCCCCCGGTTCGGCTCGACGCGGATGACGCGCCCCTCGACGTTTCGTAAGGGCCGCTCGCCGAAGACGCCTTCGGCGACGCGGGCGGTGTCGTCCTTCGAGCCGTCGTCCACGACGATGACCTCGCCGCCGCCGGCCTGCTCCGCCAGGTAGGCCACGAGCTCGCGCAGGGTCTTGCCGATGCGCGCCGACTCGTTGTATGCGGGGATGATGATCGAGAGAGAAGCTGAAGACATCGGTTAGAAAACTTTCCCGGCAAATACCGCCGAAAATATAACAGATGTAGGCAGTGGACAGTAGTCAGTAGATATTAGAATTTCTCTCGGGCTTTCGGGCAGAAGCCCGACCGTAAGGGAGGGCGTACGTCTCCCTCAGTCTGCGTCTTGACGCGAGACGTACGCCCTCCCTTACGGTCGGGCTTCTGCCTCAGTTCTACTGTGCTAAAATCCTCGCACGGGCGGACACGCGCGCGGAGGACAAGCGGAGTTCGGGGGGTTCAATTCATGAGCAGCAGGACGTTCGGACGCATCACGGCGGCGGTCATCATCGCGGCGGCGACGCTGGTCGGCGGCATCTACGGGCGGCGCGCCTTCTCGCAGGAGGCGGGCGGCCCCGAGGGCGGCCCGGAGCGCATCGAGTCGGCCTACCGCGAGGCCGTCTCGGTCATCTCGGAGAACTACGTGGACAGCGTGGACTACGAGAAGGCGAACGAGGCCGCCATCCAGGGCATGCTGTGGACGCTCGACCCGCATTCGAGCTTCTTCTCGCCGGCCGAGTACAGCCGCCTCCTGCAAGACCAGGAGTCGCGCTTCACGGGGATCGGCGTCTCCATCCTGCGCCACCGCGACGGCGTCTACGTCCAGACGCCGATTGAGGGCACGCCCGCGGCGAAGGCCGGCCTGCGCTTCGGCGACCGCATCGTCGAGGTGGACGGCAAGGACGCGCGCGACTGGACGACCGCCGCCGTCTCGAAGGCCGTCCGCGGCCCCGAGGGCGAGCCCGTCACCATCAAGATCGAGCGCGCGGGGTCACAGGCCCCGCTCTTCTTCACCATCAAGCGCGGCAGCGTCCCGCAGCCCTCCATCCGCAACGCCTTCATGATCCGCCCCGGCGTCGGCTACGTCGGACTCACCGGCGGCTTCACGCACACGACCTCGGACGAGCTGGCCGCGGCGCTCGAAGAGCTTTCGGGTCAGGGCATGCAGCAGCTCATCCTCGACCTGCGCAACAACCCGGGCGGCCTGCTCGACCAGGCCATCAAGGTCGCCAGCCACTTCGTCCCGAAGAACCGCGCGGTCGTCTCCGTCCGCAGCCGCGACGAGGGGAGCAACCGCGAGTACAAGAACGTCTTCTACGACCCCATCGAGCAGCCGCTCGTCGTCCTCGTCAACGGCAACTCGGCCTCGGCCAGTGAAATCGTCGCGGGCGCGATACAGGATCACGGCCGCGGCCTCGTCGTCGGCGAGACGACCTTCGGCAAGGGGCTCGTCCAGCGCATCTTCAACCTGCCTTACGGCGCGGGGCTGACCTTGACGACCGCGAAGTACTACACGCCCTACGGCCGCCTGATTCAGCGCTCGTACGCGGGCGGCTCGATCTACGACTACTACACGCACCAGAACCCGAACGCCGAGCCGACGCCGCAGACGGTGAGTCCGACGACGCCCGCGAAACCTTCGGGGCCGGCAGCGCCCAACGCCGGCACGGTCTCGCCGACGCCGGAGCCGACGCCCGCGCCGAAGCCTTCGGGGCCGCCCATCAAGACGGCCGGCGGCCGAGTCTTCTACGGCGGCGGCGGCATCACGCCCGACCGCGAGGTCAAGCCCCTGGAGGTCGGCAGCCCCGTCCGCGCGCGCATCTACGAGGAGGCTTTCCAATTCGCGCGCCAGTTGGTGGGCGGTCAGATTCCGGGGCTCGAGAGCTACCGCGTCACCGCCGAGCCGCAGTTCAACAAGACCGCGCGCCCGACGGACTTCCCCGTCAACGACAAGGTCTTGCAGGCGTTCCGCGACTTCGCCAAGCGCGACCCCGAGTCGGGTCTCACTCAAGCGCAGATCGACCGCGACCTTGAGTACGTGCGCCTGCGCGTCCGCGAGAACCTCGTCAACGCCTCTTACGGCGGCGACGCCTCCACGCGCTACCTCCTCGACGGCGACCCGCAAGTCGTCCGCGCCCTCGAACTCTTCCCCGAGGCCAAGGCCCTCGCCGAAAACGTCGGCCGCCGCCCCGACTCGGAATGAAAAGGAAAACACCAGTTGAGGAATCCACGCCGCCTGATTCAAACGGCGTGGATTGCCGCGACTTGTCACCGGCGGAGCGCATCGGCATGATGTGGCCGCTTGCTGTCAAAGCTTGGGGTCTCAAGGGAGATGAGAGAATGCAAAGGCACGTGGTCGCGCTTAAAAAGCTGAAGGATAAGTAACGGTCTTCACGCCTCCGCCGCTGACGCGGCGTTCGGCGCGCACTCTTATGAATAAGCAGGCCGCGACCAAGACGGTCAATACAGTCTGAAAAGGTGCTGAGCGGTGAAGCATAATCGTTTTGCAAAGAGGGCGGTTGTTGCCGCCCTTTTGCTTGTGCCGTTTCTTGCCGGCGCGGCGCGGGCGCAGGGGGCGGCGTCGAACCTGACGTTCGAGGGCGGGGAGTCGTTCACGGTGCCGTTCGAGCTGGTGGACAACCGCATCTTCGTGGGGGTGTGGATCGAAGGGAAAGGGCCGTTCAGATTCCTCCTCGACACGGGCGGCTACGGCGGCATCTCGGTCGAGACGGCGAAACGTATCGGGGCGAAGCTGGGGAGCGAGGCGGAGGCACGCGGGGCCGGCGAGGGCGTAGTGAAGGCTTGGGAGACGGTCTTTAAAGAGATGCGCATCGGGAACGGGAGAACCGGGCTCGTCCTGAAAGACCTGGAGTTTCACGCCTTCGACTTTTCGGACACGCGGCACGTCTTCGGGTCGGAGACGTTCGACGGCTTCATCGGCCTGCCGGTCTTCTCGCAGGCGGTCGTGCGCGTCGATTACGGCAAAAGACTTCTGACCTTCACGAAGCCTTCGAGCTTCTCGTACGCGGGCAAGGTTAAGCCCGTCGAGTTCGAGCTGGAGAGGTTCCTGCCCATCGTCCGCGGCGAAGTTGACGGCGTCCCTTCGCGGCTCGGGCTGGACACGGGCGACCGCTCGGCCTTCACGCTCAAGGGGCCTTTCATCGAAGAGCACCGTCTGCGCGAGCGCTACGCGCCGAAGTTCGAGGCCGTGACCGGCTGGGGCATCGGCGGGCCGATACGTTCGCAGGTCGTGCGCCTGCCGGTCTTGAAGTTCGCGGGCTTCGAGTTCAGGGAGACCTTAACGCGGCTTTCGCTTCAGAGGTCGGGCGCGTTCACGGCGAACGACACGGCCGGCAACGTCGGCGCCGCCGTGCTCAAACGTTTCGCCGTGACGTTCGACTACCCGCGCCGCCGCCTGTACTTCGAGAGGGAGTCACAAGACGACCGACCCGACCCTTACGACCGCGCGGGGCTCTGGCTGAGCGGGAGCGCGGATGGGCACGCCTTCGAGGTCTTCGACGTGGTCGCGCACGGCCCCGCGGACGAGGCCGGACTCAAGGTGGGAGACCGCGTCGTCGCCGTCGACGGGAAGGACGTTGAGAGCCTGAAACTCATCGCCACGCGCGACGGCCTGAAGGACGCGCGGCGCAAGAGCGTGCGCCTCAGGGTTCAGACGGGGACGGCGACCCACGAGGTCGTCTTGAAGCTGAGGGATTTGGTTTAGTCGAGCCGTTCGGGAGGAGTAGAAGGATTTTCACCACAGAGACACAGAGGCACAGCTCGTTGAGTCATACCTCTTCAAGCTGTGCCTCTGTGTCTCTGTGGTGAAATCTATCGCGGCTACACTCAACTGCAATAGGGTAAAGGATGCTTGAGGTCGGGAAGAGATGGCGAACTGACGAGGCGCTCACGCGCGTGTTAGACTACGCGCACCTGATCTACCTCGGACTCCTGCCGGCGGCCGCGACCTTCTCGCTGCTCTACGCCTACGGCCACCCGGCGGTCTTTCTGCTCTTCCTCGCGGGCACGGCGGCGGTCGGCGTCTACCTCGCCGCGACCTACGTCTACACGCCGCGGCTGCGCTCGCCCCTGCTCGCGCTCCTCGTGCTGCTCGACGGCCCGGCGTGGGCCGCCCTTTCGCTCTTCCTGAAGGACGGGAGGCCGCTCGCGTTCGCCGTCGAAGGCTTCCTCGTCGACGGCACGGCGGTCTGGATTTCCGTCCTCGTCCTCGCGCTCCGCTCAGACCTCCCGACGCGCGGGCAGCGCCGGGGCTCCGTCGTCATCATGCTGGTCGCGCTGGCCGCGACGTGGTGGCTGGCGTGGCCTTACTGCCGCGAAGCCGCACGCGACGCGTGGGGCGTCGTAAGCCTTCTCCTCCTCGCGCTCGGCGCGGTGCAGGGCGCGCTCACGCGCTACAGACTTTACGAGCGCCAGCAGGCCACGCGCGGAGACGAAGCGTCCGCGCCGTACATCGTCGTCTTCATCTTCGCGTGGCTCGCCGCGCTCGTCGCGGGCAACGTCCTGCACCACGCCACGTACGGCGACTGAGACTCACCTCCCAGCGTTCGCCGCGCGCCGGCCGCGCACGGCGGGGCGCTTCCGCGCAGGCGAGCCGATGAGCGGCTCCGAGTGGCCGTCGGCGAGGGCGCGGCCCTGCCGTATGCTTTCGACTGGGACGACGAACTTGGTGCGGCGCGTGACGGCAGCAAGCAGCTTCTCCAGTTCCGCGTCGTCGAGCGACGAGGGGTCAACGCCGCTCGTGCGCAGCTCGTCGCGCAGGCGCGCGACCGTGTTGGTGCGGCGGTCGTACACGTCCGGGTAGATGTAGAGCACGCCGCCCTCGACGACCAGCGTGTCGTAGTTGATGTCGAACTCAAGCGGCTCGTCGAGCGCGACACTCAACGTCTTCGTCCCGGCCTTGGCGCTCGCGATCTGCTTGCGCGTGACCGGGAGCGAACGCGCCGCGACGATCTTCTCCGCCAGGTCGTAAAGGTCTGAGCGCAGCATGCGGACGCAGCCGTGCGAGACGAGGTTGCCGAGGTTGCTCGGCCCCGTCGCCTGGTGGATGAGGTAGCCGTCGCCCAGAGGAATCTTGAGCTTGCCGAGCGGGTTGCGCGGGTCGCTGGCCTCGATGACCTCGCCGGGCTTCACGCCCTTGTGACTCTTGACCCAGTCGCTCGCAGGCGGAATCCAAGGCGGGTTCCAGATGATCTCGTGCGCCTCGCGCTCGCCGATGTAGATGGGATAGTCCTTCATCCCGACGCCGATGAAGTAGGACTTGACCTCCCTCCCGTTCTGCCAGAGGGTCAGGCGGAACGAGGGCACGTTGAGCGTCAGCTGGATGTCGGGCTGCCCCGCCTCGAACTCGCCCTTCTCGATGTGCCCGCCCGTCAACTTGTCCGACCGCTCCGACTCGAAGCGGTCGTACCGTATGTAGTTCTGCGACTGCTGCGCGTAGCCCGCGCCCGCCGACATCAACGCGATTGCCAACCCGACGCTTTTCAAGATTCCACGTGCGAACATGAATGCTCTACTCCCTTTACTAAAGCTCGCGCCCGCCGGGAGGGAGAGCCGGGCGCGTCAACACTTAAACAAACGGGGGGTTCAGGGGTAGGTATACTTATCCAATGAAATGGTTGCCCTACGCAACCGCGCGCGGCCAACGTGAGGCTTGACTTTCAAAATTAACAACGCGGCCCGAACGCCTAACCCTCATACGACCAGAACCACGGCAAATCCTCCGCCGTCAGCCCGGGGAACGGTTGATCCGCGGCGATGTACTCGGCCTCCTGCGCCTGCCACCAGAACTCCTCGAAGGCAGAGCGGAGCGAATCCAACAGCAACGGCTCCCGCTTCAGCACACCCACGAGAACGACGTTAGGATATACCTCTCTGTCAACGTACTTGCCGTCCGGGGTCTTCATAAGAAGAGCGGGGCCGGCAACCAGCTCATCATAAATCTCGTCCAGCGCGTTATCGAGAACGTAGAAAAGATCATCGGAGCCTTCGTCGATGTCCATAGCGTTACCGTTATAAAGAAATGATACGAGCGGGTGTAGGGCGTTGAAGGACGCACCGGTAATGCGGTCGTCGATAGAGTGGATGAAGACGGGATTGTGGTTGCCGACGGCGCTCGTCACCTTTGGCGTAAACCGCCCGGTCATATAGCCCTCAAGCATAAGCGCGTTAGCACCCGACGCCGAGGGCCTTAGAATTTCAAAGACCAGCCCGGGTATGGACGAGATTAAAATCTCGTGCTCCCCTCTCCAATGCTCCCCTCCCCAAATGGTGCGGGCTATCCATAACCAATTGATGCCTTCACCGCCATAGAAATGCTTGGGCTTAACCTGATAGATAAGAGGCGGGGCAGAGTGTGTGAGCCTGTTCAGTTCCGCCCTCACCGTCGCTGGCGAGCACGAAACAGGCCAACTGTCCTTCGCCGTCAGGGCGATGACCGGCGCCGCAACCTCGCGGCCGAAGCGGTGGGCCAAGGCCCCGGCGTCCGTAATGCAGGGGAACGGCAGTAAGTCTAATAGCACATCCTTCAGCGCTGCATCCATTCGGGAGTGGAGTAACAGCGAGCCGCTCGTCAAAAGCTCCTCGGCGTAGGACGTGTACCCAGCAGATGTTAAGGCAAGACGACGATCTTCTAAGTGGGTTCTTAATACTTCGACAGCTCTGGCGGCGATGGCCGAACGCAACCCGGACAAGCGCTCGTCCTCCACGACGGCCCCACGATCTGGCGTCAGCGTCAGCCTAGTTCCTCCTCGTACATCAACAAACTCTTGAGCGGATAACCACTGGGGGGCCAAATTTATCCACCTGCCCCCCGCTCTAGGACTGATGCGGAAACCTCGTTGGGCGACGATTCCTGCGGCGTGTGGCTTGCCCACGATGTGCAGCCTCCCGCGGACACCCGTCAGTCGAGGATCTTCAGAATCTTCAAGGGAAATCTGGAAAAAGCATTTGACCCCAGATGGCACATGCTCACTTGGTTTGTGCGGGTGATATTCGGTTTGGCTCACTGCCGTATCTATCAAAATAGAGTATTCGATGAAAGGTGCAACGTCGGAAACTGTCTTTAATAGTTCCCAGGGCTTGAAGGGGTGGTTGGGTTTGAGGTAGAGGGTGATGGTGGTGCCGATGGGGGTGCGGTCGGTGTGGCGTTGGACGAAGTAGTCGTAGGCGGTGGGGATTTCGACGCGGACGGGGGGCTGGGGGTTGAGGGGGTCGTCGGGGTAGCGGCGGCTCTCGACCTCGCAGGCGTCGGCGACCATGAAGACGGAGAGGATGCCGATGCCGAACTCGCTGACGGCGTCGATGTCGAGCTGGCGCGCGCGGAACTCGGCCGAGCGGTAGTAGCTGCGGCCCACCTGCATGAAGTAGTTCTTGACGATGTGCTCGTCCATCCCGACGCCGTTGTCCTCGACGACGAGCGTGTCGCCCTTCAGGCGTACCGCGATGTGCGGCTCGAACGGCTCGCCCGCCTGCCGGGCGAGCGCCTCGCGCAGCCGGACGGCGTCAACCGAATTCTGCAACAACTCCCGCAGCGCCACGACCGGGTTGCCGTAGAGCCGCTCGCCCATCAGCAGGTTGAGTACCCGCTGGTAGTCGATGTTGAACTTGAGGTCGGAGTAGATGTAGGTGCCGTTCGAGCGCACGCGGTCTTTCGCGACCGGCTCGGTGAGGTCGAAGCGGTAGACCTGCGACAGTTCGTCGCGGTAGCTCGACGCGAGCAGCACGCTGTCCTGCCGCTCGATCTCGATCCAGTCTAGGAACTCGCGCAGCGCGCGCTCATAGACGGGGTGCGTGCACTCGGCCTCGAAGCGTATGCGCTCTGGCGTAATCTCCCAGCCGATGACCGAGCGGTGCTTGCGCCACTCGACGATGCTCCGCGGGTCTTTCGGGTCGATGAAGTCGAGCAGCACCTTCGGCGTGCGCTCCGGGTCGAGGTCGAGGATGTCTGCGAGCCTGAGCACGAGCGAGAGGTACTGGATGTTAACGCGCAGGTTGCGCACCAGCGCGTCGCGCGGCCAGGTCTTCGTGTCGCGCAGGCGGGCGACGGGCAGCTCGTGGCTGTCGCACACTGCGCGCACCCACTTGAAGTAGGGCGTCCCCTGCCAAGAGATGGCGAGCGCCCCGTCCTGCCCTTCGCCGCCGCTCAGGTTCTCCTCGATGAGGCGCGCCGAACGGCGGACGTGGGTACGGCGCAGGTACTCCGTGTAGACTTGATCCTCGACGGCCGTCGCGGCGCGGTGGTCGCCCTCATCCTTGAGACGCTGTAGCCGCTGGGAGCGCACCTCGTCGGCGGCGAGCAGGCGCGCGTACTCCGCGTCGTCGCGGATGGCTTCTTCGCGCTCGTCGGTGGAGCTGGTCATGCCGAGGTCGTGGAGGTAGGCGGCGTAGATGAGGGTGGACAACTCGACGACGTTGAGGTGCGCCAGCGTGTCCTCCGGCAGAAACTGCGCCATCAGCTCGACGACCTTCGCGCCGTGGTTCGGGTCATGCAGCGTGAACTCCGGCATCTTGTCCGGCACGCGCTCCAGGAGCGGGGCGACGTGCGCGACGACTGCTCTCACGCGCTCAGAGATTTCGTGTCCGCCTCCCGCCTCCTTCTCCTTCGCCTGTAGCGTCTGGAACAAGACCGTCCGCTCAAGCCTTAAGAGTGCGTCTGCGCCCATCTGATTGTCTCCGTCCGCTGCGTGAGATGTTGGCGGGAGGGGTGCCCCCGGCGCCGCGGATTATACGCTAAAGGCGACGCCGGGCAACCTTCTTTTGCGGAGGCTTCAACGCCACATCAGGCGGAAGTAGAGGTAGCCGGCCTGGACGACGCCGATGAGGAAGCCGATGAGGAGGCCGAAGAGTTCGATGGTGCGGAGGTGCTGCTTGGCGACCGAAAGCACGAGGTCTTCGAGCTTCTTGATGGGGTAGCCCGAGACCTTCTCCTGCACGATGCGGCCGATGTCGAACTCGGCGATGGCGGCGGGCAGGCGCTCGCGCGCGGCCGCGTCGATGCGTTCGGTGAGCGCCTCGGCGGCGCGCCTGACTTTGTCTTCGGGGACGAGGTCGCCGACGCGGCCGATGGGGCGGACGAGGAGCTTCTCGACCTGCGAGGCGAGGATGGCGTTGACGGTGCGCGCCGTCTCCTCGCGCGCGAGCACGCCGATGAGGCCGCGCGCGAGCAGCCGCTTCAGCTCCTCGGGCGAGTCGGGCCGCGCGTGCTCCAGGAGCGCGCGTAAGGAGTGCGGCTTCAGGCGTTCGAGCGCGTCCGTCAGGTAGGCCGAGACGGAGGTCGAAAGCTCCTGGCCGCGCGCGAGCGAGAGGATGCGCTCGGCGATCTGGTCTTTGACCATTTCGAGGCGGTCGGGCGAGACGTTGCCGACCAGCTCGTTGACGGGGCGCGCGAGCAGGCCGTCGATGGAGGCGTTGATGAACTCCTCGGCCTGCCGCTCGAACGCCTGGCCCGAGAGGAACTCGCCGACGCGGCGCGGCAGGGTCTTGTTGACGAGGTCGTCCACCTCGCCGTGAATCTGGTCGCGCGAGACGAAGATCTTTTTGAAGAAGCTGAGCTGCTTGTAGTAGTCGTCCACCTCGCGCTTGATGAGCGCGCCGATCTGCTTGCGCGTGTCGCGGCTGGTGGCGAGGTCGGTGAGGTGCTGGACGATGGGCGGCACCTGGCTGTCGATGCGCTCCTTGATGACGGCCACCGTGTCGGGCGTGAACATCTCGGCGAGCGTCGCTCGGCTTCCGGCGAGTTCGTCCACGCGCGAGGAGACGAACTCGCGCACCTTCGACTCGAAGCCGCGCTCGTTGACGACGCCGCGGAAGCGGTTCTCGACGAACCCGAGCACCTGCTCGAAGGCCTCCGGGCTCACGGCCTCGGAGAGTCTTTGGGAAAGTAGTTCGTCAACCCTTTTATCCACGAAGCGCGTCAGGGCCTCGGCCGTCTCCTCGCTCTTGAGCGCGCCGGCGATGTGCTCGGCGATGCGGAGCTGGAGCGCGGAGATGGCGTCGAGGATGGCCGGGCGCACCGACCTCGGGATGGCGTCGAGGAAGGTCGTGTAGTTCTTGTCGAGCAGCTCTTCTGTATAGGCGCCGACGAAGGTCTCGACCTTGCGGCGGAAGAAGCCGGTCTCGAACAGGGCGTGGACGACCGTCTCCTGCGAGACCAGCTCGTTGCCGACGGCGTGGCCGATGGTCTGCGCGAGGCGCTCGCGGTGGCGCGGGATCATGCCCTGCGGCCAGACGGTGAGGCCGAAGAGCTTGACGGGCCGGTGCGGGCGGAAGAGCATCCGCACGGCGAGCCAAGCGGCGCCGTAGCCGTGGAAGGTGGCGACGGCGACGATCAGGAACAGCTCGAACCACTTGCTGTGGATGACGTCGTTAACCAACTCGATGGCGAGCACCCCACATGCGCGCGGCGGATTTAAAGGGGACGCCTTTGATGCTAAACGGATACGGCAGAGGGCGTCAAACAGAAAGTTGTGCGGTATCAGTCATCCCCGCAGGGGAGGCAGATAATAGCCGAGGGTTAGCGAAGCCAGAGGCGAGCGCCACCCCCGGTATACGTGGAAAATAATTCCGACCCCGAAGGGGTCGCACCGCGTGACACATGTGCGACCGCTTCGGGGTCGGAACGTTTTGCCATCATCTTCCGGGGGCGGCGCTCAGTCGCTCGCGCTCCTTCGCTCTGCCCCCGGCTATTATCTGCCTCCCCTGCGGGGATGTTTCCGCCCACCCGACTGCCAGCGGCTCCGTCTCGTCGGCGCGCGGTTGGAGCAGGTCGGCCAGCGCGCTTTCGAGGTTCGTGTAGATGAACTTGAAGTGCTCTTCGACGAGGCGGTCGGGGATGCAGCGGCGGCCTTCGAGGGCGAGGGCCGGTTCGGTTCTCAGAAGGAACGCGCCGAGGCGGACGAGCCAGGCGGGGACGCGCGGACTCCACGGGCGCTTGAGCGCGCAGCGCAGCTCGCACATGAACTCGGCGTTGGTGACGGGGCTCGGCCCCGTGGCGTTGTAGACGCCCGAGGCGCCCCCGTTCTCGACGCACCAGAGGACGAGGCGGCAGAAGTCTCTCACATGGAGCCAGCTGATGTATTGGTGGCCTTCGCCCACTGTGCCGCCGAGGTAGAGCCGCGCCAGACGTGCGAGCCGCGGGAGCGCCCCGCCGTCGCGGCCGAGCACGAAGCCGATGCGGAGTAGAACCTTCCTCGTCTCCGGCAACTGCAGAGAGTCGAAGGCCTGCTCCCAACGCAGGCAGACCTCGACGGGGAAGCCCTTCCCCGCCGGCGCGTCTTCGCAGCAGAGGCGTCGGCCCGCGTCGCCGTAGACGGCGAGCGAGGCGGCCTGCACCAAGACCGCGGGCGGCTCTTCGCACGACTGGATGGCTCGGCCGACGGCTTCGACCGAGTGGAGGCGCGACTCCATAATCTCGCGCCTGTGCTCCGGCGTGTGCCTGCAATCGACGCTGCGCCCCGCGAGGTTGACGACCGCGACCGCGCCCTCAAGCTCGCACGCCCAGGCGCCGACCGTTCGCCCGTCCCACTCGACCTGACGCACGCCGCCACGAGTCCTCTTCGCCTTCCGCGTCAGCACGACCGGCTCGTAGCCCGCCGCGGCGAACGCCTCGGCCAGGGCGCGACCCAGAAATCCGCTCCCGCCCGCAAGCACCACACGCCCCTTCGACATGAGTTTTACACCTCCTCCGCCGAAGAGGTCTTCAAGCCCCATGCCGGACGCAGTCGTGGCATTTACGCTCTGTTTTTTCCTGCCGGGCCTTGCAAAAGGCGAGCGAGGGAGAGGCGCTTAGCAGTTTGCGAATGACCTCGGCGGCGGACGCGCAGTTAACCACAGAGACGCAGAGACACAGCTGAAGAACACAGCTTGCTGCCTTTAGCTGTGTCCAAGCTGTGTCTCTGTGTCTCTGTGGTTAACTCTTACTGTCTACTTAAATCGCGACGGCCGGTTTTTCGACGGGGTAGCCGGCGGCGACCCATGCGCCGGTGCCGCCTTCGACGTTGTAGAGGCGGCGGAAGCCGAGCGGGCGCAGCAGGCTCGTCGCCGCGCTCGAACGGTAGCCGCCCGCGCAGATGACGGCGAGCGGGCGCTCGGGGTCGAGCAGCGCGGCCTCTTCGCGCAGCCGCGTGCTCAAAGGCGTGTTAGAGGCGCGCGGCGCGTGGCCGGCGTTGAACTCGGCCGGGCGGCGCACGTCGAGCAGTTGGAGTTCCGCGTCCTCTCCGAGCATGCGGCGCAAGTCCGCGACCGACACCTGCTCGACGGTCGAGGCCTCGAAGCCCGCGTCGCGCCAGGCGTCCATCCCGCCCCGCAGGTAGCCGCGCACGGTGTCGTGGCCCACGCGCGCGAGCCGCGTCACGGCCTCGTCCACCTGCGCCTCGTCGGCCGCGACGACGATGAGCGGCGTGCCCAGTTGAATCAAAGCACCGGCCCAGCTCGCGAACTGCCCGCCGAGTCCGACGTTGAGCGCGCCGGGGACGTGGCCCGCGCCGAACTCCGCGGCGGGGCGCACGTCCAGAACGACGTAGCCGAGGTTCGCGTAGGCGACCGCCTGCTGCGGCAGGAGCGCGGCGGGGCGGTGCACCTCCGCGAGCGGCGGCGCGCCCTCGCGGTTGATGAGAGAGTCGGCGTTGAAGTAGGCGGGCGCCTCGGGCAGGTCGGTCGTCAACAGCCGGACGAACTCGTCGCGCTCCATCGGCGCGAGCGCGTAGTTGAAGCGGCGCTGCTGGCCGATGGTCGAGGAGGTCTCCTTCGAGATGTTGCGCCCGCACATCGAACCCGCCCCGTGCGCGGGCCAGACCTCGACGTCGTCGTCGAGCTTTAAGAGCTTCTGGTGCAGGCTCTCGTACATCATCCCCGCCATCTGCTGCGGCGTGAAGCCGCGCGCGCCCGCGAGGTCGGGCCTTCCGACGTCGCCGACGAAGAGCGTGTCGCCCGTCAAGACCTTCTGCGGCTCGTCCGAGACCTCCGTGTCGCTGATGACGAGCGAGATGGACTCGGGCGTGTGGCCGGGCGTCTCCAAAACTCTGACGACGACTTTGCCGACGCGCAGCTCGTCGCCGTCCTTCACGGCGCGGTGCGGGAAGCGCGCGCCGGCCCGCGCGCCGATGACGATCTCGGCGCCGGTGCGCGCGGCGAGCTCCCTGTGCCCGCTGACGAAGTCCGCGTGCAGGTGCGTCTCGACGACGTACTTGATCTTCAAGTTTTGCGCGGCGGCCTCCGCGACGTACTGGTCAACGTCGCGCTGCGGGTCGACGACCGCGGCCTCGCCTTCGGAGCCGACGAGGTAGGAGGCGTGCGCCAGGCAGCCGAGGTAGAACTGCTTGAAGTACATGAAAGAGACTCCCGCGGCGAAGGAGAAATTTAAGGGCGACGGGCGGAATGATCTCCGCGCCGGGATGTTACAATGGCCGCGGCCAAACCCCAAAGCTAGAGGAAAGAACCGGAGGAACGAAGAGGAATGTTCAAGCCGTGTCAGCGTCTACGGACGGCTCTGCTTGTGCCCGCCCTTTTGTTGTCGGCCGCGGCCTCAGCGAGCGCGCAGGAGGTGACGCCGAAGCCGCCCGAAGTCGCGCAGACTCAGACGGCGCAGCGGCCGGCCCCGCAGCCTTCGCCGACGCCGCAGAACCGGCCCGCGCCGCTCACGGGCGAGCAGAAGGTCAAGCGCGCGTTCCGCAGCGCCTTCCTCAGCCCCGCGCCCTACGCCGTCGCCGCCTTCAACGCGGGCGTCACGCAGTTGGGCGAGGACTACCCGCCGCACAAAGACACCGACGACAAGCTGGCCGATTGGGGCTCGCGCACGGCGCGCGTCTTCGCGACGGGCACGACGTATCGAGTCTTCGGCAACGGCTTCTACCCGGCGCTCTTCAAGCAAGACCCGCGCTACGAGCGCTCGCCGAAGAAGGGCTTCGGCAACCGCCTCGGCCACGCCGTCAGCCGCCTCTTCGTCACGCGCGACGACGACTGGAACCTCGAGCCGAACTACTCGCGCTTCGCCGGCGCGGCCACGTCGAGCGCGCTCGCCAACGTCTGGGAGCGCAGCACCCCCAAGCACGACCGCATCGGCGCCGACGCGACCCTCCGCCGCTTCGGCATGACCTTCCTCTCCGGCGCCGTCGGCAACATCTTCCGCGAGTTCGCCCCGGACATCTTCAGGCGCTAAGTTGGGTGCTGGGTAAAACCATACTCTTCCCCAGCACCCAGCGCCCAGCACCCAGCACCCAGCACCCATTCAGTTGACCAGAGCGCGTTGGCGCAGCGCGTGGCGGAAGAGCTGTGCCTCGCGCCCCTGCGTGTTGGGCGACCAGGTGGCGCGCAGGGCGTGCGCGCCGGTCGTGTCGGGGGCGAGGTGGAGGCTGTAGGTCTCGCGGGCGCGTGGCGCGTAGACGACGAAGCGGCGGCCGTCCTGCGCGCCGTCCGAGGGGCGCGAGCCTTCGCAGACGATCTCGTCGTAGCCGTCGCCGTCGAGGTCGGCCGCCTCGCCCGACCACGAAGCGCCGCGGAAGCCTTCCACGTCGAGCGGGATACTCTTCGTCACGGAGTAGCCGCCCGCCGCGCCGCGCTCGATGATGACGAGCGTGGACATGCCGTCCGAAGGGTTCGCCGTCAGGGCGCCCACGACCTGCCCCGCGCCCGTGCCGACGAGCAGCACGTCCGAGACGCGGCCGCGCGAGACCGAGGCGGCCAAGCGCCACGCCGCGTCGCGCGTTAGCGAAACCGGCTCCGCCCGCCGCGCCGCGCGCGACTTGCGCGGCATGAGCGCCGCCGTCATGGCCGAAGGGTCGCGCGCGACCAGGGCCTCCGCGCCCTTGCCCGCCGAGCGCGCCGTCCACGCGACCGCCACCGTGAACAGCATCGCGAAGAGCGCGAAGAGCGCGACGACGCGCGTGAACGTGAAGCGCCCCGAGTCGAGCGCGCTGATGGTGCCGGCGAAGGGCTCGGCCTCCGCGCCGAAGGGGACGTTGATGCGGCGCGGGGGTTCGACGCTCCGCTCGACCAGAGCGCGCGCCTCGGCCGCGCTCGCGGGGCGCTGCGCGGGGTTCTTCGCGAGCAGCGTGTGGACTGCCTGCGCGAGTGCGCGCGGGAGGTCGGGCCTGAGCGAGAGGAGCGCGGGCGGCTGCGCGGTCGCCTGCTTGACGAGCACGACCGAGGAGAGCGGGTCGACGAAGGGCGGCCGCCCCGCCAACATCTCGTAGAGCAGGACGCCGACGCTGTAGAGGTCGGTCGCGGGGCCGACGCGGTGGCCGAGGCACTGCTCGGGCGACATATAGCGCGGCGTGCCGATGACGAGGCCGGACTCGGTCGTCGGGTGCGTGCGCGTCACCTCGGTCGAGTCCTGCAAGACCTTCGCGATGCCGAAGTCGAGCACGCAGACGCCGCGCTCGTTGAGGATGATGTTCGAGGGCTTGAGGTCGCGGTGGACGATGCCGAGCGCGTGCGCCTCCGAGAGCACGTCACAAATCTCGGAGGCGACCTTCACCGCCCGCTCGGGCTCGAACTGCCCCTCGCGCGTGAGCGTCTCGGCGAGGGTCGAGCCCTCGACGTACTCCATGACGATGAAGGGGCGGCCGTCGGCGAGGTGGCCGGCGTCGAAGATCATCGCGCCGCGCGGGTGCTTGAGCCGCGCCATCGTCCGCGCCTCGCGCATGAAGCGGTCAGCGATCTCGGGGTGCGCGGCGAACTCCTGTTTCAGGATTTTGATGGCGACGGGGCGTTCGAGCCCCAGGTGTGAGGCACGGTAGACCGTGCCCATGCCGCCCCGGCCGATCTCGCATTCGACGCGAAACCGGCCCGCGATAATCTGGGGGGTGTCCATCTCTGACCCTCTCGTTCGGGAAAGCAGGGTCGCTACGGACGGCGCGCACTTTTCTCACTTCTCGACGCGGGGCTTGCAGAGAGAAGAAGGGGCCGCGGCCGAGCGCCACGGGTGAAACCTAACTGGGACAGTTGTACGGGGAGAAACGTCGCGCCCGCCATCCGGCGCTGGCGGGCGTGCGCAGAGTTTAGCACTTCTGCCGCGGGGCGCAAGAGATTTTAGAGGTGAGTCGCGGCCCGCCTCTTCTCAAGCGTGCCCCAGGCCGCCCGCCCACTGGATCAACATCACCGAGACCACGACCGCGCCGTAGGCCGTGGCCCACGGCAGGAGCCTTCGCTTCACGGAAGCGCCCTCTTCGTCCGAGCGCGCGGCGAAGAGGAGTTGGAGGGCGAGCAGAATCAGCGCGGCGACGAGGAAGGGGCCGGCTGGGTTGACCGAGAGAGCGCCGCGCAGGTCGCCGCCGAGCGTGAGCAGGACGCTGCGCGTCATGCCGCAGCCGGGGCAGTTGACGCCGAAGAGCAGGCGCGAGGGGCAGAGGACGGGCAGCTCGCGCCCGGCGACGCTAACGGCCGACGGGCTCGCCGAAGCGAGCCCGCGCGCCGACGCCAGCGCCGCCAGGAGCGCGGCGCCCGACAGGCCGGTCTTCAAACTATCCCGACTCAGCCCCAAACTCTTCTCAACGCCCGCCCGCGGGTGCCCTTAGAACCAGGCCTTCTTGTTCTGGATGTACGTCCGGACGAACTCCTCGTCGGACTTGGTGAGGTAGATGATCCCCTCGATGAGACCGATGACGCCGACCGCCGCCGAGCCCAGCCCGCAGGTCAGGAGGCCGCCGACGATGCAGACGGCGAGCATGATGATGCCCTCGGTGTTGTAGCCGAGGTAGAACTTGTGCACGCCGAGGCCGCCGAGGAGGATGCCGAGGATGCCGGCCACCATCTTCTTCTCAGCGCCCTGCGCCTTCCAGTCGCCGCCCGCGCCGGGCTGGTAGGACAAGTTCTGCTGCGGCGTGTAGGAGGGGTAGCCCGAGGAGGGCGGCGGCTGCGACGAGTAGTCGGGCGAAGAGTACCCGCTCGAAGAGTAGTCTTGCTGCGCGGTCGGCTGCTGCCCGAGGTCGCCGCTCTGGCGCCACTGCTCAGGTTGGGGGGAAGCCGGGAGCGTCGTGCCGCACTTCACGCAGAAGCGCGTGCCCTCGACGTTCTCGGCACCGCAGGAAGGACATCCGATCATCTCTCTCTCCTTATCAAGACCCGGCGGCGCCGGGGCTCAGACTGTCAGGGGTAAAAATTTTTCGGCCGGGCCGCGAGCCTCTTACTCACCCTTCGATCTCGACGGACGGCCACAAGTCTTTCTCACAAACGGGGTGAAAAAGCAAGAGTAGGCAGTAGGCAGATGGCAGTAGGCAGTTGAAAGCGCCGCTGTCGAAACTTTCGCATTAACATTTCAACCCGCAGAACGCGGAGCGTACTGCCTACTGCCATCTGCCTACTGCCTACTCTCCATGTCCGGCACCCAGAACGTCTGGCCGTCGGACTCGACGCGGCGCAGGCCCCTCGAGGGGAGGTCGCGCTCGGCGAGGCCGAGGTAGGTGAAGTGCGGGAGGTCGCTCAAGACAGTCTGGAACCAGCCGTGGCGCGCGAGCAGCGCGCCGACGCGCGCGTTCTGAAACTCGGCCACGTCGAAGGCGAGCATGGCGAGGTGCTGTGACGCGCCGGGCGCGGCCACCGACTGCAGGATGCTCTTGTCGAAATACTTGCTGAAGAAGATGCCGCCCCGCTCGAGCTCAAGCACGGCCGACACCTGCTCGCGCAAAGAGAGCACGCGCAGGCGCTCGGCCTCCGCGCCGTCGAGCCGGCCTTCGGCGCACCAGTGTTCGAGCGCGGGGTCGCAGCGCGAGCGCCAGAGCCGCAGCGAGTCCGCGAAGCTGCGCCGCCCGGCCTCGCTCCCGCCGCGCGGCGTGACGCGCAGGCCCGTGTACGCCGCATCCTCGCGCGCCGCCAGGAGCGCCTCCATCGCAGGCCCTTGCAACTCGACGACGGCGCCGTCGATGTCTTCCGAACGCCAGCCCGCCTCGCGTTGGAAGCGCCCGACCGCCTCCTCACTCTCCAGCACGCAGGCGTCGGGCAGGGCCACGCCCTCCGCGACGAACATCGCGCCGTACTCCTCGAGCACGCGCCGCGTCAGCGTGTCGCCGGCCGGGCAGAACTGTGCGAGACTCAGGCCCCGCCGCTCTAAGGCGCGGCCCAGGGCCGCGTGGAAGGGCGACCCTTCAAACGCCTGCGCACAGGCGTCCTCGTTCTTCGTAGACTCTTCGACGGACAAGTCCGCTGATTCTCCTCTCGGCGCGCCGCGTGAGGCCGGGGCCTTGTCCCCGCCGGCTTCGTGTGGTAACACGCAAGCTAGATTGTAAACGAACGGGGGCGGGCGCTGACAAATCGGGAACTTTAAAAGTATGAGCCGGCTCAAAAAATTTCAGGAGATACTGGGGCAGTACCAGCGGCACGGCTGGCGGCTCGCGCGCGTGCTGGCGCGGCCCGAGACGCTCTCGGAACTCGCGTGCGAGGGCGAGTCAGCGACCTTCGAGGGCGCGCCGTTGAATGAGTTCGAGGTTGACGCGATGTGGTTCACGCGCCCCTCGGCCGAAGGGCGCGAAGCCTGGGAGCTGCGCCTCGTCGGCGACACGCCCTACGCACTCTTCGAGCTGTTCGAGCCCGACGAGGACGAGGAAGACCGCCAGGACGTGCGCCGCGAGATGGAGGCACGCCTGCGCGAATACACCGGCGGCTGACGCCGAAGGCAAGAGGCAAAAGTGAAGGACGAAAGGCACGCTGCCTTTCGTCCTTCACTTTTGCCTCTTGCCTTTTGCCTTCCCGAAGGGCCTAGTCTTTGCTCCGTCCGACCTTGACTTGAATCTCTAGCTGCTCCGTGCCACGGACGACGGTGACGGGGATGGTCGAGCCGGGCATCGCCTCGGCGATGCGGTAGCGGAGGTCGCCGGGGGTGCGGATGAGGTAGTCGCCGAACTTGATGACGATGTCATTCTCCCTCAGCCCCGCGATGTCGGCCGGCCTATTCGTCTGCACGTCGTCGAGCTCGACTCCGAAGATGTTCGAGTTCGGCACCTGCACGCGGTCGCCGACGTTAACGCCGAGGACGCCGTGCCCGAGCTGCCGCCGGTCGAACATCCTCATCCCCGGCGTGTCGTTCTGAGCGGCCGTGGTCAGAGTGGTCGTGGCGGTCACGCCGTCGCGGATGTAGACGACCTCGACCGTCTTGCCGACGGGCGTGTCTCTGAGAATCCGGTTGATGTCGTCCGCGCCGCGGACGTCCTTCCCGTCGAACTTGATGATGGTGTCGCCGCCGATGAGGTTCGCGCGGACGATGGGCGTCTCCGGCCCCGCGATGCCCTCGATGAAGGCGCCGCCGCCCGGGGCGTTGTCGAAGCCGTCAACGCCCAAGAAAGACCTGACCACCGCCGGCGCCGCGCCGCCGCCGCCCCGAGTCCTTATCGCGGCCGGTAGCATGCCGCCCGCCACCATGAGGACGACGATGATCGTCAGCCAGAGCCACCAGCCGCCGCGCGCGCGGCTGCAAGCCCTCGCGAGCTTCGAGGTCGCGCCCTCGGGCTGCGCCCGGCCGAGCGTCGTGTTGGCACCGAAGGGCTGGATGGGCGCGTTGCCCCAGGTCTGCCTCGCGCGGAAGGGGTCTGTGGCTGGAGGGGCCTGCGCGGCGGTCGGCGCGGCGGCGGGGTCGAGGCGCTGCGTGGGGACGAACTCTTCGACGCCTTCGCCGAGGCGGTAACCGCACATGCGGCAGAAGCGCAGCCCCGCGACGAGTGTCGCGCCGCAGCTCGGGCAGTTGACAATGTTTTCAGCTCGCATCCCGCCCTCCGGTTCCGGCACGCGTCAAGGTCTGTTGGTAGTCCGTCCCGCGGCGTACTTTGGACGGCGTCGGTTGTTAGCAATATACGCCTGTCGGAGCGCCGCGGTTGCATCCCGCGCACGCGGGACTTAGACTCGGGGCCGCGCCCCAGGCCGTGCCGCGCGAGGTATTTTGGCCCGCGGCGCGCCCGCGCGCAAGCGCCTCCGGCCGCCCGGCACGGCGCGTGCTCTAGTGAAGTAGGCAGTAGGCAGATGGCAGTAGGCAGTCGCTCCGCGTTGAGGAAGTTGAAATCTTCAATCGGGAATCTCGACAGCGGTGGCTCTTAACTGCCCACTGCCATCTGCCTACTGCCTACCAGGAGGAGGTCGGACAGGTGGAAGTGACCAAAGCACTGGCGGCGCTCCAGCCGCTCTACGGCAAGGACAACGTCGAGATCGTCACCGAGACGGGCGCGCGCGTCCGCGGCGTCGTCCGCAGCCTCAAGCAGACGCAGGCGCTCACGCGCCCGAGCGTTAAGATCGAACGCGCCGACGGCGAAGTCGTCAAAATCTTCTTCTCGTCCATCACCGAGATCATCGACCACAACCGCTGAAGGGGCGTGAGCCGTTAAATCCGTAGACGGTGAACCGTAAACCGTGACAGGTTAAAAGCAGTTCCTTCTTGTCACGGTTTACGGTTCACCGTTTACGTTCTTACTACGGTTTACGGTTCACGGCTCACGGTGTTACAGTATCGCCCGTTCGGCCACCTCAAGGCCGCGGGAAGAGTTTTTGATGATGACGATTGAAGATTTCGGAGCGCGCGTGGCGAGCGTGTGGCAGGGCTTGAGGCCCTCGACGCGCAGCCTGGTGGAGCGCGCCCTCTCGACGCCGGCGCCACCTCAACAGGGCGCAGCCCACAAAAACGCCTCGCGCCGCGACGCAGCCTACGACGCGCGCTCCGAGTGGGAGCTGAGCCGCCTGCTGGCCGCGCTCGACGAGCGCGCCGCCGAAGTCGGCGCGGGGGCTTTGAGCCCCGAGCAGTCGCGCGACCTGCTCCGCATGACGGAGACCTGCGCCGCGGTCTTGAACCGCGAGGCGCGTTCGTCCGAGGTCTTCGCGCAACTGCTCGAACGTGCGCTGCGCGCGAAGGACTACGCGCGCGTGGACGAGGTCGCCGACGTGATGACGGCGCGGCTCGCCCCGAGCGAGCTGTGCGAGACGGCGCGCCACATCAACCCGGCCGTCCGCGCCGTCGCGCAGGAGGCTCTGCTGCAACTGCCGACCGGCATCCTCGTCGCGCTGCTCGGCGACCCCATCGACGCCGAGACCGCGCGCAACGCCCTCGAATCGCAGGCCGACGAGTACGAGTCCGAAGAGGCCCGCATCGTCGTCACCGCCCTCCAACAAGTCGAAGACGCGGAAGACGACTTCTAGGCAGAAGCCCGACCGTAAGGGAGGGCGTCCGGCTAACGCTTGAAGGCCGGGGGATGAAAGACCCGCTGTCTTTCATCCCCCGGCCTTTTGATGTTTGACCGACGCCCTCCCTTACGGTCGGGCTTCTGCCTTGCCTATCTCACGTAGTCGCGAGACGACCTGTTCGATGAGCCAGTTCGGGGTCGAAGCTCCGGCGGTGACGCCGACGCGCTCGGCGCCCGTCAGGTCTGCGGGGTTGATCTCGTCTGGCGTCTCGATGAGGAAGCTGCGCTCGCACTGCTCCTTGCAGACCGAGAGCAGCTTGAGGCTGTTCGAGGAGTGCTTGCCGCCGATGACGTAGAAGGCGTCCACCTCGCCCGCGAGCGCGCGCGCCGCGTCCTGCCGGTCGCGCGTGGCGGAGCAGATGGTGTTGACGACCTGCGGCTCCGCGTCGGCCTTCGCGCGCACGGCCTCGGCCGCTTCGAGGAAGGTCTTGAGCTTCAAGGTCGTCTGCGAGACGACGAGCGGCGCGTGCAGCGGCGGCAGGGCGGCCACCTCCGACGCGTCGCGGACGACGTGCGTGCAGGCGGGCGCGTAGCCGACGACGCCGATCATCTCGGGGTGGTCGGGGTTGCCGACGACCACGACATCGCGCCCCTGCTCGGCGGCGCGCTCGGCCAGCTTCTGCACCTTCGTGACGAACGGGCAGGTGGCGTCGATGACGCGCTCGGCGCGCGCTTCCAGGTCGCGCTGCACCTGCGGCGTGACGCCGTGCGCGCGGATGACGGCCGTCTCGCCCGCGGTCACGTCGCCGGGCGCGTCGATGGTGCGGACGCCCTCGGCTTCGAGCCGTTGAATCTCCTGCGTGTTGTGAATGAGCGGCCCGAGCGTGCGCACGGTCGCGCCCTCGCCCAACGCGCCCTCGACCATCTCGACGGCGCGCTCGACCCCGAAACAGAACCCGTACTCTTCGGCCAGCAGAACTTGCATGTGAGTTGTTAGCAGTTGGCAGTTAGCTGTTAGCTTTTTGTATTGCTAACGGCTAACAGCTAACAGCCAACTGCGTCCTTTCTATCCCACGCCTTCTGGCGGCGGGGTCTGTCTGATCGGCTCGGGGCCGGTCGTGTGTTCGCGGCGGCGGTGCCACTCTTCGCGCAAGCGTTCGGCGGCGGCGAGACTGTCGTCGATCCACCCGACGTTCTTCTCTGCGAACCAGCGGATGCCGCCCCAGACGTTCTTCTCGAACTCGCCCAACTGCCGCGCCGCGTCCGCCGGCAAGATCGCGTACGAGGCGTCCTTCAGAAAGCGCATCGCGTCGCAGATGGGGTTGCCGGTCTTGTACCTCGAATCATTCGTGTCAGCCATTTCGTGGAGAACCTCCTTCCACAAGCCATACGGCCGAAACGTTAAGCACGTTCCGCGCCCGAACATCTTAATGAAGGCGAGGGGCAAAGGCAAAGGCGTGAGACTCGGGGCCGCGGGCGACAAGTGACGTAAATCGCTTGCGTTCGGTTGGAGCAGTTTTGTTGACGCGAGCCTCGCGCCGCCGTTCGCATCGCGCGAAATTCTTAAGCCCCGCGCGGGGCACGGCGGTTGCCCGGAGACGTTGCGGTCTATCCCAGACTCCCACAGGAGCTAATGAAATGACTCCAGGATCAACCGAGTGCGCGCACTATCTGCCCAAGCGCATCATCGTCGCCGCCGCCCTCGTGCTCTTCTGCTTCTTCCCCGCCCGCGCGCAACAGGGCGAGCTGTCGCGGCCGAAGGTCGAGGTCAAGGCAACGTTCGGCACGTCGGGCTTCGGCGAAGACGACCTCTCCTACCCGCACGTCGTCGCGGGCGGCTCGGTGCGCTTCTACGTCACGAGCCGCTTCAGCGTCGAGCCGGAGTATCTCTACATGCGAAACTCCCGCGAGGATCAGGACTACTTCTTCGCGCCCGGCATCGCCTACGACCTGACAAACCCGAGGAAGAAGGTGGTGCCCTACCTCGGCCTCGGCGTCGGCGTGTTCCGACACCGGGGGCGTTACTACGGGTCGGACTTCACGACGGGGCAGCCGCGCGTCTACGACACGTCGTATACGGCGTGGACGGGCGTCGCCGGCGGCGGCGTGAAAATCTTTCTGAACGACCGCCTGTTCATCGCCCCGGATGCGCGCATCGGGTTCTCAGGGTCGGAGGCGACCGCGCACGCCACAATCAGCGTCGGCTACGTGCTCTCGGGAAGGAGCCGGAGGGTTCGTTAGAAGGCCAAGGGCGCTCAACGGATGGCCTGCTTCACGACCGGCCACATCTCGAAGGCCCAGAACTCGTAGCCCTCGTCCGAAGGATGAAAACCGTCCGAAGAGAAGAACTCCGGGTGCGAGGGGATGACTTCGGCGCTCTTGGTGTAGGCGTCGGCGAAGTACAGGCCGTGGCGCGCGGCCACGTCGGCGAGACGCTCGTTGTATAGGCGGACGGCGCGGCGCGCGTCTTCGCGCAGGAAGTCTGGGACGCGCGGCGAGTGCGTGATGTCGGGCAGGTTCGAGACGACGACGGGTGCGCCCGTCTGTGCGCGCAGGCGCGTGACGATCTCTTCGAAGTTGTGCGCGAACTGCTCCGGCGGGGACATGCGCGTGAGGTCGTTGATGCCAACGCCGACGGTGACGAGCGTGGGCTTCGCGTCGCCGACCCGCCCGACCTGCCCGCGCAGAACGTCGGCGGTCGTCGCGCCGCTCACGCACAGGTTGACGAGCCGCGAGCCCGGGCGGACGCGCTCGATGCGCTCGAACAGACGCGCGACGTAGCCGCCGCCTTTACGCGCGCCCACGCCCACGCCCGTCGAGTCGCCGAGCGCGACGTAGACGACCGGCTCCCCCTTGTTCTCTTCACTCATAACTTTGAACTTTGAAATTTTAGATTCTATACGGCGGCCTCGGAGCGCACGGGTTCGCGGAGGACGGCCGACGCGGCCTCGGCGGCAACGCGCGCGGCCTCGGGGTGCGCGTCCGTCAGGTTTGAGACTTGCAGGAGCGATTCGCCCGTGCGCGAGAGCATGCGGAAGAGGTCGCCCTCTTCGGCGCGCGTGCGGCGGACGAGCGTGGCCCAGTCCATCCCCGCGGCCCAGCGCGCGGCCGTGGCGGCGGCCGAGAAGTTGATCTCGGGCGCGGGCTCTATCTCCTGCTGCCACTCGACGCTCGCCACGTCGTAGGCGATGCGGTCGAACTTCGCGAGCGCCGTAATCAACGCGTCGTCCAGCTCAAGCTCTCCGTAGTCGCGCTCGGCGTCCGCGGCGAGCGCGGCCATCAGGCCCGCGGCGCGCGGCGCGTCCAGAGAGGCGAAGAGTCCGCGCCCGATGGCCTCGCCGACGAGGAGCGGGCGGTCTAGACGCAGGTCGGCGAGCCAGCGGCCGCGCTCCGTGACGCGCTCGGCGAAGAAGTCCAGATAGCCGAAATGATGAAGCGCACGCGCGCGCCGCTCGAAGGGCTGCCAGGCCTCGCCGCGCAGCGTTTCGAGCCTGCGCCCGAGGCGCTCGATTGATTCGGCCTCCTGCATGACCGACCAGAGTGCCTCTTCGCAGCGCGTGCGCTCGCCGTCGCCGCCCGCGAGCGATTCGATGAGTTCGTTGATGAGGGCGACGGCCTCCTCCGTCGAAGAGCGCGCCTCGCGCAGACGCGGCTCGCGTAAGGGTGTCGCGCGGTTCGTCTGCACTAAGTCGAACGCCGCGTCGCGCGCCGACTCCGAGAGCGCGTGCGTCTCCTCCCACACGCGGCCGATGCGCTCAAGCGCGAGCGTGACGCGCTTGCCGTTGTCGCGCACGCCCGCGAGGCCGTCGCCGCGCCGCTCGGTGACGAAGACGAGGCGGCGCGTCCCGCGTCCGACCGAGACGACGCGGCCGGGCACGACCTCTTTGTCGAGCCAGCGCAGGTACGCGTCCGTGCGCGTCTGCGGCGCGTCTTCGAGAAGACGCGAGCGGGCGCTCGCGAGGCGTTCGAGCCCGCGCGCGACTTCGGGCGGGAGGTCGCACCCGGCCTCTTTCAACTTCGACTGCAGGCGCCGCTCGGCCTCCTCGCGGGCGCGTTCGATGCGCGCCGCCTCTGCGGCCGCGTCGCGCCGCGCGTAGGAGCGCTCGGCGATCTCGCGCACCTGCGCGAAGGTGCCGTAGGCGTCGAGCAGGTTCAGGAGCGTCGTGTAGGTCGCGCGGAACTGGCTCTCCAGCGGGTCGGGGTCTGCGTGCAGGAGCGAGGCGAGTTTCTGCGGGTTCTGATGTTGGCCGGGCGCGGCGACGATGAAGCCGACCCGGTCGCGGCCACGGCGACCCGCGCGGCCGGTCATCTGTTGGAGTTGAGAGGCGCTCAGAGTCTGCCAGCCCTGGCCGCGCCTCACGTCGATGTTCTCAAGCACGACGGTGCGCGCGGGGAAGTCGACGCCGGCCGCGACGGTCATCGTGGCGAAGATGGCGTCGAGCAGTCCCGCGCTCATGAGGTGTTCGATGGCGAGCTTCCACGCGGGCAGGTGGCCCGCGTGGTGCGAGGCGACGCCGCCCTTCAAGACCATGTCCCAGTGACGGTGCTTGCGAATCTCCGGGTACTGCTCGGACAGTTCTTCCAGCACACGCCGCCGTGCCTCTCTTCTTTCAGGGCCGACGCCGCGGCGCGGCGCAAAAGCCGCCTCGGCGGCGGCCTCGTCGCAGCGGCGGCGCGTGGGCAGGAAGATAATGGCGGGCAGAAGGTCGTAAGAGCCGAGCGCGGCGAGCAGAATCGAAGGCGGCATCTCGGGCATGCCCGGCCGGCGTTGCGGCCCGCGCCCGTAGCGGCCCTGCGAGCCCTGCCGCTCGCCCTTCGAGGTCTGTATGAAGCGCGCGATCTCGTTGTTGAAGTGGCCGCGCTCGTCGAGGAGCGGCGTGAGTCCGCCGTCGGGAAAGAGGAAGGCCGCGCGCAGCGGCACGGGGCGCGCGCCGGGGCGCGGGATGACGCGGCAAGGGTGCTCGCGCACCTCGGCAATCCAGTCCGCGAACTCCTCCGCGCGCCCCACGGTCGCAGAGAGCAGGAGCATCCGCACGCGCGGCGGCGTGAGGATGATGGCCTCCTCCCAGACGTGCCCGCGCTCCTCGTCGGCGAGGTAGTGCGCCTCGTCCAGGACGACGAGGTCGGCCAACAACTGCTCGCCGCGGCGCAGGGCGTCGAAGAGCTGGTTTCGGTAGACCTCGGTCGTGCCGACGATGAGCGGCGCGTCGGAGCGTTCCTTGCGGTCGCCGGTCAGGATGCCGACCTTCTCTCCGCCGAACTCCGCCGAGAACTCGTGGAACTTCGAGTTGGTCAGAGCCTTCAAGGGGCTCGTGTACCAGACGCGCTTCCCCTGCCCTAAGAGTCTCCGTATCTCCTCGCGCGCGATCCAGGTCTTACCGCTGCCCGTCGGCGCGGTCACTAAAACGTCTTCGCGTTCGACGGCGGCGAGGGCTTCGAGCTGGAAGGGGTCGGGTTTGAAAGGGGCCGGGTCGGGCGCGCCGATGCCTTCGAGGAGCTGGCGCAGAGGGCGCGTGCGCGACTGGCGCGCGGCGACGCGCGAGGCCGAGTCGGCGGCGGCCGCGGCGGACGTGCGCGTGTGGGCTTCGGGACGGCGCGCGTGGCCGTCGGAACGTGTTTGAGAGTGGGGTGGACGAGAGTCTTGCTGTTCGTCGTCGCGCCTGTCCTTGCGGCCCGCGGGAGAGCCGCGGCGGCGCCCCCTGTCTCCTCTGCGCGCGCGCGTCATAGGGCGCGATTTTACCCCAGGAGCTTTGAAGAAAGCCCCCGCGTAATGCTAACGTTTCTGTGATTTTGTGTGACTTTCGCAACGCCCGAGGGATATTAAGCGTCTAATCGTTCGTCTTTTGCGCGCCCCCGGCGTGCGGAGTTTAGCGAAGGAATGGCCGAGCTTTTCGACAGATTCGAACTTAACCGCACGCCCCGCTGGCCGCTGATGTCGCGGCTCGTGGCGCTCTCGGTCGTCCTGCACGGACTCTTCCTCGTCGCGGTCGTCTACGTCCCGACCGTGCGCAGCATCCTCTACGTCGCCTCCAGCGTCTCGGGCATCAAGTTCGTCAGCCAGGACTACGACCCGACGCTCATCGGGCAGCGCGCGACCATCGTCAAATTCGAACCGCACGAGCGGCTCTACTACCCGCCCGATTACTTCGGCGCGCCCCAGGTGGCCGAGACGACGCAGTTCGACCCGACGTTCGTGCCGCAGACCGCGCCGCCGCCGATGCCAGCGCCCGTGCCGGTCTACAGGCCGCGCCGCCAGCGCACGGCGCGCGCCGACGCGACGCCCGGGCCGAGCCCGACTCCCGCGCCCGAGGTCGCGCAGGCCACGCCCAGCCCGAGCCCTTCGCCCATGACCGAGGACGAGAAGCGCGCCGAGGCCGAGATGGAGCGCATCGCCAAGGAGAACGGCATCGCGCGCCCGCCCGGAGACATCAACACCAAGCCCTTCGAGGACATCGCCATCAAGGGCAAAGAGCTGTTCGACCAGGGCCAGCTCAAGTTCGACACGGCGCTGGACGTGACGGCCACGGGCGAGCTGAACGCGGACGGGACGCTCAAGCCCGAGACTGTTAAGATTGATTGGGGCGCGACGCCGCCGAGCGACCAGAACACGGCCGACCTCGCGCAGCAGCTCATCACGGCCATGAGCCAGAGCCGCGTGCTCGTCGTCCTCAACGGCGCGAAGGACGTGCGCATCTCGCTCAAGCTCGACCAGCAGACGGTCAGGATTTCCGTCCAGAGCGAGCTGCCCTCGGACGACGTGGCGATGAAGACGGCGCTCGGCTGCTCGGCGCTCGTCGCCATCGGCAAGCAGGCGAAGAAGGGGACGAACGAGGGCATCCTCTACGAGAACCTCAAGTTCGACAATCAGGGCAAGCAGTTCTCGATGAACTTCGAGATGGCGAGGGACGCGGCCGGCCAGATGATTAAAGAGATGCTGGCGAAGAAGGCCAACAAGGCCGGCGCCGCCAACGCCGCCGCGACGCCGCAGGCCAGGAGCTAAGAGAGGGTTTGAGAATCACAGAACGAGCCATGAGGGATTTCTTCAACAACATCTTCCACGCGGGCGAGGCCCCGCACGGGCGCGGCGAGGCCGCGCGCCTCTTCGCGCGCTTCGCCGTGCTGAGCGCCTTCGTGCTCGGCGTCGCGCCGGGCGGGTGGGCGGCTTTGGCGCAGGCGCGCTCGGCGGGCGCGGGCGTCAGGAAGACCTCGAAGGCCGAAGCGCCGAAGGTCGCCACGGTCGAGGAGAAGCCGACGGCCGAGGGCGCGAAGGTCAGCATCAAACCCATCAAGGCCTTCCTCGCGCGCTCGAAGAAGCTGCACGAAGCCGGGAAGCTCGACCTCTCGAAGCCGCAGACGATACTCGTCGTCGGCGACCGGCAGGCGGACGGGACGCTGACGAACGTCCAGATTACCGGCGAGTCGGCCGCCGACCCGACGATGCGCGCCGTCGCGCAGGACTTTGTCTCCTCGGTCAACGACAGCCACGCGCTCGCGATCCTCAACGACGTGTCGCGCGTCTCGATGACGTTCACGCTCGACGGCGAGCGCTTCAAGGCTTTGACCTCTTCGGACGCGCCCTCGGAGGCGCGCGCCGAGGAGATGGCGCGCGGCTACCGCATGCTGCTCAACGTGGGCCGCCTCGCCAAGCGCGGCACGGACGAGGGCGCCCTCATGAACGGCATGAAGGTCTCGTCGAGCGGCAAGCAGCTCCTCATGAACCTCGACATGCCCCGCGAGCAGCTGGGCAACATCCTCCTCCGCCAGATCACGCCGAACTAGCCGCGCCCCCGGCGCGAGGAAAGGATGAAGGATGAGGGCGGAAGGATGAAATAAGAGCTGATTGAGTAGCAGGCTTTACTTCATCCTTCATCCTTCCGCCCTCATCCTTCCACTCCTTGCGCCCCCCCGGTCGCTCACATACAATCGAACATCGGCCTAATGTCGCGGACGGCGGCGGGTCTTCACAGGGAGTCGATTCCCTTGCCCGTCTCAGGATGCGGCGCGGAGAGGGGGCAGTCCCCCGGCGGGATAAAATCATGATTGATAAATTTCTGACGAAGGTCTTCGGCAGCAGCAACCAGCGCTACATCAAGACGCTGCTGCCCATCATCCAGCAGGTCAACGACCTCGAGCCGTCGGTCAAGAAGCTTTCCGACGAGCAGATGCGCGAGCGCGTCGCGGCCCTGCGCGAGCAGGTCATCGCCGAGGTCGGCGACCTCACGGCCAAGGGCGAGGACGCGAAGAAGGAGCGCAAGCGCCGCACGCAGGAGGCGCTCGACAAGATTCTCCCGGAGGTCTTCGCCCTGACGCGCGAGGCTTCGGTGCGCGCGACCGGCATGCGCCACTTCGACGTGCAGCTCATCGGCGGCATCGCCCTGCACCAGGGCCGCATCGCCGAGATGCGGACGGGCGAAGGCAAGACGCTCGTCGCGACCCTGCCGGCGACCTTGAACGCCCTGACGGGCCGGGGCGTCCACGTCGTCACCGTCAACGACTACCTCGCCACCCGCGACGCCGAGTGGATGGGGCGCATCTACAAGTTCCTCGGCCTCACGGTCGGCGCCATCGTCAACGACCTCGACGACTGGGAGCGCAAGGACGCCTACGCCGCCGACATCACCTACGGCACCAACAACGAGTTCGGCTTCGACTACCTGCGCGACAACATGAAGTTCGACCTGGCGACCTGCGTCCAGCGCCAGCACCACTTCGCCATCGTGGACGAGGTGGACTCGATCCTCATCGACGAGGCGCGCACGCCGCTCATCATCTCGGGCGCGTCGGACGAGGCGACGGACAAGTACTACCAGGCCAACGCCATCATCCCGCACC